>Ga0209810_1000018_pt1 | contig 581085 bp, 581 predicted proteins | sample Coa_R1_7_FD_187159 | JGI IMG/M metagenome (GOLD analysis project Ga0209810, IMG submission 187159) | Surface soil microbial communities from Centralia Pennsylvania, which are recovering from an underground coalmine fire - Coalmine... | ecosystem: Environmental > Terrestrial > Soil >...
TCTCTCCCCGACGAAAAACCGCCTCCTGAGCCGCTCATCTTGCCCCCTTTTCCCAGCCCGCGCTGTGGGGAGAGAAGTCTCAGGGCCCCTCCCAAGGCCTGGAACTCCCCCGGTTCCGAAACTGCTGCGAGCACCGACACGACCTTGACAAAATCCCTTGTCTTTGCTAGTCTCAAGCCCAACAAGTCCGGGAGCACGGCACGCCCGCTGTCCTAGTTCACTCCAGCTGCTGCGGCAAGCAAAGATGGGGCGACTCGGGCCGAGTGGAAACGTGGCCCGCGTGACGTGTCAGACCCGGGCCCAACAGGAGCGATGAGGAGGACCGGGTAGCACCCCTTCGGATTCGAGAGAGCTGGGGCAGGTGGTAAGCCAGCATCCGAGGGTGTTACCGCTCACCTCCGAGCTGCGGGAACGAACGGCCGTTGCGCCCGGCTGAGTAGTTCCCGCCGGGATCCCCCGAGATCGGGAGAGAGGGCCGCTCGGGCGAGCTGCCGGAGCGGAACTAAGGTGGTACCGCGGGAAGTCCCGTCCTTAGAGGGCTTCGCGCGGTTTGCTTTTTGAGAGGCAGTGTGTCAGCCGAAAAGGAGGAGGAGCGATGGCCCGCCAGGCTACATCAGTCGCTCGACCGGTAGCGACCTCCACGATCAGGCGGATGACGGGCGCCCAGGCGCTGATCGAGTGCTTCCGCCGCGTCGGCGTCGAGGTCATTTTCGGGCACCCTGGAGGTGCCGCCCTGCCCCTCTACGACGCCCTGTACGACGCGCGCGAGATTCGACACATCCTGGTGCGCCACGAGCAGGTGGCGGCCCACGCCGCCGTCGGCTACCACCGGGTCACCGGGAAGGTCGGGGTCTGCATGGCGACGTCCGGACCCGGGGCCACAAACCTGACCACGGGGATCACCGACGCCATGATGGATTCGGCCGGGATCGTGGCGATTACGGGCCAGGTGAGCACGCTGGCCATTGGCCGGGACGCCTTCCAGGAGGCTGACGTGACGGGGATCACCATGCCCGTCACCAAGCACAATTGTCTGGTCCAAAGGGCGGCTGACCTGCCGCGTCTGGTCCTGCAGGCGTTCCTCATCGCCGGGAGCGGGCGGCCGGGGCCGGTGTTGGTGGACATCCCGAGGGACATTGCGGCTCAGGAGGCCGAGTTCGAGTTTCCCGAGCAGGTCTCGCTGCGGAGCGGCAAACTCCCCCCGGCGGTCCCCAGCCCGAACCAGATCGCTGCCGCTGCCCAGCTGCTGAGCCAGGCGTCGCGACCGGTCATCTACGCCGGAGGGGGCGTCATTACCAGCAACGCGTCGGCCGAACTGACGGCTCTGGCCCGTAAGGCACGAATTCCCGTGACCACGACCCTCATGGGCAAGGGGGCGTTCCCGGAGACGGATCCCCTGTCCCTGGGAATGCTGGGGATGCACGGGACGGCCTACGCGAACTACGCCATTAACGAGGCCGACGTCATCCTGGCCGTGGGGGTGCGGTTCGACGACCGTGTCACGGGCCGGCTCAAGGACTTCGCCCCACACGCGCGCTTTATCCACATCGACATCGACCCGGCCGAGATCGGCAAGAATAAGCCCGCGCATGTCCCGATAGTGGGGGACGCGCGGGAGGCGCTGCGAGTCCTGACGCTCCAGGTGGTCCCGCCGGACTGCGAGGCGTGGCACCGTCAGATCGCCGAGTGGAGGCGGCGCTACCCCCTCCGCTACCAGCAGGCGGCGGACGTGGTCAAGCCCCAGTTCGCCATCGAGGAGATCTACAGGGTCACCGAGGGCCGGGCCATTGTCGCCACGGACGTCGGGCAGCACCAGATGTGGGCCGCCCAGTTCTACCTCACGACAGAGCCGCGCACGTGGGTCACCTCGGGAGGATTGGGCACGATGGGGTTCGGGTTCCCGGCGGCGCTGGGGGCCCAGGTGGGGAGGCCAGATGCGCTGGTGATCGCCATCGTGGGCGACGGCGGGTTTCAGATGACGATGCAGGACCTCGCCACCGCCGTGGAGCTGGGTCTGCCGATCAAGGTCTACATCATCAACAACGGGTCTCTGGGGATGGTGCGGCAGTGGCAGCAGCTCTTCTACCGGGAGCGGTACTCCAATGTGTGGCTCCGGAATCCGGATTTCGCCAGGCTGGCCGAGGCCTTTGGCGCCGTGGGGATCACGGTGCGCCGTCCTGAGGAAGTTCGTCCCGCACTCCTCCGCTCCCTGGAGGTGACCGACAGGCCCTGTGTGGTGGACATCCTCTGCGATCCGGAGGAGAACTGCTACCCGATGATCCCGTCGGGCCAGTCCATCAAGGAGATGATCATCGAGGATGATCGCATCCGCGACTGAACCCGCTGCCCCGCCCGTGGCCTCCAGGCGGCCCATGAGGCACACCATCTCCGTCCTCGTGGACAACACTCCCGGGGTCCTGATGAAGGTCGCTGGGCTGTTTCGGCGGAGGGGGTACAACATCCACAGCCTGGCGGTCGGGGTCACGGAGCAGCCGACGGTCTCGCGCATGATCATAGTGGTCGAAGGCGAGCCGGAGGTCCTCGAGCAGATCATCAAGCAGCTCAACAAGCTGATGGAGGTCATCAAGGTCAACGACGTGACGAACTACAACACCGTGGACCGCGAACTCGCCCTCATCAAGGTCAACGCGACGCCCACGACGCGCATGGAGATCATGGAGATCTGCAACGTATTCCGCGCCAACGTCGTGGACCTCACCGAGAAGACCATGACCCTGGAAGTGACGGGGCGAAGCGATAAGATCGACGCGATCCTGTCGTTGGTCCAGAAGTACGGCATCCGCGAGATGGTCCGGACCGGACAGGTCACCCTGGTCAGGGGAACCCAGCCCACCTGAGGAGGCGCCGGCATGCCTGCGAAAGTCTACTACGAGCAAGACGCCAACCTGAACGTGCTCCGGGGCAAGCGCGTGGCCGTCATCGGGTACGGGAGCCAGGGCCACGCCCAGGCCCAGAACCTGCGGGACAGCGGCGTCGCCGTGGTGGTGGGCCTGTACAAGGGGAGCCGGTCGTGGGCGCAGGCCGAGGCCGACGGACTGGACGTCGCCCCCGTGTCCCAGGCGGCCGCCCAGGCCGACATCATCCAGCTGCTGATTCCCGACGAGATCCAAGCCCAGGTCTACCGCGAGGAGATCCAGCCCCACCTGACGGCGGGCCGGGCTCTCGGCGTCTCCCACGGGTTCAGCATCCACTTCCACCAGATCGTCCCGCCCCCCGACGTGGACGTGTTCATGATCGCGCCCAAGAGCCCGGGGCACCTCCTGCGGCGGATGTACGTGGAGGGGAAGGGAGTCCCCGCCCTCCTGGCCGTGCACCAGGACCACACGGGCAAGGCCAAGGCCCTGGCCCTGGCCTACGCCCAGGCCATCGGGTGCCTGCGGGCCGGGGTCATTGAAACGACCTTCCGCGAGGAGACCGAGAGCGACCTCTTCGGGGAGCAGACGGTCCTGTGCGGGGGCATTGCCGAGCTGATCAAGGCCGGTTTTGAGACGCTCGTGGAGGCGGGGTATGCGCCCGAGATCGCCTACTTCGAATGCCTGCATGAGATGAAGCTCATCGTCGACCTCATCTACGAGGGCGGGCTGAGCCTCATGCGGTACTCGGTGAGCAACACCGCGAAATTTGGCGACTTCACCCGGGGCAAGCGCGTCATCACCGACGCCACGCGCCACGAGATGCGGCGGATCCTCGCGGAGATCCAGAGCGGCGCGTTCGCCAAGGAGTGGATTCTGGAGAACCAAGCGGGGCGCCCCATCTTCAACGCGCGCTACCGTCAGGAGACCGAGCACCCCATCGAAGAGGTGGGGCGTCAGCTGCGGGCCATGATGCCGTGGCTGAAGCGCGAGGAAGCCCCCCGTCCGGCGGCGTCCCGCCGGGCTGAGGCCAAGGCCAAGCGGTAGACGCTCCACCGGGCACAGGAGGAGTGGCGATGGCAGGGACCATTCGGATTTTCGACACGACGCTCCGCGATGGAGAGCAGTCTCCCGGATTCACCATGAACACCCAGGAGAAACTGGAGGTGGCCCGGGCCCTGGCCGCGTTGGGCGTAGACGTCATCGAGGCGGGCTTCCCGATCAGCAGCCCCGGAGACCTCGAAGGGGTCCGCCTCATCGCACGGGAGGTCCGGGGGCCGATCATCGCCGGGCTGGCGCGGGCCAATCGCCAGGACATCGACGCCGCCGTGGAAGCTGTTCGGGACGCCGAGAGGCCGCGGGTCCACACCTTCATCGCCACGTCGCCCATCCACATGGAGCACAAGCTCCGCATGACGCCCGAGCAGGTCTACGAGGCCGCCGTCGACGCGGTGCGGTATGCGCGGCGGTTCGTGGACGACGTGGAGTTTTCGGCGGAGGATGCCAGCCGCTCGGACCCGGACTTCCTGTGCCGGGTCTTCGAGGCGGCGATCGCGGCGGGCGCGAGCACGATCAACGTCCCGGACACGGTGGGGTATGCGACCCCCGAGGAGTACGCCCAGCTCATCCGGTTTCTCATGGAGCGCGTCCCCGGGAGCGACCGGGTCGTGTGGAGCGTGCACTGCCACAACGACCTGGGGCTCGCCGTCGCCAACTCCCTGGCCGCCCTCCAGGTCGGCGCCCGCCAGGTGGAGTGCACCATTAACGGCATCGGCGAGCGGGCGGGGAACGCAGCGCTGGAAGAGATCGTCATGGCCCTCCACACCCGGCGCAACTACTACAACCTGGAGACGCGCATCGACACCACGAAGCTCTACAGGACGAGCCGTCTCGTGAGCGCCATCTCGGGCGTTCCCGTGCAGCCCAACAAGGCCATCGTGGGGGACAACGCCTTCGCCCACGAGGCGGGAATCCACCAGCACGGCGTCCTGATGAACCGGCAAACCTACGAGATCATGACCCCCGAGGCCGTGGGAGTCCCCAGCAACAAGCTGGTCCTGGGGAAGCACTCAGGCCGCCACGCCTTTAAGAAAGCCCTGGAGGAGAACGGGCTCCAGCTCCCCGACGCCGACCTCGACCGGGCGTTCCAGGAGTTCAAGGCGCTGTGCGACAAGAAGAAGCAGGTGACGATCGAGGACGTCCTGGCCCTCGTGGAGAGCGAGGTGCGGACGGCTCCGCAGACCTACGTCCTGGGGGCGTTCCAGGTCTCCACGGGCACGGGGCGCCCGCCCCAGGCCACGGTGACGCTCCTCCGGGGATCCGACGAGATCACCCAGGAGGCCACGGGGGACGGCCCGGTCGACGCGCTGTACAATGCCATCAACAAGGTCCTGGGGATCGCCCCCTCCCTCGCCGACTACGCCATCCGGGCGGTGACGGGAGGAACGGACGCCGTTGGCGAGGCCACGGTGAAAGTGAGGGACGGCGACGGGCTGTTCATCGGCCGGGGGACCAGCACGGACGTGTTGGAGGCCAGCGCGAAGGCGTACCTGGCCGCGGTGAACAAACTCCTCCACGAGCGACAGCGCTGGGTGAGCAAGATCTACGGTTAGGCGACCCGCGCGGGGCTATCGCGGCCGTACGGGGCCGGGGGGCGTAGTCTACCTCCCGGCGGGACGGAGGAGAAATGCCACGGGGGCGACGTGATGAGCACAGACCGGCGGATCACCCTCTACGACACGACGCTGCGGGACGGGACCCAGGGGGCGGGGATCACCCTCTCCGCCGACGATAAGCTGCGGATCGCGGAGAAGCTCGACGAGTTTGGGATCGACTACATCGAGGGGGGATGGCCGGGCAGCAATCCCAAGGACATGGAGTTCTTCGAGCGGGCGCGGGCCCGCACGTGGCGCCACGCCCGGCTCGCGGCCTTCGGCAGCACCCGGCGGGCGGGCGTTTCGGCGGAGCAGGACGAGAACCTCAACCTCATCGTCGCGGCCGGCACGCCGGCGGCGGCCGTGTTCGGAAAGTCCTGGGACCTGCACGTGCGCGAGGCCTTGCGCACGACCCTGGAAGAGAACCTGGCGATGATCGAGGACTCGGTGCGGTACCTGAGGTCCCGGGGCATCGAGGTGATCTACGACGCCGAGCACTTCTTCGACGGGTGGAAGGCGAACCCGGAGTACGCGCTCGCGACCCTCCGGGCCGCCCGGAGGGGCGGCGCCGACGTGCTCGTCCTGTGCGACACCAATGGAGGGAGCCTCCCCGGAGACATCCGCGCGGGGGTGGAGGCCGCGCTCCAGGGCGTGGGCGGGCCTCTCGGGATCCACACCCACAACGACGGGGAGCTGGGTGTGGCCAACACCCTGGTGGCCGTGGAGGCCGGGGTGACCCACGTCCAGGGGACCATCAACGGGCTCGGGGAGCGGTGCGGGAACGCCAACCTCGTCTCCGTCATCCCCAACCTGCAGCTCAAGATGGGCTACCGCTGTGTCCCCGAGGGGGCGCTGACGCGCCTGGGGGACCTCGCCCGGTTCGTGTGGGAGCTCGCCAACATGGCCCCTAACGAGTACCAGCCCTTCGTGGGGCGAAACGCCTTCGCCCACAAGGGGGGCGTGCACGTGAGCGCCGTGATGGCGCACCCTCCCACCTACGAGCACATCCCCCCCGAGCTGGTGGGCAACCAGCGCCGGGTGGTGGTGAGCGACCTGTCGGGGCGCGCCAACGTCCTCTACAAGGCTCAGGAGATGGGGGTCGACCTGACGCGGGACCGGCCCGAGGTCCGGGAGATCCTGGCCCGGCTCAAGCAGCTGGAGCACCAAGGCTACCAGTTTGAGGGCGCGGAGGCCTCCTTCGAGCTGTTGATGCGTCGGACCCTGGGCCAGCACCGCCCGGCCTTCGCCCTCAAGGGGTTCCGGGTCATGGTCGAGAAGCGGCACGACGAGACGTGCGCGGCCGAGGCCAGCATCCGCGTGGAGGTGGACGGCCAGGAGGAGCACACGGCCGCCGAGGGGAACGGGCCGGTGCACGCCCTGGACCGGGCCCTGCGCAAGGCCCTGGAGCGCTTCTACCCCGCCATCCGGCGCGTCCGCCTCGTCGACTACAAGGTCCGTGTCCTCAACGCCGATGCCGCCACGGCCGCGCGGGTCCGGGTGCTCATCCAGTCGACGGACGGGACGCGGACCTGGGGGACCGTGGGGGTCTCCGAAAACGTCGTCGAGGCCTCCTGGCAAGCGCTGGTGGACAGCCTGGAGTACGTTCTCCTCCGGGACCAGGTCGAGGTGGGCCCGTGACGGGTGGGCGGGCCTACCGTATCGCGGTCATTCCCGGCGACGGCATAGGCCCCGAAGTCATCGCCTCCAGCGTGCGCGTCCTGGAGGAGGCGGGGCGCCGCTACGGGATCGCGCTGGAGTTCGAGGAGGGGGTGGCCGGCGGGGCGGCCATCGATGCCGTCGGGACCCCGATTCCGGAGGAGACCCTGGACCTGTGCCGCCGGTCGGACGCCATCCTGTTCGGGGCCTGCGGCGGCCCCCGGTGGGACACCGGGCCGCGGCAGCGACGCCCGGAACAGGCCCTCTTCACCCTCCGGAGGACCTTCGAGCTGTACGCCAACCTCCGGCCGGCCACGGTTGTTCCCCCGCTGCTCTCGGCATCGCCCCTCCGGCGGGAGGTCGTGGAGGGGGCGGACCTGCTCATCGTCCGGGAGCTCACGGGGGGCCTCTACTTCGGCCCCCAGTCGCGGACGGGGAGCGGGGACGGGGCGGTGGCCACCGACTCGCTCCCTTACTCGGCGGCCGAGGTGCGGCGAGTGGTGCGCAAGGCCTGCGAGATCGCGCGGCGCCGTCCCCGGAAGAAGGTCACATCCGTGGACAAGGCCAATGTGTTGGAGACCTCGCGCCTGTGGCGTGAAGTGGCGACCGAGGTGGCGCGGGAGTACCCCGATGTCCACGTGGAGCACATGCTCGTGGACAACTGCGCCCTGCAGCTGGTCCGGGATCCTCGCCAGTTCGACGTGATCGTCACGGAGAACATGTTTGGGGACATCCTGAGCGATGAGGCGGCCGGGGTGATGGGGTCGCTGGGGTTGATGCCGTCCGCCAGCCTGGGGGAGCGGCCTCCCGGACTGTTCGAGCCCGTCCACGGCACGGCGCCCGACATTGCGGGGAAGGGCATCGCCAACCCCCTCGCCGCCATCCTGACCGGGGCGCTGCTGTTCCGGTACGGGCTCGGACTCGAGCGCCCCGCCGCCGCCATCGAGGCTGCGGTGTGGCGGGCCCTGGAAGACGGGTGTAGGACGCCCGACCTCGCCGGGGACGGGCCCGCCCTGGGGACCGCGGCCATGACCGACGCCGTCCTCGAGCGGCTCGCCTAGGCCCGCTCGGCGCTCCGCCCTCCGCTTTCGGGATCGCTTGCAATGCCTCACCCCGCTGCCTACAATGACCGTGTCGTGCACACGGCACGTGCGTGGGGATGAGTTCCGTCGCCGCCGCCATCGCCCTCGGCTACGGGCTCGTCTGGCTCGCCCTCTTCGGCCACCGGAGCGGTCGCCAGCCCTGGCTGCTGGCCGCCTTCACGGTGGGCGCGGTGACGTTTCCGGTGACCGTGCTGCTCGTGACGCCCATCCAGGCTCTGGTGGCGTCCCTCGCCGGGTGGGATATCGACGCCTACAGCACGGCCCTGGGCGCCGGCGTGGTGGGGGCCGTGACGTCGGCTGCCGTGAACGAGGTGTTCAAGCTCGCCGCGGCCCTCCTCCTCTGGTCAATGGCGGGCGAGCGAGGCGAGCCCGTGGCCTTCGGGGCCGCCGCGGGGGCAGGGTTCGGCGCCTGGGGAGCCCACCAGGTCATCTCCCTCGCGCTGGCGGCCCGGACCCTCCCGATCAGCTCCTGGGCGGGATTCGCGACGTCCCTGCTCCAGCAGTTCGCCTTCGTCGCCCTGCACAGCGCGACGACCGCGCTGGCCGCGGTCGGGGTGGGGCGCCGGCGGGTGGGGACGTACCTCGGAGGGGCCGTGGTCTGGGAGGCGCTCTACGGCATCCTCGGCCTGCTGTTCGCGCTGCGGCTCTACAGCAGTCTCACGTGGGCCTTGCTCAGCGTCGTGGCGGGCGTGGGCGCGGGGGGATACGCGCTGTTCCTCGTGAGCCCGAGGGGAGGGACCCCGCGGTAGCGGGTCGTCCGCGTCCCGCAGGGTGTCGGCCGCAGCCGGGCGAAACTGGGCGGGGGGATCGTCCCAGGGGCGGGGTATGGAGAGGCGGGGGTCGGGTCGGTCAGCGGTCAACCCGAAGTTGCGCGGTCCCTTGCAGGACGCCCTGTTCCAGGCCGTCCTGCAGCTGCGGACCGTCGACGAGTGTTACCGGTTTTTCGAGGACCTCTGCACGGTGGGGGAGCTCAGGGCGCTGGCCCAGAGGTTCGCGGTGGCGTGCATGCTGGCCCAGGGGAAGACGTACCAGCAGATCGCTGCCCACACGGGCGCCTCCAGCGCGACCATCAGCCGGGTGAGGCGGTTTCTGACCTACGGGGCCGACGGCTACACGCTCGTCATCGGGCGGATGCGGCGTCGGGAGGGGAGGTCCCCCGGTCGCCGGCCATGAGGTGTGCCCGGCGCCTTTCCGCAGCCGTCCTCGTGGTCCTCTGGATCGTCCTGGAGGCGCCCGGGGGGGTCGGGGCGAGGTCGCTCGACGATCGGGTCTACGACGTCGCACGCCAGCTCATGTGCCCCGTGTGCAGCGGGCAGACGGCCGCCGAGAGCGACGCGACGGTGGCGCGCGAGATGCGGGCCATCATCCGGCGGAAGCTGGAGGCGGGAGAGACGCCGCGACAGATCCTCCAGTACTTCGTCGCGCAGTTTGGGGAGGGGATCCTCGCCGAGCCGCCCCGGCGGGGCGTCTCCCTCCTGCTGTACGCCGGACCCCTCGCCGCGCTGGCCACAGGGCTCGCCCTTGCGGCGGCCTCCATTCGCCGCTGGGTGCGCGCCCGGGTCCCCGGCGCGGGGGGTGGGGACGTCGGGGGCGGGGGCCGTGAGGACGCTGGGGACCCCGCTGGGGACGCGCGCAGTTGACGGGCCGCGACCGCCGTGGTAGCATAGGCCGTACTTTCATTCTCTAACGCTTTATCGAGATAAAGTATGGGCGAGCGGTGGCAGCTGACACCTCCGGGGACGCGGGATCTCCTCCCCGACGAAGCCTCCCGGTCGCGCGAGGTGGTGGATGCGGTCCTCGGCCTCCTGAGGCGGTGGGGGTACCGGGAAGTCGTGACCCCCACCCTCGAGTACCTGGACGTGCTGGTCCGCGGCGAGGGGACCGAGGCGGCCGACCGTCTCTTCAAGCTCATCGACCGGGGAGGGGAACTCCTGGCCCTGCGTCCCGAGATGACCACCCCCGTGGCCCGGTTGGTGGCCACCCAGTTGCGGCACGAGCCCCTCCCGATCCGGCTGGCCTACGCGGGGCAGGTCTTCCGGGGGGGAGAGCCGGGCGCGGGGAGGTTGCGGGAGTTCCCTCAGGTGGGGTGCGAGCTCGTGGGGGCGGACTCGCCGGAGGCGGATGCGGAGATCGTCGCCCTGGCGGTCGAGGCGCTGCGCGCCGCGGGCGTGGGCCAGTTCTCGCTCAGCGTGGGACACGGGGGGTTCCTCCGGAGCCTCCTGGAGGGCCTGGGCGTCTCCGAGGAGGAGATGGGCCACGTGCGGGCGGCCCTGTACCGGAAGGACTTCGTGGGCCTCCAGGCCGTGCTGGACCGCTACGCGCTTCCCGCCGGAGGGCGGGAGGCGCTTCTCGCCCTGCCCTCGTTGCGGGGCCCGGAGGCCCTGCGGGAAGCGCGGGACCTGGTGGGCGCGCGCCCGGGGGCGGAGGCCCTCCAGGCCCTGGAGGAGCTCCTGGAGATGGTGCGCGCCTACGGGGTGGACGACCGCGTGACGATCGACCTCAGCATCATCCGAGACTTCGACTACTACACGGGCATCGTGTTCGAAGGGCATACCTCCTCCCTGGGCGTCCCCCTGTTGGGGGGCGGGCGGTACGATCGCCTCCTGGAGCGCTTCGGCGTCCCCTATCCGGCCACGGGGTTTGCGCTGCGCATCGAGCGGGTCCTCGCGGCGGAGGCCCCGGGCACCGCCCGCCGTGCGCCCGACGTCGTGGTGGCCTTCGACGGGGGAGGGCGGGAGGCGGCGCTGCGCTACGCGTCGGTCCTCCGGTCCCGCGGGCTCGTGGTGGAGGTGGAGGTGCGCCGCAGGCCGTGGGACGACGTGGTTCGCGAGGCCCTCGCCCGCGGCGCCGCTCAGGCGGTCTTCGTGAGGTCCGGAGACGCCCTCGTGCGCGACGGCACGGGAGACGAGCGGCGGGTGTCTCTCGGCAGCCTCGCCGGGGCGCTCCCGTGAGCGAGCCCGTGACCGTGGCCGTGCCCTCGGGGCGCCTGCTGGAAGGGGCGATGCAGGTGCTGGAACAGGCGGGGTATGTCACCGCCGAGGAGTGGCAGTCGACACGCCGGCTCCTCCTGCTGGCCCGCGGGGGACGGATGCGGTGTCTCATCGCGAAACCCGCGGATCTCCTCACCTACGTCGAGTACGGCGCAGCCGACCTCGGCATCGTCGGGAAGGACATGCTGCTCGAGCAGTCGCGCGACGTGTACGAGCTCGTGGACCTCGGATTCGGGTTCTGCCGGGGCGTGCTGGCCTTCCCCGCCGGGGCGGCGGACCGCTGGGCGCGCGCGGGGGCGCTGCGCATCGCCACCAAGTACCCGCGCATTACCGAGCGGTACTTCTGGGGGCAGGGGAGGCCTGTGGACATCGTCGAGCTGAACGGCACCGTGGAGCTGGCCCCCCAGGTCGGCTTGGCCGACGGGATCATGGACCTGGTGATGACGGGGCGGACCTTGCGCGACAACGGCCTGGTCGAGGTGGCGGAGCTGTTCCGGTCGACGGCCCGCCTCGTGGCGAACCGGGTGAGCCTCAGGAGCCGGGCGGAGGAGGTCACGGAGGCGGTGGAGAGGATGCGGGCGGCGGTCTCGGGTGCGCCGTCCTCCCCGGGAGGAGGGATGTCTCCGTGGAGGTGATCCGCCTGGACGCCGTCTCCCCGGAGCGCGTGCAGAAGATCCTCCTGCGGTCCCGCGCGGACGTCCTCTCCCCGGAGCGTCTCGCGCACGTCCAGGCCCTCATCGAGGACGTGCGCCGCCGGGGCGACCAGGCGCTCGTGGACCACACGCAGCGGTACGACGGGGTGACCCTGACGCCGGAGCGCCTGCGCGTGGACCGATCGGAGATCGCCAAGGCCTACGACACGGTCGACGACGGCCTCCGGGCGGCCCTTGCCGCCAGCATCGAGCGCTGCCGCCGCTACAACCTGTGGTTGCGGCCCCCCGCGCTTGCGATGGAAGAGCTGGAGCCCGGGATCGTGGCCGGCGTGAAGTACACCGCCGTGGACAGCGTGGGCCTCTACGTCCCGAGCGGGAAGGGCGCCTTCCCCTCGACGCTCATCACGCTGGCGACACCGGCGGTGGTGGCCGGGGTGGACGAGATCGCGGTCCTCCTCCCGCCGCGATCCAGCGGGGAGGTGGATCCCGCCGCGCTGGTCGCCGCCGACCTCCTGGGGATCTCCCGGGTCTACCGCTGTAACGGGGTGGCCGGCATCGCCGGGCTCGCCCTCGGGACCGAGACCCTGCCCCGGGTGGGGCTGATCGGCGGGCCGGGGAATCCCTACGTGGTGGCCGCCCAGATTGCCGTGCAAGCCCTCGGGGTCCGGCTGCTCTCGGTCCTGGGGCCCACGGAGTCCATGATCCTGGCCGATGAGGCCGCCGATCCCGACCGCCTGGCCCTGGACCTCCTCAACGAGGCGGAGCACGGCAAGGACTCCGCGGCACTCCTCGTCACGCCCTCGGAGGGCCTCGTCGAGGAAGTCCAGGCCCGGCTCCCGCGGTACCTGGCGCAGCTGCCGGAGTGGCGCCGGGAATTCGCAAAGGCCGCCCTGACCGAGTACGGGGGGGCGGTGATCACCCGGACGTGGGAGGACGCGGTGGCCTTCGCCAATCTCTACGCGCCGGAGCACCTCCAGATCGCCACGCGGGATCCCTTTGCGACCCTCCAGCAGGTCCGGCACGCCGGGGAGGTGCTACTTGGCCAGAACACTCCCTTCTCCGCCGGCAACTACGCCATCGGCGTCCCCGCCGCGCTGCCCACGAGCGGGTTCGCCCGGGTGGCCTCGGGGATCACCGTGTGGAGTTACCTGAAGGCCACCTCGGTGGCCCACCTGTCCAGCGAGGGGCTCGCCGCGGTGCGCCCCGTGATCGAGCGCCTGGGACACTACGAAGGATTCCCCGCGCACGTGCTGGCGGTCACCGCTCGGGGGGGAGGCGAATGAGTCGGGCAGGCCGCGTCCTCCGTGCCACGGCGGAATCGCGGGTGGAGGCGGCGTGGGAGCTGGAGGGGACGGGGCGCGCCGAGATCTCTACCGGCATCCCGTTCCTCGACCACATGCTGGACCAGGTGGCGCGCCACGGCCGCTTCGACCTCGCGGTGGCGGCCACCGGAGACCTCCAGGTGGATGCCCACCACACGGTCGAGGACGTGGGGATCGCCCTCGGGCAGGCGTTCCGCGAGGCGGTGGGCGAGGGGGCGGGGATCGCGCGGTTCGGGTCGGCGTACGCGCCCCTCGACGAGGCGCTCAGCCTGGCCGTGGTGGACGTGAGCGGCCGACCGTTCCTGCACTACGCCGTGCCCGTGCCCCGGCAGCGGCTCGGGGCCTACGAGACGGACCTCACGGAGGAGTTCTTCCGGGCCTTCGCCACGCACGCCAGGATCACGCTCCACCTGGTCCTCCTCCACGGGAGGAACGCGCACCACATCATCGAGGCCACCTTCAAGGCGGTGGCCCTCGCTCTGGACAAGGCCACACAGCTGGACCCCCGGGTGGTGGGCGTCCCTTCGACCAAGGGGGTCCTCGGATGATCGCCGTCGTCGACTACGGGGCCGGGAATCTGCACAGCCTCCGGCGGGCCCTGGAGCGGCAGGGGCTCGAGGTGGCGATCGCCGATTCGCCCGCCGCCCTGGACGCCGCGGAGGCGGTGGTGGTCCCGGGCGACGGAGCCTTCGGCCCCGCCATGGAGCGGCTCCGGACCCTGGGATTCGCCGGACAGATCCGGGAGTACGTGCGGTCCGGCCGGCCCTTCCTGGGGGTGTGCCTGGGCATGCACCTCCTCTTCGAGACGAGCGAGGAGGGAGGAGACCACCGGGGCCTCGGCATCTTCGCGGGCCGGGTGGTGCGGCTGCCGCCGACGGTCAAGGTGCCCCACATGGGCTGGAACCAGCTCCGGGTCCAGCGGCCGACGCCCTTGCTGGAGGGCGTTCCCGAGGGGGCCTACGTGTACTTCGTCCACTCCTTCGTGGCGGTGCCCGAGGACCCGACGCTCATCGCCGCCACCACGGAGTACGGCGGGCCCGTCGCCGCCGTCGTCGGGCGGGGATCGGTGTGGGCCACCCAGTTCCACCCGGAGAAATCCGGCCCCGTGGGCGTGCGGATTCTCGCCAACTTTGCGCGGTGGATCGCCCGTGCTCGTGTTGCCGGCCGTTGACATCCGCGGCGGCAAGTGCGTGCGCCTGATCCAGGGCGACGCCAGCCGGGAACTGGTGTACAGCGCGGATCCCGTCGAGGCGGCTCTCCGGTGGGAGGCCTGCGGGGCGCCGTGGCTCCACGTGGTGGACCTGGACGGGGCGTTCGAGGGGCGCCCGGCCAACCTCGAGGTGATCCGGCGTCTCACCGCGGCGGTCGGCGTTCCCGTCCAGGTGGGCGGGGGGATCAGGTCCCTCGCCGCGGTGGAGCAGGTGCTCGGGGCGGGCGCGGCACGGGTCGTGCTGGGCACCGTCGCGGTGACCTCCCCGGGCCTCCTCCGGGAGGCCTGCCGCCGGTTCGGTGAACGCATCGCGGTGGCCCTGGACGGCCGGCGGGGGAGCGTCGTCACCGAAGGGTGGGTGAGGGACAGCGACGCCCCGGTGGTGGAGGCGGCCCGCAGCGCCGTCCTCGCGGGCGCGTCCCGGATCGTCTACACGGACACGACCCGCGACGGCACGATGGCGGGGCCCGACCTGGCCACGGTCCGGGCCCTCCTGGAGGCGGTCAGGGTGCCCGTGATCGCCTCAGGCGGGGTGGCCTCGGTGGACGACCTCCGCCGCCTGCTGGCCCTCGAGCCCCTGGGGCTCGAGGGGGTCATCGTCGGCCGCGCGCTGTACGAGGGCCGGGTGCGGCTCGAGGACCTCCTGGCCGCGGCCTCCTGAGCCATGCTGGCGCGGCGCGTCATTCCGTGTCTCGACGTGGCGGGCGGGCGCGTCGTCAAGGGGACGCGTTTCGTGAACCTGCGCGACGCGGGCGACCCGGTGGAGCTGGCGGTGCTCTACGACCGCGAGGGGGCCGACGAGGTCGTCTTCCTCGACATCACCGCGAGCCACGAAGGGCGGGACATCATGGAGGAGGTGGTCAGGGCGACGGCTGAGGCCCTGACGATCCCCTTCACGGTGGGCGGGGGGCTCAGGACGGTGGACGACCTCCGGCGGATGCTCCGGGCCGGGGCCGACAAGGTGGCCATCAACACCGCCGCGGTGCAGCGTCCGGACCTCATTCGCGAGGCCGCCGAGCGCTTCGGCAGCCAGTGCATCGTCGTGGCGGTGGACGCGAAACGGACCCCCCCGGGCCGGTGGGAGGTCTGGATCCACGGGGGCCGGACCCCCACGGGTCTCGATGCGGTGGCCTGGGCGGAGCGGGCGGCCCGCCTGGGTGCGGGGGAGCTCCTGGTCACGAGCATGGACCAGGACGGTCGGGAGGACGGGTATGACCTGGAGCTCCTCCGGAGCATCGTCGGGCGGGTCCCTGTCCCTGTGGTCGCGTCCGGGGGAGCGGGCGTCCTGCAACACTTCGTGGACGCGGTCACGGTGGCCGGGGCCGACGCGGTGCTGGCCGCCTCGGTCTTTCACTACCGGAAATTTTCCATCGCCGAGGTGAAGGCGTACATGGCCGCCTGCGGCGTCCCGGTGCGCCGGGTGGAGCCCGTCGGAGGAGAGGAGCCTGGGGATGGCGGAACAAGACACGGTCGTGTTTGACTCCGCGGGGCTGGTGACCGCGGTGGTCCAGGACGCCGGGACCCGAGAGGTCCTCATGGTCGCCCACATGAACCGGGAGGCGCTGGCCAAGACCCTCTCCACGGGCCAGGGGTGGTACTGGAGCCGCCGGAGGGGTCGGCTGTGGCGGAAAGGGGAGGAGTCGGGCCACACGCAGCACGTGCGCGAGGTCAAGGTGGACTGCGACGGCGACGCCCTCCTCGTGCTGGTGGACCAGGTGGGGCCTGCCTGCCACACGGGGCACCGGTCGTGCTTCTACCGGGGGGCCGGGCTGGAGGACGGGGAGGTGCGCCTCAGGGCCTCCGAGGGCCACGAGGGAGCGTCGCCCGGCCCGGAGATCCTCCGGGAGCTGGCGGGCGTGCTGCGCCAGCGCCGCCTGGAGCAGCCCACCGGGTCCTACTCGGCCCGCCTGTTTGCCGAGGGCCTCGCCCGCCTCAACGAGAAGGTCATGGAGGAAGCGGCGGAGGTGACCCGGGCCGCCCGCAGGGAGACGGCGGAGCGGCTCGTCCAGGAGACGGCGGACCTGTGGTTCCACACCCTCGCGCTCCTCGTGTACCAGGGGGTCGATCCGTCGGAGGTGTTCGCTGAGCTCGCACGCCGCCGGCGGTGACCGGCCGGTCCCCGCGCGCGCTGTGCGGTACGCCGTCTTCTCCGATGTGCACGGGAACCTCGAGGCGTTGGAGGCCGTGTTGGCCGATGCGGCGCGGCAGCGGCCCGACGGGTACCTGTGCCTGGGGGACCTGGTGGGATACGGGCCCGACCCCAACGAGTGCGTCGCACGGGTCCGGGCGCTGGGGGCGGAGGCTGTCGCGGGGAACCACGATCGCGCGGCCGTCGGGGAGGTGGACCTCGACACCTTCAGCCCGCTGGCGCGCGCGGCGATCGAGTGGACGATCCAGGCCCTCGGCGCCGAGGCCAGGAAGTACCTCGCCGCGCTCCCCCTGCGTCTTGAGACGGCCCTCTTCCTCGCCGTCCACGGGAGCCCCCGGGATCCCGTGGAAGAGTACATCCTCGATCTGCCGACGGCGCTGGCGGTCTTCACCGAGAGCGACTTCCGGCTCTGTCTCGTGGGGCATTCCCACATCCCGGGGCTCTTCGTCATGGACCGACGGGGGAGGATCGGGATGCGCGCCCTCCCCGCCGGGGAGTCGGTCCCGCTGGACCCCGCGGCGCGCTACATCGTCAACGTGGGGAGCGTGGGCCAGCCGCGGGATGGCGACCCCCGGGCCGCCTACCTGGTGCTGGACACCGGGGGGCCGACCGTGACGCTCCGGCGTCTGCGGTACCCCGTGGAGGTCACCCAGCGGAAGATCACCTCGGCGGGACTGCCGATCCTCCTGGCCCGGCGCCTGGCCGCGGGGCTCTAGGCGGGACAGAGGGGGGAGTCCGTCCACCGACGAACGAGGACCCCAAGCGCCCCGGAGCAGCGCGCGGAGGGAGTGAGGAGAAGAGTGGCAGGTCGGCCCATCACCATCGAGGACCTCCTGGACATCCCCGTGCTCAACGAACCGCACCTCGCCCCGGACGGGTCGCGGGTCGTGGTGACCGTCACCACGGTCGACCGCGAGGCCGACGCCTACCGCACGCACCTGTGGGTCGTGCCGGCGGACGGGGGGACTCCGTGGCAGCTCACGACGGCCCGGGGGCGCGACACAGGCCCGCGGTGGTCCCCGGACGGCCGCCGGGTCGCCTTCCTCTCCGACAGGGACGGAGAGCGCCAGGTCTGGGTGATCGGGGTGGACGGGGGCGAGGCCCAGCGGCTCACCTCCGGGACGCTGTCGCCTTCGGAGCTGGCCTGGTCCCCCGACGGACGGTGGCTGGCCTTCGTGGGCAAGCCGGACTCGGGCCCCCGGGGGGAGAGCGACGTCCGCGTGATCACCCGCCTCCGGTACAAGCAGGACGGCGAGGGGTTGTGGGACGGCCGCTACAAGCAGGTGTTCGTGGTGCCGGCCTCGGGAGGGCCCGTCCGCCAGGTCACGTGGGGCGACTACGACCACGGGGCGCCCGCCTGGTCCCCCGATGGGTCCTGTCTGGCCTACGTGGCCAACCCCGACCCCGACGCGGACAGGACGAACGTCACGGACGTGTGGGTGATCCCGCTCGGGGGCGGGACGCCCCGGCGGATCACCCGAAGCCTGGGCCCCGTGCAGGCGCCGGTGTGGTCGCCCGACGGCGCGAGAATCGCCTACGTGGGCCACGACAACGCCTGCTGGGGGGCGACCAACTGGGCGGTGTGGGTCGTGCCGGCGACCGGGGGCGAGCCCCGGTGCCTCACCCGGGAGTTCGACCGGAGCGTGGGGCACCACCTCCTCTCCGACCTGAGGGCGCATCCCCCGGCCGGCGCCGTGACGTGGAGCCCCGATGGGGGGCGGGTGTACTTCATGGCGGGCCAGGGAGGGAACACGCAGATCGCCTCCGTCTCCGCCTCCGGCGGGCCGGTCCGGTGGGAGACAGAGGGCGAGCACGAGCTGATCGGGTTCTCGATGGACCGGTCGGCGCGTCGGGTGGCGTGCGTGGAGAGCGACCCCCTCACGCCGGGGGAGGTGGTCGTGGGCGACCTGGGGGACGGGCCCGTGGCCCTCCGTCGCGTCAGCGACTTTACGGGGCCGCTCCGGCGCACCCTTCTCCTCTCGCCTCCCGTGCGGTTCCAGTTCCCCAGCGTGGACGGGTGGCCGATCGAGGGGTGGGTCATGCGCCCGGTGGGAGCGGTGGAGGGACACCGCTCCCCGGCGGTCCTGGAGATCCACGGAGGGCCCCATGCGGCCTACGGGAATACCTTCTTCCATGAGTTCCAGCTCTTGGCCGCCCACGGGTTCGGCGTCCTCTACATGAACCCCCGGGGCAGTCAGGGGTACGGCCAGGCCTTCACGGCGGCGACCCGGCACGACTGGGGGGGCAAGGACTACGAGGACCTCATGCGCGGCGTGGACTACGCCCTGGCCGCGTTCCCGTGGATCGACCCGGAGCGGCTCGGCGTGGCCGGCGGCAGCTACGGGGGGTTCATGACCAACTGGATCGTGGGCCACACCCAGCGGTTCCGGGCCGCGGTGACGATGCGCAGCATCAGCAACGCCTACAGCCAGTGGGGGACCTCCGACCTCGCCTACATGAAGGGGCTCTGGGAGTACCCCGGGGACCCGTGGGAGGCGCCGCAGTTCTACCTGGAGCGCTCGCCCATCACCTACGTCACCCGGATCCGCACGCCCCTCCTCATCCTCCACGGGGAGGAGGACCTGCGGTGCCCCATCGAGCAGGCCGAGCAGCTCTTCGTGGCCCTCAAGAAGTGCGGCGTCCCCACGCTCTTCGTCCGGTTCCCGGGCGAGAGCCACGACCTGTCCCGGTCGGGCCGCCCCCGGCACCGGGTGGAACGGCTGCGCCACATCCTCGGCTGGCTCGACGCCTACCTCGCGCAGCCGCCGGGATCGTCCCCGCCGCCGGCGATCCCGCAGGAGGCGGCGGAGGCTCCGGGGCCATGACGCGCATCTACACGCGCACGGGGGATGCCGGGGAGACGAGCTTGTTTGGGGGGAAGCGGGTCCCCAAGGACGATCTGCGGGTCCGCGCCTACGGCGCCATCGACGAGGTCAACGCGGCCCTCGGGGTCGCCCGCGCGGCGGACCCGGGGCCCGACATCGACGGGGTCCTGGAGCGCCTCCAGCACCGGCTGTTCGACCTCGGAGCCGAACTGGCCACTCCTCCGGGCTCGGAGAAACCGGGGACCCATGCGCCCCGCGTGGAGCCCTCCTGGGTCGAGGCTCTGGAGCGGGAGATCGACCGCCTCGAGGCCGGGCTCCCCCCCCTCCGCCACTTCGTCCTGCCCGCCGGGTGCCCGGCGGCAGCGGCGTTGCACTATGCCCGGACCGTGGCCCGGCGGGCGGAACGGGACATCGTGGCGCTCGCGGCGCGGGAGCCCCTGAACCCCGAGGTCCTCAAGTTCGTGAATCGCCTGTCCGACCTGCTGTTCGTCCTCGCCCGCGCGGCGAACCGCGCCGCCAACCGTCCTGACGTGACCTGGACGCCGTCGCGCCCGGGCTGATCCGGGAGCCCAGAGCTCCCTACGAGGGCCGGTCCCGCTCGTGGGGGAGGGGCGCGGCCGGCATCCGGTAAGGGAGCGGCACGTACTCGACGGAGGGGCGCCTGCGCCCGGCCTGCGGGTGGAGCTGCATCAGGGCGTAGATCGCCCTCGGCATCTGGGTCGAGACCGTCAGGCCGAGAGCTCTCGCCTCCGCGATGGTGATGGGGTAGTCGTGGGTCCACTCCCCGCCCGCCAGCCGGGAGGCGAGCTGCTCGGCCTTGTCCAGGGGGAGGCGGCGGGAGGCCAGCTCCACCACCGCGGCGCGCACCTGGCGGATCGCCTTCTCGGCCACGTCGGCCAAGATGAGGGTCTCGTCGTCGACGCGTTCCACCGGCTTCCGGCTCACGGCGGCCAGCAGCGAGGCCGCGGGGTAGTGCCCGAGCTGGGGGTCCACCGGGCCGAGGACCGCGTGCTCGTCCATGACGATTTCGTCCGCGGCGAGGGCGATCAGGGTGCCCCCCGACATGGCGTAGTGCGGGACGAACACCGTCACGCGGCCCGGGTGGTCCCGCAGCGCCCGTGCGATCTGCTCCGCGGCCAGCACCAGGCCCCCGGGGGTGTGGAGGATGACGTCGATGGGGAGCTCCGGCGGGGTGAGCCGGATGGCCCGGAGGACCTCCTCCGAATCCTGGATGTCGATGTACCGGACGAGGGGGAACCCCAGGAGGCTCATCGTCTCCTCCCGGTGGATGAGCGCGATGACCCGGCTACCGCGTTCGCGCTCCAGCTGCTGCACGAGCCGCAACCGGGCCGCCTGGAGGAGCTGGCGCGAGACAAGGGGCTGGAGCATCGAGAGGATGAAGAAGATCCAGAACAGGTCCCCGATGGTGAATCCCTGCATGGGTCGCCCCTCCTCGCCCGCCAGTCGCTGTCAGGTCCCCGCCGGCCGGTCGGCGGGCGCCGTCTCCCCGCTCCGGGAGGGCGTCTCTGTCCCCGCCGTGGGGCAGGGCCCGGTGACGGCCCTCTCCCGCATCCCCCGGCGCCCCGGAGGGGAGAGGGCGCCTAGAGCATTCTGCTCGTGCGCGTAGGAATCATGCATTCCCCGGATCCCCTCTCGCTCCTCCGGCCGCGAGGGAGGGGAGGAAACCGGGCGGCCCTGACCGAAGTGAGGTCTTGCACACCGACTTCGCGTCCGGATGGTTCCCATGGCCGAACACAGTGCGAGGTATCCGTCCGCCCCCCCGATCCCCTGGTGGCTCCAGCCGCTCGCGACGGTGGTGATCCTCACCGCCTTCGTCGTCTACTCCGTCTGGGTCGCCCTCCAGGGACGCGGCTATATCGCGCCGTACCTGTCCCCCTTCTACTCTCCGCCCGTCTCGGTGGCCGGGATCCCCATCTCGCCCGCGTGGTGGGTCCTGTGGATCCCGGCGGGATTCCGGGCGACGTGCTACTACTACCGCAAGGCCTACTACCGTTCCTACTTCCTCGACCCCGTGGACTGCGCGCGCGCCGAAGGCCGCCGGCAGTACGCGGGTGAGACCGCCTTCCCCTTCGTCCTCAACAACTTCCACCGGTACTTCCTGTACGGCGCGATCATCGTCCTGGCGTTCCTGTGGAAGGACGCGGTGGACGCCTTCATCTTCAACGGGCGGTTCGGCGTCCACCTGGGCTCGCTGCTGTTCCTGGCGAACGTGGTGCTCCTGAGCGGGTACACCTTCGGCTGCCACGCCTTCCGCCACCTGGCCGGCGGCAACCTCGACTGCTTCTCCTGCGCGCGGGGAGGCCGGGCCCGCTACAGGCTGTGGGAGTGGGTCACCCCCCTCAACCGCCGGCACGCGGTCTGGGCGTGGGCAAGTCTCTTTTCCGTGAGCCTGGTGGATGTCTACATCCGGCTCCTCATGGCCGGGGTGATCGCCGACCCCAGGTTCCTGTGAGGACGGCCGAGCGCGGACGTCTGCGGAGGAGGATGCACCTCTGTGGCTGAGTGGTATGACGTGCACCAGCACGATGTCCTGATCGTGGGCGCGGGGGGCGCCGGGCTGCGCGCGGCCATCGCGGCCGCCGACGCGGGTGCCTCGGTGGGGGTGGTGTGCAAGTCGCTCCTCGGGAAGGCCCACACGGTGATGGCGGAAGGGGGGATCGCCGCGGCCCTCGGCAACGTGGACCCGGAGGACAACTGGGAGGTCCACTTCGCCGACACCATGCGGGGGGGCCAGCTCCTGAACGACTACCGGATGGTGGAGATCTTCGCGCGCGAGGCCCCCGAGCGCGTGTACGAGCTGGAGCAGTGGGGAGGGCTCTTCGACCGCACGCCGGACGGGCGGATCCTCCAGCGGCCTTTCGGGGCCCACACCTACCGTCGGCTCTGCCACGTGGGGGACCGGACCGGTCTCGATCTCATCCGGACGCTCCAGGACCGGGCTGTTCACAGCCCCGCCATCGAGGTGTACATGGAGGTCACCCTCACCCGGCTCCTCCTGGACGGCACGAGGATCGCGGGAGCTTTCGGCTACCGCCGGGAGGACGGCCGGTTCGTGGTCTTCCGTGCGAAGGCGGTGGTGCTCGCCACCGGGGGCTGGGGGAAGATCTACAAGGTGACCAGCAACTCCTGGGAGTCTACGGGGGACGGGTGCGCCATGGCCTACGAGGCCGGCGCCGAGCTGATGGACATGGAGATGGTGCAGTTTCACCCCACGGGGATGGTCTGGCCCCCCGGGGTGCGGGGGATCCTCGTCACCGAGGCCGTGCGCGGGGAGGGGGGGATCCTCCGGAACGCCAAGGGCGAGCGGTTCATGGAGCGGTACGACCCGAAGAAGATGGAGCTGAGCAGCCGGGACGTCGTGGCCCGGGCCATCTACCAGGAGGTCCAATCCGGCCGGGGGACGCCTCACGGGGGAGCCTACCTGGACATCTCCCATCGGGGGGCGGACTACATCAAGCGCAAGCTCCCCAGCATGTACGAGCAGTTTCTCAAGCTCGCGGACATCGACATCACCCGGTCGCCCATGGAGGTCGCCCCGACGGTCCACTATGTGATGGGGGGGATCCGGGTCGAGCCCGGGACGGGGGCGACGACCGTCCCCGGGCTGTACGCCGCCGGGGAAGTGGCCGCGGGGCTCCACGGGGCCAACCGGCTCGGGGGCAATTCCCTCAGCGACCTGCTGGTGTTCGGCAAACGGGCGGGCGAGCACGCGGCCCGCTACGCCCAGGGGCTGGAGTCCTTCCCCCGGCTGGATGACGCTCAGGCCGAGGAGGAGCGGCGCGTCCTCCTCCGCCCCTTCGAGGCCGACAAGGGCGAGAACCCGTACCAGCTGCACGAGGAGTTGCAGGAGGTCATGGGGGAGCATGCGGGGATCGCCCGCACCGGTGAGGGCCTCCAGAAGGGACTGGAGAAAATCCTGGCGCTCCAGGAGCGGGCGGAGCGCATGCGCGTGGGGGGGTCCTTGCTGTACAATCCCGGGTGGCACACGTGCCGGGACGTGCGGTTCATGCTCCACCTGTGCGAGGCCATCTTCCGCTCCGCGCTCGAGCGGCGGGAGAGCCGGGGAGCACACTGGCGGCTGGACTTCCCCGCTCAGGACCCGGAGTGGGGCCGCAAGAACATCATCGTCGTCCGCGAGAACGGCCGGATGGTCGTCCGGACGCGGCCCGTGCCCCAGATGCCCCCCGAGCTCGCCCGGCTCGTCCAGCCGGCAGCGGCGTCCTAGGAGGACAGCATGGCGACGGTGACGCTCCGCGTGTTCCGCGGGGATCGGACCGGAGGAGAGCTGCGGACCTACCAGGTGCCCCTCGTGGAAGGCATGGTGGTCCTCGACGCCATCCACTACATCCAGGCCCACGTGGACTCCACCCTGGCCTGCCGCTGGAACTGCAAGGCCGCGCGGTGCGGGTCGTGCAGCGCGGAGATCAACGGCCGGCCGCGTCTCATGTGCAAGACACGAGTCGACGAGTTCGGGGACCGGCCCATCACCGTGCAGCCCCTCAAGGTCTTCCCCCTGATCCGGGACCTCGTGACGGACGTCTCCTGGAACTACCGGGTCAACAAGGAGATCCCGCCCTTCACCCCGGCTCCGGGCGATCGGGGCCCGTGGCGGATTGCCCCCGAGGACGTGGAGCGGCTGTTCGAGTTCCGCACCTGCATCGAGTGCTTCCTCTGTCAGGACGTCTGTCACGTCCTCCGGGAACACGGCGGGACGGACCGGTACTACGGCCCGCGCTTCATGGTGCGGATCGCCGGCCTGGAGATGCACCCGAAGGACACCGTCTCCCGGGCGGCGCTGCTCCGCGGCCGGGCCGGGATCGGGTACTGCAACATCACCAAGTGCTGCGAAGAGGTGTGCCCGGAGCACATCCACATCACCGACAACGCCATCATCCCGCTCAAGGAGAGGGTGGCCGACGTGTACTACGATCCCTGGCGGGCCCTCCTCCGCCTCGTCCGCGGCCCGCGCGAGCCCCGGGGCGCGTAGGAGGCCGACCGGGCATGGCCACGCCGGCGCTGGAGACGCTCACCCCTCCCCGGGACGGGGAGCCCATCGAGATCCGCGCGGGCACGCTCCACGTCCCCGACACCCCCGTCATTCCCTACATCGAAGGGGACGGCACGGGCCCGGACATCTGGCGGGCCACGGTCCGGGTGCTCGACGCCGCGGTGGCGAAGGCCTACGGCGGGCGGCGGCGGATCGTGTGGTTCGAGGTGTTCGCGGGGGAGAAGGCGTTCCACCGGTTCGGCACGTGGCTGCCCGAGGATACCCTCAGGGCCTTCCAGCACTACGTGGTGGGGATCAAAGGGCCCCTCACGACCCCGGTGGGGGGAGGGATCCGCAGCCTCAACGTCGCCCTCCGCCAGCTCCTGGACCTGTACGCCTGCGTGCGGCCCGTGCGCCACTTCCCCGGGGTCCCGAGCCCCGTCCGGCATCCGGAACAGGTGGACGTCGTGATCTTCCGCGAGAATTCCGAGGACCTCTACGTGGGCTACGAGTGCGGAAGCGGCACCCCGGAGGCGCGCCGCCTCATCGAGTTCGTCAACCGGGAGTTCCACTGGAAGGTCCGGGAGGACGCGGGCGTCGGCCTCAAGCCGATGAGCCCGTTTGGGACGAAGCGGCTTGTCCGCAAGGCCATCCGGTTCGCCCTGGACCGCAACCGGCGGAGCGTCACGCTGGTGCACAAGGGCAACATCATGAAGTACACCGAAGGGGCCTTCGCGCGGTGGGGGTATGAGGTGGCGCGGGAGGAGTTCGGGGACCGGACGGTGACGTGGGAGGAGGTGGAGGAGCGGTACGGGGGGCAGGTCCCGCCCGGCAAGCTCCTGATCCAGGACTACATCGCCGACGTCACGTTCCAGCACCTGCTGACCCGGCCCCGCTCCTTCGACGTCATTGCGACCGGGAATCTGAACGGGGACTACCTCTCCGACGCCGTGGCCGCCCAGGTCGGGGGCATCGGGATGGCCCCCGGGGGGAACATCGGCGATTTCCACGCGGTGTTCGAGGCGACCCACGGGACGGCGCCCAAGTACGCCAACCAGGACAAGGTCAACCCCGGCTCGCTGATCCTCTCGGGGGTGATGATGCTGGAGTACCTGGGCTGGCAGGAGGCGGCGGACTGCATCGTCCGGGCCATGGAGGCCACCTTCCGCGACAAGATCGTCACCTACGACCTGGCGCGGCTCATGGAGGGGGCGCGGGAGGTCCGCACCAGCGAGTTCGCGACGGCGGTCATTGACCGGATGTCGGGCTGAGGGAGGCGCGTCGTGGCGAGAGGCCGTCCGAAGGTCACGATCGTGGGCGCCGGGAACGTCGGCCACTCGGCCGCCCAGTGGATCGTGTCCCACCGGCTCGCGGACGTCGTCCTCGTGGACGTCATCGAGGGGATGCCCCAGGGCAAGGCCCTCGACCTCAGCGAGGCGGCCCCCATCGAGGGCTTCGACCTGCGGGTCACCGGGACGAACGGGTACGACGAGACGGCCGGGTCCGACGTGGTGGTCATCGTCGCGGGCGTGGCCCGCAAGCCCGGCATGAGCCGCGAGGACCTGCTGGCGGTCAACGCCGATATCGTCCGCGGGGTCACCCAGGAAGTCACCTCCCGCTCTCCCGAGGCCTGCCTCATCGTCGTGACCAACCCCCTGGACGTCATGGTCTACCTCGCCTACAAGGTCAGCGGGTTCCCCCCGGAGCGGGTGGTGGGCCAGAGCGGGGCGCTGGACAGCACGCGGTTTCGCACCTTCATCGCCCACGCCCTCGGGGTGTCCGCCCAGGACGTCTGCGCGATGGTGGTGGGCGCTCACAGCGACACCCACATGGTGCCCCTGGCGAGCCTCGCCACCGTGGGGGGGATCCCCCTGAGCCAGCTCCTCCCGCCCGAGCAGGTGGCGGCCCTGGTGGACCGCACGCGCAAGGGGGGGGCGGAGATCGTCAACCTCCTCAAGACCGGGAGCGCCTTCTTCGCCCCGGGGGCGGCCATCGCGCAGATGGTGGAGGCCATCCTCCTGGACCGCAAGCGCGTGGTGCCCGCCTCCGCCTACCTGAGCGGGCAGTACGGCGTCCGCGACCTCTTCGTGGGCGTGCCGGTGGTCCTCGGCGCCCGCGGCGTGGAGCGGATCCTCGAGGTGGAGATGGCCCCGGACGAACGCCGGGCCTTCGACGAGGCGGTGCGCCACATCCGCGAGAACGTCGCGCTCCTGCGACTCTAGGCACCATGAGGCTCCACGAGTACCAGGCCAAGGACATCTTCGCCCGCTACGGGCTGCCGGTCCAGCGCGGGCTGGTCGTCGACCGCGCGGAGGAGGTGCCCGGGCTCGCGCTCCGCTACCCTGTGGTCGTGAAGGCCCAGGTGCTGGTGGGCGGCCGGGGGAAGGCCGGGGGCGTGAGGCTCGCCCAGACGCCGGAGGAGGCTGCGGCCCACGCGCGCGCCATCCTGGGGATGGAGATCAAGGGCGAGCGCGTGACGCGGGTGTTGGTCGCCGAGGCGGTCCAGATCGACGCCGAGTACTACCTCGCCTTCGTGACCGACCGGAGCGGGCGGCAGGTGGTGGCGGTGGCGTCCGCCGAGGGGGGCGTGGAGATCGAGACCGTGGCGCGGGAGGCTCCCGAGAAGATCGTGCGGAGCCCCGTCGACCCGTGCCTGGGTTTCCCCCCCTTCCAGGCCCGGACCGTGGGGCGCCGGCTGGGGCTCGGGGGAACGCTCCTGGAGGAGTTCACCACCATTGCCACACGGCTGTACCAGGCCTACTGGGCTGAGGACGCCGAGCTCGCGGAGATCAACCCCCTCGCCCTCGCCGGGGGTCACCTCGTCTGCGTCGACGCGAAGCTCGTCCTCGACGACAACGCCCTCTACCGGCACGGCGACGTGCCCGCCTCCGAGGAGTTCACCCCCCTGGAACGGGAGGCCAAGGCCCACGGGCTCGCCTACGTGGAGCTGGACGGTGACATCGCCGTGATCGGGAACGGCGCCGGGCTCGTGATGAGCACCCTGGACCTCCTGGCCCACTTCGGCGGGCGGGCGGCCAATTTCCTCGACGTGGGAGGGGGGGCGACCGCGGAGGGGATGCGGGCCGCCCTGGAGATCGTCCAGAAGAAACCCGGCGTGCGGGCCGTGTTCATCAACATCTTCGGCGGGATCACGCGGTGCGATGACATCGCCCGCGGGATCGTCGAGAGCCCCCCGCGGGTCCCGGCGAGCATCCGCCTCACGGGGACCAACGAGGCGGAGGGGCAGCGGCTGCTGCGAGAGGCCGGGCTGTCGGCCGTCCTGGACCCCGAGGAGGGGGCGCGACTGGCCGTGGCCCTGGCCCGCGGCGACGTCCCGCCGGAGGCCCGGTGATGGCGGTCCTCGTCGGGCGCGACACGCGCCTTCTGGTCCAGGGGATCACGGGCTACCAGGGCTCCTTCCACACCAGGCTGATGCTGGAGGCCGGCACCCGGGTCGTGGCGGGGGTCACGCCCGGGAAGGGAGGGGAGCGGGTCCACGGGGTCCCGGTCTTCGACACCGTGGACGAGGCCGTCCGCGCGACGGGGGCCAACGCCTGCGTGGTGTTCGTCCCGGCCCGGTTCGCGCGGGACGCGGCGCTGGAGGCCATCGCCGCCGGCCTCAACCCCGTGGTCATCATCACCGAGGGGATGCCTGTCCGCGACACCATCGAGGTGGTGGCCTACGCGCGGCGCCGGTCGGTCCGGGTCGTGGGGCCCAACGGCCCGGGGATCACCACCGCGGGCCAGTGCCGGGTGGGGATCATGCCGTGGCACCTCTTCACGCCGGGGCCTGTGGGCGTCGTGTCCCGCAGCGGAACGCTGACCTACGAGATCGTCGCCGGCCTCACGCGCGCGGGACTGGGCCAGTCCACGGCGGTGGGCCTGGGGGGAGACCCCGTGGTGGGCACGTCCTTCGTGGAGGCCCTGGAGCTGTTTGCCGACGACCCCGAAACCCGCGCCGTCGTGCTCATCGGGGAGATCGGCGGGAGCGCCGAGGAGGAGGCCGCCCGCTACATCGCCGGGCGCTTCCCCAAGCCCGTCGTGGCGTACGTCGCGGGCCGCACGGCGCCGCCGGGGAAGCGCATGGGACACGCCGGCGCGGTCATCTCCGGGACGGAGGGCACTGCGGACGCCAAGGTCCGCGCGCTAGAGGCCGCCGGCGTGGCGGTGGCCCCCCTCGTGAGCGCGGTGCCGGCGCTGGTGGCCCGCCGGCTGTAGGGAAGGCGCGCTCCTCCCCTCCTCCGGTCCCCCCGGTCGGAACCTGCTATAATGGCGGCGATGGCCGCCTTTTGTGTCCGATGGGGGATCAACGCCGTGGCCCTCTACCTCACCACGCTGGTGGTCCCCGGCGTGCGGGTGACGAGCTTCTCCGGGGCGGTGGTGGCCGCGCTCGCCCTGGGGGTCGTGAACGCCGTGATCCGGCCCGTCGTGCTGCTCCTCACCCTCCCCCTGAACATCCTGTCGCTGGGGCTGTTCACGTTGGTCGTGAACGCCCTCATGCTGTACATCGTCTCCGCCGTGACCCACCGCCTCGTGCTCGCGAGCGCGTTCGCCGCCCTGGTCGGCGCCCTCGTCCTCAGCGTGATCAGCTTCGTGCTGTCGCACCTGGTGGCGGAGGGATGAGCATGCCGCGTCCCACCCTCGGCGCCCCGCCCGGCTCCGTGGGGGCCGATGTGGAATTCCTGATCGTGACGGGGTTGAGCGGGGCCGGCAAATCCCTCGCGACGCACTTCCTGGAGGACCTGGGCTTCTTCTGCGTGGACAACCTCCCGCCCGCGCTCGTGCCGAAGTTTGCGGAGATCGTCCGGGAGTCCCAGGGACGCATCCGGCGCGTGGCCCTCGTGATGGACGTCCGGGGAGGGGAGTTTTTCAACTCGCTGGACGAGGCCCTGGCGGCCCTGGACGCCATGGGGGTCCGTTACCAGATCCTGTTCCTGGACGCCTCCGACGAGGTCCTGGTGAGGCGGTTCGAGGAAACCCGGCGGAAGCACCCGCTGGGGGGGAGCATCCTGGACGGCATCCGCAGCGAACGGCGGCGGCTCCAGCCCCTCAAGGAGCGGGCCCACAAGATCATCGACACGAGCCGCCTGAGCGCGCGCGAGCTCAAGGCCGAGCTCACGGACATGTTCGCGCGGGCCGACGGCCAGCGGACCCTCACCGTGAGCGTGACCACCTTCGGGTACAAGCACGGGATCCCCCTCGACGCCGATCTGGTGTTCGACGTTCGGTTCCTCCCCAACCCCTATTACGTGGAGGCTCTCCGGTCCCTCCCGGGCAGCAGCCCGGCGATCCGGGAGTACGTGCTCCGCTGGGACCAGACCCATGAGTTCCAGCGGAGGCTGCACGACCTGCTCGCCTACCTGCTGCCCCTGTACATGGCCGAGGGGAAGACGCACCTGACGATCGCCATCGGCTGCACGGGGGGGAAGCACCGGTCGGTGGTGATCGGGGAGGATCTGGCCCGGTTCCTACGGTCCCTGGGGTACGCGGTCCGGGTCAAGCACAGGGACGTGAGGAAGGAATGACCCTCAACGGCCGCCGGGCGGGACAGGTTCGGGCCGTGCTGAGGACGTGGGTCCGGTGGCTGGAGCCTGGGCTGGGCGTCAAGCGCTGGATCGCCCTCATGGCCGCGGGGATCTTCCTCGTGAGCACGGGCGTCGCCCTCATCGTCGACGTCAAGCTCCTGGCCGTCCTCGAGCTCGCCGTCATCCGCGCCATCGACGTGGCCTACGCGGTGACGGGCCACGTCCTCTCGCCCATGGTGGGCGGCGTCGGCCTGTTGCTCCTGGGGATCGCGGTGATCGTCTACGGCCTGCGGGAGACCATCCGCTCCATCGTGGACGCCTTCCTCCCCCGCGGCGACCCGCGGCTGGTGGAGATGATCCTCCAGCAGCGCCAGCTCCAGCGCGGGCCCAGGATCGTGGTCCTGGGGGGCGGCACGGGCCTTTCCACGCTCCTCCGCGGGCTGAAGAGGTTCTCCACGAACCTGACGGCCATCGTCACGGTGTTCGACGACGGGGGGTCGTCGGGCCGCCTCCGGAGGGAGCAGGGGATCCTCCCCCCCGGCGACATCCGGAACTGCCTCGTGGCGCTCGCCGAAGCCGAGCCCCTCCTCACGCGCCTGTTCGAGCACCGGTTCAAGGGGGGCGAGCTGGACGGGCACAGCTTCGGGAACCTGTTCATCGCCAGCATGTCCCAGGTGGTGGGCGACCTCGAGGCCGCGGTGAAGGAGTGCAGCAAGGTCCTGGCCATCCGGGGGCGCGTCCTGCCCACGACCCTCCACGACGTCACCCTGTGCGCGGAGTTCACCGACGGGACGACCATCGAGGGGGAATCGGCCATCACGCGGGCGGGGAAGACGATCCGGCGCGTGTACCTGAAGCCGGCCCACGTGCCGCCCCTCCAGGACGTGGTGGAGGCGATCCGCGACGCGGACCTGATCGTCCTCGGGCCGGGGAGCCTGTACACGAGCGTGATCCCCAACCTGCTCGTGGAGGGGGTCGTGGACGCCATCCGGCAGTCGCCCGCGCTGAAGGTGTACGTGTGCAACGTCATGACCCAGCACGGCGAGACCCGCGGGTTCCGGGCGTCGGACCACGTGCGCGTCCTCTTGGAGCAGGGCGGGCCGGGGCTCTTCGACTACGTGCTGGTGAACACGCGCCGCCCGCAGAACCAGGCCCTCCTGGCCCGGTACAGCTCCGAGGGCGCGGAGCCCGTGGTGGCGGACGTGGACGCCATCCGGGAGATGGGGCTCCGGGTGGTGGCGGAGGACCTGATCAGCGAAGAGGAACTGGTCCGGCACGATCCCCGGAAGCTGGCCACGGCGTTGCTCCAGCTGCTGGCCACGGTGTCGCCCGAGAGCCGCCGCCCGGCCGCGCTCCTGTAGGACTCTTGACACCCCTGGGCGAAAGTGGATACCATGGCGGCCGCAATGCGCGGTCCCGCCGCCCGCGGGCGGCGGGAGGCGTGTGCTCGCTAGCTCGTTCCACGACTGACCACTGAGGGTTCGCTGCCGGCCCCCGCCCCTCGGGGGGCGCGAGGGTGGCCGCGGCTCTGTGCCTGTACCAGCGCAGCGAGGAGGCGGGAATGCTGCTCGATTGGGCGTACGTGGCGGTCTTCGCCGTCGTGGGCGCGGTTATGGTGGCGCTGCCGCTCGCGGTGATCTGGCTCATCAGCCCGCGGAGCGCCTACCCGCTCAAGCGGGAGACCTACGAGTCGGGGATGCCCACCATCGGGCAGGCCTGGGCGCAGTTCAACGTCCGGTACTACCTGTTTGCGCTGGTGTTCGTCGTCTTCGACGTGGAGATCATCTACCTCTACCCCTGGGCGGTGGTGGGCCGGAGCCTCGGCGCCCTGGCCTTCGTCGAGATCCTCGTGTTCCTGGTGATCCTCGCCCTGGGCCTCGTCTACGCGTGGCGCAAGGGCGCCCTGGAGTGGATGTAGGAGCGCGGGAGATGCCCTGGTACCTGGAACTCCTGCGGGCCGCCGCCGGCACGGTCATCATTTTCTCGGCCGTGGCGGTCGTGGCGGCCATGTTCGGGGTGCTGCTGGAGCGCAAGATCAGCGGGTGGATCCAGAGCCGCCTCGGGCCCAAGCACGTGGGCCCCCAGGGGCTCCTGCAGACCCTGGCCGACACCCTCAAGCTCCTCCAGAAGGAGCACATCGTCCCGCGCAATGCCGACGTGGTCATCTTCAGCAGCGCGGTGATCGTGGTCCCGCTCGCCGCGCTTTTGGACTACGTCGTGATCCCCTTCGGTACGACCCGCTGGGGCCCGCTCATCTTCCGCGACCTCAACATCGGCCTCCTCTACTTTGCGGCCACCTCCTCCCTGGTGGTGGTGGGCATTCTGATGGCGGGATGGGGGTCCAACAACAAGTACGCCCTCCTGGGGGGGCTCCGGGCCGCCGCCCAGATGGTGAGCTACGAGATCCCCATCGGCCTGGCCCTGGTGACGGTGGCGATGCTGGCGGGGTCGCTGTCGACCGTCACCATCGTGAACGCCCAGGCCCACCTGTGGTACGTGGTCGTCCAGCCGGTCGCCTTCCTCATCTTCCTGACGGCCGCCACGGCCGAGGTCAACCGGGTCCCCTTCGACCTCGTCGAGGCGGAGAGCGAGCTCGTGGCCGGGTACTTCTCGGAGTACACGGGAATGCGGTTCGCCCTGTTCCAGCTGGGGGAGTACGGCGAGATGTTCGCCATGGCCGCCATGGCCGTGACCCTCTTCCTCGGGGGGTGGCACAGCCCCTGGCCCGGGCCCTCGCTCCCCCCGGTCCTGTGGTTTGTCATCAAGCTGTACGCGGTCATCTTCGTCTTCATGTGGGTCCGGTGGACGTACCCGCGGTTCCGCATCGACCAGCTCCTCGGGTTCTCGTGGAAGGTGCTCATCCCCGTGGCCCTCCTCAACCTGGTCGCGACGGCCTTCGTCGTGATGGTCCTGCACCGATGAACGGCGAGACGGTGGCCTTCTACATCCTGGCCGTCATCACCCTGGCCGGAGGCCTCGTGGTCGTCACCAGCCCCAACATCGTCCACAGCGCCGTGGCCCTCATCCCCACCTTCCTGGGGGTCACGGGCCTGTACGTGCTCCTCAGCGCGGAGTTCGTCGCGGGCATCCAGGTGCTGATCTACGCGGGGGCCATCACGGTCCTCATCCTGTTCGTCATCATGCTCACCGAGGGGGGGACGGGCGTGCGCGTGCGCCAGCGGAACGAACAGTCGGCCCTCGGCGCCGTCGTGGCCCTGGCCATGGCGGCCCTCCTCATCGCCGTGGCGACGCGGGTCCCCTGGCCCGCGGGGGCGGGGGCGCTCCCCTCCTACACGCCGGGCGCCATCGGGCAGAGCTTCCTCGGCCCCAACCTCCTCGTCTTCGAGGGGACCTCGGTGGTGCTGCTGGTCTCGCTGGTGGGGGCGATCGTCATCGCCCGGAAAGAGGAGTAGACGTGGTCACGCTGGGTCACTACCTCGTCCTCAGCGCGCTCCTGTTCGCCCTGGGCCTCTTCGCGGTGGTCACGCGCCGCAACGCCGTGGCCATCCTGATGGGTGTCGAGCTGATGTTGAACGCCGCCAACGTCAACCTGGTGGCCTTCAACAAGTTCGTGGGGCCCGCGACGATGCAGGGACAGGTCTTCGCCCTGGTCGTCATCACGCTGGCCGCCTGCGAAGCGGCGGTGGGGCTGGCCCTGGTCCTGGCCGCGTACCGGAGCCTGGAGACCATCTACGTGGACGAGATCAACCTCATGAAGTGGTAGGGGCGGGATGACGCACATCGCCTGGGTCATTCCCCTCGCCCCCCTGGCGGCCTTCGTCCTGGTGATCTTCCTCGGAGACCGCCTGCCGGGGCGCGGGGCCTTCGTCTCCATCGCAGGGATCTGCCTCGCGGCCCTCGGGGGCCTCTGGCTCCTCGCGGACGTCGTCCGGGGAGGCCGTGCGGACATCACCTACACGTGGGCCGTGCTCGGCGGCGGCCCCCTCCGCGTGGGCTTCGTCGTGGACCCCTTGAGCGCGGTCATGGTGGCGATGGTGGGGGTCGTGGCCTCGCTCATCACCATCTACTCGGTGGGGTACATGGAGGGGGACCCCCGCTACAGCCGGTTCTTCGCCTACTTCTCCCTCTTCCAGTTCTCGATGCTCTTCCTGGTGCTCGCCGACAACTTCCTGTTCATCTACGTGGCCTGGGAGCTCGTCGGTCTGTGCTCCTACCTCCTCATCGGGTTCTGGTTCGAGCGCCCCCCGGCGGCGCGCGCGGCCCTCAAGGCCTTCATCACGACCCGCGTCGGCGACTTTGCGATGATGATCGGGATCCTGCTCCTGTTCCTCCGGGTGGGGTCGCTGCGGTTCGACGACGTCTTCCGGGCGGTGGGGGCGGGGGCGCTCGCGGGCCCGGCCCTCACGGCGGCCGCGCTGCTGGTCTTCGGGGGGGCCGTGGGCAAGTCGGCGCAGGTGCCCCTCCACGTGTGGCTCCCGGACGCCATGGAGGGCCCCACGCCGGTGAGCGCCCTCATCCACGCCGCGACCATGGTCGCGGCAGGGGTCTACCTCGTGGCCCGGGTCTACCCGCTCTTCTACCTCACGGCCGGGCACGAAGCCCTCACCGTGGTGGCCTACGTGGGCGGTGTCACCGCCCTCGCCGCGGCCACCATGGGGGTCGTGGAGGACGACATCAAGAGGGTCCTCGCCTATTCGACGATGAGCCAGCTGGGCTACATGATGCTGGGGCTGGGCACCCTGGGCTACAGCGCCGGGATGTTCCACCTCATCACCCACGCGTTCTTCAAGGCCCTCCTCTTCCTCGGGGCCGGGAGCGTCATCCACGTGGTGGCCACCAACGACCTCAAGCGCATGGGCGGGCTCGCCCGGGCGATGCCCGTGACCTTCTGGACCTTCCTTATGGCCACCCTGGCGCTCACCGGGATCCCCCCCTTCGCGGGATTTTTCAGCAAGGGGGCGATCCTCCAGGCGGCCTACGCCCGCGACCCCGTCCTGTGGATTCTGGGGCTCGCGGGCGCTTTCGTGACGTCCTTCTACATGGGCCGGCTGTGCTGGTATGCCTTCGCGGGCCACTACCGGGGGGGCGCGGGGGAGGAGGGGGGAGCCGGAGGGCACGGGCACGGGACCCTGCACGAGAGCCCGCCCGTCATGACGGTGCCCCTTGTGATCCTCGCCGTCTTCGCCGTGTTCCTGGGGTGGGTCGGGACCGAGGTCACGGGGAACCCCTTCGAGCGCTTCGTGCACTATAGCGGGGCTCCCGCCCCGCCCTTCGTCCCCTGGGTCGAGCTCGTGACCACCGCGGTGGCCCTCGCGGGGTGGGGGGCCGCGGGCGCGGTGTACCTGTGGCGCGTGGTCCCCCCGGAGGCCCTCCGGCGGCAGTTCCCGGCGGTCTACGCCCTCCTCGCCCGGCGGTACTACGTCGATGACGTCTACGGGTGGGTGTTCCTGCGGGCGGGAGGGGCGCTCGTCTGGCTGGCCGGAGCCTGCGACCGCTACGTGGTGGATGGCCTGGTGAACCTCGTGGGCTGGCTGGCCCGCCAGACGGGGTGGGGGCTGCGCTACGTGCAGACGGGACGGGCCGAGACCTACCTCCTCCTCGTGGCCCTCGGGGTCGTGGTCATCGTGCTGGTGAGGCTGGTATGGTGAGCGGTGTCCTCAGCCTGGTCCTGTGGCTCCCCGTGGCGGGGGCGCTGGCCCTCCTCGCCGTGCCCCGCGAGGCGGAGAGGGCGATCCGTGCGGTGGCGCTCGCGACGGCGCTTTTGGACTTCCTGGCCTCGGTGTGGGCGGCCCTCCTCTTCGACCCCGCGCGGGCCGGCACGATGCAGCTGGTGGAGCAGGTCCCGTGGATGTCCTCCATCGGGGCCACCTACCACCTGGGGGTCGACGGCCTGAGCCTCCCGCTCGTGCTGCTGACGACCCTGCTCACCCTGCTGTGCGTGGTGTACTCGGGACGGGTCGAGACCCGCCTCAAGGAGTACATGATCCTCTTCCTCCTCCTCGAGGTGGGGATGGTGGGGGTGTTCCTCGCCCTGGATTTCTTCCTCTTCTACGTGTTCTGGGAAGTGAGCCTGGTCCCCATGTACTTCATCATCGGCGTCTGGGGCGGGCCGCGGCGCGTGTACGCCGCCGTGAAGTTCTTCCTCTACACGCTGGTGGGGTCGCTGGCCATGCTCCTCGCGATCCTCCTCCTGTACTTCAACGCCTCTCCGCGGACGTTCGACATCCTCGGCCTGATCCAGCAACGTCCCCTGGCCACCAACCTGTCCCTCGCCCTCCTCGCCTTCTGGGGGTTCTTCCTGAGCTTCGCCATCAAGGTGCCGATGTTTCCCTTCCACACCTGGCTGCCCGACGCCCACGTGGAGGCCCCCACGGCGGGCAGCGTCCTGCTGGCCGGAGTCCTCCTCAAGCTGGGGACCTACGGGTTCGTGCGCATCCTCCTGCCCCTCCTCCCCGACGCCTTCCACCGCATGGCGGGGCTGGTGGCGGTCCTCGCCGTCATCGGGGCCGTCTACGGCGCCCTGGTCGCCATGGCCCAGACCGACCTCAAGAAGCTCGTGGCCTACTCCAGCGTCAACCACATGGCCTACGTGATGCTGGGCGTGGCCGCCGCCGCGGCGGCCGTCGGCCAGGGGTCTCTCCGGGCCGCGAGCACGGTGGCCCTGACGGGGGCGACCATGCAGATGCTGGCCCACGGCGTCATCACCGGGGCGCTGTTCTTCCTCGTGGGCGTCCTCTACGACTACCGGGCCCACACCCGCGGCGTCACGGACTTCGGGGGGCTCGGGGCCCGCCTCCCCGTCTACACGGGGGTGGCCATGCTGGCGATGCTAGCGTCCCTGGGCCTTCCGGGCCTCGTGGGCTTCGTCGCCGAGTTCCTGGTCTTCCTCGGGGCCTTCCAGGTCTACCCGCTGTACACGGTCCTCTGTCTCGTGGGCGTGGTCATCACCGTGGCCTACTTCTTGTGGGCCATCCATAGGATCTTCTTCGGCCCGCTCAATCCCCGGTGGACGGCGCTCACCGACATGGACGCGCGCGAGCGGTGGACGCTCGGGCCCCTGGCGCTGCTCATGGTTGCGGCGGGAATGTACCCCCGGCCAGTGCTCGACGTGATCACGAGGGCCATGGCCGGAATCCTGAGCCTGGTGCGGTAACGGCGGGGAGGCTGTCGCGGTGGATCTCAGGGCCATCACGCCGGAGCTCATGCTGGCGGTGCTGGGGCTGGGCTTGCTGGTGATCGAGCTCGTGACGAGGCCCGGGGAGAAGCACGTCCTGGCGTGGGTCGGGATCCTGGGTCTCCTGCTGGCCCTCGTCCCCTCGGTGGGCCTCCTCGCGACAGGCCCCCGGCTCGTGTTCGCCCAGACCTACGCCGTCGATCCCTTCGCGGCGTTCTTCAAGGTCATCGCGATCCTCGGCGGGATCCTGGTGCTCGGGGCGTCCATGGAGTTCTTCCAGGCCTCCCCGAGCCGGCACGAGGGCGACGTCTACTGCCTCATCGTCTTCCTGGTGCTGGGGCTCGTCCTGATGGCCGCGGCGGCCGACCTCATCCTGCTGTTCCTCGCCATCGAGTTCGTCTCGTTGGTGTCCTACGCGCTGGCGGGCTCCCTCAAGACGGACCGCCGCAGCAACGAGGCCGGGGTCAAGTACTTCCTCTTCGGCGCGGTGGCCTCGGCGCTCATGCTGTACGGGTTCACGTACCTGTACGGGGCCAGCGGCACGACGAACCTCTACCGCCTGGCCGCGGAGGTGGCCCGCGCCCCCGGAGCCCTGCAGGTCCTTGCCGCGGGGCTCGTCCTGGCGGGCCTGGGGTTCAAGGTGTCGCTCGTCCCCTTCCACCAGTGGACCCCCGACGTGTACGAGGGGGCTCCGACTCCCATCACGGCCTTCCTCTCCGTCGGCAGCAAGGCTGCCGGCTTCGCCGTGCTCCTGCGCGTCCTGTACGTGGCGCTGCCCTCCGGGGTGTGGGTCGTGCTGCTGGCCGTGCTCGCGGCCCTCTCCATGAGCGTGGGAAATCTCGTCGCGCTCGCCCAGCAGAACATCAAGCGCATGCTGGCCTACAGTTCCATCGCCCACGCGGGATACATGCTCATCGGCGTCGTGGCGCTCCAGACAAGTCCCTCCCCTCTCGGCTCGGGGATCGGCGCGGTGCTCTACTACCTGCTGGCCTACACCTTCACCAACCTGGGGGCCTTCGCGGTCGCCATCGTGGTGGAGCGCCACCTCCGGTCCGACGCGATCCCCGACTACGGGGGCCTCTCTCAGCGGGCGCCCTTCACCGCCCTGGCCATGGCGGTCTTCATGCTGTCCCTCACCGGCGTGCCGCCCACCGCCCTGTTCGTGGGGAAGCTCTTCCTCTTCGCGTCCGCGATTCACAGCGGGCTCCTGTGGCTGGCCGTGGTGGGGATCCTCAACAGCGTCATCTCCCTCTACTACTACGTGGGGGTCATTCGCGCGATGTACCTGCAGCCCGCGCCCGAGGGGGCCCGTCCCGTCCGCGAGAGCTTCCTCGCGCGGCTCGTGCTCGGGGTGACGCTGGCGGGGACGCTCGCCCTCGGCGTCTACCCCGAGCCCTTCCTGCGCCTGAGTCAGAGCGCGTCCGTGTTCTTCCGGCTGTGATCGGGCCCGCGTGCGGCATGCGGAGGAGCGTCGCGCGGGAAGCCGGGGCGCGTTCCCCTTGACAGTGGTTTGCGTGTTCTGTTACCATGAGGGCCGCGCAGGGGGGCCGGAGAGTGGCCCGAACGTCCGCGGGCGGCGCGCGAGCGAGAACGGCCTCGGTCCACGGACGTTATTTTTTTGTCCCGCGGGAGTCTACGCACATGGCTCAACACGATGCGCCCGGAGCCCCGGCGGGGGAGAGGCTCCTCCGCGAGATCGCCGAGCGGGAGCAGGAGCTCCAACGGCGCGTCGCTGAGGCGCGCGCCGAGGCGGCCCGCCTGATCGAGCAGGCCCAGCGGGAGGCTGACGGTCTCCGCACGGAGGCGCGGGAGCAGGCCCGCGCCCTGGAGGAGGCCGCCGCCGCCGAGGCCGCCCGGGAAGGGGAGCAGCTCACCCGGGACATCCTGGCCCGGGCGGAGGCGGACGCCGCCCGGATCCGCCAGGAGGCCGAGAGGCGGAGGCGGCAGGCCGTCGACCTCGTGGTCGGCCAGGTCCTCGGGGGGGCGCCATGATCGTCCCGATGAGCCGGGTGACGGTGCTGGGCCCCCGCCGGCTTCAGGCGGCGGTCGTGGACGCCGTGCAGGACCTCGGGGTGCTCCACGTGGACCACGCGCCCGTGCAGGGCGAGGCGGTGCGCCCCCAAGGGTTGAGCGAGGAGGACGAGGCCGCCCGGGCCGGCGTGGACGCCCTCCGGACCCGCGCGGAGGCCCTCCTCGCGCTCCTGCCCCCCGTGGAGACGGAGGCTCTGCCGACCTCCGCCTACGCCCGGGAGCCCCTGGACTCCCTCCACCGTCGCCTCGACGCGGTGGACCGCCCTGTCCAGGAGCTGACGCGGCGCCTCCTGGAGGCCGAGGAGGAGCAGGAGATCCTCCAGGCCTACGGGCGGGCCATCCAGGTCCTGGCGCCCCTCCTGGCGCTCCTGGAGGGGAGCCAGAGCCTGGAGGCCACGGGGTTCCTCCTGGACGCGCGCGGTCCCGGCGGGATCGAGGCCGTGCGGGCCGAGCTGGCCTCCGCGACCCAGGGACGCGTGGAGCTCGTGAGCCGGCCCGTCGACGACCGCTACGTGGGGGCCGTGGTGGCCTACGCCCGCCGCGACGCCGAGGCGGTGCGGGGGGTGCTGGCCCGGGCGGGGGCCAGCGAGCTCCGCCTGCCGGCCCGCGTGGCGGGCAAGCCGCTCCGGGAGGCCGTGGAGGAGCTCCGCACGCGGGGCGAGGAGCTCCCGCGGGAGATCGAGGACCTGAAGCGTCAGCTGATGGAGATGAGCCGCCTGCACCGGGCGGAGGTGGCCGCCGTGGCCACCGTGGCCCGCGACGCCGTCCAGCGGTTCGATCTCCTCGCCAGGCTCCCCCAGTCGCGGTACGCGTTCATCCTCCACGGGTGGGTCCCCACCCGCCGGGTGCCCGACGTGCGGGGAGGCCTCGCGCGCCGGTTCGGGTCCGAGGTGCTCGTGTACGACGAGCCGGCACCCGTCCACCACGCCGACACCGTCCCCGTCCTCCTGGACAACCCCGGGTGGCTCAAGCCCTTTGAATTGTTCCTGGGGATCTTCAACCCGCCGCGGTACGGGACGTTCGACCCCACCATCTTCTTCGCCATCGGGATGCCCCTGTTTGTGGGCATCATCGTCGGGGACGTGGGCTACGGCCTCTTCCTCCTGGCGATCACGCTGTGGCTGCGGGCCAAGGCGCTGGCGGGCCGTCCCTGGCGGGTCGTGCTGGCGGGGCTGGACTTCGGGTTTACCCTCAGCCCCGCGGTGATGCGCCATGTGGTGGCCCTCCTGGGGTGGATGACGGCGTGGACGGTGGCCTTCGGGATCGCCTTCGGGGAGTTCTTCGGGGACCTCCCCCACCGTCTCGTCCCGGCCTTCCACCCGCTCTTCGACCGCCTCGAGGGGCTCACCGTGTACCTGTACCTCTCCGTCGGGTTCGGGCTGGCCCAGGTGTACCTCGGGCTGGTCCTCCAGATGGTCAAGGCGCTGCGGCACGGGGAGCGGACGGAGCTCCTCGAGGCCGTGGCGCTCCTCAGCGGGGCGACGACGGTGTTCATCTGGCTGGCCACCCAGGTCCACGTGCTGCCTGCGGGCTTCTTCCGCCCCGTCCTCCTGGGGGCGGCCGTGGTGTTCCTCCTCTCCCTGCTGTTCTCCTACACGGCGGGGAGCATGATGTGGATCATGGAGAGCGTGTCCACCTTCGGGAACATCATCTCCTACGCCCGGATCTTTGCCGTGGGGATCGCGTCGCTCGGGCTCGCCATCGTGGCGAACAACCTGGGCGGGAGTTTCCCCGCGCTGATCCTGGGGATCTTCGTGGGGGCGGTGGCGCACGTCATGTTCTTCGGGCTGACGATCATCGGCCACATCCTCCAACCCGCCCGGCTCCACTGGGTGGAGTTCTTCTCCAAGTTCAAGTACTACCAGGACACCGGGTATCCGTACCGGCCATTCCAACGCACTGGAGGTGGGACGACGTGAAGGTTCGCGGTGCGGCAGTGACGCTGGTCCTCACGGCGGTGTTCATCGCCGGTCTCGCCGTGGCTGCTGGAGCCCAGGAGGCTGCGAAGCCGGCCGGCGCGGGCGTGGGGGCCGGCCTCATGGGACTGGGGGCCGCCATCGCCATCGGGCTCGGCGCGATCGGCACGGGGATCGCGCAGTCGAGGATCGGCGGCGCCGCGGCGGGGGTCGTGGCCGAGCGCCCGGAGATGTTCGGGACGATGCTCATCTTCCTGGTGATCCCGGAGACGTTGGTGATCTTCGGATTCGTCATCGCCTTCTTCCTGTACGGAAAGATCTGACCCCGGGAGGGGTGTCATGGGGTCCGAGCTGATCCACCTGCTGGAGCAGGAGGCGCGCACCGAGGTCGACCGGGTGCTCGCCGAGGCCCGCGCGCGGGCCGAGGAGATCGTGGCGGCCGCCCGCCGGGAGGCCGACGAGATCCGGGCCGCCGCCCGGCGGCGGGCCGAGGACCACCGTCTCCAGGCCCGGACCCGCGCCACCAGCACGGCGAGACTCCGGGCGGCGGCCCTGGTGCTGGCGGCCAAGGACGAGGCCATCCGGCAGGTCTTCGACGGCGTCGAGGACGCTGTCCGCGCCGCGATGCGCGACCCCGCGCGCCGCCGCGCGGTCTTGCACAGTTTCCTCCGGGAGGCCGTGGCGACGCTGGGCGAGGGGCGCTTTGCGGTGGAGGTGGCCTCGGAGGACGTCGCGTCGGCGCGGGAGGCGGTGCGGGACCTCGGCGTGGAGGCTGAGGTGCGCGGGACCCCCCAGGTCCAGGACGGGGTGAGGCTCGTCAGCGCGGACGGGCGGTCCGTGGTGGAGAACACCGTGTCCAGCCGGCTGGCCCGGGCCCGGCGCGAGCTGGTGAGCGAGGTCGCCGCGGTCCTCTGGGGAGCCCAGGTCCCCGCGGCGGCACAGGGGCGGCCCGATGGGTGACTTCGCCTACATCAACGCCCGCGTCAAGGTCATGAAGTCCCAGCTGCTCCCCCCCGCGCGTCTCGAAGAGTTTCTGCACCTGCCCGATCTGGAGGCGTTCATCCAGGCGCTGACCGACACGCCCTACAACGTCGATCTCCAGGAGGCCCTCAGCCGGTTCGCGGGCCTTCGGGCCGTGGACGAAGCCCTGTCCCAGAACTTCTACCGGACCACCCGGAGGATCCTCGGCTTCGCCGACGACCAGGAGCGCCGCCTCATCGAGGTCGTCCTGCTGCGCTACGACCTGCAGAACATCCGGGCCCTCGTCCGGGGCCGGCACACCGGCAAGGACGACGCGGAGATCCTCAGCACCCTCTACCCGGGGGGTCTCCTCAGCGAGGCCAAGCTGCGCGAGCTTCTCCAGCAGCCGGACCTCCGGGCCGTGGCCGATACTCTGGTCACCTGGATGCACCCCCTCGGGCTGGCCCTCCGGCAGGGCGTCGACGCCGCCCAGCGGAGCGGGCAGCTCTTGGACATCGAGGTGGCGCTCGACCGCGCCTACGCCCGCTACGGCCTCGCCGTGGCCGACGGCGAGACCCAGAGCGAGGTCACGCTCCGCCGCTTCCTCGGCATGGAGATCGCCGCGACCAACCTCAAGACCGCCCTCAAGCTGCGCCGGATCAAGGAGCTGACCCGGGAGGAGCGGGAGCGGTTTTTCATCCCCGGCGACTACATCCTGCCGCGCGAGCGGTTCCTGGTCCTGTCGGATCCCCAGTCCAGCGCCAGCGAGATCGCCTCGGTCCGGCTCTTCGGGGCCGGCCTGACGGGGACGGAGAGCCCGCTGGAGATGGAGCAGAGGATCGACAGGGCGGTCCAGCGGGCGGCGGCGCGCCTGTACGTGGGCGATCCCCTGGCGCTCGACGTGGTCATCGGTTTCCTGACCCGCAAGGCGGCGGAAGTCGCTAACCTCCGGGTGATCGCCCACGCCCGCCACCTCGGCCTCCCCGAGGACGTGGCACGGCAGGAGCTGGTCAGTGTATAAGGTCGCGGTCATCACCGATCCGGAGACGGCCACGGGGTTTCGCCTGGCCGGGGTGGAGGTGCGCGAGGCGGCGACCCCGGCGGAGGCCCTGGAATTCCTCCGCCACTACGTGGCCGCCGGGTACGGGCTCGTCGCCGTGAACGAGGACCTGCTCCGGGGGACCGAGGAGGCCCGGGCCCGGATGCTGCGGGGGCGCGACCTCCCCATCATCGTCCCCCTCCCGCCCGCCCGGGTCCAGCAGGAGAGCGGGGAGGCGTACATCCAGCGGCTGGTGAAGGAACACATCGGGTTTGCCGTGAAGCTGAAGTGACCCTCGGGGGAGGATGAGCGGATGCCAGTCACCGGCTACATCACACGGATCTCCGGGCCGGCGGTGATCGCCAAGGGCCTCGCCGGGGCCCGCATGTACGACATCGTCCGGGTCGGCAAGGAGAAGCTGATCGGCGAGATCATCCGGCTCGACGGGGACACCGCCTTCGTGCAGGTCTACGAGGACACCTCGGGCCTCTACGTGGGGGAACCTGTCGAGTCCACCGACGCCCCCCTCACCGTGGAGCTGGGGCCGGGGATGCTGAGCAGCATCTACGACGGCATCCAGCGGCCCCTGGACAAGATCCGGGAGCTCCAGGGGGACTTCATCTCGCGCGGCGTGATCGTGGACGCCCTCGACCGGTCCCGGAAGTGGACCTTCGTGCCGACGGTGAAGGTGGGCGACCGCGTGGGGCCGGGCGACGTGATCGGCGACGTGCAGGAGTACTCCTACGCCCACAGGATCATGGTGCCCCCCCATGCGGCTCCCGGCGAGGTCGTCGAGATCCGCTCAGGGGAGTTCACGGTCACGGACACGGTGGCCCGGCTCGCCGACGGCACCGAGCTCAAGCTCATGCAGACGTGGCCCGTGCGCGTCCCGCGGCCGGTCGGGCGGAAGCTGGACCCCACGGAGCTCTTCGTCACGGGGCAGCGCATCCTGGACGTGCTGTTCCCGGTGGCCATGGGCGGGACGGCGGCGGTCCCGGGGCCCTTCGGGAGCGGGAAGACGGTGGTCCAGCAGACCCTGTCCAAGTGGTCCAACGCGGACATCATCGTGTACGTGGGGTGCGGGGAGCGCGGCAACGAGATGACCGACGTCCTCACCGAGTTCCCCGAGCTGGAGGACCCGCGGACGGGACGTCCCCTCATGGAGCGCACGATCCTCGTCGCGAACACCTCCAACATGCCGGTCGCCGCCCGCGAGGCGAGCATCTACACCGGTGTGACCATGGCCGAGTACTTCCGGGACATGGGGTACCGGGTGGCGCTCATGGCCGACAGCACCAGCCGGTGGGCCGAGGCGCTCCGGGAGATCTCCTCCCGCCTCGAGGAGATGCCGGCCGAGGAGGGGTATCCCCCCTACCTGGCGAGCCGCCTGGCGGCCTTCTACGAGCGGGCGGGCCGCGCCGTCGTCCTCGGGAAACCCGAGCGGACGGGGGCGGTCACCGTCGTGGGCGCGGTGAGCCCCCCCGGCGGCGACCTGTCCGAGCCCGTGACCCAGAGCACCCTGCGGATCGTGGGGACCTTCTGGTCCCTGGACGCCCAGCTGGCCTACCGGCGCCACTTTCCCGCCATCAACTGGAACCGCTCGTACAGCCTCTACGAGGGGATGCTCACGGAGTGGTACGCCACGCACGTGGCGCCCGACTTCGCGGAGCAGCGGGCGTGGGTGAGCGCGCTCCTGGCCCGCGAGGCGAGCCTCCAGGAGGTCGTCCAGCTCGTGGGGCCCGACGCCCTCCAGGACCAGGAGCGGATGGTCATCGAGGCCGGGAAGATGATCCGCGAGTACTTCCTGCAGCAGAGCGCCTTCAGCGACGTGGACGCGTCGTGCTCGCTGGAGAAGGCCTACTGGATGATCCGGGGGATCCGGGCCTTCTACGAGGAGGCGACGGCGGCCCTGGAGCGCGGGATGACCATCGACGAGATCCTCAACCTCCCCCAGAACGAGCAGATCGCCCGGTTCAAGGAGGTCCCCAACGACCGGTTCCGGGCCCACATCGACGAGTTCCTCAAGGGGCTGGAGGGGGCGTTCCGCGCCGTGCCCGCGGGGGCGGGGGAGGCGGCCCCGGCGGGGCCGTCGAGGGCCGAGCGGAGGGGGTAGACGATGGGACTGGCCACGAAGCGGTACACGAGCGTCAGCTACATCTCCGGCCCGCTCCTCTTCGTGGAGGGGGCGCGGGACCTCTCCTACGGGGCCATCGTGGAGATCCACGTGCCGGACGGGACCGTCCGCGGAGGGCAGGTCATCGAGGTGTCCGAGCGGAACGCGGTGATCCAGGTGTTCGAGGAGACCCGCGGCATGGACCTGGCCAAGACGTCCATCAGCCTGCGGGAGCACGTGGCGCGCATCGGCGTCGGCCGGGAGATGATCGGGCGCCGGTTCAACGGCCTGGGCGAGCCGATCGACGGGCTCCCCCCGATCATCCCCGAGAAGCAGCTGCCGATCCTCGGCGCCCCCATCAACCCGGCCGCCCGCGAGAAGCCGGCCGAGTTCATCCAGACGGGCATCTCCACCATCGACGTCATGAACACCCTGGTGCGGGGGCAGAAGCTCCCCATCTTCTCCGGGGCCGGGCTCCCGGCCAACGAGATCGCCGCCCAGATCGCCCGCCAGGCCAAGGTCCTCGGGGAGGCGGAGCAGTTCTCGGTGGTGTTCGCGGCCATGGGGATCACCCAGCGCGAGGCGGCCTTCTTCATCCACGAATTCGAGAGCACGGGCGCGCTGGCCCGGAGCGTGGTCTTCATGAACCTGGCCGACGACCCCACCATCGAGCGGCTCATGACGCCCCGGGCGGCCCTGACCGTGGCGGAGTACCTGGCCTACGAGCTGGACATGCACGTGCTCGTCATCCTCACGGACATGACCAATTACTGCGAGGCGCTGCGTGAGATCGGCGCGGCCCGGGAGGAGATCCCCGGACGCCGCGGGTACCCCGGGTACATGTACACCGACCTGGCCAGCATCTACGAGCGGGCGGGACGGATCAAGGGCAAGAAGGGGACGATCACGCAGTTCCCCATCCTCACCATGCCGGACGACGACATCACCCACCCCATCGCCGACCTGACCGGCTACATCACGGAGGGTCAGCTGGTCCTGAGCCGCACGCTCCACCGGCAGGGGATCTACCCGCCCATCAACCCCCTGCCGAGCCTCTCGCGCCTGATGAACAACGGGATCGGCGCCGGCCGGACCCGGGCGGACCACCGGCAGGTGGCGGACCAGCTCTACTCCGCGTACGCTCAGGGCCTGGACCTCCGCCGGCTCGTGGCCATCATCGGCGAGGAGGCCCTCACCGAGAACGACCGCCTCTACCTGCGGTTCGCCGACGCCTTCGAGCGGGAGTTCATCAACCAGGGGAACGCCGACCGCTCCATCGAGGAATCCCTGACCCTGGGGTGGAAGCTCCTCTCCATGTTCCCGAAGACGGCCCTCACGCGGATCAGCCGCGATCACGTGGACAAGTACTACTTCGGCGAGCAGATGGAGCAGCTGTACCGGCCCGGGGAGGCCCGGGTCTAGGAGTGCGAGCAGAGCGCGAGGTGCCGGTGGTGCGCCATGGCTGAGACGATCAGCCCCACGCGGATGAATCTCCTGCAGCGCCAGAACCAGGTCAAGCTGGCGCAGCAGGGGGTGGACCTCCTGAAGCGCAAGCGGGACGCCCTGGTGGCCGACTTCTTCAACATCGTCCGGCGGGCCCTTGCGGCGCGGGAGAAACTCACGCGCGCCGCCCAGGAGTCCTATGCCCTGCTGGGGCTGGCCAAGGCGGTGGAGGGCCGGGAGGTCCTGGAGGCTGCCGCCCTCGCCGACCCGCGCCGCCTCGAGGTCGCCATCGAGACGAAAAACATCTGGGGCACGCGCATCCCCACCATCGGGAGCGACGAGGTGCGGCGCTCGCTCCTGGCCCGGGGGTACGACCCGGTCGCGGTGACGGTCCGCACCGTGGAGAGCGCCGAGCGGTTCGAGGACGTGGTCGCGGCGCTCCTGGACGTGGCCAGCACCGAGGTGACCCTGCGCAAGATCGGGGAGGAGATCAAGAAGACGACCAGGCGGGTGAACGCCCTCGAGCAGGTGGTCATCCCCCGGATCCGGGGGGAGATCCGGTACATCAGGGACGTGCTGGAACAGCGCGCCCGCGAGGACGTGTTCCGGCTCAAGCGCATCAAGAAGAAGCTCGAGGCGAAAGAGGCCTCTCCCTAGCGCGCTCGGTCAGCCGCCGGGATGGCGCCGACCCGGGGGGAGTGGCGGGAGACGGTCAGGACCATCCTGGACAAGCCGGGGGCCGTGGTGATGCTGGGGCCCGTGGACGTGGGCAAGACGACGGTGGCGACGGCCTTGGCGAACGCCGCGCTCCGGGCGAGGCTTCCGGCCGCGGTCGTCGACGCCGATCCCGGCCAGTCCGACATCGGCCCTCCGGCCACGGCGGCCCTGGGCGTGCCCGATCGCCCGGTCGGGCGGATGAGTGAGATCGCCCCCTCGGCCGCGTGGTTCGTGGGGGACACGTCCCCGCGCCTGGTGGCGGGCGACCTCGTCGAGGGGACGGCGCGGCTCGTGAGGCGGGCCCGCAGGCAGGGGGCGCGGGTCATCGTGGTGGACACCGCCGGGTGGGTGGAGGGTCCCGCGGCCGTGGCGACGGTGCTCCGGGAGATCCTCGGGGTCCGCCCGCGTCACGTGGTGGCCATCCAGCGCGGCGAGGAGGTGGAGCCGATCCTCGCCCGCGTCCCCGGGGACATCGCCGTGCACCGGCTCCCGCCTTCGCCCCATGCCCGCCCGCGGTCCCGGGACGAGCGCCGGGCGTACCGGGAGCAGGCTTTCGCCCGCTACTTCGCCGGGGCCCGCCCGGTGTCGCTCGAGCTATTGGCAATTCCCTGCCGGCGGCCGGTCCGCTACCGCGGGAGAGCGATCCCCCACGGGCGCCTGCTGGCCGAAGTCCCGCCCGAGGATCTCCGGCACCTCCTTGTCGGGCTGGTGGACCGCTACGGCTGGCTCGTGGCCCTCGGCACGGTCCTCGAGGTGTACCCCTCCTCCCAGCGCGTGGAGGTCCTCTCCCCCCTCGGCTCCCTCTCCCGGGTGCGCGCCCTCCACTGGGGGGTCCTGAGGGTGGCCCCCTCGGGCCGGGAGCAGGGCCGGCTTCCCCTGGTGGCATGAGCGGTCTCTCGTGGGGCTCCTGGGCTCGGCAGGCGGCCTTCACGGCGGCCGCCCTGGCCGTGGGGGTTGTCCTGGGCATCCAGGCCCGCACGGAACACTCCATCGAGACGAGGCTCCAGGTTCCCTCGGGGCGGCTCGGGGAGGTGGCGTACCGCTACCACATGGCCGAGCGGCGGCAGGCGGCCCTCCGCCGCGAGGTGGCGGCCCTGCGCGACGCCGTGGCGGCCGAGGAACAGCGGGTGGCCCGCGGCCGGTCCGCCCTGGCCGCGCTCGCGGCCGACCTGGACCGCACCCGGATGCTCGCGGGCCTCACGCCGGTCAGGGGGCCGGGCGTCGTGGTGACGGTTGCGGACAGCCCGCGGCCCCTCCGGCCGGGGGAGGACCCCAACCTCGTGCTGATCCACTACTCGGACGTGCGCGCCGTGGTGGGGACGCTCTGGGCCGCCGGGGCCGAGGCCGTGGCGGTGAACGACGAGCGCCTCGTCGGCACGTCCGGGATCTCCTGCGTGGGGACGACGATCCTCTGCAACGTCCGGCGGCTGGCGCCGCCCTACCGCATCGCGGCCATCGGCGACCCGCGGGCGCTGGTGGGCGCCCTGGACGCCCGGGGCGGCGTCCTGGAGCAGCTCCGGGCCTTCGACTTTCCCGTGCTCGTGACCGTCTCCCACGACCTGCACATCCCGGCCTACACCGGCGGGTTTCAGCACCGGTACGCCAAGCCGGTCGGCGAAGGAGGCTAGCGCAGTGTGGCTCCCGCTCCTGGGGCTTCTGGTGGGCCTCGCCCTCGGTCTCCTGGTGAGCATCCAGGTCCCGTTGAGCTACGTGAAGTACAGCGCCATCGCCATCCTGGCGGCGGTGGACACCCTGCTGGGGGGAACCCGCGCGCGCGTGGAGAACCGATTCGACGTGGGAGTCTTCCTCTCGGGGTTCGTGGTGAACACCTGCTTCGCCGCGGGGCTGACGGCGCTCGGGGACCTGCTCGGCCTGGACATCTACCTGGGCGCGGTCGTCGCCTTCAGCATCCGGATCTTCAACAACGTGGGCTTCATCCGCCGGGACCTCCTGGAGGCCCTGGGCCGGCACCGCCAGGCCGTGACGGGCAAGGGCTCGCCGGGAGCGGCGGTCTGAGGGAAGCACGAGGAAGCGGGGTGGAGGCATGGCGCGGATAGGCATCAACGGGTTTGGACGGATCGGTCGCCAGGTCTTCAGGGCGATCCTGGAGCGCTACCCGGACCTGGAGGTGGCGGCCGTCAACGACCTGACGGACGTGCGGACCAACGCCCACCTGCTCGCCTACGACAGCACCTATGGCCGGTTCCCCGGCACGGTCGAGACGCGGGAGGGCGCCCTGGTCGTGAACGGGCGGTCCGTGGCCGTGCTCTCGGAGAGGGACCCGGCCCGCCTCCCGTGGACAACCCACGGGGTCGACATCGTCGTGGAGTCGACGGGGAGGTTTACCGACGCGGAGAAGGCGGCGGGGCACCTCAGGGCCGGCGCCCGGCGCGTGGTGATCACGGCTCCCGCGACCGGCGAGGACATCACCGTCAACATGGGGGTCAATCACACGGCCTACGATCCCGGTCGGCACCGGATCATCAGCAACGGGTCGTGCACGACCAACTGCCTCTCGGTGACGGCCAAGGTCCTCAGCGACACCTTCGGCATTCGCCACGGCTTCATGAACACGGTCCACTCCTACACCAATGACCAGGTGATCTTGGACGTGGTGCACAAGGACCTGAGGCGCGCCCGGGCCGCGGCCCTCAACATCATCCCGACCACCACGGGGGCTGCCAAGGCCATCTTCCTCGTGCTGCCCGAGCTGAAGGGCAAGCTCAACGGGCTCGCCCTGCGGGTCCCCACCCCCACGGTGTCGGTGGTGGACCTGACGGTGGCGGTGGAGAGGCCGGCGACCGCAGAGGAGGTGAACCGCGCCTTCCAGCGGGCAGCGGCCGAGGAGCTTCAGGGATACCTGGGCTACACCGAGGAGCCGCTGGTGAGCAGTGATTTCCGGGGAGACCCCCACAGCGCCGTCCTGGACGGCCTCTCCACCATGGTGGTGGGCGACCTGGTCAAGGTCTTGGCCTGGTACGACAACGAGTGGGGGTATGCGTGCCGGGTCGCCGACCTCGTCCACTACATGGTCGAGCGCGGCGCGTGAGCGGCCGGCCCCTCCGGCGTTCGGCGGGGAGGGGACGTCCGGTGCGGGCCGGCCGGCCGGAGGGGGACGGGGAGCTCGAGACGGTGCCGTGATGCGCAAGAAAACCGTCCGGGACGTCGACGTGAGTGGGCGCCGGGTGTTCGTCCGGGTGGACTTCAACGTGCCGCTCGACCGGGGGCGCGTCCTGGAAGATCACCGGATCGTCGCCGCTCTCCCAACGATCCGGTACCTCGTGGACCACGGGGCGGCAGTGGTTTTGGCCTCGCACCTCGGCCGCCCCAAGGGCCCGGACCCCGCCCTCCGGATGGACCCCGTGGCGGCCCGGGCGAGCGAGCTGCTGGGACGCCCCGTGCGGAAGCTGGACGACTGCATCGGCCCCGAGGTGGAGCGGGTGACCCGGGCCCTGCGGCCCGGGGACGTCGTCCTGCTGGAGAACCTCCGCTTCCACCCGGAGGAGGAGAAGAACGACCCGGCCTTCGCCCAGGCACTGGCCAGGCTGGCCGACCTCTACGTCAACGACGCCTTCGGCACCGCCCACAGGGCGCATGCGAGCACCGTCGGCATCGCCGCCTACCTGCCGGCGGTGGCGGGTCTCCTGATGGAGCGGGAGCTGACCTTCCTCAGCAAGGTCCTGGAGCACCCCATCCCTCCGCTCGTGGTCCTCCTGGGCGGGAAGAAGGTCGAGGACAAGATCGGGGTCATCCGCAACCTCCTGGGCCGCGCCAGCGCCATGCTGATCGGAGGGGCCATGTGCTACACGTTCCTCCGGGCCCGGGGCGCGCAGATCGGCGCCTCCCTGTGCGAAGTGGAGCGGGTGGAGCTGGCGCGCCAGCTCATGGAGGAGGCGGCCCAGAGGGGTGTGCGGTTTCTCCTCCCCGTGGACGTGGTGGCTGCCGAGCGCGTGGAGCCCGGGGCCCGGGCCCAGGTGGTGGATGCCCGCCGGATCCCGGAGGGCTGGGTCGGTGTGGATATCGGCCCCCAGACCGTGGCGGACTTCCGCGGGCCTATCGCACAGGCAGGCACGATCCTGTGGAACGGGCCGATGGGCGTCTTCGAGATCCCGGCCTTTGCGGAAGGGACCCGCGCCATCGCCCGGGCCATCAGCGAGTCCTCCGCGGAGTCGGTCGTGGGAGGAGGGGACACGGCCGCCGCGGTGGACCAGCTGGGCCTCGCCGGCAAGATGACCCACGTCAGCACCGGAGGAGGCGCCACCCTGGAGTTCATGGAAGGGAAGGTCTTGCCGGGTGTCGCGGCGTTGCTGGACGCCTGAGGCCATGAGCGCCGCGCATCCTCCCCGGTCGGCTCGCGTCCCGATCGTCGCGGCCAACTGGAAGATGCACCTCACCCGGGCCCCCGCCGTCCGGCTCGTGGAAGGCCTCCGGGAGAGGCTGGAAGGCGTGGCGGGGGCCCAGGTCATCCTCTGCCCGCCCGCGACGGCCCTCGAGAGCGTGGGGCGCGCCCTCGAGGGGTCGTCTCTCTGGCTGGGGGCCCAGACGATGCACTGGGAGGCCCAGGGGGCGTACACGGGCGAGGTCAGCGCCCCCATGCTGGTCGACCTCGGGTGCCGGGCGGTGATCCTCGGCCACTCGGAGCGGAGGATGTACTTCTGCGAGACCGACGAGGCTGTGAGCCGAAAGGTGGCGGCCGCCCTCGCCCACGGCCTCCTGCCCATCGTGTGCGTGGGGGAGCGGGCGGAGGAGCGCGAGGCCGGGGCGACCGACGCGGTGATCGCCCGGCAGGTGGAGGCCGTGCTGAGGACGACGCCGGTCGAGCGCTACGGGGAGGTCGCGGTGGCCTACGAGCCGGTGTGGGCCATCGGCACGGGTCGGTCGGCCACCGGCGAGGAGGCCAACCGCGTCGCGGGGATGATCCGGGGCATTGTGGGGGGCCGTGCGGGGCCCCGCGCGGCCGCCTCGGTCCGGATTCTCTACGGGGGGAGCGTCAAGCCCGAAAACATCAGCGAGTTCCTCCGGCAACCCGAGGTCGACGGCGCGCTGGTGGGGGGAGCGAGCCTCGAGGCAGAGGCCTTCGCGGCCATCGTCCGGGCCGCAGTCCGGTAGAAGCGGGTCCCGCCGGAGCGTCCACGGCCCGGGTCCTGCTCCTTGGACAGTCCCTTCCGCCTATGGTACTGTAGAGACGCTGTAGGGCGGAGGTGGAAGCATGACTACGGCAATTCTCATCCTGCACCTGCTCCTGGCTGCGGCCGTCGTCGGCGTCATCGTGCTGCAGGGGCCGAAGGGTGAGGGCTTGGGGGCCATCGGCGGAGGGGGGGCGCGGCTCTTCCACGGGCCGAAGCCCCGGGAGACGTTTTTCCTGCGCGTGACATCGGTCCTCGCGATCCTGTTCGGGGCCACGTCCATGTACCTGGTGCTCACCCGGTTCGGTCGCTGACGGAGGGGCCGCGTGCCGCACCGCCTGACGCCTCTCGCCTCCCTGGACGAAGTGCGCCGTCTGACCGTGGACAGCACGGCACGCCTGCACAGTGCCACCCACGAGGAGATCCTCGCCGGGGTCACGACCGACGTGTACTTCGTCCGGACTCTGGAGATCCTGAGGGGCCTCGGGCTCGCGGAGACCCCGGTCGTGGCGGAGATCTTCGCCAGCCGCGACGGCGTCCTGGCGGGAGTGGAGGAGGTCCGGTACCTGCTCCGGGACAGCGGCGTGCGGATCGAGGCGCTCCCGGAGGGGGAGACCTTCTCGGCCCGCGAGGTGATCATGCGGATCGAGGGGCCCTACGATCGGTTCGGGATGTACGAGACGGTCCTCTTGGGGATGCTGGCGCACCCCAGCGGCTGGGCCACCGCGGCTCGTGAGGTGGCCCGAGCGGCAGGGGACAAACCGGCCTACGTCTTCGGTGCCCGCCACGTGCACCCGGCGGTCGCCCCGGTCATGGAGCGCGCCGCGCTGGTCGGGGGCATGCGCGGCGCAGCGTGCATTCTGGGGGCGAAGCTGGCGGGGCAGGAGCCCGTCGGCACCATGCCGCACGCCTTCATCCTGATCGTCGGGGACACGGTGCGGGCGGCGATGGCCTACCACGAGCTCATGCCGGCGAGCGTCCCCCGGCTTGTGCTGGTCGACACCTTCACCGACGAAGCCGTCGAGGCGCTCCGGGTAGCCGAGGCCATGGGGCGGGACCTGGCGGCGATCCGGCTGGACACTCCGAAGGAGCGGGGAAGCGTCACCCCCGATCTGGTCCGCGAGGTGCGGGCACGCTTGGACCTGGCGGGATTCCGGCACGTGAAGATCTTCGTGTCGGGGGGGATCACGCCCGACCGGATCCCCGCGCTCGCCGAGGCCGGGGCCGACGCCTTCGGCGTGGGGAGCCACATCAGCTCCGCCCCGCCCATCGATATGACGATGGACCTGCGCGAGGTCAACGGGCGCCCCCTCGCCAAGCGGGGGCGTATCCCCGGCCGGACGCCCGCTCCCCGGCTGAGGTCCATGTGAAGGCCCCGGATCTCCGCGCTCCGCCCAGCGGAGGGATCAGGAGCGCCGGAGACGCCCGGACTCCCGAAGGTCTTTCCTCCTGCCTGGGTGTAGCAGAGGAAGCCACCGACTCCTCCGGCTGATGTCCCCTTGAGATCTGGGGGCTGGGGGGGCGTGTCACCTGTTAAGCCATTAGAGAGAGCCGAATAGGGTACCGTCGCGTCACTTGAGTTCTTACCGCTCAGGCCGGGAGGGCCATGCACGGAAGAGCCAGCCGTTGTCCCAGGGCCGAGGCCAGCTGGAAACGCGGGCTGACGGCCGACGTGACGCGCCTCCCGCGGACTGTGTCGAGGGATTGGCAAGACGAAAGATCTGGAGGAAGTTACGGTCGCTCGCGGCGGCCAGGGCACAGGGATCCAGCCGAGCGCGGAGGCGCTGCAGGACCGTGAGTTTCTTCGGATCCCCGGCGCCGGAGGCCAGGGGTCGGTCGAGGGGCGTGTGAGGGCGATCGTCCTTTCGGCGGGGTCGGGACCCCCCGCGTCTTGCTGGCCGGTTTTCCAGAGGGCCCGGACCAGGTTCCTCATGAGGCGGAGCTCGGTGCGAGACGCGTCGGTGATCGCGGCGAGGGCTCCGTGTGCATCGTAGCGCTCCCCCCACGAGCGTGTGGACAGGCGTCCACTTCTCCTGGTCGATATGCGCGGTGTCGTCTTTTTTATGGGGGCGGCCGCGGGTGAACTGGGCGGCATGCCCTTCCCAGTCGTGGAAGGCAGGCATGGATGACCTCGATCCCGGTGCCGGGGTCGATGCCCCGGCGGGGAACCGGACGGGGTCCGGTGCCCGTCCGCCCGCGCGGCGCGATGGCTCTTGCCGAGGAGGACACAGGCTCATCCCAGCCGGTGTGGAGGGCGGCGCAAGTGAGCGTGTGCAGGACCTCGCCGTCGGCCCAGTGTGTACGGAGTGCGGGACCAGGTCGATGTCGGTGCAGCCCGGCGTGGTCACGCCCCAGTGCTCCGTGCGGACAGGGATGGGGTGTGTGAGGAGAGTGCCGTGTTTCGTGCGGCCGGAGAGGCGGTGGTGGACCTGGCGTGCGCGGGCGGTAAGCGGCGGTCCGTCGTCCGGGGGCTCATCTCCCGCACGGACCGCTCGAGGGGGGGCGAGAGGGGGCCGTGCCGGCGGGATCAGGGCACCCCGAGGGGCAGGAGGGCCTTGAGACGGGAGGACCACGGAGAGCCGGCGGGGTCCCAGATCGCCGCCAGGACGGTTCGTCTCCTCGGAGGAGGTGGGGGCGCGATCCCGGTGTGCGGACGGGCGTGGGGTCGGGGAGGGTTGAGCAGGGCAACGGCCTGCTGGCGGTGGGAGCCGGTAGTGGCGTAGCACTCATCGAGGATCTGCGATTTCGCGTGCGCTAGGGCAAGGGTGGAGCGAGGGCGGAGCGTGCGGACGTAATCCCGTCGGGCCGCTGGGGTCACCGGGGCCCCCAAGGGCGGAGGGTGTGGGAGGATGCGCGGTCAGATCGTCGACGGCGTGGGAAGAGGGGCACGGTAAGATCTTAGGGGGCGCGATTCGTCTCATTGACACTGGGAGCGCATCGTCCGTATAATGGGGGCGCTCAGCCCGGGGAGAACTGGCCTGCTCCCCACGTGCCGGGATGGCGGAATCTGGCAGACGCGCACGTTTGAGGGGCGTGTGGGGCAACCCGTGGGGGTTCAAATCCCCCTCCCGGCACCAACGCTACTAGCCCGCTCCCCTTCCGGCAGGCCCGCCAGGTTGCCGCTCACCTCGGCCGCGAGCCGCCCCCCTCCGAGACGAGCGTGGTCCGCTCCACCGCCAGCCGCAGGGTCGCCCCCTCCGCGTCCGGGTTCGTCACAAGCAGGTCGCGCAGGCCCCGCTCCACCACCGCCCTCGCCGACACCGCAGGCGGACGGCGGGATCTGCGGAGCTCCCGCTCCAGGGCCGCGACGCGCCGTGCGGCATCCTCCAGCAAGGCCTTCGTGGTCGGTGTGATGATCCCGGCCCGGGATCGCCGCCGCGATAGTGTCTAGCTCCCTGTCGGAAGGGCGCGTCATCGAGACGCCGAGGCGAGTGGTGGTTGCCCTCGATCCGCGACCGCCGACGCCCCGATCCCTGCGCATCTGGGCAGGGCGGACCCCGTTCCCTCCGCCTGCATTCCTGCCCGAGAGGTGAGGGAATCCTCCGGCACGGGGGAGAGGAGCGGGTAGACAGCCGCTGGACCAGGAGTCCGTCCGCGTAGCCCGGGACGTCGCGGTGAGCCCATCGCGCACGCCGCGGATTTCCGTGGTGGACCCATCGCGCAGGCAGCGAATCTCCGTGACGAGGGCGTCGCGCTCGCCTCCGGCGGCGTCGGTGAAGGGTCGGCGAACGCGGCTGGTGTGGGGAGCCGCAAGGGGAAACGCCCCGCGGCGATGGGGGCGCTGCCGGTGATGGCGGCCGCTGCTCAGCCGCGGAAGCGGGGGAGCCGCGGGGAGGGTGATCGTGGGAGGACCACGAGCGCCCCGATCCACAGGGTGAAGGGAGACGGCAGCGCCACGAGGGACGCCTTGAGGAACTGGTCTCCCACCCACGACGCGCTGGGGATGCTGAAAGGAGCCCCCGCGAGCTTGATAGTCAGCCTGCTCGGGGTGGGTCCGCTCTCCCCGAGCGACGATTCGACCGCTTGATCCTGCTGGAGCCCCCAGGGATCAGCCGGGGACGGCCTTTCCCCGCCGCCTGTAGAGTTCTCTCAGCACGGGCATTTCGTCCAGCATCTCCTCGGTGACGAGCTCCCACAGGATCCCAGGGGGCCGGGGAAGGTGGGTGCGGGTCCTGAGGACCCGCGTCGGAGTCGCGATCAGGTCCACAGGGACATCGAAGGGTTCCACCTCGAACGGGTCGACGACCTGGACGTCGTGCACCGTGGTGGCGATCGGCGTGTGGGGGCGGACGAGACCGAGCTCGGCCAGGACGGCGAACTCCAGCTCGCTGTACCCCTCTCCCTTGCCCACGCGGGCCCCCGTGGGGGCCACGGCGACCGAGCCCACCACGATGAGGTCGGGGGGCGGGAGATCCCCGAGCGCAAGGGGCCGCCCGTGCTGGAACGCGCCCCGGAGGGACGCGGCGGTGCGGCGGAGCCCCGCCGGGATGCGGGAGGGGTCGAGGAGCACGAATCCACCCCGCAGCCGTGGAGTGGGCATCACGACCCGGCGCCCGTCCAGCAGGGCCTGGTACCGCACCGGTCGTTGGGGGGCATCGGGATTGACTTTCAGGACGCGGGCACTTTGAAACTCCGGTTCCCCCGCGAGGCGGCGGGCGGCGTCCTCCGCGCCCTCGAAGTTGGGAATCCTCCCGTAGACGGGCCGCGGAAATCGCGCAATGCCCTGCCGCTCCAGCTGGGTCCAGACGCGATGGCGCAGGGCGTCCTTGGCGTGGGCGGTCCCGTCCACAGGTCTGTCAGGGCTGCGCTGCCCGGGTCTCGGGACGGCCACGGGGAATGCCCGGAGGAGCGGCACCGATGCCTCGGTAGACTGGCATCCGGCCCTCGCCCGGACGTTCTCCCGCCCTCCTCACCACGTCATGGTGGGGGGAGTACACGCACACCGGGTCCGTGGCGGCCGCCGAGCCCGTGAGGAGATACGCCTGGCACCGGCACCCCCCGAAGTCTACAAAGCGCCTGGGGCACCCGCGGCACGGGTCGGGCATCCACTCGAAGCCGCGGAACCGGTTGAAGGAGGGCGACTCATACCAGATCCAGGCGAGGCGGGACCGGAGGACCGAGGGGGGATCCAGGTCGGGGATGACGGAGGCCACGGGGCAGGGGAGCGCTGCCCCGTCCGGCGCGATCGTGAGGAACGCCCGCCCCCATCCGTTCATGCACGGTTTCGGGAAGTCGGCATAGTAGTCGGGGACGACCCAAAGGATCTCCAGCGCCGTGCCGGCCTTCTCGCGGAACGCCCCGACGGCGCGCTGTGCGGTTTCGACCGCTTCCCGCGGCGGGAGGAGGACGTCCCGGTTAAGAAGGGCCCATCCGTAATACTGAGCGTTGGCCAGTTCCACGCGGCTCGCCCCGAGGGAGGCGGCGAGCTCGAGGAGCGCGGTCACCTGGTGGAGGTTGTGGCGGTGGAGGACGACGTTGACGCTGAGGGGGAGGCCGGCCTCCCTCGTGTGCCGGGCGGCGGCGAGCTTCTGGTCCCAAAACTCCCCCCCGGCAATCTCCCGGCTGAGGGCGGGGTCGGCGGCCTGGAGGCTCAGCTGCACGCCCCCCAGCCCGGCGTCCCTGAGGGCCCGTGCCCGTTCCTCCGTGAGGCCGACGCCGCTCGTGATGAGATTGGTGTACAGCTCCCGCCGAGCGGCGCGCTCTACCAGGTCCGTGAGGTCCCGGCGGAGGAGCGGCTCACCCCCGGAGAAGTGGACCTGCAGGACCCCGAGGTCGGCCGCCTGATCCAGGACATCCAGCCACGTCGAGGTGGGGAGCTCCCTCCCGCGGGCCACCAGGTCCACGGGATTGGAGCAGTAAAGACAGTGAAGCGGGCACCGGTGCGTGAGTTCGCACAGGAGGGAGAGAGGGGGAGCTACCGTCCGGCCCACTGGATCCACCGTCGTGCGGCAGCCGTCTCGATCAACTCGAGGACGTCGGCTTCGACCTCCGCGTGCGGATACCGCCGCTTGAGCTCGGCCACGAGCTCGGGGACCGTGCGTGTGCCGTCGCACAGCCCGAGGATCTCCGCGGCGGTTTCGTTCAGGAAGACCGCGCGCTCCGGCAGGAGGAGGACGATACGTTGCCGGGCCGGATCATAGCGCATGCGGGCGCCCTCCGCCAGTTTCGGTTTCCCCGGGGGGATCTGCGCTCGGTCGGCCGGGCCCGCGGGAATGTTCACGCGGGGAAGGCGGAGGCGACCGCATCGAGGAACGCGGAGAGCACGTCGCACTTCACCGTGAGGGCGTGCAAGGCGCGTTCCTGCTCGGGGCGCGTCCGGCAGTGCTCCAGCACGAGCGGCAGGGCCTGGGCGGCATCGCGGGCCCCTTGGGTGACGCGCGATCGGAAGTACTCGAGACCTTCGGGGCGGATCCAGGAGTAGTGCTTTTCGAAGGCGGCGATCCTCACGCTCATCAGGGAGGGAGCGGACAGTTCGGTGAGCGAGGCGGCGACACCCTCGATCCACGGGTGGTCCCTGACGAAGGTGACGTAGGCGTCGACGGCAAACCGGGCCGCGGGCACCAGGAACCGGTGGGTGAGGAGGTCGGAGCGAGAGAGCCCGGCGGCTTCCCCGAGCCTCAGCCAGGCTTCGAGCCCCCCCTCGCCTGGCCCGGTGCCGTCCTGGTCCAGGATGCGGCGGACCCAGTGGCGGCGGTGCTCCCAGGGGAGCTTGGAGAGGAGGATCGCGTCCTTGACCGGGATCATCTCCTGGTAGTAGAAGCGATTCGCGATCCAGCCGCGGATCTGGCGGGGGGAGAGCTCCCCCTCGTGCATCTTCTGGTTGAAGGGGTGCACGTGGTGGTAGCGGCTGGCCAGCACGTCGCGTATGTGCTGCTCGAACTCGGCGGGGGCCCACGGGGCGCTCATAGAGTGACCGTCCATCCCTCCCGGGCGACATCGAGCCCCAGCGCCCGGACGGCCGCGCGCTCCTCCGAGTCCGGGTCGAGGAGCGGGTTGGTGTTGTTGACGTGGACGTAGAGTTTCGTGCGCGCCGGCAGATCCGCGAGCCACCCGTGGGACCCGAAAGGTCCGCCCACGGGGACGTGGCCCATGGCGCGCGCCGTCTCAGAGGCGACGCCCAGCCGGGGGAGCTCGTCGTCTGCCCAGAAGGTGCCGTCGAAGAGGACGATATCCGCCCCCTCGCACCAGCGGAAGAGATCGGGGGAGAGGTCGCCCACGCATGGAGCGTACACCAGACGGCGTCCCGTCGTCGGATTCGCAAGGGCGAGCGCGACGACCGCGTCGCGGGCGCCCCCGGAGGCCCCGCCTGCGTACCGGGGGGAGCGCGAGCTTATGGGAGTGGCGAACACTTCCACGGACTCGGGCGGCGTCCCCAGGACGAGGGGCGCATCGAGGGACAACGGGCGGACCTCGACGGGGCCGTAGCGCCGCAGCGCAGGGAGGATCCGCAGGTCATCTTCGAGCATCGCGGCGACGGAGGGCGTCGCGTACAGCGTCCACGCGGCGCCCTCGCGCAGGTGAGGCAGGCCGAGGATGTGGTCGAGCTCCCCGTCGGTGAGGACGATCCCGTGGATCGGCGAGGAGCGAAGACCGAGGGGCCACAACTCCGGCCACCGGGCGAGCTGGGTCGTGACATCGGGCGTGGCGTTGACGAGGTACCACGTCGCCCCGTCGGGAGAGAAGGCCAGCGAGGACTGGGTGAGCGGAGGGAGACGGCCCGCGCGGGCCAGATGGCAATTGCGGCAGGCGCAGTTCCACTGGGGGACGCCTCCTCCCGCGGCGATGCCGAGAAGACGTACCTTCACGGAGGAAAGCGAGAGGCCGGCTGTCCTCCCGTGCCCGGTGCCGGCCCCCCTCTGGACCCGCCGTCACTTATTCCGTGTACACATATCCCGTAACTTCCGCGCAGAGCGAGATCTCCTCCGCCTCTGGCTTCACCCACATAGCCTCCCCACCTCCCCAGGAATGCCTCGTGGTGCTCGCCTGGTATTCTTACTATGCCGGATCCCGGGACTCCTCTCCGGCGGGGGCCTGGTTCTCTCCCTGGCGCCAGGGGATGGCTCTCTGAGGAGAGAAGAAGGACGCCACACTCCGGCCGCGGGGGGACTGGGATGAGGGGGACGCACGGGGCGCGGGGAGGGGGGGCGTGGCTTGTCCTCCTGTTCCTCCTCTGGGGCTCCACCGCCGGTGGGGCCCCTCGGGCGACCCACCCGCGCGCCTTTGTCAGCAATGAGTTCGGCGGCGACGTGGCGGTCATCGATGCGCAACGCGACCGGATCGAGGGACGCCTCCGAATAGGTCCGCCCGGGGTGGCCCGCCCGCGAGGCATGGCCCTCAGCCCCGACGGGCGCACGCTCTTCGTCGCCGTGACCGACGCGACCTATGGGCGCGCCCGGGATCGCCGGTGGGAGTTCATCGCGGCTGTGGACGTGGAGGGGGAAAGGATGACCGCCAGGTACGAGTGCGGCACGGATCCCGAGAGGTTGGCCGTGACCCCCGATGGTCGGCGCCTCTACTGTTCCAACGAGGATGCGGCGAGAGTGTCGGCGATCGATATCGCCACGGGGAGGGAGGTCGCAAGCATCCCCACGGGCATCGAGCCCGAGGGCGTCGCCGTCAGCCCTGATGGACGGTGGGTGTACGTGACCGGCGAGACCAGCAATACGGTGACCGTCATCGACGCCCGCGCGGAGCGCGTGGTGAAGACCTTCCTCGTGGACGGTCGGCCTCGGTACGCGGTCTTCTCCCCGGACGGGCGGCGCGTCTACGTGTCGGCGGAGATCGGAGGCACTCTGTCCATCATCGATGCCGTGACGAGGTCTCTCGTCAGGACCGTCCTCCTCGGCACCACCGCCAAGCCCGTGGGTGTGGCCCTCTCTCCGACGGGGAGGCGGGCGTACGTCGTCGGAGGACGCTGCAACTGTCTGTTCGTGGTGGACACCGAGGCCGCCCGGGTGGTCGCCACGGTGACGGAGCGCGTGGGCCGGCGCCCCTGGGGGGTTGCCGTCACGCCCGACGGCAAGAAAATCTATACCGCCAACGGCCGGTCCGATGATGTGACCGTGATCGACGCGTCCTCCCTGCGCGTCGTCCGGACGATCGACCATGTGGGGAGAGGGCCCCACAGCGTGGTGATCGCGCCGTGACCCCACTTCGGTGCGGACCCCTCTTCTCTTTGCCCCGCACGGGCGGGGGGCGGCTTCCTGGTTCGGCCTCGCGCTGGGCTCCGCCTCCGTCGTCCCCCCTCAGGGGGGGAGAGGCGGCTCCGGGGATCCGTCGGTGGCGGGCGGCGGGCGCATGCGTGGTCGCGGCGGTGCTCCTGGGAGGAGGGCCAGGAGGTCCCGAGGCCAAGGCCACTCCCCCCGTGGTACGCATCGGCTACGTGGCCCAGGTCCGCAGTCTCGTCAAGATGCCCCCCGATTCGTCCACTGTCGAGGCCGCGAGCTATGTGGGCCTCCTGGGGGCGCGGGAGGGGGCCGAGGAGATGAACTACACCGCCGGCCTCATCGGGCGCCGTGTCGAGCTGATCGTGGCGACCGGACTGACCCCCGCCGAAGTCGCCCGGGGCGCGCAGGTCCTCCTGCGCCGCCACGTGATGGCGCTCGTGGGCGGCTTCGATACGAGTGCGGCCGAGGCCCTCGCGCGGGTCGCCGCCCAGCACCGGGTGGTCTTCTTCAACGTCGGCGCCACCGATGACGTCCTGCGGAACGGGGCGTGCTCCCGGTTCATGTTCCACGTGGAGGCCAGCGACGCCATGTACCTCGACGCCATGGCCGATTGGTTTATCCGCGGCTTGGCCTTCCTCGTCGACGAGAACGCTCCCCAGGGGGTCCAGATCATCCGTCGCACCCCCGCCCGCGCCTGGTTCCTCGTGTCCGAGGGCAGTCCCGAGTGGCAGGCCCGGCGGAAGCGGCTGCAGGCCGCCCTGGAGGAGCGCCACTGGGGGGGGCGCGTCGTGGGCGACCTGGTCCTCCGCCCCGGCGGGGTCGGCGCGGCCCTCCAGGCCATCCGGCGGTCGCACCCCGATCTCGTGGTGGCCCTTCTCCCGGCCGCCCGGCAGCTGGAGTTCTACAGGGCCTACGCGAGGGCGCGCCTCCCCTTCGAGGTCACGGGTTTCCCCGAGCCGGTGACGCAGACCCGGGAGTTCTTCGCGTCCCTGCTGCGGGACGCCCCGGGGGCTGCCGGCGGGAGCATCCGGTTTGTCTCCTTTGAGCCTACATTTCAGGCCATTGGCGGCCCCGAGCTGGCGCAGCGGTTCTACCGCCACTGGCACCACACCCTGGACGGGCCCGCGTGGACGAGCTGGCTCGCCGTCAAGATCCTGTGGGAGGCCTCCCTGCACGCCGGAGAGGACGGCCCGGCGGTGATCCGGTACCTCGAGGATCCCCGGGCGGTCTTCGACGGCTACCAGGGGATCGGCATGACGTTCCGTCCGTGGGACCACCAGCTCCGGCACCCGCTCATGGCCAGCCGGCTTCTCCGCTTCACCGTCGACCCGCTGGGCCTCGCCCAGATGGTCGGCCAGTTCCCCAATGTCCTCGCCCCAGGTCGTGATCCTAACGACGTCCTGGACCAGCTGGGGGACACGGCGCGGTCGACCGCGTGCCGGATGCGGTGAAGCGGGATGCTGGAGCACGGGGACGGGGTCGTGGTCGTGGTCCGGGAGGCGACGTGCCTCCTCTGTTGATTGGGGGGAGGTAGGCGTGCCCGCGACGGGAGGCCAGACAGTCGCAGGTCCTCCGGGCACGCCGGCAATCGTCTGCGAGGACCTCACGCGGCACTTCGGTGACCTCGTGGCCGTCGAAGGGGTCTCGCTCCGGATCGCCCCAGGAGAGCTCTTCGGCCTCCTCGGACCCAATGGCGCCGGGAAGACGACGACCCACGCCATGCTCACGACCATGCTCCGGCCCACAGCCGGGACGGCCCGGGTCGCGGGATTCGACGTGGTGCGGGAATCCCGCAAGGTGCGGGAGGTGATGGGGGTCGTCTTCCAGGAGCCCGCTCTTGACGACCGCCTGACCGCGCGGGAGAATCTGGAACTCCACGCCGTCCTCTACCGCCTGCGGGCCCGGCAGATCCCGCACCTCGTCCAGGAGGCCCTGGAGTGGGCGGAGCTGGCCGATCGGGCGGACCGCCCCGTGCGGACCTTCTCGGGCGGGATGAGGCGGCGTCTGGAGCTGGCGCGCGCGCTTTTGCATCGCCCGGCCGTGGTGTTTCTGGACGAACCCACATCCGGGTTGGATCCGCAGGGACGCCGCCAGCTGTGGGAGCAGATCGCGGCCCTCCGCCGCGAGGGGTTGACCGCCTTCGTGACCACCCACAACCTCCAGGAGGCCGAGGGCTGCGATCGCGTGGCGATCCTGGACCGCGGTCGGCTGCTCGCGCTGGGGACGCCGGCCGAGTTGAAAATGCAGGTAGCCGGAAGAGAGGAGGCGAGTCTGGAGGACGTGTTCCTCCAGTTGACGGGGCGCGGGCTCCGGGACGAGGAGGCGACCTCCCGGGACCGTCTTCTGGATTTCGCCCGCCGCGGGGGGGAGCTGACGCGGTGACCGTGGAGGTAGTGGCGCCGCCGGGGCCCGTCCGGTCCGATCTCCGGTCGCCTCCCACGCTGCTCCAGGAGGCACGGGTGGCCTTGGCCCTCTGGCGGCGGGAGCTGCTGCGCTACAGGCGGGACCGGGCGCAGTGGTTTGGGGGGATCTCGCGGACCATCCTGTGGTTGGTCATCCTCGGCTACGGGATCGGCGCGTCCTACACGAACATCGAAGGCTACACCTACACCCAGTACATCCTGCCCGGCGTCGTGACCCTCAACATCATCTTCGCGTCCATGCAGTCGGCCATCGCGCTCGTGTGGGACCGCCAGGTGGGGCTCATGCGGGAGGTCCTCGTCTCCCCGAGCTCCATGACCGCCGTGGCCGTGGGGAAGGTGCTTGGCGGCGCCACCGTGGCGGTGGCCCAGGGGACGATCGCGCTCCTGTTCGCCCCGCTGGCAGGCGTGGCCCTGTCGCCCGTGCAAGTGCTCCGTGCCTGGGCGGTCATGTATGCCATGGGGGTCCTGCTCGTCTCCATCGGCGTGATCATCGCGACACGCCTCGCGACCTTCGAGGGCTTCGGGAGCATCTCCAACGGCATCGTGCTCCCCATGTACTTCCTCTCCGGAGCCGTCTTCCCCATTCGGGGAATCGTGGGCCTCGGGGGATTCCTCGTAGAGCTGCCGTGGTGGCTCTTGGCGCTCATGTACGTCAACCCCGTGACCTACCTGGTCGACCTGCTCCGGGGGGTCCTCCTGGAGTTCCAGCAGCTCCCGCCCGGGCTCGACATCGGGCTGGGGGTGGCGTTGCCTGTGCTCGGCACGCTCGCCGCCGTGGGAGCCATGGCGCGCCTGCGCCGGGGGTGACCAGGGAGAGACCGTGAGGAGAGGGCAGGGGGTCGTGTCGGACGCGGGTGAGGGCAGGGCCGTGTTCCCGGTGGCGGAGTGGGAACCTCCTGTCGCCCTCGCCCCGGCCGCCCGGAGGGTTGAGGCGGGAGTCCTCGTGGCAGCGGGGACGGCGGGGCTGCTGGGCGCGTGGGCCGTCCTCTCGTGGGCGCTGGGAGGCCGGACGCTGCCGGACCCGGTGGCCGTGGCACGTCTCCTGTGGCTGGACACGTGGTCGGGGGTTCTCCCCTACCACCTGGGAGTGACGATGGCGCGGGTCCTCCTGGCGGCGGCCGCGGCCCTTGCCGGGGGAGGCGTCCTCGGGATCGCCACGGGGCTCTCCCCGAGGATCGATGCGGTGCTGGCTCCCTGGATCGTCGCGGGGCTGGCCATGCCCCGGCTGGTGGTCATCGTGGTGGCCTACCTCCTCGTGGGGCTGAACGAGGCGGCCGCTGTTCTCGCCACGGCCCTCGCCGTCGCGCCCGGCGTGACCGTCGCCCTGAAGGAGGGAATCCGTGCCATGGACTGGGGGCTGGTCGACATGGCCCGGGCCTTCCGGGTGCCCCCGGTGCGCCGCTGGCGGTACGTGGTCTGGCCGCAGCTCATCCCGTATGTCGCGGGGTGTGTCCGCAACGCCCTCAGCCTGAGCCTGAAAATGGTCGTCTTTGCCGAGCTCATGGGCCGCTCGTCGGGCCTCGGGTACCAGATCGCGTTCTACTTCCAGATGTTCAACATGGGGCAGATCCTTGCGTACGGGAGCGCTGCGGTCATCGTGGCCGCGCTCCTCGAGCTGGCGCTCCGTCTTGCGGAGCGCCGGATCCACCGGTGGCGGTCGGCGGGGTGAGCGCGTGGCCTTCCTGGAGATCGCCCACGTCTCCAAATCCTACGCGACGCCCGCGGGGGAAAAACCCGTCCTCATCGACATCTCGCTGGAGGTGGAACCGGGGGAATTTGGCGTCGTCCTGGGACCCTCGGGGTGCGGCAAGACGACCCTGCTGCGCCTCATCAGCGGCCTGGACTCTCGCTACCGGGGCCGCATCCGGGTGGCCCCGGGACGCCTGGGTGTCGTCTTCCAGGAGCCGAGGCTCCTGCCCTGGCTCCGCGTGCAGGAGAACATCCGCTTTCCCCTGGCGGCAGCCTCGGGGGGACCGGCGGGGGACGTGGACGCCTGGCTCGTCGGTATGGGGCTCCGGGGCTACGGGAGCGCGTACCCTCGGCAGCTCTCCCTTGGGATGCAGCAGCGCGTAGCGCTCGCGCGGGCCTTCGCGGTGCGCCCTCATCTCCTCCTCCTCGATGAGCCGTTCAGCGCGCTGGACGAAGTTACGGCGGCGACCGTGGCCGAGCACCTCCTCCGCCTGTGGTCCCGCGAGCGGCCCACGGTCCTCATGGTGACGCACCGTGTGGAGGAGGCGGTGACCCTCGCCGACCGCATCTGGATCTTCACGCCCGGCCCGGCGCGCGTCTGGGCGTCCCTTGCCGTTCCGCTCGAGCGGCCCCGCCGGCGCGGCCCGCTGGTGTGGGAGGTGGTGGAGGAGGTGCGGGCACGGATCGGGGAGGCCGCCAAGACGCCCGGCCCGGGGGAGGGGCGGTGAGGGTCCGCTCCCTGGGGCGCGGACGGTGGCGAGGAGGGTGCGCTGTGGTCCTCCTCCTTGCGCTGGCGGGCGGGCCTCCGTCCCCTGCCTCTCCCCGACCGGTGCTGCGTCTCGCGCTCGAGGCCGGGGGCACCCTGACGTGGGAGCTGTACGTGATGCACCGGCTCGGCCTCGACAGCGCTGCCGAGGCTAAGGTCCAGCCCCTGCGGTACGCCACCAAGGCGGCCGCGGAGACAGCCCTCCGCGGGGGCGAGGCCGATGTCAAGGTGGACGACTGGATCTTCGCCACACGGGCCCGGGCCCAGGGAGTCCCGGTGGAGGCCGTGGATGCCTTCAGCCGGGCGGTCGGAGGAGTCGTGGTCCGCGCGGGTGGGCCGATCCGCTCCCTGGCGGACTTGCGGGGCCAGCGGCTGGGGGTGACGAGCCTGGCCGACAAGGGCTACACCATCCTCCGGGCGGTGGTCCTCGCGCAGTTCGGGTACGATCCCCAGCGGGCGTCCCACGTCCTCGCGGCGGCCCCGCCGCTCTTGAACCAGCTCCTCGAAAGGGGGGATGTGGACGCCATCGTTCAGTACTGGCAGTACATCCCCTCTCTGGAGATGACCGGGAAGTTTCGAGAGCTGGTCTCGACGCGGGCGCTCCTGCGTCGGATCGTTCCGGGAGGGGATGTGCCCTTCCTCGTGGTGGTCGCCACCGACGGGGCGATCCGGGAGAAGGCCGCAGGGCTGCGGTGGTTCCTCCGGGCGCTGCGGGAGGCGAAAGGACGCCTCGCAGGGGACAGCGGCCTGTGGGACGAGCTCCTGCGTGCGGGGCTCCTCGGGGTCCCCGACCCCGCTGTGATCCCGGCCCTCAGGGCCCGCTACCGGAGGGGGGTCCCGGGTCCGTGGACCCAGTCCACCATCGAAACCCTGGCCCGGCTCACCGAGAAGCTGGTGGATGTCGCGGGTCCGGACATCCTGGGGGTGGCGCGCCTGGACCCGGCGGCCTACACGACGGTCCTCTCCCCGCGCTGAGAGGAGCGGGGGAGGGTCTAGGCCTGAGGTCTAAGGTCTATAAGGTCTAGCGGATTTCGTAGGTCGTCTCGAGCCTTCCCTGTTCCACGTTTCCCTTGAATTCCTTGGTGCAGTGGACGAGAAGGGGCCACCGCCCCGGTGTGGCCTTCGGGTCGACCCGCCACGTCCATGCCACCCGGCCAGCGTCGTCGGAGCGCTGGGGGAGCGCGAGGTCGCTTGTCGCACCACCCCTTCGGTACTGGACGAGGAGCATGCAGGGGACGTGGGGCGCCGTGCGGACGACCACGTGGGCCTCGTGCCCGCGCAGGACGGGCGAGGTGAGGGACAGGAGCGCAAGAGGGAGGCCCTGGCCCCTCGCAGGGACCGACAAGACCCCGCAGAGCATCCCCAGGGCGAGGAGACGGAGGGCCGGCCTGCCAAAGGACATCGTAAGCACAAGGTATACGTCCGAGCACCCGGAGAGTCCTCCTGGGACGGACAGAAGGAAATCCGCGGGGAGACGAGAATAGTTGACCAACGCCTCAAGAATGCCGCCGTAGAGAGCTCATGACGGGGAGCGGACGCGTCTTTCTTTTGCCCGCAAGACAATTTGGCCGGAGGGGTGATTTTATGGCGCGGAAGGTCATGTCCGTCTGTAGTGGGCTCGTCTTAATCGGGGTGCTCCTCATGGGGGCTCCGCAGGGATTCCGCCCCGCCGCCGTAGAGGCCCAGGGGGCGATGCCGGACGGGGCGACGCTCCTCGCCGCCCAGGACAACGCCCGTGAGTGGCTCATGTACGGCCACGACTACACCAACGACCGGTACTCCGCGCTCGACCAGATCAACACCTCCAATGTCTCCCAGCTCGTCCCCCGCTGGATCTTCCAGACCGGAATCGTGGCGTCCTTTGAAAACACCCCTGTCGTGTACCGGGGCATCATGTACGTCACGACGGCCTACAACCACCTCTTCGCCCTGAACGCCCGGACGGGCCGCATGATCTGGCGGTACGATCACAAGCTCGGGACGACGATCTTCTGCTGCGGCCCCGTGAACCGCGGCGTGGGGCTGGGCTACGGCATGGTCTACATGGGCACTCTGGACGCCCAGCTGGTGGCCCTCGACGCCCGCACGGGGAAGGTGCGGTGGAAGCGGCAGGTGGCCGATCCCACGCTGGGCTACTCGCTCACCCTGGCTCCCCTCGTCTACAAGAATATCGTCATCGTGGGGACGTCCGGCGCCGAGTACGGGATCCGCGGCTTCGTCCAGGCCTATGACGCCCGGACGGGGACGCCTCTGTGGAGGTGGTACACGATCCCGTCCCAGGGATGGGAGGGCAAGTGGGCCACGACGACGCCGGAGGGCGACGATCTTCACCGGAACATCGCGGCGGAGAAGGCAGCCTGGCCCAAGTACAAGGACGCGTGGAAGCGGGGCGGCGGATCGGTGTGGCAGACTCCGGCCGCGGACCCACAGCTCAACTACCTCTACCTGGGCGTCGGAAACCCCTCGCCGGACCTGGACGGGTCCATCCGCCCGGGCGACAACCTCTACACCGAGTCCATCGTGGCCCTGAACGCCGCCAACGGGAAGCTGGTCTGGTACTACCAGGAGGTCCCCCACGACGTGTGGGACTTGGACCAGACGAGCCCCCCGCTCCTCTTCAACGTGACCGTCAACGGGCAGACTATCCCGGCGGTCGGGGCGGCCGGCAAGACGGGGTGGTTCTACATCCTCGACCGGCGGACCGGCCGGAGGATCCTGCGGAGCCAGGAATTCGTCCGCCACGAGAACCTCTTCGCGCAACCGACGGCCCAGGGGGTCCGGATGCTGCCCGGCGCCAACGGCGGTGCCGAGTGGTCTCCGAGCTCCTACAGCCCGCAGACCAACTACGTGTACATCGCGGCGCTGGAGCAGCCCATGACCTACGCGACCCACTACGCGCCCTACCAGAAGGGGAAGCTGTGGCTGGGGAGTGCCTTCACCAGCATCCCCGGGGAGCGCCAGTACGGGACCTTCACGGCCATCGACGTGAACACGGGGAAGGTCGCGTGGCAGAGAAAGGTGGATCAGCCCATGATGGGCGGGTCCCTCGTGACGGCGGGAGGCCTGGTGTTCACCGGGGAAGGGAACGGCAACTTCGACGCCTTTGACGCGAAGACGGGACAGCTCCTCTGGCAGTTCCAGGCGGGAGCGGGCGTCAACGCGGCGCCCATGGCCTTCGAGCTGGACGGCCAGGAGTACATCGCGGTGGCAGCCGGCGGGAACTTCCAGCTCAGCTATCCGTATGGAGATGCGGTGATCGTCTTCGGGCTGCCGAAGAGGTAGGTCCTCCGCCAGTGTGGCTCTGACGGCCCGGGTCTGCGCTCGGAGGTCTAGCTGGGGCGGCGGGCCCGGGCCGTCCTGCGTGCTGAGGGTCACCGCGGCGAACACGTCGCTACGGAGGGAGGCGGGAAGATGACGAGAGGGCGAGGAGCCCGGACGGCGGCCGCTGTCGCACTGGGGGTCTGCGCGCTCTTCGGACCGATCGGTGGCACGTCCCTCGAGGGCGCGCCGGGGAGGCTCCCGGCTTGGGTCAAGGTGGACGCCGCGCACAGGAGGGTGGCCTTCCGGGTCGTCGCTGCCGAGACCGGGGCCAACGGCACGCTGAACTTCAACGGCTACGCCAATGGCCAGATGACCGTGACCGTGCCGGTCGGCTGGCACGTGCACATCGACTTCGTCAACAGCGGGGCGGGAGCGCTCCCCCACAGCCTCGAGGTCATCCGGGACACCAAGACGATCCCGCCCCAGGGAGTCCCGCCCGCCATCCCGAAGGCGGAGACCCGGGACCTCGTGGCCGGCGTGCCCCCCCAGCAGTCGGACAGTCTCGACTTCACGGCGGCGCCTGCGGGCCGGTACCTGTGGTTTTGCGGGGTGCCGAGCCACGGGATCTCGGGCATGTGGGATCGGTTCGTCGTCTCGGCGAGTGCCAAGGTCCCGAGCGTCCTCGTGAGGGGAGGGCCGTGACGATGGTCCCAAGTTCGACGCGTCGCAGGGGACGGGGGCTCGCACGCCTGGGGTGGGCCGCTCTGGCCCTGGGGGTCGCGCTGGGAGCCTCCCCGCGCGGGCTCGCGGTCGAGGACCCCCACGGGGTCGGATACGACGGGCGCGACTGGAGGGCGATGCCCGAACAGGCGCGGCTCGCGTACATCGCTGGGTTCCTGGCGGGGGCCGTCACGCAGCAGGCCCTCGACCGCCACCGGGCCAATCCCCGGGTGTCGGTGGACGCGGCTGTAGCGGAAATTCTCCGGACGCATTCGGGGACGTTCCCGTTCGGGGTGGCCGTCTACAAGAACGACCTGGACGACTTCTACTTCTACCGGACCAATCTCCCGGTGCGGATCTACCGGGCGCTCATCAACGAGAACGCGGGGATGCTCAGGGTCCCTCCCCCCAAGTGACCCTCACCGGCGCGTGAGGGCAATGCCGGCGACGACCAAGGCCGCGCCGAGGGCCTGCCAGACATCCAGCCGCTCCCCCAGGAGCAGCCACGCGGCCCCCACGGCGACCACGGGGTTGAGGTTCGCGAGCACCGCCGTCCGGGCGGTGCCGATCCGGCGGATCGCCACCGACCAGATGGCGTAGCCGAAGGCGAGGGTGAGCCCCCCGGAGTAGAGGAGCGCGCCCCACGCGGTCCACGGCACGTCCCCCCACCGCTCGGCACGCAGGGCTGGCAGGCCCAAGATGACGAGCCCGAGTGCGGCGACCGTCACGGTGGTGGCGGTCACCGCCACGGGAGGATAGTGGGTGGCGAGGGGGCGGCTGGCCACCGTGTACACGGCCCAGCAGGCTGCCGACGCCAGCGTCAGGAGGTCGCCCCAGAAGGCCGCCCGCGGGAGACGGCCTGTCCCGGGGTGAAGGAGGAGCACGAGGCCCCCCACCGAGAAGGCGATCCCCAGCCACGTGCGGCGGGAGACGGGCTCGAGCCTCCAGGCCGCGTTGGCGAGGGCCACGAGGACGGGGGAGAGCCCCATGATGAGGGCCGCGTGCCCCGCGGTGGTGAGCTGGATGCCGTTGATGAAGGTGACCTGCTGGAGGACGTTTCCCACGGCGGCGACGAAGAGGACCCGGCCCCAGTCGCGGGGGGCGATCCCCAGGGGGTCGCGGCGGATCCCGACCAGGACGAGGAGCGTGGTCGCGGCGAGGGCCCACCGGAGCGCGTTGAAGGCCTCCGGGGACGCGAAGGCCGGCAGGGCCGCCTTGATGACGACGAAGTTCAGCCCCCAGACGATAGGGATGAACAGGAAGAGGACGAGGTCGGGCATCCGCAGAGGAATTGGTGCCCGGCTCCGTCCCTCCTGCCGGGGCCGAGGGGAGGGGTGCGATGCGCGCAGCCGTTCTCTATGAGGTGGGGCGTCCTCTCGTCGTGGAGGACGTGGAGCTCCTGCCTCCCCGGGGCGGGGAGGTCCTCGTGCGGATCGCCGCCACGGGCGTCTGCCACAGCGACCTGCACTACATCAAGGGAGACCTCGTGATGCCGCTGCCGGTCGTCCTCGGCCACGAAGCAGCCGGGATCGTGGAGGCCGTGGGACCGGGCGTCACCTCGGTCCGGCCGGGCGACCGAGTGGTGATCCTCTTCGCGCCGGCGTGCGGCCACTGCCGGTACTGCGACAGCGGCCGTCCTCACCTGTGCGAGATGCGGTACCGGGTGCGGGGGAAGATGCCGGACGGGACCACCCGCCTGCGGGCCCGGGGCCGGGAGGTGCACCACTTCACCTGCGTGTCCTCGTGGGCCGAACGGGCGGTAGTCCCCGAAGCGGGCGTGCTCCCCATCGGCCCCGACGTCCCGCTCGCGGCGGCCGCCCTCCTGGGCTGCGCCGTCACGACGGGGGTGGGAGCGGTGGTCAACACCGCCCGGGTCGTCCCCGGCAGCAGCGTGGCCGTCTTCGGCCTCGGCGGCGTGGGTCTAAACGTCGTGCAGGGGGCGCGGCTCGCCGGCGCGGCCACCATCATCGGGGTCGACCTCCTCGACCACCGCCTCGAGGCGGCCAGGCGCCTCGGCGCGACCCACACCGTCAACGCGGGCCGTGCCGACCCCGTCGCGGAGATTCGCGACCTCACCCAGGGCGGTGTGGACTACGCCTTCGAGGTGATCGGCCGGGCGGCCACCGTCCGCCAGGCGGTCGACGCCTGCGCCCGCGGGGGCACGGCCGTCGTGGTGGGCCTGCCGCCCTCCCGCGAGGAGCTTCACCTCCCGGGGCCGGCTTTCGTCCTCGACGAGAAGACCCTGCGGGCCTGCTTCTACGGCTCGTCGCGCCTCCGGGCGGACATCCCGCGTCTCCTCGCGCTCTACCGGGCCGGGCGCCTCGCGCTGGACGAGCTGGTGACGGCCACGTTTCCGCTGGACCAGGTGAACGACGCGGTGGCCGCCCTGGACAGGGGCGACGGGCTGCGGAGCGTGCTCGTTATGGAGGAGGCGTGATGCGGCGGTCCCTCTCCATTGCCCTCCTCCTGTGCCTCCTCTTCGTCCTGGCCTCCGGGGAGGCGGCGCCGCGGGCGCGGCCGGCCCCGGTGCCTGCGGGCCCGGCCGGGCCTCCTGCCACGGAGTTGATGGAGGTGGCGACGGGCGAGGTCCTCCAGGCCACGAGCCCTCACCGGAGGCTCCCGCCCGCGAGCCTCGACAAGCTGATGACCCTCTACCTGGCCCTCCAGGCCCTGCACGCCGGGCGCCTCACCCTTGAGACGCCCGTCACGGTCAGCGCCGAGGCCTGGCGGGTCGGCCGGACCCCCGGCAGCAGCCGGATGTTCCTGAACGCGGGCGATGTCGTGACCGTGCGCCAGCTCCTAGAGGGCCTGATGGTGGCCTCCGGCAACGATGCCGCGGAGGCGCTGGCCGAAGCCGTGGCCGGGACGTCCGCCCGATTCGTGGAGCTGATGAACGCCGAGGCCGCCCGGCTGGGGATGCGCGACACGCACTTCGTGACTCCCCACGGGCTCCCCGCCCCGGGGGAGTACACCAGCGCCTGGGACATGGCGCTCCTGGCGCGGCGGATCCTCCTGGACTACCCGGAGGCGCTCCGCTACAGCAGCCCTCGGTACGAGACCTACGCGGGGATCCGCCAGGCCAACTGGAACAACCTGATCTTCCGCGATCCCCGCGTGGACGGGTTGAAGACCGGCCACACCGAGGAGGCGGGTTACAGCATCGTGGCGACCGCGCGCGAGGGTCCACTCCGCGTGATCGCGGTGGTGATGGGGGCCCGAACCCTGAGGGAGCGCACAGTCGTCGCCGAGAAGCTCCTCGACCTGGGCTTCTCCCGCTACGCCCTGGTCCCCCTCCCGTGGTCCCAGGTCGTGCCCGGCGCTGTGCCCGTCTACGGCGGGCGCGCGGGCACGGTCCCCGTGACGACGCCCCGCCCCGTCGAGGTCCTGGTCAGGCGCGGCACGCACCCGACCTTCGAGGTGTCGGCGCGCCTCGGGGGCCCGCTGGTGGCGCCCGTGAGGCGGGGCCAGATCCTCGGCGCCCTGACGGTCCGCCGGGAGGGACGCGTGGTGGCGGCAAGTCCGCTCGTCGCCGCATCCGGCGTGGACCGCGGGGGCCCCGCGAGCCGGGTGTGGGGATACCTCCGGTACCTGGCGGTGGTGCTCTTCCACCGATGGCGCGGCGTGTGGGAGGGGACGTATTCTCCCACGACGTGAGCGCAGGAGTGTCCGCGCGTGGCCACGAAGACGGCATGACGGAGGGTGCGATGGAAGAGGGACTGGCGGTCGAGGGACGGGTGGAAGTGCCTGAAGAGGCCCACGGGCAGCGGCTCACCACCGCGGTGGCGCTGACCACGGCCTGTCTCGCCGCGCTCGCGGCTTACAGCAGCATGCTCGCCGGACGGTCGGCGCACCACTCTCTGGCGGAGCTCAACCAGGCGGCCATCTACCAGAACCAGGCCTCAGACCAGTGGAACTTCTACCAGGCCAAGGGGATCAAGCGCCACGTCTTCGAGGTCCAGCGCGACGTGCTCCGGCAGGGCGCATCCCCCGGAGCCCGGGCCCTCGCGGCCGCCTACGACAAGCAGGTGGCGCGGTACGCGGCGGAGCAGGCGCAGATCCGGCGCGAGGCCGAGGCGCTCGAGCGGAGGCGCGACGAAGCGGCGGCGGTCGCCTCCCGGTACGACGTCCGGTACGAGCGGCTCGCGCTGGCCGTCGCCTTCTTCCAGCTGGCGATCGTCGTCAGTTCGGTGGCAGCGATCGTGCGGCGAGCTCCCCTGTGGTACCTGGGCCTCGCGGGGGGTGCCGTGGGGCTCGTCTTCCTCCTCCAGGCGCTCGTCATGCCGGCGGGCAGCGCCGCGCGGGCCTCCTGACGCCGTCCCGTGCGAGGGGGCGCAGGGTGCAACAGGGAGGTGCAGTGTGGACGATGAAGCGCGCTCGGGAGAAGGGGCGAGGGCCATGGCCGCGTCCGAGTCCGTGGAGGACCGCCGGGCGTGGGCGGAACCCCTCCTCGCCGGCGTCGTGGTGTCGTTGATCGCCGAGGCCAAGGACGCGGGGTGGAGCGGCCGGCTCGAGTATGTCGTGGAGCTGTGCGTCCAGGAGATGACGTCCACGCTGGGGATGTCCCGCGAGGAGGTCGTTCAGACGCTCCTCCGGTGGGCCGAGGAGCTGGGCGAGGAGCTGACCCGCGAGGACGTCGAGAAGGCCATCGAGGTGTAGCCCCCGCCTCAGGCCTTCCGCGGGGTCGCCTCCGGCGCGGCGATCCGCGGCTCGATTCCAAAGGCCTGCGCCGCCGTCCTCCAGTAGATCTGCTCCAGCGTGTCACCCGGGAGGTCCAGCCCCCGGATCACGGGCGGGCCGTCGCTATCGGGGTCGGGGATCGGGGAGGGGCACACCAGGTCCGTCTCCCAGAACACCTGGTGGACCCAGTACCGCACCAGGTAGCGGACGGGGTCGGGATCCTGGAGGACCACCTGGTCGGTCCCGAAGCAGATCCGGTGGGCCCACCGGACGATGAAGTCGCGCGCGAGCTCCCGCTGGCGCCCCAGCTCGCGCACGATCCACTTGGTCGCGCTCGTGTCCACGTAGAGGTTCGGGTAGCGGTCCAGGAGAGCCTCGAGGTGGTCCAGGTGCTCCGGGTCCCCGCCCATGTGGGCCGCGAGGAAGGGGACCGTGGGATGGCGGCGGAGCCGGGCTTCCAGCATCGGGTACTGGTCGGCCTTGGTCCCGTACCGCGCCGGGTCGTACTTCCTCTCGAACCACCGGTCGGGGTCGCTCACGTGGACGAGCACGCCCATGCCGTAGGCGGCGATGGTCTCAAAGACGCGGTCGAGGCGGGGCGAGTCTAGGAGGAAGTCCAGGCGGTCCCTGATCCGCGGGGCGAACCAGAACTTGATGATCCGGATGCCGTGGGCGTGGGCGCGGTGGATCATGGCGACGGTCTCGTCCTCGAGGGGCCCCCGGCCCTGGACGAGGGCGCGGGGCGCCAGCACGACCTCCCCCGGGTACCGCGCCAGGAGGGCCAGCCCCTGGTCGAGGGGCGCAATAGCGACGAGCCGGGTGATCCCGTACCGCCGCGCCGCCTCCACCAGCTCGTGGTTGGTCGCCGGCTCGGTCATGTGGGTGTGGATATCGGTGATGGGGCACCGGGCCTTGCGCGGAGGCGGTGTGGAGAACCCCGACGCGCGCGCCTCCTCGAGCGGGTCTCCTCTCATGGCTCCTCCTCGGGCCTCGTGCAATCCTCTTCCGGGGAGAACGGCGGCGGCCGCGCCGGGATTCCTCCCCCGGCAGGAGTTCCGTCCTCGGGGACGGAAGAAGGTCGGCGCCGAGGACAGGAGGGATCCCGATGAGCGCCGTCCACCATGCGTCTCCGACACGCGTCCTTGTGGACAGGAACCCTGCCGACACGTCCGACGTCCTGGGGGAGGTGGCTGTCGGGACGCCGGAGGATGTGGCGCGCGCCTACGAGCGGGCGGCGCGGGCCTACCCGGCGTGGCGGGCCACCCCGCCGCCGGAACGGGGCCGCGTGCTGGCTCGGGCGGCCGAGATCGCGCGTCGCCGCCTTGACGACCTGGCCCGCCTCCTGACCCGCGAGGAGGGGAAGGTCCTCGGCGAGGCGCGGGGCGAAGTCCTGAAGGGCATCAACCTGCTGGAGTGGTACGCCGGCGAAGGGTTCCGGATCGGCGGCAAGACCCGTCCGTCGGAGATGCCCGACACCCTGCTGTGGACCCTCCGGCAGCCTCTGGGGGTCGTGGCGGTCATCACCCCGTGGAACTTCCCCTGGGCGGAGCCTGTGTGGAAGGCCGCCCCCGCCCTCGTGGCCGGCAACTGCGTCCTCCTCAAGCCCGCGTCCCTGACCCCGCTGATGGCCCAGGCCTTCGCCGACGTCCTGCGGGAGGCGGGGCTCCCGGAGGACGTGTTGACCGTCGTCGTGGGCGCGGGGTCCGACGTGGGCGATGCGCTCGTCGCGCACCCGGAGATCCGGGCGGTGTCGTTCACCGGCTCCTACGAGGTCGGCCGCGAGGTGTACGCGCGGGCGGCCCGCCGGCTGGCCAAGGTGTGCTGCGAGATGGGCGGGAAGAACGCCGTGGTCGTCATGCCGGACGCCGACCTGGATCTGGCGGTGGCGGGGATCGCCCAGGGGGCCTTCGGGAGCACCGGGCAGCGGTGCACCGCCACGAGCCTGTGCGTCGTCCACCGGGAGGTGGCGCGCCGGGTCGTGGAGGGCGTCGTGGACCGGGCCCGGGCGCTGCGGGTGGGGAACGGTCTCGAGGAGGGGGTCTCCATGGGACCCCTCGTCGACGAGCGCCAGCTGAGAACGGTCCTCGACTACATCGCCCTGGGCCAGAAGGAAGGGGCCCGCCTCGTCACGGGGGGCCGCCGGCTGGCCGAGGGGCCCTACGCCCGCGGCTTCTTCGTGGAGCCCACAGTGTTCGTGGACGTCGAGCCCCACTATCGGATCGCCCAGGAGGAGATCTTCGGCCCGGTCCTCTCGGTGATCGAGGTGGGGTCGCTGGACGAGGCCCTCCGCGTGGTGAACGGGGTCCGGTACGGGCTGTCGTCCTCCATCTACGCCAGCGACGCGACCACGATCATGCGGTACGTGGACGGGGTCGAGGTGGGGATGGTGCACGTGAACTCGCCCACGGTCGGCGGCGAGGCGCAGATCCCCTTCGGGGGGATCAAGTGGAGCGGCGTGGGCGGACGCGAGATGGCGGAGGAGGGGCTTGAGTTTTTCACGGAAGTGAAGAGCGTGTTCTTCGACTACACGGGCCGGGCCCGACACACGACCATCTACTAGGCCGTGGAGGACCTCGAGACCCTCGAGCGGCTGGCCGCGCTCCTCCGCCTGGGAGTTCCCCGGGAGGACCTCGAGCGGTGGGCCCCCCTCGTCTTGGCCCTGTACCGGGAGACGGACCGCTTCCTCGCGCTGCCCCTGGAGGGCCGGGAGCCGGCCTTCACCCCCTTATGGGTGCCCTGAGCTTCGCCTCCATCGGGGAGCTCGCCTCCCGCCTCCGCGCGGGGGACGTCTCGCCCCAGGACGTGGTGGAGGACGTCCTGGCGCGCATTGAACGCCGGCGGGACCTCAACGCCTTCATCACGGTGACCGCGGACCTGGCCCGGGCCCAGGCGGAGGAGGCGGCCCGGGAGATCTCCGCCGGGCGGTACCGCGGGCCGCTCCACGGGGTCCCCGTCTCGCTCAAGGACCTCATCGACACCCGCGGGATCAGGACCACGTGCGGGTCCCGCATCCTCGCGGACCACGTGCCCTCCCGGGACGCGACCATCGTCGAGCGGCTGCGTCAGGCCGGCGCCGTCCTGGTGGGCAAGACGGCCCTCCACGAGTTCGCTTACGGGGTGACGACCACGAACCCCCACTTCGGCCCCACGCGGAACCCCTGGGACCTCGACCGCATCCCCGGGGGATCCAGCGGGGGGTCTGGGGCGGCCGTCGCGGCGGGGCTGGGGGCGGCGTCCATCGGGACCGACACGGGAGGGAGCATCCGCATCCCCGCCGCCCTGTGCGGGGTGGTGGGGCTCAAGCCGACCTACGGGCGCGTGAGCCGGTACGGGGTCTTCCCCCTGGCGTGGACGCTGGACCACCCGGGCCCCCTCACCCGGACCGTGGAGGACGCGGCCCTCGTGCTCCAGGCCATCGCCGGGCCGGACGCGCGAGATCCGGCCACCCTCGGCCAGTCGGTCCCGGACTTCGCGGCCGCCGTCCGGCAGGACGTCGCGGGCCTGCGCGTGGGGGTCCTGGACGACGAGTACCACCAGGAGGTGGCGGACGACGTCCGCAGGGCGGTGGAGGAAGCCCTTCAGGTCCTCCGGGACCTCGGGGTCCGGGCGGACCGCGTCCGGTTTCCCCGCCCCGAGGAGGCGCGGACCGCGCAGCTCGTCATCACCCTGGCGGAAGCGGCGAGCGTCCACGAGCGGTGGTTGCGGGACCGTCCCGACGAGTACGGGGTCCAGACCCGGGACCTGCTCCGCCAGGGCCAGATGCTGACCGCCACCCAGTACCTCCGCGCCCTGAAGGTGAGGGCGCTCCTCGTGGAGGAAGTGGCCGCCCTCTTCCGGACGTACGCGGCCCTGGTCCTCCCGACGACGCCCATCGTGGCGCCGCCCATCGGCCAGGACACGGTCACCGTGGGGGACCGCTCGGGCGACGTGCGGGGAATCCTGACGCGCCTGACGCGCGTGATCAACCTCGTGGGCCTCCCGGCCATCTCGGTGCCCTGCGGCCTCGGCGCCGCCGGGATGCCTGTCGGGATGCAGGTGGTCGGCCGCCCCATGGACGAGGTCACGGTGCTGGCCCTCGCGGCCGCCTACGAGCGGGCCACCCCGTGGCACACGCGCACGCCGCCGGACCCGGGCGACTGACCCGGAGGGGCGGTCAGGGACTGCTCGGGCGGGCCCGCGGCCCCAGGACCCGCAGGAGGGCGGCGTGGACCGGGCGCATCACGGGAACCCCCGCGAGGAGCAGGCCGGCTTCGCTCACCCACAGCGGGGGGAACAGGACGGGGAACGGCGCTCGGAGCAGGGCCGACAGCATGGTCGCGACGGCCGCCGCGATGACGGTGGCGTAGGCCGCCGCCCCCAGGTAGGCGTTGATCCGGCCGAGGCGCCAGCAGAGCCACCCTCCCACGAGGTTGGCGAAGGGCATCCAGGCAAGCTCCCACGGCCCCACGTACGGGCTCTGGAGGTTCCCGAGGAAGTTCCCGATCACGAAGGCCGGGATGAGGTGGGGCTCCCACACCACGAGCGGCTTGAGGATCTCGGAGAGCCGCAGCTGGAGCTGTCCGTAGGAGAGCGGGGCCAGGAAGACGGTGAGGGCGGCGTAGACGGCGGCGACGACCGCGATCTCGGCCAGGCGCGCGGTCGGCCACCGCATCACGGGGCCTCGGGCCACCGGGCGCGCACGACGGTGTGGAGGCCCCCCCTCACCTTGTAGTCGAGGGAGACCTCCATCCACTCGGGGGCGCAGGCCCGCACGAGGTCGCGCAGGATCCGGTTGGCGGCGTGCTCCTGGTAGATCCCCGCGGTCCTGTAGGACAGCAGGTAGTACTTGAGCGAGCGTAGCTCCAGCACGAGCGAGCGGGGCCGGTAGCGGATGGTGAGCGTCCCGAAATCGGGGAGCCCCGACCACGGGCACACCGCCGTGAACTCCTCTGTCGAGATCTCCACCACCGCGGGCGAGCCGGGGTACTGGTAGGGGAAGGTGTCCAGGAGGTCCGGGCGGACGGCCAGATCGGGGTCCCTCGCCTCCAGCGCGAGGGAGGGGCGGGGTGGTGCCTCTGCGGCTCCGGGCTCCGCCGATCCCGGAGCGATCCTGTCGAGGTGGATCCTCTCCTCCGCCACGCCGCGGCCCTCCCGACAAAGGTTTGAACGCGGGGTACGCCTATGATACAATACTCTGAGAGCCTACTCAAACCGCGTCCTCTCACGGCGGGGGAGCCGACGCTCCTCCGTTGTGTGTGTACCCGGCATCTCCCGTCAGGTGCCTGCGGGTGCACGGCGCAGAACCTGATGAGGAGGCGTGTTGATGGCAGTACCCTCCCGCGCAGCAGGTCTCTCCGCACTGGTGGATGCACGCATCCAGCGTGCGCTCCGCGACCTGGGGTGGGCGCCCGCCCCGCTCCACCTCCAGGTGATCCCCGCGCTCGCCATGGGGCGCGACCTCGTCGCCCAGGCGGACCCGGGACCCCGGACCACGGCCGCCTTCGGCATCCCCATGCTCCAGCGGCTGGACCCGCGCAGCAAGGCGGTCCAGGGCCTCGTCCTGGCGGCCACCCGCGACCACGCGCGGCAGGTGGCGAGGGACCTCGGGCGCCTCGCCGCCCACACGCGGCTGCGCATCGCGGCGGTGTACGGGGGCGAGCCCGTCGCCCGGCAGGTGGCGAGGTTGAGGGAAAAGCCCCACATCGTCGTGGGGACGCCCAGCCGCGTGCTAGACCACCTGGGCCACGCCACCTTGACCCTCCGGAGCGTCCACATGCTGGTGCTGGACGACGCGGGGAAGATGCTGGCGCTGGGGCTCCGGTCCGAGGTGGAACAGATCCTCGTCCGCACGCCCTCCACCCGGCAGACGGTGCTCTTTTCCGCGGGACTCCCCGACGAGATCCGGGCCATGGTGAGCCGGTACCTGCGGAACCCCATCTGGGTCCCGCCGCTCCCCGCGCGGTCGTCCGCCCTGTCGGCGGGGCAGGGAGCCTAGCCCCCGACGGTCCCGAGCGTGCCGGGTGCGTGGGCGGTGACAGGGGCGCGCTAGGAGCGGAGGCGCCTGTGGGGTACCTCAGCCACCTCGAGTGCACCGGGTGCGGGGAACAGTACTCCTGCCGCGAGCTCCACACGGTGTGTCCCCGGTGCGGAAAGGTCCTCTACCCCCGCTATGACCTCGAGCGGGCGCGGGCCGAACTGCGGCGCGAGGACATCGCGGCCCGACCGCCGACCATGTGGCGCTACAGGGAGCTCATGCCCGTGGAGGATCCCCGCCGCATCGTCACGCTCGGGGAAGGGATGACGCCGCTTCTTCCCCTTCCGGCCGTGGGCGGCCGCCTGGGCCTTGCCCACGTCTACGTGAAGGACGAAGGGACGAACCCCACCGGCTCCTTCAAGGCGAGGGGCCTCTCCGCCGCCGTGACGAGGGCGCGGGAGCTCGGGGTCACGGCGGTCTCCCTGCCGTCGGCCGGGAACGCCGCCTCCGCGGCGGCCGCCTACTGCGCGAGGGCCGGGCTCGAGCTCTACCTGGTGATGCCCCAGGACGCCCCCCACGCCAACAAGGCCGAGTGCGCGGCCTACGGGGCGCACACCTTCCTGATCCAGGGGCTGATCACCGACGCGGGCCAGGTCCTCCGGGACGCCGGACGAACGCGGGGGTGGTTTGATATGTCCACCCTCCGGGAGCCCTACCGGGTCGAAGGGAAGAAGACCCTCGGCTACGAGCTCGCCGAGCAGTTTGGCTGGGAGCTGCCCGATGTGATCGTCTACCCCACCGGGGGCGGGACGGGGATCGTGGGCATGTGGAAGGCCTTCGAGGAACTGGAGGCCCTGGGGTGGATCGGCCGCCGTCGCCCCCGCATGGTCGTGGTCCAGGCCGCCGGCTGCGCGCCGATCGTCCGGGCCTTCCGAGAGGGGCGGGATCGCGCCGAGCCGTGGCGGGACGCCCGGACCGTCGCGGCGGGGCTGAGGGTCCCGGAGGCCATCGGCGACTACCTGATCCTCCGGGCCGTCCGCGAGAGCGGGGGAGCGGCCTACGCGGTGACCGACGACGAGATCCTCGCCGACATGCAGGAGCTCGCGCGGGAGGAGGGCCTCTTCTCTTGCCCCGAGGGGGCGGCGACCTACAGCGCCCTCAAGGCGATGGTGCGGGAGGGAGCGGTGGCGGCCGAGGAGAGAGTGGTCCTGTTCAACACCGGCGCCGGCCTCAAGTACGTGGACCTCCTCCACCCCGACCTGCCGGTGTTCCGCCGCGGGGAGCCTCTCCCCCTTCCGGAGGCCCGCGAGGGGGGACCCGCGTGACTCGCGCGCGCCGCGCCACGGGACGGGAGGGGGCAGGCGTGTGGGAGGACGCCCTCAGGGCGGCCGGCACGCTCTCCGTCCTCCGCTCGGTGCTGGACGACCCCGTGGGCCGGGCGTGGCGCCAGCTCGTGGAGAGCGTGACGGCCCGCCCTCTCGATCCGGGCCGCGTGGCCGACGCCTACGGGCGTCTGTTCACGCTGCTCGCGGCGGAGATCGAGCTGAGCCCGGGTCCCCTCGTGGGGGACGCCTGGCAGCACCACCTGCTCTCGCGGCTCCTGGACGACGAGAACCCCTTCAGCCTGAAGGCCGAGCGCGCCCCGTTCCGGGAGATCGGCCCGGCCCTCGTGGTGCAGACCCGGGCGGACCTCGCCTCCCTCCAGGCGTGTCACCGCTTGAACGGGGCGGCCATGGCGGAGGCGGCCCGGCGGATCACCGGCCTGCCCCCGGCGCCGTGGGACCGCTTCCGGCCCCTTGCGGCCCGGGCTGCGGGGTCGGCCCGCGTCCGGATGATGCGGAGGCTGCACGCCGCCCCCTCGTGGGGCGACCTCGTGCGCGAGCTGGCCGACTACTTCTGGAGGCAGGGGGTCGGCCTCTTCGCCCGGTTCCGGGCGTTCCGGTGGGTCCACGTGGACGGGCGCGGCCGGCTGGAGGGAGTGCCCCAGCCGGACCCCGTGCGGCTGGACGACCTCGTCGGCTACGAGCTCGAGCGGCAGCCGGTGGTGGAGAACACCCTGCAGTTTCTCGCGGGGGCGCCCGCCAACAACGTCCTCCTCTACGGGGACCGGGGCACGGGGAAGTCCTCCACGGTCAAGGCCCTGCTCAACGAGTTCGGGGACCTGGGGCTCAGGCTCATCGAGGTGGCCAAGGAACACCTCAGCGACTACCCGGAAGTCCTCGCCTTCATCCGCGGGCGCCGGGAGCGCTTCATCCTCTTCGTGGACGACCTCTCCTTCGAGGAGCACGAGACGCAGTACAAGGCCCTCAAGGCTGTCCTGGAGGGGAGCGTGGAGGCGCGGCCGGACAACGTGGTCCTCTACGCCACCAGCAACCGCCGCCACCTGGTGACGGAGCGGTGGGGGGACCGCCAGGCGGCCCCAGCGGACGACGTCCACCCGGAGGAGACCACACAGGAGAAGCTCTCCCTGGTCGACCGGTTCGGGATCCACGCGCCCTTCCTGCTCCCCGACCAGGAGCGCTACCTCCGGATCGTCGAATCGCTCGCGGCCCGCTACGGCCTCCGGGTGCCGTCGCGCGAGCTCCGCCGGCGGGCCCTGCTGTGGGCCCAGTGGCACAACGGGCGGTCCTGCCGGACGGCGCGGCAGTTCATCGAGGCGCTGAGGGGCGAGGCCCTCGTCACCGCCTCCGAGGACCTCAGGAAGCTCCGACCCTCCTGATCTCGCCGTCACCGCCCCGTGCCGAGGAGGACCAAGAGGGCGGTGACCGTCACGGGGCTCAGGAGCGTCGTTGCCACCACCGCGCTGCTCACGAGAGAGGGCGTCACGCCGAATTCCGCGGCCCAGATCGCGGCGGTGACCGCGGTGGGCAGGCTGGCCTGGAGGATGCTGGTCTGGCGGACGACCCCCGCAAGCCCCAAAAGCGGGGCCGTGCTCCACGCGATGAGGGGGGCAATCAGCAGGCGCGTCGCCACGGCGAAGCTCATGCCCGTCCACGGCGCTCCGGCGCGGATGTCGGAGAGCTGGACGCCGATGAGCAGGAGCATCACGCCGACGGCGCCGCTGGCGAGAAGCTGCGCCGCCCTGGCGAGGACAGGAGGAGGGGGGATGCCGAGGGCGGCGAGGGTCAGCCCGCCAGCGATGGCGTAGGTGACCGGGAGGCGAGCCAGGGCCCTCAGGGCGTGCCGCACGCTCCCCCCGGCGCGTGCGGCCAGGTAAGCGGCCAGCACGTTGGTGGCCAGGGCCTGGATCGCGAAGAACTGGGCCGCTGCATGGAGGCCCTCGGTCCCCCACGCGAAGAGGGCCAGGGGCAGGCCGGCGTTCCCCGCGTTGCTGAACAGGGTGGACAGGAGGAGCCCCGTGGTGTAGACGCGGTCCCACCCCGCCACCCGGGCGGCCGAGGAGACTAGAGCGCCGAGCAGGAGGAACTGGAGCCCCACGTAGAGGGCGACGGGGGCGAGGGACGTCTGCCGCAGGGGCGCCGTGGCCAGGGCGTAGAAGACCAGCGACGGCACCATCACCCACACCGAGAGCGCCGTGAGCGCCCGGGGGTCGACCAGCCGGGCCCGGCCGAGGACGTATCCCGCGAGCCCGATGAGCAGAACCGGACCCACGACGTCAGCCAGGACCGCCAGCACCCCGCTCACGGTTCTCTTCACTACGGCCTGTCCGCCCCCGCCCCCTGCGGGGGGAGGGGAGAGGACCGGCTAGCGGCGGGCGACGATCTGCTGGACGAGTTCCATGAGGACCCCCCCTGTGTCGCGGGGGTCGACGAAGACGGCCCACGCGTCGCCCGGATCTCGGCGCGGCCGGGCGTCCAGGACCCGGATCCCGGCGTCCGAGAGGAGGCGGAGCGCCGCGAGGAGATCCCCCACCTCCACTGCCACGTGGTGAGGTCCCTCCCCGCGCTCGCGCAAGGCCGCGGCGAACAGGCTTGTCCCCTCGAGAGGCTGGATGAGGTGGAGGAGTGTCCCCCCGACGTCCGCTATCGCGACGCGGGCGGTGCCCTGCCACTCCTCCAGGGCCAGCGCGGGGAGCCCGAGCGCCCGGGAGAAGGCCTCGAGCGCCGCGTCCAGGTCGCGGACGACAATGCCCACGTGGTGGATCCGGAGGATGTTCACAGCCCCTCTCCGCCTCCAGGGTCGATCCAGCCTTCCGCCCGGGCGGGAGGGGTTCCTCCCTCAGCGCGAGGGGGCGGGGCGGGAACCCTGGCCCGGGGCTGTCCGGGGGAAGAGAGAGGAGGGACGCTCCCCGCCCCACGCCCGGGGGAGGGGTGCCGGGCGGGGCGTCGAAGTCATCGACCGCACACCGTCTACAGGAGGCGCGCGATGGTGGAGTTCCGCATCGTCGATTCGGAGAAGATCAACAAGGACGTCACCTACGAGCCCCCGCTCGTCATCGCCTTCGGGGTGGACAAACACAGCGTGGGGGCCAAGACCCTCACCATGGGGCGGACCCACATCCCGCCGGGGGGGCGCAACCAGGCCCACTTCCACTCCTGTGAAGCGGCCTTCTTCGTCCGCAAGGGGACGTTGAAGCTGTACATCGGCGAGGAGCGCAAGGAGTACGTGGTGAGCGAGAACCAGTTCGTGTTCGTTCCCCCGGGGGTCATCCACGGGCTCCAGAACATGAGCGAGACGGAGCCCGCCGAGCTCATCTTCACCTACGGGAACTGCCCCAGCAAGGACGACGCCGGGACGGTGTTCGTGGAGCAGCCGTGGGTGGCGGGGAAGCGCGCCTAGCGGTGGCTGCCCGGTCCCACGGGCCGGGGAAAGGAGGCCGAGAATGCGGGGCGGGGTAATCGGCAAGGCGGTCGCGCTCGTCGGGGCCGTGGCGCTCCTCGCGGCCGGATCCACCGTCGGTTTCGGCCAGGCGCCCGTCCGGGTGACCATCGGCACCGTCAACAACATGAACCACGTCCCCCAGTTCGTGGGCGTGGAGAAGGGGATCTACATCAAGCACGGCGTCGACGTCCGGCTCAAGGTCCTGAACTCCGGCGCGGAGGTCATGCGCGCCCTCCAGGCGGGCGATGCGCAGTTCGCCACGGTGGCCAACACCACGCTGTCCTCGGCCTGGAACGCGGGGGTGCGCCTCATCGCGGTGTGCGTGGTCATGGGGGATGCGACGCGCGTCTTTGACGACGACATGTTCGCCATCACGGCGCGGCCCGGGAGCGGCATCCGGCGGCTCCACGTGGAGGACCTGGTGGGCAAGCGCGTCGGCATGGTGCTCGGGGGCACGGGGGAGGAGTACTTCCGCGCAGTGCTGGCGCGCAAGGGCATCCCGGCGGATCGGATCACCTTCGTGAACGTCCCCGCGCCCAACCATGTCTCGGTCATGCAGAGCGGGGGGGTGGACGCCGAGGTGACGTGGGAGCCCTACGGGACCATGATCCTCCAGCAGGTCCGGGGCAGCTACGTCGTCCTGCGCGGCGGGGGGTACCTGGGGTACAACCTCTACCTGATGACCCCCGAGGACTTCATCCGGAGAAACGCGGCCACCGTCCAGGCGGTCGTCGGCGGGTTCGCCGAGGCGGCCTGGTACGTGCGCCACCACCAGGCGGAGTCGGCCCTCATCGCCACCCGGTGGATCGAAGGGCTGGACCCGGCCTCGGCCACGAAGGCCATCACCTACATGACATTCGACCCGCGGTTCAGCAAGTACACGCTCCAGGCCCACGTCCTCGCGGAGCGGCCGATGATCGAGCGGGGGCGGATCCGGAGCCCCGTCGACCTCTCCCAGGCCATCCGGACCACCTTCGTGGAGCAGGCGATGAAGGAGGAGCCGCAGGTCTTCGCCGACCTCAAGCCGATCCCGCCGCAGGCGGTCCTCCGGTAGGGGGGCGGAGGCGGGGGCGATGCAGGTCGTATCCTGGCGGACGCGCGCGGCGGCCCTGGCGGTGGCGGGCCTCCTCCTCGGGGCAGGGGGTCCGGGGGCCTCCGGGCAGGCCCTCCGGACCGTCGTGATGGCCACCGTCAACAACATGAACCACGTCCCTGAGTTCGTGGCCGTGGAGAAGGGCCTGTTTACCAAGCGGGGCGTGGACGTCAAGCTGAAGGTGCTGAACTCCGGCGCGGAGACCATGCGCGCCTTCCAGGGCGGGGACGCGCAGTTCGTGGCCGCGAGCCCCACGACCCTGGCGTCGGCCTGGAACGCCGGACTGTCGCTGACCGCCGTGGTGACCATCATGGGGGACGCGACGCGCGTCCTCGACGACGACATGCTGGCCATCACGGCGCGGCCCGGGAGCGGCATCCGGCGGCTCCACGTGGAGGACCTGGTGGGCAAGCGCGTCGGCATGGTGCTCGGGGGCACGGGCGAGGCGTACCTGCGGGCGGTGCTCGAGCGGAAGGGCATCCCGGCGGATCGGATCACCTTCGTGAACGTCCCCGCGCCCAACCACGTCTCGGTCATGCAGAGCGGGGGGGTGGACGCCGAGGTGACGTGGGAGCCCTACGGGACCATGATCCTCCAGCAGGTCCCGGGCAGTTACGTCGTCCTGCGCGGCGGAGGGTACATCGGCTACAACCTGTTCATGGCGACCGACGACGCCTTCATCAAGCGCAGTCCCGACGTGGTGGAGAAGGTCGTGGCGGGGCTCGCCGAGGCGGAGTGGTACATCCGCCACCACCAGGCCGACTCGGCCATCGTGGCGACGCGGTGGATCGAAGGGCTGGATCGGGCCTCGGCCACGAAGGCCATCACCTACATGACCTTCGACCCCCGGATCAGCCGCAACACGCTCCGGGCGGGCGCCCTGGAGATCCAGGCTCTCGTGCAGCACGGCCGGATCCGCCGCGCCCTGGACCTGGCCCAGGCCGTCAACACGGCGTTTTTGGACCAGGCTATGCGCGAGGAGCCGCAGGCCTTCGCGGACCTCAAGCCGGTCAGGTAGCCCCGTGCAGCCCAAGATCGTCATCGACCACGTCTCGCACGAGTACTTCAACCCCGCGACGTGGCAGAGGGTCCGGGCCCTGGACGGCGTCACGCTCACGGTGCCCGAGGGCGAGTTCTGCTGCCTCGTGGGCCCCAGCGGGTGCGGCAAGTCCACGCTCCTCTACCTCATCGCGGGGCTGCTCCGCCCCACGGGCGGTCGGATCCTCGTGGACGGCCGTGAGGTGACCCGCCCCGGCCGTGACCGCGGGATGGTGTTCCAGGAGTTCGCGATCCTCCCGTGGCGGACCGTCGCCGCCAACATCGGCCACGGCCTGGAGATCGCGGGCGTCCCCCGGCGGCAGCGCGAGGAGGTCGTCCGCCGCTACGTGGACCTCATGGGCCTCGCGGGGTTCGAGCACAAGTACCCCTACGAGCTCTCCGGGGGGATGCGGCAGCGCGTGGCGGTGGCCCGGACGCTGGCCGCGAACCCCGAGGTCGTCCTCATGGACGAGCCTTTCGCCGCCCTCGACGCCCAGACCCGGAGCGTCATGCAGGAGGAACTCGTCCGCGTCGCCCTCCACGAGCGGAAGACCATCCTGTTCGTCACCCACAGCGTCGACGAGGCCCTGATCCTCGGGGACCGGGTCGTCGTCCTCACCCACCGCCCGGGGCGCGTCAAGGCCTCGGTGGACGTGGCGATCCCCCGGGAAGAGCGGCGCTGGGACCGGCTGGCGGCCGAGGCGCAGTTTGCCCGGTACCGCCAGGAGATCCTGCGGCTCATCCGGGAGGAGTTCGACGCCCGGGGAACCGAAGCGGTGGTGCAGGTCTAGAGGTGGCCGTCGCAGCCCGGAGGATACGGAGTGCGGCCCAGGAGGCGGCGCCCGCCTGGGTGAGGGCGGCCGTCGCGGCGGGGAGGGTCGCGGCTCCCTTCGCCGCCTTCACCGCCCTGTGGGCCGTGGCCGTGGCCCTGGGCCGGTGGCCCGAGGACACCCTCCCCTCGCCCTGGGCCGTGGGCCGGGCCGCCCTCGAGCTCATCCACAAGGGGATCCTGCCCGCCTACGCTACTGAGACTGTCCGCCGGCTCGCGCTGGCCGCCAGCACGGGTGTGGCCGTTGGCGTGGTCCTGGGGTTCGTCCTGGGGCTGAGCGAGTACGCCTCCTCCCTCCTCATGCCGCCCCTCCGGTTCTTCCAGTCCCTGTCCGGCATTGCCTGGCTCCCTCTGTTCCTCATGTGGTTCGGGTTCTCCGACCGCACGGTCATCGCCACCGTGTGGTATACTATGGCCTTCCCCGTGGCCTTCAACACCATGGTGGGGGTCCGGACCGTCCCCCGCCTCTACCGCTACGCCGTTCTGACGCTCGGGGCCAACGCGCGCCAGGTCCTCCTGCAGGTCATGGTGCCCGGGGCGATCCCCTACATCGTGGCGGGGATCCGTCTGGGGATCGCCTACGGGTGGCGGGCCCTCATCGCCGCCGAGATCGTGGTCGGGACGGGAGGGCTCGGGTACCTGATCTTCAAGGCCCAGACCTTCCACCTCACGGCGCGGATCATGGCGGGGATGGTCGCCATCGCCGGGCTCTGGTACCTGACCGACTACTTCCTCCTCCGGCCCCTCGAGGAGGCCACCATCGAGCGATGGGGGCTGGTGCACCGGTAACCGTCCCGCTGCGCGGGCTTGAGGGACTGCGTCCCCGGGTCCGTGACGCCGGAGTGGCCGCGGCGCGGGGTCTGGTCTCCTTCGCGGGCCTCTTTGCCCTGTGGGCCCTCGTCACGGGGGCCGGCTGGGTGCGGCCCCTGGCGCTCGCCTCGCCCTGGGCGGTCGCCGACGTGCTGGTGGCCGGGGTGCGGGACGGGAGCCTCTTCGGCCACATCGTCGCAAGCCTCGGCCGCCTCGTCACCGGGACCGTGGTCGCGGGAGCGGGGGGCATCGCCCTGGGGCTGGCGGCCGGGATGTGGCGGCCTCTCGCCAGCTTCGTCGAGCCGCTGGCGGGGTTCTTCAACGCCCTCTCCGGGATCGTGTGGCTGCCCCTGGCCATCACGTGGTTCGGGCTGACCTGGCGGACGGTGCTGTTCGTCATCGGCAACAGCGTCTTCTTCATCGTGTTCTTCAACACGCTCGTGGGCGTCCGGGCGGTCCCGCGTCTGTACGAGCAGGCCGTCCTCACCCTCGGGGCCCCCTGGTGGCGCGTCCTGTGGGACGTCCTGATCCCGGGCGCTCTCCCCGGCATCATCGTGGGGATCCGCCTGGGCATGGGCTTCGGCTGGAGGGCCCTCATCGCCGCGGAGATGGTCGCCGTCACCCGGGGGCTGGGGTTCATGATCTTCAACGCCGCCAACTACCTGCGCACCGACATCATCCTGGCCGGGATCCTCGTGATCGGGGTCGTGGCCATTGTGCTGGACAGCCTCGTCCTCGTCCCCCTGGAGCGCGCGACGGTGCGGCGATGGGGCGTCTACCAGTGAGACGCCCTCCCTGGTACGCCCACCGCACCGTGGTGTTCACGGTGCTCCTGGCCGTTGCCTGGGCGGGGTGGCAGGCCTACGCGTCCGTGGCCGCAGCCGGGAAGATGGATCCCGGGGTGGCGGAGGCCGTGCGCGCCAGACGACCGGTGAACATCCGCGTGGAGCTCGCCTTCCCCCCCGAGGAGTTCCACATTCGCTTCATGCAGGACCGGGGGACCGTGACCGGCGTCCAGGGCCGGTGGATCCGCATGGCGCGCGTGCGCCCGGAGGCGGTGTGGGCCATCGCCCGCCAGTACTGGGTGCGGCGCGTGAGGCTGGACGTCGGGCCCTGACCGGGAAGGAGGGGACCGCTGTGCCTTTCTACCGCTTCGAGGCGCTCCCGCAGGAGACGGTCTCGCCCCACTACTCCACGGCCACCGGGGGGACGGTGACCGGCGAGGCCATCGAGGTGGGCCGGTACCGCATGGCCAAGGGGACGGGGGCCGACCTCCACCGCCACCCCAACGAGCAGATCATCTACGTCCTCCGCGGGCGGCTCCGGGCCAGGGTGGGGGAGGAGGAGCGCGTCGTGGAACCCGGCGACGTGGTGCACGTCCCGCCCCACGTGCCCCACGAGATCCGTGCGCTGGAGGACAGCGAGTTCCTGAGCAGCAAGAATCTGGTGGAGGGGAAGGGGAGCCGGGGGTGGTCGGCGGCGGCCCCGGTCCGGCCCGGTCCGTGACGCGTCCCCCATCGGGACGAGAGGAGGAGAGATGAGATGGCGTTCTTCCGCTTCGACGACCTGGAGCACCAGCTCGTGACGCCCCGCTACTCGACGGCCTACGGGCCGCTCGTCACGGGCACCCAGATCGAGGTGGGGCGACTCCGCTTCCGAGCGGAGGAGGGCGCGGTCCTCCACGCCCATCCCCAGGAGCAGATCATGGTGGTTCTCCGGGGGAGGCTCCGGGTCTCGCTCGAGGGGGAGACACGCGACCTCGGGCCGGGCGAGGGGTTTCTGGCGCCGCCCAACGCGCCCCACCAGGTCACCGCCCTGGACGACGCCGAGGTGCTCAGCTGTAAGGGGCTGGTGGACGGACGGGGCCACAGGATCTAGGCCCGATGGGGCCCTGGTCCTCCCGCGGTCGGTGGCGTGTCGGGATCGACGTCGGGGGTACCTTCACCGACGTCGTCCTCATCGACGAGGAGACGGGGCGGCTAGCCGTCCGCAAGGTCCCCACGGTGGCGGAGGACCCTGTGCAGGGGGTCCTCGACGGCGTCGCGGCGGCGCTCGCCCACATCGGGGTGGCCCCGTCCCAGGTGGTCTACGTCGGGGCCGGCTCGACCCTGGCCCTCAACACGGTACTCCAGCGGTCGGGCGTTCCGACGGGCCTCCTCGTCACCGAGGGATTCCGCGACGTCCTTGAGCTCCGGCGGACGCGGTTGCCCGACGCGCCGAGCTTCGAGGCGGCCCGTCCCGTCCCGCTGGTCCGCCGGGCCCACGTGCGCGAGGTCCGCGAGAGGCTCGCGGCCGACGGGTCCGTGGTCCGCCCCCTCGACTCCGAGTCCGTGGTTGCGGCCGCCGCAGCCCTCGTCGCGGCGGGGGTCCAGGCCGTGGCGATCTGCTTCCTCCACGCGCCCGTCAATCCGTCCCACGAGCGCGCCGCCGCCGCCCTTGTGGAGCGCCGGTGGCCCGACCTGTTCGTGTGCACTTCCTCTGAGACGTGGCCCCAGCCCCGCGAGTACGAGCGGGCGCTCGTCACGGTGATGAACGCCTACGTGGGCCCGGTGATGCGGCGCTACTACACCCGCCTGGAAGAGGGGCTGCGGCGCCTGGGGGTCGAGGCCCCCGTCATGGTCACCCAGTCCAACGGGGGAACTCTCCCGCTGTGGGACGCCGCTCGGAATCCCGTGAGGACGATGCTCTCCGGGCCGGCCGCGGGTGTCGAGGCCGCCTCTCGGATGGGCGAGGCGGTGGGGCGGCGGCAAATCGTCACCCTGGACATGGGGGGGACGAGCGCCGACATGGCCGTCGTCGACGGGACGCCGCGCGTGAGCACCGAGAGCACCATCGGAGAGTTCCCCTTTTTCATCCCCTCCGTGGCGGTGCACACCATCGGGGCGGGCGGCGGCTCCATCGCCCGGGTGGACGATCACGGCCTCCTCAAGGTGGGGCCGGAGTCGGTGGGGTCCGCGCCCGGGCCGGCAGCCTACGGGCGCGGGGGCACGAGGCCCACCGTGACCGACGCCTACCTCCAGGCCGGGATCCTCGGGCCGCGCGACATGCTGGGGGGCACAATGGAGCTCGTCCCCGGCGAGGCCGCACGGGCCCTCGGACAGCTCGCCCGCCCTCTCGGGCGCGATGTGGCGGGGACGGCGGACGCGGTCATCGAGGTCGCGACCGCGGCCATGGTGGGCGAGATCCTGCCCCTGCTGGCGCGCTACGGGGTCGACCCGCGGGAGTTTGTACTGGTGGCCTTCGGCGGGGCGGGCCCCACCCACGCCTTTGACGTCGCGCGGGAGGCCGGGATGCTCTCTGTGCTCGTGCCGCCCGTCCCGGGCGCCATGTGCGCCGTCGGCGCCGCGCTCGCCGACATCCAAATCGACTTCGTCGCTCCCCTGCGGGCGGTCCTCGCCGACTCCTCGGGGCTCCAGGCGGCCTTCCGGGACCTTGAGTCGCAGGCATCCCGGTGGGTGGCGCAGCACGTGGGGACCGGAGGAGGCGCCGAGTTTCGCCGCCGCGCCGACATGCGATACAGGGGGCAGTCCTACGAGCTCGTGGTCGACCTCCGCCCCGGCGAAGATCCCGCCGACACCTTCCGCCGGCAGTTCGAGCGGGTGTACGGATACCGGGACTCCCAAGCTTCCGTGGAGGTCCTCGCCCTGCGTGTGACGGCCGTCGTCCCGAGCCCGCGGCCTCCGCGCTGGCCCCCTCCGGCCCGCGAGGGGCCTCCCGTCCCCGTCGAGGTCCGGACGGTCCGGTACCGGGGCCGGGAGTGGGAGGTCCCCGTGTACAGGCGCGGGGACCTCCTCCCGGGCGTGCGGCTTCCCGGACCGGCGATCGTGACCCAGTACGACACCACGACCTTCGTGACCCCTGGGTTCGACTTCTGGACCGACGCCATGGGGAACATGTGGGGGGAGGCGCGCCCGTGAGCCGCCCCGCCGGGGATCCCGTCCTGCTCGAGGTCCTCCGGTGCCAGCTCCAGGGGGTCGTCGAGCAGATGGGGGAGCTCCTCATGCGGTGCGGCCACACGGTCTTCGTGAAGGAGACCCAAGATTTCGTCGTCGCCCTCCTCACCCCGGCGGGGGAAGCCGCCGTGTGCTCGCGGCGCGTGGGCATCTGGATCGCTGTGGGACAGAACTTCCGGGCCGTCCTGGAGGCGGGCGGGCCGTACCGCCCCGGGGACGTCTGGTTCACCAACGACCCCGAGGAGAGCCGCGGGCTCGTGACGCACCTCCCCGACACCTTCTGCTGGCGCCCGGTGTTCGTCCAGGGAGAGCTGGTGTGCTTCGCCGCGGCCTTCATCCACTGCACCGACCTTGGAGGGATCGCCCCCGGCTCCGTCGCGCCGCGCGCCGTCGACCAGTTCCAGGAGGGCCTTGTCGTGCCCGTCACGCGCCTGGTGGAGGAGGACCGGATCCGGGAGGACATCCTCCGGATCTTCCTCCGGAACAGCCGGATCCCCGACCACAACCGCGGCGACCTCCTGGCCCTCCTCGCGGCTCTCCGGCTGGCGGAATCCCGCCTCCACCAGCTGGCGGAGAAGTTCGGGGGGCAGACCCTCCGCGCGGGGCTCGACTCCCTCCTGGACCACGCCGAGGCGCAGGCCCGGAGCATCATCGCCGCGATCCCGGACGGTGAGTACACCTTCTGGGACTACCTGGAGGGGGACCTGATCCCGGGGAACCGCCCCGTGCGGATCCGGCTCACGCTCCGCGTCCAGGGAAGCGACCTCGAGCTCGACTTCGCGGGGACTGACCCCCAGGTGGCGGCGGCCTTCAACGTGCCCACCTACGGCACCGATGGCCACTATCTCCTCGTGATGGCCCTCGTCAACTACATGCGGACGGTCCAGCCGGACCTCCTGTACAATTCCGGCCTTGTCCGGCCGGTCCGCCTGCGCGTCCCGCGGGGCAGCCTCCTCAACCCCGAACCCTTCGCGCCCTGCGGCGCCCGCCAGGCGACCTTCTTCCGCGTCGCCGACGTCGTCCTCGGGGCGCTGGCCCAGGCTCTCCCCCAGCGGATGCCCGCGGCCGGATGCGGCCAGGGGTCCATTATGCTGGTCTCGACGCCGGATCTGGAGCGGGGCGAGCAGCACGTCAGCATCGTCCAGCCCCTCGTGGGAGGGTCGGGGGCGCGTCCCCTCCAGGACGGTACCGACGGCGTGGATTTCACCACGGGCTTTTACCGGAACATTCCCACTGAAATCCTGGAGGCGGAAGTCCCCGTCCGGGTGGAGGCCTATGCCCTGCGGCCCGATTCGGGCGGGCCCGGCCTGACCCGCGGGGGGATGGGCCTTCGCTACGTCCTCCGTGTGCTGGTGCCCGGTACTGTCGTCACCGCGCGCGGCTTGGAGCGCTTCCGGTTCCAGCCCTGGGGGAGGGAAGGAGGGCTCCCCGGAGCGGGCGGCCGGGCCATCCTGGAAGAACCCGGCGGTCGCTCATCCCCGCTGGGGAAGATCGACGTGCTGGAGGTCCCGCCGGGTGCCGCCCTCGTAGTGGAGACAGCGGGGGGCGGGGGCTTCGGGCCCCCGTGGGAGCGGCCGGCCGAGCTCGTCCTGCGCGATGTGGAGGATGGCCTCGTCTCCCCGGAACAGGCCGAAGAGTGCTACGGGGTCGTGGTCCGGGAGGGCAGGGTGGACGAAGGGGCCACGCTCGCGCGCCGACGGCTGATGCGGGAGCACGGGGGTCCCTCCGCGCGGTTTGCCTTTGGGGAGGCCCGGGAGGCCTTCGAACGCCTCTGGCCCGACGAGCTCCAGCTCGCCCTGAACGACGCCACCTCCAGCTGGCCCGTCCCCATCCGCCAGTACATCAGGGCCGCGGTCGCGAAAGACGCGGAGGCGCACAGGGAGGGGGGAGACGCCGTCTCGCCTGAGTGGATCGCACGCCGCGTCGCGGAGGTCGCCGAGGAGCTCCGCGGGACCGTGCGGGGAGTCCCGGGGCAAAGCGGGTGAGGGCGATCCGCGCGTCGGCTACCGGGCGGCGAGTCCGGGAGCGTTCACCGGGGACAGCGGAGCCTCGCCGGAGAGGACCTTCGCCACGTTCTCGGCGGCCTTGCGCTGGAGGTCCTGGACCGACTCCTCTGAGTAGAACGCCGCGTGGGGCGTGAGGATCACGTTCTCCAGCGCGAGGAGGGGGGTCCCCTCGCGGGGCGGCTCGGACTCCAGCACGTCGAGCCCGGCCCCGGCGATCCACCCCTCCCGGAGGGCGCGCACGAGGGCCTCTTCCTGGACGATGGGGCCCCGGGCGGTGTTGATGAGGTAGGACGTGGGCTTCATCAGCCGCAGCTCCCGTTCGCCGATGAGCCCGCGGGTCTCGGGGACGAGGGGGGCGTGGATCGAGACGAAGTCGGCCTGGGAGAGGACCTCCTCCAGCGTGGCCTTGGCGACCCGGTGGGCGCCCATCTCCTCGGGCCCCACGTAGGGGTCGTAGGCCAGGACGCGGAGGCCCAGGGCCTGGGCCTTTTCCGCGACGCGGCGGGGGATCTTCCCGAACCCCACGAGCCCGAGGGTGCGCCCTCGGAGGCGGTACACCGGCCTCGCGTCTCCGGCCTCCCACCGGCCGGCCCGCACCCGGCGGTCGAGCAGGAGGATCTTCCGCGCGCAGGCGAGGAGCAACGCCACCGCGTGGTCGCTGACCTCGTCGATGCAGTAGTCGGGCACGTTGGTGACGGTGATGCCCCTCTCGGTGGCCGCGGGGAGGTCCACGTTGTCCACGCCGATCCCGTACCGTGCGATGATCCGGCAGCGCTGGAGCTGGGCGATGACCCTCCGGGTGATGGGCGCGTAGCATACCATGAGGGCGTCGGCGTCGGCCGTGGCCCCGAGGAGGTCCTCCTCCGTCCTGGCCTGCAGGACGACGAGGTCAGCCCCGGCCTCCCCGAGGACCGCCCGCTCGATGTCCAGGGAGGGGAAGACGTGGTCGGTGATGACGACCTTGGCCCGCCTCACGGCACGTGTTTTCGGGGCGAGAGGCCGCGTCCCCTCCCCCGTGGAAAAGGGTTTCAGGAGGAGGGATTCCGGGGGGCAGGGCGAACAGGGTATGGTCAGCACGGGACATCTCGTAAGGGGTTGCGCGCTGCGGATTCACTCTCGCCCCCCAGCCGATCGGACGGGGTGGAGCCGGTGCGGGACGGAGGCTCTGCGGTGACCCGAGGGGGGTCGCCCGCGCTCCTGGAGATGCGGGGCATCACGAAGGCCTTCCCGGGGGTCGTGGCGCTTCGGGATGTGGACTTCGACCTGCGCGCGGGCGAGGTCCACGTGCTCGTCGGAGAGAACGGGGCCGGCAAGTCCACCCTGATCAAGATCCTGTCCGGGGTCCACCGGGCCGACCGGGGGATGATCTTCCTCGAGGGCCGGGAGGTACACATCGGGTCGCCGCGCGAGGCCCAGCACGCCGGGATCAGCACGGTCTACCAGGAGCTCAACCTCATCCCCCAGCTCCGGGTGGACGAAAACCTGTTCCTCGGCCAGGAGCCGGCCGGGCCCTTCGGGTGGATCGACCGCATCCGCCGGGCCCGGGCGGCGGAGAGCCTCCTCCGGTCCCTCGAGGTGCCCGTCGGCGTCTCGGCGCGCGTCCGGCCGCTCGGGGTCGCCGAGCAGCACGGTGGACCACCTAGCCATCGGGGCAGCCCTGGCCATTCGGGCTGCCGGCAAGGACGGGAGCCTCAAGATCCCCACCATGGATCTCCAGCCCGACGCCGAAAGGCTCCTCCGGGAGGGCATCATCACCGGCGCCATCGTCCAGACGGCGCAGATCATGGGGCAGTAGGGGTCCGCGCGGCCATCAACATCCTGTCAGGCCGCCAGGTCCCGCCCCAGCTCTTCACCCCGGTGTTCGTGGTCACCAAGCGCACCGTGGATCAGGTGGACTTCACCCTGGAGCGGGGGCCGGTCGGGTGGAAGCCGTGACCCGGCGCTCTCGCGGGAGGTCGTAGCCCGGATGGCCCGAGCCCGCGTCTACGTGACCCAGCCCATTCCCCGCGAGGCGCTGGAGCGGCTCCGGGGGCTCGCCGACGTGGAGATGAACGAGGACCCCCTCCACATGGTCACCAAGGACGAGCTCCTCGACGGCGCCCGGCGGGCCGACATCCTCTTCTGCCTCCTCCATGACCGGGTGGACGCCGACGTCCTGCGGGCGAACCCGGGGCTGAAGCTGGTGGCCACGATGGCCATCGTGCCGGCCAACGTGGACGTCGCCACGGCCACCCAGCTGGGGATCCCCGTGACCGTGATCCCTCCCCTTGTCACCGAGGCCACGGCCGACCTGACCCTGGCGCTCCTCCTCGCGGTGGCTCGGCGGGTCGTGGAGGCTGACAAGCTCCTGCGCCAGGGGGTCTTCCCCGGCGCCCAGTCCCAGTACCTGGTCGGGGGAACCGTCCACGGGTCGACCCTCGGCATCGTGGGCCTGGGAGCCATCGGCCGGGCGGTCGCCCGGCGGGCGCGCGGCTTCGGGATGCGCGTCCTCTACACGAAACGGACGCGGCTCGCCCCCGAGGAAGAGCGGGACCTCGGCGTGGAGTGGGCCGAGCTGGACCGTCTCCTGCGGGAGTCCGACTTCGTCTCCGTGCACGCGGCGCACACACCGGAGACGTACCACCTGATCGGCGAACGGGAGCTGCGACGGATGAAGCCCACGGCGTACCTCATCAACACCTCCCGGGGCCCGGTGGTGGACGAGGGGGCGCTCCTCACGGCGCTCCACGAGGGGTGGATCGCCGGCGCGGCCCTCGACGTGTACGAAAACGAGCCACGCGTGACCCCGGGGCTCGTGGACCTCCCCAACGTCGTGTTGACCCCCCACATTGGGAGCGCCGACCGCAGGACTCGGGAGACCATCGCGGGGGTCGTGGTGGACAACATCGAAGCGTTTCTCGCGGGGCGGCGGCCTCCCCACGTGGTGAACCCGGAGGTGTACGCGCGGTGAGCGGGACCGGCCCGACGTGGGCCCGAGGGCCGGGAGAGGTCGACTACGAAGCCCGCGTGGACATGGCCTCTCTGCGGGCGGGGCGGTGGGACCGGGCCCGCCGCGCGCTGGTGGAGGCGGGTCTCGAGGCGGTCCTGGTCTGGAAGGACGAGAACGTCCGCTACCTCACGAGCCTCCGGCCCCAAGTCATCGCCTGGAAGAGCGGCGTCCTGAACGGCGCCCTCTTCTCCCGGGAGGGCCCGCCCGTCCTCTTCGTCTCGGGCGGAGACCGGGACCGGGCTGAGGCCACGATGCCCTGGGTCGGCGAGTTCCACACGATCCCCATCCTGGAGGAGGCGGGCCTCATCGAGCACGTGGCCCGCGAGGTCATCCCCCCGGTCCTCCGGCGCCGGGGGCTGGACCAGGCGACGGTGGGAATCGACCTGGCGAGCAAGCACCTCCTCGACTCCCTGGCCGACGCGTGCCCCGGGGTCCGGTGGGCTGACGGCGATCGGGCGATGCAGGCGGCCCGGCGCGTCAAGACTCCCGAGGAACTGGCCCTCATCGAGGAGGCCACGGCGCTCGCCGAGGCGGTGACGGCGGCGGCGTGCGCGGCGGTCCGGGAGGGGGTGCGCGAGTGCGAGGTGGCCGGCGAGGCGATGCGCGCCCTCTACCGCCTGGGGGGGGAGGTCTCCCACGTGACGACGCCCTTCGTGGCCAGCGGCGAGCGCATGGCCCCGCCCACGCGGCTCACCACGGACAAGGTCATCCGCTGGGGCGACCTGGTGTTCGTGGACATCGGCGCCATGTGGAACGGGTATTTCGGGGACGTGGGTCGAACTGTGGTCTGCGGGACGCCCTCTTTGGAGCAGCGGCGGATCTACCGCGCCGTCTGGGAGGGCCTGCGGGCCGGGATCGCCGCCATGCGGCCGGGGGTCACCAACGAGGAGGTGGCGGAGGCCATCCGGGACAGGGTCGCCGGGTTCGGGCTGGCCGGGCGCTTTCTCAGCCTGTTCATCGGGCACGGGATCGGGTGCGGGTCCAACGAGCCCCCCTACATCGGCGAGCGCTTTCCCGGGGCCGCCGCCGTCCCCCTGGAGCCCGGGATGGTCTTCGCCCTGGAGCCCCTCGTGTGGGTCCCCGGCGTCCAGGGGGGCGGCGGGGTGCGGTTGGAGGACATGGTGGTAGTGACGGAGGACGGCGCGCGGCAGATCTCGCGCAGCCCCTACGCGGAGGCACTGCTGGCCTGACACTGTGCGGGAGGGAGGAACAGCGATGACCTACCACGAGTTCCTGGCGGGCCACCACGAGTACCAACCCCGGAGGGTGTACAGCACCACCGGCACCGATTGGCAGGGCCGCGTCAATTTCGACCGGATGCGCAGGGAGCGCCTGGCGCGGGCCCGGGAGATGATGGAGAAGCACGACCTGGGGGGCCTCATCCTGTTCGTCGGCGAGAACGTCCGGTACGTCACGGGGGTCTGGCAGGGCAACTGGAAGAACAACATCTTCATCCGCTACGCCGTCCTCCCCCGGGGGCGCGACCCCGTGCTCTTCGAGACCGTGGGCAGCGACATGGTCTGCGCCCAGATCGACGCGCCGTGGATCACCGACATCCGGCCCGCCATCACCTGGAAGTGGTCCGAGGGGGCGGAGCCGGAGATGGCGGCCCGCATGGCCGGGTCCATCGCGGAGGTCCTCCGCGAGGCGGGCGTCCACAAAGAGAAGATCGGGATCGACATCATGGACATGGTGGCCTACCAGGCCCTGACGAAGGAGGGCCTCCAGATCGTCAACGGCTGGCCCGCCATGTCGGAGGCCCGGGTCGTGAAGACCCAGGACGAGCTGGAGTGCCACAAGATCGCGGCCGCCCACGGGGACGCGGCCATGTGGATGGCCAAGCACGAGTGGGCCAAGCCCGGTGTGCGGGAGTCGGAGGTCTGCGCCAAGGTCAACGAGTACCTCTACCGGAGCGGCTTCGACTTCGTCTACGACATCATCGTGGCGTCGGGGGGCAACACGAGTCCCTACCGCCGGTGGCACACCGACAAGATCATCCGCCAGGGGGACCTGATGATCATCGACATCAACGCCATCGGCCCGGGGGGCTACTTCGTGGACTTCGTGCGGTGCTGGAAGGTGGCGGCCCCGCCCACCCCGAAGGAGAAGGACCTCTACAAGGAGTGCTACGACTCGCTGTACGCAGCCATCTCCGCCGTGCGGGCGGGGGCCACCACGGCGGACGTGGCCAAGAACTTCCCCGTCTACGACGATGACAAGTACGGGAGCGTCTCCCTGCAGCAGTTCGGCCACAGCATCGGGCTCAGCCTCTACGAGGGGATGTGGATCTCCCGCGCCTACTCCCTGAAGTATCCGGCGGAGCTGAAGAAGAACATGTACTTCGCCATCGAGACCTTTTCCGGCCACCCCGGGCTGGAGCAGACGGTGCGGCTGGAGGAGAACCTGGTCGTCACCGACACCGGGTACGAGATCTTCACGCTCTGCGAGCACGCCGAGGACATGCTCCGGTAGGACGATGACCATCGACGTCCACAGCCACTTCTTCCCCGAGCGGTTCCTCCGCGCGCTCGAGCGGGAGGGGCCTTCCTACGGGGTGCGGGTGGAGGAGCGGGACGGCGTCCTAGTCCTCTGGAACACCCCCCGGCAGTCGGCCCGCATCGGGGCGGTCTTCTACGACGTGGGCGAGCGGCTCGCGGCCCTCGAGCGGTGGGGGATCACCCTCCAGGCCCTGTCCCTGTCGCCCCCCATGCTCTACTGGGCCCCGGCGCCGCTGGCGGCCGACCTGGCGGCGGTGTTCAACGACGAGCTCCTGGCGATCTGCCGGGACCACCCGGACCGCTTCGTCGCGCTCGCCACGCTCCCCCTGCAGGACGTGGAGGCCGCGGTGGCCGAGGCCGAACGCGCCGTGCGGGCGGGGTGCCGCGGGCTCTACGTGGGCACCAACGTGAACGGGCGGTACCTGCACGAGGAGGAGTTCTTCCCCCTCTACGAGGCGGCGTGCCGGCTCGGGGTCCCCGTCTTCACCCACCCCCTCAACAACGCGGGCGAGGAGCGCATGGGGCGGTGGCATCTCGCCAACGCCGTGGGGAACCCCAGCGAGACGGCGCTCGCCGCGGCGGGGCTCATCCTGGGGGGCGTGCTGGAGAGGTTTCCCGACCTCCGGGTCGTCCTGGCCCACGGGGCCGGGAGCCTCCCGTTCCTCATCGGGCGGCTGGACCACGCCTACAGGGTCCGCGAGGAGTGCCGGGCGGCGATCCCGAAGCCCCCCTCGGCGTACCTGGGGCGGCTGTACGCCGACACCATCACCCACCACGACCGGGCTCTCCGGTTTCTCGTCGACACCCTCGGGGCGGAGCAGGTCCTCCTGGGGACCGACCACCCCTACGACATGGCCGACGCCGATCCGGTAGGGCGCCTGGCGCGGGTGGGCCTCTCCGGCGCCGACCGGGAGGCCATCCGGGCGGGCAACGCGGCCCGGCTCCTGCGGGTCCAGGCGGGCGCGTGAGACGAACCCGGGCCGGGGCGGGACCGTAGACCTAGGGGAGGGCGATGACTCTCCAATTTTTCCTCCAGCAGGGGCTGAACGGGATCTCCTTCGGGGCCCTCCTCTTCCTGCTCGCGAGCGGGCTCACGCTCATCTTCGGCCTCATGCGGGTCGTCAACATCGCCCACGGGTCCTACTACCTCCTGGGGGCCTACGTGGGCCTCTCGGTCATGCACTGGACCCACAACTTCCTCCTCGCCATCCTCGCGGGCGGCCTCGCGGTGACGGTGATCGGCGTCGTCATGCAGCGCTGGTTCCTGGCGCGGTTCCACCAGCAGGCGCTCCCCCAGTTCCTGCTGACCATGGGGTTCGCCTTCATCTTCTCCGACCAGGCGCTCCTCCTGTGGGGGGGAGACCCCCAGAGCGTCCCCGTGCCGCCCGCGCTCGCGGGCACCATCGTGGCCGGCCCCCTCTACTTCCCCGCCTACCGCCTGTTCGTCATCGCCGTGGGGGTGGGGGTCTTCGTGGGCCTGTGGCTCTTCCAGGAGCGGACCCGGGTGGGCGCCATGGTCCGAGCCGCGGTGGACGACGCGGAGATGGCCCGGGGTCTCGGCATCAACGTGTGGAAGGTCATGGCGGGTGTGTTCGCCCTGGGGGCGTTCCTGGCGGCGGCGGGAGGCGTCATGGGGGGCGCGTTCCTCTCCATCTACCCGGGCGCCGACTTCGACGTCCTCCCGCTGGCCTTCGTGGTCGTCATCGTGGGCGGGCTGGGGAGCCTCAAGGGCGCCTTCGTGGGGAGCCTGCTGGTGGGGCTCTTGGACAACTTCGGGAAGGCTCTCTTCCCGGAGCTGTCCTACTTCACACTGTTCGCGCCCATGGCGCTGATCCTCGCGATCCGTCCCCAGGGGCTGTTCGGGAGGACGTGAGCCGTGGCTGAGAGGGGACGGATCGCCGCCTGGGGAACCGCTCTGGGAGTGCTTGCGGTCCTCGCGGTGCTCCCCCTCGTGGCCCCCGCCTACTACCTCCACCTCCTGGTGCTCACCTACTGCTACGGCGTGATGGCCATGAGTCTGGACCTGCTGGTGGGCTATACGGGCCTCGCCTCCCTCGGGCACGCCGCCTACTTCGGCGTCGCCGCCTACACCGTGGGGGTGATGACGACCCGCTACGCCCTGGGCTTCTGGCCGACGATGGGGGTCGCGCTCCTCATGGCCGTCGTCGTGGCGGCCCTCTTCGGGCTCCTCGCCATGCGGGCGACGGGGCCGTACTTCCTCATCATCACCCTGGCCCTCGGCCAGATCATCTGGGGGCTCGCCTACCGGTGGGTCTCCATGACGGGGGGCGACAACGGGCTGCGGGGCATCCCGCGTCCGGCCCTGGGGTTCGGCATCCACCTGGGCGAGATCCAGCACTTCTACTACTTCGCCCTGGCCCTGACGGCGCTCGCGGCGGGGGCCATGGCCCTGCTCGTGGCGTCTCCCTTCGGGCTGACCCTCCGGGGGATCCGCGAGAGCGAGTCCCGGATGCGGGTCCTGGGCTACAACGTCTGGCTGCACAAGTACGTGGCCTTCGTGATCGCCGGGGCCTTTTCGGGGCTCGGGGGCGTGCTGTACGCCTACTACAACGGGTTCGTCAGCACCGCGGACGTGAGCCTCGTGGCTTCCGCCAACGCTCTCCTCATGGTCGTCCTCGGGGGGACGGGGACCCTCTGGGGGTCGCTCGTGGGGTCGGCGCTCCTCGTCTTCCTCCAGAACCTCATCAGCGGGATCACCCAGCGGTGGCTGACGATCCTCGGGGCGATCCTCGTGCTGGTGGTCCTGTACGCCCCCCGCGGCATCGTGGGCGCGGCCCGGTCGGTCGTGGGACACGCGGTCGCCGCCCGGTCCCGGGCCCGCCAGGCCCGCGCGCCCGCGGAGCAACATCCGTGAGGCCTGTGAGGCATTACACAGAACATCGGGGATCCCACGGGGCGGTGGCGCCCGGGAGGTGATGGAGGTGGCAGGGAGGATCTCGCGGAGAACGTTACTGGCGCGCGGCCTCGCGCTGGCCGGGGCGGCCGCAGCAGGCACCCTCGCTGAGCTCAGGCCCCGCGTGTACGCCCAGACCCAAAGCCCGATCCGGGTCGGGTTTCTCGCCGACATCACCGGGACGGTGGCCCAGAGCGGCCAGGACATGCTCAACGGGTTCCAGATGTACCTGCAGGAGAAGGGGTCGGTGCTGGGCGGCCGGCCGGTGCACCTCATCATCGAGGACTGCGGGGGGGTGCCGGCCAACGCCCTGACGAAGGCGCGGAAGCTCGTGGAGGAGGACCGGGTGCACCTGCTCACGGCGCCGCTCCTCGCCTCCGAGGGGTACGCGATCCGCGACTACATCGCGGCTCGCCACGTGCCCACCCTCTTCGCCGTGTGCTCGGCCGACGACCTCACCCAGCGGAAGCGCGCCCCCGTCATCATCCGGACGGGCTGGGCGAGCAGCCAGCCCTCCCACCCCTTCGGCGAGTGGGTGGCCGCGAACCTGCGCTACAAGCGCGTCGCGGCGATCGGGTCCGACTACGCCTTCGCCTACGAGGTGATCGGGGGGTTCCAGCGGACCTTCGAGCTCCACGGCGGGGAGATCGTCCAGAAGATCTGGGCTCCCCTCGGGACCCCCGACTTCAGCCCCTACGTCACGCGGCTCCGGCGCGACGTGGACGCCGTGTTCGGGATCATGCCCGGGGCAGACGCCATCCGGTTCGTCAAGGCGTACAGGCAGTACGGCCTCAAGGACAAGATCCCCCTCATCGGCGGAGGCGTCCTCACCGACGAGAGCCTCCTGCGCGGCATGAACCCGGAGGACGCCGAGGGGATCATCACCCCGCTCATGTGGAGCGCCGCCCTCCCGACCCCCGAGGCCCGTCGGTTTGTGGAGGCCTACACGGCCAAGTACCACAAGGACCCCTCCTACTACGCGGAGACCAACTACTCCTCGGCCATGTGGCTCGACTTCGCGGTCCAGCGCGTGGAGGGCAAGGTGGAGGACACGGAGCGGTTCCTCCAGGCCCTCCGCTCGGTCCAGCTCCCGAACGCGCCGCGCGGCCCCATGCGGCTCGACAGCTACCAGAACGTGATCCAGAACATCTACGTCCGCAAGGTCGTGGTCCAAGCGGGCCACGCGGTGAACTCGGTCATCTACACCTACCACAACGTGTCGCAGTTCTGGACGTTCCCGCCGGCGGAGTTCCTGAAGCAGCCGGTCTACAGCCGCGACTACCCGCCCTGCCGGTACTGCGGGTAGGTGGAGGGGTCGGGGGGACGGGACGTGGGCGGCGCCGTGGCCCTGGAGCTCCAGGGGATCACCAAGCGGTTCGGAGGGCTCGAGGCGCTCTGCGAGGTGACGCTGAGCGTCCCCGAGGGGGCGCGCCAGGCGGTCATCGGCCCGAACGGCGCGGGGAAGACCACGCTCTTCAACGTCATCACCGGCGAGCTCCCCCCCACGGCGGGGAGGATCCGGCTCTTCGGCCGCGACATCACCCACCTCCCGTCCTACAGGCGCACGGCCCTGGGTCTCGCCCGGACCTTCCAGATCACGAACCTCTTCGGGCCCCTCTCGGTGGAGGAAAACGTCCTCCTGGCGCTCCAGGGCCTCTCGCCCGTCAAGTACACGATGACGCGGCCCCTCGCCCGGTACCGGGAGCTCGCGGAGAGGGCCCGGGCCCTCCTCGAGCCTGCGGGCCTCTGGGAGAAGCGGGCCATGGAGGTCCGGACGCTCTCCTACGGGGAGCAGCGGCAGCTGGAGGTCCTCCTCGCCTTGGCCAGCCGGCCCCGGGTCCTGCTGCTGGACGAGCCGGCGGCCGGCCTCTCGCCGGGGGAACGCCGGGAGATGGCGCAGTTCATCAAGCGGCTGGACCCGGGTCTCACGATTCTGCTCATCGAACACGACATGGACGTGGCCTTCGAGGTCGTGGATGCGGTGGCGGTCCTCCACCTCGGGCGGCTCGTGGCCGAGGGGCCCACGGAGGCCGTGCGGTCCAACCCCGTCGTGCAGGAGATCTACCTGGGCCCCGGACACCCGTCGGCGGCCGTGAGGGCGTGATGCTCGAGGTCGAGGACATCCACACCTACTACGGCGACTCCTACGTGCTGCAGGGGGTGTCCCTCGGCGTCCGCCCCGGCAGCGTCGCCGCCCTCCTCGGCCGGAACGGCATGGGGAAGACGACCCTCATCCGGTCCGTCATCGGGTTCGTCAAGCCCCGCAGGGGGCGGGTCCTCTTCAGCGGGCGGGACATCACGCCCCTTCCGAGCCACGAGATCGCCCGCCTGGGCATCGGCCTCGTGCCGCAGGGGCGGCGCATCTTCCCCTCCCTGACGGTGCTCGAGAACCTCACCGTCGCCGCCCGCAGGGGCGCGGGCGACGGGGCCGGGGCCTGGACGCTCGAGCGGATCTTCGACCTCTTCCCCCGGCTCCGGGAGCGCCAGGGCCACCGGGGGGGCATGCTCTCGGGCGGCGAGCAGCAGATGCTGGCCATCTCCCGCGCCCTCATGACAAACCCGCGGCTCCTCCTGATGGACGAGCCCTCGGAGGGGCTGGCCCCCTTGCTGGTGCGCGAGCTGGGGGCCGCCATCGGCCGCCTGAAGGCGGGGGGGCTCAGCATCCTCCTCGTGGAGCAGAACCTCCCCATGGCCCTCCAGGTCGCCGACGAGGTGTACGTGCTCAGCAAGGGCCGCGTGGTGTACCACGGCAGTCCCGGGGCGCTTTCGGCGGATCCGGACGTGAAGCAGCGGTATCTCGGGGTCTGACCCTTCACAAGGAGGCGTGACAGATGGCGCGTCGGCTCGCACTCCTCGCTATCCTCGTGGCGGTCGGGGCCGCGCTGGTGGCCGGCCCGGGAGCGGCGGCCCCGCGGGGCCCCATCAAGATCGGGCTCATCGTGCCGCTCACCGGGGTGTTCGCCCCGAACGGGCGCGACATGGTCAACGGGTTGCAGCTGGCCTTCTCGCAGGTGGGGTACCGCGTGGCCGGGCGGCAGATCCAGGTCCTCACCGAGGACGACCAGGGGGTCCCCGCCCAGACGCTGACCAAGGCGCGGAAGCTGGTGGAGCTGGACAAGGTGGACCTCATCGTCGGGCCCCTCACCGCCAACTCTGGGTACGCGCTGCGCGACTACATCGACGAGCAGAAGATCCCGGCGGTCTACCCCATTGTGTCCTCCGACGACCTGACCCAGCGGAAGCGGAGCCCGTGGATCATCCGGACCGGCTGGACGAGCAGCCAGCCCAACCACCCCTTCGGCGAGTACGCGGCGCGCGTGCTCCACTACAAGCGCATCGCGGCGATCGCCTACGACTTCGCCTTCGGGTGGGAGTGCGTGGAGGGGTTCCAGGACACTTTCGAGCGCAGCGGGGGACGGGTCGTGCTGCACCTGTGGCCCCCCATCGGCGCGCCCGACTACAGCCCCTACCTGGGGCGGATCCCGCGGGACGTGGACGCCGTCTACGCCACCTTCAGCGGAGGCGACGCCCTGCGGTTCCTGCAGCAGTACCGGGCCTACGGCCTGGAGGGCCGCATCCCCCTCATCGGGGGCGGCACCCTCACCGACGAGCACATCCTCTTCCAGGAGGGCGACCTCGCCAAGGGCATCATCACGGCCCTCCACTACAGCGCGGCTCTGAACACCCCGGCCAACCGCGACTTCGTCCGCGCCTACGTCAGGGCCTACAACCGCGTGCCCTCCTACTACTCGGAGGGGACCTATACCGGCGCGCTCTTCATCATCCGGGGCCTCGAGGCGGTGGGGGGCAACGTGGAGAACAGGGGAGCCTTCGTGGCGGCGGTGCGGAAGGTGGTGCTGCCCGACGCCCCGCGCGGCCCCGTCCGGCTGGACGCGTGGGGGAACCCCATCGAGAACGTCTACATCCGGCGCGTGGACATCGTGAACGGGGAGCCCCAGAACACGGTCATCTACACGTATCCCCAGGTGTCCCAGTTCTGGACCTTCACCCCCGAGGAGTACCTCAAGCAGCCGGTCTACACGCGGGACTTCCCGCCCGCGCACCCGTAACGGGAGGAGGGTGACCGTGACCCCACTTCTCGATCGGCAGGCCTTCGTGGAGGCGCTCCGCCGGCAGCTCCAGGTGGACCCCCGCCGCACGGCGGTCCTGGCGGTGGACGTGCACCGGGGCCACCTGGACCCCCAGGTGGCGACGATGCCGGTGAGCCCCAAGGACGGCTCTCGGGTGCGGGCGGCCGTCGCCCGCCTCCTGGCGGGGGCCCGCGCGGCCGCCGTGCCCGTTGTCTACGTGCTCCTCACGTACCGGCGGACGGACCCCCCGGGGCTCGAGAGCATGGGGAACCCCTTCTGGCGGGCGGTGGAGGCCGCCCGGGAGTCCCTGACGCCGGGCCGGCCCAGCACGATCCTCCACCACAACCCGGAAGGGTCCCCCCAGGCGGACCTCCCGCCCGAGCTCGGCCCCGGACCGGGCGACTTCGTCATCCGGAGCAAGAAACGGCTCAGCGCCTTCTACGGCACCGAGCTGGACGTCCTCCTCCGCGCGCTCGGGACGGAGACCGTGGTGATCGCCGGCATCAACACCAATACGTGCGTCCTGGGCACGGCCTTCGACGCCTTCAACCGCGACCTGCGGGTCATCGTGGTGAGCGACGGAGTGGCCAGCATGTACGGCGAGGACCTGCACGTCTTCGGCCTGGAGAACGTGCGCCGGTGCCTGGGGTGGGTCCTCTCCGTCGACGAGGTGCTGCAGCTCCTGGGGGCCTCGCAGGCGGCCCCGGTCCCCCGGTGAAGGCCCAGGTCATCCGGCGCTGGGGAGGGCCCCTCGAGTACACCGACCTGCCCCGGCCCGTCCCCGGCGAGGGCGAGGTCCTCGTCCGCGTCCGGGCCTGCGGGGTGGGCCTCACCGTCCTCAACTACATCGGGGGCCAGCTGGGCCAGCCCTCCGACCTGCCCCGGGTCCCGGGCCACGAGATCGCCGGAGTGGTGGAGGAGGCGGGGCCGGGGGTCGTCGGCGTCCGGCCCGGCGACCCCGTCGTGGTCTACTTCTACCTCACGTGCGGCCGGTGCGAGTTCTGCCGGAGCGGCCGGGAGTCGCTGTGCCGCTCCCACGGGGGCTACGTGGGCGTCCACCGGAACGGCGGGTACGCCGAGTTCGTCGCCCTCCCCGAGGCCAACGTCCTGCCGCTCCCCGAGGGAGTCCCCTTCGTCGAGGCCACCGCGATCCCCGACGCCATCGCGACGCCCTACCACGTCTGCGCCTCCCGGGCGCGCATCCGGGTGGGGGACCGCGTGGTGATCCTCGGCGCCGGGGGGGGAGTCGGCATTCACATGCTCCAGATGTCCCGGGTGTTTGGAGCGCGCGTGGTCGCGGTCGACACCCGGGAGGAGAAGCTGGACGCCTGCCGATCCCTGGGGGCGGAGGGGGCGGTGTCCTTCGCGGACCCCCAGAGCGCGGCGCGCGCGCGGGAGGCCCTGGGGGGCGAGGCGACGGTGGCCATCGACCTCGTGGGCACGGAGCCCACGCTCACGTGGGCGCTCGACCTCCTGGGGCCGGGAGGCCGCCTGGTGGTCCTCACGACCTTTCCCGGGGTCGGGATGCGGGTGGAACCGCGGAGGCTCGTGATGGGGGAGGTGGAGGTGCTGGGGTCCCGGTACTGCGGCCGGGCCGAGCTGCTCGCGGCGGCCCGGCTGGTGCAGGAGGGCCGGATCCGCCCCATCGTCTCCGAGACCCGTCCTCTTTCGGAGGTAGAGGCCCTCCACCAGCGGCTGCGGGAGGGGACGCTCCTCGGCCGCGGCGCAGTCACGGTCTGAGGCGAGGTGAGGCGATGCGTGCGATGGTGGTGGAGCGCTACGGCGACCCGCTCCGCCTTGTGGAGCTGCCGACGCCCTCCCCGGGCCCGGAGGAGGTGCTCGTGAGGGTCCGGGGGTGCGGGGTGTGCCGGTCGGACCTGAAGGTGGCCTCGGGGGCCATGCCCTTCTCGGCGTCGCTCCCGCTGCCCCACGTGCCCGGGCACGAGGTGGCGGGCGAGGTGGTGGCCCTGGGGCCGGGAGCACAGGGCCGGGTGGGCGAGCGCGTGGTGGTCTACAACTACTGGGCCTGCCGGACCTGCGCGTACTGCCAGGCCGGCCAGGAGAACCTGTGCACCCAGCTCCGGGGGTGGGTGGGGTTTACGAGCCACGGGGGATTCCAGGAGTACCTGGCCGTGCCCGACGACTGCGTGCTCCCGCTCCCTCCCAACATCCCCGTGGAGCGGGGCGGCCCCCTGTCCTGCGCCCTGGGCACAGCCTACCACGCCACGGTCACGCGCGGAGCGGTCCGGGCTGGGGAAACCGTCGTCGTGCTGGGGGCCGGAGGGGTCGGGCTCCACGCCGTCCAGGTGGCCCGCGCCTCCGGGGCTCGGGTCTTCGCCGTGGACCTCAAGGCGCACCGTCTGGAGGCGGCGCGGGGGGTCGGGGCCGAGGACGGGTACGTTCCGGGGGAGGAGGCTGCGGCCCGGGTCAGAGAGGCGACCTCTGGCCTCGGGGCCGACCTCGTGCTCGACACGGTGGGACACCACGACTCCCTCCGGGAGGCCGCCCGGCTGGCGCGGAGAGGCGGGAGGGTCGTGCTGGTCGGCTACACCGCCTCGGAGGCCGAGTATCCGCCGCTCCCCACCGACCGCGCGGTGCTGGGGGAGCTCACCGTCTCCGGGTCCCGCTACGTGACCCGCCGGGAGCTCCGGCGCGCCCTCGAGCTCGTGGCGCGCGGGCTCGTCTCCCCCGTGGTCGCCGGAGAGGTCCCCCTCGAGAAGGCGAACGACGCCATGGCTCTCGTCCGGGAGGACCGGGCGACGGGGCGGGTCATCGTCCGGGTCGACACGTGATCGACCTTACCATCCGCGGTGGGACGCTCGTGACCCCGCGGGGGAGGGTCCGGGCCGACCTCCACGTGCAGGACGGCCGGATCGTGGCCCTGGGCGCGCTGGACGCGCAGGTCCGGGAGGTGGTGGACGCGGGGGGGCTCCTGGTCCTCCCGGGAGCCGTCGACAGCCACGTCCACTTCATGGACCCCGGGGAGCCCGACCGGGAAGACTTCACCACGGGGAGCGCCGCCGCGGCGGTCGGGGGCGTCACGACCGTCGTGGAGCACACCCATGCCGCGCCCGTGCGGGAGGCGGGGGAACTCCGGGAGAAGGTCGCCTACCTCCGCCGGAGGTCGCTCGTGGACTACGCCCTCGCGGCCCACGTCTGGCCGGACCGGCTGGGGGAGCTCAGGGCGCTGTGGGAGTCCGGCGCGGCCTACCTCAAGGTGTTCACGTGCGCCACCCACGGGGTGCCGGCCCTCCATCCGGGGCACCTGCTCCGGTGCCTCCGGGAGGTCGCCCGGTGCGGAGGGCTCGTCCTGGCCCACTGCGAGGATGACGCGCTCACCCGCGAGCGCGAGGAGGCGCTGAGGGGCGCCGGCCGGACGGACTACGGCGTCATCCCGGAGTGGAGGGTGCGGGAGGCCGAAGCCCTGGCGGCGACCCAGGTGGCCCTCCTCGCCCGCTGGACAGGGGCCCGCGTGATCATCGCCCACACGAGCCACCCCGAGGTCGTCCACCTGGTCGCCCGGGAACGCGCCCTGGGGGCCAGGGTGTGGGTGGAGAGCTGTCCCCAGTACTTCTACATCCGCGAGGACGAAGTCCTGGAGCACGGGCCCTTCCGCAAGTTCACGCCGCCGGCGCGCCTCCGGGGGCCGGAGGACGCCCAGGAGATGTGGCGCCTTCTGGCCTCGGGGGCGATCACCCACATCAGCACCGACCACGCGCCCTCCACGCGCGAGCAGAAGCGGCGGGGCGACATCTGGACCTGCCCCTTCGGGCTCCCGGGCGTGGAGACGACCCTCGCCTTGATGCTGCACGCCGCCCACGAGGGGCAGATCACGTACGAGCGGGTCGTCGAGGCGTTCTGCGAGGAGCCGGCCCGGCTCCTGGGGCTCTACCCGCGCAAGGGGGCGCTCCTGCCGGGGTCGGACGCCGACGTGGCCCTGGTCGACCCGGGCCTGCGGCGGATCCTCCGGGACGACCAGGTGATCAGCAAGGCGGGGTGGACCCCCTACGCGGGCCGGGAGGTCGTCGGGGCCCCGGTCGCCGTGTGGTGCCGGGGCCGGCTCGTGGCCCGGGAGGGCCGGCCCCAGGGGGAAGCGGGGTGGGGCCAGTGGGTGCCCGGCCCCGGAGCGGGACCGGAACACAGGTGAGGAGGGACGGTATGGGAGTACGCATCCGGCCTGTCGACCTCGAGGCGATCGACGACCGGGTCAAGCAGGCGTTTGCCGACGCGGCCGCGCGCGGCGCGCCCAACCCGGTGCTCCTGCGCATTCTCGCCCGCCACCCGCGGGCGCTGTGGGCCTTCTACCGGGGATGGCAGCAGACGTTCTACGAGGGGATCGTCGAGCACCCGCTCAAGGAGCTCATGCGGGTCCGGATGGCGCGGTTGCGCCAGTGCGGCTACTGAAGCGGGGTGCGCTCCGCCGTGGCGGAGCGGATGGGCCTTGCGGAGGCGAAGATCGAGGCCACGCGGGATCCGGACGACCCCGTCTTCACGCCCCGCGAGCGCGCGGCGCTCGAGATGGCGACCCTCTTCACCGAGGACTACCGGGCGGTGACGGACGCCCACATGGACCGGTGGAAGGCCCACTTCACCGAGGAGGAGCTGGTGGAGCTCGGGGCGTTCATGGCGTTTGCCGACGGGTTCGGGAAGCTGGTCGAGTGGCTCGGCCTCGGCCAGGGGGACCAGACCGGCGAGGCGGAGATCTAGGGAGGCGTCGGCCGTGAAGGATCGGATCCCCTATGTGCCCATCGTCGACCGCCCGCCCCTCAGGCTCCCGGGTGGGGCCCGGGTGGCGGTGTGGGTCATCGTCAACGTCGAGGAGTGGGACATCGACCGTCCTCTCCCCCGCACGCTCCTCCCGCCCCCGGGGGGCGGGAGCTACCTGCCCGACGTGACCAACTACGGGTGGTACGACTACGGGCTGCGGGTGGGGTTCTGGCGCCTGCGCGAGGTCCTGGACCGCTACGGCATCCGCGCCACCCTCTCCCTCAACGGGTCGGTGTGCGAGTCGTATCCGCAGATCGTCCGCGCCGCCCGGGAGAGCCGCTGGGAGGTCCTGGCCCACGGGTACCGGCAGCGGCCCATGCACCTGGAGGAAGACGAGGCGGCGGCCATCCGGAGGACCGTGGAGGCGATCCGGGCGGCGACCGGGACGGCCCCGCGGGGGTGGATGGGCCCCGGCCTCACGGAGACGTGGAACACCCTCGACCTCCTCGCGGAGGCCGGGATCGAGTACGTGGCGGACTGGGCCAACGACGACCAGCCCTACGAGATCCGCGTGCGCTCGGGGCGGCTGGTCGCCCTCCCCTACTCCCTGGAGCTCAACGACATCCCGATGTTCCTCGTCCAGCACCACGCGGCGGAGGAGTGGGTCCGGCGGGTGCGTGACCAGTTCGAGACGCTGGACTCGGAGGGGGAGGCCACCGCGCGGGTCATGGCCATCGCCGTCCACCCCTACATCACGGGGGTGCCTCACCGGATCCGATCCTTCGAGAGGGTCTGCCAGTACCTGCGGGGACAGCGGAGCGTGCTCCTCTGGACCGGGTCGGAGATCCTCGACTGGTACACCGGGGCCGCCGCAACCGCCCGGGCGTCCTCGCCGTAGCGGGGGGCGACGGGCCGGACGGCCCTCCTTTGGAGGTGGGTGGGAGAATGGGGAGCCTCGCCGACGCAGAGCGGCACCGTCTCCTGGCGCGGGTGCGGGAGTTCGTAGAACAGGTCGTCGCCCCCGTGGCGGCCGACCTGGACCGGCGCGCCCGGCCGGAGGACTGCTTCTCCTGGGAGATCGTCGAGGAGGCCTCGCGGCGCGGGTTTCGGACCCTGACCCTGGGCCCCGACCTGGGAGGCGTGGACCTGGACTGCGTCACGACGGCCATGGTGATCGAGGAGCTGGCGCGGGGCGACCTCGGCGTGTCGGTGATCTTCGCCCAGACCCTCAAGATCGCGCGGACGCTGCGGCGGGCGTGCACGCCGGCCCAGGTGGAGCGCTTCCTCCGGCCCTTCGCCCGCGATCCGCGAGGGCTCCTGGCCATCGCCATCACGGAACCCGAGACCTCGTCCGACTACATCATCCCCCGGGACGCGCCCGACGCGCGGTTCCGGACCACGGCGGTCCTCCAGGGCGGGGAGTGGGTGCTCGAGGGGAGGAAGCACTTCATCAGCAACGGCAACCGCGCCCTGCTGTACCTGGTCTTCGCCCAGACGGACCCGTCCGCCGGCCTCGTCGGGGGCTCCACCTGCTTCCTCGTCCCCCGCGACACCCCTGGGTTTGCCATCGGCCGGGTCCACGACAAGATGGGCGAGCGGCTCGTGAACAACGCCGAGCTGGTGCTGCACCAGGTCCGGCTGTCCCCGGACCACGTGCTGGGCCCGGTGAACGGGGGGTTCGAGATCCTGGCGCGCTTCTTCCCCGAGAGCAACGCCTACGCCGCGTCCAGCGTGCTCGGCGTCGCCGTCAGCGCCTACGAGCGCACCCTCCGCTGGACCCGGGAGCGCGTTCAGGGAGGGCGGCGGCTCATCGACCACGACACCACCGCCGAGGACCTGGCCGAGATGCGGATGCTCATCGACGCCGCCCGGGCCTACATCCACGTGGCGGCCGCGCAGGCGGAGCAGGGGACCCTCTCGGACCCCACGCTGGGGGCCCTGCCCAAGGTCTTCGCCTCGCGGGTCGCCTGGCGGGTCGTGACCCGCGCCCTCGAGCTGCACGGGGGGTACGGGTACATGCGGGAGACCGGAGTAGAGAAACTGGTCCGCGACGCCGCGGCGTTCCTCCACTCCGACGGCGCGAACCGCTCGCTCCTCCTGAAGGCCGCCCGGTTCCTGCGCGGGACCCCGGGGTAGGCGGGAAGGCGGACCCCACAGAGCCCGCGGCGAAGAATACCCCAGCCGGAGGAGAGAGGTCCTGTGGAGCCGCTGGACGACCTGGTTGTCGTGGACCTGACCCGGGCCCTCGCGGGCCCCTACTGCACCATGATGCTGGGGGACCTGGGCGCGCGGGTGATCAAGGTCGAGCACCCCGAGGGAGGCGACGACACCCGCGGGTGGGGGCCGCCGTTTCTGGGGGGCGAGAGCGCCTACTTCCTCAGCATCAACCGGAACAAGGAGAGCCTCACCCTCAACCTCAAGGATCCTCGGGGCCGCGCTCTCCTGTGGCGGCTCCTGGAGCGGGCCGACGTGGTGGTGGAGAACTTCCGCCCCGGGACCATGGACCGGCTGGGGTTCGGCTACGAGGCCGTGCACGCGCGGGTCCCCCGCCTCGTGTACTGCTCCATTTCGGGGTTCGGGCAGACCGGGCCCTATCGGGAGAGGCCGGCCTACGACCTCATCGTCCAGGGCATGGGGGGGATCATGGGCATCACGGGGGAGCCGGACGGTCCCCCGACGCGGGTGGGGGTGGCGGTGGCGGACATCTGCGCCGGGATGTTCGCCGCCTACGGGATCCTGGCCGCGCTCCGGGTCCGGGAGCGCACGGGCGAGGGGCAGTGGGTGGACACGGCGATGCTGGACGGGCAGGTGGCCTGGATGACCTACATGGCGGCCAACTACTTCGCCACGGGCGAGGATCCGCCGCGCGTGGGGTCGGCCCACCTGAACCTCGTGCCCTACCAGCCCTTCCCGACGCGGGACGGCCACGTCAACGTGGCGGTGGGGAGCGAGGGGCTGTGGCAGAAGTTCTGCGACGCGGTGGGCCTCCCGCTCGGGGAGGACCCCCGCTTCGCCACCAACGCGGCGCGGGTCGCCCACCGACGGGAGCTGGTGGAGATCCTCACGCCGGTGTTCCGGCGGCGGACGACCGCCGAGTGGGTGGAGCTCCTGCTGGCGAAGGGAGTCCCGGCGGGCCCCATCTACCGGATGAGCGAGGTGATGAGCGACCCCCAGGTGGCGCACCGCGGGATGGTGGTGGAGCTGGACCACCCCCGCGCCGGGCGCATCAGGGTGAACGGCGTGCCCGTGAAGCTGTCCGCGACGCCGGGCGGCATCCGCCGGCCTCCGCCGCTGTTGGGAGAGCACACGGAGCCGATCCTGCGGGAGCTCGGCCTCGGGGCGGCGGAGATCGACTCCCTCCGCGCCGAGGGGGTGGTGTGAGGTGGCCTGGGTCTTCCGCCGGCCTCGGGCCGAGCCGACCGTGACGTGCCCCTCCTGCGGCCTCGCGCACCCGGTCGCGGCCCTGGAGCAGCGCCTGTACATCTGCGCGGAGTGCGGGCGCGCCCTGGCGATGCCCTCTCCGGCGCGGATCCGCCTCCTGGCGGACCCGCGGACCTTCCGCGAGACCGAGCGGGGCCTGATCTCCGTAGACCCCCTCCAGTTCATGGACCGCAAGCCCTACCGGGAGCGCCTCCAGGAGGCCCGGCGCCAGACCGGGCTGCGGGAGGCGGTGACGACGGGCCTCTGCCGGGTCGCGGGCCACCCCGTCGTGCTGGTGGTCTTCGACTTCGAGTTTTTGGGAGGCACCATGGGGTCCGTCGTCGGGGAGAAGGTCGCGAAGGCCTTCGAGCTGGCCACGCGGCGGCGGATCCCGCTCGTGAGCGTGGCGGCCAGCGGAGGGGCGCGCATGCAGGAGGGCATGCTGTCGTTGATGCAGATGGCGAAGGTCGCGGCGGCGGCAGCGCGCCACGACCGCGAGGGGCTGGCGTTCATCTCGATCCTGACCGACCCGACCTTCGGCGGGGTGACGGCCAGCTTCGCCTCCCTGGGGGACGTGATCCTCGCCGAGCCCGGCGCGCAGATCGGCTTCGTGGGGCCCCGGGTCATCGAGCAGACCACCGGGACGCAGCTCCCCCCGGACTCCCACCGGGCGGAGACCCTCTTCCGGCACGGGCTGGTGGACCTGGTGGTCCCCCGGCCCCAGCTGCGGGAGACCGTGAGCTACCTCGTGAGGCACCTGAGCCGGGCTCAGGCCGCGGTCCGGGCGCCGGGCCACCTGCCGGCGGAGGTGGAGGACCGGAGGCGGGCGGCGTGGGAGGAGGTCCAGCTGGCCCGCCACGCCTCCCGCCCCACGGCCCTCGACTACATCGCGCGGATGACCACGGGATTCGTGGAGCTCCACGGGGACCGGGAGGGGGCGGACGACCCCGCCATCGTGGGAGGGCTCGCGGAGCTGGACGGGCAGACGGTGATGATCCTCGGCCACGAGCGCGGCGGGACGCCGGAGGCGCAGGCCGTGCGGCGGCGCGGGATGCCCGGGCCCGAAGGGTACCGGAAGGCCCTGCGCCTCATGCGTCTGGCGGCGAAGTTCCAGATCCCCGTCATCACGCTCATCGACACCCCGGGGGCCGACAGCAGCTACGAGGCGGAGCGGCGGGGGATCGCGCAGGCGCTGGCCCGCAACCTGGCGGCGATGGCGGTCCTGCCCACGCCGATCGTCTCGGTGATCATCGGCGAGGGCGGCAGCGGCGGCGCGCTGGCTCTCGGGGTCGCCGACCGCGTGCTGATGCAGGAGCACGCCATCTACTCGGTCATCTCCCCCGAGGGCGCGGCGGCCATCCTGTTCAGGGACGTGGGGAAGGCCGAGGAGCTGTCGGAGGCCCTCAAGCTCACCGCCCACGACCTGCGCCGCCTCGGCGTCATCGACGCTGTGATCCCGGAGCCGCCGGGCGGGGCCCACCTGGACCACGCGTCGGCGGCGGCCGTGGTCAAGGCCCACATCGCGTCCGCGCTCCGGGCGCTCCGGCGCGTGCCCACGGCCACGCTCCTGGCCCGCCGGTACGCCAAGTACCGGCACATGGGCCGGCTCGGCGTGTACTGGCGCGAGATCGTGCGGGAGGAGATGCAGGAAGCGCTCGACGCCCTCGCCCGCCGGTTCCCGCGGGGCGAGGGGCCGTGGCGCCGGGTCCGCGGCGGGGCAGAGGAGACCTGACCCAATCACTGCGCCCGCGACCTCACACGACTCGGGAGGCGGCGGGAGCGGGGGAAGCGGGCCCCCTTGCCTTGCCCGACAGCCACGGTGTTCTGCATGATGAGGCGCCCTTCTTCCTTCGTAGTCTCCCTGGAGAACCAGCGGGAGGCGAGCCTGGATCCCGGTCGCTTCGCGCCCGAAGGCGTCCCCTGCGGGCGGGACGCCCCTGCGCGGAACGCTCGAGAAACGCTCGAGATGTCATCCTCTTAAGCGGACCCTTGGGGTCCGGGATCGGTGTCCTGAAAAGCCGGGAGGAGGACCAGGATGAGGGGTGTGTGCCTTGCGGTCGTCGTCGCGCTCGCGGTGCCCCTAGCGGCCTGGGGCCAGGCCATGAGCCCCATGGGGCAGCCGCCTGTGACCTCGGCGGCCGAGACGGCCCACTACAAGCTGACCTTGACGATCGGAGCCTCGGAGAAGATGTACTCGAAGGATGAGGCGGCAAGGATTCACCCCACGTCGGGGGAGGTCATGGTGAAGGGGACGATGGCCTCCATGGGGATGGGCGGCATGGCCGGGATGACCGCCAGCATCCGGCACCTCGAGCTGCACGTGGTGGACCGGGCAACGGGGAAGGTCGTGCGGGACGCCACCGTCAGCATCACGGTGACCAACGAGGCGACCCGGAAGACGGCGGCCGTGCCCGTCGCCGTGATGTACGGCGTCAAGGAGGGGCCAGCGGACTGGCACTACGGCAATAACGTGGAGCTCCCCCCGGGCCGGTACACGGTCGTCGCCGTGGTCAACGGCGAGCGCGCGGTGTTCCACGTGACGGTCCCTGGGGCGATGTGAAAAGGACGGGGCCTCACGGACCGGACCGCCCGGCGAGCCGGACCATCGTCCCGGCTCCTCAAAGGCGGAGCGCCGGCGGGCACGGTAGCTTTCGCACTGAGGCGACGAGGGAAAATACCCCCTGAGGGAGGAGGTGATGCAATGCGGTCACGGTACCTTTCGGTTGCGGCAATTACCTTGGCGGCCGTGACGGTCGCCCTGTACGGCGCGGGGGCACAGGGCCAGTTGCCGTCGCCTCCTCCGGGCGCCAAAGCGTGGATCGTCTCGCCGTCCCCCGGGGAGATCGTCCAGGGGCCCGACGTCACGGTCACGGTGGAGTCTACCGGCATCCGGATCCCCGACCAGGGCCACTACCACCTGCTCGTCGATGAGGCGGCACTCCACTACGTCCTGGGACTCCCCATCCCGCAGGGCGAGGGCTACGTGCACTTCCGCCTGCCCCCCCGCGCCACGGTGCGGCTCTCACCCGGGCCCCACGTGGTCGTCCTCGTGATGGGAAACCCCGCGCACGTGCCCTTCGTGCCGCTCCTCTCGGACGCCCGCTACTTCTTCGTGAAGTAGGTAGGGCGGGCGCGGCCTACAGCGGAGGGAAGGCCTCCTCGGCCCGGGTGCGGGCCAGCTCGGGAGGACTGAGGCCCAGGACGGCGGAGGCGCCCGCGAGGAAGCCGGCCAGCATGTCGGCGCCCGAGGGCTCCTCAAGGGCCATGACGCGGAGGGCGGCGGGAGGGATGTCCCGTTCCTCCCCCCGGGCGACGGCGGCGAGGAGCGGGTGCCACGCCTCCCCCGCCTCCCCCGCGTGGGCGGCCTGCAGGTACGCCGCGCTGATCTCGTGGGTCCGGGGAACGGACGTGTCGAGCAGGAGGGAGGCGATCGCCGCGGTCTCCGCGTCCTCGCGGTGCTGGCGCACGAGGGCGAGCGCCAGGAGGAGGCCCGCCAGGAAGTCGTCCGCGGCGGGCGTGAGGCCGGGCCCGAAGCCGGCGAGTGACGAGGTGACCACCTTGAGGCCCCGGTGGTTGCGCCGGAGCAGGGACTCGAGGAGGCCGCCCATGAGGGCGTGGCTCCGCGGGAAGTGGGGCACGGAGCGCAGGGCCTCCGGGAGTTCCTCCGCATCGAGATGGGGAAGCAGGCGGGCGAGGCTGTGGGAGGGTGCATGGGCCACCACGGTCCGGTGGAGGACCACGAGGCCGCGCCGCAACGCCTCGGGCTCGCCCGCCCCCGCGGCGAGGTACGCCTTCGGGTCCCACAGGGAGGCGCGGTCGAGCCCGATCTCGACGCCCTCGCCCAGGAGGAGCGTGCTCCCCGTGGAGGCCGCAGGGGCGCCGCTTGCGACCTCGCCCCACGGGGCGGGGCCTGCTTCGGGGAGGACCACGTGGAGGGGGCCGTTTCCCGCGGCTGCGTGGACGAGGGCGACGATCCGCCCGTCCTCGTCGCCCACGTAGCACCGGTCGCGGGAAACTGCGAGGACCTCCCCCGCCCACCCCTCCTGGCGGATCGTCCGGGCGACCCGCCAGCTCATGGAGGTCGCATCAACCCGAATCATCAACGGTCTCCCCTCCGGGGGGAGGAGGCGGGCTCCCCGCGGCCCTCGCGTACGGAGGAAAGGCCTCCGGACCGGCCCGAGCCACGGCGGGGGCGGCCGCGGCCACGGCCTCGACGATGTTCTGGTACCCGGTGCACCGGCACAGGTTCCCGGCGAGAGCGTGGCGGATCTCGGTCTCCGTGGGGTCGGGGTGGTCCCGGAGAAACGCCAGCGTCGTGAGCAGGAAGCCCGGGGTGCAGAAGCCGCACTGGAGGGCGTGGTGCTCGGAGAAGGCTTCCTGGATGGGGTGGAGGCGGTCCCCCGCGGCCATCCCCTCGACCGTCATGAGGTCCAGGCCCTCGGCCTGGACGGCGAAGATGAGGCAGGACCGCACGGGGTCGCCCTCCAGCAGGACCGTGCAGGCCCCGCACACCCCGTGCTCGCAGCCGAGGTGGGTGCCGGTGAGGCCGCAGTCCTCCCGGATGAAGTCGGCCAGGGTCTTCCGCGGCTCGGCCCGGCCCCTGTACTCCTTCCCATTGATCCGCAACCGGATCTCCACCGCGTCCATCAGGCGGCCTCCCGGGCCCGGGACAGGGCCTCGCGCAGAGCCCTCCGGGTCAGCACCGCCGCGATGTGCCTCCGGTACTCCGCGGAGGCGTGGATGTCGTCCTCGGGGTCTACCTCCGTGCGGACGGCCTCGGCGGCCTGGGCCCAGAGGTCTTCCGAGGGGGTCCCCCCCCGGAGCACCCCCTCGGCCGCCGACGCCCTCACGGGGACCGGTCCCACGCCCGCGAGGGCGATGCGTGCGTCGGCGATGCGGCCGCGGCGCAGGACCAGCACCACGCCGACCCCCGCCAGGGCGAAGTCCCCGTGGCGCCGGGCGATCTCCATCCAGGACCACCCGGCCCCCTCGGGGAGGACGGGGAACCGCACCTCCGTCACGAGCTCCCGGGGGTCCAGGGAGGTCGTCAGGTACGTGAGGAAGAGGGCGGAGGCGGGGACGACCCGCTCGCCTGCCGCGCTTCGGGCTGTGACCTCGCCCCCGAGCGCCACAAGGACGGCCGGGAGCTCCGCCGCGGGGTCGGCGTGCGCGAGGCTCCCGGCCACCGTGCCCCGGGTCCGGATGGCCACGTGGCCGACGAAGCGGAGGGCCTCGGTGAGGAGAGGGCACCGGGCCGCGACCAGCGGGGACCGCTCCACCTCCCGCTGGCGCGTCAGGGCGCCGATGCGGACCGCGCCGTCCAGAGCCCCCAGGTAGCGGAGCTCCCGGATCCGGTTGATGTCCACCACGACCCGGGGCTTCGCGAGCCGCATGTTCATGAGGGGCACGAGGCTCTGGCCCCCGGCGAGCACCTTGGCGTCGCTCCCGTGGCGGGCGAGCAGGTCGACCGCCTCCTCGACCGTGGACGGCGCGGCGTAGACGAAGGGGGCGGGCTTCACGGGGCTCCTGCCAGCTGCTGTTCGAGGCACTTGAAGAACTGGCCGATCAGCATCTTGCCGATCCCGCCCAGCATTCGTTGGCCGACCCCGGCGATGAGTCCTCCCACCTGGATGTCGCCCGTCCACCTGAGGAGCGTCCCCTCGCCCTGGGCCTCCAGGTCGAGGATCCCCTCGCCCTTCATGAAGCCGGCCCCTCCGCTCCCCTCCAGCGTGATCTTGTAGTGGGCCGGGGCCTGTTTCTCCGTGATCCGGAGCGTGCCGGTGTAGGTGCCCTTGACGGCGGCGATGCCGATTTCCAAGGTGGCCTGGTAGGTGTCGGGGGCGATCTCCTTGAGCTCCTTGAGGCCGGGCGTGCACCGGCGGAGCACCTCGGGGTCGTTGAGGGCCTTCCACACGGTGTCCATGGGCGCATCGAGGGTGTTCGTGCCTTCGAGCTTCATCCCGTCCTCCGTCCTCCGCCTGCCAAGCGGCGCCGATCTCCCCGGGGCGCGCGAGCCGGCCGCGGGGAGTGGTGGGGAGAGATTCCTTCGATGCCCGCGGGGAGGATTCCTATAGGGTCCTCCCGGGACGCTCGCCGGCTCCGGGAGCGTTATGCTAGAATGAGGCGCGCGGCGGGGCGCGCCGGACGAGGGCGGAAGGAGGGAGAAGACGCAGGTGGACCATCCCCAGAGGTTCTCCGGGATCCCAGAGGTCGTTGCCGCGCTGGAGCGGCACGGGTACATCGCCGACCGCGAGCTGGCGACGGCGATCTACCTGAGCCTCGTCCTGCAGAAGCCCCTGCTGATCGAGGGGGCGGCGGGCGTCGGCAAGACCGAGGTGGCCAAGGTCATGGCCCGGGTCCTGGACACCGAGCTCATCCGGCTCCAGTGCTACGAGGGGTTGGACGTCCACACCGCCCTCTACGAGTGGAACTACCCGCGGCAGCTGCTCCGGATCAAGCTGGAGGAGGCCAGCGACCGGCCCGCGGAGGAGAAGGAGCACCTCATCTTCAGCGAGCCCTTCCTCCTCAAGCGGCCGCTCCTGCGGGCCATCACCGCCGACCGGCCGCCGGTCCTGCTCATCGACGAGGTGGACCGGGCGGACGAGGAGTTCGAGGCCTTCCTCCTGGAGGTGCTGTCCGACTTCCAGGTGAGCATTCCCGAGATCGGGACCATCCGGGCCCGGCACCTCCCCTATGTCGTGCTGACCAGCAACCGGACCCGCGAGCTCAGCGACGCCCTTCGGCGCCGCTGCCTGTACCTGTGGATCGACTACCCGAGCTTCGAGAAGGAGCTCACCATCGTGCGCACCAAGGTGCCCGACGTCAACGAGCGCCTGGCGCGGCAGATCTGCGCCTTCATGCAGCTGGTCCGGACGGTCGATCTGGCCAAGGTGCCCGGTATTGCGGAGACGCTGGACTGGAGCGCGGCGCTCCTGGCCCTGCACCGCGACCACCTGGACCCCGCGGCGGTGGAAGAGACGCTGGGGTGCCTGTGCAAGGACCAGGAAGACCTCGTCCGGATCCGGACCCACTACCTGCGGCCCATCCTGGGGGCCGTGGAGAGCGTGGGGACGAGCGGCGATGGATGGACCCCGGAGCGGATCGCCCATCTGGCCTCCCAGCTCCCCAAGGCCCGCTGAGGCGAGGCCCGGAGACCTCGCGGCCAACGTCACCCTCTTCGGCCGGAGGCTCCGGGGCCGCGGCCTCCTCGTGGGCCCGGAGGAGATCAGCCTGGCCCTGTGCGCCCTCGCCGAGACCGACGTGACCGACCGGGAGGGCGTGCGGCTGGCCCTCCGGAGCGTCTTCTGCTCGCGCGTCGACGACCTCAGGATCTTCGACGAGGAGTTCGCCCGGTTCTGGCTCGCCCCGGAGACGGCCCTGGCGGCCCCCCGGCAGGAGGAGGGCGGGCCGCAGGACGCCCGGGCCCCGGGGGACGGCCAGGGCGCCGTGAGCCTGCGGGAGTGGTCGGGCGGCGAGGCCGGCGAGGAGGGGGAGCAGTCCGTGCCGGCCTACAGCCCGGCCGAGCTCCGCGCGCGGAAGGACTTCAGCTCCTTCTCGGCCGACGACCTCCAGGCGCTGTCGGAGCTCATCGTCCACCTCGCGCGCCGGATCGCCACCCGCCTCTCCCGGCGTCTCCGGGCGGCCCGGCGGGGGCACCTCGTGGACTTCCGCCGGACGATCCGGAGGAGCCTGCAGTTCGGGGGGACGGCCCTTGCGCTGGCGTGGCAGCGGAGGAAGATCCGCAAGGCCAAGCTGGTGCTGCTCTGCGACGTGAGCGGCTCCATGGACATCTACAGCCGGTTCCTCGTGCAGTTCATCTACGCCCTCCAGGAGGCGCTGGGGCGCGTGGAGTCCTTCCTCTTCAGCACCTCGCTCACGCGGGTCACGGAGGCGCTGGACCGGCGCGACATCCGGGAGGCCCTCGAGGAGGCCGCGCGTCTCGTGCCGGACTGGTCGGGCGGGACCAAGATCGGCGCCTGCCTGCGGGAGTTCAACGAGCAGTACGCGGCGCGGTGCGTGGACGGCCGGACCATCGTCGTGATCTGCAGCGACGGCTGGGACACGGGGGACCTGGACGTCCTGGTCTCCGCCATGCGGACGCTCCGGGCCCGGGCGGGCAAGCTCATCTGGCTCAACCCCCTCTTGGGGAGCCCGGGGTACGAGCCCGCGACGTTGGGGATGAGCGCCGCCCTGCCCTTCGTGGACGTGTTCGCCTCCGCCCACAACCTGCGGAGCCTCCAGGAGCTCGAGCGGCACCTCCGGGAGCCGCGGCGCCGCGCCGTGCGCCCGACCCGGCGGGCGGCGGGGCGGGGATGAGATGAAAGGAGATCGGCCATGCGGGAGATGCGCGATATCCTGACCGCGCTGGAGGGCCTCCACGCCCGCGGGGAGGCCGCGGCCCTTGCCACCGTCGTCCGCGCCCGCGGCAGCACCTACCGCCGAGAGGGCGCCCGCCTCCTCGTCCTCCCCGGGGGCGCGACCGTGGGGTCCATCAGCGGGGGGTGCCTGGAGGGCGATGTGGCCGAGGTGGCCCGCGAGGTGATCCGGACGGGCCGTCCCCGACTCCTCACCTACGACCTCACGTCGGACGACGACACGGTGTGGGGGCTCGGTCTCGGGTGCAACGGCGCCATCGAGGTGTTCGTGGAGCGCGTCGGCGGCGGGGAAGGCGACCTCGTGCGGTACCTGCGGCGCGCCCTCGAGGACCACGAGCCCCTGGCCCTCGTCACCGTCGTGTCGGCGCCCCCGGGCGGGCCCTCACCGGGCTCGCGCCTCGCGGTCCCCGAGAGGGGCGAGCCCATGGGGAGCCTGGGGGACCCCGCGCTCGACGCCCACCTGGCGCATGTGGCCCGGCGCCAGCTGGAGCTGGGCCGGTCCACGACCCTGTCGGTGGAGGGGGGCGAGGTCTTCGTCGAGGTGGTCGCTCCCCCTGTGCCGCTCGTGGTCTGCGGGGCGGGCCACGACGCCATCCCGCTCGTGCGCCTCGCCCGCGAGCTCGGGTGGTGGGTGACCGTCGTCGACAGCCGGCCCGCCTACGCCGTCCGGGAGCGCTTCCCCGAGGCCGACGACGTGGTCCTGGCCGAGGACGAGGAGGTCCCCCGGCGGGTCCGCATCGACGCGCGCACCTACGTCGTCGTGATGACCCACAACTTCCTCCACGACGTCGCGCTCCTGCGGGGCCTCCTCGGGACGCCCGCGCGGTACATCGGGCTCCTCGGCCCGAGGGCGCGGACCGAGCGGATGCTGAAGGAGCTGGAGCGGGGCGGGGTGCGGGTGGACGACGTCCAGCGCTCCCGCCTCTACGCGCCCGTGGGGCTGGACCTCGGCGCCGAGTCCCCGCAGGAGATCGCCCTCAGCATCCTGGCGGAGATCCTCGCGGTCCAGAAGGGCCGCCGCGTCGCGTCGCTGCGGGACCGCGCGGGCCCCATCCACGCGCCGGCCGCCCCGTGAGGCGCGGCGGTCCGGCACCCTAGCCCGTGGTGACGGCGGTCGTCCTCGCTGCCGGCCGGTCCACGCGCATGGGGCGGCCCAAGGTGCTGCTCCCGCTGCGCGGCCGCACGATCCTCGCGTGGGTCATCGACGCGGCCAGGAGCTCCCGCTGCGACGAGGTCCTCGTCGTCCTGGGGGAGGAGGCCGCGCGCGTCGGCGAGGAGGCCGCGCGCGCAGGCGCCCGCACGGTGCTGAACCCCCGCTACCGCGAGGGCATGGGGACCTCCCTCGCGGCCGGCGTGGGAGCGGTGGGTTCCTGGTGCGAGGCCGTCGTCGTCCTGCTGGGGGACCAGCCCGGAGTGGCGGCGTCCCACATCGACAGCCTCATCGACGGGTACTGGCGCACGGGGCGGCCGATCGTCGCCTCGCGGTACGGGGCGCGGCGCGGGGTGCCGGCGCTGTTCGCGAGGGCGCTGTTCGGGGAGATGGCGTCCCTTGCGGGCGACGTGGGCGGACGCCTCCTCATGGACCGCCACCCGGAATGGGTCCACGACGTCCCCCTCGAGGGCCCGGAGCCCTGGGACGTCGACACCCCTGAGGACTACGCGCGCCTCACCCGGCTGCTCCCCTAGGCCGCGCCCCATCGGGGAGGCGTCCGCAGAAGGGAGAGGGCTGGGCTACCACTCCTCTTCCTCGTCGTCCTCCCGGAGCATCCACTCGTCCTCGTCCTCCTCGATCCGGCTGCGGGGGTCGTCCTCCTCGGCCTCCTCGCTGAGCCAGTCCGCCTCGCTGTCGTCGTCTTCGAAGCGGAGAGCGCGCAGGTCCTGGTGCCTCGGGTGATGGTCCATCCGGATCTCCACCTCCGGCGGAGGGCTGGCGTCGGACCCCCCGGGGCTCCCCTGCTGCTTGGAGAGGACCTGGGCGGTCTTCCCCGCGCGGGCACCGGCCGCTTTCCTGGCGGCCGAGGTGGACCGGGATGTGGTCTTCCGAGTCCGTCCCGCCGCCTCCTTCCGCCCGCGTGTAGCCGCCTTGCGCGCCATGATTCCACCTCCGTGTGGGCGTTCCGTCACGGACCTATTATACTGCCTCCGTCAAATCCTGCACTCCTAGACCCCGGACCGGGCGCGCGCCAGCGTGACGAGGAAAATGAAGGCGCTCGTGAGGACCACCGGCGGCCCCGGGGGCCAGTGGCGGAGCGCCGCCAGGGTGAGCCCCGCCGCCGTGGCGAGGACGCCGACGCCCACGGACACGCCCACCATACTGCGCAGGTCCCCGCTCAGGTTCTTGGCGGTGGCGGCCGGGAGGATGATGAGCGCCCCCATGAGGAGGGTTCCGATGACCTTGATGCCGATGGCGACGGTGAGGGCCAGAAGGACCAGGTAGGCGCCCTCGGCGAGCCGGACCGGGACGCCCTCGCTCTGGGCCAGGTCGGGGGCGAGCGTCGTCCGGGCGATGGGCCGGAAGAGCCCGAGGAGCGTCAGGACGACGAGGGCGCTGCCCCCGAGGGCCACCCAGGCGTCGCTCGGGTGGATCTTGCCGATGTCGCCGAACAAACCCTCGAGGAGCGACTCGGACGGGGTGACGAGCGCCCCGAGGGCGAGGGCCGTGGTGAAGAGCACGCCTACGATAGACTCGGCGGCGAGGCGGGTCCGGTGCTCGAGCACGTACACGATCCACACGGCCACGAGCAGGAAGACGAGGGCACCGACGAAGGGGTCCCGGCGCCAGAGCAGGGCGAGCCCGAGGCCGGGCAGGGCCACGTGGGAGAGGGCGTCGGACACGAGGGCCATCCTCCGCAGGATGACGAACACGCCCAGGAGGGAGGCGGCCACGGCCGCGGCGAGGCCCGTGACGAGGACGGCGGGCGGGAGCGCGCTAGTGGGCATGGCGGTAGAGGGTGACCGCGCCGCGGTAGAGCTCGCGGAGACGGTCCGCGGTGAGCGCGTCCATGGGCGATCCAGAGCAGAGGATCCGGCGGTTGAGGCAGAGGACCTGGGAGGCGTGTTCGTAGACGACGTTCAGGTCGTGGGAGATGATGAGGAGGCTCAGTTCCCGGGACTGGGCGATCCGGCGGAGCAGGGTGTAGATCGTGGCCTCCCCCTCCGCGTCGATGCCGGAGGTGGGCTCATCGAAGAGGAGGACCTCCGGATCGTCGAACAGCGCGTAGGCGATCAGGACGCGCTGGAGCTCTCCGCTGGAGAGGTCCCCCAGGGTCTTCTCCCACAGCGGCTCGGCGTTGACCTCGCGGAGCGCCTCCCGGACGCGCCTCGTCCAGGCCCGCCGTCCCCACCAGAACGGGTGGCGGCTCTTGAGCAGGAAGAACTCCACGACGCTCAGCGGGAACGTCCGGTCGAACTCGAATCTCTGCGGGATGTAGGCGACCGGGCCCCGGCGGTGCCAGAGGACCCGGCCCTCGTAGGGGACGAGCCCGAGGAGCGCCCGGAAGAGGGTCGTCTTCCCGGCGCCGTTGGGGCCGATGATGGCGAGCGTGGACCCCCGGGCGAGGGTGAAGCTCACGTCCTCGAGGATCACGGTCCGGTCCATGCGCACGGTGAGGTGCTGGACCGTCAGCACCGGTTCTTCCATAGCGTCACCTCCGGCACGCGAGGGGCGCGTGCCCTCTCGGAAGCCTTGGGGCGTGCGGACCGATGCTATGCGCCGGGCGCGCCGGCCGGGACCCGCCCGGAGGCCTCGACCCGCACGAGCTCGCAGACGGCGGTGAAGTCGGGCTCGCCGGTGGGGTCGTACCGGCCCGCGCTCACGAGGATGTTCCCCTCGGGCCAGTGGACCTCCAGGTTCCCCGGCGCGATGTCGGCCAGGCGGACCCGCCCCCGGAACTCGCCCGCCTCCGACCTCAGGAGAACGGGGTCCCCGGGCCGGAGGCCCAGCCGCGCGGCGTCCTCCGCTGCCATGAAGACGTGGTCCCGGTCCGACCCGGTGAGAGGGTCGCGGTCCCCCCACACCATGCTGTTGAACTGGCTCCCCCGCCGGGTGCTGACCACGAACCTCCCGGGAGGCACGGGGTCCTCCGGCCACCGGGGGACGACGAAGCGCGCCCGCCCGTCGGGCGTCCGGAACCGGTAGTCGCTGCACAGCCGCTCCCCGCCCCACTGGAGGGAGTCCCCCTTGCGGCGGAGGGTCTGGATGCCCTCGTAGTCCCGCACGACGCGCGCGATCTCCGCGCGGACCTCGGCCGTCCCCGCGAAGTGGATGAGGTGCCGGCGCTCGGGGAACGCCCGCTCCGCCACCAGCATGGGGATCTCCCAGTCCGGCCTGGCCTCGCCGATCCGGCGGCCGGGGATCTCGGGGCTGTAGACGATCCGGCGCTCGGTGGTGGTCTCGGTCACGCCCCCCGGCGTCTCGTACCGGGTGGCCGCCGGCAGGAGGACCGTGACCTCGCCCGGTTCCAGCATCATCATGGGGTTGATGACGATGTCCTGGAAGATCCGCACGGGGATCCGCGACAGCGCCTCCTCCACGTACCGGGGGTCCGGGAGGGTGTCGAGGAAGTTCCCGCCGGCGCAGTAGAGCACGTCGATGCGCCCCTCGTGGGCCGCGTGGAGGAAGCCGGTGGCGGTGAGCCCGGGCCGCGCCGGGACGTCGAACCCCCAGATCGCCTTCATGGCCTCCCGGACGGCGGGGTCCCCCACGGGGCGTCCCTGGCCGTAGCTCGTGGGGACCGCGCCCACCTCGGCCCCTCCCTGGACCCCCGAGTGGCCGCGGATGGGCACGAGGCCGGTGTGGGGCCGGCCGATGCGGCCGAGGGCCAGAGCCAGGTTGCTGAGGGCGAAGACGTTCTGCTGGCCGTGCTGGTGCTGGGTCACGCCCATGGACCACACGGTGATGGAGGTGTCGACGCCGGCGTACGTCTCCGCGAACCGGCGCATCTCGGCGGCGGAGGTCCCCGCCGCGCGCTCCAGCTCCGGCCACGACCGGGCCCGGACGTCGCGGGCCAGCTCCTCGAAGCCCGTCGTGTGGGCGGCGATGAAGCCGTGGTCCACCCTGTCGGTCTCGACCAGGTGCTTGAGGGCGCCGGTGAAGAAGGCCGCGTCCCCGCCCGCGGTGATCCGGAAGAAGTCGTCGGCGATCCTCGTGCCGAACACGGCGCTGTCCCATGAGGACGGGACCCAGTAGCGCGCAAGGCCCTCTTCCCGGTAGGGGTTGACGACGACGACCCGGGTGCCCCGCTTCTTGGCCTCGGCGAGGTACTTCATGGCCACGGGCTGGTTGTTGGCCAGGTTGGTCCCCACCAGCACCAGGAGGTCGGTCCCGATCCAGTCGCGGTAGGAGCACGTGGCCGCCCCGTAGCCGATGGCGAGGGTCAGGGCCGACGTGCTGGGGGCGTGGCAGATCCGCGCGGAGTTGTCGATGTTGTTGGTGCCGAGAAACCGCGCCACCTTCTGGAAGACGAAGTAGGCCTCGTTGGGCACCCCCCGCGAGGTCACGTAGACGTACAGCCGGTCAGGGTCCCGGGCCGCGGTGCGTCGGACGGCTCCCGCACAGACCTCCAGGGCCTCGTCCCAGGAGACCCGGCGGTATCCTGGCTCGCCCCGCCTCCACACCATGGGGACGGGGAGGCGTCCGAGGCCCCGCAGGGCGCGCGCGGAGACCCCGCGTAGCGCCGCGGGGCGTTCCAGAAGCCGCACGTCCGCCGCGGGCATGGTGTTGAGCCGGAGCATCTTGAGCCGGACCGAGCACAGGTGGATGCCGTCGATGGTCCAGTCCCGCAGCCCCACGGTCCCGAGCGAGCAGCCGTCGCAGCATCCGTCGTTGAGGATGCGCCACGCGAAGGGCAGCTGGTCGCGGTTCTCGGCGACCGCCTTCAGGATCTCCAGGTACGGGTTCGGCTTGACGTGGCCGAATCCGAAGGGCACAGCGCTCGCGTACCTGCCGCTCCTCCGGAAGCGGGAGGCGGCGACCCCGCCGGCGGCCACCGCGGCGAGACTTGCGCCCAGGAGGAGCGGCCACCGGAGCGCGCGGCTCACGGGACTTCCCCGGGGCCTCCTCCGGCCCCGTCCTGCCGCCCATCCGCCAGCCGCAGCCGGTGGCCTCCCGCGTAGACGGTGAGCCGCGTCCCGCGGACGAAGCCCACGAGCGTCAGGCCGAAGGCCTCGGCCACGGCGCAGGCCAGGCTCGAGGGCGCCGAGACGGCGGCGACGATGGGGATCCCCGCCACCGCGGCCTTCTGCATGATCTCGAAGCTCGCGCGGCCGCTCACGACCAGGATGTGCTGGTCGAGGGGCACCTGGCGCTGCAGCACCGCGTGGCCGATGGCCTTGTCGACGGCGTTGTGGCGGCCCACGTCCTCCCGGATCACGAGCAATCGCCCCTCCGCGTCGAACACGCCGGCGGCGTGGAGCCCTCCTGTCCGCTCGAAGAGCGTCTGGGCCTCCCGGAGCCGGTCCACGCAGCGCAGCAGCACCCCGGCGTCGACGACCGGGGTGAGGCCGGTGACGGGGCCGATCCCCTGCACGTGAATCGCCTCGATGGAGGCCTTCCCGCAGACCCCGCAGCTGGAGCTGGCGTAAAAGTTCCTCTCGAGCCGCCCGGGGTCGTAGGCGGCCCCGGGGCGCAGGAAGACGTTCACGGTGTTGTACTGCTGCTCGCCCTCGGTGCAGTAGCTGACGGCCCGGATGTCGTCGGCCCCCTGGACGACTCCCTCGGTGAAGAGGAAGCCTGACGCGAGCTCGAAGTCGTGACCCGGCGTCCGCATGGTGACGGCCACCGGACGGGGGGGGCCTCCTGTGGGTGGGACCAGGCGGATCTCAAGGGGCTCTTCCACCGCGAGGACGTCGGCTCGCTCCCGCACCACGCCGTCTGCCAGCTGGGTGACCCTGAGGCGCACCGTGCTCGTCCGTATGGGCTTGGGCGCGAGGTCGTGAGCGGTCACGGCGGTGCTCCCGGGGACGTGGTAGGCCCATGGTACCATCGGGCCGCGCGGGGCGTCAACGCGATCTCTCCCGCTCCTCCTGCTCCGAGGCGGCCCTCCCGAGGCGGCGGCAGAGGGCCTCGGCGAGACGGTCGAGTTCGGGGGCGAGGACTGGCGGAGGGACGTCCCCGACCCGGGGCAGGGTGGCCCACACGCAGGTCTCGGCGAGGGGCGTCTTGGGGGGGCCGACCTGGATCACGGGCCGGCCCGGGTGGCGGAATCCCTCGACGAGGACCACCTCGCACGCCGCGTCCGCGGCGCCGGCGGCGGCAAGGGCGATCTGCACGGCCCGCTCCACCTCCGGGGGAGCGCCCGGGATCCGGAGGGCGAGCTCGTCAGGGCCTGCGAGGACGACGACCGCGGCCCCCGCCTCGGCCATGCGGGTGCTGTCGCTGCCGGGACGGTCCAGCTGGAAACCGTGGGCCGCGTGCTTCACGGCGGCGGCACGCACCCCGCGGGCCCGCAGCCTGCCGAGGAGTTCGGCGATGACGGTCGTCTTGCCGCTCCCCGACTCCCCGACGACGCCGACCACGAGCGGGCCGGCCCGCGCGGGCCCGACCTCGAGCCTGTCCCGGTCTTCGGGCATCCCGAGGAAGAGGGTCGTGACCCGCGATCCCTCCGGGAGCGGAGCGGTCCCCGGGGGCACGAGCACCAGGGCGTCGGCGGAGAGCATGGACGCCAGAGTGCCGTGGCCCGCGCCCACGAGGAGCTCCACCCAGGGAAGAGGGCCCGGGCCCTGGACCACCCGCGCCCACAGCGCTCGCATCCTGTCGGTGGCCCGGGGGAAGGGATGTACGAGGATCCCAGGGCGGTGAGGCCGGACTGCGTGGCGGGCCCCGCTGATCCGACGCAGGAGGGGCCTCACGAGGAGGTGGAAGGCCGCAAGACAGGCGACCGGCGTCCCCGACAGCCCGACCGCCCACGCCTCGCCGAGCCGCCCCGCGAAGAAGGGCCCCCCCGGCTTGAGGTCGATCCGTCCCACGAGGCGGGACGCCCCGAGGTCGAGCCATGTCCGGTGCACCAGGTCGGACCGCCCGACCGACACGCCTCCCGTCGTGAGGACGACGTCGTAGCCGGCGGCCAGCGTCCCGAAGGCCCGCATGAGGCTCCCGGCGTCGTCGGCGACGATCCCGTGGTACGTGGCCACACAGCCCGCGGCTTCGAGCTCTCCCAGAAGCGCCACGGCGTTGCTGTTGACGACGCGGCCCTGGGGGAGCTCCCGGGCCTCCTCGTCATCCGCTTCCACCAGCTCGGTGCCCGTGGCCACGAGGGCCACCCGGGGCCGCCGGAAGACCTGGACCGTCGGGAGCCCTGAGGCCGCGAGGGCCGCGGCCACGGCGGGCGTCACCGTGGTGCCCCTCTCCACGAGGACGGCCCCCGGGCGGACGTCCTCCCCCGGCTCGGCGATGTGACGTTTGGCGCCTCCGGGATGTTCCACCGTCAGGTAGCCGCCGCTTACGCGTGCGGCTTCGAGGGGGACCACGCGGTCGCCCCGGCGGGGCATGGGCGCCCCCGTCGTGATGGCCCAGGCCTCGCCCGGCCCGGGCCCCGCGCCCGGAGGGTCTCCCGTGTTCGCCCGGCCGGTGATGAGGAGCCGCACAGGGCGCTCGGGCGAGGCGCCCGCCAGGTCGGCGTCGTGGCAGACATACCCGTCCATGGCCGCCCGCGGGAAGTGGGGCACCGGCCGGGGGGCCCGGACGTCCTCGGCCGCCACGCGTCCGCAGGCCTCCCGGACGGACACGTCTTCCGTCCCGAGGGGGCAGGCCGCCTGGAGGAGGCGGTCCACAGCCTCGTCGAGCGGCATCCCGGACCCGCGCGAACCTTCCACACTGTCACGTTTTCCACGCGGGGGTCTGGGGGCCTGCCAGGCTGCCGGGCAGCGGCGCCTCCGGGCTACGAGCGGTCGATGTGCCAGGTGTAGGAGACCTCGGCGACGCCCCGGAGCATCGCCGCGACGGAGCAGTACCGCTCCTGGCTGAGCTCCACGGCCCGCTTGACCTGGGCGGGGTCGAGGCCGGGGCCCTTGAAGACGTACTCGAGGCCGATGCGGGTGAAGACCTGGGGGTGATCTGCGGCCCGCTCGGCCGTCACGCGGATTTCCAGGCCCTCGAGGGGGGCCCGCATCTTCCGGAGGATGGAGACGACGTCCATTCCCGTGCACCCTCCGAGGGCGAGGAGGACGGTCTCCATGGGCGAGGGGCCGCGGCCCGCGCCCCCGTGGTCGGGCCGCGCATCCAGCGTCACCGTCCCGCCCGATTCCGCCACGCCCTCGAAGGCCATTCCGTCGGCCCACCGGATCCGTGCTCTCATCGGCGCGCCTCCTCGGCCGCCGCGCGGGAGGCCTCCACCACCGCCGCCAGCACGTCGGGCTCGGGCAGGGCGCCGTCGAAGTACAGGCGGTCGTTGAGGACCGTCTTCGGGACCCCCATCACCGCATAGCGGTCCGCCAGCTCCGGGAACTCCGTCAGGTCCACGATGTCGGCGCGCACCTGGGGGCTTGAGATCGCCATCATGGCGGCCAGCCTGGCCGCCCGAGGGCAGTGGGGTCACGTGGGGGTCACGAGCACCTGGAGGTGCACCGGGGCGGGGAGGTCCCTCAGGGCGGCCTTCGTCTCGGGCGCGAGCGGCGGATCGCCGCTCGCGACGTCGAGGAGGACGTCCAGGAGCGTGCTGAACTCGTAGCCCGCCGGCATGCCGTAGTAGCGGACCCCGTCGTCCTCGTCGCCCACCACGGCCGTAGCCGGGACCTTGTCGATGCCGTAGGCCGCAAAGGCCTCCGGATCCCCGATGCGGTCGTGGATCCGGAGGGACAGGAGGGGGGAGCAGGAGGCCAGGTCCTCGAGGAGCCTCTGGGCCTCGGGGCAGGAGCGGCACTCGCGGCCGGGAATGATGAGGCCCGAAGCGCTCTCGGTGAAGAACTCCAGGCGGACGGGACGGGCGAGAGACTGGAGGCGCTGACGCACGGCGTCCGCGTCACGCTCGCTCAGGAGACGCATGGCACCCTCCGGGAGGAGCAACGTCCTTAGGGGAAACGCCCTCGCGGGGGGCGTGATTCCCGACGAGGAATGCGGCGCGATCCGGTGAAGGAGAGAACCGAGACCCTTGACCGGAGGGGAGCGATGGAGATTCACGTGGTCCGGATCGAGAACCCCGAGGGGCTGAACCTGATCCTCGGCCAGTCCCACTTCATCAAGACGGTGGAGGACCTCCACGAGGCCCTGGTGACCGCCGTGCCCGGCATCCGGTTCGGGCTGGCTTTCTGCGAGTCCAGCGGGCCCCGTCTGGTGCGCGTGAGCGGGACGGACCCCGCTCTCACCGACCTCGCCGCGCGCAACGCGCGGGCCCTCGGGTGCGGCCACGTCTTCCTGATCATGCTGGGGAACGCCTACCCCATCAACGTCCTGGGGGCGGTCCGCCAGGTCCCCGAGGTGTGCCAGGTCTACTGCGCGACGGCCAACCCCGTGGAGGTGGTCGTCGCCGAGACCGAGCAGGGGAGGGGGATCCTGGGCGTCATCGACGGCCAGCCGCCGCTCGGCGTCGAGGGGCCGGAGGAGATCTCCGCGCGGCGTGACCTGCTCCGCAAGATCGGGTACAAACTGTGATGCGGACCGTCGGACTCAAGCCCATGTCGGCCCCGCGGAGCGTGCCCCTGCCGCGCATGGTGCGCGTGCTCCAGGAGTTCCCCACGCCGGGCCGGTGCGATGTGGAGGCGGAGATCCACCGGCAGGTGGCGGCTCTGGAGATCGCGCGGCGGATTCCCCGGGGGGGCCGCGTCGCGGTGGGGGTGGGGAGCCGGGGCATCGCCGAGATCCCGCGGATCACGGCGGCGGTGGTGGCCGCGCTCCGGGCCCATGGGGCCTTCCCCTTCATCGTGCCGGCGATGGGGAGCCACGGGGGAGCGACCCCGGACGGGCAGCGGGAAGTGTTGCGGAGCCTGGGCGTGACCGAGGACGCCGTGGGGGCTCCTGTGGTCTCCTCTCTCGAGGTGGTGGAGCTCGGGCGCCTGCCGGACGGGTCCGGAGTGTTCTGGGACCGGGAGAGCTGCGAGGCGGGGGCGGCCGTGATCATCGGGCGGGTCAAGCCCCACACGGCCTTCCGGGGGCCCGTCGAGAGCGGCCTCGTCAAGATGGCCGTCATCGGGATGGGCAAGCACCGCGGGGCCGAGGCCATGCACAGGCCGGGCTTCGGCGGTTTCGCCTCCCGTCTCCTCGAGGCGTGGGAGGTCGTGCGGGCGCGGGCCCCCCTCCTGTTCGGGGTGGCCGTCGTGGAGGACGCCTACGACGTCCCGGTGCGCGTGCGCGTCCTCCCCCCGGAGCGCGTCCTGGACGAGGAGCCCCTCCTCCTCGACCTGGCGCGCCGCCTCCTGCCCCGCCTCCCGGTGGGCGAGGCCGACGTCCTCGTCGTCCAGGAGATCGGGAAGAACATCAGCGGAGACGGGATGGATCCCAACATCACCGGCCGGTACCCGACCCCCTATGCCACAGGAGGACCGGTGATCCACTCGATCGCCGTCCTGGACCTCACGCCCGAGACCCACGGGAACGCCAACGGCGTGGGCCTCGCCGATTTCATCACCCAGCGCGTGCTGGAGAAGATCGACCTCCACGCCACCTACACCAACGCGTTGACGTCCACGGTGGTCGGGACGGTGCGCCTCCCCATGGTCCTGCGCACCGACAGGGACGTCCTGTGGGCCGCGGTCGCCACGTGCCCCGCGCCCGCTCCCGAGGAGGCGCGGATCCTCTACATCCGGAACACCCTCGCCCTCCGGGAGGTGGCGGTGTCGGAGCCGCTCCTCCCGGTCTTGGCCGCCCACGCGGAGAAGGCGTCCGCGCCGTTCCCGCTGGCCTTCACCCCGGAGGGAGACCTCCTCTCGCCCCTGGATCCTGCTCCGGCGCCGTCCCGCGCCGCGTGGGGGGACTTCTGACATGGAGACCCCGGCCCTGAAGCTCGCACGGCTCCAGGAGATCCTCCGGGACCTCGGGAGCGTGGTCGTCGCCCTCTCGGGCGGGGTCGACAGCGCCTACCTCCTGGCCGCCTCCCACGACGTGCTGGGCCCCCGGTGCGTGGGCGCCACCGCGGTCTCGCCCTCGGTGCCGCAGGAGGACCTGGCGGCGGCCTGTCGGATCGCCTCCGCGCTGGGCGTTCGGCACGTCCTGGTCGAGACCCGGGAGTTTCAGGACCCGCGCTACCTGCGCAACGACCTCCGGCGGTGCTACTTTTGCAAGACCGCGCTGTTCGAGGAGCTGGGCCGGCTCGCCGTGCGCCTGGGGCTCTCGTGGGTCGTCTACGGGGCGAACGCCGACGACCTCGGCGACTACAGGCCGGGCATGCAGGCCGCCGCAGAGCGCGGAGTGAGGGCTCCCCTCCTCGAGGCGGGGCTGGGGAAGGCCGAGGTCCGCGCCCTGGCGCGCGAGCGGGGCCTGGAGGTGTGGGACAAGCCCGCCTCCCCGTGCCTCGCGAGCCGGCTCCCCTTTGGGACGCCTGTGACCCGCACGGCCCTCCTCGAGGTCGAGGAGTCGGAGCGGGTCCTGCGCCGGCTGGGCTTCCGGGAGGTCCGGGTCAGGCACCACGGCCGCGAGGCGCGGATCGAGGTGCCGCCCCCCGACATCCCGCGTCTCCTCGAGGTCTTCCCCCAGGTGCGCGAGGCGCTCCGGCGGGTGGGGTTCGCGGAGGTGAGCGTCGCGCCCGACGGACTCCGGTCGGGCCGGTTCTCCGCCGGTCTCGTCCCGGGCGCGGGGGGTCCATGACCGACGCGCGCCTCGAGCGGATCCTGGAGGACGTGGCGGCGGGGCGGCGGTCCGTGGCCGACGCCGTGGCCGAGCTCCGCTGGTGGCCCTACGCGGACCTGGGCTTTGCCAAGGCGGACACTCACCGCCCTCTGCGCCGGGGGGTCCCGGAGGCCGTCTACTGCCCGGGCAAGAGCGCAGACCAGGTCGTGGAGATCGCCGACCGCCTGCGGGAGAGCGGGGCGCCCGTGCTCCTCACGCGGGCCGGCCCCGAGGTGGCCGAGCGGGCGGCGCGGGCCTTTCCCGCCGTCCGCTACGTGTCCGAGGCCCGGCTCGTGGTGGTCGGGGAGATGCCGGCCCAGCGGGTGGGCTGCGTCGGAGTGCTGACCGGAGGCACGGGCGACCTGCCCGTGGCCGAGGAGGCCGCGTGGACGGCGGAGGCGATGGGGGCGCGGGTGGAGCGCGGCTACGACGTGGGCGTAAGCGGCCTCCACCGCCTGGGAGCGCACCGGACCCTCCTGGAGCAGGCGCGCGTCCTGGTCGTCGTGGCCGGGATGGACGGCGTGCTGCCGGCCGTGGTGGCGGGCCTGTGCCGGGCCCCGGTGATCGCCGTGCCGACGAGCGTGGGGTACGGGGTTCACCTGGGGGGGCTGGCCCCGCTGCTCACGATGCTCAACAGCTGCGCCCCGGGCGTGGCCGTCGTCAATGTCGACAACGGCTTCGGGGCGGGCTACCTCGCCGCCCTCATCAACGGGCTCCCGGTGTCCTCCGAGACGGGTTCCGGGCCGGTGACCGATGCGCACGGGGTACCTTGAGTGCGGGAGCGGCGCGAGCGGCGACATGCTGCTCGGCGCCCTCCTGGGAGCGGGGTGGCCGGAGGAGAGCCTGCGGGACGTGGCGGCGGTCCTCGGGGTCGACGTCCGGATCCGCGTGGAGCCCACCTCCCGGCGGGGCGTCCCCGCCCTCCGGGTGGAGGTCGAGGAGGCGGGTCCCCCCGCCGACCGCCCTTACCCGGAGCTCGACCGCCTCGTCAGAGAGAGCGCGCTCCGGGAGGACGTGAAGGCCCGCGCCAGGGCCGTGCTCCGGCGCATGGCCGAGGTGGAATCGGAGCTCCACGGGGTCCCGGTGGACCGGGTCCACCTCCACGAGCTGGGGGGTCTTGATACCCTCGTCGATGTCTGCGGCGTGCTCGAGGGGGTGCGGGCCCTCGGACTCGAGCGCGTCGTGGCCTCTCCCGTTAACGTCGGGGGCGGCTGGGCCACCATCCGGCACGGGACCGTGCCGGTCCCGGCCCCCGCCACGGCGGCGCTCATGCGGGGGCTCCCGGTCTACGGCGGCGAGGGGGAGGGGGAGCTCCTCACCCCCACGGGGGCGGCGCTCCTCGGGGTCCTCGTCGCGGAGTGGGGGCCCCTCCCGCTCATGCGGCTCGAACGGGTCGGGGCCGGGGCCGGTCGCCTCGATCCCCCGCGCGCCAACGTCCTGCGGCTCTTCGTCGGCGAGAGCCTCGGCGGGGAGGAGAGGGCCGGGGAGGGCTCGGGCTCCGCCGATCCGCGCACGGAGCGGCTCGTCGTGCTGGAGGCCTCCATCGACGACATGGCCCCGCAGCTCTACCCCTACGTGACCTCCCGGCTCCTCGACGCGGGGGCCCTCGACGTCATGACCGTCCCGGCCGTGATGAAGAAGGGACGGCCCGGCCACCTGCTCCGCGTCCTCGCCGAGCCCGAAAAGGCCTCCGACCTCATCGGCCTCCTCCTCGGCGAGACGACGACGCTCGGCGTCCGCCGGTACGAGGTGACCCGCGTGGCGGTGGCGCGGGGGATGGTCGAGGTGGAGACGGAGTTCGGACCGGTGCCGGTGAAGGTCAGCACCGACCCTGCGGGAGGCCTCACCCTTACGCCGGAGTTCGACGCGTGCCGGGCCCTCGCCGAGCGGCACGGGGTGCCCCTCAAGCGCGTCCTCGCCGCAGCCTACCGGGAGGCGGCCGCCCGCGAGGCCCGCGGGCGCGGGGAGGGGCGGTGAGCCCGCGCGACCTCCGGAGGCGCTTCAAGGCAGAAGCCGCCCGCGCCGCCGTGGCCGAGGAGGTCCGGGACGGGATGGTGGTGGGGCTCGGGACCGGGACGACGGCCGCCTTCGTGGTGCGCGAGCTGGCCCGGCGCGTGAGGGAGGAAGGGTGGCGGATCCAGGGCGTGGCCACCTCCGCCCGCACGGCCGCGAGCGCGCGGCGGTTGGGGATCCCCCTCGTCTCCCTGGAGGCCACGCCCGACGTGGCCCTGGACGGCGCGGACCAGGTCGACCCCCAGCTCAACCTCCTGAAGGGCGGCGGAGGCGCGCACGTGCGGGAGAGGCTCGTCGCGCTGTCGGCCCGGCGCGTGGCGATCGTGGCGGATTTCACCAAGGCGGTGCCGCAGCTCCGGGGCCCCGTCCCCCTCGAGGTCCTCCCCTTCGCCCTCCCGTGGGTCCAGCGCACCCTGGCCCACCGGTTCCCGGGAGCCACCGTGGAGGTGCGCCTCCGGCGGGGCCGGCCCTGGCGGTCCGACAACGGCAACCTCCTGGCGGACCTCCACTGCGGCGTCCTCCCTGATCCCGCGGCGGTGGCGCATTCCCTGGACGGCCTCCCCGGCCTCATCGGCCACGGCCTCTTCATCGGGATCGCCCACGTGGTGTACCTGGCCGGCCCCGAGGGGATCCGCCGCCTCGCCCGGCCCGGAGAGTAGGCCCGTCTTCCCTACCCGCGGATCCCGGCCCGGAGGAAGGACTGGACGAAGTACCGCTGCAGCACGAAGAAGACGGCCAGCATCGGGGCCGAGACGAAGAGCGACGCGGCCATCAGCAGGTTCCAGTCGGTGGTGACCTCCTGCCCGATGAACATGCCGAGGCCGATGGGGAGCGTCCGCACGCGGTCGCTGTTGGTGACGATCAGCGGCCAGAAGTAGTCGTTCCAGTGGGCCACGAGGGCCACCAGGGAGAAGGCGAGCACGGTGGGCCGCGACAGCGGCAGCAGGACGTGCCACAGGAACGCCAGGCCGCTGCACCGGTCGAGCCGGGCCGCGTCCTCCAGCTGGCGCGGCACGCTCAGGAACGCCTGCCTCAGGAGGAAGGTGCCGAAGGCGCTGGCCATGTAGGGCGCGATCAGGGCCAGGTAGGTGTCCAGCCACCCCAGCCGCTGGAGGGTGATGAAGTTGGCGATGAAGGTCACCTGGATGGGGATGATGAGGGCGGCGATGATCGCGGCGAAGACGAGCGCCTGCCCCCGGAACCGGAACCGGGCCAGGGCGAAGGCGCCGAGGGAGGCCGTGGCCAGCTGGATCAGGACGATGGCCAGGGAGACGATGATGCTGTTGACGAAGAAGCGGCCGAAGGGGGCGCCGTGCCACGCCTGGGGGAAGTTCTGCCACACGAGGTGCGTCGGCCACCAGAGGGGGGTCGGGGAGAAGACCTCCTTCCTGTCCTTGAGGGCGGTGACGATCATCCAGTAGAAGGGCAGGAGCACCGGGAGGAGACCCGCCCCCAGGACGACGTAGGTGGCGGCGCGCCGGACTACCGCGTGAGGACCCACGTGACACCTCCCGAGAGCACGAGGACCATGGCGAACATCACGAGGCTCACCGCTGCGGCCGTGCCGAGCTGCAGGTACTCGAAGCCGTTCTGGTAGGTGAAGTAGACGAGGACGTTGGTGGCGTTGCTGGGGCCCCCCTGGGTCATGAGGTTCACGAAGTCGAACACCTGGAAGGACCCGATGAGCGCGACGATGGCCAAGAAGAAGGTCGTCGGCCGGAGGAGCGGGAGGACGATGGTGAAGAGCCGGGCGAGGGGCCGGGCCCCGTCCAGGCGGGCCGCGTCCAGGACCGAGCGCGGGAGGGCCTGGAGCCCCGCGAGGTAGATGAGCATGTAGTACCCGAGGTTCTTCCAGATGGCCACCAGGATGAGGGTGGGGAGGGCCCACTCGCTCGTGACGAGCCACTGGATCGGCGGGAGGCCCAGCCGTCCCAGCAGGTAGTCGATGATGCCGTTGTTGCCGTTGAACATCCACAGGGCCAGCGCGGCCGCGGCCACCGTGGGCATCACCACCGGCGTGTAGTAGAGGGTGCGGAAGACCCCGAGCCCCCGGAGGGGCTGGTTGAGGAGCAGGGCCAGGGCGAGCGCCAGGGCCATGGTCAGGGGCACGCTGGTGAACACGTAGACGAGCGTGTGCCCGACGACGCGCCAGAAGAGGGCCGAGTGGAAGAGGGCGGCGTACGCGCTGAGGCCCACCCAGCGCGCGAGCGGCCCCCCCGGCCCGGGCGCGTGGAGGCTCATCCACGCGAGGCGCAGGATCGGCAGGTAGGTGAAGACCCCCAGCCCCATGAGGGTGGGCAGGAGGTAGACGTAGGGGCGGAGGGCCGTCATCCCGACACGAAGTGGGCGAGGGCCGCGCCCGTCCGTCCGTCGAACAGGTGGATGACCGACCCTTCGGGCCTGATCCAGATCCGCTCCGGGCGCTCGGGGACGACCTCGGCGGGCACCCGGACGACGAGGTCGGCGGCCGGGGAGGCGCTGTGGACCAGGACCTCGGCGCCCAGGGCCTCGAGGAGGGTGACGGGGAGGCCGTCCCCGCCCGCGGGGGCGAACGTCACTTTGAGCTCCTCCGGACGGAAGCCCACGCGGACGTCGCGCTCGGCCCCGGCGGGCAGGGCGCCCGGGCGGACCCACCGGAAGACGGCGACGGGTGTCCGCACTTGGAGCGCCTCGTCCGACCACGTGAGCTGGCCCGGGAGGAGGTTGAAGCGGGGGCTCGCCAGGAAGCGCGCCACGAACTCGTTGGCGGGGGCGCGGTAGACCTCGAGCGGTGCCCCCAGCTGCTGCACGGTGCCGGCGTTGAGCACCGCGAGCCTGTCGGCGAGCGTCATGGCCTCGGTCTGGTCGTGGGTGACGTACAGAGTCGTGACCCCGAGGGTCCGCTGGAGCTGCTTGATCTCCGCCCGCACGGTGGCGCGGACCTGCGCGTCCAGGTTGCTGAGGGGCTCGTCCATGAGGTAGAGGGCGGGGTCCCGCACGATGGCCCGGCCCAGGGCGACCCGCTGCTGCTGGCCCCCGCTCAGCTGGTGGGGGCGGCGGTCCAGGAGCTCCTCGATGGCCAGCAGCCTCGCCGTCCGCCGCACCCGCGCGTCGGTCTCCTCGCGGCTCACGCCCCGCCGGCGGAGCCCGAAGGCCATGTTCTGGTAGACCGTCATGTGGGGGTAGAGCGCGTAGTCTTGGAACACCATGGCGATGTTCCGGTCCTCGGGCGGGACCCGGGAGATCGCCGCCCCGCGCAGGTAGATCTCTCCCCGGGTCAGGGGCTCGAGGCCCGCCGTCATGCGCAGGATGGTCGTCTTCCCGCACCCGGACGGGCCGAGGAGGACGAAGAACTCCCCCTCGGCCACTTCCAGGTTGAGCCCCTCAAGGACGGGCGTCGCGCCGTACCACTTGCTGACGTCGACGTACCGGAGCTGGGCCTTCACGGGTTCTTGGCGAGGATCGCGTTCCCCTTGGCGTTGACCTCGGCCAGCGCCTGCCGCAGCGGTACCTTGTTGGCCAGGATGTCCTGGATGGCGTCGTGGAGCATGTCGCGGATCTGGGTGAAGTTGGGCGCGCTCGGCTCGAAGTAGGCGTCCTTGAGCTGCTGGACGGTGATGAGGACCTCCGGGTGTTCCTTGACGAGGGCCTTCATCTCGGGGAGGTCCCACGCCTCCTTCATGACGGCGATGTACCCCGAGTGGATGCTCCAGTAGGCCGTCTGGCGCGGCTCCACCATCCAGGACGCGAAGGTCCAGGCGGCTTCCTCCTGGTCATGCGGCTTCTTGAAGAGCACGAGGCTCCCGCCGCCCGTCGCCACCCCGTAGCGCTTGTCCTTGGGGATGCGGGTGAGGCTCCAGCTGAACTTGGCCGACTGGCGGAAGAAGGCCTGAGACCCCGAGGAGTAGACCACCATGGCGGTCTTCTGGGCCACGAAGTCCTGGGAGCCTTGGGTCCAGGGCGTGTAGGGCGGCATGACCTTGTAGGTGTTCACGAGGTCCCACCAGAACTGCATGGCCCGGATCGCGGCGGGCTGGTCCAGGTACAGGTGCTTGAGGTCGGGGCTGATGATCTGCCCCCCGGCCTCGTACACCAGCGCGTAGTAGATCCAGTTGTAGGCCTCCAGGGGGAACTCGACGCCCCACCGCGTGACCTCGTTCCCCTGCCGGACGGTCAGCTTCTGCGCGTCGGCGATGAGCTCGCTCCAGGTCGTGGGCGGGTGGGCGATGCCGGCCTCCCTCAGGGCGTCCTTGTTGTAGTAGAGGACCGGCACGCTGCGCTGGTAGGGGAGCGAGTAGATCTTGCCCTTGTAGTAGCTGTTCAGGAGGAAGGCCGGGAAGAAGCGGTCCAGGTACGCCTTCCCCCCGGCTTTGGCGATGAAGCCGTCCAGGTCCTCCAGGATGCCCGTCGGGGCCAGGACCTGGGTGTGGTCGTGGACGACGACCGCGACATCGGGGAGCGATCCGGCCAGCTGGGCCGCCTGGATCTTCTGGAGCGTCGCGTCGTAGTTCCCCGTGTACACCGCGGTGACGTGGATGCCGGGGTGGGTCTGGTTGAACTCCGTGACGAGCGTCTGCATGACGGTCGCGAGGCCTCCTCCGAGGTCCACGGGGAACCAGTAGGTCAGCTGGATCGGACCGGCGGCGCGGGTCGGGGCGAGCCCGCCCAGGGTGATGGCGAGGACCGCGATGACGCCCGCTCCCACAAGTCGCAGCACACGTGCTCTCCGCATGGCCTTCCTCCCCTCGTCGTGGAGCCCGGCCCCCACCGGGGCGCGGTCTCCCGTCCGGTGGTCTCACCGGCTGTTCTCTCTTGGAGGTCTGCAGGGCCTCCTCCTCCCTCGGAGCCGCGGGAAGGAGCCCTCCTCCCGGGCCCAGAAAGCGGAGCCGGAGCGGCGGCAGGAGGGATCGCCATGCGGGTGCGCGAGCTCTTCGACCTCACCGGGAAGGTGGCGGTCGTCACGGGGGGGTCCCGGGGCCTCGGCAGGGTGATGGCCGAGGCGCTGGGGGAGGCGGGGGCCCACGTGGCCATTACGGCGCGCCACGGTCCCGAGCTCGAAGAGGCGGCGGCCGAGCTCCGGGGACGGGGGGTTGCGGTCACCCCGGTGGTGTGCGACGTGACCCGGCCCGAGGAGGTGGAGGGGGCCGTGGGGGAGATCCTCGGGCGTCACGGCCGCATCGACATCCTGGTGAACAACGCGGGCGCGGCGTGGGGGGCGTCCCCCCAGGAGATGCCGCTCGACGCCTGGCGCCGGGTGCTGGACACCAACGTCACCGGCATGTTCCTCGTCACCCAGGCCGTCGGCCGGAGCATGCTCTCCCGGCGGGAGGGGGCCGTCATCAACGTGGCCAGCATCGCAGGGCTCAAGGGGCTGCCTCCCCTCGTCCTCGACGCCATCGGCTACAGCGCCAGCAAGGGGGCGGTCATCGCCTTCACGCGGGACTTGGCCGTGAAGTGGGCCCCCTTCGGCATCCGGGTCAACGCCATCGCTCCCGGGTTCTTCCCCAGCAAGATGACCCGGTGGCTCATCGAGCACAGGAGGGACCACATCCTCAGCGCCGTGCCCCTGGGGCGCCTCGGGGAGGAGGACGACCTCAAGGGGGTGGTGGTGTTCCTGGCCAGCCGGGCCGCGGGCTTTGTGACGGGCCACGTCCTCCCGGTGGACGGAGGGATGGCGGCTTGGTGATGGCTACGGTTCCTCGACGATCTCCCACTGGTGGCTGATGGCGACGCACCCCTTGAGGGTCTGCGCCACGGGGCAGCTGCGTTCGAAGACCGCGAGCGCCCTCTCGGCATCGCCCCGCTTGCCGCGGGGAACGGTCAGGTGGTAGGTGACCCGGAGCGTCGTGAGGCGCATCACCCGGTCGGGAGCCTCGATGGTCCCCTCCCCCTCCGCCCACAGCTTATTGGGGTAGCTCGGGATGCCGCGCGCCTCCAGCGCGCCCGCGAGGGTGCCCGTCAGTCACCCGACGGCGGCCCCCACCAGGTGGTCGAGGGTGCTCGGGAGCTCCTCGTCCGGCTCCAGGCCGTAGAAGGCCTTGATCCCGCTGTTGACCCCGTAGCGGACCGGGTCGGGAAAGGCTCCCAGGTAGGCCCTGCGGTTCGGGCGCTTCTCCTGGTAGACTCGGGCCCGCGCGACGTGGACGACGCTCATGGTCTAGCTCCTCGGGTTTCGCGCTGCCCCTCTTCCCCGTCGGGCGGGGAGGACTAGGGGACGAGCCACCTCAAAAGCGGGGTCGCCAGGAGCCCGTAGGCCACGGCCAGGAAGGCGCCCGCCACCAGGTGCTCGTCCTCCGAGACCTGGCAGGCGCGGAGCGTCACGGCCGTAAGGGGGAGTCCCCATCCGAGGATGATGGCTGTCCCGATCCCGACGCGGAGCAGCGTGGACGGCATGCCGGGCCTCCAAGGTGCGCGTTGTGTCCACGATTAGGCGCGGGAGGGACGCTCCCCTGCCGGAAAGCACCGGCCCCGCTCCCCCGGGGGAGCGGGGCCGGCAGGCCGGCGGGAAGCGGCATCCCGGGTCTTAGTGCGTCGCTGCGGCCTTGGGAAGAACCCCGAACGCCAGCCAGGCGCTCAGGACGAGGACAATGACTCCGCCGATCAGGGAGGTCCAGAGCTCCCCCGCGCGAGCGGTGAAGGACAGGACCCACGGCGCGATGATGAACCAGACCCCGACGAGGCCATCCACGTACTGGATCCAGACCTGCCGCCGGGCCTTCTCATTGAGCGCGGCAGCACCGGCCAGGACCAGGAGGATGACGCCGCCGATGATGCTGGTCCACATCTCGGCCGCGTTGCTGGTGAACGCCAGGCTGAACGGGGCGATGATAAACCAGATACCGATAAGCGCATTCACCACGTTCTGCCAGACCATGGACGCTCACCTCCTTTCGTGAGTTGAGTCCCGAGGCCAGTCGGCCGCTTCCCGCCTCCACTTGTCATTATAGCGCGCCCCGCAAGACCGCGGCCGGGGAGGGAGGCAGGTTGACAGGGGGCGTCGCGGGACCTACACTGTCCTCAGGATCCCCCCCCAGGGGGGAGGGGAGGAGAGGGATGTCGCGGACTGTGCGGGGGGTGGACCCCCGCGCCAAGGAGCAGATTCTGGCCCGCCTCCGGAGTATCGAGGGCCACATCCGGGGGGTCATCCGGATGGTGGAGGAGGACGCCTACTGCGTGGACGTGATCCGGCAGACCAAGGCGGTCCAGCGGGCCCTCGACCGGGCGAACGCGCTCCTCCTAGAGCGCCACCTGAACCACTGCGTCAGCGCGGCGATCCGGTCGGAGGACAGCCGGGAGAGGGAGCGCGTCATCGCGGAGCTCCTCGACGTGTTTGAGAACGGCCGGGCCGGGTGAGGGAGATGGCGAAGGCGGTCGCCGAGTTGCCCATCGAGGGCATGACCTGCGCCTCCTGTGTCCGGCGCGTGGAGAAGGCCCTCACCAGGGTGGAAGGGGTCGCGGAGGCCACGGTCAACCTGGCCACGGAGCGCGCCCGCGTTGCCTACGATCCCTCCCGCGTGGATCTGGACCAGCTGGCGGCGGCCGTCGAGCGCGCGGGGTACCGCGTCCGCCTCACCCCTCCCCCGGCGGAGGAGGGGGCTCCCGCCGGGGGGGTGGAGGAGGATGCCCACCCGCGGGGAGAGCTCGATGACCTCTACCGCAAGGCCCTGGTGAGCCTCGTCCTGGGGCTCGCCATGATGGCTGTCGGCTACCTCCCGGTCCGGGTGGACTTCGCGCTCGTCGCCCCGCTCCTCCTCATCGCCGCCAGCGTGGTCCAGTTTTGGGCGGGGGGCGTCTTCTACCGCGCCGCGTGGGGGGCGGCCCGCCACGGCGCTGCCGATATGAACACCCTGGTGGCCCTCGGGACGAGCGTGGCCTACGGCTACAGCGCGTTCGTGACCCTGTGGCCGTCGCTGGCCGCCCGGTGGGGATTCCAGCGCCACCTCTACTTCGAGACGTCGGCGATCATCATCGCCCTCATCCTGCTCGGCCGGTGGATGGAGCTGCGGGCCCGCAGGCACACGGCGGCGGCCATCACGTCCCTCGTGAAGCTCCGGCCCCGCTCGGCCCGGGTGATCCGGGGCGGGGTGGAGCGGGACGTTCCGGTGGACGCCGTCCAGGTGGGCGACCTGGTCCGCGTCCGGCCCGGCGAGCGGATCCCCGTGGACGGCGTCGTGGTGGAGGGGACCTCCACGGTCGACGAGAGCATGCTCACCGGGGAGAGCATGCCGGTCGAGAAGGGGCCGGGCGATACGGTCATCGGCGCCACCATGAACCAGGCCGGCTCCTTCGTCTTCAAGGCGCTCAAGGTCGGGCGGGACACCACCCTGGCCCAGATCGTCCGGCTCGTCCAGGAGGCCCAGGGGTCCAAGGCCCCCCTGCAACGTCTGGCCGACACCATTGCCGGGTACTTCGTGCCCGCGGTCCTCCTCTTGGCCGCCGGAGCCTTCGCGGGCTGGCTCCTGTGGGGGCCGGAGCCGCGGCTCACCCACGCTCTCGAGGCGGCCATCGCGGTGCTGATCATCGCGTGCCCGTGCGCGATGGGGCTGGCGACCCCCACGGCCATCATGGTCGGGACCGGGAAGGCGGCGGAGTACGGGGTCCTGATCCGAGGCGGCGAGGCGTTGGAGCAGGCCCGCCGGATCACCACCATCGTGCTGGACAAGACCGGGACGCTCACGAAGGGCAGGCCCGCCGTCGTCCGCGTGGTCCCCGCCGACGGGTGGACGGAGGGGGACCTCCTGCGCCTCGCGGCGGCCGCCGAGACGGGCTCCGAGCACCCCGTGGGCCAGGCGGTGGTGTCGCGCGCGCGGGAGGCGGGGGTGGAGCCCGCGTCCCCCGAGCGGTTCGAGGCGATCTCGGGGCAGGGCGTCCGGGCTGTGGTCGGCGGGCGCGAGGTCCTCGTGGGGAACCGCGCCTTCCTGGAGCAGGCGGGGATCGCGCTCGACGGCGTGGGGGCGCGCGGAGAGGAAGTCGCCCGGGGAGGGGCGACCCCGCTCTTCGTGGCCGCGGACGGCCGCCCCGCGGGTCTCATCGCGGTGGCCGACACCCTCAAGCCCGAGGCCCGGGAGGCGGTCGCCCAGCTTCGCGCCCTGGGCCTTGAGGTGTGGATGCTGACCGGCGACACGCGGGCCACGGCCCAGGAGATCGCCCGAGAGGTCGGCATCCCCCCCGACCGGATCCTGGCCGAGGTGCTGCCGGGCCAGAAGGCCGAGGCGGTCCGGGCCCTTAAGGCCCAGGGAAAGGTCGTGGCCATGGTGGGGGACGGCATCAACGACGCGCCGGCCCTGGCCCAGGCGGACCTCGGGATCGCCATCGGGACCGGCACCGACGTGGCCATCGCGGCCTCCGACATCACGCTGGTGGGAGGGGATCTCCGCACGCTCGTGACCGCCATCGCCCTGGCGCGTCGGACGGTCAGCGTCATCACGCAGGGGCTCTTCTGGGCGTTCGCCTACAACGTCGTCCTCATCCCGGTGGCCATGGGGGCGCTCTACCCGGTCTTCGGGGTCCTCCTCAACCCGGTCCTTGCGGCGGCGGCCATGGCCATGAGCAGCGTCAGCGTGGTGACCAACGCCCTCCGGCTGCGCAAGTTCCGGCCCCCGCGGGACGCGGACGAGATCCTGCACCCTTCCCTCCGCGCCCGTCTGGGGGAGTACGCCTACCTCGCCGGGATCGCCCTTCTGGCCCTGGCCATCGGGGTGCTGGCGCTGGTGCTCATGGGCCGCGGGGGCCACACTCCCGTGGGGCATGCGGCGCTCGTCCAGGGCAGCGCGGGCGTCCTCGCGCTCGCCGGGCATCCGAGGAAGGAGGCACGATGATGGCGACCGTCGTTCTCCACGTCCCCGACATCTCCTGCGACCACTGCGGACAGGTCATCACCAAAGCACTCCGGGCGCTCCCGGGGGTGCAGGGCGTCTCCGTGGACGTCCCGGGGAAGCGGGTCCGGGTGACCTACGACGAGCGCCACCTGGACGTGGAGCGCATGAAGCGTGCCCTCGAGGACGAAGAGTACCCGGTGGCGGCGGTGCTTCCCCTCGCGGGCGATGAACGCCTATAAGCCCATCGAGGCCTACGGCGTCATCGGCGACCTCCGGACCGCCGCCCTCGTGGGACGGGACGGCTCCATCGACTTCCTCTGCTTCCCGCGGTTCGACTCGCCGACGGTCTTCGCCGCCCTCCTCGACGCCCGCCGGGGGGGCGCGTTTCAGGTGGCCCCGGTGCTGGAGGACGTCCGCTACAAGCAGCTCTACCTCCCCGATGCGAACGTGCTCCTCTCCCGGTTCCTCTCGGACGAGGGCGTGGCGGAGGTCTCCGACTTCATGACCGTGGAGCCGGACCGGCCGTCGGGCACGCTGGTCCGGCGGGCCAAGACCGTCCGGGGCCGTGTGCGGTTCCGGCTCGTCTGCGCCCCGCGGTTCGACTACGGGCGGGCCGCGCACCGCGTCGAGGTCCGGGGCCAGGACGTCCTCTTCCTGCCGGAGGGGGGGGCGACGCCCCCGCTGCGGCTGCGGTCCCAGGTGCCCCTGCGGGTCGTCAACGGCGACGCGGTGGCGGAGTTCACGCTGGACGTGGGCCAGACGGCCGCGTTCCTCCTGGGGGAGGCGAGCGAGGATCAGGCCGCCCGCTGGAGCGCACCGGGGTACGTGGCCGAGGCGTTCAAGGCCACCCTCAACTTCTGGAGGCGCTGGATCGCCCGCTCGCTCTACCGGGGCCGGTGGCGCGAGATGGTGAACCGGTCAGCCCTCACCTTGAAGCTGCTCACGTCGGGACGGGACGGCTCCATGGTGGCCGCGCCGACCTTCGGGCTCCCCGAGCACGTGGGCGGCGAGCGCAACTGGGACTACCGCTACACGTGGATCCGGGACGCCTCCATGGCCCTCGGCACCCTGATCCAGCTCGGCTACCTGGACGAGGCCACGGCCTTCCTGCGGTGGCTCGAGGGCCGGTTTGCGGGGCCGGGCGCGGAGGCGCCGCTCCAGCCCCTCTACGGCCTGGACGGCCGGCGGGAGGTGGCCGAGGAGATCCTCCCGCACCTGGAGGGGTACCGGGGGTCGTCCCCCGTGCGGATCGGCAACGCCGCCTCCAGCCAGCTCCAGCTCGACGTGTACGGAGAGCTGTTCGACGCCATCTACCTCTACAGCCTCCACGGGGAGCCGCTCCCCCTCGACCTGTGGCAGGACCTCGTCCGCCACGCGGACTGGGTGTGCCGGCACTGGCGCGACCCGGACGACGGCATCTGGGAGGTCCGGGCGGGGAGGCGGCAGTTCCTCTCGTCGCGCGTCATGTGCTGGGTGGCCCTGGACCGAGCCCTCAAGCTCGCCCGCCGCTGGCCCTATCCCGCTCCCGTGGAGGAGTGGCGCCGCAGCCGGGACGAGATCTACCGGGATGTCCTGGCGCGTTTCTGGGACTCCGACAGGCGGGCCTTCGTGCAGTACCCTGAGACCACGTCGGTGGGCGCGGCGAGCCTCCTCATGCCGCTTGTGGGATTCATCAGCCCGGTGGACCCGCGGTGGCTGGCGACGCTGCGGGCCGTCGAGACCGACCTGGTGGACGACTCCCTCGTCTACCGCTACCGGGTCGAGCTGACCCCCGACGGCCTCCGGGGCCGGGAGGGTACCTTCTGGCTGTGCTCGTTCTGGTACGTGGAGTGCGTCTCCCGGTCGGGCGACGTGGAGAAGGCCCGCTTCCTGTTCGAGAAGATGCTGGGCTACGCCAATCACCTGGGGCTCTACGCCGAGCAACTGGGACCCTGCGGGGAGCACCTGGGGAACTTCCCGCAGGCGCTTTCCCACCTGGCGCTCATCCGGGCGGCCTGCGACATCAACGCGCGTCTCGAGGCGGCCGGGAAGGGCGGGTGACCGGGGTCCTCAGGCGGTCGCGGGGAGGGGGGCGATGTACCCCCGGGCCGCCAGGGACTCCAGGATCCGGTCCAGGTGGCGCAGGGTGACAGGATCGGCCGACGCCCCCGGGTGGCGCACCGTGGCCCAGCGGATGGCCCCCCGCCTCACCAGGATCTCCTTGCGGAGGGCCGTGCCGATCCCCGGCTGGAACTCGAAGCGGATGAGCGGGAGGATGGCGAAGAACAGCTCGGCTGCCTCCCCGTGGCGGCGGTCCCTGTGGAGGCGGTACAGGTGCACCAACAGGTCGGGGAATGCGAACCCCGTCATGATCCCGACGGCACCCCGGTCGAGCTCCTCGAGGGCGTAGAGACCTCCCAGGGCACCGAAGATACCGAAGCCCTCGCCCGCCAGGCTGCGCACGCGGTCCATCTTGGGGCCCGTGGGCGCGTCCTCCAGCTTGACGTACCGCACGGGGTCGAGCTCGGTGTAAAGCCGCGCGAGGAGCGCCGGGGAGAGGAGAACGCCCGTGGCCGGCGGGTAGTCGTGGACCACGATGGGAACCGAGACGGTGCGGGAGATCTGGGCGTAGTACTCGAACAGGACCGAGTCCTGCTGCACGCGGGGAGGGCCGAGGAGGAGCGCATCCGCCCCCAGGTCCGCCGCGCGCCGGCAGGCTTCTCTGGCGACGTCGGTCCCCTGGGCTCCGGCGCCCACGACGAGGGCCCGGTCGGAGGGCAGCGCCCGCCTGACCGTGCGCACCACCTCGTCCCGTTCCGCCTCGGTGAGGCGTTCGGCCTCGCCCATGACGCCGAGGACCGCGAGGCCATCCACCCCGCACCGCACCATGAACTCCGTGAGGGTCCTCGTGCTGTCGGTGTCCAGCCTCCCGTGCTCGTCAAAGGGTGTGGGGACGATCGGGTAGACGCCAGCCAGCATGGTCCCGGTCTCCTCCTGTCGCGACGTCGTCGGCCGATTCCGGTGGTGCATGGAGCGCACTTTGCCTTGACACCTCTTCACTGGGGCCGTACCATGGCTCATGGCGGGAGTGAGCCACCGCGGGGGCGTGGTGTAGCCTGGTTAACACACCTGCCTGTCACGCAGGAGATCGCGGGTTCAAATCCCGTCGCTCCCGCCAGCTGAGCCTTTCTGCTCGGACCCCCCCGGGACTCAGCTCCCCTGCGGTGTCTCCTGCGCGACCTTTTTGCTGAACAGGATGAGGGCCCCGCTGACCGCCGCCCTCGCGAGGTCGCGAGTCCGCAGCCGATCTGCGGGGATCTCCGTCGTGTAGGTGTGCGGGCCCCGGGAGAGTGTGATCGCGAGGACGCCGTCGCGGATCTCCCGGACATCGCCCACCCCGACGTCATCCCGGCCCAACCCGCTGAGCACGTCCTCGACCATCCTCCTGTAGCGCTGGAGCTCCCTGGCGCTCGGCACGGCCGACCACCTCGCCTGTCTCCCATTGTAGGCGCGCGGATGCCGGAAGGGGAACCTCCGCGTTCGGCAGCAGGAGGGGGTCGCCGGGCATTTCCCCGCGGGGATGGGCAGCGTGCGTCCCCTCTTGGTCTCTTGGGCTGGCGCGCTCCCCGAAGGACCGGGTCTTGAGGTCTGGAGCGCCGTGGTCGGGCGCGGCCAGTCATGACCTTGCCCTCCGCTTGCGGGGTGATTATACTGGGGGTCGATCGAGAGAGGGAGCCGGGGTAGCTCAGGTGGTAGAGCAGGGGACTGAAAATCCCCGTGTCGGCGGTTCGACTCCGTCCCCCGGCACCATATTTTTCAAGGTGTCTGAACGGGGACTCACCGCGAGGACCCCTGGACCTTCATCAGCAAATCACGAGCTGCTGAATGGCGTCACGGACGAGGGTGGCGAGGAGATTTGTCTTCAGACCGAGGCCGCTCAAGGCCGGGAATTGGAGGGCCACCTGGGTAGACGGCATGGTGTCCCATGGGGCAGACTCGGAGGCGCGCATGGTATCCAAGATGGTAGCGTCGAGATCGCGAAGGGACAGGCAACCTGACCGTTGGTGCCGCGGGAAGACAGAGCGGGGGAGGGGGTAACGACTGATGCCGCTTGGCTGATAGCCGTCATGGTGATCGGGGCGGAATACTCACGGTGACGATCCGTGGGAATCCAGTCGGTCGTGTCGGTCCCTCGGCGGTTACGAGTGGTCGGACTCCGTGGAAAGGCGGACGCGATCTTGATCCAGCGTGACTGTTCGCGGCTAATGTGCCGCGCTTCCGTTGCGGCTTTCGGAGAGGTCCTGCTCCTGGCTGAAGATGAGAGCGATGTCGTAGCTACCCGCGTGAGCAAGCCGGATGACGTCAAGGGCCGGTCGGACGTTGATACCCTTCTCTTCTCCCGAGAGAAATGCGCGCGTGGTGCCGTCGGGAAGGTGGATCTGCACGTTCCGATATCGCAGCGGTCTGGAGAAAACGATGACGCCCTGTCGTCCCTGACAGCGAGTCTCTGCTCCCGGAAATGGTGCCAGAAATGGATCATCGTTTGCGTCGTGGAACGCCGGCGTAGAAGTGGACGGCGGTGAGCGACCACTGCGTGGACAGGTAGGCAGCCTCAGCGAGGGTACGGACGTCAAACGACGCTTGGTGGGCCTTTGGTGGGCGTGGCGGCGGGCTCCGGCCGCCCACTTTCCCTTCGCCCGCCCCCCTGCCATAATCGTGGTGTGCGGGGGAGGCTGTGAGAGGCGGTGTGAGCGATGACGCGCGTTCCGTCCTCGTCTTCGGGCCTCACGCAGGCGCTGCGTGGCCGGGAGGAGATCTTGATCACGGCCACGAGGCGCAAGGACCGGCGCCCCATCACGCACCCGGTGTGGTTCGTCCCCGAACGCAGGACGCTGTGGCTCCTCCCCGTGCGCGGATCGCGCACGCGGTGGCTCCGCCATCTCCGGGCCGACCCGACGATCGCCGTCCGGGCCGGGCGCCGGCGCCTCACGACGACGGCGGAACCGGTCACCGACCGCGCGACGGTCCGGGCGGTCGTCGCCAAGTTCCAACGGAAGTACACCCGGCAGGAAATCGAGCGCTGCTACACGACGCTTGACGCAGCGGTCAGGGTCCCGCTCCCCTAGGCGGGCGCGCCCGCCGCGGCGCGCGCGGTGCCGCCCGCGGGAGCGACCGCGGTGAGGGCGGCGATCGTCGACGAGACGGGCCGGCGCATCGGTCGCCGGGCCGGAGAGAGGGCGGTGTAGCGTGTCAGGCCTGGACCGGCTGATCCGCGGGCGGCTCTACTACGGGTGGATCATCGCGGCCGTGACCTTCCTCACGCTGCTCGCGGCCGCCGGCATCCGCTCGGCCCCCGGCGTCCTCATCATCCCGCTCGAGAGGGAGTTCGGCTGGACCCGGGCCACCGTCTCGCTCGCGGTCGCGATCAACTTGGTGCTGTACGGGCTGGCCGGCCCGTTCGCCGCCGCGCTCATGGACCGGTTCGGCGTCCGCCGCGTGATGCTCGTGTCCCTCACGCTCCTCGCGGCCGGCGTGGGGCTGACCGCGCTCCTGCGCACGCCGTGGCAGTTCGACCTCCTCTGGGGCGTGGTCGTCGGGATGGGCACCGGCACCACGGCGCTCGTGCTCGGGGCATACATCGCCACCCGCTGGTTCGTCGAGCGGCGGGGGCTGGTGATGGGCCTCCTCACCGCGAGCACGGCCACGGGCCAGCTGCTCTTCCTGCCGTTTCTGGCCTCCCTCGTCGTCGCGCACGGCTGGCGGACGGCCGTCCTGGCCGTGACCGGCGCCACGCTGCTCCTCTTCCCTCTGGTGGCGGTGTTCATGCGGAACGATCCCCGTGAGCTCGGGCTGCGGCCGCTGGGCGCCGCCGCCGCACCGCCCGTGCCAACGGCGCCCCCCGGGGAGCCCGCGGCACGGCCGGGCCCCGGTTCGGTCGGCGGCGCCGCGCTCGGGGGCCTCGGGCAGGGGCTGCGCTCGCGGGAGTTCTGGCTGCTCGCCGGCAGCTTCTACATCTGCGGCGCGAGCACCAACGGGCTGATCGGGACGCACCTGATCCCGGCCTGCATGGAGCACGGGATCCCCGAGGTGATGGCGGCGGGCCTGCTGGCCGCGATGGGGGTGTTCGACCTGATCGGGACCACCGTCTCCGGCTGGCTGTCGGACCGGTGGGACAGCCGGTACCTGCTGGCGTGGTACTACGGGCTCCGAGGCCTGTCGCTGCTGTTCCTCCCGGCCGCCCTCGGAAACCAGCTACTCGGCCTGGCTGCGTTCCGGACGCCCTTCGCCTTCGGCGCGGCCCCGCTCGGGCTGGTCGTGTTCGCGGTGTTCTACGGGCTCGACTGGGTCGCCACGGTGCCCCCCACGGTGCGCCTGGCCGCCGACGTCTTCGGGAAGGCCCGGGTCGGCATCATGTTCGGGTGGATCGCCGCCGCGCACCAGCTCGGCGCCGCGACCGCGGCGTTCGGGGCCGGCGCGCTCCGCACGTGGCTCGGCGGCTACCAGGTGAGCTTCATGGCGGCCGGCCTGCTCTGCCTGGCCGCGGTCGGGCTGGTGCTCCGGATCGGGGCCGCGAAGCGGGGTGGCGCGCTCCCCCTGCGTCCCGCCGAGGTCGGCGCACCGAGCTAGGCGTGCCGGGAACGCGTCGCCGATGCCCACCCTGATCGGGGTCCTCGGGGGCGTCCTGATCTGTGTGGTCCTGTGGGACGCGTTCGAGACGATCGTGCTGCCCCGGCGGGTAACGCGCCGCATCCGGCTGACCCGGCTCGTCGTCGCGAACGGCTGGACTGCATGGTCGGCGCTCCTCCGCCGGATCAAGGCGCGCCGGCAGCGGGAGACCTACCTCAGCGTCTTCGGCCCCCTCGTGGTGATCGTGCTGCTCATGATCTGGGCGGCCGGGCTGATCGCCGGGTTCGGCATGCTCCAGTGGGGGATCGGCTCCCGCCTCGCGACCCCGGAGGACGGGGTCGGCTTCGGGACGGACCTGTACTTCAGCGGGACGACCTTCTTCACGCTGGGGCTCGGCGACGTCGCGCCGCGCTCGGGGGCGGCCCGGGGCCTGGTCGTGGCGGAGTCCGGCCTGGGGTTCGGCTTTCTCGCGATGGTGATCTCGTACCTGCCGGTGCTCTACCAGTCGTTCTCGCGGCGCGAGACGCGCATCTCGATGCTGGACGAGTGGGCCGGGTCCCCGCCGTCCGCGGGAGAGCTGGTGCGCCGTCTCGGACGGAGCTGCGCGCTCCTGGGCCCGTTCCTCCAGGAGTGGGAGCAGTGGTCGGCGGAGCTGCTGGAGACCCACATCTCCTATCCGGTGCTCGCCTACTACCGGTCCCAGCACGACAACCAGTCCTGGCTCGCGGCGCTCACCACGCTGCTGGACACCTGCGCGCTCGCGATCGCGTGCCTGGGGGAGGTGCCCGTGCGCACGGCGGAGCTGACCTTCGCGATGGCGCGCCACGCGATCGTGGACCTGTGCCAGGTCCTGAACGTCCCCCCGCGCCGGCCGCCGGCCGACCGGCTGCCGCCCGAGGAGATGGCGCACCTCCAGGCGCTGCTCCGCCAGGCGGGGGTGCCGCTGCGGGCGGATCCGGCGGGCGCCCGGCGCCTCGGGGACCTGCGGGCGATGTACGAGCCCTACGTGGCCGCGCTCGCCCAGCGGCTGGTGCTCGACCTCCCCGCGTGGACGGCCCCTCCGGGCGCCAGGGACAACTGGCAGCGGACCCCGTGGCGGTGACGCCGGAGCGGGCGCGGTGCTGAGAGCCGCCTCCGGACCGATCGTGCTGGCCTCCGCGTCGCCCCGGCGCGCGGCGCTCCTGGCCTCGGCCGGGATCCCGTTCACGGTCGTCCCGAGCGCGATCGCCGAGGACCGGCGGCCGGACGAGGCGCCGGCGGCCCTCGTCCGCAGGCTGGCGCGCGCCAAGGCGCGCGAGGTGGCGGAGCGGTCCGAAGGGCGGTTCGTCCTCGGTGCTGCGGGCAGGAGGATGGGACGGGGATGGCCTCTGCGAGGTCACCTTCAACGGCCGCCTCGAGGCGGCCGCGGGATCCCTGCGGGGGGTCTAATCAATTAGGTCATGCCCCGGTCCGTCCAGGGGCCGTCCCCTTTCGTGGTCCCGCAGCGCCGTGGCTGACCCGAGGGCGGGTCCCGTCCGCTGGGCCCAGGAGGGCCGGGGTGGAGGCCGAGGTCGAATCCGGGCATGCGGGGTTCGGGGTCGCCCCTCCCTGCGGTTGGGAGGAGGTGGACCTGGGGATAATGGGACCGAGGACCTCAGCAGGGAGGGGGTGAAGGACGTGGCGTTGTGGCTTCTCCTGGGCGTGCTCCTGGGGCTCGCCGCAGCGATGCACTGGGAGGACTGACGGCCCGCGGGTCAGCGGGGATACCGGGCCAGGATCTCCTTGACCTCGTCCAGCGGCAGCGCGTGTACGGTTCCGCGCTTCCCGGTCATGGTCTCCGCGGAGGTCAGCGCGTTCAGGATGGATTCTTCTGTCGCGTCCGCGACGGCCTCGAAGAACGTATCGAGGTGCGGGTGCGGGATCATGCCGAGGTCGTACCGGGAGGGGGGAGAGTCCAGGGGGATGTGGTTCCCGGTCGCGAAGGCCACGACGAGGTCGCCGCTCGAGTTATAGCCCAGCCCGCCGACGCGCGCGAGGCCGACCACGGCGCGGCGGGCGAGGCGCCGGCACTGCACGGGGACGAGCGGCGCGTCCGTTGCGACGACCATGATGATGGACCCCTCCGGCCGGGTCTCAGGGGGCTGCGTCCCGCCCCACCGGGGCTCGAGCAACCGTCCCACGGGCACCCCGTCGATGCGCAGGTCCCTCATGCGTCCGTAGTTGGCCTGCACGAGAACGCCCACGGTGTACCGCCCCGCCGGGACGTCCACGACCCGGGAGGCCGTGCCGATCCCGCCCTTGAACCCGTGGCAGCGCATCCCGGTACCTCCCCCGACGTTCCCCTCGGGCACGGGCCCACCCGAGGCCGCATCAAGCGCCGCACGGGCGTGGTCGGCTGTCACGGGGAACGCGTCGATGTCGTTGAGCCATCCGTCGAAGGTCTCGGCGACGACGGGGAGGTGGAAGCGGTGGCTGTGGCCGCGCTCCACCGCGTGGGCGATGAGGGCATCGCGCACGACCCCGACGGCGTAGGTATTGGTGAGGCCGATGGGGGACCCCAGGAGCCCTGACTCTTCGATCCAGGGGATCCCGGTCATCTCGCCGTTCCCGTTGAACAGGAACACGCCGGCGAAGGCGTGGTCGGTCCAGATGGCGCCCTCCCGCGGCACGATCATGGTCACCCCTGTCCGGGCGATGACCGGTTCGTCGTGGATGACGGTGCAGTGCCCCACGAGGACGCCGGGCACGTCCGTGATGGCGTTGTGGGGGCCGGGCGGGAGCCGGCCGATCGCGATGCCGAGGTCGCGGGCACGGGCGCGCGGCATGGTCCGTCAGCCCTGGGGAGGGGCCCACCTGGGCGGGCGGCAGGCCCGGGGCCGGTCGCGGAGAACTGACACCCCTGGCCCCCCACTCAGGGAGCGGGAACGCCGAAGGTGATTGAGCGACCGAGGATTCTGCTCCTGAACCCGATGCTCGATCCGGCCGGGCACGCCCTGCTGGCCGAGCAGGCGGAGGTGGAGGTCGTCGCGAGCGACGCGGACCCCGGGCGGCTCCGCGCCGCCCTGGCCGCAGCCGATGCGCTGGTCGTCCGGCTCCCGGGGCGCGTCACGGGCGAGACGATCGCCCAGGCCCCGCGCCTCCGGGTCATCGCCGCGGCGGGCGCGGGCGTCGACCACATCGACGTGGCGGCGGCCACGGCCGCCGGCATCCCCGTCGTGAACAACGCGGGGGTCGGGCCGGGCCCGGTGGCCGAGCACGCCGTGGGACTGATGCTGGCCCTGCTGCGGCGCATCGCCGTGGGGGACCGCCGGCTGCGCCGGGAGCACTGGGCCTGCCGGGAGAGGCTGCTGGACGACGACCTCGGAAGCGAGCTCTCCGGGAAGACGGTCGGCGTCGTGGGATTGGGGGCCATCGGCCGCAGGGTGGCCGCCATCTGCTCTCGGGGTTTCGGGGCGCGGGTCGTCGCGTTCGACCCCTGGGTGGACCAGGACGTCTTCGACGCCGCAGGCGCGGAGCGCCGGTCGAGCCTGGACAGCCTCCTCCGGGAGGCGGACATCGTCACGCTCCACGTCCCGCTGACGGAGCGCACGCGCGGCCTGATCGGGGAGCGGGAGCTCCGGGTGATGAGGCCGGGGTCCTACCTGATCAATTGCGCGCGGGGGGCCGTCGTGGACCACCGGGCCCTCGCCCGCGCGCTCGTCGCGGGGTGGATCGCCGGGGCGGGGATCGACGTCTTCGACCCGGAGCCCCCGCCGCCGGACCTCCCCCTCTTCTCCCTGGATCAGGTGGTGGTCACCCCGCACATCGCGGGGCTCAGCCGCGAGACCAACCGTCGGCTGGCGGTCTCGACGGCCCGCCAGGTCCTGCAGGTCCTCGCCGGGGAACGTCCCCCGCACGTGGTGAACCCCGAGGTGTGGGACCGGCGCCGCGGCGCGGGGCGCCTCAGGGAACAGCCACCCGGATAGTCTGGGCCACGCTGGACGTCCCCACCGCGCCCGCCGGCACGGTCACGTGCCCCCCGTGGATGAGGGCGCCCGCGGCCAGCCCCAGCGGGCCGAGCAAGATGGCCCCCGTGAGGCTCGTCGCCCCCGCCGCCCCCACGTCCTTGACCTGCCGGATGGACGCGGGCGTCACGTCGAGCGGGGCGAGGCGGACGGGGCGCCCGTCCACGGCGGTGGCCTGGATGTAGCTGATGTGGACCCGGGCGTTCTTCCCGAAGATGCCGGGCTGGGAGACGTCGGTGACGATCCCCCGAGCCGGGTCGCCCAGCCGGAAGATCACGTACCGGTCCACCAGCACGTCGGCGGCGATCTCGAACTTGACCACGTCCCCCTCCTTCGCCTTCGAGGAGTCGAGGGGCTCCAGGAACTTGAGCAGCACCTTGGTCCCGGCCGGGACCGTGACGACCGTGCCGGCGTCGGCCGGAGGGGCGCCGAGGACGGCGAGGAGAGCTACCAGGACGGCGGCCGCGCTGCGCATCGCATCCTCCTCCCTGAGGGGTCGGTGACACCAAGGAATTCGTCCCCGGAGGCCCCGGATCCCCCGTCGGGGCGAAGGGTCCCGGGGAGGGAGCCACGGGTGTTCGGAAGGAAACCCGGGGGACTCCCCGAAGACCCTATCTCCGAAGCCGTAACGAGACGATGAGCATGGGAGGGAGATATGACGAAGGCACAGTTCGCGGCGCGGCTCGCCGAGAGGCTGTCGACTCGTGACAGGACGGTCAGCAAGGCCGAAGCGGCGCGAATCGTGGACGAGGTCACGACGTTGCTGACCTCGGTTCTCAAGAAGGGCGACCGGGTGCGGTTCCCGGGATTCGGGACCTTCCGGGTGCTGAAGCGCAAGGCGCGGATGGCCCGGAACCCCCAGACCGGCGAGCCGGTGCGGGTCCCGGCGCGGACCGTTCCCCGGTTCACCCCGGCGAAGGAGTTGAAGGCGGCCGTCAAGTAGCGCACGGCGACGCACGCGGGCCCGTGGGAGCGTGTCCTGCGGGCCCGTCGTGTGCTCGGGGGAAGCGCGAGGCCGGGAATTTCGGGGGCGTCGTGGGCATTATTCACTTATGGCGGATTCGCGCAAGACGTGCTACCATAAACAGTTGCTGAAAACTCGGGCCGCGACGCTCGGGTGCGAAGGGTCCGATCCGCCCCCCTGCGGCTCCCCAGGAGGCAGCATCGCACGATGACGGTCAACCACTTGAAGCTGCTCGTCGGCGGCGTGCAGCTGCGGGACGGTGTGTCCACCATTACGGACCTCCTCGGCCGCATCCTCACGCGGGCGGGGCTCTTCGTGATGGGGGTGGAACGGGGGTTCGCGTCGACCATCTACGGGGCCCACCAGTTCGACCCTCTCGTCATCTCTGCGGACCCTCCCCTCTCCTGGGGCGATGAGGCCGTCGACGTCCTGGTGGCCCTCGACTACGACGTCAACCCCGACGCGCCGGAGCAGCCCAACCGCGACACCCTCCTGCGCCACGGGCGGAACGTCGTCCAGGGGGGCGTGGTCCTGTACGACAGCTCGAGCGGCCTCGTCCCCGCCGACCCGTTCGAGGCGCGCGGCATCCGGGTGTTCCCCATTCCCGCCCGCCAGATCGCCCTCCGGGACCTCAAGAAAGAGGTCGTCAAGAACGTCGTCATGACCGGGGCTCTGTTCCGGCTCCTGGAGTTCGACCAGGACGAGCGGTGGCTGCGGCAGTTCCTGGAGGAGCGGTTCGGCAGGAAGGGGCCCGAGCTCGTCTCCCTGAACCTGGAGGCGGCCCGGCGGGGGCGCGCCGCCGTGGAAGAGGTCCTGCGGGAGCGGGGCTGGGAGGGCGTGGGCTACCGGCTCGAGCCCGTCCGGGGCGCTCCCCCGCGCCTGTACATCGGCGGCAACGAAGCCTTGTGCATCGCGGCCATCCAGGCGGGGGTCCGGTTCTACGCGGGGTATCCCATCACGCCGGCGTCCTCCATTCTGGAGTTCATGGAACGCCACCTCCCGCGCTACGGGGGACGCGCCCTCCAGGGCGCGAACGAGCGGGAGTCCATTCGGGCGGCGCTGGGAGCCAGCGTGGCCGGCGCCCTCAGCATGGTGGGGACGAGCGGGCCGGGGCTCTCGCTCAAGGTGGAGGAGATCGGCGTGTCCGGGATGACGGAGACGCCGCTCGTCATCGTGGACGCCATGCGGGCCGGGCCCTCCACGGGGATGCCCACCAAGGCCGAGCAGGGGGACCTGTGGCTCGTGACGGGCGGGACCCACGGGGAGATCCCGCGGATCGTCCTTGCGCCGTCCACCATCGAGGAGTGCTACACGCTCATGCTGGAGGCGGTCCGGCTGGCGGACCTCTACCAGGTCCCCGTGTTCTTCCTCACCGACCTCAATCTCAGCGAGGGCCGCGCCACCGTCCCGGAAGCGGTGTTCACGGCGCCGCGCCCGCCGGTCGAACGGTTCGTGGCAACCGAGGAGGAGGTGCGGGGCGACCGGTACCTCCGGTACCGGCTGACCGACACGGGGATCTCTCCCCGCCTCGTCCCCGGCACCCGCGGCGGGGTCGCCAAGATGAACAGCGCCGAGCACGACGAGTTCGGGTTCGTCACGACCGACCCGCCCAAGCGCGTCTCCATGGTGGACAAGCGGATGCGCAAGATGGCCACCTACCTGCAGCGCGACGCCCGTCCTCCCCAGGTCTTCGGGACCCCCGGCCGGGGCCCCGTGCTGGTGGGGTGGGGGTCCACGAAGCCGGTGCTGCTGGACGCCCAGCGGAGGCTCCAGGCCGAGGGGCTCCAGGTCGCCGTCGTGCACTTCACCCACCTCTGGCCCTTCCCGACCCACCTGGCGAAGCCGGTGCTGGACGCGGCCGAGGGGCCCGTCGTGGTGTGCGAGCACAACTACTCCGGGCAGCTGGCCGACCTCGTCCAGGCCCACTGCCTGATCCCGACGCGGAGGGTCCTCAAGTACAACGGGCGCCCGCTCTACCCCGCGGAGGTCGTGCGCGCCGTCCACGAGGTCACCCGCAACGGCGCCACCACCGTGCGTCTCGGCGGGACGGAACCGGTCATGGTCGAGGTGAGCCTCGATGCCTGAGGCGACGAAGCCGGCGACGAAGTCGGTGTGGGACCAGAACGCGACCCCGCGGCACCGGATCCAGTGGTGCCCGGGGTGCGGCGACTACGGCGTGCTGAACGCGCTCAAGGCCGCCCTCACCGCGCTCGAGCTCACCCCCTCGGAGGTGCTCCTCGTCGGGGGGATCGGGTGCTCCGGCCAGATCCGCAACTACCTGAACGGGAACTCCTTCTACGGGACCCACGGGGGCGCGCTGGCCTACGCGCTCGGGGCCAAGATGGCGAACCCCGACCTGACGGTCTTCGTCCTGGCCGGGGACGGGGACACCCTGGCCATCGGGGTGGAAAACTTCGTCCACATCTGCCGGCGCGACCCGGACGTCACGCTGGTCATCATGGACAACGGCGTCTACGGGCTCACCAAGGGGCAGGCGTCGCCCTCGTGGGGGCTCGGACAGCCGGGGGTGCGGTTTTCCGAGGAGAGCCCGCCGTTTCTCGATCCGCTGAAGCTGGCCCTGGCGAGCGGGGCGACCTTCATCGCCCAGTCGTTTTCGGGCGATCCCAAGCACGCGGCCGAGATGATCGTGGAGGCAGTCCGCCACCCCGGCTTTGCCATCGTCAACGACTTCTCCCCCTGCGTGACCTACAACCGGGTCAACACCTACGACTGGTTCCGGGCCCACGTGGAGCCGGTCCCGCCCGACCACGACCCCGGGAGCGAGGAGGCCGCCTGGGACCTCCTCCGGGATTTCGACCGCCGGGGGAAGCTCCCCCTGGGCGTGATCTACCGACACCCGCGGGAGAAGGCGCCCGCACGGCGCCTCCCCATGTGGCCCGAGGAACTCTCCCAGGTCGACATCGAGCCCATCCTCCAAGGATTCCGCTAGCCGCAGGATGGCCGTCCGCCTCGCCCGCCTGTGGCTGCCTGACCGCGGGGCCCGTCTCGTCCGCTGCCAGGGCGACGAGGTCCGGGAGCTCGCTCTCCCCGACGGCACCCCCCTCGAAGACTTCGCCCAGCTGGTCGAGCACGCCCGAGCGCGCGGTGTCGGCCTCCCCGAGGCGGCCGCCGGGCTCGCCTCCCCGGGGCCGGCCTATTCCTACGGCACCGTGGACGTGGCGCCGGATCCGGCCCGGCCCCATCTCCTCCTGCCCCTCGTGCCCCCGGAGGTGTGGGCGGCGGGGGTCACCTACGAGCGGAGCCGGGAGGCCCGGCTCGCGGAGACCACGACGGTGGGCATCTACGACCGGGTCTACGACGCCGAGCGGCCCGAGCTCTTCTTCAAGGCGACCCCGTCGCGGTGCGTCGGGCCGAACGCGCCTGTCGGCATCCGGATCGACTCGCGGTGGACGGTGCCGGAGCCCGAGCTCGCCGTCGTCCTGGACGGGGACGGATCGGTCCTGGGCTACACCTTGGCCAACGACATGAGCGCGCGGGACATCGAGGGCGAGAACCCCCTCTACCTGCCCCAGACGAAGATCTACCGGGCCTGCTTGAGCCTCGGCCCCGTCATCCTCGTGGCCGACGGCCCGGTCGAGCACCACCTCCGCCTGTGGTGCCGGATCGAGAGAGGGGGCCGGGAGGTCTTCCGCGGGGAGGTGGAGACGCGTCGCCTCCGGCGCCCCATCGCGGAGCTCGTCGCCTACCTCCGGCGGGCGAACGTCCTCCCGCCCCTTACGGTGCTGCTCACGGGAACCGGGATCGTCCCCCCGGACGAGTTCGCCTGCGAGGAGGGGGACCTCATCGAGATCGGAGCCGAGGAGATCGGAGTCCTGAGGAACCCCGCGATCCGCGTAGGGTAGGGGTCCTCTCTACCGCCTCGAGGGCCGCCTCCGCCCTCTGGCCTCCCCGGCTCGGGGCGGGGGCGGGACGCGTGGCCCAGCCGGAGGGTCGGCTGCTGCGAGGGCCATCTCCAGCTGGGCCCGCTGGTGGAGTTCCCGGCCGCTCGTGAACCACACGACGACGACCCCGAGGGCCGAGACGATCCCGAGGGCCACGAGCGCCACCGGAGGCCCGGCGACGTCGGCCAGGCGCCCGAAGACCAGCATGCCGAGGAGCGTCGTGGCGCTGATGAACACCTGGCGGCTCGCCATGAGGCGCCCGGCGATCGCCGTGGGGGCGTTGGCGAGGGAGAGGGTGGCGTTGGCGATGTTGGTGGCCACGTTCCCGATGCCGAACAGGAACGCGGCGCCGAGGAGTGCCGGGTAGAGGGTCGTCGCCCCGAAGAGGGCGGTCGCGACGGCCGTGACGAGGAACGTCGCGACGACGAAGGGGACGGAGAGCCAGCGCTTCCCGGCGCCCGTGAGGACGGTCGCGGAGACGATCTTCCCCGCCCCTATGGCGCTGTTGATGACGCCGTAGGCCACGGGGGACAGGCCCGCGGTGGTCCTCACCATGGGTGCCTGGAGGACGTCGAAGGCGAGCGTGAGGTACCCCGGGAAGATGAGGAGCGCGAGGATCTTGTGGATGGGCGTCCGCCAGACGTACTGGAGCCCCTCGCCGATCTCGGCGGTGATGGCCCGCGGCGGAGTCACCCCAAGGCCCGCCCGCCAGGCCACCGGCATTACGGCCACGCAGGCCGCGCCCACCAGGAAGCTCGCCGCGTCCAGGTAGAAGGCTGCGTGGTACCCCAGGGTGACGACGAGCGCCCCGCCGAGGGCCGATCCGATGACCTCGGCGATCCGCTGGGTCATCTGGAAGAGCGCGTTGGCCGTGGCGAGGTCGTCCCGCGGGACCACGGACGGGATGAGGGCCAGCACCGCGGTGCGGAAGAAGACCGTCCCCACGTTGAGGGCGATCAGGAGGGCGAGCCCGGCCGGGAGCGAGCGCAGTAAGATAAAGGGCAGCACGGCCACGAGGCCGGCCCGGCACGTGTCCGTCACCACGATAACCGCCCGCCTGTCCATCCGGTCGGCGAGGGCTCCCGCGAAGAGCCCGAGGAGCCCTTGCCCCACCGTCGCCGCCACCAGCGTGACCGCGAGCATTGTCGCGGATCCCGTGAGCTTCAGCACCCACAGGGTCAGCGCCACGAAGAAGACGTTGTCCCCCACGAAACTGACGAGCTCGCCTCCCCACAGGAGCGCGAACGCCGGGCGGCGGAGGAGGGCGACCCAGTCCGGGAGGCGGCGGGAGACCGGTTGGGGGCGGCCCATGCCGAGGGCGACCCGCAGCGTCGCGACGACCTGCGCGTCGAACTGGGTGCCCGCGTGGGCCTCCAGCTCCCGCAGGGCGTCTTCCGGGGAGCGGGCGCGCCTGTAGGGGCGGTCTGTGGTGAGGGCGTTGTAGGCGTCGACGGCGAGGTTGATGCGGGACCCGAGGGGGATCTCCTCGCCCTTGAGGCCCTGGGGATAGCCGGAGCCGTCCATGTGCTCGTGGCTGCACGCGACGAGCGGGGCCACGTGCTCGAGGCCCCGGATGCTCTCGATGATCCGCGTGCCGGCTTCCACGTGGCCCCGCATCACCTGCCACTCTTCGGGCGTCAGCTTCCCGGGTTTCTGGAGGATCTCCGGGGGGACGGCGATCTTGCCCACGTCGTGGAGGAGCCCCGCCAGGTAGATCCTGTGGACCTCCGTTTCGTCCAGGTCGAGGAGCCGGGCGACCCGGCGGCACAGCTCGGCCACCGCCGCGGCGTGGTGGGCCGTGTAGGGGTCCTTGGCGTCGACCGCGGCGGCGAGGACCGAGACCGCGTCGATGACGCGGCGCTCTTCCTGGCCCCGGAGAATGCGCGGGAGGTAGAGCTGGAGGGTCACGGCGGCGGCGATCACGGGAACGAGGAGCCGGTTTGCGAGCGTCGGGGCGCTGCTCCCCGCCCACACGGCGATGAGGGTCACGGCGACCATGGCGCCGAGGTGCCCTCCAGTGCCGACGGAGAGGAACCGCAGGGCCCGGGCCCAGGTCATGGCGCGGTCCACGTGGAGCCTCGCCGCGGCGATGAGGGTCCGGGTGCAGGCGTAGGCCACGGCACCGATCGCGACCGCCTCGAGGTCCCGGAAGGGGCCCGCCGGAGTCACCAGCGACACGGCCGCAGCCGCCGCCGCAAGGGAGGGGAGGTCCTCGGTGCCCCGGTCGATGACCTGATGGGCGGGGCGCCCGAGGAGGCGGCTCGCAATGCCCGCGGCGGACCCCAGGACGGCGGCCGGCCACCCGAAGAGGGCCAGCACGGCGAGGGTGATCACGGGGGTGAGGGAGAGCTCGCCCTCGGGATTCAGGTAGATGGGGAACCGCTCGAGCACGGCGCCGGCCGCCGCGGCCACGAGAGCCCCCGGCAGCTGCTCTGCGGTGACGTGCCTCACCGCGGCGAGCAGGATGGTCACCCCAGCCGCGGCCAGCGCCCCCGGGAAGATCCTGACGGGCAGCGGGATTTCTTCCTGGCCGGAGGACGCCGGGCTCACGGGCGCTCCTCGTCCCGCTCGGCGACCACGTGGAGGAAGACCTCGACGACCTCAGGGTCGAGGACCGTGCCCGCGAGGCTTCGGAGATGTCGGACGGCGTCCTCCCGGGACAGAGGGGCTTCAAACGGCGGGAGCCCGGCCCGGGCGCTGTCGTAGACTTCGGCGACGGCGAGGATGCGTGCGCCCAAGGGGATTGAGGTCGACGTACCGCGCCCCTTGAGCGAGGCATCCCACCGCGTGTGGTGAGCCTTCACGTACTCAGCGATGAGCGGGTCGGGGAAGTCTTCCAGGATCTGACCCCCTATCGCCGCGTGCTGGTACTTTCCATCGTGAGGGTCGGGGCCCGCCAGCAGCCCTACGTCGTGGAGACGGGAGGCCAGCCGCAGGGTGTGGAGGTCGCGCTCAGGCAGGCGCATTCTCCGGCCTGTCTCCACCGCCAGGGCGCTCACGCGGTCCCCGTGCGCCCGCGCGTCCGGGTCTGTCCCCTCAAGAGCCCGCACCACCGCCTCCACCGTGTCGTCTAGGAGCTCCCGGGAGCGGTTATAGTAGATGTACTCCTGACGGGCTATGGGCAGGGCGACGATGTAGGCGGCTGTGAGGCCGAGGTCCGCCCAGAGGTTTTCGGTCCGGCTGGCGACCGCGGCCAGCACTACGGCGAGAGGGGCTGTGAGGAGCTGGCTCCACCACTGGAGAGTGATCGACTGGCGCCATTCCGGGAGAAATGCCCGCCCAAACCTGAGACTACGAAAGACGGCAAAAATACTGGCATTCACCGCTCGGTTGGTGGCGGCCGCGACAAGGGCAGCAATGACTAGACCTCCCAGACCTCTATCGAGACTGAGGACTTGGTGCGCTGCCCACGCAGCGGCAGCAGCCGGGAGAGCCCACCCCGCCGAGTTGGTGGCCGCTCGCCAAAATTCATTTTGGCGGAACAGAAAGAGACATACAAAAGATCCTACGCCCACTCCCAGGAGGACATCCTGCGGTTCCCAGAGCAGGGCTGCCGTGATGGCAACTCCCATGTTCGCATACGTGTCCCCGCCGAGGGGATGAGCTACGGGTGGAACGATGCTGGCAACCGTAAAGATTACCGTGAGGGCGAGAGCGATGTGGGGGTGGCTGTGAAAGACTGCTACCATGGCCGCGGCGACGTACGCAGATATTTCCAAGACGGCATACACTTGGAAGGGGCGCGGGAAGCGATTGAGAGGTTGCGGCATACGGGATATATAAGGAGGGCTCCGGCTCGGGCGGGCGGTGTTTACCTTCTAGTTTGCGTCGTTGCCCGGCAACCTGTCTCTAAACGGATGTAGCCGACCGCAGTAGATCCCGCTGTCTTGTCCTCCGGTCGCTCCGTTTCGCTCGACCTCGCCATCGGGACTCCGTCACCCCGCGGCGTCGCATCTACCGGTTCCCTCAGCCGGCCCATCGCCGGCCCAGAAACGAGCCATGCAGCGTGGCATGCTACGCAATCCAGCCCGCCCGAATCCGGTAATCATCGTTTATTGTCGACCGCCCCCCATTCTTCCTCCTGACGTTCCCCAGACTTCGTCCAAATCTAACTCATACCCCATTAACCTGCCCTCCAGTCCCTCCGCCGGCGTGATGAGGCCCTATAGTTAGACTTTGTGTAGGTTCATCCGCGAAAACCATCATAGTCTCTGTCCAAAGAGACACGTCTATCGCGGATCCTCCCTGCGAAACCGTGCCATCCCGCTCTCGTAGAGGTCGGCCCCGTGCACGTCGTTGGCGACGACGAGGGGGAAGCCGTCGACGACGAGACGGTAGATGGCCTCCGGGCCGAGGTCGGGAAAGGCGACGACCTCGGCCTCGACGACGCGGGATCCGAGGAGGGCGGCCGTTCCCTCCACGGCGGCGAAGTACACCGCCCCGTACCGCCGGATGGCCTCGCGGACTTCGGGGGAGCGCTTCCCCTTTCCGATCATGCCGCGGACCCCGTAGGCCAGCAGGGCCGGCGTGTAGGGATCCATGCGGGACGCGGTGGTGGGCCCGGCGGACCCGAGAGGGCGGCCCGGGCGGGCGGGGGTGGGCCCGCAGTAGTACAGCACCTGCCCGCGGAGGTCCACCGGCAGGGGGGTGCCCCGGGCCAGCATCGTGACGAGGCGCTCGTGGGCGGCGTCCCGGGCCGTGTAGAGGACGCCCGAGAGGATGACCTGGTCCCCCGCGCGGAGCGACGGGATCACGTCGGGCGGGAGCGGGGCGCGGAGCTCTCGGGGGCGGCCGGTCATCTCGCCGCCCGGTCCCATCCGATGAGTGCCAAGCGCCTCACAGCACGACGCTGCCCGCACGGTGGGAGTGGCAATCGAGGTTCACGGCCACCGGGAGGCTCGCGATGTGGGTCGGGTGGGTTTCCACGTGCACGGCCAGGGCCGTGACCCGGCCCCCGAAGCCCGCCGGTCCGATCCCGAGCGCGTTGATCCTGCGGAGGAGCTCCTCCTCGAGGGCGGCGACCTCGGGGTCGGGATGGGGGCTTCCCACAGGCCGCAGAAGGGCGCGCTTGCTGAGGAGGGCCGCCAGCTCGAAGGTGCCGCCCACGCCGACTCCCACGACGAGGGGAGGGCTGGGATTGGGGCCGGCCTCGGCGACCGTCCCGACGACGAACCGAACGAGGCCCTCGCGGCCGTCGGCGGGGGTCAGCATGGCGATCCGGCTCATGTTGTCGCAGCCGGCCCCCTTGGCCAGGATGGCGATCCCGAGGCGGTCGCCGGGCACGATGCGCGTGTAAATGATGGCGGGGGTGTTGTCGCCGGTGTTCACGCGGTCGAGCGGCCCCCGGACAACGGAGGCCCTGAGGTACCCCTCGCGGTACCCCCGTCGGACGCCCTCGTGGATCGCGTCCTCGAGCGGCCCCCCTGAGATGTGCAGGTCCTGCCCGACGTCCAGGAAGACCACGGCCGTTCCCGTGTCCTGGCAGATGGGGTACAGCCGCTCCCGGGCCACCCGGGCGTTCTCGAGGAGGCTGTCGAGCACCGCGCGCCCCACCTCGGACTCCTCCGCCGCGCGGGCGCGCTCCAGGGCGGCCAGCATGTCCGCGCCTACCTCGTGGTTGATCCGGATGCAGAGGTCCCGGACGGCGGCCGTGACCTCCCCGGCTGCAAGCGTCCTCATCGGACCTAGATCACGCCCTCCGCGCGGAGGCGGTCGAGGTCGTCCTCCGAGAGGCCGATCCACTCCGCGTAGACCTCCCGGTTGTGCGCGCCGAGGCGCGGCCCGGCGAAGGCCACGCGCCCCGGCGTGTCCGAGAGCTTGGGGACGATCCCGGGCATGCGGATCTCCCCCACGTCGGGATCCTCCACCGCCACGATGTCGTCGCGGGCGGCGTAGTGGGGATCTTGGAGGATGCGGCGGACGTCGTAGACGGCCCCCGCCACCGCGCCGCTCGCCTCGAGGCGCTCCAGGATGTCCGCCTCCGAGTGGGCGGCCATCCAGTCGGCGATGATCGTGTCGAGCTGCTCTCGGTTCTTGACCCGCGCCGCGTTGTCACGGAACCGCGGGTCCTCGACGAGGTCCGGGCGTCCGATGGCCTGGGCGAGCCTCTCGAAGACGCGCTGGCTCGTCGCGGAGAGGGCCACCCACGTCCCGTCGGCGGTCCGGTAGAGGTTCCTGGGGGCCGCGTCCGGGAAGTGGTTCCCCGTCCTGCGGGCCTCGATGCCGAGGGCGCAGTACTGGGGGACGTGGGGGATCAGGAGGCGGAACAGCGGCTCAAAGAGGCTGGTGTCGATCACCTGGCCCCGGCCCGTCCGCGCGCGGGCGTGGAGGGCCATGAGCACGCTGTAGGCGCCGACGATCCCGGCCACCTCGTCGGCCAGCGGAATCGGGGGTGCAAGGGGCGGTCCCTCGGGGAACCCCGTGATGGCCACGAGCCCGCTCATGGCCTCCGCCACGGTGCCGAAGCCCGGGCGGTGGCGGTAGGGGCCGGTCTGGCCGTACCCCGAGATCCGCAGGACGACGAGCCCGGGGTTATGGGACAGGAGCCGCTCCGGGCCGAGGCCCCACCGCTCCAGGGTCCCCGGCCGGAAGTTCTCCACGAGGACGTCGGCCCGCCCCACCATTCTGAGGAGGAGGTCCTGACCGGCTGGCCGACTCAGGTCCAGCGTGACCGACTTCTTGTTGCGGGACACCACCTTCCACCACAGGGACTGGCCCTCCACGAAGGGGCCCCAGGAGCGGAGGGGGTCGCCGCCCCGCGGGTGCTCGACCTTGATGACGGAGGCTCCGAAGTCCGCGAGGAGGGAGGTGGCCGTCCCGCCCGAGACGATCGTGGACAGGTCCAGGACGGTCAGGTCCGCAAGCGGCCCCTGCAGGGGGGAGGCGTCAGGCGCGCGGTCACGGGGCACGGGAAGGGGATTCCTCCGGGGCGCGCGGCGTCCCTGCCGGATGAGGCGGGGCGGCCCTCCACCGGGCGAGGTCACAGGACGGGGGGACGGAGCAGGGTCTCCCGGGCCACCCGTGCGGCCTCCGCCACGGCGTGGGCGCCCTTCGGGGCGTCGGGTTGGGCGAGGTCTTCCAACTGGGTGAGGATCTCGGCCGCCTGCCAGATGAGCCGCTGGAGGTCGCCGTCGGGGATGCGGAAGCGCACCGTCACGACGTTCCATGCCGAGCCCCCGGCCCATGCACCCACGATGGCGGCGCGCCACAGGGCCTGGGCCCCGCCTCCGCTCGACCCTGCGAACTCCTCTTCAAGAGGGTCCGTCGGGAGGCCCGCCCCCCCTAACATGACGTTCAGGAGGGAGACAAGACGGCGGAGGGACGCCAGGGCCGGGGAGGCTCCCTCGGGGAGCGATCGGAGGTCGGGCCTGCCCCCTTCGTCGCCGTGTCCCCGGCCGGGTCCGGCCCTCCAGCGGCCGCGGGGGAAGGGGGCCCGCGCCATTCCCGTGACGCGCTCTGTCCCCAAAGCCCCGGCCACCGCGGCGAGAGCGGGCGGATGCGTCGGGAGCAGGCCCCGGCGGAGGGCTTCGGCGATGACGAGCATCCGGGGGTGGCGCAGCCGCGCCGCGAGGCGCCCCCAGGGGGTCGGCCGCCCCTCGGCGTCCAGGTAGCCCAGGCCTTGGAGGACCTCCGCCCGGGCCCGGAACTGGCGCACCTCCAGGTCCTCCCGGGCTGAGAGCTCCCGGGCGAGCGTTTTGCGCTCCCGCTCGACGGCCCGGAGCTCGGGGAGGGAGGCTAGGCACCGTGCCGTCACGGGACACCCCGTGCAGGGCATCTCGAGGACGGCCCGCGCCAGCTGGGCCACCTCCGGCGAGCCGCTCTCCTTCCTGCGGCGGGCCCGCCGGAGGCGGCGGAGGAGGCCGTCGAACCGGCGCCGGGTGGCGAGGCGGTCGGTGCAGGGCCTCTCGACGAGGGGATCGGGGGGCAGGCTCGCGAGCCGGGCGCGGAGGGTCTCGGTCTCCGGAGCACGGAGGTACGCCGCGAAGGAGCGCCGCAGGAGGTCTTCGGCCGCCTCGGGGCGCATGCGGCTCAGGAGGTTGAGGACCTGGGCGTCGGAGGGCGCGAAGGCGGAGGTCACGGGGTCGGGGGAGGCGCTGGAGAGGGCCAAGCCCTCGCGCGCCTCGTCCGGTGTGGGGGTCACGAGGACGACGACGCCGAGCGTGTCCTTGCCCCTGCGGCCGGCGCGGCCCGTCATCTGGTGGAACTCCGTGGCGGAAAGCGGCTCGGGACCCGACGGCCCGTGGCGGTAGAGGGTGGAGAGGACCACGGTGCGGGCCGGGACGTCCAGCCCTGCGGCGAGGGTCGTCGTGGCGCACACCAGGCGGACGAGGCCCGCCTCCAGGAGCTCTTCGACGCACATGCGCCAGGCGGTGAGGTGCCCCGCGTGGTGGGGGGCCACGCCGCCGCGGCGCAGGGGCGTGAGGAGCGGGTGGTCGGAGAGCTGTGGCACGCGGGCGATCCACTCGCGCAGGCGCTCGCGCCGCTCGGCCTCCCCCGGGGCGGGGCGGGAGCCGAGGGCGCGGGCGGCTTCGTCGCACTCCCGCCGGCTCGGGAAGAAGAGGATCGCCGGCACGAGCCGGTGGGCGGCGAGCGCATCGGCCAGCGTGAGGAGCCACCGGGGGTGACGGTTCCGGGTGCGGACGTTCCGGGGATCGGGCCCCAGGAGCCGTCCCGAGCCGTCGGCGAGCAGGTACGCGAGCGGCACCGGCCGGGCCTCCAGCACGATGACCTCGGGGCGACGGCCGCGCACGGTGCCCATCCAGGCCGCCAGCTGGTCCGCGTTGGGCACGGTGGCGGAGAGGAGGAGGAGACGGGTCGCCTGAGGGGCCAGGAGGAGGATCTCCTCCCACGCGGTGCCCCGCTCGGGGTCGGCCAGGTAGTGGGCCTCGTCGAGGACGACGACCTCGGGCGGCGTCTCGTGGAGGTCGTAGAGGGCGTTGCGGAGGATCTCCGTGGTGGCCACCAGGACAGGCGCGTGGGGATTCACCCGGCGCTCCCCTGTCAGGAGCCCCACCGCTTCCGCCCCGTAGAGGCCCTGGAATCGCCGGAACTTCTGGTTGGACAGCGCCTTGAGGGGAGTGGTGTACCAGATGCGACCGGGGGCGGCCGCGGGGCTCTCCCGGAGGACCCGGAGGATCTCCTGCTCGGCGATCCACGTCTTCCCGCTGCCCGTCGGCGCCGAGACCAGGACGTCGCCGTGCGCGAGCGCCTCGAGGGCCGCGCGCTGGAAGGGCGCCGGCTCGAAGGGCTGCGGCGCGGGCTCCCCCACGTGCCGGAGGACCTCAGCGACGCTCGCGATCCTCACGGCGCATCGTCAAACGGTGATCGCGGCCTCCTCCGGCCGGTCCCCACAGGTCTTCAAGTGACGGGCGCGGCGTGCAGGAACCCCGGAGGAGCCCTTCTCGGCGGCGTCGAAGGCCCATGCTACAGTCGGGGGCGCCGGCCCAGAGGGGCGGCAGCGGGCCCGGCGAGCGGTCCGGTGCAGTGATGGCGAAACAGGCGAAAGGGTTTACGGCCTACGAGAAGCGGTTCCTGGCGAGCCTCATCCGCCAGGTGTGGCGCGCCTGCCAGGGCTTCGTGACGGTGGTGGTCGAGCGCGGCCCGGGTGAAGCGGTGTACGCCCTGGAGGATCTCGTGGACTGGTCGGCGGCCCAGAGCGCCCGGCTGCGGGCCATGGCGGGGAGGTCGCCCGCCCTCGGGGCGGGGGCGCGCCGTGTCGCGACCGAGCTGCTGCGGGACGTGCGGACCTTCTGCAACGGCATCGGCGACCACCTGGGCAACGCGCAGGCGACCCTGGATCCCGACGAGCTGGAGGACGAGGCCCTCACCATGATCGAAGGGTTCCTGGCGTGGACGACGCTGATGGCGAGCCAGCTGGGGATCTCCCGGAACCTCCGGCCCCAGACCCTCTGGCACGAGCGGTAGGTCTCTCTCCGTCCCCCGAGTCCCACGTCCCCGCGCCCCGTCGGCACCCGCGGGCGTCCCGGGGACTGTGACGAGCGGTTCGTGAAGGCCCCGCCCGGCGCGAGCTCCACGGGGGATCCTGGGGAGGCGGCGCTCCGGGCCCTCCCGGCCGCCGCCTCCGTGTGGGTGGTCGTGTTCCTGTGGCGCCCAGCGAACTTCTGGGTGCTCATGACGCTCGGCGTGGGGGCCCTCGCGTGGTGGGCCCTCCGGGTGAGAGGGCCCTTCGTCCTCGAGGAGGGGATCCGGCCGGGAGACGCGCTCCTGGGCGTGGCGTCCAGCGCGGCCCTGTACGCGGTGTTCGTCCTCGGCCGGAGCGCGGCCCTCGCCGTGTTTCCCCCGGCGGCCTCCCAGATCGGCGCGGTCTACGCGCTCGGCGCGCACGGGCCCGCCTGGGCGGTCGCCCCGGCCCTCGCGCTCGTCATCGGCCCCGGCGAGGAAGTGTTCTGGCGGGGGCTCGTGCAGTGGGGGCTCGTTCACCGGCTGGGGCCCCTCCGCGGGTGGGCGGCGGCGACCCTGGTGTACGGGCTCGTGCACCTGGCGGCCGGGAACGCCCTGCTGGTCGTGGCCGCCCTCGCCGCCGGCGCCTTCTGGGGCGGGCTGTACCTCTGGTGCGGGCGCCTCGCGCCCGTGGTGGTGTCCCACGTGCTGTGGGATCTCACCGTGTTCCTCCTGCTGCCGCTCCGGTGACGTCCTAGGGGACCGCGAAGGTCTCGCCGGGGCGGAGGATCACGACGCGGGAGTCGGTGGTCTCCTCCACGCGGCGCTTGAAGGCCTCCGGGTCCTGGGCGATGAACGGCCAGGTGTTGTAGTGCTGGGGGATGACCGTCTTCGCCCTGAGGAGCTTGGCCGCGCGCGCCGCGTCCTCCGGCCCCATGGTGAAGTTGTCGCCGATCGGCAGAAGGGCCACGTCGAGCCCCCCCTCGCCGATGAGGGCCATGTCCGAGAAGAGGGCGGTGTCGCCGGCGTCGTAGATGCGCTTGCCCTCGACCTCCAACAGCACGCCCGCCGGAGACCCCCCGTAGGTCCCGTCGGGGAACGAGGACCCGTGGTGGGCCACGGTGAGCTTGACCCGGCCGAAGGGGAAGGTGAAGCCGCCCCCGATGTGGAGCGGGTGGGCGTTGGCGACGCCCTGCTTCTGGCAGTAGGTGACGATTTCGTAGTTGGAGATCACGGTGGCGCCCGTGCGCTTCGCGATCTCCACGGTGTCTCCGTAGTGGTCCCCATGGGCGTGGGTGAGGATGATGAAGGACGGGCGCACCGCGGAGGCCTTCACGGGGGCCTGCGGGTTATCGGTGAAGAAGGGGTCGAGGAGGATCACGGTCCCCTGCGTCTCGACGCCCCAGGTGGCATGCCCGTAGTACGTCAGTGTGGCCATCTCCTCCCTCCTTGTCCGCTGTGGTTGCGGGTGTGCCGGGCCCTACTTCCTGCGGCCCGGGTCTTTTGGCCGTGTGAGGACGTACCGGCACTCGGGCGCTCCGGCCAGGATGTGCGAGGTCCTGGTCACCTCGGCCTCCAGGGCGTCGGCGAAGAGCGCCATCTCGCAGGAGCAGACGAACTGGCACGCCTGCGCCACGCTCCTGATCGGGCAGTGGTGCTCGACCAGGGCGAAGGTCTCCTTGTCCATTTGGCGGTGCTCGGCCAGATAGCCTTCCTCGTCCCGGAGCCGGGCCAGGGTCGCCACTCTCTCGGGGAAGTCCTTCCCCGCCATGGCGGCCCTGTACTGCTCCAGCTGGCGCCTCCGCCGGTGTTCCAGGAGGGCCTGGAGCTTCCCCTCGCCGTCGAGGGCGCGGATGTCATCGAGCAGGGAGACCGCCCACTGCTCGTAGGTCCGCGGGAAGAGCGTGTCGCCCTTGGCGGTGACGGCGTAGACCCGGCTGGGACGTCCCTGGCCCCGGCGCACCCCGTTGGAGTGGACGAACCCGTCGCGCTCGAGGATCGCCAGGTGCTGGCGCACGCCCATGGGGGTGATCTCAAGGCTGCGGCTCAGCTCCTGCACGGTCATCGGCCCGTGCCGCTTGATGAGCGAAAGAATGGCCTGGCGGGTCGTCGACGTCATCCCAGGGACCCCGGTGGAAGCTCAAGAGTATTGTACCAAAGGTCAGCCCGTGAAGGGACAGAAAAGAAAGTGTATTGTTGTCTAAAGGGATGACCTGAGATGTCCTCGAAGCCTGGGAGAGCGACAATGAAGCGGCAGAGGCAGGCGGTGGATTACAGGGAGGCTCTGGAGCATCTCCGCTCTCTCGTCTCGTCCTCCCCTCCGGAGGACGCCGCCGCCCGGGTCGTCGAGGCGCTCCACGCCTGGTTCCCCCACTACAGCTGGGTCGGGATCTACTGGGTGGAGGGGAGCGACCTCGTCCTGGGCCCGTGGGCGGGGCCCGCGGCGACCGAACACACCCGCATCCCCCTGGGGGTGGGCCTGTGCGGGGCGGCGGCCGCCTCGGGGCGTCCGGAAGTGGTCGCCGACGTGACGGCCGATCCCCGGTACCTGGCCTGCTTCCCCTCGACGCGGGCGGAGATCGTGGTCCCCATCGTCCGCGACGGGCAGGTCGTCGGCGAGATCGACATCGACGGAGACGAGGTAGGCGCCTTCGGCGCGGAGGATTTGAGCTTCCTGGAGTCCGTCGCCCGGCTGCTCGCGCCCCTCGCGCAAGGAGGATCCCGTGGCCACGCTGATTGACCTCTCCAGCGACACCGCGACGCGCCCGTCCACCGAGATGCGGGCGTTCATGATGCAGGCGCCCGTGGGGGACGAGCAGAAGCAGGAGGACCCGACGGTCAACGCCCTCCAGGAGCGGGTGGCGGCCCTCCTCGGCAAGGAGGCGGCCCTCTTCGTGCCCTCGGCCACGATGGCCAACGAGATCGCGGTGAAAGTCCACACCCGCCCCGGCGACGAGGTGATCCTCGACCGCACCGCCCACCTGGTGCACGCCGAGGCGGGCGGCCCGGCCGTGCTCTCGGGGGTGATGCTCTACACGGTGCAGGGCGTGCGGGGCGTGTTCACCGCCCAACAGGTGGAGGAGGCGATCCGGCGGGACGACCCCCACCAGCCCAGGACGCGTCTGGTGAGCGTGGAGCAGACGTCGAACCTGGGGGGCGGCACCGTGTGGCCCCTCGCGGCGCTCCGGGCGGTGGCGCAGGTGGCCCACCGGCGCCAGCTCCGGACCCACATGGACGGGGCGCGCCTCATGAACGCGGTCGTGGCGTCCGGCGTCCCCGCCGACGAGCAGGCGCGCGGCTACGACTCGGTGACCTTCTGCCTGACCAAGGGGCTGGGCTGTCCCGTGGGGGCCCTCGTGGCCGGGGACCGGGAGTTCATCCGGGAAGCGCGGCGCTACAAGCAGCTCTTCGGCGGGGCCATGCGGCAGGCCGGCATCATCGCGGCGGCGGGGCTGTACGCCCTCGACCACAACGTGGACCGGCTGGCCGAGGACCACGCCAACGCCAAGCTGCTGGCCCGGGGGCTGGCCGAGATCCCCGGGGTCACGCTGGACCTCGAGCACGTGGAGACGAACATGGTGTTCTTCGACGTGGCCCAGACGGGCCTCACGGCCCAGGACGTGGTCGACAGGCTCCTCGCCCACGGTGTGCGCATGGGGGCCGTGGGGAGGACCCTCATCCGGGCCGTCACGCACCTGGACGTGTCCCGCACGGACGTCGAGCGCGCGGTGGCCGTGGCCCAGGAAGTGCTGGGGAAGCGGGCGGCCCGGGCCGCGGGCGAGTAGCTCAAGGAAAAGGGCTGGCACCCGGGGGCGGCCCCGGGTGCCAGCCCGTCGGACGGAGACTCCCGGCGGGCCCTAGGGGTTCCGCCCCCACTTGGCGGCGAATTCCTCTTTGCTCAGCTTGTAGTAGTCGGCGTTGATCTCCAGGTACTGCTTCCACTGGTCCGGCACGTCCGCTTCGGCGAAGATGGCCGTGACCGGGCACACGGACTCGCACGCGCCGCAGTCGATGCACTCCTCGGGATGGATGTACAGCTGGACTTCCCCCTGGTCCTCGTCTGCCTTGGGATGGATACAGTCCACGGGGCAGACCTCCACGCAGGACCGGTCCTTCACGTTGATGCACGGCTCGGCGATGACGTAGGTCATCCTCGATGGCCTCCTTCGTCTGGGGTCCCACCCATTATACCCTACGCGACCGGGGATGTCCTCTCCGCCGCCGCCCCGGTCGCCCCCGGGAGGCGGTCCCGGAGCTCGGCCCCGCTCGTCACGAGCCGGGGGCACTTAGCCCCCCGCGGCCCCTCCCAGCAGATCTTCTGGGTCATGCAGGTGGGGCCCGCGAACTTGAAGATCTCCGGGGCGACCCGCTGGAGCTCGGCGCGCATCAGGTGGGCGAGCCAGCGGATCTCCCACTGGGCGAGGTTGCAGGTCCGGAGCTCCAGGAAGTGGAGGAGCGCCCGCGCGTTGGCGGAGACGATCAGCTTGGTCTCGAAGGCGTTGTTGAAGAGGTACCGGGCGTCCTCCTGATGGACGCGCTCGTCCCGGAGGAGGTAGTAGGCCCGGATGGCGGCCCGGATGGGTTCCAGGAAGGCCTCCAGCTTGTCGGGGATGCGGAGGATGGTGGGCGGCACGACGATCTCCACGAAGTCCTGGGTCGCGAAGTCCACGTAGCGCTGGCTCTGCTGCTCGTAGGACCAGCCGACCCGGTGGCGGACCAGCTGGTGCGAGCAGGCGCGCGAGATGCCGCGGATGGCGAAGACGAACTGGTTGTGTTCGACGCAGCTGGTGTGGCCGGCCGAGATGACCCGGTCCACGAGCCGCGCCGTCGTCCTCGGGGAGAGAGGCTCCGGCAGGTCCAGGACGCTCCCCGCGCTGTAGCACTGCCGCGCCGCCATGGCGGCCAGGCGGTCGGCGTCGGGCACGTAGGCCAAAAGCGCGACCACGGGGCGGACGGCGTAGAGGGTGATCTCGCGCCCGTCGGGAAGGGGGACCGTGCCGACCGCCCTGCCGCGCATCGTGCCGGGACCGGTGAGGGGGTCGGTCATGGTGGATCCTCCCATCATGCTGGTGACATCGGTGTGTTATTGGCCTCCCCGTCCACGGTTCCTCCTCCGTGTGCTATGATAGACGTCGTCCCCGGTGGGAGGGTGCGGTGAGCGGGAGAGTCCCTGACCCTCGTGACGGTCGCGAGGCGCTGGCCAGGCCCGAGGCCCTGGAGGCCCACATCCGGCAGGTCCTGGCCGCGCGGCCGCCCGAGGCCCGCGCCCTGCCGCGCGGGGGACGGCGCGCGGCCGTCCTGGTCCCGCTGGTGCACGCCGAGGGCGGAGCGGCGCTCGTCCTCACGAAGAGGACGGACTCCGTGGAGCACCACAAGGGCCAGATCTCCTTCCCGGGCGGGGGGGTCGAGGACGGCGAGACGCCCCTCGAGGCGGCGCTACGGGAGACCCACGAGGAGATCGGCATCCCTCCCCGCGAGGTGAGGGTCCTGGGGGAGCTCGACGACGAGGAAGCGGCCGTGTCGGGGTTCGTCCTCACGCCCTTCGTGGGGGTGGTCCCGTACCCGAACCGGCTCCGGCTCAGCCCCCGCGAGGTGCGGGCCGTGCTGGTGGTCGCCCTCCGGACCCTGCTGGACCCGCGCAACGTCCGGACCGAGGTGTGGGAGCGGCGGGGGGAGCCCTTCGTCATGTACTTCTACCAGGCGGGCGACGAGGTGATCTGGGGGGCCACGGCCCGGATCATCGCCAGGTTCCTGGAGAGGGTCTTCGGCGTGCCTCTGCGGGAGCCCGGCGGGCCTGCGTGAGGAGGGGGGATCGGGTGCGGGTCGCCGTGCTCTCCGACGTCCACGGGAACCTCACCGCCCTTCGGGCGGTGCTGGCCGACATCGACGCCCGGGGTCCCTTCGACGTGATCGTCAACGCGGGGGACCTGGCCTTCGGCGGGCCCCGCCCCCGCGAGGCGGTGGACCTGCTCGCATCCCGCGGCTTCCCGACGGTCGTCGGGAACACCGACGAGTGGGTGGCGGGCGCGCCCGGGGGTCCCGAGGCGCTCGTGGCCTGGACCCGGTCGCGTCTGCGGCCCGAGCAGCTCCAGTACCTGCGGGGGCTCCCGCGGGCCCACCGGGTGGAGCCCCCGGACGGCCCGCCGCTCGTCGTCGTCCACGCCACGCCCACCAGCACGACCGACGTCGTCGAGCCGGACGCTCCCCCGGATCTCGTGGCCCGCCTCTTCGACGAGGCCGGAGCCCGGACGCTCGTGTACGGGCACATCCACCGGGCGTACGTGCGGGAGGTGGCGGGAGGGCTCCTCGTGAACGCGGGGAGCGTGGGGTTCCCCTTCGACGGCCTGCCCCACGCCGCCTGGGCGGCCCTGTGGACCGAGGACGGGAGGTGGCGGGCCGAGATCCGCCGCGTCCCCTACGACTGGGAGGCCGTGGCGGCCGAGTTGGAGTCCGGCGACCACCCGGAGGGGGCGACCTTCGCCCGCCGCGTCCGGACGGGGCGGATGGCGTGATGCGGACCGACTACCACATGCACCTGGAGCGCGGCCCCTGGACGCTGGAGTGGCTGGGCCGGTTCGTCGAGACCGCGCGGTCCCGGGGCCTCGGTGAGATCGGGTTCAGCGAGCACCCCCACCGGTTCCGGGAGTGCCGGGCGATGTACCCTCCGCCCGCGGCCGTCCGGGGGTGGGTCGACGCCCACTGCACGGAGACCCTCGAGAGCTATCTCCGGCTCGTCGACGAGGCCCGGCGCGCTGGCATGCCGGTCAAGCTGGGCCTCGAGTGGGACTACCTGCCCGGCTACGAGCGCGAGCTGGAACGCCTGATGCGGGCCTACCCCTGGGACTACGCCATCGGATCGGTGCACTGGATCCCGCCCGACGGGGAGGACGGGGAGTGGTGGGGCTTCGACGACCCGGAGCGGGTCGGCGAGTGGGAGACGCGGGACCTGCTCGAGACCTACCGGCGGTACTTCGCCCTCATCGTCCGGGCGGCGGAGACGCGTCTGTTTGACATCATCGGCCACGCCGACGTCATCAAAGTCTTCGGCTACCGGCCCCGGGCCGACCTCGGGGACCTCTACGCGGAGGCGGCGGAGGCCTTCGCCCGGGCGGGGGTGTGCGTGGAGATCAACACCGCGGGGTGGCGCAAACCCGTGGGGGAGGTCTACCCCGCGCCGTCCTTCCTCCGCGCCTGCCACAGGGCGGGGGTGCCCGTCCTCATCAACTCCGACGCCCACGTCCCCGAGGACGTGGGACGGGACTTCGACCGGGCCGCGGCGCTGGCGCGCGAGGTGGGCTACAGGGAGGTCGCCGTCTTCAGCGGGCGGCGGAGGACCATGGTGCCCCTCCCGTGACCCGGGACGTCCGGCGGCTCAACCGGGAGCGGTTTACCGAGACGGCCCCCCGCTACGCCGCGAGCCCCGTGGCTCGGCGCCCCGCCCAGTTCGAGGCCCTCGTGCGCCTGGCGGCCCCGGCACCCGGCGACAGCGTGCTGGACGTGGCGTGCGGGCCCGGGGTCTTCCTCGCATCCCTGGCGGGGACCGTGCGCCGGGCGGTGGGGGTGGATCTCACGCCGGCCATGCTCCAGGAGGCCCGCCGGCGGGCGGGACAGGCCCCCGGACTCCACCTCGTGCAGGGGGAGGCCGAGCGCCTCCCCTTCCGGGACGGCGTCTTCACCCTGGCCGTCACGACGTGGGCGCTCCACCACGTGGCGGAGCCGGAGCGGGTGCTCGCGGAGATGGCCCGCGTCGTGGGCCCCGGGGGACGCGTGGCCGTGGGCGATCTCGTGGGGGACGAGGACGAGGCCACGCGGGCCCGGCAGAACGCCCTCGAGAGGATGCGGGACCCCGCCCACGTGGCGGTCCTGAGCCGCAGCCAGCTCCGGGGCATGCTGGCCCGGTGCGGCCTCCGCATGACCGGGGAAGCGCGGGGCGCGATGGAGCGGGACTTCGACGAGTGGTGCCGCATCGCCGCCACCCCCGAGGGAGTCGCCCGCCGCGTGCGGGACATGCTCGTCGCCACGATCCCCGGCGACCTCGCGGGGCTGTCGCCAGCGGTGCACGGCGAGAGGGTCACCTTTCGGCACCGGTGGGCGGTCGTGGTGGCGGCGCGGCCGCCCCTCCCCGCGGGGTGATCCGGCGCGCCGGCCCGCGCGTGTGTCGTCGGAAGGAGGGAGTGTCGTGCGCGCAGGAGGTCCGCCCAAGGAGGCCCCGTCCCTCTCGGACGTCACGACCCTCCTGTTCGACTTCTACGGGACGGTCGTGGACATCCAGCGGGGTCTCACGGAGGCCATGGCACCCTACCTCCGCTCGAAGGGCTATGCGGGCGACCCCGGCCGCGTGGTCACCTGGTGGCGGAGGACCCACTTCGAGAACTCGATGATCGACGCCCTGCTCCACCGGGAGCACACCCCCTACCGGGAGATCGGACGGCGATCCCTGGCCTACGTGCTCCAGCGGGCGGGGATCCCCCACGACGACGCCGAGGTCAGAGAGCTCGTGTCCCGGATCGAGGCGCTCCCGCCGTTCCCCGATGCCGTCGCGGCCTTGCCCCGGCTCCGCAGGAGGTTTCGCCTGGCCGTGCTGTCCAACGGAGACCCGGACATGCTGGAGCGGGGCGTCGGACATGCCGGGGTGGAGTTCGACCGGGTCATCTCCGTCGCCGCGGCGGGGGCCTTCAAGCCCCACGTGGCGACCTACCGGACCGCCGCTGCGGTGCTCCAGGTGGGGCCGGAGCAGGTGCTCTTCGTGGCGAGCCACGCCTTCGACTGCGTGGGGGCCAAGGCCTTCGGCATGCGGACGGCCTACGTCAACCGGCGGGGGATTCCCTTCGGTCCCACGCCCTACGGGCCGGACCTGGAGTGCCCTGATCTCAGCGCCCTGGCCGACCGCCTGGCGCCGTGACCCGGGGCCTGCATGCGGCCGCCTGCTGGTATACTGGGAAGGGGCGGCAGAGGAGGACGAAGTGGACCATCTGACCCTGCGGCTCCTGGACCGGGCCGTCGTGTCCGAGCTCACGGGGGTCCCGATCCGGACCCTCAAGCAGTGGGAGCGGCGCGGCCTTGTGGGGCGGGTCCCGCCCGGGACGCACGCCCGCTACTCGTGGAAGGATGTCGAGGAGGTCCAGACCCTGGCGGCCCTCCTCGCAGGCCGCCGGCTCCCCCTCCGGGAGGCGCGGCGGCTCCTCTCCACCGGCGCGGGCGGGAGGGGTCCCCTCCGGACCGTCCGCGCGTCCCGGCCCAGAGCGGCCGCCGCCCGGCCCGGCCCGGGAGGGTCCCGCAGATCTCGGAGGAGGCACGCTCGTGAGGGTGTACCTGGACCACGCGGCCACGACCCCCGTTGACCCGCGGGTCCTCGAGGCCATGCTGCCCTTCTTTTCGGAGAAGGCCGGGAACGCCAGCAGCCTCCACGCGTACGGGCAGGAGGCCCGGGCGGCCGTCGAGGAGGCGCGGGCGGAGGTGGCCCGGGCCATCGGCGCCCGGCCGAGCGAGATCGTCTTCACCAGCGGGGCGACCGAGGCCGACAACCTGGCGATTCTCGGTGTGGCGCTGGCGTCGCGGGAGAGAGGACGCCACATCATCACGTCGGCCATCGAACACCACGCGGTCCTGGAGCCGTGCCGGTGGCTCGCCCGCTGGGGCTACGAGGTCACCTACGTCCCTGTGGGGCGCGACGGGATCGTGGATCCCGAGGACGTCCGCCGGGCGGTCCGGTCCGACACGATCCTCATCTCCATCATGGCCGCCAACAACGAGGTCGGCACCCTCCAGCCGGTCGGCGAGATCGGCCGGATCGCCCGCGAGCGCGGGATCCCCTTCCACTCGGACGCCACCCAGATGGTGGGGGCGCTCCCCGTGGACGTGGAGGCCCTGGGGGTGGACCTCCTGTCCATGTCGGCCCACAAGCGCTACGGGCCGAAGGGTGTCGGGGCGCTGTACGTGCGGACGGGGACGCCTCTCGTGCCCGTGCAGCGGGGCGGGAGCCATGAGCGGGGCCGGCGGGGCGGCACCGAGAACGTCCCCGGCATCGTGGGGATGGGGGCGGCCTTCCGGATCGCCTCAGAAGGGATGGACGAAGAGCGCTCCCGCCTCACGGCGCTCAGGGACCGCATGATCCGCGAGGCCCTGGCCATCCCGGGCGCCTCGCTCAACGGCCACCCGACCCAGCGCCTCCCCAACAACGTGAACCTCTCCTTCGAGGGGACGGACAGCCAGTCCCTCATCATCGGGCTCGACCTCCGGGGGGTGGCGGCGAGCTCCGGGTCCGCCTGCACCTCCGGGAGCCTCGAACCCTCCCACGTGCTCCTGGCCCTCGGCCTGCCTCCCGAGCGCGCGTCGGCGGCGGTCCGGCTCACCCTGGGGCGGCACACGACGGACGCCGAGGTGGACTACGCCCTGGGAGCCCTCCGCGAGGTGGTGGCGCGCCTGCGGGAGGCCGCCTAGCGATCAGCGCCCGGTTCGTTGACAGCGCGGGGCGCATTTGCAATCATGGGGAGAGGAGCTGCGTTGCGGGCCGTTCGCGCGCCGCGCCGGAGCGACGGTGCCGCGCGGACGGTGTTTGTGTGCCCGAGAGGAGCGGCGCCGTCTCCGAGAGGGGAGGAGGATGCCGGAGTACGTCCCCGTTCTCGTTCACCTGGTCCTCGCCACCCTCCTGGCCGTGGCCATCTTGGGCCTCCACATGGCGGTGGGGGGCCGGCGGCGGACGCTGGAGAAGTCCCTCCCCTACGAGTCCGGCGTGTGGCCCGTCGGGAACGCGCGGGCGCGCGTCCCGATCCGGTACTACCTCATCGCGATGCTCTTCATCCTCTTCGACGTGGAGATCGCCTTCCTCTACCCGTGGGCGGTGCTCGTCCGCGACCTGGGGGTCCCCGGGATTGTGGAGATGTTCAGTTTCCTCGGCATCCTCGCCCTCGGCTATCTCTACGTGATCCTGCGGAGGGGTCTCGAGTGGGCCTGATCGCCTCCGAGCGCGACGTGGAGCGCAACATCCTCACCACCACGGTGGAGCGGATCGTGGCGTGGGCGCGCAAGAGCTCCGTGTGGCCGGTCCAGTTCGGGCTCGCCTGCTGCGCCATCGAGATGATGTGCACGGCGGCCTCGCGGTTTGACATCGCCCGGTTCGGCTCGGAGCTGTTCCGCGCCTCGCCCCGGCAGTCGGACCTCATGATCGTGGCCGGACGCGTGAGCCAGAAGATGGCCCCCGTGGTGCGCCACATCTACGACCAGATGCTGGAGCCGAAGTGGGTGATCGCGATGGGCGACTGCGCCAGCACCGGCGGGCTCTACAACAACTACGCGGTGGTCCAGGGCGTCGACAAGATCGTGCCCGTGGACGTGTACGTCGCGGGGTGCCCGCCGCGGCCCGAGGCCCTCCTCCACGGCATCCAGCTCCTGCAGGAGAAAATCGCCCGGGGCGGCGGAGTCCGCCGCGAGTCCTGACTCACCCCCGATGACGGAGCTCTCCCTCCTCGACCGGCTGCGCCCTCATGTGCCCTGGGGGCTCACCGTCCCGCGCGAGGAGCGGGGGCGCGCGATCCTCCAGGTCACGCCGGGGGTGCTGCTGGAGGTCCTGCGCGCCTGCCGGGACCGCCTCGGGCTCGAGATGCTGGTGGACCTCACCGCCTGGGACCGCCTCCCCGAGTCGCCGCGGTTCGAGGTGGTGTACCTCCTCGGCCAGGTGGGCGGGCCCGACCGGCTTACGGTCAAAGTGCAGGTGGACGGCGACCCCCCGCGGCTGCCCAGCGCGGTGGAGGTCTACCCGGCGGCGGCGTGGCCCGAGCGGGAGGTCTACGACCTGCTGGGCATCGTGTTCGACGGCCACCCGGACCTGCGGCGGATCCTCCTGCCCGATGACTGGGAGGGGCATCCGCTCCGGCGGGACTACCCGCTCTTCGAGGAGCCCGTGGAGTTCAAGGGGCACACGCCCAAGGTCCCGAGTGCCATCATCCCCTACTTCCCGCCCCACAGCCCGTCCGGGTCGGGCGGGGAGATGCCTCCGGTGTCGTCGGGATGACGGAGACGACCCGCGAGACCCTGGTCCTCAACATGGGGCCGCAGCACCCCAGCACGCACGGCGTGCTGCGGCTGGTCCTGGAGCTGGACGGCGAGATCGTCCGGCGCTGCACGCCGGTCGTCGGCTACCTGCACACGGGCATCGAGAAGGAGATGGAGACCCGGACCTACCACCAGAACGTCACCCTGGTGGACCGGATCGAGTACGTGGCCAGCTACATGGAGGAGATGGCCTTCTACCTGTCGGTGGAGCGCCTCATGGGCATCGAGCCGCCGCCCCGGGCCCGCGCCATCCGGATCCTCATGTGCGAGCTCAACCGGATCGCGAGCCATCTCCTCTACCTGGGGACGGCGGCGCTCGACCTCAACATCACGAGCGTCTTCATGTACTGCTTCGCGCAGCGGGAGCGGTTCCTCGACCTCTCGGAGATGGTCTCGGGCCAGCGGATGATGCCGGGGTACTTCCGCGTCGGCGGGGTGGCCCAGGACCTCCCTGCGGAGTTCGTCCCGGCGGCGCGCGCGTGGCTGGACGAGCTGCCCCGCCACCTGGACGAGTTCGAGCGCCTCCTGAGCGACAACCTCATCTGGCGGGAGCGGCTCGAGGGCGTGGCGGTCCTCTCGCCCCACGACGCCGTCGCCCTCGGGGCGACGGGGCCGGTCCTGCGGGGGTCCGGGATCGCCCACGACGTCCGGAAGGTCCTGCCCTACGGAGGATACGAGGAGTACCAGTTCGACGTCCCCACCCGCCCCGAGGGGGACGCCTACGCGCGGTACCTCGTGCGGATGGAGGAGATGCGCCAGAGCCGCCGCATCGCCCTCCAGGTCCTCGACAGGCTCCCGGGCGGGCCGGTCCTCGTGGACGACCGCAAGGTGGCCCTCCCCCCGCGGGCGGAGCTCGCCCGGAGCATGGAGGCCGTCATCCACCAGTTCAAGCTGGTGAGCGAGGGGATCCACCCCCCGCCGGGCGACAGCTACGTCGCCACCGAGTCGGCGCGGGGCGAGAAGGGGTACTACATCGTGAGCGACGGCAGCAACAAGCCGGTCCGGGTGCACGTGCGCGCGCCGTCCTTCTACAACCTCCAGACCCTGCCCGCCATGGTGGAGGGCCGCCCGCTCGCCGACATCGTCGTGGCCGTGGCGAGCATCGACATCATCCTGGGGGACGTGGACCGCTGATGGCCCGCGTGCTGCCCCCCTCGGCCGTCGAGGAGATCGCCCGGCTGCGCGACCTGTACCCGCACCCGCAGTCGGCCCTCGTCCCGGCGCTCCACGCGGCCCAGGAGAGCTGCGGGTACCTCCCCGAGGATGCCCTCGCCGACGTGGCCGACCTCCTCGGGGTCCCCCTGTCCGAGGTGGCCTCCGTCGCGACGTTCTACTCCCTGTTCTCCACCGAGCCGCTCGGCCGGCACGTCATCCGGGTGTGCACCAACCTGTCCTGCTACCTCAACGGGTGCGAGCAGGTCCTGGACCGCCTGTGCGCGCGGCTGGGGGTGCGGCCCGGGGAGACGACCCCCGACGGCCGCGTGACCGTGGAGGCGGTGGAGTGCCTCGCCGCCTGCGACGAGGCGCCCGTCGCGCTGGTGGACACCGAGCGCCGCCCGCGCCTCACCCCCGAGGCCGTCGACGCCCTGGTGGAGGAGCTCCGCTGATGCCCGAGCGCCTCCTGACACGCTACCTGGGCCAGCCGGGCCGCGAGTCCCTGGACGCCTACCTCGCCACGGGCGGGTACCAGGCCGCCGCGCGGGCGCTCCGGGAGCTCGCGCCCGAGCAGATCGTCGACATGGTGGAGGCCTCCGGCCTGCGGGGCCGGGGGGGGGCGGGGTTCCCCACGGGCCGGAAGTGGAAGCTGACGCCCAAGCGCGAAGGCGAGACCCGCTACCTCGTGGTCAACGCCGACGAGGGGGAGCCCGGGACCTTCAAGGACCGCACCCTGATCGAGGGGGATCCCCACCAGATCCTCGAGGGGATCGTGATCACCGCCTACGCCAACCGGATCCACCGGGCCTTCATCTACCTGCGGGGGGAGTTCTTCCTGGGCTACCGGCGTCTCCAGAGGGCCCTCGAGGAGGCCTCGGCGCGCGGCTACATCGGGCGGAACATCCTCGGCACGGGGTTCGACCTGGAGGTCACCATCCACCGGGGGGCCGGGGCCTACATCTGCGGGGAGGAGACGGCCCTCCTCGAGAGCCTGGAGGGACGGCGGGGCCTGCCCCGGCTCAAGCCGCCCTACTACCCGGCCGTGAGGGGGCTCTACGAGAAGCCCACGGTCCTCAACAACGCGGAGACGATCGCCCACATCCCGCACATCGTCGCGCTGGGTCCCGAGGGGTACCGGGCCTACGGGCCGCCCATCCTCTACTCGGTCTCCGGCCACGTGGTCCGGCCCGGCGTCAAGGAGCTCCCCATCGGGACGCCGCTCCGGGAGATCATCTTCGAGCACGCCGGCGGGCTGCGGCCCGGCCGCCGGGTCAAGGCCGTGTTCCCCGGCGGGTCGTCGTCCGCCCTCCTCACGGAGGAGCACCTGGACACGCCCGCCGACTTCGAGTCGCTGGCCAAGCTGGGGTCCATGCTGGGGTCCAGCGCGGTGATCGTCATGGACGACACCACCTGCATCCCCGCCGTGATCCGCCGCACGGTCCAGTTCTACCGGGACGAGTCCTGCGGCAAGTGCACGCCGTGCCGCGAGGGGACCGTGTGGCTGAGCCAGATCCTCGACCGGATCCTGGCCGGGCGGGGCCGGATGGAGGACCTCGACCTCCTCGACAGCATCGCCCGCCAGATGACCGGGACCTGCTTCTGCCCCTTGGGCGAGAGCGTGCCGCCGAGCCTCAGGGCGTCGCTGCGGTACTTCCGCGACGAGTACGTGCACCACATCCGGACGGGCGCCTGCGACGTGCGCGCCGGGGCGGGGGTGGCCGTGTGAGCGCGGCTTTGGTCCACCTGACCATCGACGGGAGGCCGGTGGCGGTCCCGAAGGGGACGACCATCTGGCAGGCCGCGCGCCAGGCCGGCATCGAGATCCCCGTCTTCTGCTACCACGACCGGATGCCGCCCCTCGGGGCCTGCCGGATGTGCCTCGTGGAAGTGGAGAAGATGCCGAAGCTGGTGACCTCCTGCACCCAGGAAGTGGGCGAGGAGATGGTGGTTCACACCCAGAGCGCGCGGGTCCAGGAGGCCCAGCGGGGCATCCTGGAGTTCCTCCTGATCAACCACCCGCTCGACTGCCCCATCTGCGACAAGGGCGGGGAGTGCCCCCTCCAGGACAACACCCTGAAGTTCGGCCCGGGGGAGAGCCGGTTCGTCGAGGTCAAGCGCAGCTACGGCAAGCACGTCCGCATGGGCCCCGTCCTCGTCCTGGACCGGGAGCGGTGCATCCTCTGCTGGCGGTGCGTCCGGTTTGGGGAGCTCGTCGCGGGGGACGACGCCCTCAAGGGGTTCGAGCGGGGGTACCACAGCCAGATCGCGACCCCCTTCATGGAACCGGTCCGGAGCAAGTTCATCGGCAACACCATCGAGATCTGTCCCGTGGGGGCCCTGACGAGCGCCACCTACAGGTTCCGGGCGCGGCCGTGGGACAACCGCCGGGTCACGAGCCTGTGCCCCCACTGCGGGTGCGGGTGCGCGACGGTGCTGGAGGTCCGGGGCAACGAGGTGGTGCGGACGCGCCCGCGGGAGCAGCCCGAGGTCAACGACATCTGGCTGTGCGACAAGGGGTTCTTCGGCTACGAGTTCGTGGGGAGCCCGGAGCGCCTCCGCGTGCCGCTCGTGCGGGACGGGGGCACCCTGCGGGAGGCCTCCTGGGACGAGGCCCTGCGCCGGGTGGCGGGCGTCCTGCGGGAGACGGCGCCCGACGCCGTGGGCGTCGTGGGCGGGGCGCGCTCGACCAACGAGGAGGCCTACCTCCTGGGGCGGGTGTTCCGGGGGATCGTGGGCACGAACAACGTCGACTTCCGCGCGGACACGGCCTACCCGCTGCCCGCCACGGCCGCCCCCTGGGGGCTTGGGATGTCCATGGGCGACGTAGAGCTGGCCGACCTCGTCCTGGTGGTGGGCTGCGACCTCACGGAGGAGTACCCCATCCTCTGGCTCCGGGTCAAGAAGGCCGTCGACCGGGGAGGGCGGCTCGTCCTCCTCACCCCGTGGGAGCCCGAGATCGCCCGGTGGGCGGCCCACGTGCTGGTCCACCGGCGGGGGGCCGAGGAGGCGCTCCTCCGGGCGCTTTCGGGAGCGGAGGACCCGGGCAGGGCCGCCGAGGCGGCGGGCGTGGGCCGGTCCCGGATCGAGACGGTGGGCCGACTCCTGCGGGAGAGCCGCCGGCCGGTGATCCTCGTGGGCCGCACGGCGCTCGAGCAACCGGGCGCGCCCGGCGTCCTCGAGGCCCTGGATCTCCTGCGGGCCGCCTGTCCCACGAGCCTCCTGGGGATCCTCCGCGGACGCGGCAACAGCATCGGAGCCCAGCTCGCAGGGCTCCTGCCCGACCTGCTCCCGGGGTACCGCCCCGTGGCGGAGGCGGCCTCCCGGAGGCGGGTGGAGGAGGTGTGGGGGCGTCCCCTCCCGGCGGGCCCCGGCCGGACCGTGCGCGGGATGCTGGAGGCCGCCCGGGCGGGCTCTCTTGAGGTGCTCTACGTGGTCGGGGCCGATCCGGCGTCCGAGTACCCCGACCTGCGGGCCTGGGAGGAGGCCCGGTCCCGCCTCCGGTGCGTCGTGGTCCACGACCTGTTCCTGACGCGGACGTCGGCCGCGGCGGACGTGGTCCTCCCCGTCCTCGCCTACGCGGAGAAGACGGGGACCGTCACCAACATCGAGGGCCGCGTCCAGCGCCAGACCGCCGCGGTCCTCGGCCCCGGCGAGGCCCGATCCGACGGCGAGATCCTGCTCGAGCTCGCCGCGCGCCTCGGGGCCCCGCTTGAGGTCTCCTCGTGGGCCGAGGTCTTCGCCGAGATGGGGCGGCTGATCCCGGGCTGGGAGGAAGGGGCGCGGATTCCCCCGCCGCGCCCGGCGGGAGGGGCCGGACGGGGCGCCGCGGGAGAGGTCCTCCCCCCTCCGCAGGACGGAGGGCTCGCCCTCCTCGTGGGGACGCGCCTCTTCGACCGGGGGACCATGGCCCTCCGCTGTCCCGGGCTGCGGGGCCAGGCGGGGGAACCCTACGTGGCGCTCCACCCGGAGGACGCCGCACGCCTCGGGATCCCCGAGGGGACGCTGTGCGAGGTGCGCTCCCCGCGGGGGGCACTCGTGCTCCGGCTCCGGCTCTGGCCGGGCCTCTGCCCGGGGCACGCCTACATCCCGCGGGGCTACGAGAACGCGCCGGTCGCGGCGCTCCTCGACGAGCGGGGCCCGGTGGCCGTGACCGTCCGCCCGGTCGGCCGGTAGGGAGGGTGGGGGGATGGTCCAAGCGCTCCTCATCGACGCCGCGAAGAGCCTGGTGTTCCTGGTCGGGGTCCTCACGGCCTTCGCCTACGTGACCTTGCTCGAGCGGCGCCTCCTCGCGCGGTTCCAGCTGCGGGTCGGGCCGAATCGGGTGGGACCGCTGGGCCTGCTCCAGCCCCTCGCCGACGGGATCAAGCTCCTCTTCAAGGAAGACTTCGTCCCCGGTGGGGCCGACAGGTACGTCTACCTGGTGGCGCCCCTCATCTCGGTGGTCGCGGCGCTGTTCGTGTACGCCGTCATCCCCATCGGCCCCCCGGTCCACCTCTTCGGCCGGGCGATCCCGCTGTACGTGGCCGACGTCAACGTGGGCATCCTCCTCGTGCTCGGCGCGAGCAGCGTGGGGGTCTACGGGGTCATCCTCGGCGGGTGGGCGTCCAACAACAAGTACTCCCTCCTGGGGGGGCTGAGGAGCAGCGCCCAGGTCATCAGCTACGAGCTGACCCTCAGCCTCGCGGTCCTCGGGGTGGTCCTCATGGCCGGATCCCTGAGCCTCGTGGACATCGTGCGGGCCCAGGCCCACCGGTGGTTCGTGGTCACCCAGCCCGTGGCCTTCCTCCTGTTCCTCATCGCGGGGCTGGCCGAGACCAACCGCGCCCCCTTCGACCTGCCGGAGGCGGAGCAGGAGCTCATCGCGGGGTACCAGACGGAGTACGGCGGCTTCAAGTTCGCCATGTTCTACCTGGGCGAGTACGTGGGCGTCATCACCATGGGCGCGCTGGTCGCCACGCTGTTCCTGGGGGGGTGGCAGGGCCCGTGGCTCCCGCCCGTGCTGTGGTTTTTCCTGAAGGTGTTCGCCGTGGTGTTCTTCTTCATCTGGGTCCGCGCCACGCTCCCGCGGCTGCGGTACGACCAGCTCATGGCCCTCGGGTGGAAGGTCCTCATCCCGGTGGGGCTCGTGAACCTGGCGGTCACGGCGCTCGCGGTCGTGGCGCAGGGGAGGGGGACGTGATGGCCGATCGCGCGGTCCCGGGTTCTCCGGACGGCGGGCCGGGGAAGCGGCTCCGGCAGGCCTGGGCGATGGTGCGGGGCCTGGGGATCGTGGGGAGCTACCTCTTCCGGCGGCCCATCACGGTCCGGTACCCGGAGGAGAAGCCGAAAGTCGCGCCCCGCTTCAAGGGGCGCCACTACCTCACCCTCTTCGCCGACGGGATGGAGCGGTGCGTGGGGTGCGAGCTGTGCGTGATCGTCTGCCCGAGCCAGGCCATCTACGTCAAGGCCGCGGAGAACGACCCCCTAAAGCCGCACTCCAAGGGGGAGCGCTACGCGGAGGACTTCCAGATCAACATGCTGCGGTGCATCTTCTGCGGCCTGTGCGAGGAAGCGTGCCCGACGGGCGCCATCGTGCTCGGCCAAGAGTACGAGCTGTCGGGCTACACGCGGGAGTCGCTCATCTACACCAAGGACATGCTCCTGGAGAAATACCCCGGCCAGTCCGGGCGGGACCCGACGCGAGAGGTCTAGCGGACGTGGAAGCCGGGCTGTTCGGGATCACGGCGATCTGCGCCCTGGCGGGCGGGCTCGGCGTCGTCGCCGCGCGCCAGCCGATCCACAGCGCGCTCGCGCTCCTCCTCGTCCTGGGGAGCCTCGCCGTGGACTACCTCCTCCTGGGGGCGCAGTTCGTCGCGGTCCTCCAGGTGATCATCTACGCGGGCGCCATCGTCGTGCTCTTCGTGTTCATCGTGATGCTCCTGCACGCCCACAGCGGGGAGGGGCCCCGGCTCGGCGCCGCGCTCCCGCGCGCCGTCGCGGGGGGCCTGTGCGCCCTGTTCGGGCTCGGTCTCCTGGGCGTCCTGGCCTCGGCCCGCCTCCGGGCCCCGGCGGTGCCGCCCCAGTTCGGCACCGTGCAGGACGTGGGGCGGGCCCTCTTCGGCCGGTACCTGGCGCCCTTCGAGGCCGCCTCTGCCGTGCTGCTGGCGGGGATCATCGGCGCCGTGGCCCTCGGGAAGCGCCTCGGGCCTCCGTCGTCCGGCGGGGGGGGGGCCCGGTGACCGTCCCGGCCTCCGCCTACCTCGGCCTCAGCGCCGTCCTGTTCGCGCTGGGCATGACCGGCGTCCTGATCCGACGCTCGGCGCTCATCGTCTTCATGTCGATCGAGCTGATGCTCAACGCGGCCAACCTCGCGCTCGTGACCTTCTCCCGCCTCCACGGGGCGGTGGACGGACAGGTGGTGGTGTTCTTCGTGCTGGTGGTGGCCGCGACCGAGGTCGCCATCGGCCTCGCGATCATCGTCGACATCTTCCGGGCCCGCGACACCGTCGATGTCGACGACGCGGACCTGCTGCGGGGGTAGACGGTGGCCGCGGTCGTCCTCGTCCCGCTGGTGCCGCTTGTGGGCTGGGCCGTCCTCGGCCTCGGGGGCCGTCGCCTGGGCCCCCGCGGCGTCGCCCTCCTGGCCTGCGGGACCGTGGCGGTCTCCTTCCTGGTGAGCGCCGGCCTCTTCGCGGCGCTCCGGGCGCTCCCCCCCGGCGGCCGCCACGTGGCGGTGGACCTCTACCGGTGGATGGCGGTCGGGTCCCTGGCCGTGCCCCTGCGGCTCCTCGTGGACCCCCTGTCGGTGGCCATGGCCCTGGTCGTGAGCGGCGTCGGAGCGCTGATCCACGTCTACTCCGTGGGCTACATGGCCGGCGACGAGGGGTATAGCCGCTACTTCGCCTACATGAACCTCTTCATGGCCAGCATGCTCACGCTGGTCCTGGCCGGAAACCTGGTGGTGATGTTCATCGGGTGGGAGGGCGTCGGGCTGTCGAGCTACCTCCTCATCGCCTTCTGGTTCACCCGGCCCGCCGCCGCGCGGGCGGGGGTCAAGGCCTTCCTCGTGACCCGCCTGGGGGACGTGGGGTTCCTCCTCGGGATTTTCCTCGCGCTCGGGCTGTTCGGCACCACGGACTTCGAGGCCCTCGCCCGGGAGGCCCCGCGGGTCCTCCCGCTCGGCGGGCCCGCCGCCACCGCCCTGGCGCTCCTCCTGTTCCTGGGGGCCGTGGGGAAGTCGGCCCAGCTGCCCCTCCACGTGTGGCTCCCCGACGCCATGGAGGGCCCGACCCCCGTGAGCGCGCTCATCCACGCGGCCACCATGGTGACGGCCGGCGTGTACATGGTCCTGCGCCTCCACGCGGTGTACCTGCAGAGCCCCGTGGCCCTGGACGTGGTGGCCCTCGTGGGCGCCGTGACGGCGGTCTTCGCGGCCGCCTCGGCCCTGGCCGAGCCGGACCTCAAGCGGGTCCTCGCCTACTCCACCATCAGCCAGCTGGGGTACATGTTCCTCGGGGTCGGCGTGGGAGCCTTTGGCGCGGGCTTCTTCCACCTCACCTCCCACGCCTTCTTCAAGGCCCTGCTCTTCCTGGCCGCGGGGGCCGTGATGCACGCCCTCGGGGGGGTGACGGACATGCGGGAGATGGGCGGGCTGGGCCGGATCCTCCCCCGGACGGCGGCGGCCTTCGGCCTCGGGGCCCTGGCCCTCAGCGGGGTCCCTCCTCTCGTGGGGTTCGTCAGCAAGGAGCGGATCCTCACCGACGTCTACCTCCAGGGGGCGAGGGGCCTGTGGGTGCTCGGTCTCCTCGGCTCCGGGCTCACGGCCGTCTACATCGTCCGGGCCTTCGCGCTCACCTTCCTGGGGGAGCCCGCGCGCCCCGCGGCCCCCCGCCCCGCAGGACACGGCGACCCGCCCCCCGTGATGGCGGGGCCCATGTGGGCCCTCGGGTTTCTCGTCCTCGCGGGCGGGCTGCTCGGGGGGGCCGTGGACCGGTGGCTTGAGCCGGTGGTGGGGCCGGGCGCGCCCCGCGTGGCGCCCTCCGGGGCGACGGAGGGGACCCTCGTGGCGGCGGGTGTGGCGGTGGCCCTGGCCGGCATCGCGCTCGCCTGGCTCGCCTACGCCCGGCAGCGCGTGCCGCTCGAGATCCCGAAGCTGGGGGCGGTGCTGTCCCACCAGTTCTTCGTGGAGCAGGCCTACGCCGCCGTGGTGGTGGAGCCGGCGCGGGCGCTCGCCCGGTGGGCGGCCGAGGCGGACCGGCGGGTCATCGACGGGGCGGTCGTGGGGCTCGGCCGGCTGCTCTGGTCCGGGGGAGCGGTGCTGCGGCGGGCGCAGACGGGATACCTCCGCCACTACGCCGCCCTGCTCCTGGTCGGGGCCCTCCTCATCCTGGCCTACTGGGTGTGGCGATAGTGCCGGGGATCCTCACCCTCCTCCTCGTCGTCCCCCTCGCCGGCGCGGGGGCCGCGATGCTGGTCGGCCCCGCGAGGGAGCGCGAGGCGCAGCTCATCGGCCTCGGGGCGAGCGGGACGACCTTCGCCCTGGCGGCGTGGGTGTGGGCCACCTTCCCGGGGGGCCCGGGTTTGGCCTATGAGGAGCACCGCGTGTGGGTGCCGGGCCTCGGCATAGGGTATCACGTGGGGGTCGACGGCCTGTCGGTGAGCCTCGTGGCCCTGGTGGCGTTCCTGTTCCCCCTGGCCCTGGGCGCCAGCGGGGGGCAGGTCCGGCAGCGGGTCCGATCCTTCGTGGCCACGGCCCTCCTGCTGGAGGCGGCCCTGCTGGGGACTTTCCTGGCCCAGGACATGGTCCTGTTCTACGTGTTCTGGGAAGCGATGCTCATTCCCATGTACTTCCTCATCGCCCTGTGGGGCGGTCCCGCCAGGGGGGCCGCCGCGATCAAGTTCTTCCTGTACACCATGGCGGGGAGCGTGCTGATGCTCCTCGGGATGATCGCTGTCTACGCGCGGAGCGGGGCCGCCGGGCCGGCCACCTTCGACCTGCCCGCCCTGCTGGCCCGGCCGGTGGGCTTTCCCCCGGGCCTCGAGGCATTGCTCTTCGCCAGCTTCGCCGTGGCCTTCGCCATCAAGATGCCCGTGTGGCCGCTCCACACGTGGCTGCCGGACGCCTACGCGGAGGCCCCGGCGGTCGTCACCGTCCTGCTCGCCTCCCTCATGTCCAAGGCGGGAGCCTACGGGTTCCTGCGGTTCTGCCTCCCGCTCTTCCCCCACGCCGCGCGCACCTACGGCCCCCTGCTGGTGGGCCTGGCGGTGGTGGGGATCCTCTACGGCGGGGCGGTGGCCTGGGCCCAGCGTGACCTCCGCCGCCTCCTCGCCTACGGCAGCATGAGCCACATGGGGCTGATCCTCCTCGGCCTCTTCGCCCTCAACCTGACTGGGATCCAGGGGAGCCTCATCGAGATGGTGAACCACGGCATCAGTACGGGCGCCCTCTTCCTCCTCGCGGGCGCCCTCGTCGAGCGCACGGGCCAGGCCCGGACCGACGCCTACGGAGGGCTCGGGGCCCTGACCCCGGCCCTGGGGGCGGTGACGCTCATCGCCGTGATGTCGTCCCTGGCCCTGCCCGGCACCAACGGGTTCATCGGCGAATTCCTGATCCTCCTGGGGGCCTTCCAGTCTCACCGCGTCGCCGCAGCGCTCGCGACCGGCGGCATCGTGGTGGCCGTGGCGTACCTCTTGGCCTTTGTGGGACGCGTCTTTCACGGCCCGCCCCGCCCGGAGCTGCGGGGCATCCGGGACCTCGGGCCGCGCGAGTACCTGGTGCTGGTCCCGTTGATCCTCGTGGTGTTCTGGGTGGGGTTCGCCCCGCAGCCGTTCCTCGCGCGGAGCGAATCCGCCGTAGAGCGCGTCCTCCACCGGGTGGCGGCCGCCGGAGGAGTGGCCCGGGTCCTCCCGCCGGGGCCGGAGGGCGGGCCCCGATGACCTGGACGGACGTGGGGCGCACGGCGCCCGAGCTCGTGCTGGTGCTCGCGTCCGTGGCGGTGCTCCTCGTGGACGCGTGGCGGACGGGCCCCCACCTCGAGGCCGAGCGCCGGGGGATGTGGGGGCCCGGTCTCGCCCTCGCCGCCGTGGTCCTGGCGAGCCTCGCGGCATGGCGACCCCCGGGCGGCGCGGGGATGGCCTTCTTCGGGATGTACGCCCGGGACGGCCTCACCCGGGTCCTGGACGCGGCGGCCCTGGGGGCTGCGGCCCTCGCGATCCTCCTCTCGCCCGCGTACGTGGCGCGGGTCCGGCTCCCTGAGGGGGAGTACTACGCGCTCCTGCTCCTCGCCACGTCCGGGGCGATGCTGATGGGCGCCAGCCGGAACCTGGTCCTGCTCTTCCTGGGGCTCGAGCTCATGAGCTTCCCCCTCTACGTGCTGGCCGCCCTGGCCCGGCGGAGCGCCCGGTCCCAGGAGGCCGGCCTCAAGTACCTGCTCCTGGGCGCCTTCGCCACGGCCTTCTTCATCTACGGGCTCGCGCTGGTCTACGGGGCCGCCGGGACCACGGACCTCGCGGCCCTTGGCCGCACCGCCGCCTCCCCGCTCCTGGACGCGGGGCTGGGGCTCCTCGTCATCGGTCTGGGGTTCGAGGCGGCGCTCGTCCCCTTCCACGCGTGGGCGCCCGACGTCTACGAGGGGGCCCCGCTCCCGGTGACGGCCTTCATGTCGGTCGCGGCGAAGGTCGGCGCCTTCGGGGGATTCCTCCGGGTCTTCCCCCTCGCGCTCCCCCACCTGGTGCCGGTGTGGGGCGAGGTCCTCGCGGCCCTCGCCGTGGCCACGATGATCGTGGGAAACCTCGCGGCCCTCCTCCAGACCAACACCAAGCGCCTGATGGCGTACTCCAGCATCGCCCACAGCGGGTACATGCTGATCGGGGTCGTCTCCGGGCCGGCGGGCACGTGGGCGGTGCTCTTCTACTTGGCCGCCTACGCGCTCATGAACCTCGGCACCTTCGGGGTCCTGCTCCTCCTGGAGCGGCGAGGGGAGGAGGCGGACCGCGTGGAGGACCTGGCGGGGCTCGCCGACCGGGCCCCGTGGGCCGCCGGGGTGCTGGCGCTGTGCATGGTCTCGCTGGCGGGCCTCCCGCCCACGGCGGGCTTTATCGGGAAGCTCTACCTGTTCCGGGCCGCCCTGCTGGAGGGCCGCGTGGGGCTCGCCCTGGTGGGCGTCCTCACGAGCGTCGTCTCCGTGTACTACTACCTGCGCGTGGCCTACGTGGCGCTGTCGGCCGCGGAGCCGGCCCCGGTGGCCGTGCGGCGGCAGCGCCTCCTGGGCGTGGCCCTGGCGCTCGCGGCCGTGGGAGTCCTGTGGCTCGGCGTCTTCCCGGGCCGCTTCACCGGGGCGGTGCAGCAGGCGGCCGCCCTCCTGAGGTAGAATCGTCGCCGCATGGCCGAGCGGGAAGTCTTCGACGCGGTGGTCGTGGGGGCGGGGCCGGGGGGAACCGCGGCCGCGCTCACGATGGCCCGGGCCGGGCTCAGCGTGGTCCTGGTGGAGCGCGGCGAGCGGCCAGGCGTCAAGAACGTCATGGGCGGCGTGATGTACGGCCGGATGCTCGCGGACGTCCTCCCCGAGGCCTGGCGCGAGGCGCCCATGGAGCGGATCGTCACCGATGAGCGCCTGTGGCTCACGACGCCTGACAGCGCGGTGACGATCGGCCACAAGCACGTGCCCCGCGGAGACGGCCCGCCCAACGCCTTCACGGTCCTGCGGGTGCCCTTCGACGCGTGGTTTGCCTCCCAGGCGGAGGCCGCGGGCGCCCTCCTCGTCCCCGGGACGACCGTGGAGGACGTCATCCGGGAGGACGGCCGCGTGGTGGGCGTCCGCACCGGCCGGGCCGACGGCGACATCCGGGCGCGCCTCGTGGTGATCGCCGACGGCGCCAACTCCTTCCTGGTGCAGAAGGCGGGCCTGGGGCGTCCCCTCCAGCCGAACGAGATGGCGCTCGTCGTCAAGGAGATCATCGCGCTCCCCCGGGGGGTGATCGAGGACCGGTTCAACCTCGGTCCCGAGACCGGGGCGACCATCGAAGTGTACGGGGCCGTGACCCGGGGCATGGCGGGCTACGGCTTCATCTACACCAACCGCGAGTCGCTCTCGGTGGGGATCGGGGCCCTCATCGCCCACTTCATGAAGACCCGGATCACGCCCTGGGAGCTCCTCGAGGGCTTCAAGGCCCACCCGATGGTCTCCCCGCTCCTCCAGAGGGGCGAGGTCCGCGAGTACCTGGCCCACGCCATCCCCGAGGGCGGGTACCGGGCCATGCCGCGGCTGTTCGACGACGGCGTGCTCGTGGTCGGCGACGCGGCCATGATGGTCAACAACCTCCACCGCGAAGGGAGCAACCTGGCCATGGCGGCGGGCCGGATGGCGGGGGAGACCGCCGTCCACGCGGCCAAGGTGGGAGACTGGTCAGCGAGGACCCTCTCCCTGTACCAGGAGCTCCTGGAAGCCTCCTTCGTCCTCCAGGACCTCCGGAAGTACGAGCGCCTGCCCGAGCTGGCCGACAAGCACCCCGAGCTCCTGCAGGTCTACCCCGCTCTCCTGTCGGAGGCCCTCCTCGAGCTGCTCACGGTGGACGGGGTGGCGAAGCGCGAGAAGCAGAGGCGCATCCTGCGGCGGCTCCTCAGCCGGCGCCCATGGTGGAGGTTCCTCCGGGACGCGTACGAGGGGTGGAGGGCTCTCTGGTGACGATCGAGGAGCGCCTCTACCTCCTGCGGTGGAAGCACGACCGCCAGTCCCACATCCAGATCCGCGATGCCGCGGTGTGCCGGGACCGGTGCGGCACCGAGTGGCAGCGCCCCTGCACCACCTTCTGCCCCGCCAACGTGTACGCGTGGGACGGGGAGAAGATCGCCGTCTCCTACGAGAACTGCGTCGAGTGCACCAGCTGCCTCCTCGGGTGTCCCTACAGGAACATCGACTGGCGGCTGCCGCGCGGGGGGTTCGGGATCGAGTGGCGCCACGGCTAAGGGCGCCCCTCACGGGCGGCCGTCGGCCCTCCGGCGGTGGGACCACAGGAACCACGTGCCCCAGGCGATCAGCACGAGGGCGGCCATCTGGCCGAGGGTGAGGACCAGGGGCGTGCGGTCCTCCGTCCGCAGCAGGTCCAGCAGGAACCGGAGCACCGAGGAGGCCACGAGCGCGGACCAGAAGAGGAAGCCGTCGAAGGGGCGCCTGTCGACGCGGCGCAGGACCCACGCCAGGATGAGGGCGGCGCCCGCCATCTCGTAGAGGGGCAGCGGGTGCCGCGGGCCGCCCGGGAGGCCGGGGACCGCGACCCCCCAGGGCAGGCGCGTGGGATCCCCGAAGAGCTCGCCGTTCATGAAGTTCCCCCAGCGCACGAGGATGATGGCCACGAGGACCGCGGGGGTGGCCGCGTCGAGCAGCCGCCACAGGGGCACACGGTGGCGCGGGCACCACCAGGCCAGGAAGAGGAGGCCCGCGGCGATGGACCCGTGGGAGGCGAGCCCCGCGTAGGGGGGGAGGAGGGCGGCGAGGGGACGTCCCAGGAACTCCTGGGGGTGGGTGACCACGTAGCCCGCACGGGCTCCGAGGAGCAGGACCAGAAGGAGGGGGAGGGCGAGCCGGTCGGCGATGAGGGTCCGGGGGATGCCCAGGCGCTCCCCGAAGGCGGCGGTGAGGGGGACCGAGAGGAAGAGGGCCAGCCCCATCATCACACCGTACCACCGGACGGTGAGCGGGCCGATCCGGACGAGGACCGGATGCATCGACGTCAGTATAGCACCCGGATCTCACGAGGAGAGGTGCCGGGGACGCGCTCCGCGGAGGGCCTCGGATCGATGGGCGAGAGCCGTAGCGCAACGTCCGTAGCGCCGCGACGGTTCTCTGCTCAGGTCTTGCAAAGTGCTTGACACCCCGAGGGTCGTGTGATACCGTATCACCAAACTGAATAGGGACTCTTATCCAGAGTGGTTGAGGGACGGGCCCGATGACACCCGGCAACCTACCAGGGACGCGCCTGGTGTGGTGCTAACTCCCGCGGAAGGTCCAACTTCCGAGAGATAAGAGGGAGCGATCCCCCTCGGAAAAGTTGGAGGGGGATTTTTGTTGCATCCTGACCGGAGGCGCACGGGACGAAGGAGGGGAGAGATGGCGGCGACGGGGCTGGCGTGTCGGGCGTGTGGGCAGCACTATCCGCTTGAGCCACTGTTTGTCTGTGAGGAGTGTTTCGGGCCCCTTGAGGTCCAGTACGACCACGGTGGCGCGACGGGACCGGAGCTCCGCGAGGAGATCGCCCGCGGCCCGGCCTCGATGTGGCGGTACCAGCCCTTCCTGCCCGTGAGCCGAGTCCCCGAGTGGGACCTCTCCCCGGGGTACACTCCACTGGTGCGCGCCGAGAGGCTCGGGCGGGCGCTGGGCCTCCGCAACCTCTACCTGAAGAACGACACCCGCAACCCCACCTGGTCGTTCAAGGACCGGGTGGTGGCCGTCGCGGCGGCCGCGGCGCGCCGGTTCGGGTTCGACGTCCTGTCCTGCGCCAGCACCGGCAACCTCGCCAACGCCGTGGCGGCCCACGCGGCCAAGGCCGGGCTCAGGGCGGTAGTGTTCATCCCGACGGAGCTGGAGCGGGAGAAGGTCCTCACCACCGCCGTGTACCGTCCCACCCTGGTGGAGGTGGAGGGGACCTACGACGACGTGAACAGGCTCTGCCTGGAGATCGGCGAGGAGCACAGGTGGGCCATCGCCAACGTCAACCTGCGGCCCTACTACTCCGAGGGAGCGAAGACCCTGGCCTTCGAGGTGGCCGAGCAGCTGGGGTGGCGGGCCCCCGATCACGTCGTGGTGCCTGTGGGGTCGGGGAACATGTTCGTGAAGATCCACAAAGGGTTTGAGGAGTTCCAGCGGTTGGGCGTCATTCCGCCGTCTGGGATCCGGATGTCAGCGGCCCAGCCCGAGGGGTGCAGCCCGATCGCGGCGGCGTACCGCGCGGGCGCCGAGGCGGTCGCGCCCGTGGTCCCGCGCACCCTGGCCAAGTCGCTCGCCATCGGCAATCCCGCCGACGGGGCGTACGTGCTGGACATCGTGCGCCGGACGGGCGGCGCCGTGGAGTCGGTCACCGACCGGGAGGCCGTGGAGGCCATCAGGCTGCTGGCGGAGACCGAGGGGCTCTTCACCGAGCCCGCGGGGGGCGTGACCATCGGCGTGCTCCGGAAGCTGGCCGCCTCTGGCCAGATCGCCCCCGACGAGGTGATCGTGGCCTACATCACGGGGATCGGGCTCAAGGCCCTCGAGGCCGTCGACGACGGGACGGCCCAGGTGGTCCGGATCAAGCCGACGCTGTCGTCCTTCGAAGAGCGCGTTCTCGCCCGCACGACCTGAAGGACACGGAGGGGATTCGGGCCCGCGTGGCTGGGACGCGCGGGGCCTGGAGGTGTAGACGGTATGGCGGTTCGCGTACGGATTCCGACTCCGCTCCGCCGCCTGACCAACGGGGAGCGCGTCGTGGAGGTGGAGGGCGCCGACCTCCAAGCGGCCATCGACAATCTCGACCGGCGGTTCCCCGGCATTCGGGCGCGGATCCTGGACGAGCGGGGCGACGTCCTCCAGTTCGTCAACATCTTCGTGAACGAGCGGGACATCCGGTTCCTCCAGGGGGTCAGGACGCCGCTCGAAGACGGCGCCGAGGTCTCGATCGTGCCCGCCATGGCGGGAGGCCGCGAGGAGCGCGGGTGAGGACGACGAGGGAGACGCCCAGGGACCGGGTGGGAGCGCGCCGAATGCTCTTCTGCTTGTGAGGAGGTCCGTCGTCCCGTCTGTGGACGCTTGGCGGCGCGCGCGCGATCCTCGGCACCAGGAGCGCTCTTCCCCGAGGGGCATGGACGCAGGGCCGGGCGGGGAGTAGCCCTCGGTGCCTGTTCGGCGGGCGCGGCGCAGGTCTTCCCGATCCCGGGCGATAGGGTGGGGGGTCCTGCTCCTTGTGTTGGCCGCCGCGGCGGCGGCTGTGCGCCTCCTGGGCCCCCGGCACGCCCCCTCCCTCGAGGTCTTCTTCGTCCAGTACGGCCCCTCCGGCCGGGTGGGATCCCTCGTCATGGTCCGGCGGCCCGCGGCCCCGGGCAGCCGGGACGCCCGTCTTGAGGCCGCCCTCCGCGCCCTCCTCGCAGGTCCTTCGCCCGAGGAGCGGAAGCGGGGACTCGTCAGCGAGATCCCTCCCGACACCTCCCTCCGCGACGCGCACGTGGACGGCAGGGTGGCGGTCGTCGACCTCACGGCTCCCTTCGCCGGCGGGGGAGGGAGCACGAGCATGCTGGCCCGGGTGTGGCAGGTCGTGTACACCGCCACGCAGGTGCCCGGGGTGGACGCGGTCCAGATCTTGGTGGAGGGGCGCCGGGTGCAGGCCCTGGGCGGAGAGGGTCTCCTCATCGGCGCCCCCCTCCGGAGGCCCGCCTCCCTGCCGACCTTTTGATGGAAGGGACCTCGTCCCACAGGGGAGAATAGCGGGCCTGTGCCCAAGGAGGTCTTCGCCGAGGAGATCGAGAGGCTGCTGGCCGCCCTGGACGGGGTCGCGAGCGCGCGCGTCGTGACGACGCCGGCCGGGACCATCGACCACGTGTACGTGACGGCCTCCCACAGCGACAGCCACGCCATCCGCCGCGGCGTCGTCGCAGCTCTCGTGTCGGCCTTCGGCGTCCCGGTGGACCCGTGGCGGGTGCAGGTGACGCAGCTCCGGAGCGGCGTGCGGCCCGACGAGATCCCCCAGTTCCGCGTGGCGCGGATCGAGGAGGCGGTGGCGCAGGACGGCGTGGCCGCCACGGTCCAGCTGGCGTGGACCGAGGGGGGGAGGGAACGCAGTGCCACGGGGCGCGCCCGCGGACCGGGGAGTCCGCTCGGGCGCCTGCGCACCCTGGGCGCGGCCGCCGTGGACGCCGTCCGCGATGCGCTCCCGGCGCCGTACCGGCGCCTGTCCCTGCAGCAGGCCTCCGTCGTGACCGTCCTCGACCGCCCGGTGGTGCTGGTGGCGGTGGCCGCGGGAGGACCGGAGGCCCAGGAGCTGTCCTTGGGCGTGGCCCCACTCGAGGACGCCACAGGGGGCGTCGTCGCGGCCGTCCTGGACGCCGTGACCCGCTGGCTCCTGCGCCTGGCCCGGGACGGCCCTCCGTCTCCCTCCGACCGCCGGGCGGCCCTGGAGGCCATGAGGCACTTCGTCCGGGGCAGGGACGCCGGGCAGTCGGGCGAGGCCAGATCACCCTCTGGCGGATCCGGGGATCCCGTTCCTCGCGAGAGCGCGGCGAGGGAGGACGCCGACCGGGCCCTGCCGACGAAGGGCGACGGGCCGGACCCGGACGTGGTGCACGATGTGACGGAGATCCGTCCGTACCAGGGAGGAGGAGCCGCCATGGCAGCGCAGCATGAGCCGTCCCACGGGTCAGTCGTGCAGGCGCGGGGGGCCCGCCCGTCCCCGGAGGACGTCTTCTACCAGTCCCTCGTCCAGGAGCGGATCCCTGTCCACGTCCGCTGCCGTGACGGCTACGAGATCCCCCGCGCGCTCGTCAGAGAGGTGGGGACGTACGCCCTCCTGGTGGAGTCGGGCGGCGGGACGGAACTCGTCTACAAGCACGGGATCATCTCGATCCGGCCGCTCGTGGGGGGAGGCTGACCCCCGCCTCCGGACCGGCCTCCGAGGGGGATGCGGATCCCCGCCGCTCCGGGAGTCGCCCCCCGATGCGGCCTGCAAGGGGGTCCGGAGGCCGGTGGCCTCGACGCCCGTCCGTGCGCGGGCGCGACCGGCCCCCGAGGCCTCACGGAAGCTCCCTGGCGCATGCCGCGGCCCGGGGCCCTGTGACAGAGGACGAGAGCCGCATCGCTAGGTGGGTGGAGGAGGTGCTCCGAGGCTCCCCGCAGGCCATATCGCGCCTCATTTCCCTTGTGGAGAACAGGCCCGATGAAGCCGTCCCCCTCCTCCGTGCCCTTCACCCCCACACCGGGCGCGGCTATGTGGTCGGCGTGACGGGGCCCCCGGGGACGGGAAAGAGCACCCTCCTGGACGCGCTCATCCGGGACGTGCGGCGACAAGGGAGGAGGGTCGGGGTCGTGGCGGTGGATCCCACCAGTCCCTTCTCCGGGGGCGCCATACTGGGCGACCGCATCCGGATGCAGGACCACAGCACCGACCCAGGGGTCTTCCTCCGGAGCATGGCGACCAGGGGACACCTGGGGGGGCTGGCCCCCGCGGCGGCTGGCGCCGTCCAGGTGCTGGACGCTTCCGGGTGCGACCTGATCTTCGTGGAGACGGTGGGCACCGGCCAGGCCGAGGTGGACGTCGTGGGTGCCGCCGACACCGTGATCGTGGTGACGGTGCCGAGCCTGGGGGACAGCATCCAGACCCTCAAGGCCGGTGTCATGGAGATCGGCGACATCTTCGTGGTCAACAAGGCGGACCGGGGGGACGCCGACCGGACCGCCCAGGACATCCGGGCGATGCTGGCCCTTGCCGGGGCCCGGGACGGGTGGGATCCGCCGGTCCTCCTGGCGGTCGCCACGGCAGGGACAGGGGTCCGGGAGATCCTCAAGGCTACGGAGGACCACCAGACCTATCAGAGGAGCCGGGGGATCCTGGCGGCCCGACGCCAGCTCCGATGTCGGCGGGAGATCCTGCGGATCATGGAAGACCGGCTCCGCGCCCTCGTGCTCGACAGCGTGGGGCCCGACCGTCTGGACGATCTGGCGGCACGGGTGGCCTCAGGCGAGATGGACCCCTACACGGCCGCTTCTCTCCTCCTGGAGGATCTCGGCCTGGGGTGATCTCCTGGCCCGGATCCAGCCGGCTCGCGGTTTCCCCGATAAACTTAGACTGGCATTGACTTGCGTCTATATGGTATAATGCACCCCGTTAAAATAAGTCTATAGTTCCAGGCTTCTTCTCCCTTTTCATCGCGGCCCCGGTGGCTGGCCCGTCCGGCAACGGCCCGGACTCATTCGCCTGGTTCATCATCGGGCGGGTATCCGCCGCATCGGACATCGCCGCCAAGGGGGCGCCCAGGAGAGGGTCGGACGGGGGCCCCAGCGCGGGAAGGGAGGAAGCCGGTGCACTCGGCAACGCCGCTGTGGGCTAACCCGGGTCTCCCCTGGGGAGGCGGCCGCCGGGCGGTCCTGGCCTGCCTGGGCGCGGCACTGCTCGGGCTCCTCACGGCAATGGTGGTCGCCTGGGGCCTGCCGGCCCGGTACACCGTCCACCTCTCCTTTGACGGCCGCACGGTGACCTATACCTCGTCACGCCGGACCGTGGGCGAAGTCCTGGCGGGAGCCGGGGTCGTTGTCCGTCCCGGAGACCGCGTCGTCCCCTCCCCCTCGACCGAGGTGTGGCCGGGGATGGACATCACCGTCATCCGGGAGGTGCCGATCACCCTCTCCGTCGGGGGCCGTCTCCGGCACGTCCAGGTCGCGGCGCGGACGGTGCGGGAGGCGCTCTCGAGGTCGGGCGTTGTGCTAGGGCCTCTCGACCGCGTGTATCCGGGCCTTGCGGCTCCCCTCGCTCCCCACATGCGCGTCACGGTCGAGCGGCGGGAGTGGCGTCGGTGGGTGGAGCACGCTCCCGTCCCCTTCGGGGTGCGCGAGGTGCCCGACAGCCAGCTCCTGCGGGGGCACCTGGCCGTGCGCTTCCCGGGCCGCGACGGGGTGAAGGCGCGCACCCTCCGGGTCCTCTACGCCGACGGGCGCCCCGTCTCGGTGCTGGCCAGCCCCTGGACGGTGGTCCGCCCGCCCGCCCCGCGGGTCGTCGCCATCGGCACACGGGCCATGGTCGCTTCCCGGGGCCCCTTCGTGGGGAGGGAGTACCTCCTGCTCCTGGCCACCGCCTACTACCCGGGCCCCCACAACTTCGGGGGGGGAGTCGGGCCGCGCACGGCCATCGGCCTGGTGGCGCAGCGCGGGGTCGTGGCCGTGGACCCCTCCATCATCCCCCTGGGGTCGCGGCTCTACGTGGAGGGGTACGGGTACGCGATCGCGGGAGACACCGGGAGCGCCATTCAGGGGATGCGGATCGACCTCTGCTACAATACCTATGAGGAGGCGATCCGATTCGGCCGGCGCCTTGTGAAGGTGTACATCCTCAGCCGACGGTAGAGGCGTCCTGCGGGGTCTCCTTGCCGCCGTCCTCTGCGGGAGAGCGCCGCGCCCGCATCCCGTGACGGAGCCCAGCGTCCGCGCCACGCGGGAGGTGTTGCGCGCCTTCGGGATTCGGCCCTCGAAGCGCTGGGGGCAGCACTTCCTCGTGAGCGACCGCGTCCTCCGGACCATCCTGGAGGCGGCGTCCCTTTCCCCCCAGGACGTGGTGGTGGAGGTGGGCGCCGGGATCGGGACCCTGACGGTGGCCCTGGCCCAGCGCGCCGGCTGCGTCGTGGCCATCGAGGTCGACCGGCACCTCGTTCCCGCCCTGAGGGCGGCCACGGCTCCCTATCCCCACGTCACGGTGGTGGAGGCCGATGTCCTGGCGGTGGACCTCCGAGGGCTCCTGCCCGAGGTGCGTCCCGGAGGGGAGCGCAAGGCGGTGGCCAACCTCCCCTACAACATCGGGGCGTCCGCCCTCGTCCGGCTGCTCGACCCGCGGCTGGGGCTCTCCCGGGTCGTGGTCATGGTGCAGAAGGAAGTGGCCGACCGCATCGTCGCGGCTCCGGGAACCCCCGCCTACGGCCGCCTCTCCCTCGCCGTCCAGTACCGCGGCACCCCGCGCATCGTGGCGCGCGTGTCGCGGGGGGCGTTCCTCCCCCAGCCGGACGTGGAGTCGGCCCTCCTCGTCATCCTCCCCCACCCCTCTCCCCCGGTCGCCGTGCCGGACGAGGACGCGCTGTTTCGGGTCATTGCCGCAGGCTTCGGCCACCGGCGGAAGGTCCTCACGAGGGCTCTCTGCCTGGGCCTCGGCCTGTCTCCCGCCGAGGCCGACCGGGCCTGTCGGGCCGCGGGCCTGGATCCCCGGGCGCGGGCGGAGACGCTTTCCTTAGACCAGTTCGCGGCCCTGGCCCGCGCGCTCCACCCGCGTCCGGAGCGAGATCCCGCCTCTCCCTCCGCACGGGAGGAGGTTACCGGGGGTCCGGGGATCTCGGGGGCAGGACGACGGTGAGGTCCGCGGCGGCTGCGGCGTCCTCGCGGGCGAGGAGGCGGGCCCCGAGAGACGCGGCCACCGCCCGCGCCGCACCGGGGTCTCCCCTGTGGACGACGACGGTGGGCTCGCCGACGTCGACGGGGAGGGGTCCCGAGGTGAGGTGGAGGACCCGCACTCCCAGCGCCGTGAGGCGGGCCAACGCGTCGGCCCGCACGTCCGCGCCCCCCTCCGGGGAGGCGACGACGTCGACCGTCTCCCGGGCCAGGAGGCTCGGGTCGACCCCGTAGAAGGCCCGGGCCACCACCTCCCGGGCCTTGTCCCTGTCGGCGATCCAGTCGGAGGCGCCAAAGCGGCCGGGCAGGGTCATCGTGACCAGGTGGGACCGCGGGAGCCGCGCCCCGAACCACGCGAGGGCGATGAGCTGCTCGGGGGTGAGGTTGGTGTGGATGTCCTCGCGGAACACGCGCAGGATCCGCCCGGCCCGGAGGATCACCCGCGGCCGCCGGAGCTCGGCCAGGAGGGCGTTGACGAGCTGCTGCTGGCGGGCGATGCGGCCGATGTCGCCCAGGGCGTCGTGGCGGAAGCGGGCGTACTCCATGGCCGCCATGCCGCCGAGCCGGCGGTTGCCCTTCCGGAGGTGGATGTGGAGGCCGTCCCAGTTGTCGTCGTAGTTGAGGTCCTTGTCGATGCGGATAGTGACGCCCCCCACGGCGTCGATGAGGTGGACGAGGCCGCGCTCCGTGATCTCCATGTAGTAGGGGAAGGGCACGCCCAGGAAGTTCTCGACGGTGCGCAGGGTGAGGGGGACGCCCCCGTAGGCGTGGGCCGCGTTGATCTTCTGCACGCCGTGGCCCGGGATCTCGGCGCGCGTGTCGCGGGGGACGCTGAGGGCGAAGATGCGGTCGCCCCGGGGGTCGAAGGTCACGGCGATGAGGGTGTCGGTCCGGCTCACGGGGTAGACGATGGCGGGGTTGCGGTCGCTCACCGTCCTGTCCAGGCCCATGACGAGGACGTTGGTGCGCTGGACGAGGCGGAAGGGCCACGCGAAGGACGGCCCCGGGGGGGAGGCGTGGGAGGCGACGAAGACGGCCGCTCCCAGGAGCGCGCAGGCCAGAGCGAGGACGGCCCCGCCGAGGGTCCAGCGGATGGCCCGGAGCCACCGGGGGGCCCGAGGGGGGATGGGTTCGCCGGAGAGATGCGCCGTGCTCATGCCCCCCATCATAGGAGTTTTCCCGGTCCTGTCAAGGACGGGGAGGAACGCGGCTTAGGGGAGGGGAATCAAGGTGCGGGAACCTCTAGCGGCTCGGCAGGGGGCGTGAGAATGCACAGGCCACGGACGGCCCCCACAGTCCCGGGTGTCCCGACGTCGGTGGGCGCACCCCGTGGTGGCAGCGCGAAGCAGCCCCGCGGGGTGCGCCGTTTTTCTCGGTCCGCCCACACTGAGGAGGGGGGCACGTGAAGGAGCTCCGCCTGAACGCCTACGCCAAGATCAACCTCACCCTGGACGTGCTGGGGGACCGCCCCGACGGCTACCACGACATCGAGACGGTCCTCCACACCATCGAGCTCCACGATTCTCTCACCATCCGGGAGGACGGGGAGGGGATCACCGTCCGCTCCACCAGCCCGGAGGTCCCCGACGACTCGCGGAACGCCGTCTACAGAGCGGCGCACCTCCTCCGGGAGACCTTCCGCGTCCCCCGGGGCGTGGAGATCGACCTCCTGAAGGCCATCCCCGTGGCGGCGGGCCTCGGAGGGGGGTCGAGCGACGCCGCCGTCACGCTCCTGGGGCTCGCCCAGATGTGGAAGCTCCGCCTGACGGACCGCCAGCTCATGGACCTGGCCAGCCGCGTCGGCTCGGACGTGCCCTTCTTCCTGGCCGGAGGAGCGGCCCTCGCCGCAGGCCGCGGGGAGCGCGTGCGCAAGCTGCGCCCCCTGCCGACCACGTGGGTCGTCCTGGCGCGCCCGCCCGTGCAGGTGCCCACCGAGTGGGCGTACCGCGTCCTGGACCACAGGGCGGTCCGCCGGAGGCCCGACACCGAGGCGGTGGTGCGGGCCCTCGAGGCCGAGGACGCGGTGGCGGTGGGCCGCCTCCTGTGCAACGTCTTCGAGGACGTCATCACCGCCCACTACCCCGTTGTCGGCGAGATCCGCAGGCGCATGGAGGCCTCGCGGCCCCTCGGGGTCTCCCTCTCGGGAACGGGCCCCGTCGTGTTTGCCCTCGTCCCCAACGAGACGGCGGCCCGCGCCATGAGCGCGGACCTCGCCGCCCTCCCGGGGGTCGAAGTGCTCGTCACCCGGACGTTCGCCGAGGAGCGGTAGGCCTCCATGCCCGATGCCGTGGTCCTGGCGGGCGGTCCCCCCGATCCCGCCATCGCGGGGGCGATGGTCCCCAAGGCCTTCGCCCTGCTCGCCGGCCGGCCGATGGTGGACTACGTGCTGGACGCCCTCCGGGGTGCCGGGCCCATAGGGCGAGTCCTCCTGGTGGGGCCGGATCCTCTCCCCGTCCGGCTCGCGGGAGGGGTGGACGCCCTGGTGGCGGAGCGCGGGTCGCTCTTGGAAAACGTCGCGGCCGGATTGGAGGCAACCGGTGGGGGCGGGGCGGTGCTGGTGGTCGCGGCGGACCTTCCCCTCCTGACCCCCCAGGCGGTGGCGGCTTTCCTCGAGGCCGCCGGTCGGATCGAGGGAGAGGCCTGGTACGCCGTGGTGCGCCGCGAGGACGTGACGGGGGCCTTCCCCGACGTCCGGAAGACCTTCGTGCGGCTGCGCGAGGGGACGTTCACGGGGGGGAGCGTGGTCCTCATCGGGCCTGCGGCCTTCCGCCGGGCCCGGCCTGCCATCGAGCGGGCGATGCGGGCGCGCAAGCGCCCCGGGGACCTCGCCCGTCTCTTCGGGGCGCGCACGCTGCTCCGGATCCTCACGCGCCGCGTGACCATCGCGGAGCTGGAGCGGCGGGCCGAGGCGATCGCCGGCATCCGGGCCCGTGCGGTGCTCTGTCCCCACCCGGAGCTCGCGATCGACGTGGACCGTCGGGAGACGCTGGACGTGCTCGAGGCTCGCTTCCTGAGGCGCCCCCGGCCTGTCCCGGCGCGGGAAGGGGAGTTCGACGCGCTGTGAGGAGGCTGCGGCGGGGGGAACGGATGGTGATGATCGCGCACCGCCTCTTCCACGAACCCCGCCGCCTCTTCTCCCTCACCGCTTTCGCCGACGCCCTCGGGGCGGCGAAGTCGACGGTCAGCGAGGACGTGGCCGCGCTCCGGCACCTGTGCGAGGAGTTTCACCTGGGGCGGATCGAGACCGTGGCGGGCGCCAGCGGGGGGGTGAGGTACGTGCCCTTCTGCACGCCCGAGCAGATCCGGGCCATCGCGGACGACCTCGCCTCGCGGCTCCGCGACCCGTCCCGGATCCTCCCGGGCGGGTTCCTGTACACGACGGATCTCCTCTCGCTGCCATCCCTCGTGGGCCGCTTGGGCGAAGTCTTCGCCACCTTTTTCGCCGACCGCCGCCCCGACGTGGTCCTCGCGATGGAAGTGAAGGGCATCCCTCTCGCCCTCATGACCGCCCGCGCCTTCAACGTGCCCCTCGTGACCATCCGCCGGGGCGGCCGCGTCACCGAGGGGCCCTCCGTGACGGTGAACTACGTCTCGGGGTCCTCGCGCATGGTCCAGGCGATGACCCTCCCGCTCCGCGCCGTCCCCCCGGGAGCGCGGGCGCTGTTTATCGACGACTTCCTGCGCGGCGGGGGCACGGCACGGGGCGTCTACGACCTCATGCGCGAGTGCCAGGCCGAGCTCGTGGGCATCGGGGTCCTCATCGAGACGGCCCAGCCGCGGGAGAAGATGGTGGAGCGGTACACCTCGCTGCTGGTCTTCGAAGGGGTCGATGAGGCGAAGGGGACCGTGCGCATTTCCCCCAGCGTGGCCGTCGCGGAGCCTCCCCGGAGATAGCTCCTGCCCTCTCCCCAGGCCGTCATGAATGATCTGTAACTCACTTGTCATGCCCCTGTAATGCCGTCGGGGGGCGGCGGCAGTACAGTGGGGTGTGGGGAGGCGGTGGCACGGGACGCGAGCCCTGCCTCGGTACACCTCACGCCTGCGCTCGGGGGGTGGTCCGCGATGCGATGGTTCGGGAGAGGCTGGAAGGGCGCCGTGCTCGGCGCCGTGGCGCTGGGCGTGGGTGCGGCGTCAAGCGGCGTGGCGGTGCCAGGCCGCGCCGCTCCTGCGGAGCAGCCCGCGAAGATCACGGTGACCATGACCAACTACAAGTTCACCCCCGACAAGCTGACCGTGAAGGTGGGGGAACGCGTCGAGCTGACCCTGGTCAACAAGTCGGAGGACAAGACCCACGAGTTCCTCATGGGCAGAGACGTCAAGAAGTCCAAGGACAAGTTCGGGAAGCTGTACTCCGATGGCTTCAAGACGTCCCTGATCGATAGCCGCGCCGACGTGACCTTCGGCGAAGGGGAGAAGATCGAGGAACTGCAGGCGGACCTCCCGGCCAGCGCGGCGCTGGAGAAGCGGGGAGGGTCCCTCACCATGGAGTTCACCGTCCCCAACAAGCCCGGCAAGTGGCTGTACGGGTGCTTCCAGGAAAACGGGTCCCACTGGGACGACCACCACATGAAGGGGGAGATCGACATCGTGCGGTGAGGGCCGGCCGATGGGCGACATCGCCCGCGTCGCGGCTTTGTGGGTCCTCTTCTCTGCCGCCGGGGAGGCGGCCATCTCGCGCGCGGTGGTCCGGTGGCCCGCCGTCGCCTCGGCGCAGGGCGCGATCACGGCGGACGCCTTCGTGTTTCTCCTCCGGGTGGGGTGGGTGGCCTTTGTGCTCGTAGCGCTCGTGGTGGTTTACAGCGCGGCGCGGTTCCGGGTCCCCCCCGACGACCTCACGGACAGCCCCCGGCAGTACCGGTCCCACCGGGTGTTCGCGGGGGCGTGGGTCCTCCTCAGCATCGGGCTGATCGTCCTCTTTGTGATCACGCCCGGGCTGTCGGGACTGGGCTCCCTCTGGCGGTTGGACGTGGCGGCCGCCCGGGACCCGGCCACCCTGGAGGTGGACGTGAGGGCCCGGCAGTGGGACTGGTCGTTCTCCTATCCGGCGTACCGGGTGTACGGTCAGGACACGCTGGTCCTTCCGGTCGGGACGCCCGTGAAGCTGGTGCTCACCAGCGCCGACGTGATCCACTCCTTCTGGGTGCCGGCTTTCGGCCTGAAGAAGGACGTGATCCCGGGCGAGACCCGGATCCTCTACGTGACCCCCACCCGGGTGATCTCCACGGACGACACGCCGGTGGTCCGTGTTCAGTGCGCGGAGCTCTGCGGGACCGCCCACGCGACGATGCGCGCCGTGGTCCAGGTGGTCCCGCGGGCGGACTTCGAGAAGTGGATCGCGCACCACCGGTGAGGGACGGGGGGAGACGATGAAGGCGAGAGCCTCCGGGGACGGTCACCTGACGCCCCTCGGCGTTGCCTGGCCCCTCCTGCGTGCCGTCGCCCTGGGGGGACTTGGGTACCTCCTCGGGGCAGGTGCGGCGGCCCTCTTGGGCCACACGGCGCTGTCGGGGGAGCTGAGCGTCACCGTGGGGTTTGCGGTGGGGCTGGTCGGGTGGCTCCTCGGGGGCGGCGCGTGGGAGGCGTGGGTCAGGAGCTGGTTCGGACTTCCTCCGACGTGGGACGAAGGCACGGGGATCGCGCGCTACTTTCGCTACAGCACAGACCACAAGGTGATCGGGATCCAGTACCTCGTCACGGCGGCCTTCGCCCTCGTGGCAGCGGGCCTCGTGGCCCTGCTCATGCGCGCCGAGCTCCTCACCCCGGACCTGGACGTGTTCTCCAGCAAGGCCTGGTACAACACCGCGGTGGGGATCCACGGGTCCCTCATGATCTTCGCCGTGGCGGTCGTGGCCATCGTCGGGGGGTTCGGGAACTACTTCGTGCCCCTCATGATAGGGGCGGAAGACATGACCTTCCCCTACGTCAACGGCATCAGCTGGTGGTTCGTCCTGCCCGGCGTGCTGGCGATCCTGGCGAGCCCCCTGCTCGGCGGGTTCCAGACGGGATGGACGGGCTACGAGCCCCTCGCCGCCACCGACGAGTCGGGCCAGATCCTCTACTACCTGGGCGTGTTCAGCCTGGGGGTGTCCTCCCTCCTCACGGCCATCAACGTCATCGCCACCACGGTGTACATGCGGGCCCCCGGCCTCACGTGGAACAGGCTCCCCGTGTTCGTGTGGTCCCAGCTGGTGACCGCGGTGTTGAATGTGCTGTGGGTGCCCGTGATCGGGGTGGCGTTGGTGATGGGCGTTATGGAGCGGCTCCTCCACACCAATTTCTTCAGCGCGCAGGGGGCGCCACTCCTCTGGCAGGACCTCTTCTGGCTGTTCGGGCACCCGGAGGTGTACATCATCATGCTGGGGGCCTGGGGGATCTGGCTCGAGGTGATCCCGGTCATGGCCCGCAAGACGCTGTTTGGGTACCGGTGGGCGGTGCTGGGCTTCCTCGCCATCGCGTTCCTCTCGGGGACCGTGTGGGTCCACCACATGTTCGCCTCAGTGTCCGCGGTCCGGTGGATCCCCTTCATGACCACGACGGAGGCGATCTCGGTCCCTACGGGGTTCATGTACCTCGTGGCCCTGGGGACGCTGTGGGAAGGCCGGATCAGACTCACGACGCCGATGTTGTTCACCGTGTTCAGCATGCTGAACTTCCTCATCGGGGGGGCCACGGGGATCTTCCTGGCCGACGTGCCCTCGGACCTCCAGCTCCACGACACGTTCTTCGTGGTGGGCCACTTTCACTACACCATCGTCGGGGGGATGATCTTCGCCTGGCTGGCGGGGATGTACTACTGGTTCCCGAAGTTCTCGGGGCGGATGCACAGCGAGCTGTGGGGGAAGATCAACGCCTGGTGGATGCTGGTCTTCTTCAACCTGACCTTCTGGCCCATGTTCGTGGCCGGGGTGGAGGGCATGAACCGGCGTGTGGCGGAGTACCTGCCCTACCTCCAACCGCTCAACGCCTTCATCTCCGTCAACGCCTTTCTCTTTGGCGTGGGCTTTCTCATCCCCCTGCTGAACTTCGGGATCTCCTGGGTCCGCGGCCCCCGGGCCGCGGCCAACCCCTGGGGCGGCAAGACGCTGGAGTGGTCCACCTCCTCTCCGCCCCCCCACGGGAACTTCGCTTCCGAGCCCCTCATCACGGGCGACTTCTACAGCTACGGCGAGGTGGCGCCGGAGTCTGACATGTTCCGCCCCCTCCGGCCTCCCGCCCCGCCGCACCCTGCCGCCGCGGGGCCGGGGGATGAGTGACGTGACGGACGCGTCCCGGACCCTCAGGGCCCCCGCGCTCACGCCGAGGCAGTGGCGGATGTACCGCGGAGCCTTCTGGCTCTTCCTCGTGGCCGAGGCGATCGTCTTCGTCACTGTGTTCTCCACCCGGTTCCTCCTGGCCTCCGGCGCGCGCTCGCCGGCGCTCGACTATCCTCTGGGAGGGGCCTTGACCGCGGCCATGGTGGCCAGCGTGTTCCCGGTCCGCCGGGCTGTCCGCGCGGCCAGCGCGGGCGAGACCGGCGCGCTGGTCCGCCACCTGGTCCTCGCCTTCCTCATGGGGGCCGGCGTGCTGGGGGGGCTGCTGTACGACTGGAGCACGGTCCCGCTTTCGCCGGGGAGCAGTTTCGGGGAGAACTACTTCCTCTCCACGGGCTACCACGCGCTCCACCTCGTGATCGGCCTCGTGGCCCTTCTGGCCCTGGGGCTCGCGGGGCGGAGGGGCCGGTACGGGCCGTGGAATTACTGGGCCGTCGAGGCGGGGGGACTGTTCTGGTACTTCGTGGTGGCCATGTGGGTGGGAGTCTACCTGGTCTTCTACTGGCTGTAGGGACTGGGGGGAGGGCGTGTGGGAGCGCTCGCCGTCGTTCCGGGCCTGCCGATCTGGTGGTGGGCGGGGTGGCTGGGGGTCTTCGCCGTGGTGTCCTTCGTGGCGGTGGTGTGGTGGCTTATCCGTGAAGCCCTCACGGAAGATGCGACCCCGGCGCCTCACGCGGGCAACGCCGGGGACGTGTCCCGGCACTAGACCGCCCGCGCGAGTCCCATGACGTGGTCGGACTGGTCCCTGGAGCCGGGGGTCGTGCTGGGCAGCGTCCTCGCTGCGGCCCTCTACCTGTGGGTCCTGCGGAAGCTGTCCGTCAGGCCCGGGCCTCTTGCGCTCCTCTTCGGGCTGGGGCTCGCCGTCGCCTCGGCGGACCTCATGTCCCCTCTGGCGGAGGGGTCGCGCTCCCTCTTCGTCGTCCACATGGCGGAACACATGCTCCTCATCATGCTGGCCGCGCCCCTGATGGCCCTCGGGGTGCCTCCCGAGCTGGTGGAGAGGCTCGCGGCGTGGCCCGCGGGCCGGGCGGCGCTGCGGCCCGTGTGGTCTCCTGCCGTGGGGGCCGTGGCCCTGAACGCGACGCTGGTCGTATGGCATGTCCCCCTCCTGTACGAGGCGACCCTGCACAGCGACATCCTTCACGACCAGGAGCACCTCAGCATGCTGTTAGGCGCTTTCCTCTTCTGGGGGGCGGTGCTCAGGACCGGGCAGGGGGTCGCGCGCGGCGTCACCCCGAGGCTCGTCGCCACCGCCGCCACCGTGATCACCAACAGCCTGCTCGGGTCGTTCCTGTTCTTTGCCCCTCGGCCGCTCTACGCCAGCTACGGCGTGGCCCCCCGGGTCTGGGCGGGGATCGACGCCGGCACCGATCAGGCGCTGGGTGCCGGCCTCATGTGGACGATGGGCGACATGACCTACCTGGGGCTGGCCCTGTGGCTCGTGTGGACGCTCCTTTTGGGCGCGGAGGCGGAGGCTGTGGGGGGGAGCCAGGTCCCGCCGGCCCTCCCCTCTTGGCGGAACGGGGTCGTGTCCCACGGAGCGGGGGAGCTCCCGGGGAGCGTCACGGGAGGGGGACGAGCTTGGGGGCTTTCGCCGCGTCGTCTTGCCTTTCGCGGAGGGGGCTCCGTCCCGGAGGGCGCCCCGATCGGTGTCCCGACGGTCCTCCGTCGGCGTGATGCCAGCCGCGCGCGTGTCGCACTGGTGGCGGCATGTGCGGCGGGGATAGCCCCCGCCCCCGGGATGTGCGCGCGCTTGGGGTGGCTCCGGAGCGCCCTCAGCCCTCCGCCACCGCGCTGGCGAGAGGGGCCGGGGTGGCTTCCCGGGCGTCAAGCGGGGCCTCGCGGAAGCCGGGGAGTCGGATGCAGAAGGTGGAGCCCTGGCCCACGGTGCTCCGGACCGTGATGGTCCCGCCGTGGGCGTCGACGATGGCTTTGACAATGGCCAGCCCGAGACCCGTCCCGCCGTTCTTCCGGCTCCTGTCCCGGGCCACCCGCGCGAAGGGCTCGAAGATTCGGTCCAGGTCCTCCGGCGGGATGCCCGTCCCGCTGTCGGAGACCTCGATGACGGCGGTCTCGCCCTCGGCCGCCGCGGTCACGCCGATCCTGGCCCCTTCGGACGTGAAGGCGACCGCATTCTCGAGGAGAGCGTCCAGGGCGGCCTCCAGCCGTTCCGCGTCACCCGGGAGGGATCCCTCGGCGTTGATCTCGACCTGCCACCGGCGGGTGGGCGTCGCCGTCGCCCACCGCCGGACCGTGCTCACGATGAGCGGTTCCAGCTCCACGACACCCCGGCGGAGGAAGGCGGGGTGCTCGGCGGCGGCGAGCAGCAGGAGACGCTCCCCCATGCGCGAGAGCCGGTTCAGCTCGTCGAGGATGACGTCGGCGTCGGCCGCGCGGGGAGTCCCGGCCAGGGCGGAGCGCACGAGCTCCGTGTAGCCCCGCGCGACGGTGATGGGAGTGCGGAGCTCGTGGGAGGCGTTGCGGACGAACTGCCGTTCACGCTCCCGCATGTGCCGCTCGGTCTCGGCCAGCCGCCGGACTTCCTCGAGGGCGGCCTGGTGTCTCTCGGCGTGCCATGCCATCAACACGAACATGGCCGCCATGAGCGGGATTTCGGCCAGCTCTTCCAGGCGCTCCTGCCTGTAGTAGAGGACCGCCATGACGATGGCCGCCCCGGTGACGGCGATGACGGTGCCCACCACCAGCACGGTGCTCCGGCGGTTCCACCGGCGGAATCCGTAGAGGAGCGTGAGGCTGACCCACACGAAGTGAAAAGGAATGGTTTCCCATCGGGGCATCCCGACCATCACGGTCACGTTGGCCGCCGCGAAGAGGCCCCAGGCCACCTCGAGCCAGTGCTTACGCACTGCGGAAGCAGTACCCCACATTTCTCACCGTCTCGATGACGTGGTTCCCGAGCTTCGCCCTTAGCCGCGCCACGTAGACGTCCACCACGTTGCTCCCCGGGTCGAAGTCGTATCCCCAAACGTCGGAGAGGAGCTCCTGGCGGGTGCACACCTGCTCGGGCCGCCGCATGAAGTGCTGGAGCAGGAGGAACTCCCGCTCCGAGAGAGCAATGGGTCCCCGTCCCGCGTCCACCGTCCTCCGCAGGAGGTCCAGGGTGACGTCCCCGACCTTGAGCACCGGGTCGGCCTGGGCCCCCGGAGAGTGTTGGAGACGGGTCCGCACCCGCGCGATGAGTTCGGCGAGCGCAAAGGGTTTCGACAGGTAGTCGCAGGCGCCCGTCTCCAGGCAGCGGACCTTGGTTTCTACATCGGACAGCGCGGAGAGGACGAGGACCCGCTGGTCGGGCTGGTGGTCCATGATGTGGCGCAGGACCGTGACGCCGTCCAGGCCGGGCAGGAGGAGATCGAGGATGACGAGGTCGTACCGCCGTGTCCTCACGCGCTTGAGGGCTTCCTCGCCGTCCTCGGCTCCCTCCACGGCGAATCCGGCCGACGCCAGCGCGCGGGAGACGAAGCTCAGGATGCGCGGCTCGTCGTCCACGACGAGCACCCGGGCCATGGTACTCATGATTGTAACGCATCACGCCGGATTGAGCATGACAGGTTTGTCATGGGTCGCAGTGCACCCCGGCGAAAGCCAGTTCGATCTTATCGGGCGGGGGAATGGTCCTCCCTCGGGACGGGGGGAGGCTCGGGGGAAAGCCGGGGTGCAGTCGTGAGACCTGTTCTCTCGCACCTGGGGAAGAAAGGAGGAATCGCGTTGACTGACCCAGCGATGACCGGGTATTGTGAGTGAGCGACCGATCAGCCTATCTCCCCGGGTGTGCTGGTGCGCTTGAGAGAAACCGCGAGAAGGGAGCGCGCGGAGCGCCGGCGGACGCAGATCCTCCGGGCCGCCCTGGATGTGTTTAGCCGCAAGGGGTTTCGGGGAGCCACCGTCAGGGACATCGCCGCGGCCTCCGGGCTGGCGGAGGGCACGCTGTACATCTACTTTCCCAGCAAACAGGACATCCTGAAGGGCGTGTTCGCCTTCGTGGCCGAGGATGCCGCCTGGGAGGAGGGGGAGGCGGCCCCGCCCGGAGACGACGCCGCCTACCTCCTCGCCTTCTTCCGGAGGCGCATTCAGGCCCTCGCCCAGCACGCATCCTTCATCCGCCTCGTGGTCCACGAAGCGGACCTCGACGAAGGCCTTCGCCGCGAGTTCTTCCTTCGGCTCCACGCGCCCTTCGTGGCGCGGTTCCAGGAGTACCTGAGGGAGCGGATCGAGGGGGGCGTCTTCCGTCCCGTGAACGTGGCGGTGGTGGCCTCCCTCGGCTTCCGCCTCATGATGAGCACGCTCATGGTCCACCACATCCTCGCCCTGGATCCTGCGTCCCTCGCGTACTCCGAAGAGGAGTCGTTGAGGGAGATGGTGGCGCTCTTGCTCCACGGGTTGCTCGCGCGGGCCCAGGAGTCCGGCACGCCCAGTCCAGCATCGGAGTGAAGGAGGGACGGAATGGTCGAGCGGGTTCGTCGTTGCGCCGCTGTGCTCACTCTGGTGGTCCTCGCCGCCCCCCCCACGCTGGCGTGGTCTCAGCCGGCCCCCGGAGGGCCGCCGTCGGCCCCGGCCCCGCCCCCGATCCCGCCGGTCCCCCCGGTGCCCGAAGCGGCGCCCGGCCAGCCCCTGACCCTGGCCGCCGCCGTCTCCACGGCGCTCCAGCAGAACCTCCAGGTCCGCACCGCTGCGGTCCAGGTGGCGCTGGCCCGGGCCCAGCTCCGCCAGGCGGAGGCGGGGTTCCAGCCCACGGTCGGGCTGCAGGGGAGCTACACCACGCAGTCCTCCTCCGGGGGCTCGATCCTCTCGGGGACCCTCACCGTCCCCGGGGCGGGCATCGTGGGCCAGCCCTTCGTGGCGCAAGTCCCCTCCCTCGGGGCCGCGCCCTCGTGGCTCGTGAGGCTCAACGTCGCCTACCCCCTCTACACGGGCCACGCACTGGAAGACCAGCTCGCCATCGCCCGGGCGAGCGTCCGCAGCGCGGAAGCCGCCTTCGCGGCCGTCGCCAACCAGGTAGTCCTCTCGGTGCGCCAGGCCTACTACGGCCTCGAGCTGGCCCAGGGGACGGTGGGGGCGGCCCAGCGGGCCGTGGACGCGGCCCAGGAAAACGTCCGCGTCACCGCGGCACGGGTCCGGGTCGGCACCTCGCCGCGGTTCGACCTGCTGCAGGCGCAGGTGCAGCTCGCCCAGTCGCAGCAGAATCTGACCCGGGCCAAGACGGGGTTGGTCCAGGCCCAGCAGACCCTCGCCCTGGTGCTGAACCAGCCCCTGACGACCCGGTACCAGCCGGTGACCCCGCTCGGGCTCCCGGCGCCCCCCCCGAACGTGGACGCGCTCGTCCGGATGGCCCTCCAGCAGCGCCCCGAGCTGATCCAAGCCCGGGCGAACGTGGAGGCCGCCGAGGCCGCCATCGACCTGGCCGCGGCCGGACGCCGTCCGAATATCACGCTTACGGGCGGGCCCACGGTCGCAACGAGCGACCCCACCGAGCGCCTCCCGGTCTCCTGGACCGGGGCCATCCAGGTGACCCTGGCGATCCTCGACGGGGGGCTCACGGACGCCAAGGTCGAGGCGGCGCGCCAGCAGCTGGCCCAGGCCCAGCTCGCCGAGCAGCAGCTGCGCCAGACCATCGAGCAGCAGGTCCGGACGGCCTACCTCGGCCTCCAGGACGCCGCGGAGGAGCTACGATCCGCCCGGGCCGCGCTGGAATCTGCCCGGGAGGCCCTCCGCATCGCCAACGTCCGATTCCAGGCGGGCGTGGGGACGCAGCTGGAGGTGGTGACGGCCGAGCAGAACCTGGCGTCGGCGGACGTGGGGACGGTCCAGGCCCTGTACGCCTACAACCTGGCGCTCGCCCAGCTCGACCAGGCGGTCGGCGTCCAGGTGAAGTTCTGAGCGGGGAGCGGCGATGGGCGGGGAGCGTCGCGTGTCCCCTGAGGAGTTTCGGGAAGCCCTCGCGCGCTTTGCGACCGGGGTGACGGTGGTCACGGCCCCCGCTCGGGACGGGCCCCACGGGGTCACCGTGAACGCCTTCGCCTCGCTGTCGCTGGATCCCCCCCTGGTCCTCGTCTGCATCGAGCGCGGACGGTACTCGCACGCCGTGCTGGAGGCGAGCGGGGTCTTCGCCGTCAACATCCTGGCGGCGGACCAGGAGCCCCTCTCCCGCTTCTTCAGCTCGGCCACCCGTCCCGAAGGGCCGCAGGCCTTCCACGGGATCCCCCACCGGTCCGGCAGGACGGGGGCCCCGGTGCTCGAGGGCTGCGTGGCGATCCTCGAGTGCCGGACCGTGGCGCAGTACCCGGGGGGCGACCACAGCATCTTCGTGGGGGCCGTGGAGGCCGCCGAGGTCCAGGCCTCGAGGGCCCCGCTCGTCTACTACAACCGGACATACCACCGGCTGGCCGGCCCCTAGCGGGGTCCGGGCCGGCTCCGGGACACGAGGAGGAGGGATCGGCCGATGGACAAGCGGATCGTCAAGACAGAACAGGCTCCCGCCGCGATCGGGCCCTACTCCCAGGCCGTCGTCGCCAACGGGTTCGTCTACGTGGCGGGACAGGTGGCCCTGGACCCCCACACGGGTCAGCTTGTCCCCGGCGACATCCGCGTGCAGACGAAGCGCGTCATGGAGAACATCAGGGCCATCCTGGAGAGCGCGGGGTCCTCCATGGAGAAGGTGGTCAAGACCACGGTGTTCCTGAGGGACCTCAACGAGTTCGGGACGATGAACGAGATCTACGGGGAGTACTTCCGGGAGAACCCCCCGGCCCGGTCCACGGTCCAGGTGGCCAAGCTCCCCCGCGAGGCCGCCGTGGAAATCGAGGTGGTGGCCCTGGCGTGATCTGCCCCGGGCTCCCGGGGGCCCTTGCGGCGGCAGATCCGTCTAGAGTACGATCCTTGTGGACCCTGGGGGGTCGGCTAACGGTAGGCCATCACACTTTGGATGTGAGAGTCCAGGTTCGAATCCTGGCCCCCCAGCCACCGGGACCGCAGGCGGTTGGGCGGGGGCCCGGCCTGATCCCGGGAGGCACGGCCGTCCTCCCATAGCCCTGTGCTCCCGGTGTCCGCGCAAGGGGGGGCGTGGTCCCGGGGCGAATCATCCTCGGTGTCCAGTCGGTATCTCCCCCGGGAGGCCACGGCGCGCCCCCGAGGAGCGGCGGTCCCAGGAGGCGGAGCGGTGAACCGGCCGGCTGCTGTCGTCCTGGCTGCGGGCAAGGGCACGCGGATGAAGTCCAGCCTCCCCAAAGTCCTGCACCCCCTGTGCGGCCGGCCCATGGTCGAGTACCTTCTCGACACCCTGCGGAAGGCGGGGATCCGGCGTCCCGTGGTGGTCGTCGGCCGGGACGGGGAGCGGGTCCGTGCCGTCCTCGGATCACGGGCGGATTACGTGGTCCAGCGGGAGCAGCTCGGCACCGGCCACGCCCTGGCCCAGGCCCTGCGCTCCCTCCGGGGAGCTCCCGTAGCCTTCGTGGTGTACGGCGACATGCCCCTCATCTCGCCGGCCACCCTCCGCGCCCTGGAGAGAGCGCTCCGGGGCGGCGCGGCGGCGGCCGTGGCGACGGGCCTCGCCGGCGACCCGCGGGGGCTCGGGCGGATCGTGCGGGACGCAGACGGCCGGTTCCTGCGGATCGTGGAGGAGCGCGACGCCACACCCGAGGAGGCCGCCATCCGGGAGGTGAACGCGGGCGTCTACTGCGTCCGCACAGCCGAGCTCCGCCGGGCGCTCCGGCGGATCCGTCCGACCAACCGGCAGGGGGAGTACTACCTGACCGATGCGGTGAACCTGCTGGCAGCCTGGGGTTCCACCGTGGCGACGGTCCCCGTGGCGGACCCGGAGGAGCTCCGGGGGGTCAATACCCGGGCGGAGCTGGCGGAGGTCGAGGCGATCGTCCGACGGCGCACCCTCCAGACCCTCCTGGCGGAGGGCGTGACCATCGTGGACCCGGCCACGACCTTCGTCCAGCCGGGCGTCCGGGTCGGGCGGGACACGGTGCTCCACCCGATGACGGTCCTCTCGGGGAAGACGGTCATCGGCCCCGCGTGCGAGATCGGGCCCGGGGCGCGCATCCACGACTCGGTCCTCGGCCGCGGGGTGCGGGTCCGGGACTCCTCCATCGAGGGCAGCCGCATCGGCGACGAGACCGTGGTGGGGCCCTACGCGCACCTGCGCCCGGGCACCGTCGTGGGGCGCCGCGTGGAGATCGGCAACTACGCCGAGATGAAACAGGTGCGCGTGGGCGACAGGACGAAGGTCCACCACAAGAGCTACCTGGGCGACGCCTGGATCGGCCGCGACGTCAACATCGGGGCGGGCACGGTGACCTGCAACTACGGCCTGGACCGGCGCAAGCACCGCACGACGATCGGGGACGGTGCCTACATCGGGAGCGACTCCATGCTGGTGGCGCCCGTCCGGATCGGGCGGGGCGCGGTGACCGGGGCGGGGGCCGTCGTCACGAGGGACGTCCCCCCGCGCACAGTGGTGGTGGGCGTGCCGGCGCGTGTCCTCCGGGTGCTCGACGACGCCCGGTCGGGGGGCGAGACCACGACGCGATGAGGAACTCGGGCATCCGCATCTTCGGGGGCACCAGCAACCCGGGCCTGGCCCAGGGGATCGCCGAGTACCTGGACGTCCCCCCGGGCGCCATCCACGTCTTCCGGTTCGCCGACGGCGAGATCGGGGTGCGGATCGACGAGAGCGTGCGGGGCCTCGACGTCTTCGTCGTCCAGTCGACCTGCCCTCCGGCCAACGAGACGCTCATGGAGCTCCTGGTGATCATCGACGCGTTGCGCCGCGCCAGCGCCGCGCGCGTCACCGCGGTCGTGCCCTACTTCGGGTACGCGCGCCAGGACCGCAAGATCAAGCCGCGGGAGCCGATCTCGGCCAAGCTGGTCGCCAACCTCATCACGACGGCCGGGGCCGACCGGATCCTCACGCTGGACCTCCACACCGGCCAGCTCTGGGGGTTCTTCGACATCCCCCTGGACCACCTGCCGGCCCGCATGATCCTGGGAGACTACTTCCTGTCCCTCGGCCTCGAGAACGTGGTCGTCGTCTCCCCCGACATCGGCGGGGTCAAGCGCGCGCGGGAGTTCGCCCAGTACATCGGGGCGCCCCTGGCCATCATCGACAAGCGCCGGGACCGGCCCAACCAGGTCGCGGAGGTCGTCCACGTGATCGGCAAGGTGTACCGGCGGACGGCCATCGTGGTGGACGACATCGTCGACACGGGCGGCACGCTGACCGTGGCGGCCGAGGCCCTCGTGCGCCGCGGGGTCCGGGAGGTGTACGCCTGCTGCACCCACGCGATCCTCTCCCCCCCGGCCATGGCGCGCGTCCAACGGTCCCCCCTCCAGCAACTGGTGGTCACCGACAGCATCCCCGTGCCCGCGGAGAAGCGGGGCCCGAAGCTCAAGGTCCTCTCGGTCGCCGAGCTCCTCGGCGAGGCGATCCTCAGGATCCACGAGGACCAGTCCGTGAGCGAGCTCTTCAGCGGGCCGCGGGTGATGCAGCCGGCCACGGAAGGGGAGTAGCAGGGCCGTCGCGCCGGCGACCATGACGATCTCCCCGTTCCTCGTGTCCAGCGTGATCGGCCTCGCGCTCGCGTACGCGGTGACGCCCGCTGTCCAGTGGCTCGCGAGGCAGCTTCGCGTCCTGGACCAGCCCGGGGGGCGGCGGATCCACCGCTTCCCCGTGCCCCGGCTCGGCGGCCTCGCGGTCTACATCGCCTTCGTGGCCGCCGTGCTCATCGGCCTGCCCGTCGAGCGGCCGATCCGGGTGGCGGTGGAGCCCCACCAGCTGGTCATCACGGTCCCCTACGTGGCCGCCATCGACCGCCCCATCCTGGGGCTCCTGCTGGGGACGACCGTGATCACGCTGGTGGGCGTCGTGGACGACATCCGGGGGATCCGGCCCCTGGCGAAGCTCGCCGGCCAGGTCGCAGCCGCCGCGGTCCTCCTCCCCTTCGGGGTGGGCATGGACGTCCTCACCAACCCCCTCGGCGGCATGGTGTTCGTCGGGCCGCTCGGCGCGGGGGTGACGCTCCTGTGGCTCGTGGCCCTGTGCAACGTCATGAACCTGATCGACGGGGTGGACGGGCTGGCGTCGGGGATCGCGGCCATCGCCGGCGCCACGCTGTTCGTGGCGGCGTACCAGCGGGGGGACGTGGGGACCGCCATCCTCTCCGCCGCCTTCGTGGGAGGGGTGCTGGGGTTCCTCCCCTACAACTTCCACCCGGCGCGGATCTTCCTCGGCGACACGGGGTCGATGCTCCTGGGCTACGTCCTCGGGGCGCTGTCGGTGCTCGGGACCTACAAGAGCTACACGGCCCTCTCGCTCCTCGTGCCGCTCGCGGCCCTGGGCGTGCCGGTGGCCGACACGGCCCTCGCCATCCTCCGCCGGTGGAGGGCTGGGCGGCCGATCTTCCAGGCCGACACCGAGCACCTCCACCACCGCCTCCTGCGACGCGGGCTCAGCCAGCGCCAGACCGCCGCGGTCCTCTACCTCGTCACGGGCGTGCTCGGGGCCGGGGCCCTGGTCCTCAGCGGGATCCACCGCTTCTCCCTGATCGTGGTCCTCGGGCTCCTGCTCGCCGCCCTGGCGGTGGGGGCGCGCCGGATGGGGTTGCTCGCGGGCGCCCCGGCGTCGCGGGGCGAGCGTCCGGCGGGCCGGTTCTCGTGACCCTGGGATGGCCCTGGCCCGGGACGGGGAGACGGCCGTGGGCGTAGGGCCCCGGACGGTGCTCGTGGTGCTCGGGACGCGGCCCGACGCCATCAAGATGGCGCCGGTGATCGCCTCCCTCCGGCAGTTCCCGGAGGAGTTCCGGCCCGTGGTCGTCGCGACGGCCCAGCACCGCGAGATGCAGGACCAGGTCCTGGAGTGGTTCGGCATCGCCCCCGACTACGACCTGGACATCATGACCGAGAACCAGTCCCTGGCCGACATCACGATCCGGACCCTGGGGGGCCTGTGGGATGTGTTCGCCGAGGTGTCCCCGGACTTCGTCCTGGTCCAGGGGGACGCCGCGCCCTGCTTCGTGGGGGCCCTCGCGGCCTTTTACCGCAAGGTCCCCGTGGGCCACGTGGAGGCCGGCCTCCGCACCCGGGACAAGTACCAGCCCTTTCCCGAGGAGCTCTACCGCCGCATGACCACGGTGCTCGCCGACCTGCACTTCGCGCCCACCCGGACGGCGCGCGCGCACCTCGTGGCCGAGGGCGTGCCGCCCGAGCGCATCACGGTGACCGGCAACACGGTCATCGACGCCCTCCTGGAGGTGGTGCGCCGGAAGGCACCGCCCCGGGACCCCCGGCTCCGCGAGATCCTCGGCCGCCCGGGACGGCGGATCCTGCTCACCACTCACCGCCGGGAGAACTGGGGGGCCCCCCAGCGGCGGATCTTCGAGGCGGTCCGCGCGCTCCTCGACGAGCTCCCCGATCTCGAGCTCGTCTTCCCCGTCCACCCGAACCCTGTGGTCTCGCAGCCGGCCTACGAGGTGCTGGGGGCGCACCCCAGGGCGCACCTCTTCCCTCCCCTCGACTACCCCACGGTCGTCGCCTGCATGGAGGATGCGACCCTCATTCTGACCGACTCGGGGGGGATCCAGGAGGAAGCCCCTTCGCTCGGCCGTCCGGTGCTGGTCCTCCGGGACACCACCGAGCGGCCCGAGGGCGTGCGGGCGGGCACGGCGGCCCTCGTGGGGACCGACCGGGAGCTGATCCTCCGCACCGCCCTCGACCTCCTCACCGACCCGGAGGCCTACGACCGGATGAGCCGCGCCCGGAATCCGTACGGGGACGGGCGGGCGGCCGCGCGGATCGTGGCCGCGCTCCGGCGGTACTTCGGCTTCACGGCGACGCCTCCGGAGGAGTTCGGCGGGGACGCCGACGACGGCGGGCCTCCTCCCTGAGTCCTCGTTTGACAGCAGGGCCCACGGGTGGGTATATAGTAGTGGTTACGGACTGCGGGAGGCGCCGGGATGGTGCAGCGGGCAGTGGTGTGGGGGCTCGTGGCGGCGCTCGTCCTGGCGACCGCTGCCCAGGCGCAGCCAGCGACCCGCGTCGTGACCGCGACCCTCTCGGGCCAGGTGCTCCCGCTCCAGCTGGCGCAGGTGGGCCAGGTCGTCCACGCAGGTGATCCGCTGGTGTTCGTGAGGACCACCACGGGGGGTGCTGTCCCGGCGGCCCGCGCGCCCATCGACGGCCGCGTCGTCCAGGTCCTGGTGAGGCCGGGCGACCACGTGAACATCGGCGATGCGGTAGTGGTGCTGGAAGTGCGGTAGTCCGGCCGCCGGGCGGTGGACAGTCGAGGGGGGCGGGACTCCCCCTCGTGCTGTTTCTGGTGACGGGTCGAGGGTGGCCGGCTCCAGGATGGGAGGGAGCGGGGTGCGTACAGCGTCCGCGGTGGTGGTCATCCTGGCGGTCGGGCTCGTCGCGGCAGCCCCCGCTCACCCGGGTCCGTCCACTGATTCCCCGCCCATCCTCCCGCTCAGCCAGGTCCGTCCCGGCATGACCGGCTACGGCCTCACGGTGGTCCACGGGACCACCATCCAGCGGTTCGACGTCAAGATCCTCGGGGTGCTCCACGGCGGGCCGGCCAGCGACCTGATCCTCTTCCGGGCCTCAGGCCCCCTCATCCGCGAGTCGGGGGGCACGGCGTCCGGGATGAGCGGGAGCCCCATCTACGTCGGGGGCCGCCTGGTAGGCGCGCTCAGCTACGGGTACCACTTCGCGGGGCCGGATGCCGACCTGAGCCTGGCCACGCCCATCGAGGAGATGCTCAAGGTGCTCGAGCGCCCGGCGGCCCTCGCCTCCTGGGCGCCGCGGGTCTACAGGGCGGACGGCGTCCTGGACACGCCGGCTGGTCCGCTCCGCCAGGTCCTGGTCCTGGGGTCGGTCGCGGAGGCGGCCGCTTACAACGCCCGGGCGATCCCGGGGACCCGCGCGGTCGCTCCCGTGGAAGTCCCCTTGCTCACCTCCGGCATGACCCCCGCCGCCCTGGGGCTCCTCGGCCGCACGCTGGGCCGGTACCACATCGTGCCGCGTCAGATCTATGGGGGCCGGGGGACGTTTCCGACGCCTCCGGTCCAGCCCGGGAGCTCCCTCGGGGTGGAGCTGGTCCGGGGCGACGTCGAGGTGGGCGCCATCGGAACCGTCACCTACCGCCGGGGAAACGAGATCCTCGCCTTCGGCCACCCCCTGCTCAACGCCGGAAGCGCGCCGATGCTCCTCACGAGCGCCTGGATCGACACAGTGGTGCGTTCCGTGGACTTCCCCTTCAAGGAAGGGAGCTTTGGAGCGCTGCTGGGGACGCTGACCCAGGACAGGGGCGTCGGCATCGCCGGGCGGCTCGGGCGCCTCCCGGCCCTGTTCGGGGTGCGGGTTTGGGTGCGCGACCTGGACCACGGGACGACCCGGAGCCTCGGGGCCCAGGTCGTCCGCCGGCCGGACCTGGCCGAGGACCTGGTCCCCACCACGGTCCTGAGCCTCGTGCAGAGGGCCCTGGACCGGGTGGCGGGGGGATCGGCCACCGTCCGGATCGCCCTCCGCGCCCGCCACCTTCCGCGCGAGGTGGTCCGCGAGGACCGGACCTACGACGTGGCCGACATCGCCACCACCTCGGTCCTGGACGTCCCCCAGGCGACCCAGCTCCTCTTCGGGAACTTCTTCCGCGACCTGGACCCGATCGACATGTCCGTGGACATCGCCGTCACCGCCCGTCCCAACACCGCGCTCCTCGTGGAGGCTCGGCCGAGCGCCCGGACCGTGCGCCCGGGCGAGGCGCTGACCGTCCGCGTGCGTCTGCAGCCGTACGGGGGAGGGCCCCCTCTCAGCCGCACGGTGGAGGTGTCCGTGCCGCAGGACTTCCCGGTGGGGCCGGCCTTCCTCCTGGTGGGAACGGCCGGGGCGCTCAACGACTCCACCCCGCCCGACCAGAAGTTCCAGCAGCTCGTGGCCCTGGAGCGCTCCCCCATCGGCACGGGCTCCCTCGACGAGGCCATCGACCAGTTCGAGAACGCCGGCAAGAACACCGAGGTGATGGTGGAGCTCGTCCCCGAGGCGGTGCTCGTGGCGGCCGGCAGCAACGCGAACCCGGGATTCGAAGCCCCCGCGGGGACGTCCTTCGAGACCCCCTGGGTGGTGCTGGGCAGGTTTCAAATCCCCATGACGGTGAAGTAGTGAGGGAGATGCGCCTCCCGCGCCCGCGTGCAAAATCCGGCCTCCCGCAGGGGATCGCGGCGCTGGCCGCTCTCGCGGTGGGCTTCGCCCTCCTCGCGGGGGCGGGGAGCCCCCTCGGCGCCGGCCCCGCGTTCTTCCCCGTGGCCGCCGTGAGGCCGGGGATGACGGGGACCGGCCGGACGGTGGTCCTCGGGACGCGCGTCGTGGAGTTCGGGGTGCGGGTGCTGGGGGTGCTCAAGAACGCGGGACCGGCCGGAGACCTCGTCCTGTTTCGGGCCTTCGGCCCGGCCCTCGAGAAGGTGGGGGGGCTTGCGGCCGGGATGAGCGGGAGCCCCATCTACCTGGAGGGGCGCCTCGCCGGGGCCTTCAGTTACGCCTTCGAGGGAGCCGACCCCTTCGTGGGGCTGTTCACGCCCATCGAGGACATGCTCCGGGACCTCCCGGCGCCGCAGGAGGGAGGGCGGGGGGACCGCGCCGTGCCAGTGTCTCCGTTCCGCCTGGGAGGGCGGTGGGTGCGCGAGGTCATCATCGCCCCTCGCCCGGGAGCCGCGCCGCCGCCGGGGACGGCGGTGGCCGTGCCCGCCGCGACCCCGCTCTTCGTGTCGGGCCTCGCCCCCCTCCAGCAGGAGAGGCTCGCCCGCCTTGTCGCTCCCATGGGGCTCGTGGCGATCCCCGGGAGCGGCCCGGTCCACCTCCCCCCGTCCGTGCCGCTCGTGCCCGGGAGCGCCATCGGGGTCGGCCTCATCCGCGGGGAGATCTCGGCCTACGCGATCGGCACGCTGACCTACCGCGACGGGGCCCGCGTCCTCGCCTTCGGCCACCCCCTGGCCAACCTCGGCCGGACCAGCTACGTGCTCACCAACGCCACCATCTTCCAGACGCTCAAATCGGCCTCCCGCAACATCGCCGTGGGCGCCGCCGGCGTCCCCGTGGGCGTCGTCACGGAGGACAGGCCCGCGGCCATCGGCGGGGTGGTGGGGGTGCTGCCCCGGGTGTTCGGCGTGGAGGTCCGCGTCCGAGACGCCGACACCGGCGCCTCCCACCGCTACGTCTTCCAGGTGGTCCGGTCCAGGGAACTCGCGCCGGCCCTCGTGACGCTGAGCGTCGAGGGGGCCATCCAGCGGGCCCTCAATCGGTCGGGCGAGGGGACGGCCCGGGTGCGGATGGTGCTCCGGGGCCGGGCTCTCCCCCATCCCGTCGTGCGGGAAAACCTCTTCTACAGCGGGAGCGACATCACCGTGGACGCCCTCAGCGAGCTCCCCGAGGCGCTGCACCTCCTGTTCGACAACGACTTCACGGACGTGCGCCCGAGCGACATGGTGGTGGACGTGCGGGTGACCCGCGACCGGAAGACCGCGCTCATCACGGGAATGGACGCGCCCTCCGGGCCGCTCGTCCCCGGGCACCGGGTGCAGCTCGCGGTCCACCTGCGCCCGTTCCGGGGCGAGCCGGAGTCGAGGACGGTGGACTTCCTCGTCCCCCAGGGGACCTCCCCGGGGCCCGCCCTCCTGGTCGCGCGGGCGGGGGGAGCGGGGGCCGCTTCGCGCCTTCCGGGCGGGCTCGCGCTTGCGTCCCCGGCCGCCCCTCCCGCGCACACGCTGGAGGAGGCCATCGCCTCCTTCGAGGACGGCGAGAGGAACACCGACGTGGTCGTGGAGCTCGTGGGCGCGCAGGCCGGCGAGTCCCCCGCTGCCGCGGCCGCAGGCGAGCCCCATCGCGCCACCGCGCGGGTCACGACCCCGTGGGTCGTCCGCGGACGCGTGCAGGTGCCCGTGCGCATCGAAGGGGGGACACGCTGACGCCTCCCGCGTCGTCGCGTCCGCGGGCCGTCGCCGCCCTCCGCGCGGGTCTGGCGGCCGCGGTGGTCGTCCTCGCGGGCGCGGGCCTCCTCGCCCTCCTCGTTCAGAGCGGCTGGCTGACCGACCAGGTCCGGCGGACGATCGTGGGCCACCTGGCCTCGAGCCTCGGGCGACCTGTGGCGCTCGGGGCCGTCTCGGGAGACCTCCTGCACGGGTTCGACCTGCACGATCTCGTGATCGCCGAGCGTGGGGGGTTCCGCCGCGGGGTGGCCTTCTCGGCCGACCGCGTCCACCTGACGGTGGATTGGGCGGGGCTCCTCCGCAGCCCGGGGACCGTGATGGCGCACGTGACGGGCATCGACCTGTGGGGCCCCCGTCTCGTGCTCGCAAGGGACGCGTCGGGCCGGTGGAACGTCGAGGACCTCCTGGAAGCGCACCGGGTGCCGCTCGGGCCCGGGTTCCGGGGCCGCGTCACCGTGCACGACGGCGTCGTGAGCTACAGCGACGCCTGGGAGGTGGGCCCCGTCCCCTTCGGCGCGCAGGCCGAGGACGTCGCCGGGACGATCCGTTTCGGGAGCGGGACGGACGCGCGCCTCGACCTCAGAGGCCGGACGGCATCCGGCGAGGAGGTGACCCTCTCGGGGCGGTACCTCGGCGCCGAGAGGGCCTCGGACCTCGTCGTCACCGCACGGCACGCGTCGGTGGAGCGGTGGGGAAACTACCTGGTCCGGCTCGCCGGTCTCCGATGGCGCGGGGGACGCTTCGACGGGCGTCTTCGGATCCTCGGGACGGGGGCGGCTGTGGACTATGCGGGCCAGGTGAGCCTCCGGGACGCCTCCGTCGCCTACGAGCCCCGCCACCTGGTCGCCGCGCACGTGACCGGCCCCCTGCGGGTGGACGTCACCCACGTGGCGACTGACGGCCTGGCCCTCGTGGTGGACGGCTCCCCCCTGTGGGTCCGCGGGCGCCTGGACTACCCGGGCCACCCCTGGCTGGATGTGGTCGTCCGGTCGTCGCGGTTTGACCTGGGGAGGATCCGGAGCCTGTTCTTCCCGGGGGCGTCCGTGGACATCGCAGGAGAGGCGCGCGGAGAGGTGTGGGTGACCGGCCCGGTCGAGGACCCGGTGGTGGACGGCACGATCGCGGCGGCGACGGGCCGGGTGGACCGCCAGGCCTTCGCGGGGCTCCGGGGACGTCTCCGCTACGCGGGCGACATCCTCGCGCTCACCGGCCTCCGGAGCGCCGTGGCGGGAGGCCGCGTGAGCGGAGACCTGGTCGTGGACCTCTCGGGGCCGTCGCCCTCCTACACCTTCACGGGCCAGGGCACAGCCCTGGATCTGGCTATGCTCCGCGCCGCGTGGCCCGCGCTCCCGAAGGGCCTGTCCGGCCGCGTGTCCGGCCAGGCCATCGGGACCGGCCGCGGGGCGCAGCTCCGCGTCGTGGGGGACGCGGCCCTTCGGCCCGGCACTCTGGCCGGGCAGCGGATCGACAGCCTCCGGGCGTTCCTGTGGGACGACGGAGGCGACCTCACCATCGACTACCTCAGGGCCACGGTGGGGCCGGCCTCGGTGTACGCCCGGGGGCGGGTCGGGCCCGGAGGGAGCCTGGACCTCGCGGTCGAGGCCTACGGGGTGAGGGGGGACGGTCTGCGGAGTGCGGCCGGGGGCGCGTCCTGGCCGGTTGCGGGCGAGGCGGCCGTCGCCGGGAGGGTCCAGGGGTCCCTTGAGGCACCGGTGTTTTCGGGGAGCCTCACGGCGTGGGACGGGAAGCTGGGACCCGTGCCCTTCGACCTCCTGGAGGCCGACATCGGGTCGGCGGGACCGGAGGGCGTGACCCTCCGGAGAGTGGACCTCTTCGCGGGGGTGGCGCGCTACCACGCCGAGGGCACGGTCGGCTTCCACCCGCTTGCGGCCACGGGACTCCGGATCGACGCGCGGGGGGTGGAGGCCGCCTCCTTCGCTCCCCTCCTCAGGGGGATGCCCTCGATCTCCGGGACGCTCTCCGCCCATCTCACGGTCGATGGGCCCCTGACGCACCCCGAGGTGGTGGGCCGGCTCGGGCTCGTGGACGGGCAGGTGGCGGGCCAGCGGCTCGACGAGGCCACAGCCGACCTCGCCTCCCGGGGCCAGCGGATCCGGGTGGTCCGGCTCGAGGCCCGGCGGGGGGGATCGACGCTTGTGGCCGCGGGGACGGTCGACCCTAGGGGCCCGATCGACCTGAGCGCGGAGACCCGGGGCCTAAGGCTCTCCGACATCGACGCGCTGGCCCGCTCCGGGATCGTCCCGCAGGGCACCGTGGACGCCCGGGGGACGATTCGGGGGACGCTCCAGGCTCCCGAGGCGGACGTGACCGTGTCTTCGCCGGATCTCCTGCTCCGGGGACAGGCCTTTTCGGCCTCGGGCCGCCTCCGCTACCGGACGGGGGTTGTGACCTTCGCTCCCCTCGAGCTCTCCCAGGGGACGGCGCAGTACCGGCTCCAGGGGGAGCTCCGGCTCGGTCCTGTCCCCTCGGCCGACCTTGCGCTCGACGTGGACCGGGGGCAGGTCTCCTCCCTCCTGGGGGCCACCGGCGCCCTCCTGCCCGTGCCCGTCTCCGGCGAACTCGACGGCCGCGTCACGCTCCAGGGGGAGCTCCGGGACCCTGCGGCCCAGGTGGCCGTGACCCTCCGACACGGCCGGATCGACAGCGTCCCCCTGGAGTCGGCGGTCGCCGATGCGACCCTGACCCACGGAGCCCTCGACATCCGGCGCCTGGAACTCCGCCCGGAGAAAGGGCTGGTGAGCGCGCGGGGGCGGGTCGTCCTGCGCGGCACGAGCGCCGTGGAGATCTCCGCCCACGACCTGGCCGCGGACACGCTCCGGCCTCTTCTGGGGATCCGCCAGCCTCTTGAGGGGTCGGTGGACTTCACCATGCAGTGGGGCGGTCCCACGAGCAATCCCGTGGCCGGCGTCTCCCTCGAGGCGCACGACCTGGGGGTCCCGGGCGCCACGGTGGACCGCCTCCTCGGGCTCGCCTACTACAAGGACGGGGTCTTCCACATCGAGAGCGGGGTGGTGGAGAAGGGGGCCCACAAGGCCCTGGTGCAGGGAGCCCTCCCCCTCGCCCCGGGCCGCCTGGCCCTCGACCCCGAGCGGCCCCTGAGCCTCGCGGTCCGCCTCCAGGACGCCGACCTCACCCTCCTGAGCCTGCTCTCCCCCCAGGTCCACGACGCGTCGGGGACGGTCCAGGGCCAGGTCACCGTGGGGGGAACGGTGCTGCGCCCGGAGATGAGCGGGTACGTGCGCACGGAGGGCGGCACGCTCCGCGTGGATCCGCTCCACACGCCCATCGACGACCTCCGGGCGGATGTCACCTTCTCCCAGGACGAGATCGTCGTCCGGCAGCTCGCGGCCACGATCGGGGGCGGGCAGGCCGACGTCCACGGCACGGTGAGCGTGCGCGGGCTCCGCCCCGACGCAGCCGACCTCACCTTCGTGGGGCGCCACCTCACCGTGGACGTCCCGGGCGTCTACGCAGGAGGCCTCGACGGCGCCCTGCGCCTCTCGGGGCCCGCGGCCCACCCCGTGCTCGAGGGCCGGATGATCCTCTCCCACGGCCAGGTGGGAGGGGCCCTCCCCCAGGGCTCCCGCGGATTCTCGGGCCTGCCCGTGGCGCTGGACGTGACGCTCCAGTCGGGCGACGACGTGCGATTCGCCCAGGGCGCCGTCCAGACCACGCTCGCCGGGGAGGTCCACGTCGGGGGGACTCCGGGGGCCCCGCGTCTTGCGGGGCGCGTCCAGGCGGTCGACGGGACCATCACGCTTCTGGGCACGCCCTTTACCCTGGCCCAGGGGGAGGCGGTCTTCTCGGAGGCGCTGGGCTTCGACCCCCAGATCACGGCCCGGGCCCAGGCGGTCATCGGGGACACGCGCGTCTTCATGACGGTGGGCGGCGTGGCCCCCGACCTGTCGGTCCAGTGGTCCTCCGACCCGCCCATGACGCAGCAGGAGATCCTGGCCCTTGTCACGGGGAGCGGCGCGGGCGGGCCGGCGGCGGGGCTCGTGAGCCAGGAACTGGGCCGGCTGGTGCTGGGGTCGGTGGGGCAGGCCATCCAGCGGGCCCTGCGGCTCGACGAGTTCTCCATCTCCTACGACACCCAGAGCCCCATCACGCTCCGGATCGGCAAGTTCATCGTCCGGAACCTCTACCTGTCCCTGGCCGAGGTCCTCGTGAGGCCGGGCCCCACTAACCCCGTGCCGCTCCCGGGCCCGCTTCCCCGGCCCACGACCCACACCCAGTCCTACCTGGCCCTGGGCGTCCAGTACTTCCTCAGCCCGAGCGTGTACCTGGCCTACGACGTGGACTCCCTCGGCGGCAGCGGGGTCTTCCTCCTGACCCGCTTCCCCTTCTAGGTGGCGCCGGGGAGAGAGTGGAGGCCCGTCCCGGTGGATATAGTCTAATGGTGAGGTCCCTCTCCATGCTGAGCGAGTACCTGCGGGAACTGGAACAGGTCACGCTCCTCGAGCCGGTGGAGGAAGCCCGCCTCTGGCGGCGTTACAAGACCCGGGGCGACGGCAGGAGCCGGGCCCGGCTCATCGAGGCCTACCAGCCGCTGGTCTTCAAGATCGTGATGCACCTGCGGCTGCGCGAGGTCGTCCTCATGGACATGATCCAGGAGGGGACCGTGGGCCTCATCGAGGCCGTCGAGAGGTACGACCCGTCGCGGGGCGTCCGGTTCAGCACCTTCGCCATCTACCGCATCCGGGGACGCGTCCTCAACGCCCTGCGGCGGGAGCGGGCTCCCGGCGTCGAGGTGCTGTTCGGCGAGGCGAACGGGTCCCTCGAGCACGTGCCCGACCCCGGGGCCGCGGACGGCCTGGCCGCCGTGGAGGACGCCGTGCTCCTGGACCAGGTCGTCGCGGCCATCGACCGCCTGCCGGAGCGGGAGCGGAGGATTCTGCGGGGGGCCTTCCTCCACGCGGAGGAGCCCCGCCGGATCGCGCGGGAGCTCCGCATCAGCCTCTCCCACTTCTACCGCCTCCAGAAGCGGGCTCTGGAGCGGATCCAGGCCCTGGTCGCCCCGTCGGGGTGGCGGGCCCAGGGCGCCCAGGAGTGAGGGAGGTGGCCGCTCCCCAGGACGTGCTGCGCCGCATCCGTCACGCGGAGGAGTGGCTCCGCTGGGCGCGGAACGACTGCCTGCGGGGCGACCTGCGCGGCATGGTGCTGCGGCTCATGCTGGCGGAGGCCGAGATCCGCCACGTCCGCGAGACCGGGATCCGCGAGGCAGTGCGCGCAGGGGCCTGGGTCCGCTCCGCCCACAGGCGGATGGCGCTCGTGGGCGCCGCCGTCGGTCTCGCGGCGGTGACCGTGGCCCTCTCGGCGGTCTACGTGGGCGTCCGGCGGCAAGGGGGAGGGCAGGCGGCTGTGGAATCTCCAGCGGGTGCGTTCCGCGGCCCGGCCCCCCTGGGGCCGAGTGCCGTGCGGCTGGACACGGGGGGCTTCCTCACCCTCGTCCAGACCGCAGGCGGCGCGGGGCAGGAGGGGGCTCCCAGCGATCTCGCCCGGATGACGGCCTCAGACCTCCTCGGGAGGGACGTGGAGGGACCGGGGGCCGCCGTGATGCCGGTTGACGCCCTTCCAGTCCGGGGGCCGGAGGTCGTCGGCGGGAGGACTCCCGTGGGCCCCCCGAAACGGGGCGCGCTGGCCGGGCCGGCCCGCCCGAGGGCTCTCCCCCTCGCTCCCCCGCGGTTCTGAATCTTCCGGGACCCAGCGTCCGGGTCTTGCGAGCCCTTGTGGCGGAGGGTTGGGTGATCGTGCGCAGCGGACGGTCGCAGGCGGTGCGCGTGGCGGGAGCCGTGCTCAGCTGTCTTCTCCTCCTGGCGGGCCCCGGAGGGGCGCAGCCCTTCTCCCCACCCCCCGGCCAGCCGGCCCCGCCGGCGGCGCCCGGGGGCCCTCCCTTCGTCCCCCCGCCCGGGGCGCCCCGGCAGACGCTGCCTCCCCAGAAGGTGGTGGCGGTGGTCGTCCGCGGGAACGAGCACATCCCCACGGACCGGATCCTCGCGGTGGTGTCCACCAAGGTCAACGACCCGCTCAACGAGGAGAAGCTCCGCAGCGACGTGCAGGCCATCCTCGGCCTCGGGTGGTTCGCCGACGCCGTGGTCCGATTGGAGCCGGTCGAGGGAGGCGTGCGGGTCGTCTTCATCGTCGTGGAGAACCCCGTCGTGACGCGGGTGGACGTGCGGGGCAACACGGTGATCCCCACCCCGGACATCCTCAAGGCCCTCGGCGTGCCGGAGGGCCAGGTGCTCAACACCGTCCCCATGCGCCAGGGGGCCCGGGCCGTGGAGAAGCTCTACCAGGACCGGGGCTACGTCCTGGCCCGCGTCTCCGACGTCTCCGTGAGCCCGGAGGGCGTCCTCACCGTGACCCTCGCCGAGGGGCGCATCGAGGCCATCCGGTTTGAGGGGCTCCACAAGACCAAGGAGTACGTGGTCCGCCGCGAGCTGGGCTTCAAGCCAGGCGACGTCTTCAACGCCAACGTGGTGAACGCCAGCCTGCGGCGGCTGTTCCAGCTGCAGTACTTCTCCGACGTGAAGGCGCAGCCCAGCCCGGGGAGCCAGCCCGACACCGTGGACGTGACCATCGTCGTGACCGAGCAGCGCACCGCGGCCGTGAGCTTCGGACTGGGCTACAGCACCGTCACGGGGGTCCAGGGGATCGTCGGGGTCCGGGACATCGACTTCGGCGGGAACGGCCAGACCGTGTCGGCCTCCTACAACAGCACGGCCCTGTACGGGAACAACTTCTCCCTCTCCTTCCACGAGCCGTACCTGCTCGGGACCCGCACGGCCCTCGACGTCCTCGGCTTCAACCAGACCACGATCCCCACCGACTACTCCCTGGGCCTGACGAACAGCTTCCAGTACAACATGTACCAGTCGGGCGGGCAGGTGGTGCTCACCCAGCCCGCCGGGCCGATCTTCAGCCTGAGCTACGGGGCCAAGAGCGTGACGACCGACTTCGGCGCGCCCTCCTACGGCACGCCCCCGCCGCCGGGCTTCCCCTTCAGCCCCGGGACCGTGACGGCGCTCCTCCTGGGGGGCAGCGAGGACACGCGCGACGACCAGATGTTCCCCACGACGGGCGAGCACATCGTCCTCAGCACGGAGCTGGCCTTCCAGGCGCTCGGAGGGTCCTTCACCTTCCAGCGGTACGAGCTGGACTACAGCCGGTTCTTCCCCACGGGCCCCGACAGCACGCTCGTGGGGCACGTCCACCTGGGGACGGCGAGCGGGCCGCTCCCCATCCAGGAGCAGTTCTACCTGGGGGGCCAGAGCACGCTGCGCGGCTACGCGGCCGGGCGGTTCCGCGGGGACCAGATGGTCCTCCTGACGGCCGAGTACAGGTTCCCCGTGCGGAGCCTGCCCTTCTTCAAGAGCTTCTCGGGGGTCACGGGGATCGTCTTCGCCGACGCCGGGGACACGGAGCCCTTCGGATCCGGCCTCTCGTGGAACCTCAAGACCGACGTGGGCGTGGGGATCTCCGTGAAGACGCCCCTCGGGCCCTTCCGGATCGACTACGGGGTGGGCGCCGAGGGGGGGCAGGTGTGGATTTCGACGGGCACGCTGTTTTAAGATGAAGGCCCCGCTGCACAGCGCGGGGGGAGGGAGAGCACAGATGCGGTGGAGCACGAAGGTCCTGAGTCTTGCCATTGCCGTGATCGTGGTGCTGGCGGCCGCGGGCTACTTCGTGGCCCGGTCGGGGCCCGCCATGGGCCAGTCCTTCGTGGTCGGGTACGTGGACATGGCCCGGGCCCTGGACGCGCACCCGGGGAAGGCCAGCGCCGAGGCGGCGCTCCGGGAGTACGCGCAGGCGCAGATCGCCGACGCCCAGCAGAAGATGAAGAGCATGACCCCGCTCCAGCGCCAGGAGCTGCAGCGGCAGGTCGACCAGCAGATCTTCAAGAAGCGATCGGAGCTGCTGGGCGGTCTCGAGAAGGACATCCGGGCCGCGATCCAAAAGGTGGCCAAGCAGCAGGGCGTGAGCGTCGTCCTGAGCCGCGACGTGGTCCTCTACGGGGGCGTCGACCTCACCGACCAGGTGGTGAAGGTGATCAGCGGGAAGTGATCCGGCAGGCTCTCGCCTCCATCGCCCTGGGCCTCCTCCTCGCGGGGTGCCAGGCGCGGGCGCCCGAGAGCCGGGTGCCCCCCCCGCCGCCGGCGCCGTCTCCGGCCCCCGCCCCGCGCGCCTTCCGGGTGGCGGTCGTGGACCTCCAGCGGGCGGCCCGGGCCCACCCCCGGTGGCCGGAGGTCCAGGCCCTCGACCGGCGGATCGGGGAGATCCAGGCGGAGCTGGCGGCCCAGCAGCCCCCCCAGGTCCCGCTGCCGCGGATCGACCTCTCCCAGGAGCTCAGGGCGGAGGCCGCCCGGGAGGCCGCCCAGCTCCAGCTCGAGTACCGCAAGCAGCTGGACCAGGAAGTGGCCGCCCTCCAGGAGGCCGCCAAGCGCGAGCTCGCCGCCTACGTGGCGACCCTGCGCGCCGACCAGGAATCGCGCCTCCGGGCCAAGCGGGCGGAGCTCGAAGCGCAGCTCAAGCAGGCCGTCCAGGCGAAACAGCAGGAGATCGCCCGGGACAACGAGCAGTTCCAGCTGCAGACCTTGGAGCAGTACCGGCTGCCGCTCCTCAACCTGCGATTGAAGCTGGAGACCGGCGCGCAGGACAAGCAGCAATCCGACCGCCTCAACGCCCAGCTGCAGTCCCTCGTCAAGGAGCGCGACGACAAGATCGCCGCCCACGAGAAGGCCAACCAGAAGGCCCTCCAGGACTTCCAGGAGCAGCAGGTCCAGGCCTCCAACCAGGAGCTCGCGGCCTACCAGCAGCAGCTGGCCGAGGAGGGGCGCACGCTCGTGGACCAGAAGGCGGCCGAGATCAACGCGCGGCTGCGGTCGCAGGTCGCATCGCGCCAGGCCGAGCTGCAGGCACAGCTCAACGCGCGGCTCCAGCAGGACATGAAGGCGCGGGAGCAGGTCCTGGTGGCCGGGGCGCGGGCCGAGGTGGCGCGGGCCCGGGAGCAGGCGCTCGGGGCGCTCCGCGCCCGGGACGCGGCCCTCCGCGCCCAGCTCCAGGCGGTCCAGGCCCAGCGGGCGCGGCTCCTGGAGAGCATCATGGCCGACCTCCGTGTGGAGGCGGCCGCGCTGGCCCAGCAGCAGGGGTGGGATCTCATCCTCACGCAGACGATCGCGACCGTCGACGCCACCGACGTGACGGACGCGCTCATCGCCCGCGTGAGGCGCTAGGCGGAGGAGCCTGATGGGACGGATGAGGTCGGCAGCGGGGCTTGCGGCCCTCGTCCTCGCCGCGGCGGTGGCCGCCGCGGGGTGCGGGTCCGCGGTGGGTGTCGTCGACACCCAGCGGGTCCTCAACGAGAGCGTGAAGGCGCTCCAGTACCAGAAGCAGCTGGACGACCGCGAGAAGCAGATGGCGGCCGAGCTGGCGGTGCTGGCGCCCCAGGTGAGCAAGGCGGAGCTCGCCGCGCGCCGGGCGCGCCTTCTCACCGAGCTGGGGCAGATGAAGGCGGACCTGGAGGCGAAGCTGAACCGCCAGATCATGGACGCCGCCTCCGAGGTCGCCCGGCGCGAGGGGCTGCGGCTGGTCCTCGTGAAAGGCCCCACGCTGCTCGGCGGGCGGGACATCACCCAAGAGGTCATTGACCGGCTCAAGTAACGGGGGCGGCGATGCGGCTTGACGAGCTGGCCCGCCAGGTGGGGGGCCGGGTCGTGGGCGACCCGGCCCGGGACGTCCGGCGCGTCGCGCCTCCCGACGAGGCGGCCCCGGACGCCGTGGTGGTCGTCCTGGACCCCTCGCTCCTGCCCCGTCTGGAGGGGAGGGCCGGGGCGGTCATCCTGGCCGAGGACGCTCCCGGAACGGACCTGCCCGCGATCCGCGTCGGCAACGTCCGGCTGGCCCTGGCGCAGGCCCTGAGGACCCTTCACCCGCCCCCGGCGCCTCCTCCGGGCGTCCACCCCAGCTGCGTCCTGGGGCGGGGGGTCCGCCTGGGCGAGGGCGTGTACCTCGGCCCCTACGTGGTCGTGGGGGACGACGTCGTGCTCGGGGACCGGGTCCAGGTCCACGCCCACGGCGTCATCGAGCAGGGCGTCCGGATCGGGCCCGACTCGGTCCTGCACCCGCGCGTGACGGTACGGCGCGGCTGCGCCCTGGGGGCGCGCGTGGTCCTCCAATCCGGGGTCGTGATCGGGAGCGACGGCTTCGGGTACGCCCAGGACGCCAGGCGCCGCCACGTGCCCATCCCCCAGGTCGGGACGGTCGTGATCGGGGACGACGTGGAGATCGGGGCCAACTCCACCGTCGACCGGGCGACGCTCGGGGCGACCCGGATCGGCCGCGGCACGAAGCTCGACAACTTCGTCCACATCGGCCACAACGTCCAGGTGGGCGAGGACGTGGCCATGGCGGCCGCCGTCTTCGTCGCGGGCAGCGTGCGGATCGGGCACCGGGTCCTCATCGGCGGCATGTCGGGGATCGCCGACCACCTGACGATCGGCGACGACGCCGTGATCATGGCCGACAGCGGGGTCACCCGGGACGTCCCGCCGGGGGCCGTGGTCTGCGGCCGGCCTGCGCGCCCGCGCATGGAGCACTGGCGGGCCCAGGCGGCGCTCCGCAGGCTCCCCGAGCTCCTCCGGTGGGTCGACGACCTGAGGCGGCGGGGGCCGTGAGGGCCGGCGGGGACCCGGGGTACGAGCACACCCTCGCCGGCCCGGTCACGCTGAGGGGGATCGCCCTCCACTCGGGCCGGCCGGCCGAGATGCGGCTCCGGCCCGCGCCCGAGGGCACGGGGATCCGCTTCCGGAGGACGGACACCGAGGGCCCTCCGATCCCGGCGACCCTCGACATGGTGACGGGGAGCACCTCCTGCGTGGCCCTGGGCGGTCCCCGGGGGGTCCGGATGGTGGAACACCTGCTCTCCGCCGCCTGGGCCCTCGGCGTCGACAACCTCGAGGTGGAGGTCTCGGGAGAGGAGCTCCCCGGGCTCGACGGCAGCGCCCTCCCCATCGTGCAGGCGATCCGGCAGGCGGGCCTCCGGCCGCAGGGGCTCCCCCGGCGGCTCCTCCGGGTGCGCGCGCCCTGCTGGGTGGAGGAGGGGGAGGGGTGCGTCGTGGCCCTGCCCTCCGGGAGGTTCGCGGTCACCTGTGTCGTGACGGTCGGGCCGCCGGGCCCGGGCGACATGGCGGCCACCTACGACCCCGACCGGGAGTCCTACGAGGAGACGATCGCTCCGGCGCGAACCTGGGGGTACGAGCGGGACGCGGAGGCCCTGTGGGCCCGGGGCCTCGCGCTCGGCGCGTCGCTGGACAACACGCTCGTGGTGGGCGGGAGCGGGTACCTCAACCCGCCGCGCTTTTCCAACGAGCCGGCGCGCCACAAGGTGGTGGACCTGTTGGGAGATCTCGCGCTGCTGGGCTCCCGGATCGCCGGCGTCTTTGTCGCGGTGCGGGCCGGCCACGGCCTCCACATCGCGCTGGCGCGGGCCCTGCAGGCACAGGGGGGGTGAGGCCGTGGATCGAACGCCCGGCACCATGGACATCGAGGAGATCATGTCCCGGCTCCCCCACCGGTATCCGATCCTGCTGGTGGACCGGATCCTGGAGTTTGAGCCGGGGCGGCGGATCGTCGGGCTGAAGAACGTCTCCGCCAACGAGCCCTTCTTCGTCGGCCACTTTCCCGAGCACCCCGTGATGCCGGGCGTTCTGGTGGTCGAGGCCATGGCGCAGGTGGGGGGCGTCCTGGCCTCCTTCCTGCCGGGCACCGAGGGACAGTTGGCCTACTTCGCGGCCATCGACCGGTGCCGCTTCCGGCGGCCGGTGCGGCCCGGGGACCAGCTCATCAGCGAGGTGGTGGTGGTGCGGGTCCGGGAGCGCGTGGGTCGGATGCGGGCCACCGGGCGGGTGGACGGCGCCGTGGTGGCGGAGGCCCTCCTCACCTACTCCATGGTGAGCCTGGAGGACGCCAACAAGGTGCTGGCCGACGGCAAGATCGTGAGGCGCGCAGGGGTGAGCGGTGGGCGACCCTGAGGAGTCCCCGCGTCTCGGGCCGCCGGACGTCCACCCCACCGCGTGCGTCGCCCGGGGCGCCGAGCTCGGGCGCGGTGTGCAGGTGGGGGCCTACGCGGTGATCCGGGACCACGTCACGATCGGCGACGGCACGTGGATCGGGCCGCACGTGGTCGTCGAGGAGTGGACCCGGATCGGCCGCCAGTGCCGCATCTACCCGGGGGCGGTGCTGGGCGGGGTCCCGCAGGACTGGCACTTCAAGGGCGAGCGGAGCTACCTCCACATCGGCGACCGCGTGGTGGTCCGGGAGTACGTCACCATCAGCCGGGCGACGGGCGAGGAGGCCGCCACCGTGATCGGCGACGACACCCAGATGCTGGCCTACTCCCACGCCGGCCACAACTGCCAGCTGGGGCGGGGGGTCATCGTCACCAACGGCACGCAGCTGAGCGGGCACGTGGTCGTCGAGGACCGGGCTGTCTTCGGGGGGATGGTGGGCGTGATCCAGTTCGCCCGGATCGGCACCCTGGCCATGGTCGGTGGAATGACGCGGGTCGACAAGGACGTCATGCCCTACATGCTGGTGGCCGGCAGCCCCTACCGGACCGTCACCATCAACAAGGTGGGCCTTCAACGGGCCGGCGTGCCGCCCGCCGTGCAGGAGAGCCTCCGGCGCGCCCACCGGATCCTCGTGAGGTCGGGGCTGGACCTCACCCGCGCCCTCGAGCGGATCGAGGCGGAGCTGGACCCCAGCCCGGAGATCCGCCACCTGGTGGAGTTCATCCGAGAGAGCCAGGCCCGCGGCATGGGGGTGCGGCGGTGACGCCTCCCCCGGGCCCGGGCCCGGGCCCCGTGGGTCTCCTGGCGGGGGAGGGGCTCCTGCCGGCGGAGATCGCGCGCGGGGTCCTGCGCTCCGGCCGGCGGCTCGTGTGCGTGCACGCGGTGGACCTCCACCCCGCGGTCCAGGAGGTGGCCGAGGCCTGCTACCGGGTCACCTTCGGGGACCTGGGGGCCGCCATCGCGGCCTTTCGCCGCCACGGCGTGGGTGAAGTGATCCTGGCCGGCAAGATCGAGAAGCTCGCGGCCCTCGGGACCGCCCGCATGGACGCGCGGAGCCGCGACGTCACGGAGCGGTCCCGGGACTTCCGGGACGCGAGCGTGCTGGGCGCGCTCGTGGCCGTCCTGGAGGAGGCGGGGTTCCGGGTGGCGAGCCAGACCCAGTACGCGGCCCACCTGGTCCCGGGGCCGGGCGTCCTGGGACGCCGCCCTCCCACGCCCGAGGAGGAGGAGGACATCGCGCTCGGCCTCAAGGCGGCCTCCGGCATCGCGGCCCTGGACATCGGCCAGGCGGTGGCCGTCCACCGGCGCGCCGTCGTGGCCGCAGAGGCCCTGGAGGGGACGGACGCCATGATCCGGAGGGCGGGCCAGCTGGCGAGGGGTATCGTCGTCGTGAAGGTGAGCCGTCCCCGCCAGGACCCGCGCTACGACCTCCCGGTCGTGGGGCCCGAGACCGTGGCGGCGCTTGTGGCCTCGGGGGGGACGGCCCTCGCCGTGGAGGCGGGGAGGACGATCCTCCTGGAGCGCGCGGAGATGGTGGCCGCCGCCGACCGGGCGGGGATCGCGCTCGTGGCCGTAATCCGCCCCGCCTGATGTCCGTGGCGCCCCCGTCCCTCCTCGACTGAGGCGTGGCCCGGCTCGTCGTGGTCGCGGGCGAGGTGTCGGGCGACCACCAGGGAGCCCTGCTCGTGGAGCACCTCCGGCGCCTGCGGCCCGACCTCACGGTCGCCGCCGCGGGCGGGCCGCGCCTGGCCTCGGCCGGGGCCGAGCTCCTCCTGGACACCACCCGCTGGGGCGTCATCGGGTACGCGGAGGCCTACGTGCGCCTCCCGGTGTTCGCGGCCCGGTTTTGGAGGCTCGTGAGGCTGATCGAGCGCGTGCGGCCGGACCTCCTCCTGCTCGTCGACTTCCCCGGCATGAACCGGGAGCTCGTCCGCCGCTTCTCGGGGCGCGTGCCCCTCGTCTACTACTTCCCCCCCCAGACCTACGGCCGGCGGGGGAGGTCGGCCGCGCGGATGGCCGCCTGCGCCGTCCGGCTGCTCGCGACCCTCCCCTTCGAGGCCGACTCCTACCGGAGGGCGGGCGCGGACGTGGTGTACGTGGGCCACCCCGCCGTCGACGCGGCCCGGGACGTGGCGGCGGGGGGCGCGCCGTTCCGCGCGGCGGGAGAAGGGGAGCGGGTCGTCGCCCTCCTGCCCGGGAGCCGCCCCGGGGAAGTCCGCTCCCTCCTGCCGCCGTTCCTGGAGGCGGCCCGGGGGCTCCTCCGCGCGCACCGCCTGCGCTTCGTCCTCCCCGTGGCGTCCCCCCACCTCCACCCCGTCATCGCGCGGGTGCTTCGCGATTCGCCCGCGGAGATCCAGCTCGTCCCGGGCCGGGCCCTCGAGGTCATGGCCGGGGCCGATGCGGCCGTCGTCGCCTCGGGGACGGCGGCCGTCGAGGCCGCGTGCCTCGGCGTCCCCATGGTGGTGGCGTACCGCGTCTCCCGGCTCACCGAGTGGATCGCGCGCCGTTTCGTGGTGACCCCGGGTGTCGGGCGCGAGGGGTGGTCGGTGCCCAGCATCGTCCTCGGCCGCCCCATCGTCCCGGAGCTTCTCCAGCAGGAGGTGACGGGGGCGCGGATCCAGGCGGAGGTGGAGCGCCTCCTCTTCGACGAGGGCGTGCGGGGGCGTATGAGGGCGGACCTCGCGCTGGTCCGGGAGAGGCTCGGCCCTCCGGGCGTCCTCGGCCGCGCGGCGCGCGAGGTCCTGCGCGTGCTGGACAGCCAGGTCTCGGCCACGATACGATAACATGGTGAGCGCGCGAAGCCGGTTCGTCGCGGTCTGCCGTCGGGCGCTCCTGTGGGGGATTCCGCTCGCGCTCCTTTCCGCGATCGTGTACAGCGCGCTCCCCCACCGGGCGCCCGCGCCCCCGAGGCCTCCTGCGTCCGGCTCCGCCCCCGGGGCGGGCACGCGGGTGCCAGCCCCCCCGCGGTCCGCGTCTCCTCCTCCGCCGCGGCAGGAGCCCTCCTCCGCCGGCCTGTCGGGACGGCTCGTCCAGGGGACCCTCGTGGACACGGACTCCTCCGGCCGCCCACGGTGGCGGATCGCGGCGGACGACGTCCTCCTGCAGCAGGGCGGCCGGATCGTCGTCCTGCGCCACGTGAGGGCGACCTTCTACGGCGAGGGGGGCACGACCATGACCGTCACGGCCGGGACTGGCCGGTACGACACAAAGACGCGGGTCATCGCGCTCGACGGCGACGTGCACGGACGGAGCAGCACCGGGCGGGAGCTGTACGCCGACCACCTGGTGTACAGTCCGGGCTCGGCCAGGATCGTGGGGACAGGCCACATCCGGGTGGTGGAGACGCGGGTCACCATGTACGCGGACCGGATGGAGTCCAACGTGACCCTCGGCGAGACGCGCTTCTACGGCCATGTCCGTATGGCGTTTCAGCCCTAGAGGACCGCGGGTGGCGCGGCGTCCCCGCGGGCGGCTTGCGGGCGTCCTCCTCTGGGCGCTCGCGTGGGCGGCTGCGGGGGTCGTCCCTCCGCGGGCCCTCGGGGCGGCGTCCCTCCCCTCGCGCCAGGAGACCGTGCAGGTGCAGGTGACCGGGGCCACGGTGGCCACCTACGACGACCGCACGCACCAGTACGTGTTCCGGGGGCCGCAGGTGGTGGTGACGCGCGGTGCGGACCGCCTCGAGGCCCCTGAAGTCCTCTACAACGCAGCCCGGGAGCAGGTGGTCCTCCCCCAGCGGGGCCGGGTCTCCACCCCGACGCTCGTGGTGGAGGCCGACCGGATCGCGGCCGACCTCGCAGCGCGCCACCTCGTCGCAGACGGAGACGTGGTGGCGCGTCTGCTGGAGCGGGGGAGGTGGGCGGTGCTCACCGCCGCGCGGGTCGAGGTGGACGACCGGCCCGGGGCCCGGCGGGCGGTGGCCCAGGGGGCCGTCCGCCTGGTGCGCGGGGATGAGGAGCTCACGGGGAGCCGGGTCGCCTACGACCTCGAGGCGCGCCGCGCCGTCGTAGAGGGCCGGGCCGTGCTGGTGCGGGGCGGCGACCGCCTGGAGGCCGACTCCGTCCTGGCGGACCTCGGGCGGCGCGTGGCCGAGGCCCGGGGCCACGTGACCGTCGTGGTCCCGGAGCAGGGCCTGCGGGCGACCGCCGAGCGGGCCCTCTACGACGAGCAGGCCCGGTCCGCCACCCTCACGGGCCACGTGACCCTGTGGCGGGGCCGCGACGTCCTCACGGCGGAGCGGGTGACTCTGCTCCTTCGCGAGCACCTGGTGAGGGCCGAGGGGAACCCGGAGCTCACCGTCGCCGCTCAGGAGGCGGCGCCGTGACCCGGGTCATCCCCATGGAGAGGGCGCGGGGGGCGCTGCGCGCCGAGGGCCTCGTGAAGCGGTACGGCGACCGCACCGTGGTGGACCACGTCTCGCTCTCCGTGCGGCCGCGGGAGGTGGTGGGCCTGCTCGGCCCCAACGGCGCGGGGAAGACCACGACCTTCTACATGATCATGGGCCTCATCAGGCCCGACAGCGGGGACGTCTGGATCGGCAGCCGGCGCGTCACGCGCGATCCGGTGGACGCCCGCGTGAGGGCGGGGCTGGGCTACCTGGCCCAGGAGCCCTCGGTGTTCCGCCGGCTCACGGCCCGCGAGAACATCCTCCTCGTCCTCGAGCAGCACGGGCTCTCGCGCGCGGAGCGGGAGCGCAAGGCCGCAGGCCTGCTCGACGAATTCGGGCTGGAGGGGGTGGCGTCCCAGCCCGCCTGGAGCCTGTCCGGCGGGGAGCGGCGGCGCCTCGAGATCGCCCGCGCCCTCGCCCTCGACCCGGAGTTCCTGCTGCTGGACGAGCCCTTCACGGGGATCGACCCGCGGGCGGTGCAGGAGCTGCAGCAGACCGTCCGCTACCTGCGCCAGCGGAACCTGGGGGTCGTCATCACCGACCACAACGTCCGGGAGACGCTGGCCATCACCGACCGCGCGGAGATCATCCACCAGGGCCGGATCCTCATCAGCGGGGAGCCGGAGCGGCTCCTGGAGAGCCCGGAGGCACGCCAGTTCTACCTGGGCGAGGGGTTCCGGCTGTGACGCTCACGCTGCTGGACCGCCTCCTCCTCACCGAGGTCGGCTCCTCCTTCGGCTTCGGGCTCGGCCTGTTCACGGTGCTGCTCGTGATGAACCACCTCTTCTACCTCGCCCGGCTGGTCATCGGCCAGGGGATGGCCGTCCACACGGCCGCCCTCCTGATGCTGTACAAGGTCCCCTACTTCGTCGCCTTCAGCGCCCCCATGGGCGTCCTCTTGGCCTCGGTCCTGGGGGTCGGCCGCCTCAACGACCACCACGAGATCGCGGCCCTCCGGGTCTGCGGCGTGAGCCTCTACCGCATCGCGCTCCCGCTCGTCCTCGGGGGCGCCGTCGCCGCTGTGGCGATCCTCGCCTTCTCCGAGGGCGTGGTGAGCCCGAGCGACGACCGCTACCGGGCCCTGCTCGCCGACGTCGTGGCCCGGGGGAGCGACGTCCGCCCCGTGGAGAACGTCTTCTTCCAGGCGCCGACCCCGACCGGGAACGCCCTGTACAGCGCTCGGCGGTACGACCCGCGCACGCGGACGCTTGCGGACGTGACGGTGGTGTACGTGGCGCGGGGCCAGCCTCTCGAGGTGATCGAGGCCGAGGAGGCGGTCTACCAGGGGGGCGTCCGGTGGACGTTCCGGCGGGGCCGGGTGTACATGTTTTCGGGAGGGCACGTCGTCACGACCACCTTCCAGTCCCTCAGCGTCGTCGTGCCGCGGTCTCCCCACGACCTCACGCTCGCCCCCCGGCAGCCCTCCGAGATGAGCATCCGCGAGCTCCTGGGGCGCATCGCGGCCCTCCGGCGCGAGGGCGGCGACGTGCGCCCCTTCGTCGGGGAGCTCCACGCCCGGCTGGCCACGGCCGCGAGCAGCGTGGTGTTCACCCTCGTGGCCCTGCCGGTGAGCCTCCGCCCCCACCGGTCGGGCCCGAGCATGGGGCTCGGGCTCAGCATCCTGGTCCTCCTCGGCTACTACCTGGTGGCGATCCCCGCGCAGCTGGCCTCCGACGGCCGGCTCCTGTCCCCCGTGCTGGCGGCGTGGCTGCCCGACCTCGTGGTCGGCGCAGCGGGGCTCGTCCTCCTGGTGCGGGCGGCCCGGTGAGGCCGGGACCCACCCCGTCTCTCCTTGGCGGCCGGGAGCCGCTCGTGGTCCTGGCGGTGCTGGGGGTGGCAGGCCTCCTCTTCGCCTACCGGCTCGGGGCGGGGAGCCTGTGGGACGTGGACGAGCCCCGGTACGCCGAGGCCGCGCGCGAGATCCTGGCCACCGGGGATCCCCTGACCATGCACCTGGACGGCGAGCGGTGGTACGGCCCGCCGCCGCTCTGGATGTGGGTCGAGGCGGCCCTCGGAGGGGCCTTCGGGTTTAGCGAGCTCGTCGCCCGCTCCGGGGCGGCCGCCTTCGGCGTCCTCGGCGTGGGCGCCACCTGCCTTTTGGGCCGGGAGTGGTTCGGGGCGCGGACGGGGGTCCTGGCCGGGCTGGTGCTGGCCACCATGCTGGAGTACGTGCTGCTCTCGCGCCTGGGCATTCCCGACACCGCGGGGGTGGCCTTGGTCCTCCTGGCCCTGTGGGCCTTCTCCCGCGCGTACAGGTCGGGACGGCGCGCGGGGTACCTGGTCTCCTTCGGTCTTGCGGGCCTCGCCGTGCTCGCGCGCGGTCCTGCGGCGCTGGCGTTCCTCGGGGCCGTCGTCCTCGGGTTCCTCGGGTACCGGGGACGGCTCGGGAGGGCCGGCGGGATCCCGTGGCCTGCAGGCTTGGCCCTCTGCCTCGGGATCGCATCGCCCTGGTACGTGGCCGAGGCGCTCCGCGGCGGGCCGGCCTTCCTGGAGGCCGCCCTCGGGGATGCGAACCCCGCCCGGTTCGTCCACGGGGCCGGCCCGCGCGTCCTGTCGCTGCTCTACCACGTCCCGGTGTTTCTCCTGGGGACCGTGCCGTGGACGGCCTTCCTGCCGGCGTCGGCGGCCTACCACTACGACCACCGGTGGCAGGACGGGAGCCTCCTCGTCCTCCTCGGGAGCGGGGTGTCGCTCCTCGCGGCGGTGCTGTCGGGGACCCGGCGCCCCGACGAGGTGGCGCTGGCCTTCCCCTTTGCGGCCCTGGCCGTGGCGCGCCTGTGGGAGGAGTTCCTATATGAGGGGGCGAGCCGTCTCCACAGGGTCCTTCGGACGGCCTTCGTCCTGCAGGCGGGCGCCGTGGCAGCGCTCGCGCTCGTGGCCGTCGCCTTCGCGACGGTGCGCTACCCCCGGGAGTTTCTCGCCGTGCGGGGGTCGCTTCTGGCTCCGCTTGCGGTGCTGCTCGCCGGACCCGCCGCCACGGCCCTCCTCTTCCGCGGGGGGAAGTACACGGCGGCCTTCCTGGCGCTCCCCGCGGCCACGGCGGCCTTCGTGGGCGTGCTCGCCACCGTGACCCTGCCCGCCGTGGAGGCCCAGAAGCCCACAAAGCCCGTGGCCGCCTCCCTCGGGGAGTGGCTGCGGCCGGAGGACCGCCTGATCGCCTACAGGTTGGGGAGCGGGCCGTCGCTCCTCTACTACGCCCGCCACCCCGTGGAGGCGGTCGAGGACCCGAGGGTGCTGCGCCAGCGGCTGTGCGCCCCGGGCCGGGCCGTGGTGGTCTCCGAGCGCGCCGAGCTGGTCGCGGCACGCGCCTGGCTCCCCCCGGGGATGCGGGAGGTCGGGGGGCGGGGGGATCTGGTCGTGCTCCTCAAGCCCCCAAGGCTCCCCTGCGGAGGGGAGGTGTGAGGGCGAGCATCGTCCTGCCCACCTACAACGAGCGGGACACCCTCCCGGGCATCCTCCGGCGCCTGGCCGCGGCCCTCGGGAGCGCGGGGATCGGGGCCGAGGTGGTGGTCGTGGACGATTCCTCCCCCGACGGCACGGCCGAGGCGGCCCTGGAGGCGGCCAGGGAGCTCCCCCTCCCCGTGACCGTGGTCCGGCGTCCGGGGAAGGCGGGTCTCGCCTCTGCCGTCCTGGAGGGGGTCCGGAGGAGCCAGGGCGAAGCCGTTGTCGTGATGGACAGCGACGGCTCCCACCCGCCGGAGCTGATCCCGAGGCTGCTTGGGGCCCTGGAAGGAGGGGCGGACATCGCCGTGGGCTCCCGGTACGCCCCCGGGGGAGGGGTCCGCGGGTGGCCGCTCCTGCGCCGGGTGCTGAGCTGGGGGGCGACGCGGATCGCCCGGGCCGCGTTCGGCCTCGGGGTGAGGGACCCTGTCTCCGGGTTTTTCGCGGCGCGGAGGGAGGTGCTCTCCGCCGGCAGGCCGCTCGAGGGGATCGGCTACAAGATCCTGCTGGAGGTGCTGGTCACGCGCCCGCGGGCGCAGGTGGTGGAGGTCCCCTACGTGTTCGTGAACAGGGCCCGGGGCCGGAGCAAGCTCGGGACGGGCGAAATCTACAACTACGTGCGTCTCGTCGGCCGCCTCCTGCGGCGAGGGGGGCGCGGCCCATGACCGTCGCGGTCATCCTCATCCCGACCCTCATCCTCGTGAGCGGGCTCGTGGCCCTCATCGGGAACATGGTCGGCCGCAACATCGGCCGGCGCCGTCTCACGCTCTTCGGCCTGCGCCCGCGGTACACGGCCCAGGTGATCACGGTCCTCACGGGGATGCTCATCACGGTCGTGACCCTCGCCGTCGTCCTCCTGGTGAGCCACGACGCGCGCGTGGCCCTCTTCCACCTCCACGAGCTCCAGCAGCAGGCCCGCACCCTGGAGGGCCAGATCGCCCAGCAGCAGGCCGAGCTCCGGGCGCTCCAGGTCCGCGACATCATCTACCAGAACGACCAGGAGATCCTGCGCACCGTCATCGACGGGCGGGCGCCGGTGGAGGACATCCGCCGGCGCGTCCAGGCGTTCTTCGACCTGGCCGCCCAGGCCGCGCGGCAGAGGGGGGCCGCGCCCGGCCAGGACGGCGCGACCATCCGGCTGGAGCCGCCCGGCCTCACGGCCGACGTGATCGCCCGCGACATCGCCGAGCGAGGGCAGCCCATGGTCGTCCGCATGATCGCGAGCGAGAACACCGTGAGGGGGCTGCCTGTGGAGGCCACGGTGCTCGTCTTTCCCAACGTGCTGGTGTTCAAGGAGGGGGAGACCATTGCCGCGCAGCGGCTCGACGGCAGGGCGGGGCGTCCCCAGGTGGAGGCGGGGCTCCTCGAGCTGGGGGCGAAGGTGGCGGTCGTCTCCAAGCGCCGGGGGATCATCTCCCCGCCCTTCGCCCTCGTCGGGAGCCCCCCCGATGTGCGCATCGACCCGGCCATCTTCCTCCAGACGCTGGACAGGGTCAAGGCGGCGGGCGCGCCCGTGGACGTGCGGGCCGTCGCGCTCGTGGACACCTACACGGTCGGCCCGGTCCTGGTGACGTTTCGGTGAGGGTGCTGGCCATCGACCCCGGCCGCGAGAAGTGCGGCGTCGCCGTCTGCGATCCCGGACGCGTCCTGTACCATGCGGTCGTGCCGACCGCGGAGGTGGGAGAAAGGGTCCGGGAGTGGGTGCGGAGCTTCGGGGTCGGGGCGGTCCTCCTGGGGGACCGCACGGGGTCGCGGGATGTCCAGGGACAGCTCGCGGGTCTTCCGGTCCCCGTCGTGCCCGTCGACGAGCGCGGGAGCACGCTCGCCGCCCGGGCACGGTACTTTCAGGACAGGCCCCCGCGGGGGTGGAGGAGGCTCCTCCCGAGGAGCGTCCAGGTGCCGCCCGAGCCGTACGACGACTACGCGGCCATCGTCCTGGCGGAGGAATACTTGCGGCGCCTCGGGTAGCAAATGGCAGGTAAAGTGATCTTTGACAGACGGGAGGTATGGAAAACCTGGAAGTCTGGAGGAGATTTGGCGAGCGTGGCGTAGAAAGGGAAATCCTGGGGAATTTTGCTTGACGCCCCGGGGAGTTTTCAGTATAAGGGAACAGTGGCAGCATGCCGTCGTCTCCTCTAGGGGAGAGGACGGCAGGTCTCACCAGGGTAGGCTGCTCATCGCATAGGAGCACAAGCTGTCACCGCTCCTGCGGCCACAGGCCGCCAGGGGCACTCACCCGGAAGGGAGGGGGAGGGTTAGATACAGGGTGAGGACCCGGGAGAGGTGCCACGCGGGTAGAGCGAGGAAGCGGCGCACGAGAGAACACGGTCACTCGCGCTCCCGCCCTTGCCTGCCCGACTTCACGCAAGGGGGTATGAGCGGCATGAGACACCTGGCAGTCACCGCTGCAGCCGCGCTCGTGTTTGCTCTGGTCGCCCCGGCCTTTGCCCAGCCCTTTGCGGACGTGCCCACGAACCACTGGGCCTACGACGCGATCGCTGAGCTCGCGGCCAAGGGCCTCATCGAGGGGTACCCCGATGGGACCTTCAAGGGCGATCGGGCCATGACGCGGTACGAGATGGCCATGGTCGTGGCCCGGCTGCTGGCGAGGATCGAGAGCATCCAGATCCCCGCGCCGCCGAAGCCGGAAGTGACCAAGGCGGACCTGGAGGCGATCCAGCGGCTCGTCAACGAGTTTCGGGCCGAGCTGGCGGCCCTCGGGGTCCGCGTGACCGCGATCGAGGAGGAGCTGAACGCCATCAAGGCGAGGCTCGACAACGCCCGGGTGACCGGATACTACCGGTTCCGGTACGATGACGCCCGCACGACCAACGCCGCCAAATCGGGAGGGGCGAGCGTAAACGGGAACCCCAATACGGGGGCAACTGACGCGTCGTCCTTCGCTCAGGTTCCTCGAGCGCGCCAAGCTTTTAAACTGGCCGTGGACGGAAGCGTTGCGCCTGACGTTCATCTCATCGCGGCACTGCTCTCCAACTCCGGTGGGTACATGATCTTCAACAGCAGCAACCTTACCAACCAGAACGCGACGATCGACAACCTGTTCTTCGACTGGAGGAACGCCTTCGGATGGCCGATTGAGGTCTGGCTCGGCCGGTTTGGTGGGAGCACGGTAGGGAAGACGTATCCCGTCCAGTTTGGCCCCTTCGGTCTCCTGATGAACACGGCCGGAGACACCTGGGAGGACGCGACGGGCGACAGCGGCATGAACGTCGTTGACGGGATCTACCTGACGGGCCACTGGGAGTCGTTGGCCGACCTGAGGATCCAGGCGGTCATGGCGCGCGTGATCGGGTTCACGGGCTCCGGGAACTACTTCGCCGGTGAGGATGCTTACGGCATCGATGCCAACGTCCAGGTGATCTCCGGGCTCCGGATCGGCGGGTACTACGTCTCGAACAACTTCCCCGCAGGTGGAGGGCCCAGCGTCGCGCCTAACGGTGCGCTGTGGCACCTCTACGGTCCGGGTGGTGGTTCTGTGAACCCCGCCACAGCCAACTGCCCGGCGGTTGCGGGGGCTGGAATTCAGTGCCCGGCCCAGGGAAACGGCTGGGGCGGATACGTCCAGTGGGACGCGTTCCCCGGCGTGCACCTCGACGGGGAGTATGCCTCGTGGAGTGACTCTGTCCATTCCCTTACCGACAACGGATGGCAGGTCAACACGATCTGGGACCTGGGATCGCTCACCGGCGTGGGTCATAACTTCAAGGTGCAGGTGGGCTACCTCAACTACGGCCAGAACTTCTACCCGCCTTACGGTGCGGCTGAGGCGGACATCGCGATGGCCGATGCAATTTATCCTGGCAACGCCCAGGGGCTCACCGCTCAGTTGAGCTTCGACCCGATCCAGGGGTGGACGATCTACGGCGTTGGCTTCTTCGGCAACAGCATCTCCAACGGCCAGAACCTGCAGGAGTGGGAAGCCGGGATCGTCTACAACTTCGCGCCGAGTTCCAAGATCACGTTCAAGGTGCGGGATCTGCGGATCGCTGGTGTCGAGCAGTTCCTGCTCTACCGGGCCCAGCTGGACTACAGCTTCTAGGTCCTGTTGAGGTAGCATGACGTGGCGGCTCCCCGGAACTCGGGGGGCCGCCACTTTTGTGGCCGTGCCGGGAAGCCGGGCAACACGATCGGCATGACCTCCGGCGCGAGCGCGAACCACGGGACCACGTTACCGATCCGTGTTGCGCACCGCGAGGGCTGTGGCTATACTTAGGGCGCGATCGGCGGAGGTGACGGGCGATGGTAGGCCGGATGGCCAGGGCGTTGGTGCTCATTGGGGTTCTTGCGGTGCTCGCGGCGGACTACACGGTGGGATGCGGGCAGGGGTACGTCTACGGTCCCGTGGACCAGAAGTACGCTACCGGGGGAGATACGGGATCCTACCTCATCAGCGTCAATGGGACGCCGTACGAGGTGCCGATGAGCTTCTACTACAGCGTCAGGGTGGGGGATGTGGTGAAGTTCGACGGCCGCAGCTGGAGCGTCGTCAAGCAGGCCCCGACGACCGTGGGATCGCCTCCGTCCCCGCCGTCGTCATCCACACCGTAGTCTGTCCTTCTACAGCGACGCGATCTCCCTCACGATGACCTCGGCGGCAGAGCGCGGATCGGAAGCGTGGGTGATGGGGCGGCCCACGACGATCATATCGGCGCCCGCGGCGAGGGCTTCCCGCGGGGTGTGGACCCGTCGCTGATCGCCGGGAGCGCTCCCCTCGGGTCGGACCCCCGGGCATACGATGAGGAAGCGGGGGCCGCAGACCATCCGGACGAGGCGAGCCTCGCGGGGGGACGTGACGACGCCGGGAAGTCCCGTTTCGAGGGCCAGCCGGGCCAGCCTGGCGACCACCTCCCCGGTCGATCCCGAGATCCCGAGCTCGCGGAGTGTCTCCTCGTCGGCGCTCGTGAGAAGGGTGACCCCGAGGAGGCGGAGTCTCTCGGGGGCCGTTCGGCGAGCGGCCTCCAGGGCGGCCCGCAGCATCGCCGTCCCTCCGAGCGTGTGGACGGTTAACAGGTGTGCGCCGAGGCCGGCTGCGGCCTCGACGGCCTTCTCCACCACCGAGGGGATGTCGTGGAACTTGAGGTCGAGGAAGACGTGGCCCCGCTCGCATAGCCTCCTCACCGCCTCGGGGCCGGCTGAGGAGAAGAGCTGAACACCCACCTTGTACCAGCGCACGATCCCCTCGAGGCGCGCGGCGATCGCGTCGGCTTCGCCGAGCGTGGGCACGTCGAGGGCGACGATCATGCGGTCCTGAGGGTCCACGTCTTTCCTCCGGGGAACCGGGGGGCTCCTCCCTGGGTTCGACGCTCCCGTGGCGCGCGCCTTTGCGAGGTGGGCATGCGGCGGACACGGAACGCGTGAGGGACGAGGCGGAGGATGCGTTGACACCCTCGAACATCCGTACTACAATACCTCCAAATTCACCGGGCCCTTCGGGTCGGGGGTCCGGATCCCCGGAGGATACGCCGCGCGTGGGGCTGCTGGATGACGTCGCCGAGGTGCTGATCCGCGAGGAGGAGCTCCAGGCGCGGGTCGCGGACCTCGGGCGGCAGATCAGCGTGGACTACGCCGGCAAGACGCCCCTCCTCGTCGGGATCCTCAAGGGCGCGTCGGTCTTCCTCTCGGACCTGATCCGCCAGATCACGATCCCCTGCATGGTCGACTTCATCGCTACCGCCTCCTACGACAGGGGGACGGAGAGCTCCGGGATCGTCCGCATCCTGAAGGACCTCGACGAGTCCATCGAGGGGCGGCACGTCCTCATCGTCGACGACATCATCGACACCGGCTTCACCATGGACTATCTCCTGGAGACGCTCAAGGCCCGGTACCCGGCCAGCCTCCGCGTGTGCGCGCTCCTGGACAAGGCGGCGCGCAGGCGCCGGTACGTGCCCATCGACTACCGGGGGTTCGAGATCCCCGACCGGTTCGTGGTGGGCTACGGGCTCGACTACGCGGGGATCTACCGGAACCTGCCCTTTATCTGCGTCCTGAAGCCTGAAGTGTACATGTGACCGCCCACCGCCCCCGCCAGGGGGCGGCGGTCTTTGGATCCGGGTGCCGAGGCGGGAGGTGAGGAGCGTGGAGTTCATCGGCAAGGGGAGAGCGGCGCGACGGACCTACGGGTTCGAGGAGATCGCCCTGGTCCCGGCGTCCGCCACGGTCGACCCCGAGGACGTGGACGTGTCCTGGGAGGTGGCCGGGAGGCGGTTCCCCATCCCCCTCATCGCCTCGGCCATGGACAGCGTGGTCGACGTCCCCTTCGCGGTGGCCTTCTCCCGGCTTGGCGGCATGGCCGTCCTGAACCTCGAGGGGATCCAGACCCGGTACGAGCGCCCGGGGGAGGCCCTCGAGCGGCTCGTGGCCGCGTCGCCCGACAGGGTGGTGGGCGTGATGCAGGAGGTCTACCGCGAGCCCATCAAGGAGGAGCTCGTGGCCCGGCGCATCGAGGAGATCCGCCGGGGCGGCGGGGTGCCGGTGGTCTCCGCCACGCCGGCCGCGGCGGGGTGGCTCGGCCCGCTGGCCGCCGAGGCGGGGGCGGAGATCCTCCTGGTCCAGTCGACGGTCATCACCGAGCAGCACCGCAGCGAGCGGGGCCGCGCCCTCTCCCTGCGGGACCTCACCGCCCGCATGCCGATCCCCGTGATGGCCGGGAACTGCGTGAGCTACGAGGCCGCGCTCCAGCTCCTGGAGGCGGGCGTGGCGGCGGTCTTCGTGGGGGTGGGCCCCGGGGCGGCCTGCACGAGCCGGAAGGTCCTCGGGGTCGGCGTCCCCCAGGCGACCGCGATCGTGGACGTGGCCGCCGCGCGGGCGGAGTACGAGCGGCGGACGGGCCGCCACGTCCCCATCGTGGCGGACGGCGGGATCACGGTGGGGGGCGAGATCGCCAAGGCCATCGCCTGCGGCGCCGACGCGGTGATGCTGGGATCGCTCCTCGCGCGGGCGGAGGAGGCCCCGGGCCGGGGGTACCACTGGGGGATGGCCACACCCCACGCCGCCCTCCCCCGGGGCACGCGGATCGCGGTGGGCACCACCGGGACCCTGCGCGACATCGTCTTCGGGCCGGCGCGGGTCGACGACGGGTCGCAGAACCTGGTGGAGGCCCTGCGGACGGCCATGGGGATGTGCGGCGCGCGCACGATCCGGCAGATGCAGCAGACCGAGATCATCATCGCGCCGGCTCTCGTGACCGAGGGCAAGACGATCCAGTTCGCGCAGCGCGTGGGGCAGGGGCGGTAGGATGGCGGTCCGGACGGCGGGGTCGGAAGGGCGGGGGGCCGCGGGGCCGGGACGGCCGGAGGACCGGCCGCGCGGTGCTCCCGCCGTCGAGGGCCTCGTCCCCACCCAGGACCTGGTGGTCGTCCTGGACTTCGGCGCCCAGTACAGCCAGCTCATCGCCCGCCGGGTCCGGGAGCTGCACGTCTACAGCGTGATCCTGCCCTACGACACCCCCCTCGACGAGCTCCTCCGGCTCCGCCCCAAGGGGATCATCCTCTCGGGCGGCCCCGCCAGCGTCTACGAGGAGGGGGCCCCCCGGTGCGACCCCGCCGTGTTCGACTCGGGGGTGCCCGTGCTCGGGATCTGTTACGGCATGCAGCTCATGGCCCACGTCCTGGGGGGCCGGACCGGGCCCGCCGCGCGGAAGGAGTACGGGAGGACGCGCCTCTTCGTCGACGACCCCGACGACCAGGTCGGCCTCTTCCGCGGGCTCGAACGCCGCCTCATCTGCTGGATGAGCCACGGCGACATCGTCCACGCGCTGCCCCCGGGCTTTTGGGGGCTGGCCCACACCGACCACACCCCCTACGCGGCCATCGCCGACCCCCGGCGGGCCCTCTACGGGCTGCAGTTCCACCCGGAGGTGTCTCACACGCCCTGGGGGACCGAGGTGCTGCGCAACTTCGTCCTCTCCGTGTGCGGGTGCGCGCCCTCGTGGACGATGACCTCCTTCGTCGAGCGGGCGGTCCAGGAGATCCGCGCCCGGGTCGGGGCCGGGCGGGCGATCTGCGCTCTGAGCGGCGGGGTGGACTCCTCCGCCGCGGCGGCGCTGGCGTTTCGGGCCCTCGGCGATCGGCTCACCTGCGTCTTCGTGGACCACGGGCTGCTCCGGCAGGGCGAGGCGCAGAGGGTGGTGGAGGTGTTCCGCGACTCGTTTGGCATCCCGCTCGTCCACGTGGACGCCCGCCGGCGGTTCCTCGACCGGCTCCGCGGGGTGACGGACCCCGAGAGGAAACGCGTCCTCATCGGTCAGGAGTTCATCCAGGTCTTCGCCGAGGAGGCCGTCCGCCTGGGCCGGCCGGAGTTCCTGGTCCAGGGGACCCTCTACCCCGACGTGATCGAGAGCGGGACCCGGACGGCGGCGCGGATCAAGACCCACCACAACGTGGGCGGGCTCCCGGACGTCATGCCCTTCCAGCTGGTCGAGCCCTTTCGCACCCTCTTCAAGGACGAGGTCCGCATCGTGGCCCGGACGCTGGGCCTTCCCGACGAGCTCATCTGGCGCCACCCCTTCCCCGGTCCGGGCCTCGCCATCCGCGTGCTGGGGGAGGTGACCGAGGAGCGGCTGGAGATCCTCCGGCAGGCCGACGCCATCGTCACTGAGGAGCTGCGCCGGGCGGGGCTGAGCCGCGAGGTGTGGCAGGCCTTCGCGGTGCTCCTGCCCGTGCACACGGTGGGCGTGGCCGGCGACGCGCGCACCTACGGCCACGTGATCGCCGTCCGCGCGGTCACGAGCGAGGACGGGATGACGGCCGACTGGGCCCGCCTCCCGCCCGAGCTCCTGGAGACCATCAGCAACCGCCTCACGGGGGAGGTGCGCGGGATCAGCCGCGTGGTGTACGATATCACTAGCAAGCCTCCGGCGACGATCGAGTGGGAATGAACCGCGACGCCCCCCCTCCGGGGACCCTGGACGCCGTCCTGAACCCCGCCCAGCGGGAGGCCGTGTACCACGGCGAGGGGCCTCTTTTGGTCCTGGCGGGGGCGGGGTCGGGCAAGACCCGGGTCCTCACCTACCGGATCGCGCACCTCCTGCGCGCGGGGCGGGCGACGCCCTCCCAGATCCTGGCCGTCACCTTCACCAACAAGGCGGCGGGGGAGATGCGGGACCGGCTCGGCACCCTGCTCGGCCCCGGGGTGGCGCGGCAGCTGTGGATCGGGACCTTCCACGCCATCTGTAGCCGGATTCTGCGGGCCTCCGGGGCCCCGCTCGGGCTGGACCCCCGCTTCGTCATCTACGACGAGGAGGACCAGCGGCAGTGCATGCGGCAGGTCCTCCTGGACCTGGGCCTGGACGAGCGCCAGTTCCCCCCCGCTGGCGTGCTGGCCGAGGTCAGCCGCGCCAAGAACGAGCTCCTCGACCACGTGGCCTATGCCGCCCGGGCGGAGACCTACCGGGAGGAGGTGGTGGCCCGGTTGTACGCCGGCTACGAGCGCCGGCTGCGGGAGTGCCGGGCCCTGGACTTCGACGACCTCCTCCTGTGGGCCGTGCGGCTCTTCCGGGAGCACCCGGAGGTGCTGGCGGAGTACCAGGAGAGGTTTCGATATGTGCTCGTGGACGAGTACCAGGACACCAACCACGCCCAGTACGTGTTCACCTCGCTGCTCGCGCACCGCCACCGGAACCTCTGCGTCGTGGGGGACGACGACCAGGCCATCTACAAGTGGCGGGGCGCCGACGTGCGGAACATCCTGGAGTTCGAGCGGGACTACCCCGACGCGCGCATCGTCACCCTCGACGAGAACTACCGCTCGACCCAGCGGATCCTCGCGGTCGCCTCGGCGGTGATCCGCCACAACCCCCACCGCCACCCCAAGGCGCTGTGGACGGCGAACCCGGAAGGGGAGCCGGTCACGGTGTACGAGGCCTACGACGGGTATGACGAGGCGCGGTACGTGGCGGACCTCGTGCGGGCCCACGTGGCCGCGGGGGGCGAGGCCGGCCAGGTGGCCGTCCTCTACCGGACCCACGCCCAGTCCCGGCAGTTTGAGGAGATGTTCCTGCGGATGGGGATCCCCTACCAGATCGTGGGCGGCCTCAGGTTCTACGAGCGGGCGGAGGTGAAGGACATCCTCGCCTACCTCCGCGTATGCCAGAACCCCGCCGACGAGGCGAGCCTGCGGAGGATCCTCAACGTGCCGCGGCGGGGCATCGGCGAGGCCACGGTCCGCCGGCTGGACCTCTGGGCGCGCGCCCAGGGGGTCTCCCTGTGGGAGGCCCTGGGCCGCGCCGCGGAGGCGGGGGTCGCCCCGGCCGTGCGCCGGGCCATCGACGAGTTCGTGGGGATCGTCCGCGAGCTGTCGGCGTACGCCGCCGAGCATTCCGCCCGCGACGTCCTCCTAAGGGCCCTGGAGGTCACCGGCTACCGGAAGGCCCTGCAGGACGAGGGGACCGACGAGGCCTACGCGCGGCTGGAGAACCTGGCCGAGCTCGTGGGCGTGGCGCAGGAGGTGGAGGACCGGACGGGCGACGGGAGCCTTCCGGCATTCCTCGAGCACCTGGCCCTGCAAACGGACGTCGACGTCCTGGAGGAGAAGCCCCAGAGGGTGACCTTGATGACGCTCCACAGCGCCAAGGGGCTGGAGTTCCCCGTGGTGGTCCTGGCGGGGCTGGAGGAGGGTCTGTTCCCCCACGCGCGGGCCGCCGAGACCCCTGGGGGCGTGGAAGAGGAACGGCGTCTCTGCTACGTGGGCATGACCCGGGCCCGGACCCGCCTCGTGCTGACCTACGCGCGCCAGAGGACGGCCTACGGGGTCGCCCGCCCGAGCCTCCCCTCGCGGTTCCTGGCGGAGGTCCCTCCCGAGGCCGTCACCCGGGTCGTCTCCCCGCTCACCCAGACGGGCGAGTGGCCGGAGGAGGAGGACCGGGAAGTGGCCTCCCTCCAGGTCGGGGACCGCGTGCGGCACAAGACCTTCGGGACCGGCCGGGTCGTGGAGATCGACGGCGAGGGCCGCAGGGCCATCGTGACCGTGCGGTTTGACCAGGGGGGGACCAAGCGGCTGGCGCTGGGGTACGCCCCCCTGGAGCTCGTGGGGTCGCGGCCCTCCCCCTCCTGAGCCGGCGAACTCCCGGATAGGCGCGCGCGTTTTCCCGGGGAGAGGAGGAGCTGACGTGCGATCGATCCTGGCCGGCGTGGTCCTCGCAAGCCTTCTCATCACGCCGTCGTGGGGCGGGGCGGCGCCCGTACACCTGAGCCTGCCGGGCCTCCCGAATCCCAAGGTCATGGTGGGGGAGATCGGCCGCTACGGGGGGACCTTCCTCGACGCGCAGGTCAGCGACCCCCGCACCTTCAACCCGATCCTGGCCCAGGAGACCACCTCGACCGGGCCGCTCGGGAGCCTGTTCGACGGGCTCGTGGAGGACAACGGCGAGACGACCCAGACGGAGCCGGCCCTCGCGGAGTCCTGGACTGTGAGCAAGGACGGGCGCACGTGGACCTTCGTGCTCCGCCAGGGGCTCCAGTGGAGCGACGGCGCGCCGCTGACCGCCGACGACGTCCTCTTCACCTTCCGGGTCATCTACGACAAGCGCATCCCCAACAGCCTCGCCGACGTCCTCACGGTGGCCGGCAAGCCCATCGACGTCACGAAGGTCGACAGCCGCACGGTCCGCTTCCACACCGCCGAACCCTTCGGCCCCTTCCTCCGGAGCATCGGGATCCCCATCCTCCCCCGCCACAAGCTGCTCGCCGCCTACGAGGCGGGGCGGTTCACCCAGACGTGGGGCGTCAACACGCCGCCCCGGGAGCTGGTGGGGAGCGGCCCCTACATCATGACGGAGTACAGGCCGGCCCAGAGGATCGTCTACGTCCGCAACCCCCACTACTGGAAGGTGGACATGGCGGGCCACCGGCTCCCCTACATCGACCGGATCATCCTGACCATCGTCCCGGACCAGAACGCCCTGAGGCTCCTCTTCCAGGCCGGGCAGACCGACAGCTACGCGGTGCGCCCCCGGGAGTACGCGGAGTTCAAGCGGGGGGAGAAGGCGGGCCACTACACCGTGTACGACGGGGGCCCGACCTTCGGCACGGAGTTTCTCACCTTCAACGAGAACCCGCGCAGCGGGCTCCCGGCCTACAAGCTCAAGTGGTTCCAGACCCAGAAGTTCCGGCAGGCCGTCTCCTACGCCATCGACCGTCGGGCCATCATCAACGAGGTCTACGCCGGCCACGCCATCCCCCAGTACGGCCCCGAGAGCCCGGCGGACAAGTTCTTCTACAACCCCCACGTGATGAAGTACCCCTACAACCCGGCCAAGGCGCTGGAGCTCCTGGCCGAATCGGGGTTCCGGAAGGGGCCGGACGGCGTGCTGCGCGACAGCGAGGGCCACCCAGTCCAGTTCGTCATCAGCACCAACGCCGACAACCCCGACCGGGTGGCCATCGCCAACATCATCCGCCAGGACCTGGCCAGGCTGGGGATGCAGGTGATCCTCGCCCCCGAGGCCTTCAACACCCTGGTCAACAAGCTGGTGGAGTCCTACCAGTGGGAGGCGGTGGTCCTGGGCCTCACGGGCGGGATCGACCCCCACAACGGCCAGAACGTGTGGAAGTCCTCGGGCAGCCTGCACATGTGGAACCCCAAGCAGGCGCACCCCGCGACCCGGTGGGAGGCCGAGGTGGACCGCTACTTCAACCTGGCGGCCACCACGGTGGACCAGAACCGGCGGAGGGACTACTACTTCAAGTACCAGGAGATCATCGCCGAGGAGGTCCCGGTCATCTACACGGCCATCCCCAACGCCTACGTGGCCGTCCGCAACAAGTTCGGGAACATCCACTTCACCGCCTTCGGGGGCCCCTTCTGGAACTTCCCCGTCATCTTCATCAAGCCGTGAGCCCCCTCCCGCGCCGCCGGGCCTCCCGGGCGGCGAGTCCCCGTCCATGGTGAGGTACATCCTCCGCCGCCTCCTCCTGCTGGGCCCCCTCCTCGTGGGCATCACCATGGTGAGCTGGGCGGCCATCCAGCTGGCCCCCGGCTCGGGGGACTACTTTCAGCAGCTGGTGCTCCAGTACCCGCAGATCAGCCCCAAGACCATCGCCGCCCTGCGGGCGCAGTTCGGGATGGACCAGCCCCCCTGGATCCAGTACCTCCGGTGGCTGTGGAGCATCCTCCACCTCAACTTCGGGCTGTCCTTCGCCTACAACGTGCCCGTCACGTGGCTCATCGGGAGCCGGGCCCTCAACACCCTCCTCTTGTCGGTGACCTCGCTCGTGACGGCCTGGGCGGTGGCCATCCCCCTCGGGATCTACTCCGCGGTCCACCAGTACTCGGTGGTGGACGGCCTGCTCAGCGCCGCCGCCTTCGTCACCATCTCGATCCCCAGCTTCTTCAGCGCGCTGCTCCTCCTCTACGGGGCCTACTGGACCCACCTGCTGCCCCTCCAGGGGCTCACCAGCGTCGACTTCGACTTCCTGCCGTGGTGGGCGAAGATCCTCGACGTGGCCCGGCACCTCGTCCTCCCGACGATCGCCCTGGGGCTCTTCTCGGTGGGCGGGCTCATGCGGTACATGCGGACCAACCTGCTGGACGTGCTCCGGCAGGACTACATCAAGACCGCCCGGGCCAAGGGGCTGAGCGAGCGGGCCGTGATCCTCAAGCACGCCGTCCGCAACGCCATCAACCCCCTCGTCACCCTCTTCGGGTTCGAGCTGGGGGGGCTCCTCAGCGGGGCCGCCTTCGTGGAGAACGTGCTCGGCTACCCGGGCCTGGGGCGCCTGATCCTCGAGGCGGTGCTCCGCAAGGACGTCTTCGTGGTGATGGGGAGCCTGCTCCTGGGGAGCGTCCTCCTGATCCTGGGGAACCTCACCGCGGACATCCTCCTGGCCTACGTGGACCCCCGGATCCGGTACGACTGAGGGCACGCCCGTGGCTCGAGACATCCTCGCCGCCCACACCGAGCTCCTCCGGCAGCGGGAGGCCGCCCGGGCCAGGACGCCGCTCCAGCTGGCCTGGCGCCAGCTGAAGCGCTACCGCCTGGCCATGGCCGGCGGGGTGACCCTCGTCGTCGTGTACACCATCATGGCGTTTGCGGAGTTCCTGGCACCCTACGGGCCCGACCAGACCGACCGTCACCTCTTCTACGCGCCGCCCGTGGGCGTGCACTGGGTGGACGCCCGGGGCCGCTGGCACCTGCGCCCCTTCGTCTACGCCTACCGCCTCGTGGACCCTTCGCTCCGCCTGTACGCGCCCGACACCTCCCGCACCTACCCCATCCGCTTCTTCGTCCCCGGGGCGCCCTACCGGCTCTTCGGCCTGATCCCCCTGAGGGTCCACCTCCTGGGGGTCGACCCTCCGGCCCGGCTCTTCCTCTTGGGGACCGACCAGTTCGGCCGCGACCTGCTGACCCGGATGCTGTACGGGAGCCGGGTGACCCTCCTCATCGGCATCCTGGTGGTCCTCATCACCTTTCCGATCGGGATGGTCCTGGGCGGGATCGCGGGCTACTACGGGGGCCTCGTCGACAACGTGATGATGCGCATCGTGGAGGTGCTGGCCGCCTTCCCGAGCTTTTACCTGCTCCTGACGCTCGCCTCCGTCCTCCCGCCGACCCTCACGAGCAGTCTCAGGGTCCTCCTGATCGCGGCGGTCTTCAGCCTGATCGGGTGGGGGGGGCTGGCCCGGGTCATCCGCGGCCTCGTCCTGAGCGTCCGGGAGATGGAGTTCGTCCTGGCGGCCCGTGCGGCCGGGCTCCGGGACCTCATGGTCATCATCCGCCACGTCCTGCCCAGCACCACCTCCTACGCCGTGGTGGCCGCCACGCTGACGATCCCCGGGGTCATCCTCGGCGAGAGCGGCCTGTCCTTCCTCGGCCTGGGGGTGCAGGAGCCCAGCACCAGCTGGGGGCTGCTCCTGGCCCAGGCCCAGAGCATCGACGTGCTGACCCAGTACCCGTGGCTCCTCTCCCCGGGCGTGGCCATCGTGCTCGTCATCCTCGCCTACAACTTCCTGGGCGACGGGATCCGGGACGCGCTGGACCCGCGGCAGCGGTCGGCGCGGTGACCGGGAGCAAGGGGGGACCGCCCCGGCCGTCGTATGGGTCTTCTCGCACGAGAGCGCGAGGGGGGTGAGGGCAGTGGCGCGGGGGAGGCGGTGCGGCAGGATGCTCCTTGCGGTCGTTGCGGCGCTGGCCCTGGGGTGGGGCCCCGGCGTGCCGGCGGCCTCGGCGGCGCCCAAGGAGGAGGTGGTCATCGGGATCTCGCAGGAGCCCGACATTCTGTTCCCCGGGCTGGGAGGAAGCCTGGCCGTCAGCACGGAGGTCCAGCAGGCGCTCTTCATGAGCGGCGTCCGGTGGTCGGACGAGTGGAAGCTCACGCCCATGCAGGCCAGGGAAGTCCCCACGCTCCAGAACGGCCTGTGGAAGCTCCTCCCGGGCGGGAAGATGCAGCTCACATGGCACCTGAAGCCGCTCTCCTGGCACGACGGAGTGCCCGTCACGGCGGAGGATTTCGTCTTCACCCACCGGGCCATCATGAACGACAAGGTCCCGGTCATCAGCCGCGACTTCGAGAAACGCGTGGAGAACGTGTACGCCCCCTCGCCGGAGACCCTGGTGGTGACCTTCAAGGAGCACTACGCCTACGCGAACACGGCGATCATCCAGTACGGCCCGTGGCCCCGCCACCTCCTGGAGAAGGCCTACCGCCAGAACCCCTCGGGGCTGGACAAGCTGCCCTACGGGAACGACCCGCAGGCCACCATCAGTAACGGCCCCTACCAGCTGGTCTCCTGGCAGAAGGGCAGCTCCATCGTGGCGGAGGCCTACCCCCGCTACACCCTAGGCCAGCCCCGGATCAAGCGCATCGTCTGGCGGGTCATCCCGGACACCAACACGCTGGTGGCCAACATGCTCTCGGGCGCCATCGACGCCATCAGCCCGATCGGCATCACCTTCGACCAGGGCGTGCAGCTGGACCAGCAGATCCGAGGGCGGCGGCTGGCCGAGCAGGTGCTGTTCACGCCGGGGCTGATCTGGGAGCACATCGACCTCAACCTCGGCTCCCCGAAGCTCAAGGACGTGCGGGTCCGCCAGGCCCTCCTCTACGCCCTGGACCGGCAGGCGATGGTCACCGCGCTCTTCGGCGGCAAGCAGCCGGTCGCCGACAGCTACCTGCCGCCCAAGCACTACGGGTTCGACCCCGCCCTGCCCAAGTACGCCTACGATCCGGAGAAGGCCAAGCGCCTCTTCGCCGAGGCGGGGTGGACGCCCGGGCCCGACGGGATCCTGCGCAACGCCCAGGGGGAGCGCTTCACGGTCACCATCGGGACGACGGCCGGCAACAGGGTCCGGGAGGACGTGGAGCAGATTCTCCAGAGCCAGTGGCGGAAGGTCGGGGTCGACCTCCGGGTCACCAACCAGCCCGCCCGGGTCTTCTTCGGGGAGACGACCCGCCACCGGCAGTTCGAGATGGCGATGTACGCGTGGTTGCTGAGCCCGGTGAGCGACTGCGAGACGCTGTTCACCACCGAGAACATCCCCTCCCCCCAGAACGCCTACAACGGCCAGAACTTCTCCGGCTTCTCCCACCCCGAGATGGACAGGCTCTGCCACCGGATCCCCACCGAGCTGGACCAGGCCGCGCGGGCCGCGATGCTGCGCCGGACCCAGCGGATCCTGGCCGAGGAGCTGCCGGTGCTCCCCCTCTACTTCCGCGTCGACGTGACCGCCACGAAGCGCGGGCTCCTGAACTGGAAGCCCACGGGGCTGGGCCAGAGCCAGATCACGTGGAACGCGAGCCAGTGGGCGTGGGCGCAGTAGCGGGGGCGTCGAGGCCGTGATCCACCGCTTCCTGGCCAGGCGGCTCCTCCAGCTGGTCCCCATCCTCCTGGGGATCTCGGTGGTGGTGTTCGCGCTGCTCGCGGCCGCCCCCGGGGACCAGGTGGACGTGCTCATCTCGGGCGTGCCCAACATCACCCCGGAGGACGTCGCCCGCCTGAAGCACCTCTACGGCCTCGACCAGCCCCTCGCCGTCCGCTACGCCCGGTGGCTCGCGCGGGCCGTCCAGGGGGATTTCGGGTGGTCGCGGACGTACCGCGAGCCGGTGGCCACCCTCATCGCAAACCGCCTCGGCAACACGGCGATGCTGGCCGGGGGAGCCCTCCTCCTGGCCCTCGGCGTGGCCGTGCCGGTGGGCGTGTACTCCGCGCTCCACCAGTACTCGCTCCTGGACTACGCGGCGACCTTCCTGGCCTTCGTGGGGGTGAGCGTGCCGGTCTTCTGGTTCGGGATCATGCTCATCTACCTCTTCGGAGTGACCTGGCACCTCCTGCCCCCCGGGGGGATCAACACGCCGGGAGTCCCGCCGGGCCTTCCCATGGTCCTCGACCGCCTGAGCTACCTTCCCCTCCCGGCCCTGGCCCTGGGGCTGGTCTTCATGGCCAGCTTCGCCCGTTACACCCGCAGCAGCGTCCTGGAAGTGATCCGCCAGGACTACATCCGGACCGCCCATGCCAAGGGCCTCCCTCCCCGCGTGGTCGTCCGGCGCCACGCGGTGCGCAACGCCCTCATCCCCCTCGTGACCGTCCTGGGGGTGGCGGTCCCGGGGGTGCTGGCCGGCACGCCCCTCACCGAGACGGTGTTCAGCTGGCCCGGGGTGGGGAAGCTGCTCGTGGACTCGACCCTGGGAGGCGACTACGCCGTCGCCCAGGGCATCATCATGGTCATCGCCCTCATGGTCATCGTCGCGAACCTCCTGGTGGACGTCGCCTACGTCTACCTCGACCCCAGGATCCGCTATGACTGACGTCTCCCTGGCCCCCGCGCGGGTCGGGGCCCGGGAGGGCGCCGGCCGGACGGCCTTGGGGATGGCCTGGCGGCGGTTCTCGCGGCACCGGGTGGCCCTCGCGGGCGGGGTCGTCATCGCCCTCCTCGTCCTCCTCGCGGCCCTGGCGGGGGTCATCGCCCCCTACCGCGTCGACGAGATCGACCTCTCCGCTCGCCTCCAGCCGCCGTCTCCCGCGCACCTCCTCGGGACCGACACCATCGGGCACGATGTGCTGACCCGTCTCCTCTACGCCGGGCGCGTGTCGCTCCTCGTGGGGTTCTCCGCGGCCGTCGTGGCCTCGAGCGTGGGGACCGTCGTGGGGGGCCTCGCCGGTTTCTACGGGGGGACGGTGGACAGCGTCCTCATGCGCGTGACCGACGTGTCATTGGCCCTCCCGGACCTCCCGGTCCTCATCGTGCTGTCCAAGTACATGGGGGGGTCGGTGGCGGGCATCGTGCTCGTCATCAGCCTCTTCGCGTGGAGGGGGGTGGCGCGGCTCGTGCGCGGGGAGGTCCTCAAGACGAAGGCCCAGGAGTTCGCCGAGGCCGCCCGGGCCCTGGGGGCGTCGGACCTCCGGATCCTCCTGCGGCACCTCGTGCCCAACGCGCTGGCCCCGGTCATCGTGGCCGCGACCCTCATCGTCGGGGGAGCGATCCTCACGGAGGCCGCCCTCAGCTTCCTCGGGATCGGGATCCAGCCCCCCACCCCCTCCTGGGGGAACATGCTCCAGAACGCCCAGGACTTCATTCTCTCGGCGCCCCGGCTGGCGGTGTACCCCGGCCTCATGATCTTCCTCACCGTCCTGTGCTTCAACTTCCTGGGGGACGGCCTGAGGGACGCCCTGGACCCCCGGCAGTCGCTGAGGTGAGAGCGGGGACGGCCGTGCCTCCTGAGATCCCCTCCCCGCGCCCCCCGGGGGCTTCCTCCCTGCGGCGCCTCGCGCGCGCCGGCCTGGGGGCGGCCCTTGCGGCCCTCGTGGCCGTGCTGGGGAGCGTCCTGTGGCACCGCATCGCCCTGGTCCAGCAGGGGGCCGTGCTCCCCGAGATCCCCCAGGGGATGGTGCACGATCCCGCCGCGCGGGCCCGGGGCGCGGTCCTCAGCATCTCCGGCGAGCGGAGCCAGCCCGTCGCCACCTACGACCCGGCCTCGGGCACCCTGTACGTGCGGTTCCAGTCACGCTACTACGACCCCCGCCACACGGCCTCCCTGAACCGCGAGTACCTGGCGACGGAGGGGCGGCTCGTGGTCCAGCTGGTCCTGTACGACGTGCCCGAGGTCCCCCACGTCGTCGCGGAGCTCTACCACGGGCGGGAGCGGCTGGCCACGGTCACCGGGTCGGCGGGGGAGGATTACTACGCCTACCGCGTGCAGTACGCCCGGGGCCTCCCGTAGCGCCGCCGGATTTGAGGGAGGAGACGGGGGGACGGGTGATTGAGGCCCCCGGCGGCGGGGAGGTATCATAGCGGGGTAAGGCCGGGAGAGGAATTGACACGGCCCTGTGGAATCCGAGGGTGAATCGGCCCGAGGGAGGGAAGGCGCGGGTGGCAGAGCCGCTTCTATCCGTCCGGAACCTGAAGACCTACTTCTACACCGACGAGGGCGTCGTGAAGGCGGTGGACGGGCTCTCCTACGACCTCCACAAAGGGGAGACCCTGGGGATCGTCGGGGAGTCGGGGTGCGGGAAGAGCGTGCACGCCCTGTCCATCATGCGGCTCATCCCCACGCCCCCGGGCAAGATCGTGGACGGGAAGATCCTCTTCGAGGGCCGCGACCTCCTGGCGCTCTCCGACGAGGAGATGCGGCGGATCCGCGGCAACCGGATCGCCATGATCTTCCAGGAGCCGATGACGTCTCTCAACCCGGTGCTGACCATCGGCGAGCAGATCGCCGAGGCGGTGATGCTGCACCAGAAGCTCGACAGGAGGGCGGCGTGGGAGCGGGCCATCGAGATGCTGGACAAGGTCCGGATCCCGCTCGCCCGGCAGCGGGTGCGCGACTACCCCCACCAGTTCTCGGGCGGGATGCGTCAGCGCGTCATGATCGCCATGGCGCTCTCCTGCAACCCCTCCATCCTCATCGCCGACGAGCCGACGACCGCCCTGGACGTGACGATCCAGGCCCAGATCCTGGACCTCATGCGGGAGCTGCAGCGGGAGTTCGGCATGTCCATCATCTTCATCACCCACAACCTGGGCGTCGTGGCCGAGATGTGCGACAACGTGGTCGTGATGTACGCCGGGCGGCCCGTGGAACACACGAGCGTCCAGCGGCTGTTCCGGGAGCCCAAGCACCCCTACACCTGGGGGCTCCTGCACTCCGTGCCCAAGCTCTACGAGCGGCGGGAGCGCCTCATCCCCATCGAGGGCCAACCCCCGAGCCTCATCGACCTGCCCCCCGGGTGCGCCTTCGCCCCCCGGTGTCCTTTCGCGATGGACGTCTGCGTCCAGGTGGATCCTCCCGACTTCCCGGTGGGGCCCGGACACACGGCCAAGTGCTACCTGTACTCCGACAAGGCCACGGAGAAGGAGAAGCAGGCGGCCGCCGCGGCGGGTCTCGCGGCCTCCACGCGGAGCGGGGCGCTGTAACCGGAGCGGAGGAGAACCACCATGGCGACGACGGGCGACGTCCTCCTGGAGGTGCGGAACCTTACGAAGTACTACCCCGTGACCCGCGGCTTCATCTTCCAGCGCCAGGTGGGCGCGGTGAAGGCCGTGGACGGGGTGAGCTTCGTCATCCGCCGCGGCGAGACACTGGGGCTCGTGGGCGAGTCGGGCTGCGGGAAGACGACCCTGGGCCGGGTCATCCTCCGTCTCCAGGAGCCCACGGCCGGGGAGGCGATCTTCGAGGGGCGGGACGTCTTCAAGCTCAGCAAGGAGGAGATGCGGCGTCTCAGGCGGGACATGCAGATCATCTTCCAGGACCCCTACTCCTCCCTGAACCCCCGCATGACGGTCGGGGACATCATCGGGGAGCCCCTGGAGATCCACAGGCTCGCCCGGGGGAGGGAGAAGGTCCGGCGTGTCCAGGAGCTCCTGGAGGTGGTGGGGCTCTCGCCCTACCACGCGAACCGCTACCCCCACGAGTTCAGCGGCGGCCAGCGCCAGCGCATCGGGATCGCCCGGGCCCTCGCGGTGCACCCCAAGCTCATCATCGCCGACGAGCCGGTCTCGGCCCTCGACGTGAGCATCCAGGCCCAGATCCTCAACCTCCTCCAGGAGCTCCAGCGCGAGTTCGGCCTCACGTACCTCTTCATCGCCCACGACCTGTCGGTGGTGAAGCACATCAGCGACCGCATCGCGGTGATGTACCTCGGGAGGATCGTGGAGCTGGCCGACGCGGACGAGCTCTTCAGCAACCCCCAGCACCCTTACACCGAGGCGCTGCTGTCGGCCGTGCCGATCCCGAACCCCGAGCTCCGCCGCGAGCGGATCATCCTGCCGGGGGACGTCCCGAGTCCCGTCAATCCCCCGTCGGGGTGCCGGTTCCACACCCGGTGCCTCTACGCCCAGCCGAGCTGCCGGGTCGAGGAGCCGGCCTTCGAGGACATCGGGAACGGTCACTTCGTGGCCTGCCCGGTGCGCCCGTTCCGCCACCAGCGCAGCCGGGCGGCGGTCGTGGGCCAGCCCGCCGCGTCGGCCAACCCCTAGCGCGTCCGGGGAGCCCGGAAAGGAGGCGACACCGTCGTGACCGCACGCCCACTCGCCCTCATCGCGGCCCTGGCACTCCTCACCCTGGCCGTCGGGACAGACGCCCAGGGGGCCGGGGCGCCTGTGAAGAACCCCGACACCTTTGTCACCCTCCGGTTCGGGGACCCCGAGAGCCTCGACCCCGCCTACGCCTACGACACGGCCAGCGAGGAGATCATCTACCCCAACGTGTACGAGACCCTCATCGGGTACGACGGGAGCGTCCTCTCGCGCTACGTCCCCCTCCTGGCGACGGCGGTCCCGACCCTCCAGAACGGCCTCATCAGCCCAGACGGCCTCACCTACGCCTTCCCCATCCGGAAGGGGGTCCACTTCCACGACGGGTCCCTCATGACGCCGGACGACGTGCGGTACTCGATGCTGCGGTTCATGCTGCAGGACCGGGACGGGGGCCCGTCGTGGCTGCTCCTGAAGCCGCTACTGGGCCGGGACAGCACGCGCGACGAGAAGGGCAAGATCGCCGTGACCTACGAGCAGGTGGCGCGGACCGTGACGGTCCAGGGAGACCGGGTGGTCTTCCACCTGGCCCACCCCTACGGGCCCTTCCTCAGCATCATGGCGGCCTGGTCCTTCGTGCTCCCGCGGAAGTGGGCGGCCGCCCACGGCGACTGGGACGGGAGCCCCGCCACCTGGCAGAAGTACAACAACCCCAAGATCCAGGACCGCTACGAGTTCGACCACATGGACGGGACGGGCCCCTTCAAGCTCCAGCAGTGGGACCGCCAGGCCAAGAAGATCATCCTGGTCCGGAACCCTCAGTACTGGCGCACGCCGCCCCGCCTGGCCCGCGTCATCATCCAGACGGTCCAGGAGTTCGCGACGCGGCGGCTCGAGCTGGAGCGGGGGGACGCCGATCTCATCGACGTCAACCGGCCGGAGCAGAGCCAGGTCGAGGGCCTCTCGGGCGTGACGATCCGGGACAACCTCCCCACGCTGGTCCTGCAGGCCCTCCACTTCAACTTCAAGATCGACCCCACCGCGAATCCCGACGTCGGGAGCGGCAAGCTGGACGGCAACGGCATCCCGCCCGACTTCTTCAGCGACATCCACGTCCGCCGGGCCTTCGCCTACGCCTTCGACTACGGCACCTTCATCCGGGACGGGTACCGGGGCAAGGCCATCCAGCCCAATGGCCCCATCATCCAGGGCCTGCCCTGCTACGATCCCACGGCCCCCAAGTACTCCTTCAACCGGGACCGGGCCATCGCGGAGTTCAAGGAGGCGTGGGGCGGCAAGCTGTGGGAGACGGGCTTCAAGTTCACGCTCACCTACAACACGGGGAACACCGTCCGCCAGATCGGCGCCCAGATCCTCAAGGACGTGGTGGAGTCGCTTAACCCCAAGTTCAAGATCGACATCCGCAACGTCCAGTGGTCCACCTTCCTGCAGCTCACCAACGCCCACAAGGGGACCCTCTACGCGCTCGGGTGGGCGGTGGACTATCCGGACCCCGACGACTTCGCCCAGCCCTTCCTCGGCAGCAACGGGGACTACCCCAAGCGGAACAGCTACAAGAACCCCGAGGCCGACCGGCTGCTCCAGCAGGGCGTGGCGACGGTGGACCTGGCGAAGCGGTGCGCCATCTACCGGCAGCTGACCAAGATCGCCTACCAGGACATCCCGTCGCTCTACGTGGCCCAGCCGGTGGGGTTCGCGGTCATGCGGTCCTGGGTGCGCGGCTGGTACTACAACCCGGTGATCGTGCAGGACTACTACCCGCTGTACAAGCAGTAGCGACGGGAGGGCCGTCCCGATCGGGCGATGCTGGCCTTCATCCTGCGCCGCCTCCTCCTGCTCCCGGTGGTGGCGGTGGGTGTCACGGCGCTCATCTTCTCGCTTCTGCAGCTCCTCACGCCGGCCATGCGGGCGAGCCTCTACATCCACGACCCTAAGCAGCTCGGCGCCCTGGCGGACATCATCCGCAAGTACCACCTGGACCAGCCCGTCTACGTCCAGTACTGGGACTGGCTCCGCCAGGTGGCGCGGGGCGACCTGGGGTGGAGCGAGACGGCCCGGGAGCCGGTCATCGACGCCATCCGGGGGTACTTCCCGGCGACGTTGGAGCTCGCCCTCTACAGCTTCCTGTGCATCCTTGGGATCGGGGTGTGGCTCGGGACCGCCTCGGCCGTCCACAAGGACCGCGTCATCGACCACGTGAGCCGCGTGACGGCCATCAGCGGGGCGTCCCTGCCGACCTTCGTCTGGGGGCTCTTGCTCCTCATGGTCTTCTACGGGAAGCTGGGCTGGTTTCCCCCGGGGAGGCTGTCGCTGGAGGCGGACCTCTTCGTCCGCAGCGGCAAATTCCACGCCTACACGGGGCTCATGACCGTGGACGCGCTCCTCAACGGCCAGGGGTGGATCTTCTGGGACGCCCTCCGGCACCTGGTGCTCCCGGTCGCGACCCTCACCTACTTCATCACCGCGGTCCTGGTCCGGATCACGCGGTCCTCCATGCTGGAGACCCTCCGGACGGACTACGTCCGCACGGCCCGGGCCAAGGGGCTCAGCGAGCGCGTGGTGATCGGCCGGCACGCCCGGCGCAACGCGCTCATCCCGGTCATCACGCTCGCGAGCCTGCTCTTCGTGGGCCTCTTGAGCGGGGTCGTCATCACCGAGACCGTGTTCAACTACCCCGGGATCGGGCGGTGGGGGGTGGCCGCGAGCCAGCAGCTGGACATCCCGGCGGTGACGGGGTTTGCGCTCATCTTTGCGGGGCTCCTCGTGCTGGGCAACCTCTGCGCGGACATCCTGTACGCGGTGGTGGACCCCCGGATCCGGCTCCAGTGAGCGCCGTCCCCACGGAGACCTCGGCCCTCGCCCTCCGGCGGCCCCCCGCGGGGCTCGTGGAGGTGGGGTGGAGGAGGACGCTCCGGCGGTTCCGGAGGAATCCCCTGTCGGTGGTGGGAGCGGCCATCGTCCTCGGCTTCGCCGTGGTGGCCCTCCTGGCCCCGGTGCTGGCCCACCCCACCGAGCGGAACCCCTACATGATCCCCCACGCCGGGTACGCGCCGGAACCGAGGCCGCCCCGCCCCGGCCACCCCTTCGGGACCACCGAGCAGCAGTTTGACCTCTACTACGGCGTGGTGTGGGGGAGCCGGACGGCCTTCCTCGTCGCCCTCAGCGTCGTGGCCACGGCCGTGGGCGTGGCCCTCCTCCTCGGCAGCCTGAGCGGCTACTACGGGGGACGCGTCGACGAGGCGGTGATGCGCCTCACCGACGTCTTCCTGGCCTTCCCCGGTCTGATCCTGGCCGTCGTGATCGTGGCGGTCCTCGGCCAGAGCGTGCGCAACGCGGTCATCGCCATCGCGGCCGTGGAGTGGCCCACCTACACGCGGCTGCTGCGGGGCGAGTTCCTCCGGGTCCGGGACATGGAGTACGTCCAGGCCGCCCGCGCCCTGGGGAGCGGCGACCTGCGGATCATCCTCCGCCACGTGATCCCCAACACGGTCTACCCCCTCCTCATCCTCGCCTCCCTCAACATGGGCAGCATCGTCATCACCTTCGCGGCGCTCTCCTTCCTGGGCCTCGGGGCGCCGCCCGGCTACGCGGACTGGGGGCAGCTCATCAACCTCTCCCACAACTGGATCGCGGGGACGGCCGGGGATCCCTTCACCTACTGGTACACGCTCATCGTGCCCGGTGCTGCCATCTTCCTGTTCGTGCTGGGGTGGAACCTCCTGGGGGACGCCTTCCGCGACATCTTCGACCCGCGCCTCCAGGGGAGCCGGTAGAGGCGCACGACGCCCAGAGAGGGGAGCGAGCGCCTCTCCGGCGGCGGCGCCGCGTCCTGGCGGCGGCGGTCGCGGGTGCCCGGGCGGGTGGGGAGCCCGCCGGGAGCCCCGCCACGGTCGTGGAGCTCCAGATCGGGGATAGCAGGAGCGGGGGCCCCGCGCTCGCCTGCGACACCTCCTCCGAGTCGACCTGGCCCACGGCCTGCGAGAGACTCCCCATGGCCAGCGGGTCCTCGCCTGGATGAATTCCAGCCCCGGCTCGCGACCCAGGTACCGTCCCTCGCCGCCGGTCTCGAAAGCCGCGAGGCCGATCCGGGCATTGGGAGCGGCACGGTGGACGGGATCCCGTCTGCGCCACGAGCCGGGACCCGGCCCTCGCGGAGTGCAAGGACCCCCGCGGGGGGCGGCCGGGGCACCGTCGGGTTGAGAGGGGGCCGCCGCCTGTGCTACCATGGCCCCGATCAGGCCAGAGCTCGCGGGAGGGGGAGTCCATGATCGACGAGCACATCGTGGCCCACGTGGCACGGCTGGCGAGGCTCGAGCTCAGCGAGGAGGAGCGCCGGGCCTTCCGCGAGCAGCTGGGCACCATCCTGGAGCACTTCCAGAGCGTGCGGTCCCTGGACCTGCGGGACGTGCCGCCCACCTTTCACGCGGTCCCCCTGGCCAACGTGCTCCGGGACGACGTCCCCCGGGCCCCGCTCCCGCAGGAGGAGGTCCTCGCAGGGGCGCCGGACGTGGAGGACGGGTACTTCGTGGTGCCGCCCGTCATCGAGCCCGAGTGAGCGGGATGTCGTCCGAGCTGGCCGACCGCTCGGCCTGGGAGCTCCGGACGCTCTACCGCCGGCGGGAGTGCTCGCCGACCGAGGTCGTGCGGGCCGTGCTGGAGCGCATGGCGGCGCTGGAGCCCGTCGTGCGGGCGTACCTCTTCACGGCCCCCGACCAGGCCCTGGAGGAGGCGGCCCGGTGGGACTCCCGGGCGGCGGGGGACGACGCCCCGCCCCTCGCGGGCGTCCCGGTCGCGGTGAAGGACAACATCTGCACCCGCGGCTGGCCGACCACCGCGGGGTCTCGGATCCTCAAGGGGTACGTGCCCCCCTACGACGCGACGGTGGTGGAGCGGCTCCGGGCTGCGGGGGCCATCCTCGTGGGGAAGACGAACTGCGACGAGTTCGCCATGGGGAGCAGCACCGAGAACTCCGCCTTCGGCCCCACGCGGAACCCCTGGGACCCCGAGCGCGTGCCGGGGGGGAGCAGCGGGGGATCGGCGGCGGCGGTCGCCTCCGGGGAGGCCGTCCTGAGCCTCGGGAGCGACACGGGCGGCAGCATCCGCCAGCCTGCGGCGCTGTGCGGCGTGGTGGGCCTCAAGCCCACCTACGGGCGCGTGTCGCGGTACGGGCTCATCGCCTTCGCGTCGTCCCTCGACCAGATCGGCCCCTTCGCCCGCGACGTGCGCGATGCCGCGCTCCTCCTGCGGGTCATCGCGGGCCCGGACCCCATGGACTCCACCTCGGCCGACGTGGAGGTCCCGCCCTACGAGGAGGCCCTCCGGGGGGACGTCCGCGGGCTGAGGCTCGGGCTCGTCCGGGAGTTCCTGGGGGAGGGGGTGGACCCCGGGGTCGCCGAGGCCGTGCGCCGGGCCGTGGGCCTCCTGGAGGGCCTGGGCGCGACCTGCGAGGAGACGTCCCTGCCCCACGCCCCCTACGCGCTCCCGGCCTACTACCTCATCGCCCCCGCTGAGGCCAGCAGCAACCTGGCCCGCTACGCGGGGGTCCACTACGGGTGGAGGAGTCCCGCCTCCCGCGACCTCTACGACCTCTACGCGAAGACCCGGCGCGAGGGCTTCGGGCCCGAGGTGAAGCGCCGGATTATGCTGGGCACCTACGCCCTCTCGGCGGGCTACTACGACGCTTTCTACCTCCAGGCCCAGCGCGTGCGGACCCTCATCCGGCGCGACTTCGAGGCGGCCCTCGGCCGCTACGACGCGCTCGTGGGACCGGTCACCCCCACCGCGGCGTTCCGGCTGGGGGAGAAGGTGGACGATCCCCTCCAGATGTACCTCTCCGACGTGTACACGGTCCCCGTCAACCTGGCGGGCCTGCCCGCCGTGTCGGTGCCCTGCGGGACGGCCGGGGGGCTGCCGGTGGGGCTCCAGGTGATCGGGCGGCCCTTCGACGAGGCCACCGTGCTGCGGGTGGCCCATGCCGTGGAGCAGGCCTCGCCCCGGCGCCCGGGCCCGCCGCCGCTCGTGGCCGCCCTGCGCGGCGCGGGATAGCCCATGGACGAGCGCCCCGGCGAGGTGGAGACGGTCATCGGGCTGGAGGTGCACGTCCAGCTCAGCACGGCCACGAAGATGTTCTGCGGGTGCCCGGTGGTCTTCGGAGCCCCGCCCAACACCGCCACGTGCCCGGTGTGCCTGGGCCTCCCGGGGGCCCTGCCCGTCCTCAACCGCAAGGCCGTGGAGCTGGGGCTGCGGGCCGCCCTCGTCCTGGAGTGCCGCATCCACCCCGAGAGCCAGTTTCACCGGAAGAACTACTACTACCCCGACCTGCCGAAGAACTATCAGATCTCCCAGTACCAGTACGCCGGCCACCCGCCGCTCGCCACCGGCGGCCGTCTCCTGCTGGAGACCCCCCAGGGCCTGCGGCCCGTGGGGATCCGCCGGGTCCACCTGGAGGAGGACACGGGCAAGCTCGTCCACGCCGAGGGGCGCAGCCTCGTCGACTACAACCGCAGCGGGACCCCCCTCATGGAGGTGGTCACCGAGCCCGACTTGCGCTCGCCCGAGGAGGCGCGGCAGTTCCTCGTGCAGCTGCGCACCCTCCTCCAGTACGCGGGCGTCACCACGGGGAGGATGGAGGAGGGGACGCTCCGGTGCGACGCCAACCTGTCGCTCCGGCGCCCCGGGGGGGAGCTCGGGACCCGGACCGAGATCAAGAACATGAACTCTCTGCGGTCCGTGGAGCGCGCCCTCCGGTACGAGGAGGCCCGGCAGCGCGAGGTCCTGGGGCGGGGGGAGCCGGTGGTGCAGGAGACCCGCCACTGGGACGAGGACCGGGGGATCACGTTCCCCTCGCGGGAGAAGGAGGAGGCCCAGGACTACCGGTACTTCCCGGAGCCGGACCTCGTGCCCCTGCGGATCGACGAGGCGTGGATCGCGCGCGTGCGCAGCGAGCTCCCCGAGCTGCCCGACGCCCGGCGCCGCCGCTACGTGGAGGTCTTCGGCCTCCCCGAGCACGACAGCCGGCTCGTCACGGCCACGCGGGCCCTCGCGGACTTCTTCGAGGAGACCGTCCGCCTCTTCCCGCACCCCAAGACGGTCAGCAACTGGCTTGTGGGGGAGGTGGCCGCCTACCTCAACGCCACGGGCCTCGAGATCGAGGACATCCCCCTGCGCCCGGCCTCGCTCGCCGAGCTCCTCGCGCTGGTGGACTCGGGGACACTGAGCGGCCGGTCGGCCAAGGAGGTGCTCGAGGAGATGGTGCGCACCGGCCGGTCGGCCCGGGAGATCGTGGAGGAGCGGGGGCTCGTCCAGATCAGCGACGAGGCCGCCTTGGACCGGATCGTGCAGGACGTGATCGCCGAGAACCCGGGCCCGGTGGCCGACGTGCGGGCGGGCAAGGACAAGGCGGTGACCTACCTCGTGGGCCAGGTGATGAAGAAGACCCGGGGCCGGGCCAATCCCGAGCTGGTGAACCGGCTGCTCCGGGAACGGCTCGGTGCCGGGTAGGAGGCTCCCCCCCGGTCGCCGACCGGGGACGGCCCCCCGCCGCAGGGGCGCGTCCCCTCCCTCCCGGCGTCCCCGGGCCGCTTCCGCCGGGACGCCGCCCTCCCGCATGAGCGTGGGCGCGCGCGTGGTCGTGCGGTTCGACCGGATGGGCCCTCGGGGAGAGGCGCTCGCCTCCCTCGAGGGCCGCGTCGTGGCGGTCCCCTACGGCGCCCCCGGCGAGGAGGCCACCGTGCGGATCGTGGACTCCCGCGGATCCCTCCTCCGGGGCCAGATCGTAGTCCTCCGCCGGGTGTCGCCCCGGGTCGTGCCCCCACCGTGCCCCCACTTCGGCCGGTGCGGGGGGTGCCAGTGGCAGCACCTGCCCTACACCCTGCAGCTGGAGCAGAAGACGCTCCTCGTGCGCGAGGCGCTCTCGCAGGCGGGCCTCGGCCACCTGGCCGTGGAGCCGGCTGTCGGATGGGAGCCGCCCTACGAGTTTCGGACCCGGCTCCTTGTGGCCGTGGGGCTGCGCGACGGGCGTCCCGTCCTGGGGTTCTACGCCTGGGGGGGCTCGCGGCTCGTGGACGTCCGGACCTGCCCGGTGCAGCATCCCGGCACGGCGGCGGTGCTCGCGGCCGTGCGCGCGGCGTGGGAGTCCCTCGCGCCCCTCCTCGTGCCGGGGCCCGGAGGCCGGCCTCTCCTCCGGGGGATCCTCGCCCGGGTCGGCGCCGCGACGGGGGACGTGCTGCTCGGTCTCGCTACCGGCGCCCCGCTCGGGGGCGACCTCCGCATGACCGCCGTGCGCTCCCTCCTCGACAGCGTCCCGGGCCTCGTGAGCCTCGTGGAGGTGCGCGTGCCCCCCCGCGGCCACCTGCTCCGGGGGCGCCGCGCGTCGCTCTTGTGGGGGCGTCCCTATGTCCGGGAGGAGGTGGCCGGGGTCCGCTACCACGTGCCGGCGCTCGCGGAGTTCCCCACGAACGCCCGCGCCCTCCCGGGCCTCATCGAGCTCATCCTCCAGGCGCTCGACGCCGGCCCGGAGGACACCGTGCTCGAGCCCGATGCGGGGATCGGGACCTACTCCCTGCACCTGGCCCTCGCCTCCGGGCGGGCGGTGGGGGTGACCGACGTGGCCACCGTCGAGGCCGCCTGGGACAACGCCCGGCTGAACCGCATCACCAACTGCATGTTCTACACGCGCGATCCGGCGCGGGCCCTGGCCAAGGTGGCACGCCACGGCCCCGTGCGGCTCGCCTTCCTCCACCCTCCCGCGCCGGGCGTCCCGGCGGGGCTCGTGGAGGCCCTCCGGGACGCGGGAGTGCGCCGGATCGTGTACCTGGGAGGGCTGCGGGCCCTCGGCCGCGACGCCCGCGCGCTCGGGGAGGGAGGGTACGCCATCGCGCGGGTCCAGCCGGTGGACCTCAGCCCTCAGACGAGCCGGGTGGCGGCCCTCCTCGTGGCCGAGAAGGTGTAGGGCCGCGACCCCGTGAACCCAAGGAGGAGAGAGGACCGCAGGACCTGCAAGGAGATCGTCCATGGCCGGTGAGTTCGTCCACTGCCACGTCCACACCGAGTACTCCCTCCTCGACGGCGAGAGCCGGATCGACCCGCTGCTCCAGAGGGCGGCGGAGCTGGGGATGCCGGCCCTGGCCATCACCGACCACGGGGTGATGTACGGGGTGATCGAGTTCTACGACCGGGCCCGCTCGCTCGGGCTGCGCCCCCTCATCGGGATCGAGGCCTACGTCGCCCCGCGGCGCATGTCGGACCGCGACCCCAAGCTGGACGCCGCCTCCTCCCACCTGGTCCTCCTCGCCGAGAACGCCGAGGGCTACCGGAACCTCCTCCGGCTCACCACGGCCGCGCACCTCGAGGGCTTCTACTACAAGCCGCGGATCGACCGGGAGCTCCTGAGCCGCCACGCAGCCGGGCTCATCGGCCTCTCGGGGTGCCTCCAGGGGGACGTCCCGCGCGCCCTCCTGCGGGGCGACGTGGCCGGAGCGCGGGAGATGGCCGCCACCTACCGGGACCTGTTCGGCCCGGGCCGCTTCTTCCTGGAGCTCCAGGACCACGGCCTCGCGGACCAGCGCACCGTCAACCGGGGGCTCCTCCAGCTCGCGCGGGAGCTGGACTTGCCCGTCGTCGCCACCAACGACGTCCACTACGTGACCCGGGACGAGGCCGACGCCCAGGACGCCCTCATGTGCATCCAGATGGGGATCGGCCTCGACCAGCGCGACAAGCCGCGGATGGGGGACACGCCCGAGTTCTACCTGAAGAGCGCCGAGGAGATGGCCGCGCGGTTCCGGGAGGTCCCCGAGGCCCTCCGGACCACCCTGGAGATCGCCGAGCGCTGCGACGTGGAGATCGAGATGGGCCAGCTCCGGCTGCCGCACTTCCCGGTGCCCGAAGGGGAGACGGCCGAGTCCTACCTGCGGCGGCTGTGCGAGGAGGGCCTCCGGCGCCTCTACGGCGGGATCACGCCCGAGCTGCGCGAGCGGCTGGACTACGAGCTGGACGTCATCGGCCGCATGGGGTACGCCCCCTACTTCCTCATCGTCCAGGACTTCGTCAACTTCGCCCGGCGCCGGGGGATCCTCACCACCGTGCGCGGGTCGGCGGCCGGGAGCCTCGTCCTCTACGCCTGCGGGGTCACCGACGTGGACCCCATCGCCTACCGGCTCCCCTTCGACCGCTTCCTCAACCTGGAACGCTACACGATGCCCGACATCGACGTGGACTTCATGGACAGCCGGCGCGACGAAGTGATCCGGTACGTCGTGGAGAAGTACGGCGCCGACCGCGTGGCCCAGATCATCACCTTCGGCACCATGGGGGCCCGGGCGGCCATCCGGGACGTGGGACGCGTCATGGGGCTCCCCTACGCGGAGGTGGACCGCATCGCCAAGCTCGTGCCCGGCGCCAACGTGACCATCCGGGACGCCGTCGCTTCCGAGCCCGAGCTGCGCGCCGCCGCCGAGTCCAGCCCCTCCATCAGGAGGCTCCTGGACCTCGCCCAGAAGCTGGAGGGGGTGGCCCGCCACGCCAGCACCCACGCGGCGGGCGTGATCATCTCCCGCGACCCGCTCATCGACCTCGTCCCGCTCCAGCGGGCCACCAAGGGCGACCTCCTCATGACCCAGTACGACATGAACAGCCTCGCGCGGCTGGGCCTCCTGAAGATCGACTTCCTCGGCCTCGCCAACCTCACCATCCTCGACACCGCCATGGCCATCATCCGCCAGACCCGGGGGATCGAGATCGACCTCCAGCGCATCCCGCTGGACGACCGCGCCACCTACGAGCTGCTGAGCTCCGGGGAGACGACGGGGATCTTCCAGCTGGAGGGGCGGGGCATGACCCGGTACCTCAAGGAGCTGCGCCCCGACCGGATCGAGGACGTCATGGCCATGGTGGCGTTGTTCCGGCCGGGCCCCATGGCCAACATCCCCTCCTACATCCGCCGCAAGCACGGGCAGGAGCCGGTGACCTACGCCCACCCCCTCCTCGAGCCCGTGCTCAAGGAGACCTACGGGGTGATGGTCTACCAGGAGGACATCATGACCGTCGCCCAGGCCATCGCCGGCTACACCCTCGCCGAGGCCGACGTGCTGTGCTACGCCATCCGCAAGAAGGTCAAGGACAAGCTGCTCGCCCAGCGCGACAAGTTCGCCTCCGGCGCCCGCGCCCGGGGAGTCCCCCAGCGGGTCGTGGACCAGATCTTCGAGCAGTTCGAGCCCTTCGCCCGCTACGGGTTCAACCGGGCCCACGCGGCCTGCTACGGGCTCATCGCCTACTACACGGCCTACCTCAAAGCCCACTTCCCCGCCGAGTACATGACGGCGGTGCTCTCCAGCGAGGCCGGCAACATGGACAAGGTGGCCCAGGCGGTGGCCGAGTGCCGGCGCATGGGGATCCCCGTGCTGCCGCCCGACATCAACCGGAGCGCGGCGTCCTTCACCGTGGCTGAGGGGGCGATCCGGTTCGGCCTGGCGGCCGTCCGAAACGTCGGAGTGGGGGCGGTCGAGGCCATCATCGCCGCGCGGGAGGCAGGCGGCCCCTTCCGGAGCCTTGCGGACCTGTGCAGCCGCGTGGACACCCGCCAGGTGAACCAGCGGGTGATCGCGAGCCTGATCAAGGCGGGCGCCCTGGACTCCCTCGGCGTCTCGCGGGCGGAGATGCTGCGGACCCTGGACGAGACGCTGGACCAGGCGCAGCGCGCCCAGCGGGCCCAGCAGAGAGGCCAGACCGGTCTCTTCGACCTGGCGGGGGAGGCCGCCCCCCACGCGGCCCCGCCCGCGAGCGGCCCGGTCCAGGAGTTCACCCGCGAAGAGCTCCTGGCCATGGAGAAGGAGATGCTCGGCCTGTACATCTCCGACCACCCGCTCCGCCGGTGGGAGCCTCTCCTGTCCCGCCAGAGGAGCGCCTCCGTGGCCCAGCTCCCGGAGCTCCCGGACCGCCACGAGGTCGTGGTGGGGGGGCTCGTGACCGGCATCAAGCGCAGCCTCACCCGCGCGGGGTCGGCCATGGCCTTCGTCACGCTGGAGGACCTCACAGGGAGTGTGGAGGTCCTCGTGTTTCCCCGCGTCTACGAGCAGCACGCCGAGGTCCTCAAGCGGGACGCGGTAGTCCTCCTCCGGGGCCGCGTGGACGTGGAGGAGCAGGCGACCAAGCTCCTGTGCGAGGAGGTCATCCCGCTCCCCCCGACCCCGGACGCCGCGGACCGAAACGGCGAGGCCCCCTTCCCGGACCCCGCGGGCGAGCGGGAGGGGGGGGAGGGGGCCCCCCGCGTGGCGGGGAACGGGGAGGCCGCCGCTCCCCCGGACGACGCGCGCCCGCCCATCCGCGTCCGGGTCAGCACGCTCGACGAGATCGAGCAGCTGGACCGCTACCTCCGGGAGCACCCGGGCACGCGGCGGGTGTGCGCCCACGTGGTCACGGACGAGGGCGAGCACGTCATCCCGGCCCGGGCGCGGCTGCACGACCGCGAGGATCTCCTCGGGGAGATGGAGCGGCTCTTCGGCGAGGGGAATGTCTGGGAGGAGTAGCGGGGTCTGGTGGCAGGCCCTCCTGGCCGTGCTCCTCATGGCCCTGGGGTTCCTCCTGGTCGTCCAGCTCCGGGCCGGTCGCGTCCTCTCGGGCCAGGAGGAGGTCCCCACCCGCAACGTGTACGCCCTCGCGGCCATGCTCCGCCAGGAGCGGCAGGCGCGCCGCGAGCTGGAGGGCCAGGTAGCCGCCCTGACACGGCGCCTCGAGGACTTCGAGACGGCCGCCGCCCGGAGGAAGACCGTGGCCGAGAGCCTGGACCGCGAGCTGGTGCAGCTCCGCGCCGCCCTCGGCCTCATCCCCCTCACCGGGCCCGGGGTGGTCGTCACCGTGGACGACGGGACGGGGACCGCCTCCGGCCAGGCGCCGCCCGTGGTCCAGTACGTGGACCTCGAGGGGATCGTGAACGAGCTGTGGGCTGCGGGTGCCGAGGCCGTGGCCATCAGCGGCGTGCGCGTGACGGCCATGACAGGGCTCGGCCAGGTCGGCGGCACCATCGTGGCCCAGGGGCAGCGGCTCTCGCCCCCCTACACCATCGCCGCGATCGGCGATCCCCAGACGCTGGAGGGGGCCCTTGCGATCCGCGGGGGCATCGTCGAGGGGCTCCGCGCGCTCGGGCTGAGGATCACCACGAGCCGCCGGACGGCCCTCACCGTGCCCGCCGCCCCCGGGATTCCGCCGTTCCGCTTCGCCCGCCCCGCCGCGCCATGATCGTGACCCTCTACGGCAGAGCCGGCTGCAGCCTCTGCGAGAAAGCGCGGAGGGTCCTCGAGCACCTCCGGGGGGAGGCGGACTTCCAGGTGGTCGAGGTGGACATCGCCCGGGACCCCGATCTCCTGGCCCGCTACGGCGAGCACATCCCCGTGGTCCTGGTCGACGGGGTGGAGGTCGCCCGCGGCGTGGTCGCACTCCCCGCCCTCCGCCGGGCCCTCCGAGGCCCGTGACGGCCGTGCCGACACCGGAGGACCTCGGGACGTGGGACGTGGTCGTCGCGGGCGCGTCCTTCGCCGGGCTCGCGGTGGCCCGCGAGCTCTCGTGCCGCGCGCTCCTCGTCGACCCCGTGGAGGTGGGGGAGGGCCAGACCTCCGCGTGCGCGGCGCCCCTCGGGGTCCTCGCGCACCTGGGGGCGCTCGCAAGCGTCCAGCAGGAGCACCGCGAGCTCGTGCTCCACACGGTCGCGGGCGACGTCCGGTGGCCCCTCCCGGAAACGTTTGCCACCTTTGACTACCGGGCGTGCTGCCGGGAGGCGGCCCGGGGCGTCCGGGCGGAGGTCCTGCGGGCGTCCGTCCGGGCCCGCGCGGGAACGGTGGTCATGACCTCCCTGGGGCGGGTGCGCGCCCGGGTCCTCGTGGACTGCACGGGGTGGAGGGCCGCCCTCGCGGGAGGGGGGCCGGGCACCCGGTACTTCGGCGTGGAGGTGGAGTCGCCCGTCCTGTTCCCCGAGGGCCTCCACTTCTACTTCTGGCCCGAGGTGATCGGAAACGGCTACGGGTGGGCGTTCCCGGCGGGCCCGGTGACGCGGGTCGGCGTGCTGAGCTACGACGGGAGGAGCCGCCTCCGCCCCGCCCTCGACACCCTCCTGGAGAGACTTGGGCTGCCCGGGGGACGGCGGCACGGCGGCTACCTGGGCGTGGGGCTCGGTCCGGCGGTGGTGGAGGGCGTGTTCCGGGTGGGGGACGCGGGAGGCCACTGCCTCCCCCTGAGCGGCGAGGGCATCAGGACGGCCGTGAGGGCGGGATCGGTGTGCGGCCGCCTGGTCGACAGGGCGATCCGGCGGGAGATCTCCCTGGATCGGGCCCGGGCGGACTACGCCCGGTACGTGGCCGCGCAGCGGCGGCGGATCGCCTGGCTCGAGGGGGCCACCCAGGTCCTTTCGGAGTGTCCTCCCCGCCTCCTCGGCCCGCTCGCCCGGGGGGCGCGCGCCCTCGGCCTCCTCCGGGTGTTCTGGAGGTACTACCTCGGGACCTTTCCCGACGAGGAACGAGACAGGAGGACGAGCGCCCTGCGGCCTCTATCCCCTGACGGGGCGCTGTGGGCCCGGGACCGGTAGAGCGAGCCAGCGGGACAGCTCGACCAGCGCGGCCTCGGCGGCCCGGGGCCCGATGTCGTGCGACCTCACCATGGCTGCGAGGACCTCGCGCGCCCGGCGGAGGGCCGCGCGCGGGTGCTGGGCCGGGTCGTACCGGGCCGGCGCCTGTGGGAGACCCGCCAGGAGGGCGCACTGGGCCAGGTCCAGATCCTCGACGGGCCGGTGGAAGTACACGTGGGCCGCCCTCCCGATCCCGTAGGCGCCCTCACCGAAGTAGACCGCGTTCAGGTAGAGCTCCAGCACCGTGGCCTTCGGATAGGTGCGGGCGATCCGGAGGGCGAGGAGCATCGTGGCGAGCCTGCGGAGGGGCGTCCGGTCCCCGTGGACGATCACCACGTCGGCCAGCTGCTCGGTGAGCGTGCTCCCGCCCTGGACGATCCGGCCGGCCCTGAGGTCGGCGAGGGCGGCGCGGAGGAGCGAGGCGACGTCTACGCCCGGGTTCCGGTAGAAGGTGTCGTCCTCCACCGCGACGACGCCGGCCCGGAGCGCCCAGGGGACCCGCTGGAGGGGGACGTAGGAGCCGCCGTGGCTGGCGAGCCTCGTCCGGACCAGGGCCGGGAGGGCCTGCACCGGAGGGAGGGGCCAGGCGACGGCCGCCGCGGTGGCCGCCGCGACAGCCAGGGCCGTGCCAGCCGCCACCCTCACACGGAGCGTCCCGCCCATGCGCTCACCCGCGGGGGAGCCAGAGGGAAAACCGCGTGCCCGCGCCGGGCGTGCTCGAGACCGAGACCCGCCCTCCGTGGGCCTCCACGATCCACTTGACGATGGCGAGCCCCAATCCGGCGCCGCCCTTGTCCCGCGACCGGTGCTGCTCCACCTTGTAGAACCGCTCGAACACGTGGGGCAGGTGGCGGGAGTCGATGCCCTCGCCGGTGTCCGCCACGGTCAGGGTGACCCCCTCGGCGGTCCCCTCCCAGGTCACCTCGATGCGGTCGCCGTCCTTCGTGTGCTTGAGGGCGTTGTCCAGGAGGTTGGCGAGGGCCTGGCGGAGCCGGTCCTCGTCCACGGCGCACCGGAGGCCCTCCGGCCCGCGAGCGTCCAGGACGACCCCCTGGCCCGCGGCCCGGGAAGCGAAGGGGGCGACGGCCGAGCGCACCAGCTGACCGAGGTCCACGGGCGCCCTCCGGACGGCCTCGGTCCCCGCGTCGGCGCGGGCCAGGAGCAGGAGGTCCGTTACCGTGCGGATCAATCGGTCGACCTCCTCGGAGAGGCTGAGGAGGGTGCGCCGGTACTCCCCGGGGGTCCGCGGCTTCCGGAGCGCGACGTCCAGCTCCCCCCGCAGGGTGGTGAGAGGCGTGCGCAGCTCGTGGGCGACGTCCGCCGTGAAGCGCCGCTCCCTCTCGAAGGCGCGCTCCAGGCGGTCGAGCATCTCGTCGAAGGCCACGGCCAGGCGGCGCAGCTCGTCGTCGGGACCCGCGAGGCGGAGCCGCTGGTGGAGGGCGCCGGCCGTGATGGACCGGGCGGTGCGCGTGAGGCGGTCGATGGGGCGGAGGGCCGCGCCGGCGAGGGCCCACCCGCCCGCGAGGGCGCCCGCCACGGCCACGAGGAGGCCCCCCATGAGAAGGGCCCTCAGCGACGCCAGGGTGCGGGCCGTATCCCGCAGGGCGCGCCCGGCCACCACGATCCCGAGGAGCTGGCCGTCGACCACCACGGGGTGGGCGTAGACGAGCGTGGGGCCGAGGTCCGGCACCCGCCGCACCAGGACCGTGTCGCGGGCGGCGTCGACGCGGTCCAGGAGCGAGACGTCGCCGAGCGCCGGGGAGCGGCTCAGGAGGCGCCCGGAGGGGCCGTGGATTTCGAGGAAGAGCCCTCCCGTGGCGAGCTCCCGCACGAGGGCGGGGTCTGTGGCGTCGAAGGCGACGCCCTGGTGGTCGCTCTCCCGGTCCCCGCTGCCCCGCAGGAGCTGCTCGGCCTGGTGAGCGAGGGCCTCCGAGGTGGCGAGGGCCTCGTGCTCCAGGGCGCGGGCCATGGCGACGTAGAGGCCCGCCGCCAGGACGAGCAGGGTCGCCATGAGGAGCCCCGCGTATCCCAGCGTCAGCCGCGCCCGGATCGTCCTCATGGCGAGGGGGGCCTCAGCACGTATCCCGCCCCCCGCACCGTGTGGATGAGCGGGACCCGCTCCCCCGCGTCGATCTTGCGCCGCAGGAGGCGGATGTAGGCCTCGACGACGTTCGTGTGCCCGTCGAAGTCGTAGCCCCAGATCCTGCTGAGGAGGAGGGTCCGGGAGAGGACTTGCCCGGGGTGACGCATGAGCAGGGAGAGGAGCTGGAACTCCCGGGTCGTGAGCTCGATGCGGCGGCCTCCCCGGGTGACCGTCCGGGAGGCCGGGTCGAGGACGAGGTCGCCGACCCGGAGGACGGGAGGAGGCAGGGTCCGGCTGCGGCGGAGGAGGGCCCGGATCCGGGCCAGGAGCTCCTCGAAGGCGAAGGGCTTGGTCAGGTAGTCGTCGGCGCCGCTGCCGAGCCCTTCGACTTTGTCGTCGAGGGCGTCTTTTGCCGTCAGCATGAGGATGGGCACGGTGACGCCCTGCTCCCGGAGGTGGCGGCACACCTCGAGCCCGCCCCGCCGGGGGAGCAGCAGGTCCAGGACCACGAGGTCGTACTCGCCCGTCGCCGCCCGCGTGAAGCCCTCGTCGCCGTCGCGCGCCACGTCCACCCCAAACCCCTCTTCCCGGAGGCCCCGTTCGATGAACCCCGCGATCTTCCGGTCGTCTTCGACGAGGAGGATCCGCATGGCGCTTCCCCTTCGAGTATACTGCGCTCTTTGGGGGCCGCGCGGAGGCTGAAAGGATTTTCATGGGCCCTTCAGGAGGGTTTCAGGGCGGGACGCTAGCCTGAGGGGTGCCGGGGCATTCCCCGGACATCGCGACGGAGGTGAGGTTCGATGACGACGACACGGTGGGCCTGGGTGGCCGGAGGGCTCCTAGTGGGGCTCGCAGGAGCGCTCCCGGGTGGGGCGCAGACGGTCCAGCAGGGCGGGGCGGTCCGCGAGCCCCGCTATGCCTGCAGCATCACCGTCCCCCGGGACGCGACAGGGGACCTGGCTGCGCTCGCGAAGGTCCCGCTCGCGCGGGCCGTCCAGGCGGCTCAGGGCGCGGTTCCGGGGACCGTCCTGCGGTCGGGCCTGGACGACGAGAACGGGTGTCTTGTCTACTCGGTGGAGATCCGGGCGGCGGACGGGACGGTCCACGACGTCAAGGTCGACGCCGGAACAGGGGCCGTCGTGCACCAGGAGGCCGGCACCCATCTCGGGCCCGAGGTGGAAGGGCCCGGAGAGCACGAGGGGCGCGCCGAGGACTGATCCAGCCAGAGGGAGGGGAGAGGCTCCCGCCCTTCCCCTCCCCCCGGCCGCGCCGGGGGACCGAATCCGGGGGAGCGCAGAAGAGATGGTGCCGGAGGAGGGACTCGAACCCCCACGGGCGCAGGCCCAGGCGATTTTGAGTCGCCCTCGTCTGCCTGTTCCGACACTCCGGCACGAGAGCTCCCGCCCGTAATGCTAGCACCGCCGTGCGCCCCCCTCAAGGAGGGGCTCCGAGGCCGCAGGGGTCCGCCGCGGGGAACGGTGTTATAATGCAGGCGAGATGCCGTCGCCGTCCCGCCCGAAGGTCCTCCTCGTCGACGCCAACGGGCTCGTCTACCGCGCTTTCTTTGCGCTCCCCTACTTCACGACCCACGACGGCCAGCCCACCAATGCGGTGTACGGCTTCACGACCATGCTCCTCAAGGTCCTCGAGGAGGAGGCGCCTGACTACGCGGCCGTGGCCTTCGACAAGCCAGGGCCCACCTTTCGCCACGAGGCCTTCAGGGAGTACAAGGCCACGCGCCCCACCATGCCCGACGACCTCCGGCCGCAGGTCGCCCTCGCGCGCGAGGTGGCGCAGGCCCTGGACCTCCCCGTCTTCGAGGTGGCGGGGTACGAGGCCGACGACGTCATCGGCACGCTGGCGCGGCGGGCCGAAGAGGAGGGCATGGACGTCCTGGTCGTCACCGGAGACCTGGACGCCCTGCAGCTGGTCTCCCCCCGGACCCGGGTGATGGTCACGAGCCGCGGGATCACCGAGACGACGGTCTACGACGAGGCGGCCGTCCGCGCCCGGTTCGGCGTCGCGCCGGCCCAGATCCCCGACCTCAAGAGCCTCGTGGGCGATGCCACAGACAACATCCCGGGGGTCCCGGGGATCGGCCCCAAGACGGCCGCCCGGCTCCTCGCCACCTACCCCTCGGTGGAGGCCCTCCTCGCGGACCCCTCCCGGCTCGCCGACGCGCGGCTGCGCGCCCGGCTCGTGGAGCACCGGGACCAGATCCTGCAGAGCAAGCAGCTGGCCACGATCGAGACGGGCGTGGACCTCCCCGTGGAGTGGGAGGCGCTGCGGCGCCGTCCCCCCGATCCGGGAGGCCTCCGGGCCCTCTTCTCGCGGCTGGAGTTCAAGTCGCTGCTCGACCGCCTCGGGGTCGAGGCCGCGCCGGGCGAGCACGCGCGCGGGGCCTACCGCCGTCTCGCCCCGGGGGAGCTGGGTGGCTTCCTCGCGGGCGCCGTCCAGCTGGCCCTCTCGCCCGTCTTCGAGGGGAGGTACCCGGTGGAGGTGCGGCTCCGGGGCCTGGCCCTCGCCGTCCGGGCCGGGGAGGCGGTCTACCTGGAGGTCGGGGATTCCCTCCCGGCTCCTCTCCGCGAGGCCCTCGAGCGCGACGACCTGCCGAAGCTCAGCGAGGACACCAAGCGCGACCGCCTGCTGCTGGAGAGCCTGGGGGTCGCGCCCAGGCGGTTCGACTTCGACGTGGCGCTCGCCTCGTACCTGCTGGATCCCGGCAAGCGGAGCCACACCCTCGAGACCGCGGCCTGGGAGCACCTCCGGTGGCGGGTGGCGGGCGACGACGGAGGGGAGGCGGCGGGCCTGGGGCTCGGCCCCAGCGCGGGCGAGCGGGCGGCCGAGGGAGCGGACCTCCTGATCCGGCTGCGCGGGGTCATGGAGGAGCAGCTCAGGGCGCGGGAGGTGGACCGGCTCTACCGCGAGGTCGAGCTCCCGCTGGCCGAGGTCCTCGCCCGCATGGAGCGCGTGGGCGTCGCCATCGACGTGGAGGCGCTCCGGGCCCTCGGCGGCTCCCTGCGCGAGCGCCTCGAGGCCCTCTCGGCCGAGATCTACCGCCTCGCGGGCACGGAGTTCAACATCGGGTCGCCGAAGCAGCTGGCCTTCGTGCTCTTCGAAAAGCTGCAGCTGCCCACCATCAAGAGGACGAAGACGGGGTTTTCCACCGACGCCGAGGTCCTCGAGCAGCTCGCCCCCCACAACGAGGTGGTCGCGAAGATCATCGAGCACCGGGAGCTCAGCAAGCTCCTCAACACCTACGTGGAGGTCCTCCCGGAGCTCGTCAACCCCCGGACGGGACGGCTCCACCCCACCTTCAACCAGACCGGGGCCGCCACGGGCCGGGTGATCACCAGCGACCCCAACCTCCAGAACATCCCCATCCGCGGCGAGACCGGCCAGGAGATCCGGCGCGCCATCGTGGCGGGGCGCCCCGACACGGTCCTCCTCTCGGCGGACTACGAGCAGATCGAGCTGAGGGTGCTGGCCCACGTCACAGAGGACCCGGGCCTCCTCGAGGCCTTCCGGCGGGGAGAGGACATCCACACCGCCACGGCCGCGCGGGTGTTCGGGGTGGCCCCGGAGGCCGTGACGAGCCCCATGCGGCGGCAGGCCAAGATGTTCAACTACGGGATCGCCTACGGCATGAGCGACTTCGGGCTGGCCCGGCGCCTCGGCTGCAGCCGGGAGGAGGCCCGGGCCTTCATGGAGGCGTACTTCGCGCGGTTCCCCCGCGTGGCCGAGTACATGCGGGAGACCGTGGCCCGGGCCCGGCGGGACGGCTACGTGACGACCCTGCTCCAGCGGCGGCGCTACGTGCCCGACATCCTCAGCCGCAACCGCGTGGTCCGCGAGGCGGCGGAGCGGGTCGCCATCAACACGCCCATCCAGGGGAGCGCGGCCGACATCATCAAGATCGCCATGATCCGCATTTTCCGCGACGTGATGCCGCAGGCGCCCGGGGTGGAGATGATCCTCCAGATCCACGACGAGCTGCTCTTCGAGGTGCCCTCCCCGCAGGTCTCCCGCGTGGCCCCGGAGGTCCGCCGGGTCATGGAGCAGGCCTACCCCCTCCGCGCGCCCCTGACGGTGCGGCTGGGGGTGGGGCCCAACTGGCAGGACCTCACCGAGCTGGCGTGACCCGGCGGCCGCTCCGCATCGGCCTCACGGGGGGGATCGGGAGCGGCAAGAGCCTGGTGGCCGGCATGCTCCGGGAGCTCGGTGCCGCCGTGGTGGACGCCGATCGGGTCGCCCGGGAGGTCATGGCCCCCGGTGGGCCCGCCTACGCGGACGTGGTGCGGGAGTTCGGGCCTGAGGTGGTGGGGCCCGACGGCTCCCTCGACCGCCGCGCCCTCGCCGCGCGGATCTTCGGCGACGCCGGCGCCCGCCACCGGCTCAACCAGCTCACCCACCCCCACATCCGGCGCCGCATGGCGGAGGAGGCGGACCGGCTCGCCGCGACCCCCGGGGTCGAGGTGATCGTCTTCGACATCCCGCTGCTTCTGGAGACGACCGACGGGCGGGAGCTGGGCCTCGACGGGATCGTGGTGGTGTATGCCGACGAGGCGACCCGCGTGCGCCGCCTCATGGCCCGCGACGGCCTCTCCGAATCCGACGCCCGGCAGCGGGTGGCCGCCCAGATGCCCCTGGAGGGCAAAGTCGCCCGCGCCGACTGGGTGGTGGACAACAGGGGGACGCCCGAGGAGACCCGGGCGGCCGTGGACCGCCTGTGGGCGGAGCTCAGGGCCCGGGCACGGGACCCGGCCCCCCGCTCTTCCGACGCGTCGGGCGACCCATCCCACCTCGCCTGACACCCTCTCGTGGGAGGAGCGGGACAGCCGGGCCGCCTTCGTCCGGGGAGGCGACAGGTTCTCCGTCGGCGCCTCTCAGCACAACACCGACGGCAGCCAGGCCCCCTCGGGCTCGTGGTAGAGGCCGAGGCTCATGAGCGTCATGATCTGGCCGATGCGCAGCCCGTGGTCCAGGCACCAGCGCACCAGGTCCGCGTTGCGGGCCGGGACGAGGAAGCCCGGCCCCCCGTAGGCCGGGGCCGATCCGATCAGGGCCCTGAGGTCGTTGTTGCTCACGCCCACCGTGTGGCCAAGGAAGGCAACGCCTGTCGTGTACCCGGTGATGCGCCCGTCGTGCTCGACCACGGCGGCGGTGCCCCGGGAGAGGGCGTCGTGGAGTTCGCCGCTGCGGTCCACGCCGTGGACGCGGACGCAGAGGCCGTTGCACGCCGGGAGGTCCTCCTCGCGGGCTGACCTGACTGTGTAGCCCGGGAGCGTCTCGCGGATCACGGGCCCCTGCAGCACCAGCGGCTCGCGGGCGACGAAACCGAGCTTGGTGTACAGGGCCAAGGACCGGGTGTGGTACGCGGATTGGACCAGCCGCACGCCGGGACAGCGGCGCGACGCCGCACGGCCCACGCCGCGGCCATCAGCGCGCGGCCGATCTGCCTGTCCTGCACGGACGGCTCGACGGTGATGGGTCCCAGGCCCGCGATCGTCGACCGTTCGTCGAGGAAGTTGCTGCCGACGACGCGGCCGTTCAATTCGGCGACCACCCCGTAGAACCCCGGGTGCGACAGCAGCGTGCCGATTATCCCTATGGCCGCTTCCGCGGATGGGAAGTCGGGCACAAAATGGTGGCGCTCGGCGATCGCCTTGAAGGCCTCGTAGCAGATCGTCCCGCAGGCCACAGCGTCGTCCGGCCGTCCGGGCCGGAGCGTCACGTCCATGAGGCACCTCCCCTGTAAATCGGATTCGATCTCCCCCGGCGGGCAGCGATGCCTCTCCACGCCGGCGGGGCGTCTTCGCCCGCCCGAAGGAGGCGCGCGTCCTCCGCCGTTGCTGTCCGGACGTCGTCGACCGCGGAGCCCGAGCCGCCCCAGCGGCTGGGGGTGCCTCCTATAGGGCGGCCGTGCGGCATGGTGACTAGTCGGCCAGGCGCCCCTCAAGGATGCTGAAGGGCGTGTCGGTCGGGATGACACGGGTCAAGGCAAGGCCGGCGCGCGAGAACACCCGCGCGTACTCGTCCTCTCCGCGCACTCCCCCACCGTTCCAGACAGCCCACATCAAGAGGTGGAAGTCCGCATTGGACGGGAGGTCCAGGGGATCAATGACGAGGAGGACGGAGTCCCCCGTCATGGCCCGGCGGCAGGTCTGCACGATGCGGGCGGCGCGGTCGTCGTCCCAGTCCGAGAGCACCCATGTGAGAAGGTACGCATCGGCCCCCCCGGGGACCGACTCGAAAAAGTCCCCGCCGACGAGCTCGCACCGTCCAGCGAGTCCCGCCGCCTCGAGCCACGGGCGTGCTGCCGCGACAACAGACGGGCGATCGAACACCACGCCGCGCAGGTGCGGATGCCGGTGGAGGAGTGCGGCCAGGAGCGCCCCGCCGTCCCCCCCCGACGTCGACAAGGGTGCGCATCGGGGCGAAGTCGTACGCGGCGACCAACGAGTCGGCCACAGCCGAGGTTGCCCTCCTCATAGAGTCCGCGTAGGCGCGGTCGACCTCGGGGTGCGCCGCAAGATACTCGTACACCGTCTGCCCATGGGCTTTGACGAACGGTGAGTGGCCGGTCCGAACGCCGTCCAGCAATTCGCCGTAGGCGCGGTATGAGAGGTGCGCCTCCCGGAGGGCTGTGCTGTAGAACTGTCCGTCCTGCCGGAGCATCGCGCCCATGCGCGTCGCTCGGAAACAGCCATCCGCTCGCCTTTCCACGAGGCCGAGGTGGGCGAGCACGGCGAGCAGGCGGCCGAGGGGCTCCGGTGCCACGCGACACGCTGCGGCGAGGTCCTCACAGCCCCTCGCCCCATCGCCGATCAGATCGAGCAGTTGGAGCTGGACGGCGACGAAGACAGCCTGCGAATGCCGGAAGCCACTGATGAGGCGCCGGACCTCTATGACTTCCGAAGACTCCCCCCCGCGCCGCGTTGACCGCCGCCTGGATCGGGCATCTCCCTCGCCCCCTTCGGCTCTGCCGTCCCGCCCTTCTCCGGAAGTCTTCGTTCGGCGCTCCCCCACCTGCCGCGGGGTGACCTCGCTCGGTCCGTCGTTCAGTGGCCCGTCCAGAGATCTGCCGGGCGCTCCGGACCTGCTGTCCCGGGCATCATCCCCGGTCGGTCCCGGTCGCCGCCTCCTTCCGGGCTCTCCACTCGGCCTCCTGAATGACGCCAGGCCGCCTCACGTTCACGTATAGAGGGATCGCCGTTTCCTGCGCGTTTCTCGAGGTGACCCATGGGAGATGCTCCGGCGGTGAACTCCTGATCGCCGAATGCTGGTTCGAATATCGCGGCCCCGGGTTTGGGATCGGGGAAGGGTGGTCGAGGCCTGCCGGCTGACGGGTGCCCCGCCCCTTCCCGGAGACGTGGGACGTGACGCGGGGCGGGAGGAATGGGGCGCGGGCGGCTCCACGATCCGACGGATCGTCCGTGAGAATGCTCGCCGAGCCTGAGGGGAGCCGGCTCCTCGAGCTCACTCCGCGTCTTTGCGCTTCGGGTTTGAAGCAAGGCTCAAGTGCACTCTAGTACACCCTCGGTGCCTGTCAAGCCATAAATAGGTGTTACCGGAGAGGGGTATCGTCTTGCCATTATTCCTGTTACCGGGCCGCCGCGACGGACGACGGCATGGGTCAACGTCGGATTTCGAACCGTTGGTGCGGGAGCGGGTGGCGAGCGGCGCGGACAGGGCCGCGATGCGCGAGGCTGTAGATATGCTGGAGTTTCCGCTCGATCGTCGCAGCGAGGACGAACGGATCCAGGCGCGCGCGGAGGTCCTGGAGCGCCTGCAGGGCCGCACGATCGGTATCCGGGGCGGTGAGGAGGCGATCCAGCGGGGTTTGGGGGCGGTCATAGACGCGGCGGAGCCGGGACCCCACGCGGGTCTTGCGCTGGAGTGTCACGGAGGGCTGGAACAGGTTCATCATGAGCCGGAGCTCGTGCCGGTAGAGGTCGTTCATCGCCGCGAGGGCCGCGGGGGAGTCGTAGCGGTCCCAGCCCAGGAGGCGGCGGACGTGGGTCCAGTTTTTCTGCTCGATGTGGGCGTTGTCGTCCTTCTTGTACGGCCGGCCACGGGTGACCTGGATCGCGCGGGTCGCGCAGTACTGGAACAGGGGGTCGTGGATGAATGCGGAGCCGTTATCGGAATCCAGGCCCTGTAAGCGAAAGGGGAGGCCGGTCCGGATGTCGTCGACCGCGGCACGGACGGTGGTCTGGCCCTTGCCCATGATGGCGCGCGTTTCCCCCCACCCGGAGGAGATGTCGGTGAGATTGAGCGACTGGATGAACTCCCCGTCGGCGGAGTCGCCGGAATGGGACACCAGGTCGACCTCGGTAAAGCCGGGGGCCGTGACCTCCCAGTGCTCGGTCCGGACCGGGATGTGGTGCTTGAGGAGGGTGCCGGGCTTCGTGCGCCCGTAGAGGCGGCGGCGGAGCTGCCGTTTCCGCTGGCGGAGGTGCCGATCGATCGTCCTGGGGCTGATGGTCTGCAGGGCACGCTCCAGCTGCGGCGAGAGGGCCCAGTGCTGCTTGGCCCAGGGTAGCCAGAGGGGGAGGAGGGCCTTGAGCCGGACGGACCAGGGGTAGCCAGCGGCCTCCCAGATCTGCGCCAGGATCGTCAGGAGCTGGGGGCTATAGGGCGACGGGCGGCCGCGGCGGCGCGCCCTCCGAGGCGCCGGTGGGAGGTGGGTCAAGACGCGAATCGCGGCTGTGCGGTGGTACCCCAAGGGGGGCGCAGAACTCGGTGAGGATCCGAGACTTGGCAGAGCGGGATGCCTGACTGTAGCGCTGTTGGATCGCCTGGATGTATTCGCGTTTGGACCTGGGGCTCACTCGAGGGCCTCCTGCGGCTCGTGAGAGAGGTCTCGCGGGTAACAGGATTATTGACGCGACGATGGGATCCTCGGTAGCAGTTTAAATGGCGCGATTCGCGGTGTCGTCCTCGGAGGCGGTGCCGTGGTAAAATGAAGTGATGTCGCACTTCCGGATGGTCACTGACCTCCCTCCGCGCGGCGACCAACCCAAGGCGATCGCTCAGCTCGTGGAGGGGATCCAGCGCGGGTACCGGTACCAAACGCTCCTGGGAGTCACCGGGTCCGGGAAGAGCGTCGTTGCGTCCACCCCGGTCCTCCTCAAGCAGGGCCCGAGCGCGTGGGTGGAGAGCATCGGGAGCTTCGTGGACCGCCTCCTGAGCCTCTGCCGCGCCGAGGTCGCGCGCCGGGGCGACACGGAGGTCCTGGACCTCGGGGGACGGGAACCCGTGGAGGCCTACAGCTTTGATCCGCGGACGGGCGAGACGGGGTGGAGGCCCGTCCGGCAGGTGCTCCGCCACCGGCCGCCCGACACCCTCTGGGCCGTCGAGACGGCGTGCGGGCGGAGCGTCACGGTGACCGGGGACCACAACCTCTACGTCCTCCGGGACGGGCGCCTCCGGCTGCTCCGGACCGACGAGGTCCGGCCGGGCGACCTCCTCCCCCTCCCCCGGGGGCTCCCGGAGCCCCCGCCTTCGCCTGAGGGCGCCCCTTCTGCCCTTTCGCTTCCCCGGGCAGGAGACCGGACGCCAGACGGGCGAGGGGGGAGGGGAGCGGTCGCGACCCTGGCCCGCCCCCGCACGGCGGCCGCCGGGGACCTAGAAGGGCTCCGGGCCTGGCCTGCGCTAGCTACCGCCGAGTTGCGGCGACTGCTGCGGGCCTGCCTTGAGCGCCTCGGGAGCACGAGCGCCGCAGGGGTCATCCTTTCCGTCCCGAGCCGGGACGCGGCCTCGGACCTCGCCTGGGCGCTCCTGCGGTTCGGCGTGGTCGCCGCCCTCGAGCCGGGCCCCCAGTGGCGCGTGAGGATCTCGGGGGCGGCGGCCCTGCGGGCCCTCCGGGACGCGGTCGGGGTCGACGTGCCCCTGCCGGGCGACGCGCGCACACACGAAGATCCCGTCCCCCTCCCCGGCTGGAGGCTCCGCCAGCTGAGGACGGCGCTTCGACTGCCGCGTGCGGCCGTGGCGAGCCATCTGGGGTGCGGGACCGCGGCGCTCGAGCGCCTGGAGGAGGGGGAGTCACCGCTCCCCCGCGGGCTCGCGGAGCGGTGGGTGGCCCTCCTCCGGGACGAGGCCCGGACCCGGGGCGACCCCGAGGCCGGGGCGCAGGGAGAGGAGATGGCCCTCGTCCTGCGGCTCGGGTGGACTCCCGTGCTCCGGCTGGAGCGGGTCCCGCCGCAGGGGCCCGTCTACGACCTGGCCGTTATGGGCACCGAGACCTTCCTCGCGGGGTGGGGAGGGCTCTTCGTGCACAACACCTACACCATGGCCCGCGTCATCGAGCAGGTCCAGCGGCCCACCCTGGTCCTCGCCCACAACAAGACCCTGGCCGCCCAGCTGTACAGCGAGTTCCGGCAGTTCTTCCCGGAGAACGCGGTCCGGTACTTCGTGTCCTACTACGACTACTACCAGCCCGAGGCCTACGTCCCCCAGACGGACCTCTACATCGCCAAGGACGCCTCCATCAACGACGAGATCGACCGGCTCCGGCACGCCTCCACCAAGGCCCTCATGGAGCGCCGGGACGTCATCGTCGTCGCCTCGGTGTCCTGCATCTACGGGTTGGGGTCGCCGCAGGACTACCAGGACGTGATGCTGTTCCTGCGCCGGGGAGAGCAGCGGTCGCGGGAGGAGATCCTCCGCCGCCTCGTCGACGTCCAGTACGAGCGCAACGACATCGATTTCGCCCGGGGGCGGTTCCGGGTGCGCGGCGACGTCATCGAGGTCTTCCCGGCCTACGAGGACCGCGCCGTCCGCATCGAGCTCTTCGGGGACGAGGTGGAGCGCCTCCTGGAGATCGACCCGCTCACGGGCGAGGTGCTGGCCGAGAAGCCGGCGGTGGCGATCTGGCCGGCCAAGCACTGGGTCACGACCGCCGCCCGGCTCGACGCGGCGATCCGGAGCATCGAGGAGGAGCTGCGGGAGCGGGTCCAGTGGTTCAAGGACCAGGGCAAGCTCCTGGAGGCCCAGCGGCTGGAGTTCCGGACCAAGTACGACCTGGAGATGCTCCGCGAGGTCGGGTACTGCCCCGGGATCGAGAACTACTCCCGGCACCTCTCGGGGAGGGCGCCGGGCGAGCGGCCGGGCTGCCTCCTCGACTACTTCCCGCGAGACTTCCTGGTGTTCATCGACGAGTCCCACGTGACCGTGCCCCAGCTGCGGGGCATGGTGGAGGGCGACCGCGCCCGCAAGAAGAACCTCGTGGACTTCGGGTTCCGCCTCCCCTCCGCCTACGACAACCGGCCTCTCACCTTCGAGGAGTTCGAGTCGCTCGTCCCCCAGGTCGTCTTCGTCTCGGCCACGCCCGGCCCCTACGAGCTCCAGGTGAGCAGCCAGGTGGTGGAGCAGATCGTGCGCCCGACCGGGCTCGTCGACCCCTACGTGGAGGTGCGCCCCGCGAAGGGCCAGGTGGACGACCTGATGGCCGAGATCAAGGCCCAGGTGGAGAAGAAGGAGCGCACGCTCGTCACCACCCTCACCAAGCGGATGGCCGAGGACCTCGCCGAGTACCTCCAGGAGATGGGGGTCAAGGTCCACTACCTGCACTCGGAGGTGGACACCCTCCAGCGCGTCCAGATCCTGAAGGACCTGCGCCAGGGCACCTACGACGTCCTCGTCGGCATCAACCTCCTGCGGGAGGGGCTCGACCTGCCGGAGGTGTCCCTCGTGGCCATCCTGGACGCCGACCGCGAGGGGTACCTCCGGTCGGAAACGAGCCTGATCCAGACCATGGGCCGGGCGGCCCGCAACGTGGCCGGGCGGGTGATCCTGTACGCGGACGAGGTGACCGAGTCGATGCGCCGGGCCATCGACGAGACGAACCGGCGCCGCGAGATCCAGCTCCGGTATAATGAAGAGCACGGGATCACGCCCACCACCATCGCCAAGCCGATCCGGGATCTCATCGAGCTCGAGGCGGTGGCCGAGGAGGACGGCGCCTCCGGCGCGGTCCGGACCTCCGGGGCGGAGGTGAAGGAGGGGGCGGTGCTCACCGCCCACGAGCTCATCGGGCTGGCGGAGCACCAGCGGGCCGTCGTCCCCTGGGACATCGCCCGGCTCCTCATGCTCAACCCGGCGGAGCTCGAGGCGACCGTCGAGGCCCTGGAGCGCGAGATGCGGAAGGCGGCCGCCGAGCTGCAGTTCGAGAAGGCCGCGGTGCTGCGGGACCAGATCCGCGAGCTCCGCAAGGGGATGGGGGAGCCCTACTTCGCCCCCGCCGGAGCCCGGGGGAAGGGGAGGCGCCACGGGGGCCCCGGCCGGTCCGGGGGCCGCCGCCGGTCCCCGGGGCCCGGGCGGCCGGGGTCGCCCTGACGGGATCGCCACATGCCGCTTGACCGGATCATCGTCCGCGGCGCGCGGGAGCACAACCTCCAGAACGTCGACGTGGAGATCCCGCGGGACCGCCTCGTCGTCCTGACCGGGATCTCGGGGTCGGGGAAGTCGTCCCTCGCCTTCGACACCATCTACGCCGAAGGGCAGCGCAAGTACGTGGAGTCGCTGTCCTCCTACGCCCGCCAGTTCCTCGGCCTCATGGAGAAGCCGGACGTCGACCACATCGACGGCCTGAGCCCCGCCGTGTCCATCGACCAGAAGGGCGCCCCCCGCAACCCCCGGTCCACCGTGGGGACCGTCACCGAGATCCACGACTACCTGCGGCTCCTCTTCGCCCGGATCGGCGTCCCCCATTGCCCGCGCTGCGGCCGGCCCATCCACCGCCAGACTCCCGAGCAGATCGTCGACCGGGTCCTGGCCCTCCCCGAGGGGCAGCGGATCCTCGTGCTCGGCCCCGTGGTCCGGGGGCGGAAGGGCGAGTACCGCCAGCTGTTCCAGGACCTGCGCCGCCAGGGGTTCGCCCGGGTGCGCGTGGACGGCCTCCTCTACGAGCTCGGCGAGGAGATCCCCCTCGACAAGTACCGCAAGCACACCATCGAGGTCGTCGTCGACCGCCTGGTCGTGCGCCCCGACATCCGCAGCCGGCTCAACGACTCGGTGGAGACCGCCCTCAAGCTGGGGCAGGGGATCGTCGTGATCGCCGTCGTGGACGGCGAGGAGATGGTCTTCAGCCGGAACTTCGCCTGCCCCGACTGCGGGGTGAGCCTCCCCGAGATCGAGCCCCGCATCTTCTCCTTCAACGCCCCCTACGGGGCGTGCCCGACCTGCACGGGGCTGGGGTTCAAGCAGGAGATCGACCCGGACCTGGTGCTGGACCCGTCGCTCTCGCTCCTGGACGGGGCGGTGCTGCCGTGGGCCGCCTCCACCAGCGAGTACTACCAGGAGCTGCTCCGGTCCCTGGCCGATCACTACGGGGTGGACATGCGGACGCCGGTGCGCCGCCTCCCGCGGGAGTTCGTCCGCGCGCTCCTCTACGGCACCGAGGAGGCGGTCCGGGTGCGCTACCACAACCGCTGGGGGGCGCTCAGGGAGTACGAGACCGCCTTCGAAGGGGTGATCCCCTGGCTCGAGCGCCGGTACCGGGAGACGGACTCGGAGTACGTCAAGGAGGAGATCGAGCAGTACATGACCCAGGCGCCCTGCCCCGAGTGCCGCGGCACCCGCCTCAAGAAGGAGAGCCTTGCGGTCACCGTCGGGGGCCGGTCCATCGCCGAGGTGTCGGCGCTCACGGTCCGCGGGGCGCTGGAGTTCTTCTCCACCCTCGAGCTCACCGAGCGGGAGCGGCTGATCGCGCACCAGATCCTGCGGGAGATCACGGCCCGGCTCCAGTTCCTGGTGGACGTCGGCCTCGACTACCTGACGCTCGACCGGACGGCGTCGACGCTCTCGGGAGGCGAGGCCCAGCGGATCCGGCTCGCCACCCAGATCGGCTCCGGCCTCATGGGGGTCCTCTACGTGCTGGACGAGCCGAGCGTGGGGCTCCACCCGCGGGACAACCGGCGCCTGATCGACACCCTCCTGCGGCTGCGCGACCTGGGGAACACCATCCTGGTGGTGGAGCACGACGAGGAGACCATCCGCGCCGCGGACTGGGTCGTGGACATCGGGCCGGGGGCGGGAGCCCACGGGGGACGGATCGTGGCCTCGGGCCCCCTTGAGGCGGTGCTGCGGACGCCCGACTCCATCACGGGCCAGTACCTGTCCGGCGTGCGCCGGATCCCGGTGCCCCCGCGGAGGCGGCCGGGGAACGGACGCTGGCTGGTGGTCCGGGGGGCGCGCCAGCACAACCTCAAGGGCATCGACGTGCGGGTGCCCCTGGGGATGTTCGTGTGCGTGACCGGGGTCTCGGGCTCGGGGAAGTCGACCCTGGTGGACGAGATCCTCTACCGGGCCCTCGCCCAGCGGCTCCACGGGGCCCGGCTCCGGCCGGGGGCCCACGACCGGATCGACGGTGTCGAGTTCGTCGACAAGGTCATCAACATCGACCAGTCGCCCATCGGGCGGACCCCGCGCAGCAACCCCGCCACCTACACGAAGACCTTCGACCTGATCCGGGAGCTGTTCGCCCGCACGCCCGACGCGCGGGTGCGGGGCTACACCCCGGGGCGGTTCTCTTTCAACGTCCGGGGCGGGCGGTGCGAGGCCTGCGAGGGGGACGGGATCGTCCGCATCGAGATGCACTTCCTCCCGGACGTGTACGTGCCCTGCGAGGTGTGCAAGGGGAGGCGCTACAACCGCGAGACGCTGGAGGTGAAGTACAAGGGCAAGTCCATCGCCGACGTGCTGGAGATGACGGTGGACGAGGCCCTGGAGTTCTTCGACGCGATCCCCCGGATCACGCGCAAGCTCCGGACCCTGGCCGACGTGGGGCTGGGCTACATCAAGCTGGGCCAGCCCGCCACGACCCTCTCGGGCGGGGAGGCGCAGCGCGTCAAGCTCAGCACCGAGCTGTCGCGGCGCGACACGGGCCGGACCGTCTACATCCTGGACGAGCCGACGGTCGGACTGCACTTCGCCGACGTCCACAGGCTGCTGGACGTGCTCCACCGCCTCGTGGACGCCGGGAACACCGTCATCGTCATCGAGCACAACCTGGACGTCATCAAGACCGCGGACTGGATCATCGACCTGGGGCCCGAGGGCGGGGAGTACGGGGGCCAGGTGGTGGCGGAGGGGCCTCCCGAGCAGGTCGCCGAGGCGGAGGCCTCCCACACGGGGCGCTTCCTGCGGCGGGTCCTGCCCGGGGCCGCGCGCCAGCCCGGAGCGGAGACCTCCCCGAAGCGAGCCAGGGAGCACCCGGCTCCCCTGGCCGAGGGTGACGGGAACGCGCCCCGGACCCGGGGGGCGCGGCTCCCGGCGCGGGCCCGGCCGGTCCGGTCGCGGTGAGGGGAGGCGGCGATGGGGAGCGCGCAGGTCGTCCTGTGGACGGAGGGGGAGAGGGGGCCGAGGTTTCCCCTCGATACGGCCTCCATCGCGGAGGCGGGCGGGGTGCTCCGGCTGGTGGCCTGCCGGGACACCCGGGAGCGCATTGAGGCGGCCCGGGACGCGCGGGTCCTGGTCGTGAGCCACGCCGCGGTCCCGGAGGAGCTCTTCCGCCGGGCCCCCCGGCTCGTGGGCGTGGTCCGCACGGGCATCGGCCTCGACACCGTGGACGTGGCCTCGGCCACCCGGTACGGGGTGTGCGTCGCCCACGTGCCGGACTTCTGCCACGACGAGGTGGCCGACACCACCTGGGCCCTCCTCCTGGCGGTGGCCCGCAAGGTCCTCGTGGCGGACCGTGCGGTCCGCCAGGGGCGGTGGGCCCCGAACGCGCTCCTCCCCATGTACCGCCTCCGGGGCCGGACCCTGGGGCTCGTGGGGTTCGGCCACATCGCCCGCAAGGTCGCCGAGAGGGCGCGGGGGTTCGGGCTAAGGGTCGTGGCCGCCGACCCCTACGTGGACGGGGAGGTCATGGCCCAGGAGGGCGTCACCAAGGTCACGCTCGAGGAGCTGCTCCGCCAGTCGGACATCGTCTCGCTGCACACCCCCCTCACGGCGGAGACCCGGGGCCTCATCGGGGAGGCCGCCTTCCGGCAGATGCGGCCGGGGGCGATCCTCATCAACACCTCCCGCGGGGGCGTGGTGGACGAGCCGGCCCTCATCGCCGCCCTCCAGAGCGGGCGCCTCGCGGGGGCGGGGCTCGACGTCCTCGCCGTGGAGCCTCCCTCCCCGGAGAACCCCCTCCTCCGGATGGACACCGTGGTCCTCACTCCCCACTACGCCTCCACCACGGTGGAAGCCCTGGAGGACTTGGCCCGTAAGGTGAACCTCCAGGTGGTCCAGCTGCTCCGCGGCGAGTGGCCCACCTACCTGGCCAACCCCGAGGTGCGGGAACGGCCGGAGTGCCGCCTGGTGTCCCGGGAGGGAGACCGATGACCCCGAACCCTGCGAAGGCGCGCCTGCGCGAGGGCGGGACCGTCCTGGGGACGATGGTCTCCGAGATGCGGTCGGAAGAGGTGGCCTACGTCCTGGCGGCGGCGGGCTTCGACTTCCTGGTCGTCGACACGGAGCACGGGGCCGCCGACATGGAGACGGTGCAGAGGATCAGCCGGGCCGCCCGGAGCGCGGGGATCGTCCCCCTCGTCCGGGTGACCGACATCTCCTACGCGCTCATCGCCCGCGCGCTGGACGCGGGGGCATTGGGGCTCATGGTGCCCCACGTGGACACCCCCGAGGACGCCCGGGAGCTCGTCCGGTGCGCGAAGTTCCCGCCGGAGGGCGAGCGGGGGTTCGGCCTCCGCGGCGCGGTCACGGACTATGAGGCGGCCACGGTCTCCGAGGCGATCGCCTGGTCCAATAGGGAGACGATGCTCATGGCCCAGGTGGAGAGCCAGCGCTGCCTCGACGCCCTGGATGAGATCGCCTCGACGCCCGGGCTGGACGTGTTGCTGGTGGGCCCGACAGACCTTAGTATTTCCCTGGGGGTGCCCGGAGAGCTCCTCCACCCGCGGATGGAGGAGGCGTACCGGCGGGTGGCGGAGGTGGCGCGCCGGCACGGCCTCGCCGCCGGGATCCACCCGTCCGACCTGGCCGTCGTCCGGCGGGCCCGGGAGCTCGGGATGCGGTGCCTCATGTACTCCTCCGAGGTGCGCCTGTTGCTGGGTGCCGCCCGCCAGGCGGTCCAGGCCCTCCGGGGGTGAGGTGACGGGCGGGGGTCCGACGTCCGATGGACCAGGAACTCGCGGAGAAGGTGGCCGCGCTTCCCGACCGCCCGGGAGTCTACGTCATGAAGGACGGCGCGGGGCGCGTGCTCTACGTCGGCAAGGCCTCGTCGCTGAGGGCCCGGGTCCGGCAGTACTTCCAGGGGGGACACGTCGAGAGCCCGCGCATCCAGCACCTGGTCCGCAAGATCCGCGACGTGGAGACGATCGTCTGCGCCAACGAGGTGGAGGCCCTCATCCTCGAGGCCACCCTCATCAAGCGCCACCACCCCTGGTACAACGTCCGGATGGCGGACGACAAGGCGTACCCCTACCTCAAGATCACCAACGAGCCCTATCCCCGGATCGTCATGACCCGGCGGGTCGAGCGGGACGGGGCCCGCTACTTCGGCCCCTACCCCTACCACGAGCCCAAGCTCGTGGGGCGCACGATCCGGCTCGTCCGGCGCCTCTTCAAGCTGCGGACCTGCCAGCTGGAGATCACGCGGGACCTCCCCCGCCCGTGCCTCGACCACGGGATCGGCCTGTGCAGCGCCCCCTGCGTGGCGTGGGGGGCCACCCAGGAGGAGTACGCCCGGCAGGTCCAGCAGGCGGTGGCATTCCTGGAGGGCCGGCAGGACGGCCTCCTGCGGGACCTCCGGGAGCAGATGGAGGCCGCGGTCGAAGCCCTGGACTTCGAGCGCGCGGCGCAGCTCCGGGACCAGATCCGGAGCATCGAGGCGCTCCAGGAACGCCAGCGCATCGTCTCCCCCCGGGGGGAGGACCGCGACATCGTGGCCCTGGTGCAGGACGGTGACCAAGGGTGCGCCCAGGTGTTCTTCGTGCGGGGCGGCCGCGTCGTGGGGCAGGAGCACGTCATGCTCCAGGGGACCCGCGGCGTCCCGCCCGACGAGGCCCTGCAGGCGTTCCTCACGCAGTTCTACGAGGGCGCCACGGCCATCCCGCCGGAGATCCTGGTGCCGGAGCCGATCCCCGACCGCGAGGTGATCGAGCAGTGGCTCACGGACCGGCGGGGGGGACGCGTGTCCATCGTCCACCCGCAGCGGGGCGAGCGGGCGAAGCTGGTGGAGCTCGCCCGCGAGAACGCCGCCGTGCACCTGGCCGAGGCCCGCGCCCGCCAGGGGGACGCCAGCGGGCCGGGGGTCCGGGAGCTGCAGGAGATCCTCCAGCTCGACAGTCCTCCCGTCCGGATCGAGTGCTACGACGTGAGCACCTTCCAGGGAGGCGAGTCCGTCGCGAGCCTGGTCGTGGCGGAAGGCGGGCAGCTCAAGAAGCGGGACTACCGGCATTTCCGGGTGAAGACCGCACCGGGGCCGGACGACGTGGCGATGATGGAGGAGGTCCTCCGGCGGCGCTTCGAGGAGGCGCGCCGGGAGCAGGAGCGGCTCGACCGGGACGAGCCGATCCCGGTCAAGTGGGCCGCCCTCCCGGACCTCATCGTCCTGGACGGGGGGCGGGGCCAGCTGCACGCGGCGCGGCAGGTCCTCTTCGAGTACAACCAGCGGATCCCCGCCATCGCGCTCGCGAAGCAGCAGGAGCTCATCTACGTCCCCGACCTCTCGGAACCCCTCGCCCTCCCGCCCGAGTCCCCGGCGCTCCAGCTGCTCCAGCGCCTCCGGGACGAGGCGCACCGCTTCGCCAACGCCTACCACCGGAAGCTCCGGGAGCGCCGGATCGTCTTCTCGGTGCTGGACGAGATCCCCGGGGTGGGCGAGCGCCGCAAGCGGGCCCTCATCCGGCACTTCGGCTCGGTCCGGCACATCCGGAACGCGAGCGTGGAGGAGATCGCGGCGGTGGAGGGCGTGGGGCGCGCGGTCGCGGAGCGGATCCACCGGTTCCTCCGCGAGCACCCAGCGTGACGGGAGGGACCCCTCCTGAGCCTCGCTCCCGCCTGCGCGCGCGGGTGGTGCAGTGGCCCTCCGCACCCCGGGGGGAGGAGCGGGACCTCTACGCGGTCCGCGTCACGGGGGTCCTCCCCGAAAGACGCGGCCCTCTGGTGGGGGCGGCCGGCCGGCTGGGCCTGTGGGCGTGGGAGGAGGAGGACGCCGTGGTGGTGGGCGGTCCCTCCACCCTCCTCCTAGAGCTCGCGGCAGAGGGAGGCGAGGCCGGTCGGGCCGCCGCCTCTGCCCTCGAGCGCTTTCGGACCCCTCCCCGTCGTCTTGAAGCCCGCGGGGTCGTCTTCGACCTGCGCCACCGCCCCCTCCTCGTCGGCGTCCTGAACGTCACGCCCGACTCCTTCTACGACGGGGGACGGTACTTCTCCCGCGCCGCCGCCCTGGCCCGGGCCGACGCCCTAGTGGCCGAGGGCGCCGACCTCGTGGAGGTGGGGGGCGAGAGCGCCCGGCCGGGGCCGCCTGTGCCGGTGGAGGAAGAGGTGCGCCGCGTGGTCCCGGTGGTGGAGGCGCTCGCATCGCGCCTGCCGGTCCCGGTGACCGTGGACACTTACAAGGCCGAGGTCGCCCGCCGGGCCGTCGCCGCCGGGGCCGTGCTGATCAACGACATCAGCGGCCTCGCGGACCCCCGTGTCGCGGAGGTGGCCGCCGAGTCCGGGGCCGCCCTGGTGGTGATGCACATCCAGGGGAGGCCCAAGGTGCGTCAGGTGGCCCCCCGGTACTCCTCGGTGGTCGACGAGGTCTACGGGTTCCTGGAGGACCGGACGGAGCTGGCGTGCGGCCTCGGGGTCCCGCCGTCGCGCCTCCTGGTGGACCCCGGTCTCAGCTTCGGGAAGACCGCCCTCCACGACCTCGAGGTCCTGCGGCACCTGGCCGAGTTTCGCAGCCTGGGCTACCCCCTCTACCTCGCCACGTCGAGGAAGAACTACATCCGCGACCTCCTGGGGCTCCCGCCCGAGGAGCTCCTGGAGGGGACGGCCGCCGCGGTGGCCTACGGCGTCGCGCAGGGCGCCCACGTCGTGCGGACCCACGACGTGCGCTCCATGGCCCGCGTCGTCCGGCTGGTCCACGCCATCGGGCATCCTCCCCGCCGTCTCCCCCTCCCCCTCTAGCGGGGAGTCACCGGCCCCCTTCCACGATGGCGAAGAACTCGGCCCGCGTCCGCGGATCGTCCCGGAAGACCCCGCGCGTGGCCGAGGTCACCACCTTGCTCCCCGGCTTCTTGATGCCGCGCATGACCATGCAGAGGTGGACGGCCTCGATGACGACGCCCGCGCCCCGCGCGCCGAGGCCGCCCTGGCAGAGGAAGTCGGCGATCTGCGAGGTGAGCCGTTCCTGGACCTGGGGGCGGCGGGCGAGGATCTCCAGGAGGCGGGCGATCTTGCTCACGCCCAGGATCCGGCCCTGGGGGATGTAGCCGATGTGGGCGACGCCGTGGAAGGGGAGGAAGTGGTGCTCGCAGAGAGTGAAGAAGGGGATGTCCTTCACCACGACCATCTCGTGGTGGTTTTCGTCGTCGAAGCCCGTCTCCAGGAGCTCTCGAGGGTCCTCCCCGAGGCCCGAGAAGAGCTCCTCGTACATCTCGGCGATCCGGCGCGGCGTGCCGCGGAGCCCCTCCCGCCGGGGGTCCTCGCCGATGGCCTCGATGATCGTCCGGACGGCCTGCTCGATGGCGCGCTTGTCCACGGGACCCCACCTCCCGATACCTCTCCCCAGGGGTTCGACGGCCCGGGGCGGGACGCCTCGGGTCCCGGTATACTTTGGGGCCATATCTGGTATAATCACCTGGGGCGCGGGAGTAGCTCAGGGGTAGAGCGTCTCCTTGCCAAGGAGAAGGTCGTGGGTTCAAATCCCATCTCCCGCTCCAGGACCGTCGGCGGGGCGACGTAGCCAAGGGGCAAGGCAGGGGTCTGCAAAACCCCCATTCGGCGGTTCGAATCCGCCCGTCGCCTCCATTCTCGTTTGCTCTCCCCCCCTGGACCGGAAGGCCCGCGGCGCCCGGTGCGCGAACCCCTCCTTCTGGGCGAGTGTCGGAACAGGCAGACGAGGCGGACTTAAAATCCGCTGGGGTGAGAGCCCCGTGTGGGTTCGACTCCCACCTCGCCCACAGCCGCCGTCCGGGAGGGGGACGCCATGCCGCTCCTGAGAGAGCAGGACCGCCGGGCCCTGTCGGAGCTCTTCGCGACGCAGCTCCAGGCCCCCGTGGACGTGGACCTCTTCACCCAGCAGGCATCGGTGCTCGGGGCGCCGGCCCAGCCCTGCGAGACGTGCCGGGACACGGAGGAGCTGCTCCGGGAGGTCGTCGGCCTGTCGGACCGCATCCGGCTCCGGGTCCGCGACTTCGCCGCGGAGGCCGAGGAGGCGCGGGCGCAGGGCATCGACCGGATCCCGGCCCTGGTCATCCGCGGCCAGAACAAGGGACATCTCCGGTACTTCGGCGTCCCCTCGGGCTACGAGTTCAGCGTGCTGGTGGAGGCGCTCGTCGACGCCTCCCGCGGGACGACGCGCCTTCTCCCGAGGAGCCAGGAACAGGTGGGGCGCCTCGCCACCCCCGCCCACATCAAGGTCCTCGTCACCCCGACGTGACCCTACTGCCCGCGCGCGGCCCGGGTGGCCCACCAGCTCGCCGTCGTCAGCCCCCTCGTGACGGCCGACGTCATCGAGGTCGCGGAATTCCCCGAGCTCGTCCAGCGCTACCACGTGTACGGGGTGCCCAAGATCGTCATCAACGAGAGGGTCAGCGTCGAGGGGGCCGTCCCCGAGGTGCGGTTTGTGGACCTGGTCCTGGACGCGGTCCAACCGCAGGGCTCCGCGTAGCCCGGTCGGCCATGTCCACGGAGGCCAGGACGCACAGGCCGGCGATGCTGGCGGCGGAGAGGAGACACCAGGTGCACAGGGCCCGGAGGAGGAACACCTCCACGGCCGTGAGGTAGAGGGCGAAGCCCGTCCCGACGACGCTGAGGCCGTAGACCGCGTACCCGGCCGGGTCCCGGAGAGCGGGGGGTCCCCACTGGCGGAGGGCGAGGAGGAGGGCGAGGAGCGAGTACCCGGCGAGGCCCACGAGGGCCACGGGCAGCGGCCCGAGCATCGCGTAGGGGCTGGCGTTGACGGTCTCGCACCCCCGCACGAGCACGCAGGCGCGCACGGCGGGAGCGTAGTGGTACCAGGTCAGGTACGCGGAGTCGGCGAGACCGAGCCCCGCGAGCCCCAACATTGCCGTACGGAGGGAGGTGACCCGTGACCCGGCGTCAGGCAGGCGCTGCTTCATCGGCCGCGCGCGCGTCGTCCGGCCGCCCTCCCGCGCGGGCGCGGGGGGCGGGACGCCGTGCCGTGTGGCTCGCGGTCACGGGCGCTGCGGTGGTCGCGGTGGCCGTCCTCGCCTGGGTCTTCCTGCGGGGCCAGGGGACCCCCGAGCCGCCGTCCCTCCGGGGCATCCCCGCGGGGGTCCTGCCGGGCGGCCTGCCCGTGCTGGGGGCGGCCACGGCGCCCGTGACGCTGGAGGAGTACGCGGACTTCCAGTGCCCTTACTGCGGGGAGTACGCCCGCCAGACCGAGCCGCGCGTGATCCGCCGCTACGTCGCCCGGGGGGAGGTCCGGATCGTCTGGCACCCCATCGCCTTCATCGGACCGGAGTCGGTATGGGCCGCCGAGGCGGCGCTGTGCGCCCGGGACCAGGGCCGGTTCTGGGAGTACGCGGAGAGCCTCTTCCGCCATCAGGGCGCGGAGAACAGCGGGGCGTTCGCGATGCCGCGGCTCGTGGCCCTGGCCCGGGGCGTGGGCCTCGATCCGGCTCCCTTCCGGGCCTGCCTCGAGGGCGGCCGGTACCGGAAGGCCGTGGAGGAGGCCACGGCCGAGGCCCGCAGGCGCGGGGTGGACGCGACGCCGACCTTCTTCATCAACGGCCGCAAGGTCACGGGGGCCCTGCCCTTTGAGGAGATGGCCCGCCTCCTGGATGCGGCCCTGACCCGTTCGCCTGGCCAGGCTCCTGGCCCGGGTCCTCGATCCCCGTGAGGGCGTAGGCCGACCACGGGTCGCCCGAGCGCATGCACTGGGTCCGGGAGACCGGGACGCCGCACAGCGCCTCGAGCCACCGGTGGACCATCTGGCAGACCTCGGCGTCGGCCACCGCCAGGCGCATGAGGGGGCAGTTGTGCTCGCGGAGGAGGAGGCCCCCGGGGGATGGGACGAGGGTCGGCATGAACCCCCGCTCGGTGAGGATGTCGAGCACGCGCTCGACGCGGGCCCGGCCGCGGAGCTCCTGGACCCGCGGCAGGTCCTGGGCGATCCACCGGTCGCCGATGCGCCGGAGGACCCGTCCGAGGAGACCATTGCCCTCCCGCCGGAGCTCCTCCAGGAGAGCGAGGGCAAACTCCTCGTAGGCCTTGGGGAACAGATGGTCGGCGGCCGGGGTGAGGGCGTAGACCACGCTCGGCCGGCGCCGCCCGCGGCGCAGGCCGTGGTGGCTCACGAGGCCTTCGGCCCGAAGGGCTGCCAGGTGGGCCCGGACGGCGGTCCGGGTGAGGTGCAGCCGCGCGGTGAGGTCGTCGACCGTCAGAGCCCCTCCGTATCGGAGCGCTTCGAGGATCTGACGGCGGGTCTCCTGCATAGGGGCTGTCTCCTCGACTACCGCTATTGTAACACGTCGGGTTGAAACATAAGGGGAAATTCGACTAATGACTTGTCTCCTCCCGGGGAGGCGGAGGTCCCCCGGGCGCTCGCCCGGGTCCCGGCCGCCGTCAGCGGGCCTCGGGGGCCCCGGAGGGGTCTCGGCCCCTGAGCGCCTGGAGGGCCCGCGCCAGGTAGGGGGCGGCCTCCGACGGCCGCTTCTGCTCGAGGAGAAACTCGCCCAGCTCGTTGCAGCTCGCGGCAAGCTCCCTGCGCATCTGGAGGTCCTCGAAGGCCGCAATGGCGCGGCGGTAGCACTGCACCGCCTCCGCGGCGTGCCCCTGGCCCCTGTGGGAGCGGGCCCGAACCAGCTGGATGCGCGCCACTTCCGCGGCGTCCTTGTGGGCCGCCGCCAGCTGTTCGGCCTCGGCGAGCAGGCCGTCAGCGCGGGCGAAGGCGCGCTTGAGGACGAGGGCGCGGGCCAGCTCCCTGAGCGCCCGCGCGCGCCCGGGATCGTCGCGGAGCCGCTCCGTGAGGCGGAGACTGCCGTGGAGGTGGGCGATGGCTTCGTCGGCCTCGCCCCGCTCGAGGAGCATCACGGCGATGCTGGTGCGGGCCCGGGCCAGGAGCCGCAGGTCGTCCAGCAGCTCGAAGATGTGCTCGGCCCGTGTGAGGTGGGCCAGCGCCGCGTCGGCGTTGCCCGACTCCCGCTGCGCGTCGCCCAGCTGGGCGTGGGCCATGCCGACCCGGTGGAGGTCCTCGGTGGGCTCGAGGAGGGCCAGGGCCTCCCGGTACCACCGGACCGCCTCGGCGTCGTCGCCGGCCTCCTGGCAGGCATCGCCCAGAGTGATGAGCAGGCGTCCCGCGAGGGCGGTCTCGGCCGTTCCCTCCGCGGCGATGTCCCGGGAGGCGTGCAGGAAGTGGTCCCGGGCGGCGCCCAGGTTCCGCTGGGCGTACTCGATCAGGCCCAGCGCGTAGCGGATCCAGACCGTGTGGCGGCGGCTCCCCGTGGCTTCCTCCAGGGCCCTCGCGCGGGCGGCGTGCTCGCGGGCTAGGTCCAGGCGGCGTAGCTCCGCGAGGGCGCACGCCAGCCCCGCGTGGCCCTCGGCCTCGCTCAGGTCGTCCCGGTTCTCCTGAGCCCGGGCCACGGCCTCCGAAAACGTCGCCTCAGCCTCCGAATACGCGCCGCGCTTGAGGTGGGTCCACCCCGCCTGCAGGGCGACGCGTAGGTCGTGGCGCCCTGCAGGGGGGCTCTCCTCGAGGAAGTAGCCCACGGGTGCCTGGAGGCGCTGGGCAAGGAGGAGGAGAGTCTCGAGGGAGGGCTTGGCGCGGCCCTTCTCCACGAGGCTGATGAAGCCCTTCGTCAGCTCGGTCCCGCCGAGCTGGGACTGGGTCAGCCCCAGCTCTTTCCGCCGCGCGCGGATCTTCTCGCCGAGAGAGGCCATAGGGGACTCCGGCCACCGGACCGAGGCCGGCTGGTTGAGGTGGGTATTCGGTCGGCGGGGAAGGCATCTCCTGCCGTGCTCCTGGGGGCGTGCGGCGGGAGACACGGGCGGGACGCTCCGGCGTTCCCGGGCGTTCCCGCGGTTTGGTTGACACCCGGGGGGTGGCTGCTATAATCAATCGCGCAGGCCCACGTAGCTCAGGTGGCAGAGCGTGTCCTTGGTAAGGACAAGGTCACCGGTTCGAGTCCGGTCGTGGGCTCCAGCGGTCAGGCCCTGTCGCCTGGGTGGCGGGGCCTGCTCCTGTGTCAGCGCTCGGGACGGAGGGCGGGGGGTATGGCGAAGCCGAAGTTTGAGCGGACGAAGCCCCATGTGAACGTGGGGACGATCGGGCACATTGATCATGGGAAGACGACGCTGACGGCGGCGATCACGTACACGCTGGCGGGGGTGGGGGTGACGCAGCCGAAGGGGTTTTACGAGATTGACAATGCGCCGGAGGAGAAGGAGCGGGGGATCACGATCAACATCAGTCACGTGGAGTACGAGTCGCCGAAGCGGCACTACGCGCACGTCGACTGTCCGGGGCATGCGGACTACATCAAGAACATGATCACGGGGGCGGCGCAGATGGACGGGGCGATTCTGGTGGTGAGCGCCGCGGACGGGCCGATGCCGCAGACGCGGGAGCATGTGCTGCTGGCGCGGCAGGTGAACGTGCCGTACATTGTGGTGTTTTTGAACAAGGTGGACATGGTCGAGGACCCGGAGCTGTTGGATCTGGTGGAGGTGGAGGTTCGGGAGCTCCTGACGCGGTACGGGTTTCCGGGGGATGAGGTCCCGGTGGTACGGGGGAGTGCGCTGCGGGCGCTGGAGGTGTTGGAGAAGCAGCCGGGGCTGGGGCGGGGGCAGAACCCGTGGGTGGACAAGATCTGGGAGCTAGTGGACGCGGTGGACACGTACGTTCCGACGCCGGTACGGGAAGTAGACAAGCCGTTTTTGATGAGCATTGAGGACATTTTCACGATCACGGGGCGGGGGACGGTCGCGACGGGGCGGGTGGAGCGGGGGCGGTTACGGCTGGGGGAGGAAGTGGAGATCGTGGGGTTACGGCCGCAGCCGAAGCGGACGGTGGCGACGGGGATTGAGATGTTTCGGAAGGTGCTCGACGAAGCGGTGGCGGGGGACAACATTGGGGTGCTGCTGCGGGGGGTTGAGCGGGACGAAGTGGAGCGGGGGATGGTGCTGGCGAAGCCGGGGACGATCCAGCCGCACACGCGGTTTCAGGCGGAGGTGTACGTGCTGACGAAGGAGGAGGGGGGGCGGCACACGCCGTTTTTCAGCGGGTACCGGCCGCAGTTTTACTTTCGGACGACGGACGTGACGGGGGACATCAAGCTCCCGGAGGGGGTTGAGATGGTGATGCCGGGGGACAATGTGACGATCGAGGCGGCGCTGATCACGCCGGTGGCGCTGGAGGAGGGGCAGCGGTTTGCGATCCGGGAGGGGGGCCGGACGGTCGGGGCGGGGGTGGTGAGCAAGATCCTTGAGTAGGAGTCTCGCGGGCCCCCGGCCCGTCGCGTCCAGGGAGGTCGGTCGCCATGCCACGTGAGATCATCACCCTCGCGTGCACCGAGTGCAAGCGGCGGAATTACACCACCACCAAGAGCAAGAAGAACACTCCCGATCGCCTTGAGCGGAGCAAGTACTGTCCGTGGTGCCGCAAGCATACCGTGCACCGCGAAACGCGCTAGATCGGGAGGACCTGTCGGAGCGCAGGGGCGTAGCTCAGCCAGGGAGAGCGCCGGTCTCCAAAACCGGTGGTCGGGGGTTCAACTCCCTCCGCCCCTGCCATATTTTTCATCCCTTCTGAACGTCTGCCGAGCGCTGGGCGGCCCCGACGACCTGAGCGAACGGCTAGGAGCCTGTCCGAGAAAAGCCCTCAGAGCGGGATTTTAGCGTGCTCCTGAGCGCTTAAGAGCCCGTGTCTGTGGCGACTCACCAGGAGTGCCGTCCGCCTCCACCTCCCTCCACTCTTCCTGCTCCCGCCATCACGTCGATGACGACCCAGGCACCGATCGGCCCGCGTCTCGGCGACTGGTCGAGCACCGGGAAGGTGAGGCATGACGCCCCGGTCCCGCCGGCCCCCCGCGGTCGCATTCCCGCGGCCCTCACTGCGGGGGAACGACGGAAGCCTGGAGGAGTTCCTCCTGCCCTCGCGGAAGGACGTGCGGTCTCTCCGGGGTCGGAACGACGGAGGGGCGACGAATCCAACGCTCCACGCGGGGAGGATGGCAATGCTGTACGTGATGCTCCTGAGCTGGAAGCCGGGCCTCGGCAGGGACCAGATGGACAGGGCGCTCACAAGACGCTCCCAGTGGCAGTACCCGAGGGGCGTGAGTCTCCTCGGGGAGTACTGGCTCGCGGCGTCCTCCCCCGCGGTCCTTTCGGTATTCCAGGCCTCCGACTACGGGCCCATCTTCGAGATCTCGCTCACTTGGGGCGACGTCTTCGACATTACGGTCGTCCCGGCGACCACCCCGGAAGAAGGCCTCAGGATGGGAGCCGAGATCTTGCAGCGGCGACCAACGTAACCGGCCGGGCCAGGCCCCTTTCCGGGAAGACTCGCCCGGGCAGGCCGGAGGGCGGTCCGGGTCCTAGCGCCTCCGGAGCGACACGGCAAAGACCAACACGTGGCCCGGGAGAGGGACGCAGATCGTGGCCTCCGGCTCGCCCGCGCGCACGCGGGCGGTCCCGTCGCGGGCGCGTCGCGAGGCGAGGAGCCTCGCCAGCCTCTCGCGCTCAGCTACCCGCAGCATCTCGCGTATCCGGTCCTGCGCCAGGAGTCGATAGATCTCCATCATGACGGGCGCTCCAGGGCGGAACCGAGGACGGCGATCCAGTGGGGGAGTCCGGCCAGGCGGCCGCCGGTCATCACCGGAGGACCTCGGTGCCCGTCGAGAGCATGCGCACTGCCGCGTCCTCCACGGGCGTCTCCGGGCTGAGGAGCGCTGGCGCGGCGCGGACGGCGCGGGCGACCGTGAGCTTGTCCAGGACCCCGCGGTTCGTAGACATCGAGGGTCGTGGTGTCAGAGGGGGTGACCCTGAGCAGGTCCTTCTCACCGACGAGGCCCACGAATCGGTCCCCCGCGCACACGGGCAGGGCCGGCAACCTGAGCTCCCGCAGGAGCCGGAGCGCTGTCCCCACCGTCGTCTGCGGGGTGACCACCGGCAGGGCAGAGGTCATCAGGGCACTGACACACACCGCACGGGAACGGATATCCACAGGGCTTTCCTCCTCCTTGGCGGTTCCGGCCTGAGGGTCGGGTACCGACGCGATCCTAGCCGATTCCCAGGAGCCCTTCCATCCGGTTCCGGTCGCTCTTCGACCCGACCCCGGTCCCCTCGTGGGGCTGCCTTCGGCGAGGGGATACCGGTGGTGGGACTTCTCTCTAGCCTGCTAATATGAACTTCGGGTTCGCCTGTAGGGGTCGCTGTCTAACTTGTCATACGTCATACGTTTTGTGTAGGTTAGATCGCCCGAGGGTCCGCCGCGGTCCCGTAGAGGGCGGACGGGACAGGCGGAGAAGAGGGGCATGACCCAGGCCGGACCGCAGCAGCACGGCGCCGCGTACGCCTTCGACCTCTCGGGGGGCCGTCTGTGCCTTGACCAGAGATTCGGGCCGCCGCATGCCCCTGGCTGTAGCCATGGGGATAAAGGCGGCCCGAGCAAGCAACTGCACGAAGTGCACGAACAGCCGTGTGCCATAGATGCCGGCATGGCGTATAATGCGGCGGGATGCGACGCCAGCCCAAGGCACACCGCAATATCGTCTATCTGTGCACCGATCATGTGGTGTGGTGCCCCAAATACCGCCGACCTGTCCTCCGCGGTGCGGTGCGTGAGCACCGGGAGCAGATTATCCGCGAGGTCGCACGCGAACGGCGCGCGGAGGTCCTCGAGGTGAAAGTCATGCCGGACCACGTGCACCTCCTCGTCGATGGTGACCCCCAGTACGGCATCCACCGGCCGATCAAGCGGATAAAGGGCCGGTCCTCTCACGTCCTGCGCGCGACCGTTCCCCCGGTGCGGTCCCGCTTGCCACCCCCTGTGGACGAACAGCTACTTCGTCGCCACGGTGGGCGGTGCGCCGCTGGCGACGGTCGCAGTCCATCGAGCAGCAGCGCCATGTCTAACTCGGAGGCAGCGCCGAAGGCACACACACGGCGCCGCACGCGCACGCCGTCGTTCATCTGCGAGCTGCCGCTGCGCGCCACCGGGCGCACCCTCCGCGCGGTCCTTGTCCGCGTCGACGTCGGGCGCCAGGTCTATAGCGCCTGCCTGCAGGCAGCCCTGGCGCGGCTGCGGACGCTGCGCGCCAGCCCCGCGTGGGCCAGGCCGCGGGCGCTGCCGCGGGACACCGACAAGCAGCGCGCCCGCCGGGCCCGCGCGTTCGCCCGGGCCCGCAAGCGCTACGGGCTCACCGAGCACGCGCTCCAGCGCGTCGCCCTCACGCACTTCCGCCGGTCCGGATGGATGTGCAGCCACCTTGGCACCCACGAAGTCCAGAAGATCGGCACGCGCGCATACCTGGCAGTCACCCGCATCCTCCTCGACCACTCCCGCTCCGCGCGCTTCAAGGGGCCAGGGCAGTTCCACAGCCTGGAGGGCAAGTCCAACGCCACGGGCATCCGCTGGCGCGGCGACCACGTCCACTGGCGCGGCCTCGCCCTCCCCGCCATCATCAAGCGGGGCGATCCGGTCGCGGAGCATGCGCTCACGACGCGCGTGAAGTACGTCCGGATCGTCCTCCGGCGCGTGCGGGGTGTCCCGCGAGTGTACGCGCAGCTGGTGTGTCAGGGGCATCCCTATCGCAAGCCGAAGAACCGGATCGGGTGCGGCCATGTCGGGGTGGACCTCGGCCCCTCGACGATCGCCGTGGCGGCGCCGCAGACAGCGCTGCTCACCCGGTTCTGCGACCCCGTCGTGCGGCGCCGTCGGCAGATCAGGGTCCTGCAGCGCCGCCTCGACCGCCAGCGGCGGGCCGCCACTCCGGACACCTCCCTCCCGGACGGCCGCGTGAGGCGCGGGGTGACGCGGGGGCACGCCTCTCGGCGGGAACGGGCCGTCCGCGACCGCCTCGCCGATCTCTTCCGCCGCGAGCGGGCGCACCGCAAGACCCTGCACGGCCAGCTCGCCAACGAGATCCTCCGGATGGGCAATACGATCCGCATCGAGAAGACGCCCATCCGATCCCTCCAACGTGCGTTCGGCAGGTCGATGAGCGTGCGCGCGCCGGGACTGTGTGTCCAGATCCTGCGCCGCAAGGCTGAGAGCGCTGGCGGCCAGGTGATCGACATCCCGGCGCGCGTCGCGACGCTCTCGCAGACCTGCCACGGCTGCGAAGCCGCCCGGAAGAAACCCCTCCATCAGCGTGTCCACGCCTGCGCCAGCGGGGTCGAACTGCAGCGCGACCTCCACAGCGCGTTCCTGGCGGCGCACACGGATGCGGGCGGGGCGCTCCACGCGGGCCGGGCGCGGCGCGCCTGGCCGGGTGCGGAACCGCTCCTGCGAGCGGCGTGGAGCGAGGCAGTGCAACCTGCGAGGGGACGGCCGGTGCCGTCCCCCTTCGGGGGGCCTGTGGCCTGCCGGAGTCAGAGCGGGTCGCTCGCACCAGGGGGGACAGCCAACGCCGAGGCCCGGGGCGGCACCACCCCGGGAGAGGCCGCGGTGGTTCCCCTTAGAACCCCCCCCGGCTTTAGCCGTGGGGAGGTTCAGTTCGTTAACACGATGAGCGGATCGCGCGCGCGGCCGACGGAACGCCTCACCGCCTACCGAGATCTCCTCCTGTGGGCCCGGCAGGCGGGGGTGCTGGTGGGACCGAGAGGCGCGGCGCCTCTCGCGCGCCGCCGGGCGGGCTCCCGCCGAGGGGAGCGGGTTCTCGAGGAGGCGGTCCGCTTCCGGGAGGCGCTCTTCCGAATCTTCGCCGCGGTCGCAAGCCGCCGGTCCCCTCCCCGGGACGACCTGGCGCTGCTGAACCTCGTCCTCTCCCGCGCGCTGGCCCACCAGCGCGTCGAGCGGACGGAGGGGGGCTTCGCGTGGGGGTGGGCCGAGGCGGCAGACGCCCTCGTCCGGATGCTCTGGCCCGTGGCGCGCTCGGCGGCGGACCTGCTGGTCTCACCGGACGTGGCGCGGGTGAAGAAGTGCGCGGGTCCCACGTGCGACTGGCTCTTCGTGGACATGAGCCGGAACCGCAGCCGGCGCTGGTGCGACATGCGCGAGTGCGGCAACCGCGCCAAGGCGCGGCGGTACTCCGCGCGCCACCGGGGCGGGAGGGCCGGGGCGGCGGGGGAGGATGCGACAGGCCCCCGGGCGCCCAGGGAGCCGGCGGGGGGCGGACGGAACTGAATTTGGCCGCAGGATTCGGATGGAAGGAATCCCGCACCGCCCCTATACTGCCGGTGGGGGAGGTGGACCGATGGCGATGCCAGCCGACCTGGATCCCCAGGCCATGTGGCGCGCGGTGGTGACCCGCGATCCGCGCGCCGAGGGCCGCTTCGTCTACGCCGTGGTCTCCACGGGCGTGTACTGCCGCCCCACGTGCGCGTCCCGGCGCCCCCTCCGCGACCGCGTGCGGTTCTTCGCGAGTCCGGACGACGCGGAGCGGGCCGGCTTCCGTCCCTGCGAGCGGTGCCGTCCGCGCGATCCGTTCCCCCGCCGGGACGTCGTCGCCACGGTCGAGAAGGCCTGTCGGGTGATCGCGTCCTCGGAGGGGTGCCCCCGGGCGGGCGACCTGGCGCGGGCGGTGGGGGTGAGCCCCTCCGCCCTCGGCCGCGCGTTCCGGCGGGTGCTCGGGATCACAGCCAAAGAGTACGCTCACGCCTACCGTCTCGGCCGCCTCCAGGCCCTCCTCCAGGGGGCGCCCTCCGTGACCGCGGCCATCTACGATGCCGGGTTCGGCTCCGGCAGCCGCGTGTACGAGCGGTCGGTCCAGTTGCTCGGGATGACCCCGGCGGCGTATCGGGCGGGGGCCCCCGGCGTGCGCATCCGCATGGCCCTCAGCCCCTGCCCGCTCGGCTGGGTCGGCGTGGCCTCAAGCGACAGGGGCATCTGCGCCATCGACCTGGGGGACTCGAAGCGTGAGGTCCTGGATCGGCTGCGGGCGCGGTTTCCCCGGGCCGTCCTGGAGCCGGAGGATGAGGCGTTGCGGGAGCACGTGCGGAGAGTGGTCCGGTTCATCCGGGAGCCCCGCGACAGCCTGGCGCTCCCGCTCGATGTCCGGGGGACGGCCTTCCAGCGCCGGGTCTGGAGGGCCCTGCAGGAGGTTCCGGTGGGGGCGACGACGACCTACGGACGCCTCGCGAGGAAGCTCGGCATCCCCCAGGGCAGCCGCGCCGTGGCCCAGGCGTGCGGGGCCAACCCCCTGGCCATCGCCATTCCCTGCCACCGGGTCGTCCGGGAGGATGGGGGTCTCGGGGGGTACCGGTGGGGTGCCGAGAAGAAGGCGCGCCTCCTCGCGGCGGAGAAGCGGGCCGCCAGCCCCCTGGGCAAGGGGCACTCCGGCTAGAGCCCCATGGCGGTCACCCGGCGGGGGGCGATCCAGACGCTCACGCGGTTCTCGGGCCGGTCGCCCCGGGAGTACTGGAAGGGCGCTCCCGTGTAGCGCTGCGAAAGGCGGTCGATGTCCTCCGCGGCTGTCTCCGTGTCGAATCTGGCGACGCGGCCCTGGATCTGCACGTACCGGTAGGGGGTCTCCTGGTCGACGATCGCCAGGGCGACCGCGGGGTGAAGGCGCATGTTGCGCAGCTTCTGCCGTCCCGCGGACGTGTTGATGAGAATGTGACCCTCCACGTACATGAACCAGATGGGGGTGACCTGGGGGCGGCCGGACGGAGAGAGCGTGGCCAGCACGGCCACGTTCGGCTTCTGGAGAAAGCGGGCGACGTGCTCGGGGATGGCGACCGACATGGGTGTCCTCACCTCCAGGTCCGCTCTGGCGGAGCGGCACGGACGCTCGTCAAAGCCCCAACGCGGGCATCGGCTGATCGCATCCCCTCCGTCCCCGGGGAGGGCGTCGGTCCCTCGGCGGCACGGCGAGCCTCGGGAGTCCCCGCCCGGCCGGTCCGGGAAGAGAGGGGACATTTTCTGGGTCCGAGATGGTACACAGCCGTGAGTCCGGGGGATATTATAAGAGTGAAAGGGGAAGACCCCTTTCACGGGCGGTGCGGCGGACTGTCATCCAGGGTATGTCTTCTCCCCCCGCCTTGGAGGCGCCGTCGCACCGCTCTCTTTGTCCGGATCGGTCAGGTGCGTTGACAGGCCACCGCGGCCTGGTATAATGAGGGCGCGTTTGACAGGCCGGGATAAAGAGTCTTTTTTTGTTTGGGGGGAAGTTTATGGCGCGTGCGACTGAAGGAGCGCCCGGGTCGGCGCTGGGCAAGGCCGCCCGGGTCGCTGTAGCGAAGCCGGCGAAGGCGGCGCCCGCCCGGCGGATCCCCCGGTGGGTCACGGCGGCCGTGCAGTTCCTGAAGGACGTGCGCGCCGAGATGAACAGGGTGGCCTGGCCGGACCGCCAGGTGGTGATCGCCTCGTCCCTGGTGGTCATCTTCGTCCTGGTGGTGACGGCGCTCTACATGGCGGCCCTGGATCTGGTGTGGGCCAAGCTGTTCCAGGCGATCCTCAGACCGTAGCGGCCGTCCCCCCCGCAGGAGTGGAGTGCTATGCCTGAAGAGCGGAATCGCCCGCCGAGCCAGAAGCCAGATACGGCAGCCCTCATCCAACAGCTGTTCCGCGACGTGCCCGAGGAAGAGCTCCGGGACTCCCCGGCGGGCCCGGAGTCGCCCGTCGGCGTCGTGGCTCCTCCCGGGGAGCCCGCGCCCGAATCGCCGGCACCGCCCTCGGCCGGGGGGCCGTCCACCGTGGAGGGCCTCGTGGAGGCCCCGCCGGCTCCGGAGGGCCAGGGCGGGGAGGGCGAGGCCGAGGAGGCCGGGCGGCCTCCGGGGGCGCGGTGGTACGTCATCCACACCTACTCCGGGTACGAGAACAAGGTCCGCACGAACCTGGAGCGCCGGGTGGCGTCCATGGGGATGCAGGGGAAGATCTTCCGCATCCTGGTGCCCACCGAGGACGAGATCGAGATCAAGGACGGGAAGCGGCGGATCGCCAAGAAGAAGGTGTTCCCCGGGTACGTGCTGGTGGAGATGATCATGGACGACGATTCCTGGTACGTCGTCCGCAACACGCCCGGCGTCACGGGTTTCGTCGGATCCGGGGGCAAGCCGCTCCCCCTCCAGGATCGGGAGGTGAAGGCGATCCTGCGCCAGCTCGGGGACGAGACGCCGAAGTTCCGGATCACCTACCAGAAGGGGTCGACGGTGCGCATCAACTCGGGGCCCTTCATGGACTTCACCGGGGTCGTGGACGAGATCCTCCCGGAGAAGGAGAAGGTCCGGGTCCTGGTGTCGATCTTCGGCCGGGAGACGCCCGTGGAGCTGGATTTCGCCCAGGTGGAGAAGATCTAGGAGTCGCTCGGGAGGCCTCATGAAGAAGGTCGTCGCGGTCGTCAAGTTGCAGCTCCCCGCCGGGAAGGCCACTCCGGCGCCGCCGGTCGGCCCCGCGCTGGGGCAGCACGGCGTCAACATCATGGAGTTCTGCAAGGCTTACAACGAGCGGACGGCCCGCCAGGCCGGCACCATCATCCCCGTGGAGATCACCATCTACGCCGACCGGACGTTCACCTTCGTCACCAAGACGCCCCCGGCGTCCGTCCTGCTGAAGAAGGCCGCGGGCGTGGAGACCGCCTCCGGCGAGCCCAACAAGAAGAAGGTCGGCCGGGTCACCCGCCAGCAGATCCGGGAGATCGCGGAGATGAAGCTCCCGGACCTGAACACCCGGGACATCGAGGCCGCGATGCGGATGATCGAGGGGACGGCCCGGAGCATGGGAATCGAGGTCGTGTGACCGACCTGGGGGCCGGATGCGGGAGGGAGTGGTGATGGCCCAGCACGGTAAGAGGTATCGGGAAGCTATCAAGCGGATCGAGCGGGGCAGGCTGTACGATCCGGAGGCGGCCATCGCCCTCCTCAAGGACCTGCCCCCGGCGCGTTTCGACGAGACGGTGGAGGCGCACATCCGCCTGGGCATCGATCCCAAGCAGGCGGACCAACAGGTGCGCGGCACCGTGGTCCTCCCCCACGGGACCGGCAAGACGGTGCGGGTGCTCGTCTTCGCCCGGGGAGACAAGGTGAGGGAAGCCCTCGAGGCCGGGGCCGACTACGCCGGCCTGGAGGAGCTGGTGGAGAAGATCCAGGGGGGATGGCTCGACTTCGATACGGCGGTGGCTACCCCCGATGTGATGGGCGTGGTGGGCCGGCTCGGGCGGATCCTCGGGCCCCGCGGGCTCATGCCCAACCCCAAGGCCGGGACGGTCACCTTCGATGTGGGGCGTGCGGTCCGGGAGATCAAGGCCGGCAAGATCGAGTACCGGGTGGACCGCTACGGCCTGCTCCACGTCCCGATCGGCAAGGTGTCCTTCTCCCCGCAGGCGCTGCTGGAGAACTTTGCCACGCTCATCCACGCCGTTGTCCGGTCCAAGCCCCCGGCCAGCAAGGGACAGTACCTCCGGAGCATCACGCTGGCGACCACGATGGGGCCGGGCATTCCCGTCGATCCATCCCGGGCGACCGCCATCGGGGTGGCGGGCGCGGCGTGAGGAGGCTGGGGGGGCCCGCAGTGATTTCGTCAGCTCCGAGGTGAAGTGACCGCCAGCCCAAGGGTAGCCCGCTTGCGAAATCGATGTGGGGGCCCGAGACCCGGTTGACGGGGCGTCTTCTGGGGTGCTAGGATGACCTGCGAAGACGAGGGGTGCCGTAGACAGCGGGTGCGCCCGCGTGGCCGGGGGCGCGTAAGGACCTGAGGGTCGCCCGCCGAGGCTCCGAGCCAGGAGACTCCGTGTCTACGGGGTCTCTTTTTCATGCTGGGGAAGGATCGGGGAGGAGCGCAATGACGCGGCCCAGGCCGGACAAGGTGGCCGAGGTGACGGCGCTCGAGGAACGCCTCAGGTCGGCGTCCGTCGTGATCTTGACCGATTACCGCGGGTTGACGGTGGGCGAGCTCACCGCCTTGCGCAGCAAGCTCCGCGAGGCGTCCGTCGACTACAGGGTGACGAAGAACACCTTGCTCAGCCGGGCGGCGGAGCGGGCGGGCGTGCCGGGACTGGAGCCCATGCTGGCGGGCCCCACGGCCGTCGCCTTCGGTCGCGATGACCCGGGAGCCCTGGCGCGGATCCTCCAGGAGTTCATCCGCCAGTACCGCAAGCTGGAGATCAAGGGCGGCGTGGTGGAAGGGGAGGTGCTGGGCCCGGAGGGGATTCAGGCCCTCGCGAGCCTCCCGTCCCGCCCGGAGCTCCTGGCCCGCGTCGTGGGCGCGGTCCAGGCTCCCCTCGCAGGGCTCCTGGGCGTTCTCGCCGCCCCGTGCCGGGCCCTCGTCACGGCCCTTGACGCCCTCCGCCAGCAGCGGGAGGGGGCCGGGGAGGCGGGTCGGAGCCCGGAGCCCGTGGAGGGCGCGGGGGTCCCGGCGGCCCCGGCGGAGGCGTGAGGACTACCGAGCCAGGACCACAGGGGAAGGGGTGACCTATGGCAGAGAAAGCGACGGTCGATCAGATAGTGGAGGAGATTGGCGCCCTCTCGGCGCTGGAGCTCTCCCGGTTGGTCAAGGCGCTGGAGGAGAAATTCGGCGTGAGCGCGGCGGCCCCCGTCGTGGCCATGGCGCCGGCGGCGGGGCCGGCGGCGGGCGGCGCGGCTGCCCCCGCGGCGGCCGAGGAGCAGACCGAGTTCGACGCGATCCTGACCGCCGTGGGCGACAAGAAGATCCAGGTCATCAAGGTGGTGCGCGAGCTCACCGGCCTCGGGCTCAAGGAGGCCAAGGACCTCGTCGACGGGGCCCCGAAGCCCATCAAGGAGAAGATCTCGAAGCAGGAGGCCGAGACCATCAAGGCCAAGTTGGCCGAGGTGGGGGCCACAGTCGAGATCAAGTAGGGCTCTCCCCCCTGGGCGGGTCCTTCTAACGGGGTATTTGCTCCCTCTTGACGGCAGGGTGCGCGGGGAGTACTATACTTGTTACTTCCAAAATAATGCCGCGAGTTATCCTCCCTAAGTGCTGGGGATCCCAGCTGCGTGTCCGGGCGCGGAGCAGAGTGGACGTCCGCGACGTCCCGGGGGCTGCGTAATTCCACCTGGAGGCGAACGAGGTGAAGGGGAAGGCCGTGCCGACGAAGGCCAGAACCAGGGTAGCTAGTCCCAGGAAAACCGCCAAGGTCAAGACGGAGGCGGTCCGCCTCGTGGTGAAGGACTCCGCGCGCTCGAAGCTTCAGGCCACCCGCGGTCCCGTGCGGAAGGCGCCGAAGCGGCTCGCGCGGACGATCCACCTGGAGACCAAGGCCGAGCGGGCTCCGGTGGCCGTGTTCCAGGCTCCCCCTCCGCCTCCGCCCTCCTCGACGGCGGTGAGGACGATCAAGGGCCTTGGGGAGGTCCGGGTGGCTCGGCGGGGACGCCGCAGTCGGGTCAGCTTTGCGAAGATCCCCGACGTCCTCGACCTCCCGAACCTCGTCGAGATCCAGCGGGAGTCCTTCAAGTGGTTCCTCCGGGAGGGCATCCGGGAGGTCTTCGAGGAGATCTCGCCCATCCGCGACTTCACGGGGAACCTGGAGCTGCACTTTGCGGTGGGCGGGCGCCGGCGGAGCCGGGCGGCCCAGGAGCAGGAGGGAGGAGACCTCCCCCTGGAGTTCGACGGGTACCGGTTCGAGCAGCTCAAGTACAGCGTGGACGAGTGCCGGGAGCGCGACTACAACTACAGCGCGGCCCTCAAGGTGCAGGTCCGCCTCGTCATCCGGGAGACCGGAGAGGTCAAGGAGCAGGAAGTCTTCATGGGGGACTTCCCGCTCATGACCGAGCAGGGGACGTTCATCATCAACGGGGCCGAGCGGGTGGTGGTCAGCCAGCTGGTGCGGTCCCCCGGCGTGTACTACAGCCTGACCCCCGACGCCAACGGCCACACCATCGCCACGGCGACGGTCATTCCCCACCGGGGCGCGTGGCTCGAGTTCGAGGTGGATCCCGGCGGGGTCATCTCGGTCCGGATCGACCGCACCCGGAAGCTCCCGGTGACGGTCCTCCTCCGGGCGGTGTCTCAGGACAGGCGGGGCGACCACTTCTCGCTGGTCACCGACGAGGAGATCCTCAAGTACTACAACCACGACAAGGCCATCGTGGCGACCCTCCAGCGGGACGAGACCAAGACGCCCGAGGAGGCGCTGCTGGCCATCTACCGGCGGATGCGGCCGGGGGATCCCCCGACGGTGGAGAGTGCGAGGACCCTCCTGCACACGCTCTTCTTCGACCCGCGGAGGTACGACCTGGGCCGGGTGGGCCGGTACAAGCTCAACAAGAAGCTCGGGTTCAAGCTCGAGGAGGAGGGCGGGCCGGGCGACCGCGTCCTGCGCCCGAGGGACATCGCGGAGATCATCCGCCACCTCATCGCCCTCCACAACGGCGAGGGTCGGCCGGACGACATCGACCACCTCGGCAACCGCCGGGTCCGCTCGGTGGGCGAGCTGCTCCAGAACCAGTTCCGGATCGGCATGCTGCGCATGGAGCGGGTGATCCGCGAGCGCATGACGATCCAGGACACGGGCGCCATCACCCCGCAGGTGCTCATCAACATCCGGCCGGTCGTGGCGGCCATCAAGGAGTTCTTCGGGTCGAGCCAGCTCTCCCAGTTCATGGACCAGACGAACCCCCTGGCGGAGCTCACCCACAAGCGGCGGCTGTCGGCCCTGGGGCCCGGCGGGTTGAGCCGGGAGCGGGCGGGGTTCGAGGTGCGGGACGTCCACACCAGCCACTACGGGCGGATGTGCCCCATCGAGACCCCGGAGGGCCCCAACATCGGGCTGATCTCGTCCCTGGCGACCTACGCCCGCGTCAACGCCTACGGGTTCATTGAGACCCCCTACCGCAAGGTGAAGGACGGGCGAGTCACGCGGTCCATCGAGTACCTGACCGCGGACGACGAGGAGAAGTACACCATCGCCCAGGCCAACGCCAAGACGAACGCCGAGGGGAGGCTGATCGAGACCCGGGTGACGGCCCGGCGGGGGAGCTCCATCGTCCTCGTGCCGCCCGAGAAGGTGGACTACATGGACGTCTCGCCGAAGCAGATCGTCAGCGTGGCCACCGCGCTCATCCCCTTCCTGGAGCACGACGACGCCAACAGGGCCTTGATGGGCTCCAACATGCAGCGGCAGGCGGTCCCCCTGCTGCGAGCCGAAGCCCCGCTGGTCGGCACGGGCGTGGAGCACCGGGCGGCGGTGGACTCTGGTGCCGTGCTGGTGGCCCGCGAGGCCGGTGAGGTCGTGAGCGTGACGGGCGACGCCATCGTCATCAAGCCCGACCGGGGGAAGGAGCGGGTCTACCGCCTCATCAAGTTCCAGCGGAGCAACCAGGGGACCTGCATCAACCAGCGGCCCGTCGTCAGCGTGGGGGAGCGCGTGACCCCGGGCGACGTGATCGCGGACGGCCCGTGCACCGACCAGGGCGAGCTGGCGCTCGGACACAACGTCCTGGTGGCCTTCATGCCGTGGGAGGGCTACAACTACGAGGACGCCATCCTCATCAGCGAGCGCCTCGTCCAGAAGGACCTCTTCACGAGCATCCACATCGAGGAGTACGAGGTCGAGGCGCGGGACACCAAGCTGGGGCCCGAGGAGATCACCCGCGACATCCCCAACGTCGGGGAGGAGGCGCTGCGGGACCTGGACGAGCGGGGGATCGTCCGCATCGGGGCGGAGGTCCGGAGCGGCGACATCCTGGTCGGGAAGGTCACGCCCAAGGGCGAGACCGAGCTGACGGCGGAGGAGCGGCTCCTCCGGGCCATCTTCGGCGAGAAGGCCCGCGAGGTGCGGGACACTTCGCTCAAGGTCCCCCACGGGGAGAAGGGCAAGGTCGTCGCGGTCAAGGTGTTCTCGCGCGAACAGGGCGATGAACTGGCTCCCGGGGTCAACCAGCTCGTCCGCGTCTACGTCGCCCAGAAGCGGAAGATCACCGTGGGCGACAAGATGGCGGGCCGCCACGGGAACAAGGGCGTCATCAGCAAGATCCTTCCGGTGGAGGACATGCCCTACCTGGCCGACGGCACGCCGGTGGACATCGTGCTCAACCCCCTCGGGGTCCCCTCGCGGATGAACGTGGGCCAGGTGCTGGAGACGCACCTCGGGTGGGCGGCGCAGCTCCTCGGCTTCTACGCCGAGACCCCCGTGTTCGACGGGCCGAACGAGGCCGAGATCCGGGATCTCCTCCGGAAGGCGGGTCAGACCCCCGCGGGGCAGCGCATCGGCGTCACGGAGACGGGCAAGGTCCGGTTGTACGACGGCCGGACGGGAGAGCCCTTCCACCAGGAGGTGACCGTCGGGCAGATCTACATGATGAAGCTCCTCCACCTCGTGGAGGACAAGATCCACGCCCGGTCCACGGGCCCCTACTCGCTCATCACCCAGCAGCCGCTGGGAGGAAAGGCGCAGTTCGGGGGGCAGCGGTTCGGCGAGATGGAGGTCTGGGCGCTGGAGGCCTACGGGGCCGCCAACACGCTGCAGGAGTTGCTGACCGTGAAGTCCGACGACGTGGTCGGGCGGGTGAAGACCTACGAAGCCATCGTCAAGGGCGAGAACATCCAGGAGCCGGGGGTGCCCGAGTCCTTCAAGGTCCTCGTCAAGGAGCTCCAGAGCCTGGCCCTCGACGTGCAGGTGCTGAGCGAGGACCAGAAGCCGATCGAGCTCAAGGAGATCGAGGAGGACATCGCCGAGACCGCCCGGGCCCTGGGGATCAACCTCGAGGGTGAAGAGGCCCTGGTGGAGGAATACTAGGGGGCGCGCGCGCCGATGCAGGACGTCAACAACTTCTACGCCATCAAGATCTCCCTCGCCTCCCCGGACCAAATCCGGCAGTGGTCGCACGGTGAGGTCAAGAAGCCGGAGACCATCAACTACCGGACGCTGAAGCCGGAGCGCGACGGGCTGTTCTGCGAGCGGATCTTCGGGCCCACCAAGGACTGGGAGTGCCACTGTGGCAAGTACAAGCGGATCCGCTTCAAGGGGATCATCTGCGACCGCTGCGGGGTGGAAGTGACCCGGGCGAAGGTGCGGCGGGAGCGGATGGGCCACATCGAGCTGGCGGCCCCCGTGTGCCACATCTGGTACCTCAAGGGGGTGCCCAGCCGGATCGGTCTGCTCCTGGACATGTCGCCGCGGGCCCTGGAGCGGGTGGTGTACTTCGCCTCCTACGTGGTCATCGACCCGGGCGACGTCAAGGGGCTCACGCGGGGGCAGCTGCTGAGCGAGACGGAGTACCGGGAGCTCCGGGAGAAGCACGGCAACGGCTTCCGGGCGGGCATCGGGGCCGAGGCCATCAAGGAGATGCTCCAGGAGATCAACCTCGAGCAGCTCTCCAAGAAGCTCCGGGAGGAGCTCCGGACCTCCTCGGGACAGAAGAGGATGAAGATCCTCAAGCGCCTCGAGGTGGTGGAGGCGTTCCGCAAGAGCGGCAACCGGCCGGAGTGGATGATCCTCGACGTCATCCCGGTCATTCCTCCGGACCTCCGGCCCATGGTCCAGCTGGACGGCGGACGCTTCGCCACGAGCGACCTCAACGACCTCTACCGGCGGGTGATCAACCGGAACAACCGCCTGAAGCGGCTCCTGGACCTGGGCGCGCCCGAGATCATCGTGCGCAACGAGAAGAGGATGCTGCAGGAGGCCGTGGACGCCCTCATCGACAACGGCCGGCGGGGCCGTCCGGTCACGGGCCCCAACAACCGGCCGCTCAAGTCCCTCAGCGACATGCTGAAGGGCAAGCAGGGGCGGTTCCGCCAGAACCTGCTGGGCAAGCGGGTGGACTACTCCGGGCGGTCGGTCATCGTCGTGGGGCCGAGCCTCAAGCTCCACCAGTGCGGGCTGCCGAAGGAGATGGCCCTGGAGCTCTTCAAGCCCTTCGTCATGAAGAAGCTGGTGGACAGGGGCCTCAGCCAGAACATCAAGAGCGCCAAGCGCATGGTGGAGCGGGCGCGGCCCGAAGTGTGGGACGTGCTGGAGGAGGTCGTCCGGGAGCACCCGGTCCTCCTCAACCGCGCGCCCACCCTCCACCGGCTCGGCATCCAGGCCTTCGAGCCGGTGCTCATCGACGGGAAGGCGATCCAGGTGCACCCGCTGGTGTGCACCGCCTACAACGCGGACTTCGACGGGGACCAGATGGCGGTGCACGTGCCGCTGAGCGCCGCGGCGCAGGCCGAAGCGAGGATCCTCATGCTGTCGGCCTACAACATCCTCTCGCCGGCCTACGGGCGGGCCATCACAAGCCCGACCCGCGACATCGTGTTCGGGTGCTACTACCTGACCCTGGAGAAGCCCGGGGCGAAGGGCGAGGGGAAGGTGTTCAGCCGGCCCGACGAGGTGATCCTGGCCTATGAGAGCGGGGTCGTGGACCTCCACGCCAAGATCAAGGTCCGGCTGAGCCACGACGGGGAGCTGATCGAGACCACCGTCGGGCGGGTCATCTTCAACGAGGCCATCCCGGAGGAGCTCCGGTTCATCAACGAGGTGTGCGACAGGAAGATCCTCTCCCAGATCGTCTCGGAGGCCTACAGCCGGCTGGGGTCCACGAAGACGGTCCAGCTGCTGGACAGCATCAAGGACCTGGGATTCCACTACGCGACCCTGAGCGGGAGCGGCATCGCGCTGTCGGACATCGTGATCCCCCCGGAGAAGGAGGAGATCCTCACCAAGGCCGACCGCGAGGTGGACGCCATCGAGAACCAGTACCGGCGCGGCCTCATCACCAACGAGGAGCGGTACTTGAAGACCGTGGAGGTGTGGACCGAAGCCACGGAGGCCATCACGCGGAAGATGCTCAGCACCTTCGACCCCTTCAACCCGCTGTACATGATGGCCCAGTCGGGCGCCCGGGGGAACATCCAGCAGATCCGCCAGCTGGCGGGGATGCGGGGGCTCATGACCGACCCCTCCGGCCGGATCATCGAGCTGCCCATCAAGGCGAACTTCCGGGAAGGGCTGACGGTGCTGGAGTACTTCATCAGCACCCACGGCCAGAGGAAGGGGCTGGCGGACACGGCCATCCGCACGTCGGAGTCGGGGTACCTCACGCGCCGCCTCGTGGACGTGGCGCAGGACGTCATCGTCCGGGAGGAGGACTGCAAGACCACGGGCGGGGTGGAGATCACGCCGATCACGGACGGTTCCCAGGTGGTCGTCCCCCTGGCCGACCGGATCACGGGCCGGGTGGCCGCCGAGGACATCGTCGTGCCCAAGACCAAGAAGGTCCTGGTGGCCGCGGGGCAGGAGATCGACGAGGTGGCCGCCGAGCAGATCGAGGAGGCCGGCATCACGTCGGTTCGCGTCCGGTCCGTGCTGACCTGCAAGACCCGGTACGGGATCTGCGCCAAGTGCTACGGCCGGAACCTCGCGACGGGCAAGCTGGTGGAGATCGGGGAGGCCGTCGGCATCATTGCGGCCCAGTCCATCGGGGAACCGGGCACTCAGCTCACCATGCGCACCTTCCACACGGGAGGGGTCGCGGGGTTCGACATCACCCAGGGACTCCCGCGGGTGGAGGAGCTCTTCGAGGCGCGCCGGCCCAAGGGGCAGGCCATCGTCAGCGAGATCGACGGCAAGGTGCACCTCTCCGAGGCGAAGGGGGCCCGGGTGATCACCGTGGTCGGCCGGGAGGACGAGCGCCAGTACACGGTCCCCTACGGGGTGCGGATCCGCGTGGCGGAGGGGGACCGGGTGTCGGCCGGCGACCAGCTCACGGAGGGGCCCATCAATCCCCACGACATCCTGCGGATCAAGGGGCTGGCCGCGGTGCAGTCCTACCTCGTGCAGGAGATCCAGAGCGTGTACAGGTCCCAGGGCGTCGACATCAACGACAAGCACATCGAGATCATCGTCCGGCAGATGCTGCGGCGCGTGAAGGTGGAGGAACCCGGCGACACGGAGTTCCTCCCTGGGGAGCTCGTCGACGTGTTCATGCTGGAGGAGGAGAACGCCCGCGCCATGGCCCAGGGGAGGGAGCCGGCCACGGCCCGGCCCGTCCTCCTCGGCATCACCAAGGCCTCCCTGGCCACGGAGAGCTTCCTCTCCGCCGCGAGCTTCCAGGAGACGGCCCGGGTCCTCACCGACGCCGCCACCAAGGGCAAGGTGGACCCGCTGCTCGGCCTGAAGGAGAACGTCATCATCGGGAAGCTCATCCCGGCCGGGACCGGGATGAGCCGGTACCGCCAGCTCAAGATCGGGGTGGAGGGGCTGGGGTAGAGGGGCGGCCGGGCCCCCTTCGGGGAGGCCTCCGGACCGCAGGGGCAGCGGCCCTGACCGGTTGACACCGGGCAGGGCCGCTGCTATATTACGGGGGTCGAGTGGCCGTGGACGTGGAGCGTCTGAAGGCAGCCCCAGCCCGGGCGGTCGGGACGAACCAGACGGCGAAGGCCATCGCCCGGGGGCGCGCCCGGGTGGTCTTCGTCGCCCAGGACGCCGATCGACGGATCACCGAGCCTGTCCTCCGGGCTGCCCGGGAGCGGGGGCTCGAGGTGGTCGAGGTCTCGACCATGGAGGCCCTCGGTCGGGCCTGCGGGATCTCGGTCGGGGCCGCGGCCGCGGCCATCCTCGACGAGTAGGCGGGTAGCGCGCCGCGGGCCCGTCAACTCCACTCGGGGCCCGGTGGGCGGTCGCACCGGCGACCGCGCAGGCCTTTCCAATGCGCCGCAGGGTGCCACCTGGGCACCGCGTATGGCGCATGCCTAACCGCACACAGGTGAGCGTGCGATAACCCGGCCGGACACGTGGCCGCAGGCATCGCTCTTCCGTCCCGGGGCGGAAAGGTGCCGCTCCCGGGCGTGGTGCGCGCTGGGCGGAGGGCCCACCGGGGGGATGCGGCGGCGAGAAGGCGGAGGTGAAGCGTGCCGACGATCAACCAGCTCGTGCGAGAGCCGCGCAGGATGGAGCGGGCGAAGAGCAAGTCGCCGGCCCTGCAGGGGTGCCCCCAGAAGCGGGGGGTCTGCATCCAGGTGAAGACCACCACCCCCAAGAAGCCCAACTCGGCGCTGCGGAAGATCGCCCGGGTGCGCCTAACGAACGGGATGGAGGTGACCGCCTACATCCCCGGGATCGGGCACAACCTGCAGGAGCACTCGGTCGTCCTCATCCGCGGCGGGCGGGTGAAGGACCTGCCGGGCATCCGGTACCACATCATCCGGGGGACGCTGGATGCGGCGGGGGTCCAGGACCGGCGGCGGGGCCGCTCCAAGTACGGGGCCAAGCGGCCCAAGGCGGCGGGGGCGGCCTGATGCCCAGGAAAGGGCCCGTCCCGCGACGCGTGATCCCGCCCGACACCGTGTACGGGAGCGAGATGGTCGCACGCCTCATCAACAAGGTGATGACCCGGGGCAAGAAGAGCCTGGCCGAGCGCATCGTGTACGGGGCGCTGGACCTGGTGCGGGAGAAGTCGGGGAAGGACCCGGTGAAGGTGCTGGAGCAGGCCCTCCACAACGTCATGCCGGTCCTGGAGGTGCGGCCGCGCCGCGTCGGCGGGGCTACCTACCAGGTGCCGGTAGAGGTCCGGCCGGAGCGGCGGGTCTCGCTGGGGATGCGGTGGCTGGTGCAGTACGCCCGGCAGCGGGCGGGGAAGACGATGCTGGAGAAGCTGGCGGCGGAGATCCTGGACGCCAGCAACAACACCGGGGCCGCGGTGAAGCGCCGGGAGGACACGCACAAGATGGCGGAAGCGAACAAGGCCTTCGCCCACTACCGCTGGTAGCGGGGGGCCGCGCCCAGCGCGCGGTCGGTCGGACCGCCGTCCGGGGAGCGGGACCCGAGGAGGATTCATGGCAACGCAACTGGAGACGACACGAGGGAGTATGACGAACGGCCGGTCACTGGCACACATTCGAAACATCGGGATCGTCGCCCACATCGACGCGGGGAAGACGACCACCACCGAGCGGATCCTGTTCTACACGGGGAGGACGCACCGGCTCGGCGAGGTCGACGAAGGGTCGGCGACGATGGACTGGATGGTGCAGGAGCGGGAGCGGGGCATCACCATCACCTCCGCTGCCACCACCTGCCAGTGGCGGGGCCACAGCATCAATATCATCGACACGCCGGGCCACGTGGACTTCACGGCCGAGGTGGAGCGCTCCCTCCGGGTGCTGGACGGGGCGGTCGTCATCCTCAGCGCCGTGGAGGGCGTCCAGCCCCAGTCCGAGACCGTGTGGCGCCAGGCCGACCGGTACGGCGTGCCGCGGATCGTGTTCATTAATAAGATGGACCGGACGGGCGCCGACTTCTTCCGGACGGTGGAGATGGTGCGCGAGCGCCTGGGGGCGGTGCCGGTCCCGGTGCAGCTGCCCGTGGGGGTCGAGGATGCCTTCGAGGGCGTCGTCGACCTGATCCGGATGAGGTCCATCATCTACACGGACGACCTCGGGACCCGCAGCGACCAGGTGGACATTCCCGAGTCCCTGCGGGGGGTGGCCCAGGAGTACAGGGAGAAGCTCCTGGAGGCGGCGGCCGAGCTGGACGACCAGGTCATGGAGAAGTACCTGGAGGGCCAGCCGATCGCCGAGGAGGAAATCGTCCGGGCGCTCCGCCGGGGGACCATCGCGGCGCGCATCGTCCCCGTCCTGTGCGGGGCGGCCTTCCGGAACAAGGGGGTCCAGCCCCTCCTGGACGCCGTCGTCGACTACCTGCCCTCCCCGCTCGACATCCCCCCCGTGGAAGGACAGAACCCCAAGACCGGCGCGACGGAGCAGAGGCCGGCCGACCCGCTGGCGCCCTTCTGCGCGCTCGCCTTCAAGATCGTCACCGACCCCTACGTGGGGAAGCTGACCTATTTCCGCGTGTACTCCGGCCGACTCGAGGCGGGGTCCTACGTGTACAACGCGACGCGGGGCGTACGCGAGCGCCTGAGCCGCATCCTGCGCATGCACGCGAACCACCGGGAGGACATCCCCGAGGCCGCCGCGGGGGACGTGGTGGCGGCCGTGGGCCTCCGCGTGACGACCACGGGGGACACCCTCTGCGACGAGGCGCACCCCATCGTGCTGGAGTCCATCAAGTTCCCCGAGCCGGTCATCGCGGTGGCGGTGGAGCCCAAGACGAAGGCGGACGAGGAACGTCTCAGCGCGGCCCTGGCGAAGCTGGCCGAGGAGGACCCCACCTTCAAGGTCCGGTTCGATCCGGAGACCGCCCAGACGATCATCTCCGGCATGGGCGAGCTCCACCTGGAGATCATCACCGACCGCCTGGTGCGGGAGTTCAAGGTGGAGGCGAACGTGGGGCGCCCCCAGGTGGCCTACCGGGAGACCATCCGGAGGGCCGCCCGGGCCGAGGGCCGGTACATCCGCCAGACGGGCGGGCGGGGCCAGTACGGGCACGTGGTCCTGGAGCTGGAGCCGCTCCCCCGCGGGACCGGGATCGAGTTCGTCGACAAGATCACGGGGGGCCGGATCCCGCGCGAGTTCATCCCCGCCGTGGAGGCGGGCGTCCGGGAGGCGGCCGACACGGGCGTGCTGGCGGGGTATCCGGTCGTGGACGTCCGCGCGACGCTCCTCGACGGGTCCTACCACGAGGTCGACTCCTCGGAGATGGCCTTCAAGATCGCCGGGTCCTTGGCCTTCAAGAGCGCGGCCCGGGACGGCTCGCCGGTGCTCCTGGAGCCCATCATGAGCGTCGAGGTCGTCACCCCCGAGAGCTACATGGGGGACGTGATCGCCGACCTGAGCGCCCGGCGGGGCCGGATCGTGGCCCTGGAGCAGCGGGGCCCGCTCCGGGCCATCCGGGCGGAGGTGCCCCTCGCCGAGATGTTCGGATACGCGACGAGCCTCCGGTCCAACACGCAGGGTCGGGGAACGTACACCATGGAGTTCCTGAGGTACGAGGAGGTCCCCGCGAACATCGCTGAGACGCTCGTCGCCAAGGCGGGGGTGGGTAGCGGGAGGGCGTAGGGGCGTCCGCCGGGGAGGGGAGACCCCGGCGGGCGGGCGCGGAGACTGGGGGAGAGCAGGAGGCGGATTCCGATGGCGAAGCCGAAGTTTGAGCGGACGAAGCCCCATGTGAACGTGGGGACGATCGGGCACATTGATCATGGGAAGACGACGCTGACGGCGGCGATCACGTACACGCTGGCGGGAGTAGGGGTGACGCAGCCGAAGGGGTTTTACGAGATTGACAATGCGCCGGAGGAGAAGGAGCGGGGGATCACGATCAACATCAGTCACGTGGAGTACGAGTCGCCGAAGCGGCACTATGCGCACGTCGACTGTCCGGGGCATGCGGACTACATCAAGAACATGATCACGGGGGCGGCGCAGATGGACGGGGCGATTCTGGTGGTGAGCGCCGCGGACGGGCCGATGCCGCAGACGCGGGAGCATGTGCTGCTGGCGCGGCAGGTGAACGTGCCGTACATTGTGGTGTTTTTGAACAAGGTGGACATGGTCGAGGACCCGGAGCTGTTGGATCTGGTGGAGGTGGAGGTTCGGGAGCTCCTGACGCGGTACGGGTTTCCGGGGGATGAGGTCCCGGTGGTACGGGGGAGTGCGCTGCGGGCGCTGGAGGTGTTGGAGAAGCAGCCGGGGCTGGGGCGGGGGCAGAACCCGTGGGTGGACAAGATCTGGGAGCTAGTGGACGCGGTGGACACGTACGTTCCGACGCCGGTACGGGAAGTAGACAAGCCGTTTTTGATGAGCATTGAGGACATTTTCACGATCACGGGGCGGGGGACGGTCGCGACGGGGCGGGTGGAGCGGGGGCGGTTACGGCTGGGGGAGGAAGTGGAGATCGTGGGGTTACGGCCGCAGCCGAAGCGGACGGTGGCGACGGGGATTGAGATGTTTCGGAAGGTGCTCGACGAAGCGGTGGCGGGGGACAACATTGGGGTGCTGCTGCGGGGGGTTGAGCGGGACGAAGTGGAGCGGGGGATGGTGCTGGCGAAGCCGGGGACGATCCAGCCGCACACGCGGTTTCAGGCGGAGGTGTACGTGCTGACGAAGGAGGAGGGGGGGCGGCACACGCCGTTTTTCAGCGGGTACCGGCCGCAGTTTTACTTTCGGACGACGGACGTGACGGGGGACATCAAGCTCCCGGAGGGGGTTGAGATGGTGATGCCGGGGGACAATGTGACGATCGAGGCGGCGCTGATCACGCCGGTGGCGCTGGAGGAGGGGCAGCGGTTTGCGATCCGGGAGGGGGGCCGGACGGTCGGGGCGGGGGTGGTGAGCAAGATCCTTGAGTAGGAGCCGGACCCGCCGGCGCACGCGGTGGGGGAGGGACAAAGGAGCGAGGCATGGCACAGAAGATCCGCATTAAGCTCAAGGCCTACGACCACCGGGTGCTGGACCAGTCCGCGGAGAAGATCGTGGACACGGTCCGGCGCACCGGGGCGCGCATTTCGGGGCCGGTCCCGCTCCCGACGGACCGGAGCGTGTACTGTGTCATCCGCTCCCCCCACATCGACAAGGAGTCCATGGAGCACTTCGAGATCCGGACCCACAAGCGCCTCATCGACATCCTCGAGCCGACGCCCAAGACCGTGGACGCCTTGATGCACCTCGACCTGCCGGCCGGCGTGGACATCGAGATCAAGCTCTAGGGGGCGCACGGGGTGAGCGAGGAGATGCCTGCCATTCTGGGCCGGAAGCTGGGGATGACCCAGGTCTTCGACGCGGCCGGCAACCTCGTGCCGGTGACGGTCGTCGAGGCGGGCCCCTGCGTCGTCGTGGGGGTGCGGACGCCCGACCGGGAAGGGTACGCGGCGGTCCAGCTGGGGTTCGAGCCGCTGGCCGAGCGGCGCACGAGCAAGCCCCTGCGGGGCGTGTTCGCCAAGAAGGGCCTGCCTCCCATGCGCATCATCCGGGAGGTCCGCCTGGCGCCGGGGGAGGCCTACGAGGTGGGGCAGCAGGTCCGCGTGGATGTATTCGCCGGCGGGGACAGGGTGCACGTGACCGGCATCAGCAAGGGGAAGGGGTTTGCGGGCGCCATGAAGCGCCACCACTTCGGCGGCCAGCGGGACTCGCACGGCGTGAGCCTGATGCACAGGGCGGTGGGGAGTATCGGATCCAGCGACGTCGGGCGGGTCTGGAAGGGTAAGCGGATGCCCGGCCGCATGGGCGGGCAGCGGACGACGGTGAGGGGACTGCAGGTGGTCGCCGTGGACGCCGAGCGCAACGTCCTGCTCATCAAGGGCGCGGTGCCCGGGGGGCGGGGGGCCCTCCTCCTGGTCCGCCGGGCGCAGGAGGTGCGGGCATGAGCGTGGCCGCTCCGGTGTACGACGGCCGCGGGCAGGCCGTGGGCCAGGTGGAGCTGCCCCCGGCGGTGTTCGGCCTCCGGCCGCACACGGCGGTCCTCCACGAGGCCCTCACCTGGCAGCTGGCCTCCCGGCGGCGGGGGACGCACGCGACGCGGACCCGGGGCATGGTGGCCCGGAGCACGCGCAAGCTGTACCGGCAGAAGGGGACCGGCCGCGCCCGCCACGGGAGCCGGGGGGCTCCCATCTTCGTGGGCGGCGGGGTGGTGTTCGGGCCGCGGCCCCGCAGTTACGCGTACCCCCTGCCCAAGAAGGTGAGGAGGCTGGCCGTCCGGTCGGCCCTCTCGGCGCGGGCGGCGGAGGGGCGGGTCGCCGTCCTCGACTCCCTGCCCCTCTCCGAGCCCAAGACCCGGGTCCTCGACGGGTTCCTCCGGTCCCTGGGCGTAGAGGGCCGCCTGCTCCTCGTCGTGGCCTCGCCGGACCCCGCGGTGGTCCGGGCGGCCGCCAACCTCCCCGGAGTGCAGGTCGTGACGGCAGCGTGCCTCAACGTCCACGACATCCTGAGGAGCGACCGGCTCCTGATCACCCGGGAGGCGTTGGACCGGATCGTGGAGGTGCTGGCGCCATGACCGATCCGCGAGAGGTCATCCGGAGGCCGATCGTCACCGAGAAGAGCATGCGTCTCACGGCGCTCAACAAGTACACCTTCGAGGTGGACCGGCGCGCCCCGAAGCCTGTGATCCGCGACGCCGTGGAGAAGCTGTTCCACGTGCGGGTGACCAAGGTGAACGTCATCAAGATCCCGGGCCGGCTCCGTCGGCGCGGGCAGCACACCTACCGGGAATCCGGGCTCCGCAAGGCCGTGGTGACCGTGGCGCCCGGTGACAAGATCGATCTCGAGGCCCTCACCTAGGAAGGGCCGCGCCGAGCCGATCGGCGGAGGACGCCTATGGGAATCAAGAAGTTCAAGCCCACGACCCCGGGACGGCGGTTCATGACGGTCTCCACCTTCGAGGAGATCACCAAGACCGAGCCGGAGCGGAGCCTCCTCCTGCCGCTCCCGAAGCGGGCGGGCAGGAACGCCCAGGGCCGGATCACGGTCCGCCACAGGGGAGGAGGCCACAAGCGGCTCTACCGCCTCATCGACTTCAAGCGGGACAAGGACGGGATCCCCGCGCGGGTCGCCGGGATCGAGTACGACCCCAACCGGTCCGCCCGGATCGCCCTCCTCCACTACGCCGACGGGGAGAAGCGCTACATCCTGGCGCCGGTGGGGCTCAACGTGGGGGATATCGTGACCTCCGGGCCCGACGCCGAGGTGCGCCCCGGAAACGCCCTCCCCCTCCGGGCGATCCCGGTGGGGACGGTCGTCCACAACGTGGAGCTCCAGGTGGGGCGGGGGGGCCAGCTGGCGCGGAGCGCGGGGGCGGCCGCGCAGGTGATGGCCAAGGAGGGCGACTACGCCCACATCCGGCTGCCCTCGGGCGAGGTGCGGAAGGTCCACCTGGACTGCCGGGCCACCGTCGGGCAGGTGGGCAACCTCGAGCACGAGACGATCAGCCTGGGCAAGGCCGGCCGGTCGCGCTGGCTGGGCCGGCGACCGGCGGTGCGCGGGGTGGCCATGGATCCCTCAAGCCACCCCCACGGCGGGGGGGAGGGCCGGTCCCCGATCGGCATGCCCGGGCCCGTGAGCCCGTGGGGTAAGCCGACCCTGGGGTACAAGACGCGCAAGGCCAAGCCCAGCGACAAGTTCATCATCAAGCGGAGAGACTGACGGTGGGAACGCACGCCAAGAGGGGGTCGAGTCCATGGGACGCTCGCTGAAGAAAGGCCCCTTTGTCGACCGTCACCTCCTCGAGAAGGTCCAGGCCCTGAACAGGACGCGGGAGCGCCGGGTGATCCGGACGTGGTCCCGGCGGTCGACGATCGTGCCGGAGATGGTCGGGCACACGATCGCCGTCTACGACGGGCGGAAGCACGTGCCCGTCTACATCACGGAGAACATGGTCGGCCACAAGCTCGGGGAGTTTGCGCCCACGCGGACCTTCCGCGGGCACGGGGCCCGGGGCGAGAAGGCTCCCGCCCGCCCCGCCCCGCGGGCGCCGGTGGCGCCGACGCCGTCGTAGCGAGGGGGCGAGGGAAGCGTGCTGGAGGCGAAGGCGGTGGCCCGCTACGTGCGCATCGCACCGCGCAAGGTGCGGCCCGTGGTGGACCTCATCCGGGGGAAGTCGGTGGAGGAGGCCCTTGCGGTCCTGCGGTTCACGCCGGACCGCGCGGCGCGCGTGGTGGCCAAGGTCGTCCAGTCGGCGGCCGCCAACGCGGAGCACAACCTGGAGCTGCCCCGGGACAGCCTGCGGGTGGCCCGGGCCTACGTGGACCACGGGCCCACGATGCGGCGACTTCAGCCGCGCGCCCGCGGGCGGGCCGACATCATCCGGCGGCGCAGTAGTCACATCACCGTGATCGTCGCGGGCGAAGAGTAAAGGGGGAATCCGGTGGGCCAGAAGATCCATCCGATCGGGCTCCGGCTGGGGATCATCAAGGACTGGGAGTCCAAGTGGTATGCGGAGAAGAACTTCGCCGACCTCATCCAGGAGGACCAGGCCATCCGCCGGTACATCAAGGGCAAGCTGGCCCGGGCCGGCATCGCCCGCGTGGAGATCGAGCGGGCCGCGAACCGGGTGCGGATCACCATGCACTCGGCGCGCCCCGGGATCATCATCGGGCGCGGCGGCACGGGCATCGACGCCCTGAAGAAAGAGCTGGAGGCGATGACGGGCAAGCAGATCCAGCTGAACGTCCAGGAGATCCGCCGCCCGGAGCTGGAGGCCACGCTGGTCGCCCAGAACGTCGCGAGCCAGCTGGAGCGCCGGGTGGCCTACCGGCGGGCCATGAAGCAGGCGGTGGCCCGGAGCCTGCGGGCGGGGGCGAAGGGGATCCGCATCGCCTGCAGCGGCCGGCTGGCCGGCGCCGAGATCGCCCGGTACGAGTGGTACCGCGAGGGGCGCGTGCCCCTCCAGACGCTCCGGGCGGACATCGACTTCGGGGTGGCCGAGGCCCTGACCACCTACGGCCGGATCGGGGTCAAGGCGTGGATCTACCGGGGGGACGTCCTGCCCGAGCGCCGCCGCCCCGGGGAGCTGCGGGCGCGCCCCGGGGAGACCGTCGTGGTGCCGTCGCGGATGCCCCGCGTGACGATCCAGAGGAGGCAGGAGACCCATGTTGATGCCCAAGAGGGTGAAGTACCGTAAGGCCCAGCGGGGGCGGATGCGCGGCGAGGCCCACCGGGGGAACTTCGTGGCCTTCGGCGAGTACGGGCTCCAGGCCCTGGACCGGGCGTGGGTGACGAGCCAGCAACTGGAGGCCGCCCGGCGGGCCATCACCCGCTTCATCAAGCGCGGCGGGAAGCTGTGGATCCGCGTGTTCCCGGACAAGCCGGTGACCAAGAAGCCCGCCGAGACCCGGATGGGCAGCGGCAAGGGGAACCCCGAGCTGTGGGTCGCCGTCGTGCGCCCGGGCCGGATCCTGTTCGAGCTGGGAGGCGTGAGCGAGGCGGTGGCCCGTGAGGCCATGACCCTGGCCGGCCACAAGCTCCCCATCGCCACGCGCTTCGTCCAGCGCGAGGACGTCTACGAGGCCGCCGGCAAGGCGGAGGCTGCCCAGGCATGAAGGGGCCGTCGATCCGTGAGCTCCCTGACGCGGAGCTTGCGAAGCGCCTTCAGGACGCGCGCCAGGAGCTGTTCTCGCTGCGGCTCCAGCGGGCCTCGGGGAAGCTGACCAACCCCGCCCGGGTGGTCGCGGTCCGCCAGACGATCGCGCGCATCCTGACGGTGATGAGAGAGCGGCAGAGAGGGGAGCGCCGGTGATGGACGTGGCCGTGGAGAGGTCCCGACACCCGGGGATGCGGAAGACCCGGATCGGGCGGGTCGTGAGCGACAAGATGCAGAAGACCGTGGTCGTCGAGGTCACCACCACGGGCCGGCACCCCCTCTACAAGAAGGTGGTGCGGCGGACGCGGCGGTTCAAGGCGCACGACGAGCACGGGGAGGCGCACGTGGGGGACACCGTGCTCATCATGGAGACCCGGCCGCTCAGCAGGGAGAAGCGGTGGCGGGTGGTCCGGGTCCTGGAGCGGGCTCGGTAGGCACGGAGGGCGTCGATGATCCAGAACTACACCCGGCTCAAGGTGGCGGACAACACGGGCGCGCGGGAGATCATGTGCATCCGCGTGTACGGGGGGTCCACGCGCCGGTACGCCGGCGTGGGGGACGTCATCGTGGCGACGGTCAAGCAGGCCATTCCCAACAGCCCCATCAAGAAGGGCGAGGTGGTCCGCGCGGTCGTCGTCCGGACCCGGCGTCCCACCCGGCGCCCCGACGGGTCGACGATCCGCTTCGACGACAACGCGGCGGTCCTGATCTCCGACCAGCAGAACCCCCGGGGGACGCGGATCTTCGGGCCGGTGGCGCGGGAGCTCCGTGAGAAGGGGTTCATGAAGATCATCTCCCTGGCGCCGGAGGTGCTGTGACCGTGGCGGTCCCCGCGATGAAGCTGCACGTGAAGCGAGGCGACACCGTCGAGGTCCTCCACGGCAAGTACCGGGGGAAGCGCGGCAAGGTGTTGCGCGTGCTGCCCAAGCAGGGGCGGATCATCGTGGAAGGGGTCATGGTGGTCAAGCGCCACACGAAGCCCAACGAGAAGCTCCCGACCGGCGGCATCGTCGAGAAAGAGCTCCCCATCCCGGCCAGCAAGGTCATGGTGGTGTGCACCCGGTGTGGACGCCGGGCGCGGGTCGGCCACCACGTGCTGGAGGACGGGACCAAGGTGCGGGTGTGCCGACGCTGCGGGGAGTTCATCGACAAGACGTAGGAGGTCCGGAGGCGGACGGTCATGTCACGGCTACGCGAACGGTACAAGACGGAGGTCGTCCCCCGGCTGCGGGCGCGGTTCGGCTACCGCAACGTCATGCAGGTGCCCCGGGTCGAGAAGGTGGTCATCAACATGCGGGTGGCGGACGCCCTCCAGGACCAGCGGCACCTGGACAAGGCGGTGGAGCAGCTCATGCTCATCAGCGGCCAGCGGCCGGTGGTCACCCGCGCCCGGCGGTCCATCGCGGCCTTCAAGCTGCGGGCGGGCAACCCCATCGGGTGCAAGGTGACGCTCCGGGGGGAGAGGATGTACGAGTTCCTCGATAAGCTCTTCAACGTCGCCCTGCCGCGGATCAAGGACTTCAAGGGGCTGTCCATCCGGTCCTGCGACGGGCGGGGGAACCTCAACATCGGGGTCCGGGAACAGCTCATCTTCCCGGAGATCGACTACGACAAGATCGACAAGATCCGGGGGATGGACATCACCATCGTGACGACGGCGCGGACCGACGAGGAGGCCGCCGAGCTCCTCGCCGCCCTCGGGGCTCCGATCCGCGAGGTGTCCGTCGTCGGGGGGGCTGCGTAGCGATGGCCAAGAAGGCGATGCTGGAGAAGTGGAAGCGACCGCCCAAGTTCAAGGTGCGGCGGTACAGCCGGTGCCGGTCCTGCGGCCGCCCGCGCGCGGTCTTCCGGAAATTCGGCCTGTGCCGGATCTGCCTGCGGACGCTGGCGCACCGGGGGGAGATCCCGGGCCTCGTCAAGGCCAGCTGGTGAGGTGTGTGGGGTGGGTGTGATCACCGATCCGATTGCCGACATGCTGACCCGCATCCGGAACGCCCTCAGCGCCCGGCACGACACCGTGGAGGTCCCGTCGTCGCGCCTCAAGCTGGAGATCGTGAAGATCCTCAAGGCTGAGGGGTTCATCGCGGACTACGAGGTGGACAAGAAGGTGCCCCCTACGATCCGCATCCGGCTGCGCTACGACGACCGGAAGCGGGGCGTCATCACGGGGCTCCAGCGGGTGAGCCGGCCGGGGCTGCGGATCTACGCCCGGCGCGCCGAGATCCCGCGCGTGCGGGGCGGGCTGGGCATTGCCATCCTCTCCACGTCGCGCGGCGTGATGACGGACCGCGAGGCCCGGAGGGCCGGGGTGGGGGGCGAGGTCCTCTGCTATGTGTGGTGACCGCCCGGGCGCGCACGGCGGGGACGGGAGGAGGGAGCGTCGATGTCACGGGTAGGGAGGATGCCCATTCCGATCCCTGCCGGCGTGCAGGTGGAGGTGGACGACGGGCACGTCCGCGTGTCGGGTCCCAAGGGCGCGCTGGAGCGGTCCGTCCACCCGTCGATCCAGGTCGCCCTGGAGGACGGGCGGGTGGTGGTGAGGAGGCAGAGCGACGACCGCTACCACCGGGCCCTCCACGGGCTCACGCGGGCCCTCATCGCGAACATGGTGGAGGGCGTCACCCGGGGGTACCAGGTGGAGCTGGAGATCCACGGGGTGGGCTACCGGGCGCAGAAGCAGGGCCAGCGCCTGGCCCTCCAGCTGGGGTTCTCGCACCCCGTGGAGATCACGCCCCCGCCGGGGATCACCCTCGACGCCCCGGCGCCCAACCGGATCGTCGTGAGCGGGATCGACAAGGAGCTCGTCGGGCAGGTGGCCGCCAAGATCCGGGCCCTCCGCGAGCCGGATCCCTACAAGGGCAAGGGCATCCGGTACGCGGGCGAGCAGGTGCGGCGCAAGGCGGGTAAGGCCGGCAAGGCTGCCGCCGGCAGCAAGGGGTAGGCGATGTACATGCTCAAACGGGAGGACCGGAACCTCAGGCGCCAGCGGCGTCACCTCCGGGTCCGCCAGAAGGTCCGCGGCACGCCGGAGCGGCCGCGGCTGTGCGTGTTCCGCAGCCTCGCCCACATCTACGCCCAGGTGATCGACGACGAGGCGGGGCGCACCCTGGCCGCCGCGTCCACCCTGGACCCGGAGATCCGCGAGCAGGCCGCGGCGGTGAAGAAGACCGACGCGGGCAAGCTCGTGGGCCAGCTCATCGCGCGCCGGGCCCTGGAGCGGGGCATCCGCCGGGTGGTCTTCGACCGGGGAGGGTACCGGTACCACGGCCGCGTCCGGGCGCTGGCCGAGGGGGCCCGGGAGGGCGGGCTGGAGTTCTAGGGGCGGGACGGCGTCGGTGACCCGGGCCCCGAGGGCGCCCGGGAGAGTGTCGAGGAGGCGCGCATGGCGCGGAAGAAGCGCAAGAAGAAGGGGAAGGCGAAGGTCGAGAGCTTCCCGGTCCACAAGCCGGCCGGGCTGGAGTACCTCCACCGGCGGGTGAGCGCGGACTCGGTGAACCTGACCGTGGAGAAGGCCGTGTGGATCAACCGGGTCGCCAAGGTGACAAAGGGGGCCAAGCGCTTCAACTTCAGCGCCCTCGTGGTGGTGGGAGACGAGCACGGCCACGTGGGCGTGGGCCTGGGGAAGGCCGCGGAGGTGCCGGACGCCATCCGCAAGGGGACGGAGGACGCCAAGAAGAACCTCATGCGCGTCCCCCTGGCGGGCACGACGGTCCCCCACGAGATCACCGTGAAGTACGGGGCGGCCCAGGTCCTCATCAAGCCGGCCTCCCCCGGCACGGGCGTCATCGCGGGCGGGCCCGTGCGGGCGGTCCTGGAGGCGGCGGGCGTGCGCGACGTGCTCACCAAGTCCCTCCGGAGCAACAACCCCATCAACCTGGCCCGGGCCACCCTCAAGGGGCTCCTGGAGATGCGCACGCCCGAGGAGGTGGCGGAGGTCCGGCGGAAGAGCGTGCAGGAACTCCTGGGTCCAAGGGGTGCCCAATGGCAGACCGCGTAGAACCCCGGCGCGTCCGCGTCACGCTCCGGCGGAGCCTCATCGGCTACCCGGAGGACCAGCGGAGGACGGCGTGGGCCCTGGGCCTCCGGCGGGTGGGGACGAGCCGCGTCCACGCGCTCACCCCCTCGCTCGAGGGGGCCGTGAGGAAGATTCGGCACCTGGTGAGCGTTACCGAGGTGGACGAAGATGATCGGGATCGCTAGCCTCAGACCCGCCCGCGGCTCCCGCCGGCCCAAGCGCCGGGTGGGGCGGGGGCATGCCTCGGGGTCGGGGAACACGGCGGGCCGGGGCCACAAGGGACAGAAGGCGCGCAGCGGGGGCCATGTCCGCCCGGGCTTCGAGGGGGGCCAGCTCCCCCTCGTCAAGCGCGTGCCCTACCGGCGGGGCGTCCGGGGAGCCGGGAGCAACATGGTCGGGGGTCCTCCGAGGCCCCCGATGGACGAGGTGAACGTCGGCCGGCTGGCGGCCTTCCCGCCGGGGAGCGAGGTGACCCCGGAGCTGCTCCGGGAGGCGGGGCTGATCCGGGGGGAGAAGGTAAAGGTGCTGGGCCAGGGGGAGCTCCTCCACCCCCTCGTGGTCAAGGCGCACGCCTTCAGCAAGGGTGCCCGGGCGCGCATCGAGGCGGCCGGCGGCCGGGCGGAGGTGATCACGTGATCCCGGGGCTCGCCAACATCCTCCGGATCCCGGACCTCCGGCGGAAGTTCCTGTTCACGCTGGGGATGCTGGCCCTCTTCCGGCTGGGGTCCCACATCCCCGTCCCGGGGGTGGACGTGGCCCGGCTCCAGGCTCTCTTCTCCCAGCAGGGATCGGTGTTCGGCTTCATCGACCTGTTTGTGGGCGGCGCCCTCTCCCGGTTCGCCCTCTTCGCGCTGGGGGTCTTCCCCTACATCACCGCCTCCATCATCATGAGCCTCCTGGAAGTGGTCTTCCCCCGCCTGAAGGAGATCCACCGGGAGGAAGGCGAGGCGGGGCGCCGCCGGATCGGCCAGTACACCCTGTACCTCTCGGTGGTCCTCGCCGTCATCCAGGCCGTCGGCCAGACGATCCTCATCCGGAACCTCGGCGCCCTGGCCGACCCGAGGCCCCTCGTGCTGGGCGAGATCGTCGCCACCCTGGTGGCCGGCACGATGGTCCTGACGTGGATGGGCTCCATCATGACCGAGTACGGGATCGGCAACGGGGTGTCCCTCATCATCTTCGCCGGCATCGTGGCACGCCTCCCCAACCAGATGGCGCAGACCATCGGCTTGGTGCGGGTGGGCGAGGCCTCGGTCCTGCGGGCCCTGGCCGACGTGCTCATGATCCTCATCAGCATCGTCGCCGTGGTCGTGGTGACGCAGGCGGCGCGGAAGATCCCCGTGCAGTACGCCAAGCGGATCGTGGGGCGCCGCATGGTGGGGGGGCAGACGACCTACCTGCCCATCCGGATCGCCTCGGCCGGCGTGATCCCCATCATCTTTGCCATCTCCGTGATGCAGTTCCCGTCCACGATCGCCCAGTTTTCGCGCCTGACCTGGCTGCAGCGGCTCGGGGCCTACCTGAGCCTCAATACGGCCCTCGGGGGGATCCTGTACTTTGTCCTCATCATCGCCTTCACCTACTTCTACACCGCCGTCAGCTTTGACCCCGACGACGTGGCCGACAACATCAAGAAGTACGGCGGGTTCATCCCGGGGATCCGGCCCGGGCGGCCGACCAGCGAGTACCTCACACGGATCCTGGAGCGGCTGACGCTGGTGGGGGCGCTGTTCCTCGGCCTCATCGCCGTCGGGCCCATCTTCCTGGCGCGGTTCACGGGCCAGCTGACCCTCTACCTGACGGGGACGTCCCTCCTCATCGTCGTCGGGGTCGCCCTCGAGACCATGAAGCAGATCGAGGCCTACGTCCTGATGCGGCACTACGAGGGCTTCATGAAGTGACGGGTCCTCTATGCGGCTGATCTTCATGGGCCCGCCAGGGGCCGGGAAGGGAACCCAGGCGGAGATCTTCCGGACGCGCCATGGGCTGCCGCACATTTCGACGGGGGACATGTTTCGAGAGGCCGTGCGGGCGGGCACGGACCTGGGACGCAGGGCCCAGGAGTACCTGAGGAGGGGGGATCTCGTGCCCGACGCCATCGTCCAGGAGATGGTCGAGGCCCGGCTGTCGGAGCCCGACTGCCGGGACGGGTTCATCCTGGACGGCTACCCGCGCACGCTGCCGCAGGCCGCAGCCCTGGACCGCTTCCTCGGGACGTCGGGCCACCGCCTCGACGCGGTGGTCTTCTTTGAGATCCGTGACGAGGTCCTCCTCCGCAGGCTGACGGGCCGCCGCGTCTGCCCGGTCTGCGGGGCCAACTACCACGTGGACTACAAGCCGCCGAGGGTGGAGGGCCGGTGCGACCTGGACGGCGCGGAGCTCGTGCAGCGCATCGACGACGCCCCCGAGACCGTCCGGCACCGCCTGGAGGTGTTCCGGCAGTGGACGGCGCCCCTCGTGGAGTACTACGAGGTCCGGCGCCTCTTCCTCCGGGTGGACGCGGAGAGGCCGGTGGACGAGGTGTACGAGCGGATCCGGGAGTTCGTCCACTCGCGGGTGAGCAGGGCACCTCTGGGAGGGTGACGCCGCCGTGATCGCCCTGAAGTCTCCCGCAGAACTCGCGGCCATGCGCCGCGCCTGCCGGGTAGCGGCTCGGGCCCTCGCTGCCGTGGCGGCGGCGGTGCAGCCCGGGGTCACGACCCGGGAGCTGGACCGGATCGCCGAGGACAGCATCCGCGCCCAGGGGGCCGTGCCCTCCTTTCTGGGCTACCGGGGGTACCCGGCCAGCCTGTGCGTGTCTGTGGACGACGAGGTCGTCCACGGCATCCCGGGCCGGCGGCGGCTCCGGGAGGGCCAGATCGTGAGCCTCGACCTAGGCGCCCTCGTCGACGGGTTTCACGGGGACATCGCCGTGACGGTGCCGGTGGGGACCGTCTCGCCGGAGCTCATGGCCCTCGTGCGCGTCACCGCCGAGGCCCTGGAGCGGGGCATCCGGGCCGTGCGCCCGGGCCGGCACCTGGAGGAGGTCAGCGCGGCCATCCAGCGGTACGTGGAGAAGCACGGCTACTCGGTCGTGCGGGACTTTGCCGGCCACGGGGTGGGGCGGGCCCTCCACGAGGACCCGCAGGTCCCCAACTTCGTGGAGCGGCGGAACGGGGGGCGGGTGCTGCTCCGGCCGGGGATGACGCTCGCCATCGAGCCCATGGTGAACATGGGGACCCCGGAGGTGGTGGTGGATCCGGACGGGTGGACGGTCCGGACGAAGGACGGGAAGCCCTCGGCCCACTTCGAACACACGGTGGCGGTGACCGAGGACGGGGTGGAAGTATTGACTAGACTTCCCGAGGATGTCCCGGTATAATAATCAATCGTTCGCCTCGAGACCCGAAGAGGTGGTGGGCCGCGTGGCGACCTCCCGGGCGGGCCGCGACGCCGGGACCGTCTACCTCATCGTGGGGACGGCGGGACGGCAGGCGGTGCTGGTCGCGGACGGGAGGCGGCGCGGCGTGGCGAATCCCAAGCGCAAGAACCTCAAGCACCTCCGACTCGGGCCTCCCGTGCCGGGCGTGGCGGATCGGCTCGCCTCGGGGCAGGCGCTGAGGGACGAGGAGGTCCGGGAGGCCTTGCGGGGGATGGAGGCCGCGGGAGAGTAGCGGATGGCCAAGAAGGACGTCATCGAGGTGGAGGGGACCGTGGTGGAGGTGCTACCCAACGCCATGTTCCGTGTGGAGCTGGCGTCGGGCCACAGGGTCCTCGCCCACATCTCGGGCAAGATGCGGATCCATTTCATCCGGATCCTCCCGGGGGATCGGGTCAAGGTCGAGCTGTCCCCCTACGACCCCACGCGGGGACGCATCACCTACCGCTACCGGTAGGGGGACGGGGAGGGGGTGGGTCCCGTGAAGGTGCGCGCGTCGGTCCGGCGGATGTGCGAGAAGTGCAAGGTGGTCCGCCGAGGGAACCGCGTCATGGTGATCTGCGACAACCCGAAGCACAAGCAGAAGCAAGGCTAGGGGCGGGGAGGGCGGTATGGCTCGCATCGCAGGGGTCGATCTTCCCCGGGACAAGCGGGTGGAGGTGGCCCTCACCTACATCTACGGGATCGGGCGCAGCCGGGCACGGGAGATCCTCCAGATCACCGGGATCAACCCCGACACCCGGGTCCGGAACCTGACCGAGGAGGAGGTCACCCGGCTGCGCGAGGTCATCGACAAGAACTACAAGGTGGAAGGCGACCTCCGGCGGGAGGTGGCCATGGACATCCGGCGGCTGATCGAGATCGGGTGCTACCGGGGCCTCCGCCACCGGCGGGGCCTTCCCGTGCGGGGCCAGCGGACCCGGACCAACGCCCGGACGCGGAAGGGCCCCCGGAGGACCGTCGGGACGGGGCGCCGGTCGAAGGCGGCACCGTCGCCGTCGTGAGACGGAGGTAAGGGATGGCGCGAGGGAAGCGACGAGAGCGCAAGAACGTGCCCGCGGGAATCGCCCACATCCAGTCGACGTTCAACAACACGATCGTGACCATTACGGACCCCCAGGGTAACGTCCTGGCCTGGGCGAGCGCCGGGACGGCGGGGTTCAAGGGGTCCCGCAAGGGGACGCCCTTCGCGGCCGGGCTGGCCGCCGAGAGCGCGGCGCGCAAGGCCATGGAGAACGGCGTCCGCCAGGTGGAGGTGTACGTCAAGGGCCCCGGGGCCGGCCGGGAGGCGGCGATCCGGTCGCTGCAGGCCGCTGGGCTCGAAGTGAGCCTCATCAAGGACGTGACGCCGATCCCCCATGACGGGTGCCGGCCGCCCAAGAGACGGCGGGTGTAGGGAGGCGCCATGGGACGGGTCCACGGTCCTGTCTGCCGGCTGTGCCGCCGCGAGGGCATGAAACTGTACCTCAAGGGGGAGAAGTGCTACACCGACAAGTGTCCGGTGGCCAAGGACACGGCTCCCCCGGGCATGCACGGGCCGAGCCGGAGGAAGCCCTCGGACTTCGCGGTTCGGCTGCGGGAGAAGCAGCGGCTGCGGCGTTTCTACGGCGTCCTCGAGGGGCAGTTCAAGCGGTACTTCGAGATGGCGGAGCGCGCCGCGGGGGTGACGGGGACCCGGCTGCTCCAGCTGCTGGAGAGCCGCCTCGACAACGTCGTCTACCGCCTCGGGCTGGCCAGCAGCCGGAAGCAGGCGCGGCAGTTCGTCGCCCACGGGCACATCACGGTGGACGGCCGCCGGGTCACGGTCCCGTCCTACCTGGTGCGGCCGGGCCAGACCGTGGCGGTGGCCGAGGGGAGCCGGGCGCTCCCGCCCTTCAAGGCGCTGGTGGGGGCTCCCCCGAGCCGAACCATCCCGGGGTGGCTCGAGTACCACGCGGACAGCCTGAGCGGGCGCATGCTGACCCTGCCTGCGCGCGAGGACATCGACGTTCCAGTCCACGAGCAGCTGATCATCGAGTACTACTCCAGGTAGCGAGGGTCCACTCCCTATGATGGATGAGCAGGCCCTGTCGGCAGTGCGTGTGCCCCAGCGGGGGGTGACGAGTGTGTGGGACGCCACGAAACCCAAGATCGAGTACGCCGAGCTGTCGGACACCTACGGGAAGTTCGTCGTGGAGCCCCTGGAACGGGGGTTCGGGGTGACGCTCGGCAACGCGTTGCGCCGGGTGCTCCTGTCGTCGATCCCCGGCGCCGCGGTGACCTCCGTGAAGATCGAGGGGGTCCTCCACGAGTTTTCGACGATCCCCGGTGTCGTCGAGGACGTCACGCAGCTGATCCTGAACCTCAAGGAGCTCACCTTCAAGCTCCACAGCGACAAGCCCAAGCTGCTGCGGCTGGACGTCAAGGGCAAGCGGGAGGTCACGGCGGGCGACATCCAGCCGGACGCCGAGGTGGAAATCCTCAACCCCGACCTCCACATCGCCACCCTGGACGGGAGGAACGCCCACCTGGTCATGGAGCTGGTGGTGGAGCGGGGGAAGGGCTACGTGCCGGCGGAGCGGCACCGGAAGAGCGAGCACGTCATCGGGGTCATCCCCGTGGATTCGGTCTTCTCGCCCATCCTCAAGGTCAACTACACCGTGGAGGACACGCGGGTGGGCCACTCCACGGAGTTCGACCGGCTCGTCCTGGAGGTGTGGACCAACGGGGCCGTGCGGCCCGAGGAGGCGGTCCAGGACGCCGCGCGCACCCTCATCGACTACTTCCGGCTCTTCGCGGGCACGACCGCTGGAGCCGAGGTCCCTGTCGGGCCGGAGGTCGACGAGGCCAGCAAGCTCGCCGCCATGCCCATCGAGGAGCTGGACCTGTCGGTCCGGCCCTACAACTGCCTCAAGCGCGCGGGGATCAACACCGTCGGCGACCTCCTGCAGCGCACGGAGGACGAGATCGTCGCCGTCAAGAACTTCGGCCGCAAGTCGCTGGACGAGGTCAAGGAGAAGCTGGCGGCCCTCGGCCTGGAGCTCCGGCGGAGGGGGGCCTGAGATGCTGGGCCAGAAGGGGCGTCGGCTCGGACGGGACACGGGAGAGCGCACGGCCCTCCTCCGGAGCCTCGTGGCGGCGCTGATCCTGCACGAGCGCGTCCAGACGACCGAGCCCAAGGCCAAGGAGGCCAAGAAGGTCGCCGACAGGGTCATCGAGATCGCCCTGCGCAACGACCTGCACGCCCGGAGGCAGGTGGCGCGCCTCCTCCCCGACCGCGAGGTGGTCCGCCGCCTGTTCACGACCGTGGCGCCGCGGTACCAGAAGGGCCGCGGGGGGTACACCCGCCTCGTCCGGGTGGGATTTCGGCGGGGCGACGCCGCGCCGGTGGCGGTGCTGGAGCTGGTGAAGTAGACCCTCTCTTGCGATGGCGCAGCCCCTGATCACGGTCCGGGGGCTCGAGCATACGTACCGGGTGGACACCCCGGAGGCTGTGCCCGCGCTCCGGGGCGTCGACCTCGACATCTACCCGGGAGAGTGTCTCGCCGTCATCGGGGGGAACGGGTCGGGGAAGAGCACCCTCGCGAAGCACCTCAACGCCCTCCTGCGTCCCACGGCGGGGGAAGTCCACGTCGGCGGCCTGGACACCCGGGACCCCGAGGCGGTGTGGGCCATCCGCCAGCAGGTGGGGATGATCTTCGAGGACCCCGACGACCAGCTGGTCGCCGCGGTGGTCGAGGAAGACGTGGCCTTCGGCTGCGAGAACCTGGGGCTCCCTCCCCCGGAGATCCGGCGCCGTGTCGACAGGGCCCTGCGGCTGGTCGGGCTCGACCACCTGCGCCGTCGTCCCCCCCACCTGCTGTCGGGCGGCCAGAAGCAGCGGGTCGCGATCGCCGGCGTCCTGGCAATGCAGCCCCGCTGCCTCGTCCTCGACGAGGCGACATCGATGCTGGACCCGCAGGGGCAGCGGGAGGTGATGGAGACCGCCCTCCGGCTGTGCCGGGGCGAGGGGATCGCCCTCGTGCTCATCACCCACGCCATGGACGAGGCCGCCCTCGCCGACCGGATCGTGGTGCTCGCCGAGGGGAGGGTGGCCCTCGAGGGCCCTCCGGCGGACGTCTTCGCCCGAGAGGACCTCCTCCGGCCCCTGCGGATCGAGCCTCCCGACGTCGCCCGCCTGGCCCGGCTGCTGGTCCGGGACGGGCTGCCGTTGCCCGCCGGCGTGCTGACCGTGGACCAGTTCGTGGACGCGGTGATGGCCTTCGCCGCTCCCTCCTCCCTCCAGCCGTGATCCGGTGCGAGCGCGTGACGTACGTGTACCAGCGGGGGACTCCTCTCGAGACCACGGCGCTCGACGACGTGTCGCTCGAGATCGCCGATGGGGAGGCGGTGGGCGTCATCGGCCCCACGGGATCGGGCAAGTCGACCCTGGTCCAGCACTTTAACGGTCTCCTCAGGCCGACGCGGGGCCGCGTGTACCTGGACGGCGTGGACATCCACGGGAGGGAGGTCGACCGCCGCCGCATCCGCCAGCAGGTGGCCCTGCTGTTCCAGTACCCGGAGCACCAGCTGTTCGAGGAGACGGTGTTCGCCGACGTCGCCTTCGGCCCCCGGAACCTCGGGCTCGACGAGGAGACGGTCCAGGCGCGCGTCCGCGCGGCCCTCCAGCAGGTGGGCCTCGACCCCGACCGGTTCGGGCCGCGCTCCCCCTTCGCCCTCAGCAGCGGCGAGAAGCGCCGGGTGGCCATCGCAGGTCTCCTGGCCATGGACCCGCGGGCCCTGATCCTCGACGAGCCGACGGCGGGCCTGGATCCCGCGGGCCGGGAGGACCTCGTCCGCCACCTCCTGCGCCTCCGGGAGGACAGGGCTCTCACCACCGTCCTCATCAGCCACCGCATGGACGACGTGGCGAGGCTCTGCGAGAGGGTGGTGGTGCTCGACCGGGGCCGGGTGGTCGCCGACGGACCCGTCCGGGCGGTCTTCGCGGACGCCCCCCGTCTCCTCGCCCTGGGCCTGGGCGTGCCCCAGGCGACCCTGTGCGCCCACCGGCTGCGGGAGCGGGGCCTCCCGGTTCGCCCGGACGTCCTGACCGTGGAGGAGGCCCGCGCCGCCGTGCTGGAGGCGCTCGGGTGGAGCCACCGTGGAGCTCCTTAGGAGCGTCACCTTCGGCCAGTACGTCCCGGTGGACTCGGCTGTCCACCGGCTGGACCCCCGGACGAAGATCCTGGCGACGGTGCTCCTCGTGGCCGTCCTGCTCGCGGTCCACCGCGTCGAGGGGCTGGGGGTGCTCGCAGTCTTCCTCGCCGCCGTCACGGCCGCCGGGCGGATCCCCTTCGGCTACCTCCTCCGCGGCCTCCGGCCCGTCCTGTGGATCCTCGGCGTCGCGCTCGTCCTCCAGGTGCTCTTCGGGGGGGAGCCGGGGCACCCCGTGGCGCGGTGGGGGGCCCTCGTCGTCACGCGCGAGAGCCTGTGGCTGGCCTTCTTCTACGGCGCGCGCCTCGTCCTCCTTGTCGTCGCGACGACCCTCATGACCTTCGTGACGTCCCCGGTGGAGCTGGCCGACGGCCTGGAGCGGCTGATGGGCCCCTTCCAGAGGGTGGGCGTCCCGGCCCACGAGCTCGCCCTCATGATGACCATCGCGCTCCGGTTCATCCCGACCCTCCTCGAGGAGACCGAGAAGATCATGAAGGCCCAGATGGCCCGGGGCGCGGAGTTCACGCGGGGAAGCCTCGTGCAGAGGGCGCGGTCCCTCGTCCCCCTCCTCGTGCCCCTGTTCCTGAGCGCCTTCCGCCGCGCCGACGCGCTGGCCCTGGCCATGGAGGCCCGGTGCTACCGGGGGGGAGCGCACAGGACGCGGATGACGGAGCTCCGCCTCGGGGCGCGCGACTTCGTGGCCTTCGGGATCGTGAGCCTTGCGTCCCTGGTGGCGCTTTTGCCTCCCGGGGCGTGGCGGGCGGTCCGGTGAGGACGCTCCGCCTGGTCGTGGAGTACGACGGGACCGGCTACTGCGGCTGGCAGCGCCAGCGGGGTTCCGGGGCGAGCGGGCTTCCGTCCGTCCAAGCGACGCTCGAGGCCGCGGTGCAGGCGGTGACGGGCGAGGCCGTGAAGGTCGTGGGGGCCGGCCGGACGGACGCCGGGGTGCACGCCTGCGGCCAGGTGGCCAGCCTGGTGACGGGGAGTCGGATCCCCGCCGAGCGCTTTGCCCCCGCCCTCAACGCGCACCTGCCCCCGGACGTGCGGGTCCTCGAGGCCCAGGAGGCGCCGGACGGGTTCCACGCCCGCTACGATGCGATCTCCCGGACCTACAGGTACCTCATCCTCAACCGCCCGGCTCCCTCGGCGCTGCTCCGGCACCGGGCCTACCACGTCCCCGAACCGCTGGACGTGGAGGCCATGCGGCAGGCCCTCGCGCCCTTTGTGGGGCGGCAGGACTTCGCCGCCTACCGAGGCGTCGGTTCCCGCACTCGGACCACGGTGTGCACCCTCCTCGAGGCGGACGTAGCGCAGGCCGGTTCCCGGATTTCCGTCACCTTGACGGCCGACCGCTTCCTCCGCCACATGGTCCGGATGCTCGTGGGGACCCTCGTCCGCGTGGGCACGGGCCGGCTGCCGCCCGAGGCGCCCTACGAATTCCTCCAGGACGCCGACACCAGGAGGACGGGCCCGACCCTCCCCCCCCACGGCCTGTACCTCGTCCGGGTCGACTATCCGCCCGGGAAGCTATGGCGTCTTGCCCCCGCGCGGCTCGAGGGCGGGTGACGGTCCTTCCCTCACTGCCGCACGTACACGCCGATCCCCGACGGGAGCGGCACGAAGACCCGGTTCGTGGCCGGGTCCGCGGCCACCGAGTGAGAAGCGGCGCTGGTGGGGACGTTGGCGATCCACGCATTGGTCGAGGCGTCGATGATGCCGAGGACCGGGGTCCGCGCGCCGCCCTTGAGCCCTGTCGAGGTCATGTGGTTTGCGGCGACGTAGTAGTGGTGGTCCCCCGGATTGTACCCCACCTCGTCGGATCCCCCCACCTGGGTGATCGTCGCGACGATGCGGCCCGTCCTGGCGTCCATGACGAGGGTCTGGGCGCGAGCTCCCGCGTCGATCGCGTCGCCGCTGCAGCCCACCAGGAGGTGGCGGGCGGGACCGAGGGCGAGCCCCGCGGGCATGCAGTCCGTGAGGGGGTAGGTGGCGACGACCCGCATCGTCGCGGGGTCGATCCTGTCCACCTCGCCGCCCGGGTGAGCGGTGGTGGCGGGGACGTTTTGGTAGAACATGTCGTCGGCCGGGTCCCAGACGGGCTGCTCGAGCCCGTTCGTGGCCTGGGGGTAGGGGATCTTGCCGACGACCGTGCGGCGGGTGGTGGAGATGAATGTGAGGAAGGGAGGGGTGTCGGCATCGTTGGCGATCATGACGAGGTGATCGCGGGGATCATTGGCGAGCTCGTCGGCCCGCCTGGTCCCTCCCGTGGGGACGGTCGCAACGACGAGACCCGAACGGAGGTCCACGACCTTCACCGTGCTGTCCCCGTCGCCCGCCCAGATCTGGTGGAGGCGGGGGAGCACCACGATCCCGTCGGGGCCGGATGTGGCAGCGTGGCCTGTCCATCCCCGGAAGTGTCCCGCGGCCAGGGTGAAGAGGTACGTGTTAGTGAGGGTGTCGATGACGTCGATGCCGTTGTTCGTGCGGTCGGCGAGGAAATACCTGTGCGTCCCCGGATCCACCCAGCTGATGTCGAAGCTGAAAGCTCCTTTGGCCGGCGGGACGTTTGGGAGGGCGATCGTCGCCACCTGGGCGTAGGACTGCTCCGCTCCCAGGGGATGGGTCGCCACGAGCAGTACCGCCCAGAGGAGAAGGGCTACAGCGCTCCACGGCCTCACCTGCATACGTACCACCTCCCCATCCGGTAGCAGTAGCCGAATGAGTTCTTCCCCCTCCCCAGCATCACCTCCGGCTTCCGGTGGGGGGCTGGAGGGAGTGCGTGATCAGTGCGTAGGAGCGAGCGTCGTTATTATTCGGCCGCTTGTGATAGATGGTCCACCCACAAGAGTCTTTAGAGCTCCAGGACGCGGTGCAGAACCGGGAGCAGTGGAGGTCCGCTGAGAAAGCCCTCTTGATAACGAGGACCATCGGTGCTCCCCTTCGGGATAAGGAAGGAAGGGAGGGATGAGCTATACTACCGGTGGCCGACACTGTGAAAGTGGCACGTCAGGAGCTCCTGCGCCAGTACCAGGATGGCGCGCAGATCGATGCCCTTCGGGAGGGAGTCCGGCTCCTGGCCCTCATGGAGCTGGACGTACGGGGGCAGGGAGGGGCCGAGCGCTCTGAGCGCACCCCGGGGCGGCAAACCTCCCGGACCGGGGACCGGGAACGGGCCTGGGACACCCGGGTGGGGACCATTCCCCTGCGCATCCCCAAGCTCCCGGCGATGGGCACAGTCCGCTCAGCCCGCCGAGGCCTGGCGATTCTGGGGCGGCGTAGTGCCGTTGCTGGTTACTTGCTCGGCATTAAGGAAGGAACAGCACAGAGTTCTTCAGCCCACTTTCCGCCGGATGCGAATGCAGGAGAGTGTCCAGGCGCCGCACGAGCTCCCCCACGTCCCATGACGGGACAGTCTGCACGTGAATAAGCACGATTCCTGCGTGGGTGCGCCCGGCCTCTGCCCACCCCCTTGAGATGGGCGCAAAATCTCGAAGGTTATAGGTCACGAGCACGCGACCCTGCGAGCTGGCCGCTTCAAGCTGATCGGTGTCTTCCAGCCCCCAGTCCCACCGGTTGTGTGGTTCCTGCGCCCCTTGGACATCGTGGCCCAGCTCTCGCAGCCGACGCGCGACTTGAGCGGGGATCATCTCGTCAAGTCACAGGCGCACGGCTCAGAGAGGAGTCAGGACCAAGGACGCGTGACGTGGGGGTACAGTCGCTCCCACTCCTCCGCTGGCCTCTGGTTCTCGGCGATCAACCGGTCGATCTCCTCGGGGCAGGCTCGGTAGTAGCGGAGGGCGATCTGGAGGTGCTGCGGGGAAAGGTGCTCGAGCACCTGCAGGGTCTGTTCGGCATTCTCCCCGCAGGACCGGTGAGTGAGGACCACCTCCCAGATGTCGGGGCCTGTTCCCGCGATTCTCGCACGCCTGTTACCTGGGGGGCCTGCGAACACGATACCTGGGAAGCGGCGCATCCGAATCGCCTCCTCGGCAAGCTCGCTTACGATGCTACCGAGGGGACGGGAGGTCTGTCTGGCGATCTCCCTGGCTGCCTCGTAGCTTTCGCGACTCAGGCGAATGCTCAGAGGCGTGGACTTTGTCGCGCGCCGATCCATTCCGGTGACAGTGTAACTGCTGTAACTGCGATGTCAACGTTTTGGTCCGCGACACTCCGGGACACCAGCGCGTCGCGTGCCAGCAACAGGACCCCGAGGTCATTACGGAGGCGGCGAAACGGCATCATTGCGGCTCCGGTGGGACGGGCAGCAGGGTGTCGACCTGGGGCGGTGGCGCCTTTCTGCGGAGCCACTTCGGGTGAGCATAGCCCAAGAGCCGGCAGGCCATGTCGAGGGACCGGTGAGACTCGAGTGTGCGGCGGGTGGTTGGTGCAATGAGACGGGCGAGATCCCGGGCAACGTGCAGTAGGAGGCCATTGTGTCCCGGGTTAACTCCCAGCGACTTCCCGGTACGTCGTAGAGTGCAATCTGGAAGAACGGATCGTCCCTGGAATTACTCGGATCGTAGACACTGTGGTATTCCCTCTATCCACCATGATGACTCGGGGATTCTTGCGGAAGGCGCTGCGGAGGAGCACCGGGAACGTGCGCTCGGCCCGGACGTCTACGGGCACCTGGACGGTATCCGGGATGGCCTGCTCGACGGGATCCTCGCGCGTAGGTGGCCTTGCCCGGGAAGAATGCGTGGATCCGGCGTACCAGAGGGACCAGGGTTGTCGACTCCCCGTAGCCTGTGCGGCCGCAGGCGTGCCCGTGGGGGAGTCAGGAGAGGGCGTCCAGCTACTGGGCGATGTCCTCCGCGTGCTCGCCGCGCGCGTCAAGCGACGTCTCGATCCGCGGGTCGTACCGCAGCCTCGCGGCCTTCGGCCATGGGGTCTTGCCCGACTGCGGGAGTCGGTGCTGGCTGATGTTGCAACTGGCCGGGAGCAGGAGCCGCGAGATCACGCCCGGGAGTGCCTGCCTGGGGATGGGGATGCCAGCACTTGGAGCTGTCCATCCACCCGCGCGGCGCGCCACGGAGTCGATGCCGCCCTCATCGAAGCGGGCGATGTGGATGTGACTCGCCCCCACAGAGATCACGCGCTCGATGATATCCGCGGTGTAGCGGACAAGAAAGGTGTCCTGCATCATGACGCGGAGGTGGGCCACCTCAGCGTTCGTCTCCTCGACGGCTACCTCGGCCGTGGCGGCATCCTCGGCTGGCGGCAGGTGGCTCTGGGGAACGACCACGAGCCGCAGACGGCGCGCTCCGCTAGCCTCCCGAAAGGCATCCTGCAACTGGACCGGCTGCGGATCGGCGACAACCACGGCGAGCTCCCCGGGCGTGCTCTCGAGAACCGTGACTGGCCACCGGGCCCGGATGTCGCCCGGGATCTGGCGGGAGAGTGCTCCAAGGCGTGTTGAGGCCGTCCCTATGGCGCAGGGAGCTGCGGAACCCCACGGCCCATGAAGGTCTGTGATATAATTTCACAAGGGCCCGTAGCTCAAGGGTAGAGCATCCGGCTCATAACCGGCGGATCCAGGTTCGAGCCCTGGCGGGCCCAATCTATCAAGGGCTGGAGAGGGGGTCCTCACCAGGGGCCTTCGTAGCCTGTGCCGGTAAGGATGCTCCGTCCCAATGCGGCGCGTCCCGAAGGACGGCATCGACTATAGCCCCTGGGTGGACGAACGGCCCTCGGATCCTATCATTCTCGCTTCCCCCGACGATTCAGAACACCGGGCGGCGAGGGCTCACCTGCCCGCTGCCGCATGCAGGGTCCAGGGCCATCCTGCCTACCCGGGGAGTACCGATACCTTCCCGGTGGTGAGGTCGTAGTACGCAGCGACGACGCTGAGCTTCCCTTGCTTGACGAGGCTGGCAATGACCGGCGAGGCTTCCTGGAGCGTCCTGGCCTGGAAAAGCGCGTTGGCCTTGACCGCGGCGTCCAGATCGGTGCCCGCTCTATCCACCGCAGGGCGGATGTACGGGTACAATCCGCTAATCTGCCCCGGGACTGCCTGGTTCCGCATCGCCGCCGCGACGGCTCCACAGCCGCCGTGGCCCAGGACCATGAGCAGCCGTGCGCCTAGGACGGCCGTCCCGAACTCCAAGCTCCCGATGATCGCGGGCGTGGCGATGTTCCCCGCGACGCGGCACACGAAGACATGTCCGATACTCTGGTCGAAGACGATCTCCACGGGTACGCGCGAGTCGGCGCAGGAGAGAACAGCTGCAAACGGCTGCTGCTTCTCCGCCGTGCGCTTCTTCAGGACCGCCAAATCTTCGTTGAACGCGGTCAACGTGCCCGCCACATAGCGGGCATTGCCCTCCATCAGGCGGCGAAGCGGCTCACCTGGCCCCGGCGTGGTCTGCCCTTGGGCTACTTGCGGCGCGAGGAGATCCCCGGCCCCCAGCACCACCGCGCCGCCAGCGACCGCCATTAGGTCGCGCCGGGATATGTGACTCGGCTGTTTAGAATGGGTTGCCACGGTTCCCTCCGATGCGAGAATGAGGTGGCATTTCGCGATTTCCGAGAGTAGTACTCCGTTCCCTCCCGACATCCTCCTGTCTCCGAGGAGGAGCCACGAGAGGATTTCGGTGCGCAGGACTCGCGTGAGCAGCGGGTGCGGGAGGCATAGGAAGGTCGACCGCTAGAACTCCTCGAGCGGTTGTGCCCTCGGGGAAGTGTTGAGATCCAGGTCCTCTATGCGTCGGGGCGGGTGGCTAGATAGCGAGCAGGCGTGCCTGGGTCCTCCTAGCGTACCAGGCAGAAGCGCGCTTGGCAGGGGGAATCCCCTAGCCGGCAACGGGGCTCATGTCCCCGCCGCTTTCTGTGACGCCAGTGTCCTCCTTAAGGGTGGGCGGCGCGTGTTGTTCCCTCAGAGCTCCTCTTCGAGCCTCTGGTACCAGGTCGCGGGTCCGCAACGGGCAGCACCCGGACGTTTGGGAACCGAGATAGCACTTGATGCCGGGCACGCCATCCCCGTGTCGATCGCGCCCGCGTCGCTAGTTCCCCTGGATCGTGGAGGACCGTGTGCAGGGGCGGCACGGCAAGTCTCTGCGGGACGGGAAGTGGGGCTATCGTCCTGAGAGCACGGAGCCCGTCCCAGAGGCGGGTAAGGAGCCGACAGCGAGGGATTCCCGGATGCATGATGGAATGCCAGGTCAACACCTACCAAGGGGGAATGCCGCAGATGGGAATTCGCGAACGCGTCCAAGGCGAGTTTCAGATAATCTGGGACACTCCGGAGCAACGTTGAGGCGATGCCCGAGTCCCTCATGGATTTCGCTCCTGAGGGACTGGAGACACGTTCGTTCCGTGCCATTGCGCTCCACGCCGCGAACGCGTCGGTGATATTCGGCGAAAACATCGGGAGGGGCGTGTGGGAACGGATCGAGGCCTACCCGGCCGAACGCGTGGTGTCCAAGGCGCAGGTGCTCGTCTCAATGCGGGAGGCCGGCCAGCGGTTCCTCGCGGGGCTGGCACGCCTTACGGATGATGAGGCGCGAAGGGTGGTCCGCGCGCCCTGGGGAGCGGAATGGCCGCAGGGCATGCTCGTCGCAGGGCATATTCCCCACCTCTTCTACCACAACGGGCAACTGGCCATCTACTTGCGCATGCGGGGGGTCAGGCCGCTATTCATTTCATCTCCAGCGCCGCCACAGGCGTGACGGTCTGATCTCGAGGGGCGGCGCCCGCAAGGTCGGTGTGGTGTGCGCCGACGATGAGCGGGGGCCGCTGAGGCCCCTCACGCCGTGGTCGCTGGGTGGTCTTCGCGCGGTGCGCTCGCAGAGGGAAGCCCGGCGCCGAGAAGAGATCCCCAATTTCTCGGCGGGGCGACCATCGCGTCTGTGCGTGCGGGAACGATGCTGCGTAAGGGCGCAGGGTGCTGCGCGCCTGAGGGAGTTCGGCTGGGGGAATATCCTCGACGTGGGAGACATCACGGGGGCGTACGCGACTGAAGCTGCTGTTGCCGATCTCGCCGCAGGTGTGGGCTGCGCTGGCCACGGCGCGTGTCACCTTCAAGTTCGGTGCGGTGAGGGCGGCGCGACGTCGCACATGGGTTCGGGATCAGAGGTCTGTGTTTGGGTGGCTTCAAGCGGTCACTTCTCCCGGTGCGGTCCTCCGTGGTCTCGGACCACCTGATTCCCTCGAGGGGACTCTTACCTTCTGGACGGTGTTGCGAGGCCGGCAGAACGAGGGAGGACGTGATGTTCCCCGGGGGCCAGGGCATCCTGGCTCATGTGAGCCTCGCTCCGGCGAACAGGGAGAGTGGGCGGGTCTGGGAAGGCTCGCCGCGGGGATCCAGCCAGCGGTCCTTGATTTCCTCCCCCCGCCGGTCTAGTGTGAGGGTTACGGATCCCGGGAGCGAGGCGTGAGGAAGGGGGGAGGCACTGGTGGCCAGGCGAGAGGCTGTGCGTCTTCCGTCCCCGAGCGTGCTGGAGCGACCCGGTCCGGGAAGGCGTCTCGTCTCGTGCCGGAAGCACGACACTCTCTTCGCGCAGGGTGACCCCGCGGACGCGGTCTTCTACATCCTGGAGGGCAAGGTGAAGCTGGCGGTCGCGTCCCGGCAGGGAAAGGAGGCCGTGGTGGCGATCCTGGGCCCCGGCGACTTCGTGGGAGAAGGGTGCCTCGCTGGACAGCCTGTGCGGATGGCTGCGGCGATCGCGATGACCTCGGGTACCTGCGTGCGCATCGGGAAGAAGTTCATGGCCGCGCTGCTGCGGCAGCGGGGCGAGTTTTCTGAGAGATTCACCGCCTACCTGCTCCGCCGTAACATTCGGATCGAAGAGGACCTCATCGACCAGCTCTTCAACACCAGCGAGAAGCGGCTCGCGAGGGCGCTCCTGTTGCTGGCGCAGATCGGCCGGGAGGGGAAGCCCGCAGCCATTGTCCCCAGGATCAGCCAGGAGACCCTCGCGGAAATCGTGGGCACGACGCGGGCGCGCGTGAGCCACTTCATGAACAAGTTCAGGCGGCTGGGCCTGATCGACTACAACGGAGGTCTGAGCGTCCACAGTGCCCTCCTCAATGTGGTCCTCCACGACAGGTCGCTGAGCCGCCGCCTCCCCGGCTAGCTGCGCCGGCGGGTGAGCCCTTTTGCACAGCCCCCCGGGCCTCGCTGTGGTACGATCGTCTCACGCAACGGGCCCGGTGCGTCGGCAGCCGCGTTGTGACCGGAGGATCTCCGTTGTAGGAGCGCCTCCCAGGGGGTCTGAAATGATGCCTACGGGACTAGCCGCCGCGGTGGCGGTGGCCGTCGTGGTCTTGCTTGCGCTGCGGGCTTCCGTCAAGATCGCGCGGGAATACCAGCGGTTCGTCGTGTTCCGCCTAGGACGCAGCCTGGGCAAGAAGGGACCCGGCGTGGTCTTCCTCTATCCCATCATCGACCGGGCCGTTCTCGTGGATCTACGGGAGGCATTCCTGGAGATCCCGGCGCAGACGTGCATCACCCGGGACAATGCGCCCATCTCCATCGACTTCCTGATCTACTGGAAGGTCTTCGACGCGGCGCTGACGGTCATCCAGGTGGGGAACTTCGCCGGAGCGGCCCAAGGGATCGCGACGACGGGTTTGCGGGCCGTCATCGGCAACCTCAGCCTGGACGATGTGCTGGCCAAGCGGGACCAGATCAACCAGGAGATGCGGACCAAGCTGGACGAGGTGACCGAGAGGTGGGGCGTGAAGGTCACGACCGTGGAGATCCGTGAGGTCACCCCGCCGAAGGACGTCCAGGACGCCATGACGCGCCAGATGTCGGCCGAGCGGACGCGCCGGGCGCTCGTGACCGAAGCCGACGGGACCAAACAGGCGGCCATCACCATCGCCGAGGGAGAGAAGCAGGCGGCGATCCTGCGGGCGGAGGGGGAGCGCCAGTCGGCGATCCTCCGCGCCGAGGGATTCTCGCTGGCCCTGGACAAGATCTTCGCCGTCGCCCACACGGTGGACTCCAACACCATGAGCCTGCAGTACCTCGAGGCCCTGAAGTCGCTCGGAGCCAGCCCCTCGGCGAAGATCATCTTCCCTATGGAGTTCGCGCGGCTGCTGGAGCCGATATTCGCCCGTCAGGCGGGAGGGTCTCCCCGGCCCGACCGGTGAGCGCCCGGTGTGCGGCCTCCGCGAGGAGCCCGGGCTGTGCCCGGGCGGGGTGGGCTTTTGTACGGCCAGGGGACAGGGGTCGGGACGCGCGCGGGATAGGCGAAGGACGCGGCCGGAGGGCCCGGTGTGGCGACCCCCCTGGAAGCGTCGCGTCCGTCCGGGGGGCGCTTCCCGGGGATTCGAGCGGATTTCCCAGGGGAGTGCCCCCGGGGGAGGCTACCCTTTGAGCCCTGAGTACATGAAGCTCTCGACGAACCGCCGCTGGAAGAGGACGAACAGGACCAGCAGCGGGAGGATGACGATCACCGTGCCTGCAGCGATGAGGTTCCACTGGGCGCCCGACTCGGCCGCCTGGGTGAAGGAGGCGAGTCCCACGGTCACGGTGCGCGCGCGGACCGTGTCGGTGATGATGAGCGGCCACAGGAACTCGTTGTAGTGGTAGACGACGCTGACGATGGAGAAGGCCACGAGCGTCGGGCGCGCGAGCGGCACGAAAACGTGCCAGATGGTCTGGAGGGCGTTGCACCCGTCGATGGCGGCGGCGTCCTCCAGGTCCCGGGGAACGCTCCTGAAGGCCTGGCGCAGGAGAAACGTGCCGAAGGCCGAGGCGAAGTAGGGGATCATGATCCCCAGTCTGGTATTGAGGAGCCCGAGCGTCCGCAGGGTGATGAAATTGGGGAGGATGAGGGCCGACGGCGCCACCATGAGCTGGAGGAGGAAGAGCCGGAAGAGGAGGTCCCGCCCCCAGAACTCCAGCCGGCTGAAGGCGTAGGCCGCCAGGGTGGTCGTCACCAGCTGGACGGCGAGGATGCCGAACACAACGACCGCGGTGTTGTAGTACAGGCGGACGAAGGGCGCGTCGGCCCATGCCTCGCGAAAATTCGCGAGCGTCGGGTGCTGGACCCAGAGGGAGGCGAGGGCGCTCCCCAGCTGGCCCGGGGGCCTGAGGGAGGTGGCGAAGGCCCACAGGAGGGGGAAGACCCAGAAGAAGGCGACAGCCCCCACCCCCAGGGCCCAGGCTCCCGTGGCGAGGGTGCGGGAGAGGCGCGGTGCGGCGCTAGACCTCATAGTGGATGCGCCGCTCCAGGAGGCCGAAGCTGAGCCCGGCGATGGTCATGAGGACGGCCAGGAGGAACACAGTGAGCGCCGCTGCCTTGCCGAAGTCGAAGAACATGAAGGCCACCTGGTAGATGTAGAAGAGCAGGAGGTTTGTGGCGTTGTCGGGCCCGCCCCCCGTCATGAGCCAGATCTGGTCCACGGACTGGAAGGCGTTGATGCTGGCGATGACGAGGACGAAGAGCGTGGTGGGGCCGAGGAGGGGGAACGTGATGGCGCGGAACTGCTGCCAGCTTGATGCCCCTTCGATCCGCCCCGCCTCGAACAGCTCGTGGGGGATTGTCTGCAGGCCCGCCAGGTAGAACAGCATGTAGTAGCCCGCGTTCTTCCAGATAGTGAGGATCATGACGGCGGGGAGCGCCCACACGGGGCTCCCGAGCCAGTTGACGCCGCCTCCCCCCAGGCCGTGCAGGTACACGTCGATGAGGCCGTACCCGGGCGTGTAGACGAAGAGCCAGATCGCGGCGGCTCCCACGAGGGGGAGCAGGGTGGGGTAGAAGAAGGCCGTCCGGAAGGGGGTGGTGAGGAGGTGGGGCCTGTTGAGGAGGAGCGCCAGGGCGAGGGAGAGCGCGACGGTCACGGGCACGGTCCCGAGGAGGTACTCCGCGCTGTTGCGAAGGACCTGGTGGAAGATGGGGTCGTGGGCGAGGGCCAGGTAGTTGCCGAGGCCCACGAACGCCGGGCGGGGCACGGTGGCGCTCATCCGGTAGAGGCTCAGCCTGAGGGACGTCAGGATGGGGTAGTAGGTGAACACCCCGAGGAACGCCAGGGACGGGAGGAGGAAGAGGTACCCGCGCGCGGTGCGCCACCGCCGCCGCCAGGTGGGCCGGGAAGGCGTGACCGCCCAGGCGCGCGGCTCTGCGGTGCTGAGAGGACCCTGCACTATGCCCCCAGGCTGCGGATCCGGCAACCGGCAGGCCCCACGGCGAGGGTGCTCAGTACTTGGAGAGGAGGGCCATCGCGTCGCGCTGGGCCTGGTCCAGGGCCGCCTGGGCCGTGAGGCGCCCGGACTGGGCCGCCTGCACGGCGGTCACGAGGATCTGGCCGACCTGGTCCACGTCGTGGACCGTCATCTGCTCGCCCGCGACGCGGAGCTGCAGGGTGGCGGTCAGGGCTTGGGGGACCTGGTGGAGGTAGGCCGAGAAGGCGGGGGTGGAGAGCTCCGTCTTTCGGATCGGCACATACCCGGTCCCGATGCTCCAGCGGGCGGCCTGCGCCGGTTCGGTCATCCACCGGATGAACGTCCACGCGGCCGTCACGTGGTCCCGCGGGATCCTATTGAAGATGTAGAAGCTCCCGCCTCCCGTGGGCGCGCCGTAGCGCTTCCCGGCGGGCATGAAGGCGGCTCCCCAGTCGAAGGTGGCGTTGGTCCGGATGAAGGCCATGTTCCCCGTGCTGGTGTAGATCATGGCCACCTTCTGCTGGAGGAAGTCCTGGGGCACCTGGTCCCAGAAGGCCTTGCTGGACGGGCCCGGCGGGTGGACCCGGTACTTGGTCTGGAGGTCGAGGATGAACTGGAGGGCGCTCTGCGCCTCCGGAGAGTTGAACTTCACCCACTTGCCGTTCTCGGTGTCGAAGTAGTGGGCTCCCGCCTCGATGAGGAACCCCTGGAAGACCCAGGGCGAGGTGTCGACGACGGGGGCCTCCACCCCCCAGGTTGTCACGTGGCCCGCGCTGTCGCGCACCGTGAGTTTCTGGGCGTCCGCGACGAGCTCCGTCCACGTCCGGGGCGGCTGGTTGGGGTCCAGGCCCGCGCGCCGGAACATGTCCTTGTTGTAGAAGAAGATGGGGGTGCTGCGCTGCCAGGGGATGCTGTAGATGTGGCCCCGCGTGCGGGCGTTGAGCAGGAGCGCCCCGTAGAAGTCGTCCAGCCACCGCTTCCCCCCGCTCTGAGCGATGAGGTCGTCGAGGGGGACGATGGCGTCGCGGTCGAGCAGGGAGAACAGCTCGGGGGTGTCGAGGACGGCGAGGTCGGGGGGCGTCCCGCCGAGGAAGGCGGTCATGGCCTTTGCCATGGCCTCCACGTAGTTCCCGGCGAAGACCGGCTCCACGCGGATGCCCGGGTGGGAGCCGTTGAATTCGTTCACCATCTCGGTCATCAGGCGGTTGATGGGGCCGGACACGCCGACGGGGTAGTAGTACTTGAGGGTGATGACCGGCTGGGCCCCCGCTCCGAGCGGAAGGAGACCCGCAACCACGAGCCCCACCACCCACACCGCACCCCACCGCCGAGTCCTCCCCATGGTCCACTCACCCCTTGGTCTGCCTGAGCCCGTGCGATAGGAATGCTTCGTCCCTCCGCGAAGAGTTCCTCCGTGACCACGGTGCAGCAGGCCCGGGAGCGTCCCGAGGTATCCGGTCCGGACGAACCGTTGGGCGTCCGGGTGGGCGTTGGCCGCGCCTCGGACGAGGAGAAGGTGCGCTACGTCCGGCGGATGTTCGGGGCGATCGCTCCCCGGTACGATCTGACGAACACGGTCATCAGCCTGGGACTGCACCGGTGGTGGAAGCGCCTTGCGGCGCGCCTGGCCGCGGTGCCCCCGGGAGGGCGGGCGGCGGATGTCTGCTGCGGGACGGGGGACCTGGCCCTCCTCATGGCCCGCCGCGCCGGGCCGCGGGGGAGGGTGCTCGGCGTGGACTTCAGCGAGGAGATGCTGGCTGTGGCGCGGCACCGGGCGGCCCGGGCGGGGGTGGGGGACGTGTGCCGGTTCGTCTTGGGAGACGCCCTGGCACTGGCGGTCCCCGACGGCGCGCTCGACGCCGTAACCGTCGGGTTTGGGATCCGGAACGTCCTCCGGCCCGATGGGGCCCTGCGCGAGCTGCACCGGGTGTTGCGTCCGGGCGGCCGGGCGGTGATCCTGGAGTTCAGCCGCCCCCAGAGCCCGGTGGTCAGGAAGCTCTACGACCTCTATTCCTTTACCCTGATGCCCTGGCTGGGACGCGTGGCGTCCCGCCACGAAGACGCGTACCTGTACCTCCCGACCTCGATCCGGTCCTGGCCGGATCAGGCGTCCTTCGCCCGGCAGATGGAAGCGGCCGGGTTCACGGGGGTCCGCTACGTCAACCTGTGGACGGGCATCGCCGCCATTCACATCGGAATCCGGTCCGGAGGAGGAGCGGCGCGACCGAGGGGGGAGCCATGAGCGATCAGGAGAAGACGGGCGTCTTCAGGGTGGGAGACCGGCGCCTCCGCGACGTGGGCGAAGCGCTCAAGTACGTGTACGAGGCGCTCCTGGAAAGGGGTTACAACCCCATCGACCAGATCGTCGGGTATCTCGTCTCCGGGGACCCGACCTACATCACGAGTTATAAGGATGCCCGGACGCTGATCCGGCAGATCGACAGGGATCACCTCCTTGAGGAGCTGGTCCGGTGCTACGTCAGGGTCACCATAGGAGATCCCTCCCCTGGTTCCCGCTAAGCTCCAGAGAGAGGGTTCCGTCATGGAGGGACTGCTCATCGAGGGGGGCAGACCGCTCCGGGGGCGGATTCGGATCGCCGGCGGGAAGAACAGCTCTCTCGCCGTCATCGCCGCGGCGGCCCTCGCGCCCGACCGGTCCGTCATCGAGAACGTCCCGCGGTGCCGGGACGTGGACACGCTCCTCCAGATCCTCCGGGCCCTCGGCATTCGTGCGGAATTCACCGGAGCGGGGCGCCTGGAGATCGACGGGCGCAGCCTGACGTCCTACGTCGCCCCGTACGACCTATGCCGCCAGATGCGGGCGTCCATCTACGTGGCCGGGGCGCTCCTGGGGCGCGAGGGGCGCGCGGAGGTGCCGCTCCCCGGAGGGTGCGTGATCGGCAGCCGGCCGGTCGACTTCCACATCCGGGGGTTCGAGGCTCTCGGGGCGCACGTGGTGACCGAACACGGGTACATCAAAGCCCAGGCCGCCCGCCTGAGGCCCACGACCTATTACGTGCCCCGCAGCAGCGTCGGGACCACCGTCAACATGATGCTGGCGGCGTCCCGGGTCCCGGGAGTCACCACCCTCCAGAACGCGGCCCGGGAACCCGAGGTGGTCGACACGGCGGTGTTCCTCTCCCTCATGGGGGTGCGGGTCCGCGGAGCGGGCACCAGTACCATCACCATTGAGGGGACCCAGGAGCTGCATGGGGCGACCTACGCCATCATCCCCGACCGGATCGAGGCAGGGACCTACCTGATCGCGGCGGCCGCGACGCGGGGCGACGTCTTGGTCGAGGATCTGATCTCCGAGCACGTCACCGCTCTCCTCACCAAGCTCTCCGATGCGGGGGTCTCGATCGAGGTGGACGCCACGGGGGTCCGCGCCCGGGTGGAGGGGGAGTTACGGCCCATCGACATCGACACGGCGCCCTACCCTGGGTTCCCTACCGACCTCCACCCTCCCTCCGCGGCGCTGCTGGCGACGGTGCCGGGACGGAGTTCCATCCGGGAGACCATTTTCGAGAAGCGGTTCGGCTACGTCGACGAGCTGCGGAGGATGGGCGCGGACATCCGGGTGGAGGGGGACACCGCGTTCATCACGGGAGTCCCGCACCTGACAGGGGCCCCTGTCGAGGCGGTCGATATCCGGGCCGGCGCGGCGGTGGTCATCGCGGGGCTCCAGGCGCGGGGGGAGACGTTCATCACCAATCTGGAAAACCTGGACCGGGGCTACGAGGCGCTCGAAGAGAAGCTCCGCGCCCTCGGGGCCCGGATCTACCGGGTCCGGACCTCACGGCCCTGACCGGCCCCCGGCTGGTATACTGGGGAGGGCGAGTAGCTCAGCGGCAGAGCGCCTCGTTTACACCGAGGAGGTCGCGGGTTCAACCCCTGCCTCGCCCACCAGGGATCCACTCCGTCTCTCGTGCGTTTCCGTCTCCGGCCGTGGTTGTCACGCTCTGGACGGCTCACTAGGGAGCGTGCTCTTACCCTGAGCTTCTACCCGGAACGTGCGGGCGGGCTCCACGGCGACATCGCGAAGGCGCGCCTCGTGCCGTCGGGCCGGGACCTCTTCCGTGGAGCCGCTCGGGCTGTCCGAGCTCGGGCCGGAGGAGGCGGATGGTCCCCCCCGAATACTGGGCGTGCAAGGGCATGTCCGTGACAAGAGGGGGGACCGGGGATGTCGACGCGCGGTGCAAGGAAAGGCGGTGCTCGTCTGTGGAGTATCTTTCTCGCCGGTGTCCTGAGCCTCACTCTGCTGGCGGTCGGCGCAGTCGCCCAAGGCGCCGATGTCTACCACAGTTACAAGATCATCAAGGGCGGGACGTGGGTGCGGATCGCCAACCTGAAGGACGCCGAGGGGCGGTTCCAGGCGCGCCAGGAACACTCCGCCGTTGAACTGAACGGCTTCGTGTACCTGATCGGCGGCTTCATCCCGGCAGTCCCCGAACCGAAGCCCACAGAAGAGGATCCGGAGCCCTTCCGCTACACGGCGACCCGGGAAATCTTGGCCTACATCCCGGGCGGTCACCCGGCGTCGGGCGGGTCGCGCGAGGGCAAGTGGATCAGCCTGAATAAGGCGAGCTGGTTCCCCAGGGAGAACTACCACCACATCATGTCGGTGGCCCATCGCGGCCAGATCTGGTCGATCGGCGGCCACAACGGCATCCGCTTCTTCCCGTCCGACACCGTTTTCGTCTTCACGCCGAAGGCGGCCAACGACCCCAACGGCACCTGGGCACAAGTGCGGGTCTCCGACGGCCGCCCGTGTGATCCCGCCACCGAGACGTGCCTGAAACTTCCGGAACCCCGGGCCGCCGGTACGGCGGTGAGCCTCGGCAACAGCATCTACGTCCTCGGAGGAGTGGTGATCAACTACGGGTCCAGGGACCCTGTCAACGAGAGAATTCGTACGACGAACTCGGTGCTGCGGCTCGACACGACCAAATTCCCGTTGAAGTGGGAGACCATGCCTCGGATGAGGGAGCGACGCGAACACTTCAACGCGGTCACGTATCGGGGGCGTATTTGGGTGTTCCTCGGGCGGAATGAGCTCTCGACCCACATGCGCGGAGTCGAATCGTGGGCGCCGGGTGAGGCGTCGTGGCGGCGCGAGGCCGATGCCCCCATCGGGGCGAGTGCCAATGTGCTGGCCCGGGTCGGCGACTGCGTGTACTCCTTCGGGGGCGAATTCATCGCCTCAAACGTCACGGGGACCGTGACCGAGTCGCAGGTCTTCCATCTGCCTTCGCGGAGCTGGCGGCTCGTGGACCCCACCTTCGCCAAGCAGCCCTTCGATGCCACCGGGGCCACCTCGAAGCACGGGACGTACGGATTGACCTTCACGGAGAATGGAGTCGCCAAGATCATGGCCCCCGGCGGGGCAAACCTCACGTGGTTTTCCCCGCAAAGCCGCGTGCACGTCTTCATCCCGCCCGCGAGCTGCAGGTAGCGGGCTGGGCATACCGGAATCCCGCTTTGACGTTCCGCGTCGCGGCGAGAGGGGGAGGTGCTTTGCTCCTCCCCTCTCGCCGTGGCTGGAGGCCTCCTTGCGGAGGGAGTGGACCGGAGATTCATCCCCAGACACCCGGTGCACCGCAGGACCGGCGGACCATAGGCTCCTCTTCCGGAGGGGCCGCAGGGTGAACTGCGGGGGCTGATTTCAGCGCCCACCCCTCCGCCCGTCTTTCGAGGGATGGGCCTCTCCCCCACGGCCACGTCACCCGCAAGACGCGCTCCCGACTCCTTCCTCCGCTGGGCTTCCCGCTGTATACCGGCCCGAAGGGCGGTCGTCCCCTTAGTATGTATCAGAGCTTTGAGTCATAATGAAAATATAGAGACTAAAATAATATCTACTATTGACTTTTATATTCCCGTTGTGCTACCCTGAGGACGCCTTGGTTCGCGAGACCGGTCATTTGGCTTCCGGGAGGTGGGAAAGAGATGCGCAGACCCTGGCGTCTTGTGGGAGTTTTCCTCGCTTTAGTGGCGCTCACCGGGTGGCCGCTTGGGCAGACGAGCGGGCTGGCCCAGTCGGCGATCAATCCTGCCAAGGTGGACGCGCTCGACATGACACTCCGCCACCTGCTGGTGGACCACGTGTTTTGGGTGCGGTCCCTGGCCGTTGCGGCAAAGTCCGGGAACGCTGAGGCGGCCGACGTTGCATACCGGATGGCGCTCAACAATGCCAGGGATCTCGGGCAGGCGGTGGCCTCATTCTACGGACAGCCCGCAGGCGAGAAGTTCTCACAGCTGTTCACCGGCCACGTGAACGCCGTGAAGAGCTACTGGGATGCCGCTGCCCGGGGGGATGAGGCGGGCAAGCGCGCCGCGTCCACGCAGATGACGCAAAACGGCGACCAGCTCGCCACGTTCTTGAGTTCGGCCAACCCTAACCTCCCGAAGGCGGCCGTGCTGTCCTTGCTCCAGGCTCACGTAGCCGTCCATGTCGGGCAGTGCACCGCTATCGTGGCAGGAAACTGGAAAGAGGAAGCCCAGACGTGGGACGCGATGTTGAAGAACGTCTACAGCATCGCGGACGCGCTTGCCCAGGGAATCGCAAAACAGTTCCCCAGCAAGTTCAGCTGAGCTTGATCGGGCGTGGTAGCTGCGGGGTCCTGGTGTCGGGGGGAATCTGCCCCTCGCTCCGCGTAAGGATCCGTCGACAGTGCGTTTCCTCCTGAGGGATCCGTCGCGCCGCAACTTCTCCCTGGAGGAGGTGGGCCACGGGGCGGCGCTGTCTCGGTGAGCACGCGTTCCGGGCGCGAGAAAGGGGGCGGATGTGCCGCACTATACCTACCTCGTGGTCGGTGGAGGAATGGCCGGCGATGCGGCGATCCAGGGGATCCGCCAAGTGGACCCGTCGGGTTCCGTTGGGCTTCTGGGAGCGGAGCCATACCCCCCGTACAACCGCCCGCCGCTGTCGAAAGGCCTGTGGAAGGGCATGCCCCTCGAGCGGATGTGGCGCTCGACGGACCAGTACGGCGTAGACCTCCATCTGGGCCGTACTGCCCGGGCACTCGACCCGCGGCGCCGGATCGTCGTCGACGATCGCGGGACCGAGTACACCTGGGATAGACTCCTGATCGCCACAGGGGGAGCGCCGAAGAAACTCCCCTTCGGCGGCGATCGGATCATCTACTTGCGGACCTTCGATGACTACAGGCGTCTGCGCGACCTGGCGGACCGGGGCCGGCGGTTCGCCGTCCTCGGAGGCGGGTTTATCGGATCCGAGATCGCGGCAGCCCTCGCGATGAACGGCAAGGAGGTGGTCATGCTCTTCCCCGGTCCCGGGATCGGGAGCGGCGTGTTCCCGGCCGACCTCTCCCAGTTCCTCACTGCCTACTACCGGCAACAGGGCGTGGACGTACGTCCCGGCGAGGTGGCCGTGGCCGCGGAGCAGGGGCAGAACGGGCGCGTGACCCTCCTCACGGACGGGGGCCAGCGGGTGGCCGTGGACGGAATCGTGGCCGGCATCGGCATCGTGCCCGACGTCCACCTCGCCCAGAACGCCGGCCTCGTCGTCGACAACGGCATTCTCGTCAACGAACACCTCCAGGCGAGCCATCCGCAAATCTACGCGGCGGGGGACGTGGCCGCCTTCTTCAATCCGGCCCTGGGGACGTGGCTGCGCGTCGAGCACGAGGACAACGCCAACACGATGGGCCAGGCGGCCGGCCGGGCGATGGCGGGCTCCGGGGAGCGGTACACTCACCTCCCGTTCTTCTACTCGGATCTCTTCGACCTGGGGTACGAGGCCGTCGGCGACCTTGACCCGCGCCTGGACGTGGTGGCGGACTGGGACGCCCCATTCCGGAAGGGCGTCCTCTACTACCTCGCAGGTGGCCGGGTCCGCGGCGTGCTCCTGTGGAACACGTGGGGACAGGTGGACGCCGCGCGGCAGCTCATTGCCGAGCCCGGCCCCTTCCGGCCCGAAGACCTGAAAGGTCGGATCCCCGTCCGGTCCTGACGCGGTGGGATCAAGCCGTCCGCCGGACGGCCAAAGACTTCCGGTCGTCCGAAATCCGGTGGGAGGCGACGGAGGGCGGGGGCAGGCGGACCGCCGTCCCGCGCTTGACAGCCCCGGGGGGACCCACGCTAGAATGAGCCGGGCCCAAGAGGTCACCCAGTGAGGTCACCATGAGGAGTGGGAGTTCAAGAGCTTCACACGAGGCCGGTGCGCGGGCCTGCGTGAGGGCACGCTGGGGCTGGCCGCCTGGCCGCGCCGGGGCGACGTGAGGGAAGGGGTGTAGACGCGCCCCCGGCCCAGCGGCCGGGGGCGCTCTGTTTTCGTGGCCCCAGGAGGTGCCACTCGACCGGAAAGGGGGTGACGCTCGTGGACGCCGAGGCGGGCTCAGCTGTGTGGGAGGCGAGTCCAGACTGCTCCTCGGAGGTGCGCCATGGCCGAACTCGAGTTCACCCCCGCCGTCATGCCGGCCCGCGAGGAGCGCCGGCGCGGTCGGGTCATTCACAACCCCTGGGTCCGTCGCCTCGTCTCCTTCCTCATGGTGTGGGGCCCCGGCCTCATCGTCATGGAGGCCGACAACGACGCCGGGGCCGTGTCCACCTACGTCCAGGCGGGGGCTCAGTACGGCCTCCACCTGCTGTGGACGCTCCTCCTCTTGCTCCCCATCACGTACTTCGTCCAGGAGATGGTGGCCCGCCTGGGGATCGCCACCGGCCGGGGGCACGCGGTACTCATCTACCGGCGGTTCGGGAAGTGGTGGGGGCTGTTCTCCATGATCGACCTCCAGGTCCTGAACTTCTGCACGCTCGTCACGGAATTCGCCGCCATCGCCCTCGCCGTGAGGGCCGCGGGCGTCCCGCCCCAGATCGGCGTGCCGCTCTTCGCCGTGGGCCTCGTCGCCGTCGTTGCGACCGGCGCGTACCTCCGGTGGGAGCGGACGGTGATGGCGTTGTGCCTCCTGGACGTGGCGTGGGTGGCTCTGGCTGGCCGGCTGGGAGTCCCGGGGCCGGAGGTGGTGAGGCACGCACTGGTCCCCACGATCCCGCCCGGAGGGGTGACGGCCGACCTGGTGCTCCTCACCGTGGCCCTCGTCGGCACCACGGTCGCGCCCTGGCAGCTGTTCTTCCAGCAGAGCTGCGTCGTGGACAAGCGCCTCCGCTCCGGGGACCTGCCGTGGGAACGGCTGGACACCTTCCTGGGGGCCTGCTTCACGATCGTCGTGGCCGGCGCCATGATGCTGGTGGGGGATGCGGCCCGGGTGCACGGGATCAGGTTCACGGATCCCGCGCAGCTGGCCGTGAGCCTGGGGGCGGTCTACGGGCCCCTGGTGCGGAATGCCCTCCTGGGGCTCATGTGCAACGCCGCTGTCCTGGGCACCATCGCGGTGTCGCTGTCCAGCGCCTGGGCCTACGGCGAGGTGCGGGGGTGGTCTCACAGCCTCCAGGATCCCGTGTGGCGGGCCCCCGGGTTCTACGGCCTCTACGTGGCCGCCGTGGGGGCCGCCGCGGGTTTCGTGCTGATCCCTGGGGCCCCGCTCCAGGTGATCATCCTGGGGGTCCAGGTGCTGGCGGGTCTCATGCTCCCGCCCGCCCTCGTCTTCCTCCAGCTGATGCTCAACGACCGGCAGCTCCTGGACGAGCGCTTTGCCAACAAGCCCTGGCACAACTGGGTCAACTGGACGATCATCGCGGTCCTGTGTGCCCTCTCCCTGCTGCTGGCAGCCGAGGTCCTGCTGCCCGGCCTCTTCCCGACGACCTCCCCAGGAGGATAGGGAGGTGCGCAGAATGCGTCCCAGGGTGACGTCTTCCACAAGAGAGCTCGGGGACGGGGCGGTGCGCAGGGATCCCGCGCTCGTCGTGCACCCGCTGTTCGACGATCCGGAACCGAAGCCCGACGTCGACCGGGTGCCGCCCATGCCGATGACGCCCAGCGCGAGGGCGTGGCTCGTCGCGCTCCGGGTCTACGTGATCGGCATGGCCGTCATGCTGGCGTACCGCCTGCTGGAGGTCGCACGCCACCTGGGGCCCCACTCCCGGTAGCGGGAGGGGGGATAGCCTCCGGGGGGGTGTGCCGCGGGGAGGCGCGTCCCGGAGCCTGGGGCATGGCGTCCCCCCCCGCGGCGGGCGCCCCCCTCACAGGACGAGTGTCTGGCGCACCTCGGGACGCGCCGGGCTCAGGGCGCGTTCCACCAGGTAGAAGGCGTAGTGGACGCCGAAGCCGATGACCCCCAGGACGAAGATCACGGCCAGAACCCGATTGGAGTCGAACATGGCGTCCGCCGCGTTGAGGAGGAACCCGAGGCCTGCCCGGGAGGCCGACATCTCGCCGAGCACGACGCCGATGAAGGTCAGGCTGAAGGCGAGCCGGACTCCCGCGGCCACCGCCGGGAGGACGGCGGGCAGGACGATGTGGACGGCGATCTGCCAGGGGCTCAGCCGCAGCGACCGGGCCACCTTCAGGTAGACGGGGCTCATGTGGGCGGTCGCGTTCTGGGTGAGGATCTGGACGGGGAAGATCCCGTGGAAGAAGCCGAACGCCACCTTCGACGCCGTCCCCACCTTGAACAGCAGGAGGAAGATCGGGTAGAGGGTGATCTTGGGGATCGCGTAGACCCCGAGGATGAGCGGCTCGAAGACCTCCCCCCAGAAGGGGGCGAGTCCCAGGGCGATTCCCCACAGCGTTCCCGTGAGGGCTGCGAGGGCGAAGGCCGGGAGGACTTCCGAGATCGTCACCCCTGTGGCCCGCACCAGCCATCCCCGCCGGAGGCCGTCGGCGAGCGTCACCCCCAGGTCAACGGGAGAGGGGAGCACGGCCCGACCGAAGAGGTGCGTTCCCCCGACCCACAGCAGGAAGAGCAACGCGACCACCGCGACGCGCGCGCCGAGGGCCGCCCCGCGCGTCATGGGCTCCTCCGGTACCGGTTGAGGCGCCGCTCGCCCAGCGCAAGGAGCCAGTTGATGGCCATGCTGGCCGTGGCCACGAGCAGGATGGTGGCGAACATCGAGGCGGACTCGAAGTTGTTGTAGTCGTAGGAAATGAGGTACCCGAGCCCCGCCGTCGCCAGAATGAACTCCGAGGCGAGCACACCGATGAGGGCGTAGATGAAGCCGAGCCTGAGGCCGACGAACAGGTGGGGTACGGCCGCCGGGATGATGACGTGGACGACCATCTGGGGGCGGGTCAGGCGGAGCGAGGCTCCGACGGCTAGGAGCACACGCGGGACGCTGCGCAGGCCGATGAGCGTGTTGGTCGCGACGGCGCCCACGGCCGCGAGGGCCCCGATGGCGACGATGGGGGTGAGGCCGGCCCCCATCATCTTGATGAACAGCGGGTAGAGGGCGAAGAGGGGCACGGCGTAGTACGCGAGGAGGTACGGCTCGATGGCGGCGGCCGCGAGCGGGATCCGCCACAGGAGGATGCCGAGGGCGACCCCGAGGAGCGCGCCTCCCGCGAACCCGAGGCCGACCTCCGTGGCGGTGCGCGAGAGGTCGTCCCCGAGCCGCCCGGTGGCGAGGAGCCGGAGGAGGGTGGTCGCCATGCGGCTCGGGGGCACGGAGAGGGTGGGGCCGAGGAGCGACGCCCGGGCCACGGCCTCGTAGGCGGATGCGGCGAGGAGGAGGATGGCGCACCGGACGGCGAGGCTACGCACGGGTCCGGAGGGCCGCCCCGCCCGAGCGGATGGTCTCCACAGCCTGGGTCAGGCCGATGGCGTCGCGCAGCTCCGCCAGCAGTTCGCCGTAGCGCCGGGGGTCCTCGGTCTCGCGCCGCGGGCGAGGGAGCGAGTTCTCCAGGATGCGCACGATGCGGCCGGGCTTCGTCCCCAGGACGACGATGCGGTCGCCCAGCTGGATGGCCTCGTGGAGGCTGTGGGTGACGAAGACGATGGTGCACCCCGTCGTCATCCAGATACGCGACAGTTCCTCGCCGATGACGAACCGCGTCTGCTCGTCGAGGGCGCCGAAGGGCTCATCCATCAGCATCAAGGCGGGGTTCATCACCAGGGTCCGGGCGATGGCGACGCGCTGCCGCATGCCGCCGGAGAGCTGGTGCGGGTAGTGGCGTTCGAATCCCTCCAGCCCCACGAGCTCGACCATCCGGGCGACGGCGCGGTCGCGCTCGACCCGCGGGACCCCCCGCATTTGCAGGCCGAAGCCGATGTTGTCCCAGACCGTGCGCCACGAGAAGGTCGAGTCCTCCTGGAAGACGATCCCCACCCGAGGGTCAGGGCCGTCGATGGGCTGCTCGTCCAGGAAGACACGGCCCGAGGTGGGACGTTGGAGCCCGGCGATGATCTCCAGAAGCGTGCTCTTGCCGCACCCCGAGGGCCCCAGCACGACCACGAACTCCCCCGAGGGGACCTCCAGCGAGACGTCCCGGAGGGCGACGAAGTCCCGCCCCCCGGGCCCCTGGGGGAAGACCTTGGAGACCTTTTCCACTCGCAGGCGCATCGGGCGTCCTGCCGGAGGCCTCAGGGGACTCGGGGGTCCCCCGGCGGGCCTCCTCCGAAGCGGCGTTCCAGTTCCCGGACCTCCGGGAACCCGACCCACTCGAGGAAGTCGCCGAACCGGGACAGACGCTCCATCGCGCCGAGGGGCGTGCCCTCGGCGCGGATGCAGGCCAACACGTCGGCGATGGCGCGCGTGGCGGCGAGCAGGGCGCTGATGGGGAAGATGACGATCCGGAACCCGAGGGCGCGGAGGCGGTCGAGCCCGAGGGGGGGTGTCTTGCCGCCCTCGGCCCAGTTGAACAGGAGGGGCGTGTCGGGGAAGGCCCGCGCGACGGCCTCGACCTCCTCCTCATCCTGGGGGGCTTCGACGAACAGGACGTCAGCGCCGGCCTCGCGGTACCGCCGGGCGCGCTCGATGGCCGCTCCGAGGCCCTCGACGGCCCGGGCGTCGGTGCGGGCGATCACCAGGAAATCCGGAGACCGGCGGGCGGCTCTGGCGGCCCGGATCTTCTCGACCATCTCCTCGGCCGGAATCACCTGTTTGCCCTCGGTGTGGCCGCACTTCTTGGGCGCCACCTGGTCCTCGAGGTGGATGGCCGCGACACCCGCCCGCTCGTAGGCGCGCGCCGTGCGCAGCACGTTGAGGGGGTTCCCATAGCCGGTGTCGGCGTCCGCGATCACCGGGACGCTCACGGCATCGACGATGCGCCGGGCCTGGTCGACCATCTCGGTCATGGTGAGCAGGCCGGCATCGGGGAGCCCCGCGAGCGAGGCCGACACGCCGAACCCGGTCATGTACACCGCGGGGAACCCGGCCCTCTCCACGAGGCGGGCGCTCCAGGCGTCGTACGCCCCGGGGGCGAGGATGGGATCACGCTCGGCCAGCAGCTGCCGCAGGCGGGCCGCTCCGGCGTTGGACGAGGTGAGGGCGGAAGTCATCGGTCGCCCCCGCGCGCTTCCAGCCGCGCGCGGACCCACGGGACGAGGCCGCCCGCCCCGATGAGCTCCTCCAGGAAGAGCGGAAAGGGCTGAGCGCAAAACACCTTGCCGCCCACCTCGACGCGGCCCGTCGCCGTGTCGACCCGCATCCGGTCTCCCGAAGACGCACTCGCGACCGCCTCGGGGCAGATCACGATGGGAAGCCCCAGGTTGATGGCGTTCCGGAAGAAAATCCTCGCGAAGCTCGTCGCCACCACGGCCCCGATGCCCAGGGCCTTGAGGCCGAGGGGCGCGTGCTCCCGAGAGGACCCGCACCCGAAGTTCCGGCCCGCGACCAGCAGGTCTCCGGGCCTGACCCGCGCGGCGAAGCCGGGGTCGACCCCCTCGAAGAGATGGCGGGCGATCTCGTGGGGGTCCTGGAGCGACAGGTAGCGTCCCGGGATGATGACGTCCGTGTCGACGTCGTCGCCGACGATGTGGACGGTGCCCTCGATGATCATGGGCGGGCCTCGGGTCCCACCACGTGGCGCGGGTCGATGAGTTCCCCGGCCACCGCCGCGGCAGCGGCGACGTAGGCGTTGGCCAGGTAGATGCGGGCGCCCGCGTGCCCCATCCGGCCACGGTAGTTGCGGTTGGTGGTCGCCACGGCCACCTCGCCGTCGTCGAGCAGGCCCATGTGGCCTCCGAAGCACGCCCCGCACGTCGGCGGGGAGACGACGGCGCCCGCTTCCAGAAAGGTGTCGATCAGGCCTTCGGCGAGGGCCTCGCGGTAAATCCGCTGTGTTGCCGGCACCACGATGGCGCGCGTTCGGGGGGCGATCCGGCGCCCTCTCAGGACGAGGGCCGCTTGCCTCAGGTCGGTCAGGGTGCCGTTGGCGCAGTTGCCGATGTACACCTGGTCCACCCTGACCCCCGCAGCCTCCGTCACCGGCGCGACGGCGGCCGGGGAGTGCGGCTGGGCGACGAGCGGCTCGAGGGACGTCAGGTCGATCCGGTACGTGGCGGTGTAGCGGGCGTCGGGATCGGGTGCGACGGGCTGAGGCGGGTGGGGGAGGACGGCCCGGGCCCACTCTGCGGTTACAGCGTCGAAGGCCATGATGCCCGTCTTGGCCCCCCCTTCGACCGCCATGTTGCAGATGGCCATTCGCTCGTCCACGTTCAGGTGGGCGAGTCCCTCGCCGTCGAATTCCAGGGACTGGTAGGTGGCTCCGTCGGTGCCGATTCTGCCCAGCAGGTGGAGGATGACGTCCTTGCCGGTGACACAGGGTCGGGGACGCCCGTGCACTTCGACGCGGGCGGAGTGGGGGACCATGAACCACAGGGAGCCCAGGGCCAGGGCCGCGGCGATGTCCGTCGATCCCAGTCCGGTGCCGAAGGCGTTGAAGGCGCCGTAGGTGCAGGTGTGGGAGTCCCCTCCGATGATGAGGGCCCCGGGGCTCACCAGCCCGCGTTCGGGCAGCAGCGTGTGCTCGATCCCTCCCTGGCCTACGTCGTAGAAGGCAGAGATCCCCTGGGAGCGGGCGAAGGCGCGCATCTCGCGGAGCGCGCGGGCCGCCGCGAGCGTGGACGGGGGGACGAAGTGATCGCAGACCAGGACCACCTTCTCGGGGTCGGCGACCCGCCGTCCCCCCATTCGTTCGAACTGCGCGAAGGCCATCGGCCCGCTGATGTCGTTGAGGAGGACGCGGTCGAGGCGGGCCTGCACGATCGCGCCCGGCTCGACCGGCCCTCCCTCGACCGCGTGGGCTTCGAGGATCTTCTGCGCGATCGTCCTGCCCATCGGCCACCGCTCCCACCGCAAGGAGGCCGCGGGGACTCAGACCTCCGACGGGATCGGCGTGCGATCGCCGGATGGGAGCGCGCTCTCGTCGACGATCCGCGCCAAGGGCACCTTCTCCGGCCCCAAGAGCTTCCCAATGCGCATGCCTTCCACGACCAGGGTCAACGCCTTGGGGTCCAGCCGGCCGTGGCTGAAGTACTCGGCCGGCTTCTCGTGGACCACGGTCGTGTAGATCCACTCCAGCGGCTGCTGGGTGACCTTGGCGAAGATCTCGGCCGCCTGCTTCGGGGAGCCGATGACCACGTCGACGCCGCGGGAGCGAGCGCGGAGAAATCCCGCCAGCTTCTCGCGCTGCGTCCTGACCACGTCGGGGCTCGCGATCCAGACGGTCTGGAGGTACCGCGGGACGTACTCACGGGCGAAGAACACCACCCGGAGCTTGTTGGCGTTCCTGCTCAGGACCGGGTCGACGGTGAAGGCGCAGTCCAGGCCGTTGGTGTCGAGGAGCGTGAGGTTTTCGCCGATCCCTCCCGCCGCCTTGAACTGGACGGTGGACGTGTCGACGCCCGCGGCGGCGAGGCACATGTGGAGCAGGGCCTCGCTCACCGATCCCGGCTGGGTGAAGCCGATGCGTTTGCCCGCCAGGTCGCGGATCGTCCGGATCGGTGAGTCCTTCTTGACCACCCAGCAGATCGTCCCTGGCGATTGGACGCCGGCGGCCAGGATCCTCAGGTTCTCGCCGGCCAGGATGGCCTTGATGGCGGCCGAGGTGGCCGTCTCCCCCATCAGGAGGCCTCCCTGGGCGATGTTGCGGACGGTCGTACCCCCTCCGCTGGAGCCGACGATGGACTTGACCTCGATTCCCTCCCGGGCCATGTACCCGAGCTCCTGGGCGACGACCACCGGGAGGGCGTAGTCTTGGTCGGGGTAGTGGGTCACGGTGATGTTGAAGGGGGTGAGCCCTGCGGCCCGCACGGGGCTGGCCAAGACCCGTCCCAGTCCCCAGCCGGCCCCTAGGGCGGCACCTCCCCGAAGCAGCGCCCGCCGCGTGATAAGAGAACTTCCCACGATGGCCACCTCCCCCCTCGGACGGCCCGACCTCACGGTGATATTACGTCTTTCGCCTGAGGATTCCTGTGGTGCTCGAGTTTCGCGATGAGACGGGCAGGGGAGGAACCGGTGGACGACGTCGGGGAGGTCGGAGGGCCGTGAGCCGAGGGACTGTGGGGCCCGGGGGTCGCGAGGCTCGGGGGACCCGGGGAAGGCGCTTTCGGGAGCAGAGGCCCTCCGCCGAGGTCTCTTTCCGGTTCAGCCGCGGTAGTCGACTCCGTCGGGGGCTCAGGCGCGTGACCGGGTCGTTACCTCCCATTGACGGCCGCGTGAATCCCTCCGCGTACCGTGGATCCCACGTAGACGATCTTCGTGGAGGGGATATCATGGCACGATGGATCCTGAGCGGCATGGCGGCACTGGCGGTCATGGGGGCCATGGCACTGCCGGCGCGGCCCCCGGCGAGCGACGGGGCCCAGTATACAGTGGCGGTCGCCACCGCTACGGTCGAGGGGAAGACCAAGCGGATCCTCACGGACGCCAGGGGATTTGCCCTATACTACCTCACGTCGGACAAGGCGACGACCAGCGTGTGCACCGGAGGGTGTGCAGCCGCGTGGCCGCCTCTCCTGAGCCAGACCCAGCCCGTGGCTCCTCCGGGCCTCCCGGGGAGGCTCACGGTGGTGCGCACAGTCCACGGCCCCCAGGTGAGCTACGGCGGGCACCTGCTCTACCGCTACGCGGCAGACGCGAAGCCTGGGGAGGTGAGGGGGAACGACCTCAAGGGCCCCGGCGGGGGAGAGTGGTACGTCGCAACACCGGATCTGGCGAAGGGAGGGTAATCTGCGCCCGCGCGCGTTCTATCCGGGACAGGCTCCAACCTCATAGGAGGACGCGCGGAAGAAGCGACGGGATCGGCACGGCGAAAGGGCCCCTGGGGAGGAGCGTGGCCTCGAGCCCTGGAACTCCTGGAGTGTCTGTAGCTCTCCACACCAGCGCGAGGTCGGGTGACCTATGGCCACGTCTCTCATCGGGCTCTCCATCCCCCGGATCGACGGGGGCGAGAAGCTGACCGGCCGGGCTCAGTTCGCGGACGACCCGCGGATCCGGGGGGCCGTCCACGCGCGACTCTTCCTGAGCCCCTACGCCCACGCCCGGATCCGGCGCCTCTCCACCAGGGGGGCGAAATCCGTGCCCGGAGTGATCGCCGTCCTCACGGCCGACGACCTGCCGTTCGGCGAGGAGGCCCCGGCTGTCCGGGGACGGTGCCTCCTCGCGCGGGGAGAGGTGCGGTTCAGCGGGGAGCCCGTAGCCGTGGTAGTCGCGCAATCGGAGGCCGCGGCGGCCGACGGCCTGGCCCGCCTCGCCGCGGAGGCGGAGTTCGAGCCGCTCCCCGCGCTCGTGGATCCGAGGGCGGCGGCCGATCCGTCCGCGCCTCTCGTGCAGCCCGCCCTCGCGGGGAGGAGCACGGAAGGCACCCTGCACGCGGCCCTGAAGGTGCAGGAGGAGAAGGACGGCCCCCCCACAAACGTCGTCACCAGCGTGCGCTTCACCCGGGGGGACGTGGACCGGGGGCTCCGGGCGGCGGACGTGGTCCTCAGCCGGACCTTTTCCACCTCCATCGTCCACCAGGCGTACATCGAGCCCCATGCGGTGACGGCCGACTACGATCCCGGGACACGGCGTCTCACCATCTGGACGGCCACTCAAGGCCTCTTCTACACCCGCGAACACGTCGCGGCCGTCCTCGGGCTCCCCGAGGCGTCGGTCAGGATCGTGCCCCTGGCGGTGGGTGGGGGGTTCGGGGGGAAGATTCTCCTGCTGGAGCCTCTCGCGGGGGCGCTGGCGATGGTCCTCCACAGACCCGTCCGGCTCGTGCTCACGCGCTCGGAGGAGTTTCAGACCGCGACTCCCGCCCCCCAGTCCGTCATCGAGGTCACCGTGGGAGCCCGACGCGACGGCACCCTGGCGGCCCTCAGGGCGACCCTCCTCTTCGATTCGGGCGCGCTTCCCGGCGCTCCCATCAGCATCGCCGCCCTCCTCCTGGGCGGCGTCTACCGGGTCCCCCACCTCGAGGTCCGCGCGCGGGAGGTGCTGACCCACAAGCCCCCGGTGGGCGCCTACCGCGCGCCCGGCGCTCCCCAGGCGGCCTTTGCCCTGGAGTCCATGATCGACGACCTGGCCCGGGCCCTGAGGGAGGACCCCCTCGAGTTCCGCCTGCGGAACGTGTCCCGCGAGGGGGACCCCATGCCGAACGGGGAGCGGTGGCCGCGCATCGGGCTGGAGGAGGTCCTGGGGGCCATCCGGGAGGACCCGCTGTGGCGGGACCGGGGCCCTGCGGGGACGGGCACGGGGCTGGCCGTCGGAGGCTGGCTCGGAGGGCTGGAGCCCGCCAGCGCCTGCATCCGGCTCAACACCGACGGGACGATCCACGTGCTGGTGGGGGCCGTGGACATCAGCGGCACGGCAACGGCCCTCGCCCAGATCGCTGCGGAGGTGCTGGGCGTCCCCCTGCCCGCGGTGCGGGTCGTGACCGGCGACACCGACGGGGCGCCATCGGCCGGCATGTCGGGCGGGAGCAAAATCACCTACACGGTCGGGTCCGCTGTCCACCGGGCGGCGGAGGAGGCGCGGCGCCAGATCCTGGCCCTTGCGGCCGAGCGCCTGGAGGCCTCCGAGGCCGACCTGGAGATCGTGGAGGGGGCGGTGCGCGTCCGGGGCGTCCCCAGCCGGGCCGTGGCCCTCGCCGACTTGGCCCGGATGACCTCGGGATTCGGGGCGGCCCACGCCCCGGTCTTCGGGGTCGCCTCCGAGGCGATCGTCCAGCGGGCTCCGGCCTTCGGCGCCCACGTGGCGCGCGTGGAAGTCGACGCCGAGTGCGGGAGGGTGCGCGTGGCGGAGTACGCGGTGGCGCAGGACGTGGGACGGGCCATCAACCCCGCGGCGATTCGGGGGCAGGTCCACGGGGGCGTGGCCCAGGGGATCGGGTGGGCGCTGTACGAGCGGATGGCGTATGACGCGGAGGGGACCCTCCTCACCGCGACCTTCGCCGACTACGCCGTGCCCCGCGCCACGGCGGTGCCTCCCATCCGCGTGAGGCTCGTCGAGGTGCCGTCGGTGCGAGGACCCTTTGGGGCCAAGGGTGTCGGCGAGCCTCCGGTCGTGCCCGTGGCTGCCGCCATCGGCAATGCCGTGGCGGACGCTACAGGGGTCCGGCTTCAGCAGCTCCCCATGGCGCCCGAGGCCGTCGTCAGGGCCTTGGCGAAGAGGTAGCCCGCCCCGTGGTCATCGACAGTCACCTGCACCTCGTCACAGCACGGATGCTGCGCGCGGTCGGGGAGCGGCCCTGGCCCACCCGGCCCAAGGCGCGGGAGCTCCTCCTCGCTTCGAGCGGCCGGAGGGCCGCCTGGCTCCGCCAGCTGGAGGGCGTGACCCTGGGCGACCTGGCGGCGCGGTGGGCGCAGGCCCTGGACCGGGCCGGGGTGGCCACGGGCTTCTTCATCGCGGTCGGGGAGGGGAACGCGGAGCTGTCCGAGTTCGTCCGTCTGAACCCGGCGCGCTTCCAAGCGTGGGGGAGCCTCGTGGATCCCACAGCTCCCGAGGCGGCGTCGATCGTGAGGCGGTTTCCCGAGTGGGGGCTCCGGGGGCTCAAGCTGTACCCGCCGATCCAGCGGTTCAGCGCCAGTGACCCTGCCCTGTACCCCGTCTACGAGGCCGCCTCGGAACTCGGCCTTCCCGTGCTGTTCCACTTCGGCATCACGGTCGCGCCCGCCTACGACCTGCGCTATGCCGACCCCCTCCACCTCTCGGCCGCCGCCCGGGAGTTTCCCGACGTGACCTTCGTCATCGCGCACTGCGGCGCCGGGTTCCTGCGCGAGACCCTCTTCCTCGCCTACCACACGGAGAACATCTGGGTGGACACCTCGGGGACCAACAACTGGCGAGAGTACACCCCCGGCTGTCCCAGTCTGGACGACGTGTTTCGGGATCTCCTGCGGACCTACGGACCGCGGCGGATCATGTTCGGGACGGACTCCACGCTCCCGGAGGAGTACCGTGAGAGCATCCTCGAGGAGCAGCGCCGGGTCGTCAGCAGGCTAGAGCTGAGCGCGGAGGATCGCGCGGCCCTCTTCTCCGAGAACGCCCGGAGGCTGTTCCGGCTCCACGGGGCGCCAGCGTAGGCGGAGCGCCGGACGGTGGCGGCGGGTCGCGGGCGGGCTCCCGCAGATCCCTCCACCCCCGGACGGGAGCGCCCGACCCTCGTTGGGATCTTCTGGCACGCACCTGCGTCCCATCGGGTTCCCAGCGGTGCTGCCCCGGAGGGCGGGCGTCTGCCCCCGTCCCGGGGAAATCGCGGGGTCCCCGGGAGCGTTGAGAGCTAGTGACATAGTGACATCCCCGAAAAGGAGGGAGAGAGTGCCGATGGCGGACGTGACGATCACCCCGCGCGATAACGGCCCGTATCTCGTCAAGGGACCCGTCACCATCGTCGACGCCGAGGGGCGGGTGTTCGAGACCAAGGGCCGGGAGACCATCGCGCTCTGCCGGTGCGGAGGCTCGAGCACCAAGCCGTTCTGCGACGGGACTCATGCGAAGATCGGCTTCTCCGCCGTCACGCGCGCGCCCGCCACGCCGTAGGGTTCCGTGGGCGGGACGTCCGTGTCCCCCGCCGCGCCCGGACGTCCCCGCGCCCTGGGGGAGAGGGGTCGTCCCGTCGGTCCGGACGGGCCGGGCGGGCGCCCGCGGTTGTTCGGGGCCGCCTCCTCCGCTAGGATAGAGCCAGGATGGGCGGCCTGCGGTGGGTGACCCTCCTCGTGGCGGCGGCCGTGACGGCCGGCCCGGGAGTTGGAGTGCGGCTGGAGCCGACGGGGTCCGCGCAGGCCGTGCGCGTCCGCGTCCTCGTGGAGACCGGGCAGCGCGGTCCGGGCGGCACCGTTTTCTCGGAGCTCTCGGATCCTTCCATCAACAACCTGGGAGACGTGGCCTTCGGCGCCGTATCAAGCCCTCCGTCCGTGCGCGAGGCCCTCTACATCATCTCGAAGGGGCGGCTGACCCGGGTGGTAGCCTCCGGGGATCCGGCGCCCAGCGGGGGCCGGTTCACGTCTTTCAGCGACGTGCAGCTGAGCGACCGGGGCACGCTGGTCTTCCTGGGGCGGACCACCGACCGGGTGGGGCGGCTGGGCCTCTACCTCGCGCGCCAGGGACGGATCACGCCGGTGGCGGTCACAGGACAGCCCGCCCCGTCCGGAGGGACCTTCACCGATTTCGCCAACCCCACCATCAACAGCCGCGACGTCGTGGCCTTCGTGGGCCGCACGCAGGGCCGGGAGGGCATCTTCCGGAGCAGCGAGGGGGCGGTCGCGCCGGCGGTCCTGGCGGGAACGCCTTCCCCCAGCGGGGGCGAGTTCCAGTTCTTCCTGGACAGCAGCCCGGCCCAGAACAACCGCGGGGAGATCGCCTTCGTCGCCTCCACGACCACGCAGGCCCAGGGAGTGTACGTGCTGGTGGGCGGGAGGTCGGCGACGGTCGCGACGACCGACGACGTCGCGCCCACTGGGAGCCTCTTCACGGAGTTCGGCTTCGTGACCATGACCGACGCCGGGACGGTGGGCTTCGTGGGGCGCACGGCGCGCGGGACGCCCCGGGAGGCCCTGTACGTCACCGGGCGCACGGAACTCCTGCCCCTGGCCCGTCAGGGGCAGCAGGTGGGGGGAGAGGTCCTCACGACCTTCGTCAACACCGCCATGGACTCCCAGGAAGACGTCGTCTTCGAGCCGGGGACGCCCGACCCGATCCCGAGGGCGGTGTACGTGGCCTCGCGGGCCGGGGTGCGGCCCCTCCTGGTGGCCGGCGCGCCCGCCCCGGGCGGACGGCACTTCAGGGCCTTCAGCACGCCCTCGCTCAATGACCGCGGACAGGTGGCCCTGGTGGCCGAGACTGACGACGGCCGGCACGGCATCTACGTGGTGACCTTCCGGTGAGCGGGCAGGGGGGAGGGGAACGGGCGGTCCTGGAGGCGCTGTGGGCCCTGCGGCAGGTGGACGCCCGTCTCGCGGAGGTCCGCGCCGCGAGGGAGGCGCTGGATGACGGCGGAAGGCTGCGGGCCGAAGCCGAGGCGGCCCGGACGGAGGCGCGCGGCGTGGCGGCCCGGCTCCGGGCGGCCGAAGCCGCCCTCCGCGACAAGGAACTGCAGCTGGAGAGCACCGAGGCGAAGCGGAAGCGGGCGGAGGCGGACCTCTACGGAGGACGGATCAGGAACCCCAAGGAACTGGAGAGCCTCCAGGGAGAGGTAGCGGCGCTCGGCAGGGCCCGGGAGCAGTACGAGGACCAGATCCTGGCCCTCCTGGAGGAGGTGGAGGGCCTCCGCGCCGCCGCGGAGCGCACCCTCGGGGCCGCCGAGGCGGCAGAGGAGCGCCTCCGGGCCCACGTGAGGGAGTACGAGGCCGCGCGGGTCCGCCTCGATGCGGAGGTGGAGGAGCTCGAAGCCCAGCGGGCGGCCCTCGCCGGCGCCGTCGACGCCGCGGTGTTGCGCAAGTACGAGGCCATCGCCGCCCAGGAAGGAGGCGTGGGGATGGTGCCCATCGTTGGGGAGTACTGCGGCGGGTGTCACCAGACCGTCCCCCCGCACTTCATCTCCCGGGTCCGGGACGGTCACGTGGTCACGTGCGAGCGGTGCCACCGGATCCTCTACCTCCCGGCCTGGCCCGATGCCGTCCGCTGACACGGTCACCCTGTGCATCGACGGGGCCTCGCGCGGGAACCCGGGCGAGGCGGCCATCGGGGTGGTGCTCCTCCGCGAGGGGCAGCCCGTGCGGGAGATCGCCGAGCGCATCGGCATCACCACCAACAACGCGGCCGAGTACTGGGCCCTCCTGCGCGGCCTCCAGGAAGCCCACCGCCTGGGCGCCCGGCGCGTGCGGATCCACAGCGACAGCGAGCTCCTCGTCCGCCAGCTCCGGGGGGAGTACAAAGTCCGGAGCGCCCACTTGGCCCCCCTCCACCGTGAGGCCCTTGAGCGCCTGAAGAGGTTCGAGGAGGTCGTCATCGCCCACGTCCCCCGGGAGGAGAACGCCGCGGCCGACGCCCTGGCCAACCGCGCCCTGGACGCGGCTCTCTCGCGGAGGGCGCGGCGCGGGCGCCGCCCTTAGCGGGAGGCCGTCCGGTATCCGCGCCGGGGGAGACCCGTGCTAGAATGAGAAGGGGAGTGGGCCAGGCGGCCGCGGGCGCGACCGCGCTCGAGGAAAGTCCGGGCTCCGCAGGGCAGGGTGCTGGGTAACTCCCAGTGGGGGCGACCCCGAGGAGAGTGCCACAGAAATATACCGCCTCCCGGTTTCGCGGGAGGTAAGGGTGCAACGGTGCGGTAAGAGCGCACCAGCGGCCGGGTGACCGGCCGGCTCGGTACACCCCACCCGGAGCAAGGTCGTGTAGGGGGAGATGAGGCGGCCCGCCGATCCCCGGGTAGACCGCTTGAGGCGCCAGGGCAACCGGCGTCCCAGAGAGATGGCCGCCCTCGACAGAACCCGGCTTATCGGCCCGCTCCCCCGTGTCCCCTTCGGCGCTCGCCGGTCCCGTAAAGGGAACGCCACGCGTCCCGGCGAACCGAGGAGTCCGTCCTTCGGAAGGAGGCGGCGAGGTGCGAGGACTACAGTGCGCGGCCGAGTGGGCGCCGCGGACGGGCTACGTGGTGTCCGAGTTTGAGCGGCGCACCGGCAAGGCCGTGACGGGGGCCAGCGTGTGGCGCCACCCCCATCTGCAGCTGGTGGAGGTGGCCGATCCTCCCCTGGGGCCGCAGGACGTGCGCCTGCGCCCGCGGGCCTGTGGCGTCTGCGGCTCGGACGTGCACTTCTACGAGACCGACGAGGAGGGCTACATCCGGTATCCGGGCCTCACCAGGTTCCCGGTGATCATCGGCCACGAGTTCAGCGGGGAAGTGGTCGAGGTCGGGCGGGACGTGCGGGGACTCTCCGTGGGGGACCTCGTGACCGTCGAGGAGATGATCTGGTGCGGCTCCTGCGTCCCGTGTCGCAACGGGTGGCCCAACCAGTGCGAGAACCTGGAGGAGATCGGGTTCACCATCAACGGGGCCATGGCCGAGCAGATCGTGGTGGGGGCCAAATACTGTTGGCCGATCACGCGTCTCGCCGAGGTCTACGGGAGCGTGGACGCGGCCTGTGAGGCGGGGGCCCTGTGTGAGCCCACGAGCGTCGCCTACAACGGCATGTTCGTCCGCGCCGAGGGGTTCCGTCCGGGCGGGATCGTCGCGGTCTTTGGGACCGGCCCCATTGGGTTCGCGGCCATCGCGCTCGCCCGCGCCGCGGGGGCGAGCCGGGTGATCGCCTTCGAGGTCAGCCCTGTCCGGCAGGACCTCGCGCGCTCGGTGGGCGCCGACGAGGTCCACGATCCCACGTCCCTCGTCCGGGCGGGCTCGAGCCCCCACGAGGTCCTGCTGCAGGCGAGCGGAGGGGCGGGGGCGGACATGCTGGTCGAGGCCGCGGGCGCCCCGTCGCTCACGGTCCCGGAGATGGAGCGGGCGCTGGCCATCGGCGGGAAGGTGGTGATCATCGGCCGCGCGGCCGAGCGAGCGCCCATGTACCTCGAGCACCTGCAGACCCGGGCCGGACAGGTCTTCGGGGCGCAGGGGCACTCGGGGTACGGGACCTTCCAGAACGTCATCCGCCTCATGGCCTCGCGGCGGATCGACCTCCGACCCATCATCACGAGCCGGTACCCGCTGGAGCAGGCGGCCGACGCGATCGTGCGGGCCAGCCGGCGTCTCGACGGCAAGGTCATGGTCAGGATGTAGACCGGGCATAGGAGGAGGGACCTATGGGCGACGAGGCATGGCACGATGACAGCGGATGGGAGCACGGCATGCTGACCCGCCGGGAGGTGTTCACGCGGGGGGCGGTGGGTGCCGTCGGCGCGGTGCTCGGGGCCTCTGCGTTGGACCTCCTCGCGGACCTGACGGCGGGCGCTGCGCCCAAGCCCGCCCAGCTCAACGTCGGCGTGGTCGCGGGGGTGGAGATCCGGGGCCTGAAGGCGATCGCTCCCGCGTGGAACAAGGTCACGGGCGTCCGGCTCAACCTCATCGAGTACCCCTACGCGAGCCTCTACGAGAAGATGGTGACGGCGTTCCAGGCGAACGCCGCCACCTTCGACGTGGTGATGCTCGACGACCCGTGGATGCCCAAGTTCGGGGCCGAGGGATGGCTCACCCCGCTGGACGAGCCTCCCTACACGCTCGCGCGTGACCCGGACATCTTCCCCGTGGTCTACGACCTCGGCTCGTGGCCCCCGCCCTCGGGGCCCATCCCGCCCGGGGAGGCTGGCAAGCCGCGCCACCTCTACGCCATCACGCTCGTGGGGAACGTGGAGCTCTTCATGTACCGGCACGACCTGATCCCGCGGGCGCCCGCCACGTGGGACGAGGTGCTGGCCAATGCCAAGCGCCTCAACAACCCGGCCAAGTCCTTCTACGGGTTCGCCATGCGGGGCGCCAAGGGCAACCCGGTGATCTCCCAGTGGTTCCCGATCCTGCGGGCCTTCGGCGGGCGGGTCTTCGACGACCAGTGGAACGTGGTCTTCAAGTCGCCGGAGACGCTCAACGCCCTGAAATTCTTCGTGGGGCCCCTCAAGGCCGTCGCCCAGCCCGGGGCCGACACGGCCGATGCCGCGGACCGGTCCCGGCTCGTGGCGACGGGGCATGCGGCCCAGGGGAGCGTGTGGCCCGCCGAGGCCTCGGACATCATCGAGAACCCGGCGGTGAGCTCGGTGCGGGGGAAGGTCGCCTACACCGTCCTGCCGGCGGGTCCCGCCGGGAAGCACACGCCGATGATGGGGAACTGGCTTCTCGGGATCCCCAAGGCCGCCAAGGAGAAGGAGTGGGCCTTCCGCTTCATCACCTGGGCCACGAGCCGCGAGGTCCAGCGGCCGTACGCCCAGGCCGGCGGCATCCCCTTCCGCAAGTCCGTCCTCACCGATAGCGCCCTCAACCGGCGGTACCCCTTCTTCAAGGCCATGGCCGACTCCCTGGCGGTGCCACCGTTCTGGCGGCCGCGGACGACGGAGTGGTCGGCCGTGGAGTCGATCCTCGGGACGCACGTCAACGCCGCCCTGGCGGGGACTGAGTCCCCGGAGGTGGCTGTGGATCGGGCGGCCGCGGAGATCACCCAGCACATGAGGGAGGCGGGCTACATCAAGTAGCCGGCCCGGGGGCACACACCTGCGGGGCGCCGCCCCCTGTTGGGCGGCGCCCCGGCCGAGAGGAGTCTCAGCACGTCGTCGCGCGTCTCCCTGGGCCCGTACCTCCTGCTGGCAGGACCGGTGGTGTTCCTGTTGGGGGTCGTCATCTACCCGATGGTCTCCGCCATCGGCCTCAGCCTCCACTTCTACCGCCTCGGGGGCTTCGCCGGCCTCCACAACTTCCTCTTCGCGTTCCAGGACCGCCTGCTCGCCGCCTCCCTGCGGGCCACGCTCGTCTACATGGTCCTGGCGGTGGGGACCGAGGTGCTGGCGGGGCTCCTCCTGGCCGTCCTGGTGCACCGGACGGTCACCAGCGGGCTGGGCCGCACGCTCACGTACCTCCTCTTCATCGTCCCCATGGTCACGCCGCCCGTCGCGGCGGGCGTGATCTTCCGCCTCATGTACATTCCCGAGTACGGGATCCTCAACGTCCTCCTGCGCGACCTCGGGTACCGAGGCCAGCCGGTCCTGTGGATGTCCTCCCCGACGATGGCGATGTTTTCGGTGCTCAGCGTCGACCTGTGGCAGTGGATGCCCTTCGTGTTCCTCGTGCTCTTCAGCGGCCTCCAGGCGGTCCCCCTCGACGTCGTGGAGGCGGCCAGCGTGGACGGGGCCGGCGGCTGGGCGCGCTTCCGGTGGGTGGAGCTGCCCTACCTCCGGCCCCTGCTGCTGCTCGTCCTGGTCTTCCGCGTCACCGATACGTTGCGGGTCTTCGACCACGTCCAGGTGCTGACCATGGGAGGGCCTGGGTCGGCCACGGAGTTCCTGAGCCTCTACCTGTACCGCATCGCCTTCAAGTTCAGCAACCTCAACTACGCCTCGGCGCTGGCCCTGTACGTGGTGGTCGTCGTGTCCTTCCTCTTCGCCGCGGCGAGCCGGTACCTGTCGGAGGAGCTGACGTGAGGCCGCGGCGCCGTCGGGGGAGGGTCCTCGTGCCCGCGCTCCTCGGGGTCCTGGGGGTGGCCTACCTGTTCCCCTTCCTCTGGATGATTTCCACGTCCCTCAAGCCCACGCGGGAGCTGTACACCCAGCCCCCCACGCTGTGGCCGGTCCACCCCAGCGTGGAGGCCTACCGGGCGGCCCTCGTGGGGGCGGGGGACTGGGTCCTCCTGCGGAACAGCCTCGTGGCCTGCCTGGCGACGGTCCTGTGCACGCTCTTCCTCGGCCTCCTCATGGCGTACCCGCTGACCCGCCTCCCGGTCCCCCCGGGCCTCCGGCGAGGCCTGCTGTCGTGGCTCCTCAGCCTGCGCTTCCTCCCCTCCATCGTGGTGGTGATCCCGATTTTCGCCACGGTCCGGGCGCTGGGGCTCTACGACAGGCTGCTCGCCCTGGTGTTCATCTACACGGCCTTCTCCCTGCCCTTCGCCGTGTGGATGCTGAAGGGATTCCTCCGCGAGGTGCCCCAGGAGATCGAGGAGGCGGCCCTCGTGGACGGCGCGAGCCGGCCTTTGGCCTTCTTCCGCATCCTCCTGCCCATGCTGTCGCCCGGCCTCCTCGCGACGGCGGTGATCACCTTCGCCCTGGCGTGGAGTGAGTTCCTCTACGCCCTCATCCTGACCGCCACCCCGCGGTCGCAGACTTTCTCCATCGCCGTGTGGAGCTTCGTCACCGAGTTCGAGATCATCTGGAACCAGATGGCCGCGATGGGCGTCCTCTCGGCCCTCGTCCCGGTGGCGTTGCTCCTGCTGGCCCGCCGGTACGTGCTGTCGGCGCTGACCTTCGGGGCCGTGAGGGAGAAGGCGTGAGACCGAGCCCGGGCCGCTACCGCCTCCTCGTCACCGACATCGACGGCACCCTGGTCGCCGAAAACCAGGGGGTGCCCCCGGGCGTCGTGGAGGCCGTGCGGCGAGTCCAGGCCCGCGGCGTGCGCGTGTGCGTTGCCACGGGGCGCATGTGGGACGCGGCGCGCCCCTTCGTGGAGGCCCTGGGGGCCGACCCGCCGGCGATCCTGTACAACGGGGCGCTCGTGTACGACTTCGCGACGGGCCGCAAGGTGTGGATCGGGCGCCTCCCCCGGGACCACGCCCGCCGGGTCCTGGAGGTCCTCCGAGACTTCCCCTGGGTCTCCCCCCTCCTGTTCGTCCACGGGCAGGTCCATGCCGAGAGGATGACCCCCGGCGTGCAGCGCTTCGCCCGGCGGGACGGTCTGACCGTGCGCGTCGTCCCCCGGTTTGCCGAGCTGCTCACGGAGGATCCTGTGAAGATCCTCATCGTGGGGGAGCCGGAGGACCTCGCCCTGGTGAGCCAGGCGCTCCAGAGCCTCCCGGGAATCCCCGTGAACCAGGTCTTCTCCCAGGCCGACTACCTCGAGATCCTGCCCCCCGACATCAGCAAGGGGAGGGCCCTGCCCGTGCTGGCGGAGCACCTCGGCGTCTCCCTCGGCGAGACGGTGGCCGTGGGCGACAACCTCAACGACCTGACGATGCTCCAGGCCGCTGGGCTCGGGGTGGCGGTCGAGGGGAGCCCTCCCGAGCTCCTCGCCGCTGCCCGCTGGGTGTGCCCCCGACCCGAGAGGGAGGGACTTCGGGTTCTCATTGAACGGGTGTTCATTGGCGATGTGACAAGGAAGGAGCGCCCGTCCCCCGGCTCCGGCGTCCGATAGGCGAGGGACTCGCCGCAGGAAGGGGAGCGGAGGCCTGACGTGGAACATGTCAGACATCCGGATGTCTATCATGAACACGGTCCTGCGGCAGGAGCCGCTGTACGCGAAGCTCAGGAACCGTTTGGCCGAGCTGGTGCGATCGGGGGCCCTCAAGCCCGGCGACCGCCTGCCCTCCGAGCACAGGCTGGCCGAGGAGTACGCGGTGAGCCGGGCCACCGTGCGGGAGGCGGTGCGGGCTCTCATCGCTGAGGGGATCCTCACCACACGGCAGGGGCAGGGTACCTTTGTCGTGGCCAAGCCGCCGATCGAGAGCGGCCTGGAGGAGCTGGACACCGTCACCGGCATGATCGAGCGCCACGGGTACAGGGCCGGCACTGCGGGCACTCAGGTTGCGATCGAGGCTGCAGACCACGTCGTGGCGCGCGCGCTCGAAATACGGGAGGGGGCCCCTGTCGTTTGCATCGAGCGGATCCGCACGGCGGACGGCGAGCCCGTCGTCCTGTCTCGGAACAGGTTTCCCCAAGCCCTCGTATCCGACGTCTCCGTGCTCCGCACCTTGGAGGGGTCTCTCCTTGAATTCCTGGAGCGACACGCGGGTCTTGTTGTTACCCATGCGATCACAACGCTGCGCCCCGTCGTAGCAGACACCCAGATCAGGGAGAGCATGCGGGTGGCTGAGAAGACCCCCTTCCTCCTTTTCGAACAGGTGCACTACACGGAGGAGGGCCGACCATGCCTCTATTGCGAGGACTATTACAGGGCGGATAAATTTCGGTTCCACGTTATCCGGCGACGCCGGCGGGGCTCGGATGATAGGCGGGGAAGTTACTGAGCGAGAGGAGAAGTGTAAGGCAGGCGCGAGAAGAGGAGGGGTAGCTGTGAAGGGGACTCGGGGATCCGTGTTTCGCCGGGTCGTGATGGTGGCCATAAGTGCTGGGGTGGTCGTGACCGGCGTGGCAGTGTGGGGAAGTCCATCGTACTCCCAGGCACCGGTTGTTACTGTGGTTGACACGGTGTCAGGCCCTAACTTCCAGGCGTTCTGGAAGACGGTTCTCATCCCGGCCATTAAGCGGAACCTCGGAATGGACGTGAGCTATACCGTCGGTTCTGGACCGACTCTTCAATTGCAGATGAGCACGTGGAAGCCGGGTCATCCGGAATTCACGCTCTTGTTCCTCAAGGGTCTCGATCTCTCCAACATGATTCGATCAGGTGTCGCTTTGGAGACGCTCTATCCAGCGCGCGAAAGGGAAATCCCGAATGAGAAGATGGAGCCGAAGAGGTTTTTGGCTAGCAACAACGGTGTACCGCTGCAGGGCAAAGGGCTGATATTCTGGCGGGCCCAGTTCGACCTGATCTACAACGCGAAATTTGTGAAGACCCCCCCCAAGACGTGGAAGGAGTTTTACGCTCGGCGGAGGGAGTTCAAGGGCCACATCGGCTTGATTCGCCCCGACGCATCGTCGGGCGGGGGCCGTGCGTTCATCTATAGCTTTCTGACGGCCTTCGGCGTCGACTTCAGCAAGCCTCTGGACGAGTTGGAGCGGTCGCCAGCGTGGAGGCAAGCTTGGGACAAGTTTTCCGAGTTCAGCAGGTACTTCGCGCAGCCTATTGCATCGAGTCCTCCGGTAATGTTCCACCAGTTCCAGACAGAACAGGTATGGCTCACGGATTATGCGCAGGACTATTCCTTGTGGAGTGCGGCACAGGGGCAACTGCCGCCCACCACGAGGGCTGCACCTCTCGATGTCAATGTTGTGGGGGCGTCGAATGCGTGGCTCGCGGTCCCAGCGGTTGACACGCCGGCGCAGAAGGCTGCGGCCTATCGGGTGATCAACTTCCTACTGTCTCCGGCCATTCAGATCAAAATGCTGGAGACCATGTACGAGTACCCCGGGACCTCGGCGTGGAGGCAAGCGCCGAAGGAAGTGTGGACCAAGATCCCGCCGGTCGATATCGCTGAGGCGCACGGCATCAGGATGACTAACCTTGACGCCATTACCTATATCCAGAAACACGGTATGGACTACATTCGGTGAAAGGGAGAGTTCCGGTGTCGCGGCGCGTCGGGCGTCGCGCGGTTGCCATCGGGACAAAGGCTGGAGCTGCGTGACGGCGGGTAGTGAGCGGAAGAAAGAGGGGTGGAGGGCGCAGGCCTGAGGGGCTGGGTGGTACAGGGTCTCAATCCAGCTCCCAGAGGCTCGGCTAGCGACGAAGAGCCGCGTCGTAGGCCCGAGGTCCTCGTGCCTCCAGCAGGTTTGATTTGTGCCCCCCGAAATGGCAGCGCGACGGCAGTTTGATCTGGTCGGTGGGATTCTGGTCCTTCCACTCGTCATCTTTCTCGCTCTCGCTTTTTTCTACCCGCTGGCGCTGACCGTCTTCCAGAGCCTTGAGGGTGGGCGGCATGGTAGCCTTACGCTCCTCAACTACGTCCAGTTCCTTGAGAGTCGTCAGGGACAGGGCGTGTTGCTGCTGACTCTGCTCCTCGCCGTATCGTCGACCGTGCTGGCTCTCATGCTCAGCCTTCCGCTTGCTTTGCTCCTTCGGGGAGAGCTTCCGGGAAAGTCGGCAATCCAGTTCCTGATGATGATCCCGGCAGTCATCCCGGCCCTGGTGGGGGCCCTCGGCTTGCTTTTCCTCTATGATCGCACTGGGTGGCTCAATTACCTTCTTGTGCGTGGTCTGCACATCATACGACATCCTCTCACCATTGATTACACGATTCCGGGGCTGATACTCTTCTACCTTTGGATGTTCTTCCCGTACGCGGCGCTGGTGCTCCTGTCGGGAGCTAGCGCCCTGGACCCAGCTCTGGAGGAGGCGGGGCTCGTCCTGGGCGCGAGCCCGAGGGAGGTCTTTCGGTGGATCGTGTTGCCGCTGCTCCGTCCGAGCCTGTGGGCGGGAGGGGTTTTAGTTTTCTTGCAGGCATTCGGTGCGTTTAGTATACCCCTCATCGCGGGCGGTAACTACCAGCCGCTAGCGGTCAGAATCTATACCGTGGCCACGGTTTTCCTGGAGTGGCACCAGGCGAGCGCGATGGCCGTGATCATGGGACTCGTGCAGGTCGCCCTGATTGTGGCGTATCGGCGGATCCAGGGAAGTCGCACGACATGAGGGTAGTGGCCAATTTGCTGGAGGGGTCGTGGGGTCGACGGATCGTCCTAACCGTCTTTCTCCCTCTCTTCGTGCTCTTCATAATTCTGCCGTTCGTAATGATTGTGCTTCAAGCTTTCGGGGCTGACTGGTTCGGGATGCAGCTTCTCCCCCGCGTGTGGACGCTCCGGTGGTTCTGGTGGGCTGTTCAGACCGTTGATATCGGGAGAGTTCTCGTCAATACGGCCATCATTGCCCTCCTGGCGACCTTTTTCTCGCTGGCGCTGAGTATCCCCGCTGCTTGGGCCATCGCGAGACGGCGGCTGCCAATTCAGCCGATATTGATGGGGGCCATCTTATTCCCCCGCATGATCCCTGAGATTACCTTCGCTCTGGGGGTGGCTCGGTTATTCTATGCCCTTGACCTCACAAACACGTACGTTGGCATCGCCCTTGCCCACGTGATCCTGGCGGCACCGTTTGCCGTGCTGGTGCTGGCCAGCACATTCGAGGGGATAGATGAGCGCCTCCTCGAGGCCGGGATAGTCCTCGGATGCGAGCCCGTCCAGCTCTTCTCTCGGGTGATACTGCCTTTGGCGCTTCCCGGAGTTATTGCGGCCGCGTTGTTCTCTTTCTTGACTTCTTACAATGACTTCGTCTTGACATTGATGGTGTACGGCCCTAATACCGTGACCCTACCCGTTCAAACGTACCTCTCGATCGGGAACGGGTACACGTCCGTGGCCAGCGCCATCAGCATCATTCTGCTGGTCCCGTCCCTTGCGTTTCTGGCGGGATTGCAGCGAATGGTGAGGCCGGAGAACCTTCTGGGAGGACTCAAGGGGGCATGACCGTTCCGAAGCTGGAATTGCAAGGTGTGTCGAAAAGCTTCGGGCGCGTTGCGGCCGTGGCGAATGTCTCGTTGCGCATTCCCCCGGGGACGTTTGTGGCGCTCCTGGGCCCCAGTGGGTGCGGGAAGACCACGCTGTTACGGCTCATCACGGGGTATTTGAGGCCGGACAGCGGCCGCGTGATCGTCGACGGGGAGGATGTCACGCATCTTCCCACTCACAGACGGAACATGGGGATGGTCTTTCAGAGTTTCGCCTTGTTCCCCCACCTGACCGTGGCTGAAAATGTGGCATTTCCCCTGCGGGTTCGGCGCGTGCCACCGCAGGAACAGCGGACTCTTATTCGGGACGCCTTGAGCATGGTGCACCTGGAGGGGTACGCGGAGGCCTATCCGCGCCACCTTTCGGGGGGCCAACAGCAACGCGTCGGCCTCGCTCGGGCCATCGTCTTCAGGCCGACGATCTTGCTGCTGGACGAGCCGCTTTCCAATCTCGACGCTGCGCTGCGGGAGGAGCTACGGGTAGAAATCAGTCAAGTGACGCGCCGCCTGGGGATAACGTCCGTGTACGTTACCCATGACCAACGAGAGGCCTTCGCTCTTGCGGATGTTATAGCCGTCATGAACCAAGGCCGGGTTGTGCAGGTCGGATCGCCGGAGGAGATCTACCGGCAGCCGGCGAGTCGGTTCGTCGCTGACTTTATCGGCCATTCCAATTGCTTGTCGGTCCAGGTGTCCGGGGGTGTGGCGGTCGTCGGTGGCGGGGCGGGTGTTTTGGAAGGACGGGTGTTTCGGGGTATCTCCGGACCTGCCACCGTGTTCATTCATGCTGGGGATGTGCAGTTGATGGACGAAGGCCAGCCAGGCCCGAATTGCTTGCGCGGTCGCGTTCTGGACGCCGCATTTACGGGGGACCGCGTTGAATACCTTCTGGAAATCGAACCCGGGTTGCGCCTGAGGTCCCATGCGCCTGTTGGTCACGACCGGCTGGCCCGCGGAGCATGGGTGTGGGCCAGATTACCAGCCGACAAGCTCATCCTGGTCCACGACGACCCGACATGAGGAGCCAGCCGAGTCGTCGTACCGCTCCAACGAGGGGAGGCCCGCTGGGTGATCCTGCCGGGTGATCAGACTGTGACGAGGGATTCCGGGGCGCCTGCGGACCTCTCGGGATAGGGGAGGGACCGATTCCCATCGATTGAGCGGTGTCTAATGCGATCGCACGATACGACGCCCATGGCTCAGGACCGTTCGAGGGGTGACACGTGCCCTGCGGGATTCGAGACCGCGGGCCTCGTAGTCTTGAAGAGAGGCCGTCCCGGCGCCTCTCGGCGCCACCCCCCTCGGGGTCTGTGGGGTGGGGCGCCTGCGTGCCGGCCGGTGACGGGCAGCAAAAGGAGGGGATGGACGTGGCAAAGTGGACGATCCCGCCCCGCGGGGGGCACATGGACAAGCGCACCGGGATCTACCTCCAGAACATGACGGGCCACGAGGTGGAAGAGCGGCTCAAGCAGAACGACATCCTCATCGTCCCCCTCGGGGCGACCGAGGCGCACGGCGCCCACGCCCCCCTGGGCGAGGACGTCTTCCTCGTGTGCCGCATGGCGGAGGAGGTGGCCGCCCGCACAGGGTGCACCGTGGCGCAGCCCCTGTGGTACGGATCCCACCCCTACCACCACCTGGGCATGCCGGGGACGGTGGTGATCCCCGAGGACACCTTCACGGCCTTCGTCCGGGCGATGATCGCCGGGTTCTGGAACATGGGGTTCCGCAAGCAGATCCTCCTCAACGGCCACGGGCAGGAGTACGTGATCCCCACGGCGATGCACCAGTTCGCCAAGCGGTACCGGGTGCCGTGCCTCCTCCTGCTGGTGAACTGGTACCACCCCATCCGCGATCACTTCAAGCTCCAGAGCGAAGGCGGTCCCTACGAGACCCCCTTCATCCACGCCGACGAGGTCGAGACCTCCTGGTCGCTGGCGCTGTTCCCCGAGCTCATCGACATGCGCCACGCGCCCGACAACACGGTGGTGGGCTTCCTGCCGGGCGACCACATCGACAAGGCCGGCAACCTCCTGAACCGCCCCATCAACTGGTACAGCCAGGTCGGCGCCGGGCCGGTGGAGGTGAAGGCCTACATCGAGGGGGTCGTGGGCCGGAGCAGCATCGCCCGGGCGGAGAAGGCCTACCCCGGCGTGGAGCAGCTCTTGGACTACCTGGAGCGCCTCGTGCTGGACATCCACCGGACCTTTCCCCCGGGCGTGCTCCCGCCCGTGGAGATGGTCACCGAGCGGGACCGGGAGGAGCTGGAGGCGGTCCTCCGCGGGCCGCGCCAGGGCGGCAAGAGCATCTACAGCCTGGGGTACCCCCCGTGAAGCTGGCCTTCGTCCTCTCCGCCTCGCCGACCCGGTTCGCCGCGGCGGCGGAGGAGTCCGACCTCGACTCCGGCGTCTCCTTCCTCGCCGGCCTGGGGTTCGACGGGGTCGAGCTGGCCGTGCGCGACCCCGCGGGGGTCCCGGCAGGGGCGCTCCGGGCCCTGGTGGAGGAGCGGGGCTTCCCGGTCCCCGCCCTCGGGACAGGGCAGGCCTACGTGGACGAAGGGCTGTCCCTCTCCTCGCCCGACCCCGGCGTCTGCGACCGCGCGGTCGCCCGCCTCCTCCGCCACGTGGATCTGGCGGAGCGGCTGGGGGCCCTGGTGATCGTGGGGCTCATCCACGGCCCCATCCCTCCGGGGTGGGACCGCGCGCGGGCCACGGACCGGGTCCTCTCCCGCCTGGGGGAGGTGGCGCGGGCCGCCCGCGGCCGGGGTGTCCGGATCGTCCTGGAACCCATCAACCGCTACGAGACCAACTGGCTCAACACGGTGGACGAGGTCCTGGAGTTCCTCGGGCGGCTCGGCGAGGAGAACGTGGGCGTGCTCCCCGACACCTTCCACATGAACATCGAAGAGCAAGATCCCCTGGAGGCCCTCCGCAGGGCCCGGGACCGGCTGTGGCACGTCCACGTCGCCGACAGCAACCGGCGGGCTCCCGGATGGGGCCACGTGGACTTCGCGGCGGTCGTCGGGACGCTGAGGGAGATCGGCTACGGGGGATTCCTCTCGGCGGAGGTCCTCCCCCTGCCCTCCTGGCGCGACGCGGCTCGGCAGACCCACGCCGCCCTGCGGCCGCTCCTCGCGCCGTGAGCGTGCGGTCGCCCCGCGGCGCAGGGATGGCCACGCGTCCCCGAGAAGAGTGTGTCGGAGGTGGCTGATGCAGGACTCGTGGCACCGGTACCTGCGGGTAGGCATTGTCCACTTCATGGCCTATCCCGCCGTGATGCGCGGGCAGGGGCCGTACCTCGAGACCCTCCGCCACATCGCCTCGGACGAGTTCTTCACGGCGGTGGAGGTGGGGTGGGTGGAGAGCGAGGAGGAGAGGAAGGCGGCTGCAGCGCTCCTCCAGGAGGCCCACCTGTCCGTGGGGTTCGGCGCGCAGTCGGCGCTCCTCGTCACCAAGTCCGACCTCAACGCCCTCGACGAGGCCGCGCGCCAGAGCGCCGTCCGCCTCGTCCAGGGCTGCATCGACCAGGCGGCGCAGCTGGGCGCCCGTCGCGTGGCCGTGCTGAGCGGTCCCTACCCCGGCGAGAGCGACGAGGCGCGCGCGGTGGAGCGGCTGGTGGAGTCCCTCCGGGAGCTCTCGGCCTACGGGCGGGAGCGCGGGATCGCCCTCACCCTGGAGACCTTCGACCGAAGTGTGGAGAAGAAGGCCCTCGCGGGCCCCACGCGCCTGTGCGTGGAGATTGCGGAGGCCGTGCGGCGGGAGTATCCTGAGTTTGGGCTGATGCTGGACCTCAGCCACCTGCCTCTGCTCGGGGAGGGGATCCGGGAGGCCCTCCACCAGGCGCGAGACCACCTGGTGCACGCCCACATCGGAAACTGCGTGATGCGGGACCCCCGGCACCCCGCCTACGGGGACCAGCACCCGCGGTTCGGGATCGCAGGCGGGGAGAACGACACCCCCCAGGTGGTGGAGTTCCTGAGGGCGCTGTTCGACGTGGGGTACCTCGGCCGCCGGTCCTCCGCCGCCTCGAGCGATCTCCCCTTCCTGAGCTTCGAGGTGAAGCCGCTGCCCGGGGAGACGCCGGAGGCGGTCATCGCGGGCACGAAGCGGGTATTCGCCGACGCGTGGGCGCGGCTCTAGGGGAGCAGGAGGGCTCAGACGAGTATGGCCACACCGCGCATCTACCTCACCCGTCCGCTGCCCGAGCAGGCCATGCGGCTGCTCGAGGGGCAGGTGGAGTACCGCATGTGGGAGCGGGAGGACACCCCCGTCCCCCGGGAGACGCTTCTCCGGGAGATCGTCGACGTGGACGGGATCGTCTGCCTGATCACCGAGAAGATGGACGCCGAGGTCATCGACCGGGCCCGGCGGTGCCGGGTCATCGCCCAGGTGGCCGTCGGGATCGACAACATCGACGTGGCTGCCGCGACCCGCCGCGGGATCGTCGTCACCAACACCCCCGGCGTCCTCACGGAGACCACCGCCGACATGGCGTGGGCCCTCATCCTGGCCACCGCGCGCCGGGTCGTGGAGGGCGACAAGTTCACCCGGTCCGGCCGGTGGAAGACCTGGGGGCTCATGCTCCTCACCGGCCAGGACGTCCACGGGGCGACCCTGGGGATCATCGGCATGGGCCGCATCGGCGCGGCGATCGCCCGCCGCGCCAAGGGGTTCGCCATGCCCGTCCTCTACCACAACCGGCGGCCCGTGGACCCCGCCCTGGAGCAGGAGCTCGGGGCGCGGTACGTCTCCCTGGACGACCTGCTCCGGCAGTCCGATTTCGTCGTCATCAGCTGCGCGCTGACCCCGGAGACCTACCACCTCATCGGGGAGAGGGAGCTGGGGCTCATGAAGCCCACGGCGATCCTCGTCAACATCGCCCGCGGGCCCATCGTGGACCAGCGGGCGCTCTACCGGGCTCTCGTGGACCGGAAGATCTGGGGCGCGGGGCTCGACGTCTTCGAGGTGGAGCCGGTGCCGATGGACGAGCCGCTCCTCAAGCTGGACAACGTGGTCATGCCCCCGCACCTGGGCAGCGCCAGCATCGCGACCCGCATCAAGATGGCGGTCATGGCGGTGGAAAACTGCCTGGCCGGCGTCCGGGGCCAGCTCCCGCCCAACGCTGTGAACCCCGAGGCGCTGGAGCACCGGTAGCCCCTGCGGGGGCCGCAGGACGCGCCCGAAGGACCGGTGGGGCCGCCCCCGTACCTCCTCACGGTGGACCTGGGGACGTCGGTCGTGAAGGCCACGCTCTTTTCTCTCGGGGCCCCGCTCCCCGAGGCCGTCGCCCAGGGGGCCTCTGAGTACCCCACCGACTACCCGGCCCCCGGCTGGGCCGAGCAGGACCCCGAGGCCTGGTGGGGCGCCGCCCTGGCGGCGGCGGGCCAGCTCCCCGAGGACCTCCGGCGCCGGGTGGCGGGGGTGGGCCTTTCGAGCCACCGCGGCGGGATCGTCCCTGTGGATGGGGCCCTCCAGCCGCTCTCCCGGTGCATCATCTGGATGGACAGGAGGTCGCGCTCGGAGCTGGAGGCGATGGTGGAGGCCCTGGGGCGGGAGAGGGTGCACCGGGTGACGGGGCTCGTGCCGGACACGGAGTTCTCGGCCAGCAAGATCCTGTGGCTCCGCCGCCACGCCCCCGACGTGTTCCGGGCGGCGCGGGTCTACCTCCAGCCGCGCGACTACCTGTACCTGCGGCTCACCGGCAGCCCGGCCACCGACTACACCCTCGCGTCGCGGACGATGCTCCTGGACATCGCCCGCCGCACGTGGTGGGAGGACGGGTGCGGGTATGTGGGCGTCTCCCCCGCGGCGTTTCCGCCCGTGTACAGCTCCACCGCGGCGCCCCACGGCGTGCGGCCCGAGGCGGCCCGCGCCCTCGGGATCCCGTCCGGGGTGCCGGTGGCCCTGGGGGCCGGGGACCGCCCCTGCGAGGTGCTGGGCAGCGGCGCGGGAGACGGCCGGGTCATGGTCTCCACGGGGACCACCACCAACGTGTCGGCGGCCTCCCGGGGCATCCCGGACGCCCTGGACCCGCGGGTCATGTGCTCGCTGCACGCTCTGGAGGGCCGGTACGTGGTCGAGCAGGGGCTGAGCGCCTCGGGCTCCATCCTCCGGTGGGTGCGGGACACCCTCCAGGACGGGAGGGTGGGGTACCGCGAGCTGGACCAACTGGCCTCCGCGGTCCCGGCCGGATCCGAGGGGCTCGTGTTTCTCCCCTTCATGATGGGCGCCCGAGCGACCCGGTGGGACCCCCACGCCCGGGGCGTCTGGTACGGCCTGACGGAGGCGCACGGCCTCGGGGCGCTCGTCCGGAGCATCATGGAGGGGGTGGCCTACGAGGTCCGGGCCTGCCTCGACCTCCTGGAGGGGATGGGGCTCCCCCAGCACGAAGTGGTGGCGGTGGGGGGCGGCGCCCGCAGCCGCGTGTGGTCCCAGATCCTGGCCGACGTCGCGGGCCGCCCGGTCGTGGTGCCGCGGGAGACCGACGCGGCCTCCCTCGGAGCCGCCCTGTTGGCCGCCGCCGCCCTCGGCCACCTCCAGGACCCCGAGCGGGAGGCGCGGCGCGGGAACCCCGCGGCCCTGGTGTGCTCCCCCGATCCCGCCGCGGGGGCGCGCTACGGCGTGCTCCGGGATCTGTACGACCGACTCTACGAGGCGCTCCGGCCCGTCTTCGCGGAGCTCGCCGGGGAAGGGTGAGGGACGATGGACGAGACGTCACGCCGCCCCTGTGTGGCGGTCACCATGGGCGACCCCGCAGGTATCGGGCCCGAGATCGTCGCGAAGGCCGTGGCCGACCCGGAGGTGATGCGGGTCTCGAGGCCCCTCGTGGTGGGCGACCTGGGCGTGATGGCCCACACCGTCCGGGCCCTGGGGCTCGGGCTCCGCGTGCAGGCCGTCCCCTCTCCCGATGCGGGCCGCTACGAGCCGGGCTGGATGGACGTCCTCGACCTCGGGAACGTCGACCTCGGGAGCCTCCGGATGGGGGAGGTCCAGCCGGCGGCGGGGCGGGCCGCGGCGCAGGCGGTGGAGCGCGCCGTCCGGCTCGCGCTGGCCGGCGAGGTCCAGGCGATCGCCACGGCCCCCCTCCACAAGGAGGCGCTGTGGGCGGCCGGGTACCCGTATCCCGGCCACACGGAGATGCTGGCGGCGCTTGCGGGGAGCTCCGAGTCGCTCACCATGTTCGTGATCGGAAGCCTCCGGATCTTCTTCCTCACGCGCCACCTGGCCCTCCGGGAGGCGCTGGCCCAGGTGACGCGGGCGCGGGTCCGCGACACCCTCCGCACGATGGCGCGGGTCCTCCGGGAGCTGGGCTTCCCCTCCCCGAGGATCGCCGTGGCGGCCCTCAATCCCCACGCGGGCGAGGGCGGGAAGATGGGGGACGAGGAGATCCGCGAGATCGGCCCCGGGATCGAGGAGGCCCGGGCCTCGGGCCTCCAGGTCACCGGCCCCGTGCCGGCGGACTCGGTCTTCCACCTGGCCCGCGAGGGGAGGTTCGACGCCGTCCTCTCCCTCTACCACGACCAGGGGCACATCGCCGCCAAGATGGTGGACTTCTACCGGACCGTGAGCGTCACCACGGGGCTCCCCTTTGTGCGGACGTCGGTGGACCACGGGACCGCCTTCGACATCGCCGGGAAGGGAGTGGCGAGCGCCGTCAGCATGGTGGAGGCGATCCGCGTCGCCGCGGACCTGACGCTTAAGCGCCAGCCGGTCCGCCTCGACGCCTGAAGCCGCCGAGGCCGCCCGCAGCTCCCCCTTACTCCTTCAGGGCTCCCGAGAGCGCGGAGACGTAGTGCTCCACGAAGAAGGAGTACATGAGGGCCACGGGGACCGAGCCCAGCAGGGCCGCCGCCATGAGGGGCCCCCAGTGGTAGACGTCCCCCGTGACGAGCTCGATGATGGACCCGACGGGGACCGTCAGCTTCTCGGGTGACGTGATGAAGGTGAGCGCGTAGAGGTACTCGTTCCACGAGAGCGTGAAGGCGAAGATGGTGGCGGAGAAGATGCCCGGGAGCGAGAGGGGCAGCACGATCCGCGCCAGGACCCCGATCCGGCTGGCCCCGTCGATCCGGGCGCTCTCCTCGAGCTCCAGGGGGATGGACCGGAAGTAGCCCATGAGGAGCCATGTGCAGAAGGGGATGAGGAAGGTCGGGTAGGTGAGCACGAGCGCCCACAGGCTGTCGAAGAGGTGCAGGTGGAACACGATGTCGGCGAGCGGGATGAAGAGGATGATGGGAGGCACGAGGTACGTGAGGAAGATGCCGATGCCGAGGGTGCCCGACCCCGGGAACCGCAGCCTCTGGATGGCGTACGCCGCGAGGAGGCTCACCGACACCGAGATCAGGGTCGAGACCACCGCGACCCACGTCGTGTTCCACAGCCAGAAGGGGTAGTGGCTCTGGGTGAACAGGAACTTGATGTGGTCCAGGGTCGGGTGCCAGGTCCAGAAGGGGTTGATGGAGGGGTTGTAGAGGTCGGCGTTGGGCTTGAAGGTCGTGACGAGCATCCAGTAAAAGGGGAACAGCAGGAAGATGAGGAACCCCGCCAGGGGGAGGTAGAAGGTCACGGTCCGCACGAGGAACGACTCCCGCATGGTCAGTCCTCCCGCCTGAGGTTCCGGAAGCTCACGATGACGCTGAGCATGAGCACGGGGAAAATGGCCATGGCGATGGCCGCCCCTTCGCCCAGGTGTCCCCCCTGGATGGCCCGCTGGAAGGCGAGGGTCCCGAAGAGGTGCGTGGCGTTGTTGGGGCCGCCGCGCGTGATGACCCACGGGAGCTGGAAGTCCGCGAAGGTCCAGATGACGGAGAACATGGTGATGACGATGGTGAGCGGGGTGAGCAGAGGCAGGGTCACGAACCGGAAGATCGCCCACCGGTTGGCCCCGTCGATGGCCGCCGCCTCGTACAGGGACGGGGGCACGGTCTGGAGGGCGGCGAGGAGGCCGATGGCGTAGAAGGGGACGCCCCGCCACGTGTTGGCCACGATGAGCGCGGCCCGGGCCAGGTTCGGGTCCCCCAGGAAGTCGATGTTGTGGCGGATGAGGCCCAGGTGGCGGAGGGTCCAGCTGATGATGCCGAAGGTCGGGTCGTAGATCCACCAGAAGGAGATGGCCGAGAGGACCGTGGGGACGATGTAGGGGAGGAGGACGAGGGCGCGGATGAGGCGCTTGAAGAGGAACTCCCTGTTGAGGACGATGGCGAGGGCCATCCCCAGGATGAGCTTGAGCGTACAGGCGACGAGGGTGTACAGGAACGTGTTGAAGGTGACCAGCCGGAAGAGCGGGTCGCCGAGGAGGCTGATGTAGTTCTCCAGGCCGATGAAGTGCCCCCCGCGACCGACGATGGAGTCGGTCAGGCTGAGGTAGATCCCGAGGAAGAAGGGGTAGGCGAGGAGGACGAGCAGGAGGAGGACGGCCGGCGAGACCATGGCGACCCCGAGGACGTTGCGGTCCTCGAGGAGCCGCGCGAGGCTCAGCCGGCGGGCCGGGCGGGCGAGGGCAGCTTCGGCTTTGACGGCACCCATGGCGGGCCCCTGCGGTGGGCCGGGCGATGTGCCCGGCCCACCGCCCTGCGCCGGCTCCTACCCTTTGGCGATTCGGGCGAGCCGCTGTTCCGCGTTTGCCAGCGCGTCCCGCGCGCTCTTGCCGCCGACCGTGGCGTTCGCGAACATGTCCACCACGATGTACTCGGCCAGGGCCGCCGCGGGCTTCGGCCCGGGGATCGTGGCGTAGCTGTCGGGCCACGGCATGCGCCGCAGCACGTACTGGAAGGGCTTCGCCTTGGGGTCGCTGTCCCACACCGGGACGTTCTCGTAGGCGCGCAGCGTGCTGGAGTAGTAGCCCAGCGTCGCGTTGATCCACTGGTCGTAGTTCCCTTCCTCCATGCAGAACCGGAGGTAGTCCTTGGCCGCGTTCGGGTACTTGGTGTACTTGAAGATCATCGCCACGGGCATGAGGGGGAACTCGGTCGACCGCCCCACGGGGCCGATGGGGTAGATCGCGTGGTTCATGTCGCGCGCGATGTCGGGGAACTGCTGGCGTGCGACGAAGTAGATGCTGATGCCGTTCAGGGTCACGCTGATGTTGCCGGAGAGGAAGTTTTTGTTGTTGTCCGGGTCGAGCCAGGAGCCGACCCCCGGGATCATCGTCGTGTAGAGCTCCTTCATGTTCTCGATGGCGTGGAGGGTGGCCTCGCTGCGGATGCCCACGCTCCCGTCGGGGTTCCACACCCTGCCCCCGTGGGCCCACAGCCACCAGTAGTTGAAGTTGTTGCCGTCCCCCACGGCGTGCCCGAGGGTGAAGCCTGTCGGGTGGCCCTTGGCCTTGAGGGCCTTGCACATCTTGATGAAGTTGGGGATGTCCTTGGGGACGGTCTCGTAGCCGGCCTCGTGGAGCCAGGAGACGCGGTAGTTGACGCAGGATCCGTCGCAGCCGACCGGGAGGGCGATCCAGTGGCCGAGGCCCTTGTGGTACCCGTAGGACCTGCAGATGTCGTACCATCCTCCGTACTTCTTCCCCAGGTACTCGGCGAGGTCGTCGAGGGGTACGAGCTTCTCGGGGTAGAGGAAGGGATCGTCGTAGAAGGTCGTCGCGATGTCGGGCCCGGCGCCCACGTTGGCGGCGACCGAGGTCTTGGACGGGATGTCCGGCCAGTTGACGTACTCCACGGTCACCGGGACACCGGTCTTCTGGGACCACGCCTTGGTGATCCGGTCCCAGGTCGGCTGGTCGGTCGGGACGAACTGGGCCCACCGGAGGACCCGGAGCGAGGCTCCCTTCTCGATGGGGAACTCCATCTGCATCCCGGGCACGCCGTACCGGCGCGCCGGGGCGCCTTCGGCCGTAAGGCCGAAGCCCGCGCCGAGGGCCGCCCCCGCGAGCCCGGCCGCCCCGGCGGCCAGGAGCTGCCGGCGCGTGAGCCCCCCTGCGGGGGGCACTTCCTCCTTGCTCGACTCCTCCCGTTCCGGACGATCCTGTGCCATGCTGTCCCTCCCCTCCTGCGGCATCCGGATCCGGCGGACCTCGCCGGACCTCTTCCATCCCACGGTCCGGGAGGCTCCCCGGTTCCCCGGGCCCCTGGGCCCTGAGCGTGGCCACTGTATTCCCCCGAGGGGAGTCCCACTCCTGCGGGCCCTTCCGGGCCCTGCCGGACGGCAGGCCCCGGACACCCCCGGGGAGAGGCGGGGATGGTATAATGGCTACACCCTCATTCCGAGCGGGGGCGGGGTATGCGCTGTCCGTACTGCGGGAAGCAGAACGTCGTGAGCCACGTGACCATCCGATGGGTCCAGGTGCGGGGCACGCTCCTCCCAGAACGGGGCTGCTACTGCACCGCCTGCGGCACGGCCTTCGAGGACCCGGCTCCTCCCCCGGCAGACCTGGGGTTTCGCTCGGTCCGCGTCGGGGCGGTGAGCGACGCCATCCGGCGCCTCCAGGAGAGCGCCGACGTGATCGTCGTCCGCCACAGGAGCGGCATTCACGAGGTCGTGTACTGATCCTGGCCCTCGCGGCCCTCGTGGGCGTGGCCCTGGGATGGGCCCGGGGAGGGCGCCTGGAGGGCGTGGGGCGTCTTCGCTTGCGCGGCCTTGCGGGCCTCGCCGTCGCGGCTGGCCTCGTCGTCCTGGGACGTAGCCTTCCGGCGGGGAAAGGCGGTCCTCTCCTCGTCGGCCTCGGCTACCTCGGAGCGACGGGCGTGCTGTGGCTGAACCGGCGCCGTCCCTGGGTGCCGGTCCTCCTCCTGGGTGTCGCCCTCAACGCCCTCGTGATCGTGGCCAACAGGGGCCACATGCCCGTGAGCCCCACTGCCCTCCCGCCTGTCCGGGGCGGCACGCCCTTCCCTCTGGACTCCTTTCACGTGCTCGCAGGATCCGGGACCCCCTTCGCTTTCCTCGGGGACACGTTTCGTCTGGCTCTCGGGGCTGTGGCGTCAGCGGCAAGCCCCGGCGACCTCGTAGCGGCTGCGGGGATCGCCGGTCTCCTCCAGGACGCGATGCGGTCCCCGGCGTCGCCCGCCCGCAGCTGACCGAGACCTTCCTCGAGTCCCAGAACCCGTTCTTCTCCTCCACAGGGCGAACATACGTCCGATATTCTCGATTCGACCGCTTCCGTAGCTCGCGCCAAGGAGGAGATTGGGGAATTGTGGAGAAGCGTGGAAGTCCATAGGGATTTGTGGGGAGACCCGGTTGGCGTGAGGATGGATGCTCAGAGGCGAGGCCGAGTATTCGCTGGACGACAAGGGACGGGTCGTGATCCCGCCCAAGTTCCGCACGGTGATAGGCGACCGCCTCATCGTGACCCGGTGGATCGATCCGTGCCTCGCCGCCTTCGCGCCCTCCGAGTGGCAGGTGCTCGAGGAGAAGCTCAGGACCCAGCCGCTCGGCAACCGCGACTTCGTCCGGCTCCTGCTCTCCGCGGCCGAGGACTGCGAGCTGGATCGCCAGGGCAGGATCTACCTGCCCCCCCACCTGCGAAAGTACGCGGGGATCGTCCGCGAGGTCACCATCGTCGGGATGGGGGGACGGCTGGAGCTGTGGAGCACGCCGGCGTGGAGGCGACGCCTCCAGAAGGTGACGCGCGCCCGTGAGAAGCTGGCGGAGCACCTTCAGAACCTCATTCTCTGAGGAACACGGGGGGCGCTAGAGGGTCGTGGCGGGTGTGTGGATGAGCGCAGCAGCGGAGGTCCTCCCGCCGCCGGACCACGTCCCGGTCCTGGTGGACGAGGTCCTGGCCCACCTCGACCCGCGCCCCGGAGCGGTCATCGTCGACGCCACGGTAGGGGAGGGGGGACACGCGGAGGCCATCCTCCGGCGTATCGCCCCGGCGGGGAGGCTGATCGGGTTGGACCGGGACCCAGACGCCCTCGCCCGGGCCGAGGAGCGCCTGCGGCGCTTCGGACGGAACGTGACGCTCCGCCACGCCAACTTCGCCGACCTGGACGACACCCTGGACGCCCTGGGGGTGAAGGCGGTCGACGGGATTCTGTTCGACCTCGGCCTCTCCGCCCGCCAGCTCCTGGACCCGGAGCGGGGTTTCAGCTTCGACCACCCCGGGCCGCTCGACATGCGGGTGGACCGGTCGCAGGCCACCACGGCGGCGGACCTGGTGAACTCGCTCCCCGAGCGGGAGCTGGCCGACCTCCTCGCCCGCTACGGCGAGGAACGGGCGGCGCGCCGGATCGCCCGCGAGATCGTGGCGCGGCGGCCCCTCCGGACCACGGTGGACCTCGTCCGGGCCGTGGAGGCCGCGGTGGGCGGGCGCCGGACCCGCATCCACCCCGCGACCCGGACGTTTCAGGCCCTCCGGATCGCCACCAACGGCGAGCTCGCGGCCCTCGAGAGGGCGCTCCCCCAGGCCATCAGGCGCCTCCGGCCCGGAGGGCGGTTGTGCGTGATCTCCTTCCACTCGCTCGAGGACCGGATCGTCAAGGGGGCGCTGGCCCGGCACTCCCGCGGGTGCGTGTGCCCGCCCGAGGTCCCGGAGTGCCGCTGCGGGGGGACGAAGCTCGTCCGGATCCTCACCAAGAAGCCGGTCGTCCCGTCGCCCGAGGAAGTGCGGCGCAACCCCCGCGCGCGCAGCGCCCGCCTTCGCGCTGCGGAACGGCTGAGCGGGGACGAGCTGTCCCGGCCCCCGGAGCGACGGCGCTCATGACTCGCCTACACCAGGTGTCCACTACGCGGTCCCCGGTGCTCCCAGGGGAGCTTTGGGGGCCAGGAGGGAAGGAGGCGACCCGGCGTCGGCGGAGACGTTCTCCCATCTTCGTCGCTCTCGCGATCGCAGCGCTCATCGTGCTCCCGCTCCTCGCATACATCGCCACCGTGTCCAACGCAGCACGCATCGGCTACCACATCCTGCAGCTGAACCGTGACATTGCCGTCCTGGAATCGGACCACGAACGCCTCCAGGCCATCGCCTCCTCCCTCCGGTCCCCTGATCGCCTCGAGCGGGTGGCCGAGAGCCGTCTCGGCCTCAGGCCTCCCGGGGATCAACAGATCGCCGCCATCGTGCTGCCCCAGACCGTGTCCCGACACGAAGCGCACCGCGGGCTGTGGCAGCGTCTCGCCGAGTACCTCTTCCAGGGCGAAGCGCAGGCCGCTCCCGCGACTCGATGAGGAGTCGGTCCGGGCGGCCGGCCCCGGGGGCGCGCCAGGGCGTCTCCCGGGGGAGGCTCCTGGCCCTCCTGGCCGTGTGGCTGCTCAGCTGCGGGGCCCTCCAGGCCCGCATGGTCGACCTCCAGGTCGTCCGCGCCCCCTCTCTCCAGCGTCTCGCGGCCCGCCAGCAGCAGGCGTCGTTTCGTGTGGCGGGCCAGCGCGGCCTCATCCTGGACCGGAGGGGGCGGCCCCTGGCCGTCAACGTCGACGCGGACTCCATCTACGCGATTCCGCGGGAGGTGGCGGACCCGCGAACCTTCGCCCGCGTCATCGGCCCCGTCCTCGGCCTCCCGCCGGGAGACGTCCTCGCGCGCCTCCGCCAGGGCGGGCCCTACTTCGCGTGGCTCGCCCGCCGCGTGCCCCGCGCGACCGGGGACGCCGTCCGCCGCCTCGGTTTGGGAGATGCGGTGGGGATCCTCACGGAGTCGGCCCGCGCCTACCCGGCGGGGCCCCTCGCGGCCAGCGTCCTCGGCTTCACGGGGGTGGACAACACGGGCCTGGCAGGTCTGGAGCTCCAGTACAACGGCGTGCTCCAGGGCTCGAGCGGCGTGGAGCTGGCGGACCGGGATGCGATCGGCCGCATGCTCGTCCAGACCGAGCGGATCCTGCACCCGCCCCGGCCGGGGGACACCCTCGTCCTCACCCTGGACGAGGTGATCCAGCACATCGCCGAGCGGGAGCTGGGAGATGCCCTCGAGCGCGCCCACGCCCGGGGAGGGGTGGCGATCGTCATGGACCCCAGGACGGGGGGGATCCTCGCCCTCGCGTCCCTCCCGTCCTTCGACCCCAACCACTACCAGGCGGTTCCCCCCGCCCGGTGGAGGGACCGGGCCATCAGCGACACCTACGAGCCCGGCTCGACCTTCAAGCTGGTGCTCGCGGCGGCGGCCCTGGAGAGCCACAGGGTGTCCTTGCAGGACAGGTTCGCAGACCCCGGGCAGATCCGGATCAACGGCTTCACGATCCACGACGCGGAGCCCACGGAGCATTTCGCGTCCCTGAGCCTGGGGGACATCATCAAGTACTCCAGCAATGTGGGCGCGGCCCAGGTCGCCACGCGCCTCGGCAAGGCGACGTTCTACGCCTACATCCGGCAGTTCGGCTTCGGCCGGCCCACGGGCATTGACCTCCCGGGCGAGGCTGCGGGGATCATCCGGCCTATCCGTGAGTGGCTCGGCCCGTCCCTCCAGAATATCGCCTTCGGGCAGGGCGTGTCGGTCACGCCCCTCCAGCTCCTCGTGGCCGTCTCGGCCCTGGCGACCCACGGCTTGGCGGTGACCCCCCACGTGGTGGAGGTGGTGCGCGACCCCGCGGGCCGTGTGGTGGCCGCCCCGGGCGACCGGCCTCCCCACCGGGTCATCGGGGCGGAGGTGGCCGACCAGGTCCTGGCCATGATGCGCGAGGTCGTCCGGGGCGGGACCGGGACCAAGGCGCAGCTTCCGGGCTACGACGTGGCCGGGAAGACGGGCACGGCCCAGCGCCCGAGCCCCCGAGGGGGCTACGAGCCCGGAGCGTACGTCGCCTCCTTCGTGGGGGTCGTCCCCGCGGGGGACCCGCGGCTTTCGATCCTCGTGGTCATCGACAGGCCCGAGGGCGCCTACTTCGGCGGCGACGTGGCGGCGCCCGTGTTCCGGGAGATCGCCCGCCAGGCGCTCTGGTACCTCCGCATCCCTCCGGAGTCTCCCCAGGCGCTCGCGCTCCCTGTCCCCGCGGAGAAGGGAGGTGGGGTCGCCGGGGCATCCTCCTCCCAGGGGAGCGGCGGCGCTCCAGGGTCCCCCTGAACGAGGCGGGAATGCCTTGATATAGTGGAAGCGGAGGAAGGGGAATGCGGTTAGCGGAGCTCGTCCACGCTCTCGCGGACTCCGGGGACCGGGGGGTCCGCATCGTCGGTCCGGCCGACTGCGAGGTCTCCGGCCTCGCCTACCACTCCGAGCAGACACGGCCGGGGGACCTGTTCTGCGCGGTGCGGGGGTTTGCCCACGACGGCCACCAGTTTGCGGCCTCCGCGGTGCGCCGCGGGGCCGCCGCCGTCCTCGTGGAGCGCCCGCTCGCGGACCTGGGTGTCCCCCAGGTGGTGGTCGCCGACACACGACGGGCCCTCGGGATCCTCGCCTCGGCCTTCTACGGGCACCCGTCGCGGGAGCTGTGGGTGTGCGGCGTCACCGGGACCAACGGCAAGACGACGACCACCTTCCTCGTGGACGCCCTCCTCCGGGCGGCCGGGCGCCGCACCGCCGTGATCGGGACCCTGGGCGTCCGGGTCGACGGGCAGCCGGTGGATTTCCACGCGACCACCCCCACCACGCCGGAGGCGCCCGACCTCCAGCGCGTGCTCCGCCACCTGGCGGACCGGGAGGTGACCCACGTGGCCATGGAGGTCACGTCCCACGCGCTCGAGCTGGGCCGCGTCGAGGGCTGCGTCTTTCGGGCCGCGGTCTTCACGAACCTCACCCAGGACCACCTGGACCTCCACGGCAGCCTTGCCAGGTACCGGGAGGCGAAGAGCCGGCTGTTTGCCATGGTCGAGCCCGACGGGGTGAGCGTCATCAACGCCGACGACCCGAGCGCGGAGGCGATGCGCGTCCGGAGCCGGGCCCCGGTGTGGACCTACGGGATCGAGACCGAGGCCACGGTGCGGGCCGAGGACCTCCGGCTCTTCCCGCGGCGCAGCCAGTTCGTCGCGGTCTGGCCCGGGGGGCGCCTGCCGGTGGCCCTTCCCCTCCCGGGCCGGTTCAACGTCAGCAACGCCCTCGCCGCCCTCGCGGTGGGGCTCACCCAGGGGATCGCCCCGGAGCTCATGAGGGAGGTATTGGAGACGATCCCCCGGGTCCCGGGACGGTTCGAGCCGGTGGACGAGGGTCAGGACTTCACGGTCATCGTGGACTACGCCCACACGCCCGACAGCCTGGAGAAGGTCCTCAGGCTCGCCGCGGACATCGCCTCCGGGAGGCGGATCGTGGTCTTCGGGTGCGGCGGGGAGCGGGACCGGACCAAGCGTCCCGTCATGGGGCGCATCGGGACGGAGCTGGCGGATTTCGCCATCTTCACCTCCGACAACCCCCGCGGCGAGGACCCGGTCGCCATCATCCGGGAGATCGAGCAGGGGGCGGTCGCGGGGCGCTACGAGAGCATCCCCGACCGCCGCAGGGCCATCGAACGGGCCCTGGCGCTGGCGGGCCCGGGCGACGTGGTGGTGATCGCGGGGAAGGGCCACGAGACCTACCAGATCGTGGGGGACCAGGTGCTGGAGTTCGACGATCGGGCCGTGGCCCGGGAGATCCTCAGGGCGCGCCGCACGGGAGGGGAGGGGCGGTCGTGAGCGGGGCGACGGACCGGGGAGGCCAGGTGGCCCTGCCGCTGTCCCTTCCGGCCCGCGAGGTGGCATACCTCGCGCGGGGAGCCGTGGTGCGGGGCGATCCCGAGGCCGTCCTGTGCGGCGTCGCCATCGACAGCCGCGCGGTGTCCCGGGGCATGCTGTTCGTGGCGCTCCGTGGGAGCCGCACCGACGGGCACCGGTACGTGGGGGACGCCCTGCGGGCGGGCGCGCGCGGGGCCCTCGTGTCCACGGACGTGCCGGAGGCACCTGAGGGCAGCGTCCTGGTGAGGGTGGAGGACACGCTTGCGGCATTCCAGCGGCTCGCCCGGGCGATCCGGGACCGGATGGGCCTCCACGTGGTGGGCATCACGGGCAGCGTGGGGAAGACGACGACCAAGGAGATGGCCGCCTCCGTCGCGGCCCGGGCCTACCGGACCGCCCGATCCCCGGAGAACTGGAACACGGAGATCGGGGTCCCGCTGGTGCTGGCGAACCTCCCGCGGGACCGGGAGGTCGCCGTCCTCGAGCTGGCCATGCGCGGGCCCGGGCAGATCCGCGAGCTGGTGGAGATCTGCCGCCCCACCGTGGGCGTGCTCACCACCGTGGGCCACTCCCACCTGGACTTCTTCGAGAGCCGGGAGGAGCTGGCCCAGGCCAAGGGCGAGCTGCTGGAGGGGATCGGCCCGGGGGGCGTGGCCATCGCCAATGCGGACGACCCCCTCGCCCGCGCGCAGCTCTCGCGCAGTCGGGGGCGGCGCCTCACCTTCGGCCTGAGGGCGGGGGACGTCACGGCCGAAGACGTGCGCCCCCGGGGTCTTGGGGGCACGACGTTCCGGCTGCGGACGCCCGACGGGACGGCCCAGGTCAGCCTCGCCGTCCCGGGGCTCCACGCGGTCTACAACGCCCTGGCCGCCGCGGCGGTGGGGACGGCCCTCGGCATGGCCCCGTCCGAGATCGCCCGGGGTCTGGAGGAGACCCGGCCGCTCCCGATGCGCCTCCAGGTGCGGCGGGTCCGGGGGGTCACGGTGCTCGACGACACCTACAACAGCAGCCCCCAGTCGGTCGAGGCGGCGCTCGATGTACTGTCCGGGACGTCCGCCAGCCCGCGGATCGCGGTGTTGGGCGACATGAAGGAATTGGGTAAACACAGCGTGGACGCCCACCGCCAGGTGGGGGCCCTCGCCGCGCGGTCCGGGGTGGACCTGCTCATCGCCTACGGTCCCGCCTCCGAAGAGACCGCCCGGGCGGCCCGCGAGGCCGGCCTCCGCCACGTGGTCCACACGACGGACCTCGAGGAGGTCGTGGGACTGCTCCGGGACGCCGCCGTGCCGGGGGCCGTGGTGCTCGTCAAGGGGTCTCGGGTCATGGCCATGGAGCGCATCCTCCATGGGCTCGGGTGGGCGGGCGACGAGTCCGGGGGAGGCGGGCCGTGAGCGGCGTGGTCACCGCGTGGGTCCTCTCTGCGGGCCTCACCCTCGGCGGCGGGCCGCCGCTCATCCGGGCGCTGCGGCGGAGGGGGATCGTCCAGACAGTGCGGGAGGAGGCGCCGGCGCGTCATGCCGCCAAGACGGGGACCCCGACCATGGGAGGTCTCCTCATGATCGGGGCCGCGCTCGTGGCCGCGGTCGTCGCCGCATCCGGAGCCCACCTCCCCACACGCCACGTCCTCACGGGCGTGGTGGTGGTCGCGCTCTTCGCGCTCGTGGGGGCGGTGGACGACCTCGTGGCGGTCGCCCGCCACCGCAACCTCGGCCTGCGGGCCCGGGAGAAACTGCTCCTCCACGCCCCGCTGGCCCTGGCCTTCGGCGTCTACGTCCTCCGGGCGCCCGACCTCGGCGGGGCCGTGAGCCTGCCCGGCACCCCCCTCCGGTTCGACCTGGGCTGGGGGTATCCCGTGTTCAGCGCCGTGGTCCTGGTGGGGATGGTGAACGCGGTCAACCTCACCGACGGCCTCGACGGCCTGGCCGCGGGGACGTCCGCCATCGCGGCCGGCGCGCTCGGCGTCCTCGCATCCCGCGGCGGCGCCCTCCCGGCTGCGGTCCTCGCGGCCGCGGTGGCGGGGGCGGCGACGGGGTTTCTCTGGCATAACGCCCACCCCGCCCGGGTCTTCATGGGCGACGTGGGGTCTCACGGGCTCGGGGCGGGGGTCGCCGTGGCGGGGATCCTGGCCAAGCAGGAGCTGCTCACGGTCCTCGTGGGCGGAGTCTTTGTCGCCGAGGCGCTTTCGGTCGCCCTCCAGGTGGTGTACTTCCGGGCCACCGGAGGGAAGCGGCTGTTCCGGATGAGCCCCATCCACCACCACTTCGAGTTGAGCGGGTGGACGGAGACGCAGACCGTGGTGCGGTTCTGGGTGTGCGCGGCCCTCCTCGCGGCCGTGGGGGTGGGGCTCCGGCCATGATCGCCGACGTCCTCGCGCGTCTTCGGGGGCAGCGCATCCACGTGGTGGGGTTCTCCGGGACCGAGGGGTCGGCGGTCCTCGACTTCCTGCTCTCCCACGGCATCACCACGGTCACGGCCCACGACCTCACGACGCCGGAGGAGTTTCCGGAGGTCTTCCGCCGCACCCACGAGTGGATGTCCCCGGCCGAGCAGGACGCCGCCATCGGACGGCTGCTCGCGGCGCCCATCGTGCGGCGCTTCCGCGACCGGTACCTGGAGGGGATCCAGGAGGCGGACGTGATCTACCTCTCCCAGGCCTGGTTCCGCTACCCGGAAAACGCGCCCCTCGCGCGGGCGCGGGAGTCCGGCATCCCCTGTAGCAGCATGACGGCCCTCTTCTTCGAGACCGTCCCCTGCCCGATCCTCGGGGTCACCGGCACCAACGGCAAGTTCACGGTGGTCCGGCTCGCGGCCTCGATGCTGGAGGCGAGCGGGATCCGCACCTTCGAGAGCGGGAACGACAGGACGCACGTCCCCGTCCTCTACCGGCTCCCCGAGGTGACGCCGGACGCGGTCCTGGTGCTGGAGCTCAGCAACCGGCAGCTGGTGGGGCTCCCCTACAGCCCCCACATCGCCGTCATCACCAACATCGCCCCCCACCACCTGGACGACCACGGCTCCTTCGAGGCCTACGTGGAGGTGAAGAGGACGATCCTGGCCCACCAGGGGCCGGGGGACTACGCGGTCCTCAACGGCGACGACCCCACGGTGCGGAGCCTGGCCCGCACGGCCCGGAGCCGGGTCCTCCTGTGGAGCCGGACGGGGCCTCTCGAGGAGGGCGCCTGCGTGGTGGAGGGGTGGATCACGCTCCGGCTGGACGGCCGTGAAGAGCGCCTCGCCGAATCCCGCCTCCCGGTGCCGGGCGACCACATGGTGGACAACGCGCTGGCGGCCGCCCTGGCGGCCCGGATCGCAGGCGCCCACCCCGAGGCCATCGCCAGGGTCCTCCGGGACTTCCGGGGCCTCCCGCACCGGCTCCGCCCGGTCGGCGAGTTCCAGGGGGTGACCTACTACGAGGACTCCCTCGCCACGAACCCGGCCGCCGCGGCCGCCGCCGTCCGCAGCTTCGACCGCCCCCTCGTCCTCTTGGCGGGCGGCTCGAGGAGGGGGGCTACCCCCGAGGACTTCCGCCCGCTGGTGGACGCCCTCCGGGGCCGGCCGGTCCGCGGGGTGGTCCTCTTCGGCACAGCGGCGCCCGTGCTGGAGGAGGCCCTCCGGGCCGGAGGGGTCCCGGGAGCCCTCGTGCGGTGCGCGGACCTGGAGGAGGCGGTCCGGGCGGCCCGGGAGCTCGCGCGGCCCGGCGACGTGGTCACCCTCTCGCCCGCGTGCGAGAGCTTCGACCAGTTCCGGGACTACCGCCACAGGGCGGCCCGGTACGTGGAGCTGGTGCGGGACCTGGCGCGCAGCGCCGAGACGGGGTCTCCGAGGCCGCGGCGATGGAGCTGATCCACCGCCGCAGCCCGGCCTGGGGGCTCTTCGGGGTGGTCCTGGCGCTCCAGTGCGTGGGCATCGTCATGGTCTACAGCGCGAGCTCCGTCGCCGCCCTGGCCCAGTTCCACGACAGCGCGTGGTTCCTCAAGCGCCAGCTCCTCTACTCGGCTCTCGGGCTGTCGGCCATGCTGGTGGCGTGGAAGATCCACTACGCGCGGCTGCGCCGGTTCACCCTGCCGGTCCTCGGGATCACGCTGGTCGCCCTCCTGCTGGTCCTGATCCCCCACATCGGGCGCGAGGCGGGGGGAGCTCGCCGGTGGCTGACCCTGGGGGGACCGCTCAACTTCCAGCCGGCGGAGCTCGCCAAGCTGGCGCTCGTCCTCTACCTGGCGAACTTCCTCGCCAACAGGGGGGATCGGGTCCGGGAGGCGGGCCCGGGCCTCCTCCCGCCCCTCGTGGTGCTGGGCGCCCTCGCCGTGCCCATCGTCAAGCAGCCTGACCTCGGGTCGGCGCTCGTCCTCGCCGTGATCACCCTGGCCCTGCTGTTCGTGGGGGGGGCGCGGCTGAGACACCTCGCGGCGGTCGTCGCCGTGGCCGTGCCCGCGGTCCTGGCCGTCATCCTCCGCGCGGGCTACCGGAGCCAGAGGCTATGGGCCTTCATGGACCCGTGGCGCGACCCGCAGGGCAGCGGCTTCCACATCATCCAGTCGCTGCTCGCCCTCGGCTCGGGCGGAGTGCTGGGCGTGGGCCTGGGACAGAGCCGGCAGAAATTCTTCTACCTGCCGGAGCGGCACACGGACTTCATCTTCGCCATCATCGGCGAGGAGCTCGGGCTGTGGGGGACCACGGCGGTCCTCCTCCTCTTCGGCCTGCTCGCCCTCTGGGGCTACCGCATCGCCTCCCGCTGCCCCGACCGGTACGGCGCCCTGCTCGCCACGGGAGTGACCGCCATGCTGGTCGGGCAGGCCTTCCTCAACATCGGCGTCGTGTCGGGCTCCCTGCCCATCACCGGGGTCCCGCTCCCCTTCGTGAGCTTCGGCGGGTCCTCGCTGGTCCTGAGCGACCTCGCCGTGGGGATCCTGCTGAACATCTCCCAGTACGCCCACGGGGAGGAGCGCGCGCTGCCGCCCCGGACCCGGCACGCCTCGTCGGTCCGCGCATGAACGTGCTCCTGACCGGGGGAGGGACGGGAGGCCATGTCTACCCCGCTCTGGCGGTGGCCGAGGCCCTCCGCGACCGCGCGCCGGGGTCCCGGGTGCTGTTCGTGGGGAGCCGCTCCGGAATGGAGGCCTCCCTCGTCCCGGCGTCCGGGATCCCCTTCGCGGGCCTGCGGGTCCAGCCCCCGCGGAGCCAGCGCCTCGACCGCACGGCGCTGGCCCTCCTCACCGGGGCGGGGAGCCTCGTCGACGCCCTCGGCCTCCTCCTCCGGTTCCGGCCGGACGTGGTCGTGGCGACTGGCGGCGTCGCCGCCGCCCCCGCTGTCCTGGCGGGGTGGGCGCTCCGCGTGCCCGTGGTGGTCCTCGAGGGCAACGTGGTCCCCGGCCGGGCCAACCGCCTCCTCGCGCGCTTTTGCCGGGAGGTGTGCGTCGCGTGGGAGGAGACGGCCGCGCACTTCCCCGGCCGCGCCGTCACCGTCACGGGCCTCCCGGTGCGCCGGGAGGTGTACGCCGCCCAGCGCGCCGAGGGGATCCGCCACTTCCGGCTCGATCCCGCCCGCCGCACCGTGGTGGTCCTGGGCGGCAGCCAGGGGGCGGCGCCCCTGAACCGGGCGGTGGAGGAGGCCGTGGCGCGTCTCGGCGGCAGGCCAGACCTCCAGGTCCTCCACCAGGTCGGCCGCGGGTGGGAGGGGGGCGGGGAGGAGCAGGCCCGCTACGAGGCCCGGGAGGCGGGAAGGGTCCTGTACGTGCGCGTCCCGTACCTCGACCGCATCGGCCTGGCCTACGCGTGCGCGGACCTGGTCGTGAGCCGGTGCGGCGCCACCGCCATCGCCGAGATCGCCGCCGCAGGCCGGCCCGCGATCCTCGTCCCCTACAGGTACGCGGCGGGAGGTCACCAGGAGGACAACGCCCGGCCTCTCGTCCGGGCCGGGGCCGCGGTTCTCCTCAGGGACGGCGACCTCGGAGGGGAGGTGCTCGCCCGCGAGATCGGGGCCCTCCTGGACACGCCCGGGAGGCTGACCGCCATGGCCGCCTGCGCCCGGAGCCTTGGCCGCCCCCACGCCGCCGCCCGCGTCCTGGACATCCTCTTCGCCCTCGGGCGCCCCCGCGTGGCGGAGGCTCTCCGATGATCGCGCCGGGTGGGCGTGTCCACTTCATCGGGATCGGCGGCGCGGGGATGAGCGCCATCGCCACGGTCCTGCTGGCGCGCGGCTACGCCGTCTCCGGGTGCGATCTCCGGGAGACCGAGGTGACGCAGCGGCTCCGGCGACTCGGAGCCCACATCGACATCGGCCACGACCCGTCCCACCTGTCGCGGGGACAGGTGGTGGTCACGAGCCGGGCGGTCCCGGAGGAGAACGCGGAGATCCAGGCGGCCCTGGCCCGGGGGATGCCCCTCATGCACCGGGCCCAGATGCTCGCCGCCCTCATGGAGGGCGCCTCCGGCATCGCCGTCGTCGGCACGCACGGGAAGACCACGACGACGTCCATGGCCGCCCTCATCCTCGAGCGGGCGGGGCGAGACCCGACCGTGCTCATCGGCGGGGAGGTCGACGAGCTGGGGGGCAACGCCCGCGCGGGCCGCGGTCCGGACCTCATCGCGGAGGTGGACGAGAGCGACGGATCTCTGCTCTGGATCGCTCCCCGGGTCGCCGTGGTGACCCCCGTGGACGCCACGGACCACCTGGACTTCTACGGAACCGAAGCGCAGCTGCGGGACACCTTCCGGATGTTCCTGGAGAGGCTCCCCGAGGACGGGTTTGCGGCCATCTGTGCCGACGCGCCGCTCGGCCGGGACCTGGCCTCCGCGGTGCGGACCCGGGTGGTCACCTACGGGTTGGAGGAGGGGGAGGTGACGGCCCGGATCGTGGAGATGAGGGGATCCACCACCCTCTTCGAGGCCCACCGCGCCGGACGGCTCCTGGGGGCGGTCCGGCTGCGCGTGCCCGGTCCCTACAACGTCCAGAACGCTCTGGGGGCCCTGGCCGTGACGGTGGAGCTGGGCGTGCCGCCGGAATTAGCCCTGTCGGCCCTCGGCCACTTCAGGGGGGTGAAGCGGAGGTTTACGGTGCACGGCGAGATCGGGGGGGTCCTCGTCGCGGACGACTACGCCCACAACCCCACCAAGGTCCGGACCCTCCTGGAGGGGGTGCGCCGGTGCTGGCCCGACCGGCGGATCATCGCCGTCTTCCAGCCGCACCGCTTCACGCGGACGCGGACCGTGGGGGGCCAGTTTGCCTGGGCCTTCGACGCGGCCGACCGGGTCATCATCACGAACCTGTACGCGGCCGACGAGCCGCCCATCCCCGGCGTGGACGCCGGCCTCATCGTCCGGGCTGTCGCGGCCCGGCGGGAGGTGGAGTTCGTGCCCGAGCTTGCGGACGTCGTCGCGCGCCTCCGGGACGAGGTGCGCCCGGGAGACCTGGTGCTCACCATCGGCGCGGGGGACGTGTGGAAGGTCGCCGAGGCGCTGGCGGCGCACTTGCGGCAGGGGCCCGCGCGGCGGGGGAGCTCCCATGCGTGAGGCGCTCGTGGCCGAGTTGGAGAGGCTGTGTCCCGGAGGCGTCCGCCTCGGGGAGCCCCTGTCCCGCCACGTCTCCTTCCGGATCGGCGGGCCCGCCGACATCCTGGTGCTCCCCCCGACGCTCGCGCACCTGGAGGCCGTGGTCCGGTGGCTGTACGAGCACGGGGAGGACTTCGTCGTCCTCGGGCGCGGCAGCAACGTCCTGATCGCCGACCGCGGGGTGCGCGGGGTAGTGGTGAAGACGGGCCGGGGACAGGCCCGGGTCCGGTACGAGGGCTGCCGGGTGGTGGCCGAGTGCGGGGCGAGCCTGCCGCACCTGAGCCGGCGCGCCTCCCAACGGGGGCTCGCGGGGCTGGAATTCGCCGCCGGGATCCCGGGATCGGTGGGGGGCGCCGTCGTCATGAACGCTGGCGCCCACGGGTGCAGCATGGCCGATGTCGTGACGGAGGTCCGGGCCCTCACCCCCGAGGGGGAGCGCCGGTGGCGGGGGGAGGACCTGGCGTTTCGCTACCGGGAGAGCCGGTTCCAGAGGGAACCGGGCGTGGTGGTGGAGGCGGAGCTCACGCTGCGACCCGCCGATCCCCGGGAGACCCTGGCCCGGCTGGAGGCGTGGCTGGAGACCCGGGCGGAGTCGCAGCCTCTCGGCCCCCCCAGCTCGGGCTGCGTCTTCCGGAACCCGCCGGGCGACTACGCGGGCCGTCTCATCGACGCGGCGGGCGCGAAGGGCCTCCGCGTGGGAGAGGCTGTCGTGAGCGATCGCCACGCCAACTACATCCTGAACCTGGGGGGCGCGCGGGCGGCCGACGTCCTGGCCCTCATGGAGCTCGTGCGCGAGAGGGTACGCAAGGCTTTCGGGGTGGACCTCGAGGCCGAGATCAAGCTCCTGGGAGAGTTCTCATGAGGGCCCGGGGTCGTCTCTCTCCCGGGACCGGGGCCGGGGAGGCGGCTCCCCTCCCCGCGACCCCGCCGGGGCGCCTTGTGCGGGTGGCGAGGTTCCTCGCCGCCGTGGCGGCCCTCTGCGCCCTCGCCTCCTTTCCGGGCTCGAGCCTCTTCGCCCTGAGGGACGTCACCGTGGAAGGGAACACCGTGGTCCCCGCGGCGGAGATCCTGGACCGCGCAGGGGTCCACCCCGGGGAGAACGCCTTCCGGATCGACGCGCCGGCCATCCGGCGCCGCGTCCTGCGGGACCCCCGCATTGCCGAGGTGGCCGTCGTGATGCAGTTCCCCCGCACGCTCCGGCTCGTCGTGCGGGAGCGGGTCCCGGTCGCGGCCCTCCTCCTGGACTCGGGCTTCGTCCTGCTGGGCGCCGACGGGGTCGCCATTGGGCGGGCCGCCGAACCGGGCCCGGCGGTGCCGCTCCAGGTGGACGGCCTGGACCTGCCCTGGGTCGCGTCGGGGGCGGCGGTCCCCTCCCCGGCCGTCCGGCTGGGCGCGCTCATCGCCTCCTCCCTTCCTCCCGACCTGAGGCCAGAGGTGGGGCGGATCCGCGTGGACGAGGCCGGGGAAGTGGTCCTCGAGCTCCGCGACGGGGTCGCGGTGCGGGTGGGGAGTGGGCGCGGCCTCCAGGAGCGCCTCGCCCTCGTGCCCCAGGTGCTCGCCGCGCTCCGGGCCCGGGGCATGCAGGTCGACTACGTGGACCTCCGGATCCCGGGCAGCGTGATCGTGAAGCCCGTGGCGGGGTCGTCCTCGTCCGCGGGGGCCCCCGACGCCGTCCCGGCGGCCGCCCCATCCTCCCCGGGGCGGAAGGAGAACGCACCATCGCGTGGAATAAGCCCGGCGATACAGCGACCGTCGATCCCTTAATCGCACCAGGAGGCGCACCCGGTTGGTCAGGCGAGGACCGTTGGTGGGCGTGGACATTGGGACCACCAAGGTCTGCGTCATCGTCGGTGACCACGAGGAAGACGGGGAGGTCCACATCGCGGGGATGGGGACCTCCCCGTCTACTGGTGTCCGGAAGGGCGTCGTCGTGGACCTCGACGCCACCACCCGGGCCATCGAAGAGGCCGTGGACCGCGCGGAGCGGATGGCCGGGGTGCGGATCACCGGGGCCGCGGTCGCCGTCTCGGGGGAGCACGTGGCCTCCCACAACAGCCGGGGCGTCGTGGCGGTGGCGCGGGCGGACCACGAGATCGGCGAGAACGACGTCACCCGGGTCGTGGAGGCCGCGCGGATGGCGGCGATCCCGGCCGCCGACCGGGAGATCATCCACCTCCTCCCCCGGGACTTCGTGGTGGACGGTCAGGACGGCGTCAAGAACCCCGTGGGGATGTACGGGACCCGTCTCGAGGTCGAGGCCCACATCGTCACGGGGGCGAGCACCCTCGTCGCAAACCTCCTGAAGTGCGTCCAGCGCGCGGGGATCGAGGCCGAGGACCTGGTGCTCGAGCCGCTCGCCTCGGGGGAGGCCGTCCTCTCGCCGGCCGAGCGGGAGCTCGGCGTGGCCCTCGTGGACATCGGGGGCGGGACCACGAGCCTGGGGATCTTCACCGGGGGGAGCCTGTGCTACGCGGCGGTCCTCCCGGTGGGGGGGAGTCACATCACCACCGACGTGGCCGTCGGGCTGCGCACCCCCATCGCGGAGGCGGAGAAGCTGAAGGTGCGGCACGGGTGTGCCATGGCCTCGATGGCCGGGGAGGGCGAGACCATCGAGACCTGCGCCATCGGGACCCGCGAGCCGCGCCACCTGCCCCGGCGGGCCCTCGCCGAGATCATCGAGCCCCGGATCGCGGAGATCCTCGCCCTGGTGCAGTCGCAGCTCCGTCGTTCAGGGTACGGCCACCTCATCCCGGCGGGGGTCGTCCTCACGGGAGGGACGGCCCTCCTTCGGGGCCTCGCGGAGATGGCGTCGTCCCACCTGGGCCTGCCAGCCCGGATCGGGGTGCCGGAGGTGGCCGGGACCATGGCCGACACCGTGGGGAGCCCGATGTACGCGACGGGGGTGGGTCTCGTCCGCTACAGCGCGCGGCGCCGTGCCGGGAGGGCCCTCTCGCGCGCCGGGGACGGGGCAGGGACGCTCTTCGGGCGGGTGCGGCAGTGGCTGCGGGAGTTTACGCTGGGCGCGTAGGGAGCGCAGATGGGAGTGGACGCCGATGACGGAGAAGCGGTGGCATCCGGTGCAGAGGATGATCTCGGAGCGGCCAGGGGCCCACGGAGCCGGGCGCGCGGGGGACAGGGGGCATGGGGCCCCTGAGCTGGCGGGAGGGGTGATCATGGGGGACGTGGAGAGGGACCTCCGGCGCTACGCGGCCATCAAGGTCGTGGGGGTGGGGGGAGGAGGGAGCAACGCCGTGAACCGGATGATCAGCGCGGGCCTCCGGGGCGTGGAGTTCATCGCCATCAACACCGACGCGCAGGCCCTGGCGCTCTCCAACGCCGACAGGAAGATCCACATCGGCGGCAAGCTCACCCGAGGGCTGGGGGCCGGCGGGGACCCGGAGGTCGGGCGCCAGGCGGCCGAGGAGACCCGCGAGGAGCTGACCGAGGCGCTCGAGGGCGCCGACATGGTCTTCGTGACGGCGGGCATGGGCGGCGGGACGGGGACCGGCGGGGCGCCCATCGTGGCGCAGATCGCGCGGGAGCTCGGGGCCCTCACCATCGGCGTGGTCACCCGGCCCTTCAGCTTCGAGGGGCGGCGGCGCGCGGCGGCGGCCGAGGAGGGGATCCGGACGCTCCGCCAGCGCGTCAACACCCTCATCACGATTCCCAACGACCGCCTCCTCCAGGTGGTGGACAAGAACGCCACGGTGGTGGAGGCCTTCCGGATCGCCGACGACGTCCTGCGGCAGGGGGTTCAGGGGATCGCCGACCTCATCACGGTCCCCGGCCTCATCAACCTGGACTTCGCCGATGTCCGGACCGTCATGGCCGAGGCGGGGTCGGCCCTCATCGGGATCGGCGTGGCGAGCGGCGAGGGACGCGCCGCGGCGGCCGCCCACGCGGCCATCGCGAGCCCGCTGCTTGAGACCTCCATGGAGGGGGCGCGGGGGGTCCTGATCAACGTCACGGGAGGATTGGACCTCGGCCTGCTCGAGGTGAACGAGGCGGCCCAGGTCATCCAGAAGGCGGCCGATCCCGACGCCAACATCATCTTCGGCGCGGTGATCGACGACCGGCTGGACGGCGAGGTCCGGATCACGGTGATCGCCACGGGGTTTGAAGCGCGGCCCGTCGAAGGGGAGGCGCCGGCCGAGCCCGCGGCCGCGACCTCGGGGCACGACGGGCCCCGGTACGGTCCGGACGATCTGGACATCCCGGCCTTCCTCCGCAGGCGGTAGTGCTGGGCTTCTGGGAGCGGATCTGCCCCGCACGGTGGGTGTGGCCGAAGCCGATGTCGGATCCGGCGGGACGGTCGCCGCGTCGGACCAGGACTGCCCGGACGGAGATCGCGCCGTCTCCACGGACGGAACCGCGGGTTGCCAGAGTGGGGAGCGACGGCAGCATGACCCCGTGGCAGCGCCTCCCGAGAACGCCCTCGCGCAGGCCCCCATACGTGACGGTCCCCGGGTTCCGGTACCGATACGGACATGATGGAGCGGGGTAGCGGCTGGCCGCCACCTCCCATCGGAGGCAGGTGCTTGTCAGGCGATGACCTCCTGTTTGGTGGGACGGGCGGCCCGGTGCTCCCGGCCGTGGCGGTGACGGCGGCGAAGCTCGCGAGCGTCGATTACGGCGGTGTCATGGCGAAGGATTTCGATGTGGACCTTCTGGCGGCGGAGGCTCTGGGACCGGGCGTTCACGGAGCTGCGCGGGATGCCTTCTCCCCGGTACGGGGGAACGGGGTGTCCGAAGTCCGGTGCCCGCGGCGGGAAGTCGCTGTGGTTCATCGGGCGCACCTTATGTGGCATTTCGCGCCTTCCTGCCCTACGGCCGAAGTCGCGTCGGTCGATTTGCGCGGCCCACGAGGACCTCGATGAGACCGGCTGTGATTTTTGACGAGAGCGGTTCCGAACGGAAGTTCCCGGAAATCCGCTGACGCCACAGGGTGCGGGACGTCGTGCGGACACAAGGTGGGAATCTTTGTCACCCCGCCTACCTTGCAGGCGAGGGCGGCAGTCTCATGCTGCCCCGTGGGTACGCCAGCATGGCGGCCTCCCGCACTTCCGCCGCAAGACCGGTAGCATCCCGGCAGGACGAGCGGTCCATCGAGGACATCCCTCCTTGCAAGGTGAGGTGAGCCAGCCCCGCCACCATGGCGGTGGCGACGGGCTCTTGCGCTTACGAACTCAGGGGGTTAAGGTGAGATTGCACGTGACGGGGAGAACATTCAATGGCATTCGCTGATTCAGAGGGAACACGGATACACTACGACGACAGAGGGAAGGGCGAACCGGTCTTCGTGTGTTTGCCCGGGTGGTGTGTCCATCACACAATTTTCGTGCCCTTGATGGAGCGCTTGAGTGGGCACCGTCGCGTGTTGGCCATGGACTGGCGCGGGCATGGTGAGTCTCAAGCACCTAAACGAGACTTTGGCCATGCTGAAATGGTCGCGGACGTGCTTGCCGTTATTCAAGCTAGCGGTGCGCAATCCGTGATTCCCATCGCCCAAGCCCATGGGGGGTGGGTGGCCGTCGAGTTGCGGCGGAAGCTGGGCGAGCGCGTGCCGAGGATGATCTTCACCAGTTGGAACCCGATCTCCACCGGCCAGAATCCGCTGGCCATGATGCAAGCGTTGCAAGATACCGCACGCTGGCCGGAGACGGTTGAGCAATTGTTGACCATGTGGTTGCGCGGTGCACCGTCCTCGGTGAATACGCATATTCGAAATGAGATGGAAAGCCACGGTTCTGAGGATTAGGCGCGGGCGGCGCGTGAGATTACCTCTTTGTATGCACGCGAAGGCGATCCGCTCCGGGCGTTGAGCGAATTGAGCCCACCGGTGCCTGCGCTTCACGTGTATGCCCAGCTACGTGCAGCCGAGTACCTCGCGACACAAGAGTCATTCGCTCAGGACCACTTCTGGTTCGCCGTGTGCCGGTTGGAAGCGGCAAGCCACTTCCCGACGCTCGAGGTGCCTGGCGAGACCGCCGATGTGATCAGCGAATGGTCCGGGGGGCTGAGGCGGGCGTAACTCCACGGCGATCACAAGTCCGGACCGAGGCGGGGTCGGAATTGCCCGTGAGGATGGATGGTCAGGGGAAGAGGCCACCGCTCGTCGATCGAACACTCGAGAGAGTGCGAAGCACCTCATGTGTCTTCCGATCCATCGGTGTTCGGGGTGGCGGTCGAAGAGGTGATCCGACATCCCGCCCCCGAGGCGAGTGTCGATCGCGCGTCCTGTGGATTTTGTCCGGGCTTAATCGTGGGTGCAAGAGGGAGAAGGCGCGCCCCGGGAGGCTGATGGACCGCCCGCATATGTGCCGTGGAGCCTCGGGGCCCTCCCGGCGGTGCGGGAGAGGTCTTGCGGCTGCCGGGAGTATTGACGCGACAGTGGGTTCCTCGTAACAGGCTAGGCGGCGCGATTCGCCCTCTTTCCGCTCCCTCCAAGTGGTGGTAGGCTAGGGATTATGATCGGATCTGTGGAGGCCCACTTTGCCGCCCTCCGGGCGGCCGTGGAGGCGTGTTTTCCCGTCCAGGAGGTGTGGTTTCAAGACGGTCGGCCGGTCTTCACCATCGTACCCGGCCCCGACGACAAGGCCCGGTTCCTCCGCCTCCGGGACAGGCTGGCCGAGCTCGGCATGCTGCCCCTCCTCCGGCGGCATGCGGGGGAGACGGTCATCATCCTGGTCCCTAAACCCCCTGAGAGCCGGACGTCGTGGCGTCTCCCGGCCGCGCTGTTCGCGGCCACCCTCGTGACGACCTTCCTCGCGGGCTACCTGAACGCCCGGGGGGCGTGCGTGCCGGGGCTGCCGGGTCCTGTGGTGGGCGGGATCTCCTTCTCCCTCTCTCTGATGGCCATCCTCTTCTGCCACGAGATGGGCCACAAGACGGTGTCGGTGCTCCGCCGCATCGACAGCAGCCTGCCTTTCTTCATCCCCATGCCCCCGGTCCCCGGGCTCGCTATCGGGACGCTGGGGGCTGTGATCGTCACCCGGACCCCCTCGCCGAACCGCGACGCCCTCGTGGAGCTGGGGGCGAGCGGGCCCATCGCTGGGTTCCTCGTCGCGATCCCGATTCTCATCTACGGTATCCGCCATTCTGTGGTGATTGCGCACTCGGCCATCGCGGCCAGCGGGTGCGAGGTGGTCTCGGTCCCGACCCCCCTCCTCGTGAACCTCCTCGTGCAGTGGCTCCTCCGGCCGCCCCCCTCGGCCGACGTCATCATCCACCCGATGGCCTTCGCCGGGTGGGTCGGGCTGCTGGTCACCGCGCTCAACCTGCTCCCCGCCAGCATGCTCGACGGGGGGCACGTGATGCGGGCGGTGTTCGGCGCGCGGGCCCACCGGATCCTGTCCTACGTCGCGGTCGGGGTCGGGTTGCTCTTCGGCTACTGGGTGATGAGCCTGCTGATCCTCCTGATGATCCGGCGCGGGCACCCGGGCCCCCTCGACGACATCTCGCCGGTGAGCCCGGCGCGGCTCGCCATGGCGGCTTCGTTGGTCGCCATCTTCGTCCTGAGCGCCGTGCCGCTCATGACGCTGTAGGGCCATGGGAGAGCCCCCTTCCGCGGCCTCGACACGGCCACCCGTCCTGGTCGAGGCGGTGGACCTCCACAAGCGGTTTCGCAGTTTCCACGCGGTGCGGGGAGTCTCGTTCCACTGCTACGCGGGAGAGGTCTTCGGCCTCCTGGGGCCGAACGGCGCCGGGAAGACCACGACCATCCGGATGCTGACCACCGTCCTCCGCCCGACCGCAGGGACCGCCTACGTCTCCGGCCATGACGTGGTGCGCGAACCCGAGGAGGTCCGGCGCCTCATCGGCGTCCTCCCGGAGAATGCCGGGGTCTACGGGCGGCTGACGGCCCGGGATATGATCCGCTATGCGGGCCGGCTCTACGGGGTGGCTCCCGGGGAGCTGGAGGCCCGGATCGAGGAGGTGGCCGAGGCCCTGGAGCTGACCCCGCACCTGGACCGGCTCACCGACACCTTCAGCAAGGGAATGAAGCAGAAGGTGAACGTGGCCCGGGCCATCATCCACAACCCTCCGGTGGTGTTCCTGGACGAGCCCACGTCCGGCCTGGACGTCCTCTCCGCCCGCTCGGTGCGGGAGTTCATCCAGCGGTTCAAGGCCGAGGGCCGGTGCGTCATCATGTCCACGCACGTCATGGAGGAAGCGGAACGCCTTTGTGACCGGGTGGTGATCATCGCCGGAGGCCGGGTCCAGGCGGAGGGGCGGCTCGCGGACCTCAAGGCCCAGACGGGACTCGGCCTCGAGGAGATCTTCGTCCAGCTCGTCGAGCAGACCGTCCCATGATCCGGATCGCGCGGTGGTGGGTCCTGGGGCAGCCCGGCGCTCGCGAGGCCCGGCAGCAGGCGGGCCGGTGGATCCAGGCGGTGTACGCCAAGGAAATGCTGGAAGCTCTGCGGGACCGCCGGACTCTCCTCGTCATGATCGTCCTCCCCGCGCTGTTCATGCCCGTCGCCACCCTGGGCATTCCCTACCTGGCCCAGAGGCAGCAGCGGCTCATCCAGACGGCGATCCCCCGGGTGGCGGTGGTGGGGGAGGCGAGGAGCCTGATTCACCTGGCCTACGTGACGAAGCTGATCACCCCTGTCCGCGCCCCCGACCCCGTGCAGGCCCTCCGCGCGCGGAAGGTCCTGGCGGTGCTGAAGATCCCGCCGCGGTTTGAGGCGATCCTCGCCCGGCAGGGGCAGGCGCACGTGGGGATCCTCTACGACGCCAGCGACTCTGAGAGCACGGCGGCCCGGGCCCGCGTGGTGGAACTCATCTCGCGGTACAGCCAGCAGATCGTCGCACGCCGCCTCGCGGCCCGCCACCTCAACCCTCGGGACCTCCTCCCCGTGGTCCTGGACGAACGGAATGTGGCCACGGAACGCCAGCTGAGCGGGCTGTTGCTGGCCAGCTTGCTCCCTTTCTTCATCGCCATGTGGGCCGTCGTGGGGGGGATGTCGGTGGCCGTGGACATTACCGCGGGGGAGAAGGAGCGGGGCACCCTGGAGTCGCTCCTCGTCGCCCCGCCAAGCCGCGAGGCCATCGTCCTGGGAAAGTTCCTGTCGGTCGTCACGTCGTCCATGGGGGCCGTGGTCGTCGTCCTGGTGACCATGACGGTGAGCCTCCGGTGGGGGTACCCGTATCTCCTCCACACCACCCGGAAGCTCGACGTGAGCCTGCCGGTGGGCACGGCCGCCGTCATGCTGGGGGTCGCCCTCCTTTTCTCCGCGCTCGTCAGCGCGGTACAGCTGGCCGTGAGTATCTACGCCCGGTCCCCCCGCGAAGCCCAGCAGTACATCACGCCCCTCTATTTCCTCACCGTGCTCCCGGCACTGGCGGTCCAATTTGTCAGCGAGTGGCAGCGGGCCCCGTGGGCCTACCTGGTCCCCGTTCTGAACGCCTTCTTCGCCTTCCGGGAACTCCTCCTGGGAACGGTCAACTGGGGGCACCTCGTCCTAGCCACCCTCTCCTCGGCCTTCTACGCCGCCCTGGCCCTGGAGGCGGCCATCGCCCTCATGAGCCGGGAGTCGGTCATATTTCGGACGTAGACCTGTTCGATCCGAACGGCCGTGCGGGGGAGAGAACGAGAGGCGCAGAGCGACGGGGGCGCGTCCCCTCCTCCCAATGGGGAACGGCAGCCCTCCAAGGCAGGAATTCCGGCTTGAGTCCCCATATCTAGTGTAGTAGCATCCGAGATGCTCCTAGATCTTGAGAGGATAGCAAACGTCCGTGCGGTGCCCATTCTGCGGCCATCGAGATACCAAGGTCCTGGATTCCCGAACAGTCGACGGGGGAGAGGGCATCCGGCGGAGACGGGAGTGCCCCTCCTGCCACCGACGGTTTACGACCTACGAACGGGTGGAGAGGGCCACGGTGTACGTGGTGAAGCGGGACGGCCGGCGGGAGCCCTTCGACAGGGGGAAGATCCTCGCGGGGCTGTTACGGGCATGCGAGGGGCGGCCCGTGAGCCGGGAGACGCTCAGTCGCCTTGCCGCCGACGTGGAACGGGAGATCTTCGAGCTCGGGGAACCCGCCGTGCCGAGCCGGGCGATCGGCGATCGGGTCATGGAGAGGTTGCAGCGCGTGGACGACGTGGCCTACGTGCGATTCGCTTCCGTGTACCGCCGTGTGGAGGACGTCGATCGGCTCATGGAGGAGATCCAGGCCCTCAAGGCCCGCAAGCAGATGGAGGCAGAACTCCGGCTCCAGGTCCCTCTCATTCCCCTCGTCCCCCAGACTCCTGGCGGGACCGAGCAGAACTAGGCTCGCGACAGGAGGAGACGGCGATGGCGACGATGCAGGAGTCCACGACCACCCCGACGTCCCAGGCCTCCCACGCCACACCCGGGGCGGCGCTCCCCGAGGAGACCCTGGAGTTCTTTGGAGGGGACGAGCTGCGGGCTCGGGTCTTCATCGACAAGTACGCCCTCCGGGACCGGGAGGGCCGGGTGATGGAGCTGACCCCCGTGGCGATGTGGCAGAGGATAGCCCGGGGCCTGGCGAGCGTCGAGGCCACGCCTGCGCTCCGGGAGCGGTACGCCCAGGAATTCTACTGGCTCCTCGAGGGGTTCCGGTTCATCCCCGGGGGCCGCATCATGCACGCCGTGGGGAACCCGAAGAGGGTCACGGCCCTCAACTGCTACGTCATCCCCATCAAGGATGACAGCATCGAGGCGATCTTCGAGTGGATGAAGGAGGCCGCGCGGACCTACTCGCTGGGCGGAGGCGTGGGGACCGACATCAGCGTCCTGCGCCCGCAGGGGGCACCCGTCAACAATGCCGCCCGGACCAGCACCGGGTCAACATCCTTCATGGAGCTGATGTCGCTCACCACGGGGACGATCGGCCAGAGCGGGCGCCGCGGGGCGTTGATGATTACCATCGCCGACCACCATCCCGACGTGTTGGACTTCATCCGCATCAAGCGCAACCTCGACCGGGTCCGGTACGCCAACATCAGCGTGCGGGTCAGCGATGCGTTCATGGAGGCGGTGGAGCACGATCGGGAGTGGACGCTGCACTTCGACAACGACCGGGCCCACGTCCGGAAGAGCGTGCGGGCGCGCGAGGTCTGGCGTGAGCTGGTGAGCGGCGCGCGGGACTATGCGGAGCCCGGCGTGATCTTCTGGGACACGATCAAGAGGTTGAGCACGTCCGAGTACAACGGGATGGAGGTCATCACGACCAATCCGTGCTCCGAGATCCCCCTGGAGCCTTACGGGGCCTGCGATCTCGGGAACATTTCCCTGACCTGTTTTGTCGCGGACGAGTTTACCCCCCAGGCGCGGGTGGACTGGCCTCAGCTGGAGCGTGCCCTCCGGTTAGCGACGCGCTTTCTCGACAACGTCCTGGACTACAACGCCGACCGACACCCCCTCCTGGCACAGCGCGAGGCGAGCCTGTACTCACGACGCATCGGGGTCGGCTTCACCGGCCTGGGGGACATGTTGTGCAAGCTGCGCCTCAAGTACGATTCCGACGAGGCGATCGAGTTCGTGGACCGGCTGTTCGACCGGATCAAGAACATCGTGTACGACGAGAGCGTCAACCTCGCCATCGAGAAGGGGACGTTCCCGGGGTTCGACAAGGCCAAGCACCTCTCGGGAGCGTTCCTCCAGACCCTCGACCCCCGGGTGGTGGAGCGCATTGAGAAGCATGGGCTGCGCAACGTCGCCCTCCTCACCGTCCCCCCTGTGGGGAGCGGGGCGACCCTCGCAGGGACGACGAGCGGCATCGAGCCGATCTTCGACCTGAGCTACACGCGGAGGAGCGAATCGCTCTCGCGGGATACCTTCACCGTGTATCACCCGCTGGTCCGCCTCTACATGGAGCGCTTCGGGATCGCACGGGAGGACGACCTCCCCTCCTTCTTCGTGACCGCGCACCAGATCAAGCCCGAAATGCGGGTTCGCATGCAGGCGACCATCCAGAAGCACATCGACCACTCGATCTCGTCCACCGTGAACCTGCCGTCTGATGCTACGGCCGAGGACGTGGAGAAGATCTACTTCCTCGCGTGGAAGCTCGGGTGCAAGGGGATCACCGTTTACCGGGAGAACTCGCGGGAGAACATCCTCACGTCGGGCACCCGGCGGGGAGGCGCCTCGGAGACGGCGGCCCCGCCCGCCACGGGCACGCGGGAGGGCTCCCACACCCGGCCTCGTCCCAAGGTCACCACGGGGCGCACCGAACGCATCGAGACGCCCCGAGGACGGATCTACGTCACGATCAACGAGGACGACCAGGGGGTCTGCGAGGTCTTCGTCCAGTCCCTGGACGTGGAGGCCGACGCCATCGGGAGGATGGTCTCGCTTGCCCTCCGAACCGGTGCCGATCCGCGGGACGTGATCGAGCAGCTCTGGCGGGTCCAGTCGCGGGAGGTGGCCTTAGACCGGAGCACCGACGGCACGGTCGTGCGCATCACGACGGTGGCTCAGGGGGTGGCGCTGGCCCTGGGGCGGACCCTCTACGGCCCGGGGTTCAGGCCGGACCAGGTCTTCCCCATGGCCAACCGGCTGCCGGCCCCCCGCATGGGGAACGGGAATGGACACGCCACCGGCGGTCCCGAAGGCTCTGCCGGCGCCGACCCTCCCGAGTCCCTGGAGGTGCAGCAACCCCTGCTGACCTTTGCCGGGGTGTGTCCCGACTGTGGGAGCTCACTCGTGTACGAAAACGGGTGCAGCCACTGCCGTCTCTGCGGGTACTCCAAGTGCTAGCCCATAAGACCGGGGAGGACCGTCACAACGACGGGCCTGCGAACCCTGCAGGTCCGTCGTCTTGAGGGGCGCCGGACGCCGTTGATGCCAATCGTTCCTAGTTCTGCGGACCTGTGGGATATGCCCACAGACGTCAGCTGAACAGCGCTACTGACGGTTCGCGTGCCGGAGTCCCCTGGCAGGGGTAACGGATCGCCCGCCGGGCGGTGCGTGCTGCCGGTGAGGATCGGACCGCGGGGTCCGGCCGTCCGCGCCCTACCCGCCGCGTGCGGCCGCCCGCGAGAACGCCCACACGTACTTCCCCCGAGTCCTCCCGGGTAGGGGAAGGCGACCTGGGCGCCGGGCGGCGGTTCGGCCGCTCGGCGAGCCGCATCCCTGGCCGCCCGATGCTCGTGACGGGGGCCCGATGCCGGGAGAGCCCGTGACTCTCGGCGCACGTGCAGGCGCCGAGCACCGGGGTGTACGCAGGGCTGACACGCTGGAGCGCGAGGCCCGCGTCATAGCGCCGTGCGGTGAGCATCGCGTGCAATGGCGCGTCGACGAACCCGGACATCACGCGGGCGGAGTGCGCGGCTTGCTGTTCTCGTTCCGCTTTCTTCGTCTCGACGTCGAGCCGTTCGGCCGCGATCGGCGTGCGCCGCTGAGGGCACGCGCCACCACCTGTCTGATCGCGTCGCCGAGGAGCGCCTGGGGCCCGCCCGTGTGTCGCGCCGCCGGTCGCGCACAGGACGCGGGACGCTCCTCCAGCGTCCGCTGCGCGCGGCCGTACAGCTCCTCGTAGGCGTCGAGCGGCGCACCCCGGTCCGGATCTCGAGACAGCCTGGCCTCGTACGTCGGCTGCACCATAGCGACAACGTCGGCGGGGGCGGGGGGCCGTCTTCGTGGCGGTCACCGCGCGTAGCGGCCGGATCCGCGCCGATCAGCGGCCATACAAATGTAGAAGGCCGAAGTCCAGTGTGGACTTCTCTTTGACCCATTCCAGACAACCGCTGTCGACCCCCATGTCAATCCGTGTCCTGCGGTGGGCGCCGGGTGGAGCGCTCTCCCTCCTTGGAGGAGATCGTGGGCGATACGGGCGGCGCTCTCGGCTGCGGGACCCTGACCGGGTCCTGGGGGGTGACGATGCCTCACGCGCTGTGCTGGCCCGTGGAGTGGGTCGGGCGGGAGGTCCGGAAGACGACGCGGGAGGTTTCGGCCTCCCGGGGCTGAGGGCACGGAGCAGGAATAGCCTCTCCCGCAACAGAACAACGGCGCAGCACGCCTGGGGAGGTCCGGTGTGGGGCCGTTCGGTCGTGGCGTACTGGTTGCAAGCCTGTGCCTGGCCCTGCTGGTGGAGGCTGCGCCCGCCCAGATAAAGCTCGTGATGGCCTTCGTACCCTCCATGCAGGTCGAGCGGGTCTTGGAGAGCGGGGCCCGGATTGCCAACCTCCTGGCCATGGCCACCGGCTACAGGTTTGAGTCCTTCGTCGCCACCAGCTATGCCGGGGTCATCGAAGCCATGGGGGCCCGCCGGGCCGACATCGGGTGGCTCAACACCTTCTCCTACGTCATTGCCCACCAACGCTACGGGGTGGAAGTACGGCTCGTCACCGTGCGCTTCGGCCTGCCCTACTATCGGGCGGAAATCATCGCGCGAACGGACTCGGGCATCAACTCGCTCGCAGATCTTCGCGGAAAGCGCTTCGCCTTCGTGGATCCCGCCAGCACGTCCGGGTACCTCTTCCCGCTGGCGGGGCTCAAGAAGGCCGGATACGACCCCGCGACCTTCTTCGGCCAGCGGGTCTTCGCCGGGTCTCACCCCAACGTGGTCCTGGCCGTGTACCAGGGGAGGGCGGACGCGGGCGCCGTCTTCGAGGACGCCCGCGATGCGCTGCTCAAGACCTTGCCCGACGTGAAGCAAAAGGTGAAGGTGATCTGGTACTCCCCGCCGATCCCCAACGACACGGTGAGCTTCCGCCGGGACCTGCCGGGGGACGTGAAGGACAGGGTGACGACCGCGCTCCTCCGGTTCTCCGAGACACCGGCGGGGCTCGACGCCCTCAAGTCCCTGTACGAGATCGAGGCCCTCGTCGACTACAAGACGCTCGTGACGAAGTACAAGGTCCGGGTCCCCAGCCTGGACGCCTTCTATGACCCGGTGCGGGACGTGGCCCGGTACGCCGGCGTCAACCTGGAGGAGCTCATCAAGCCCCGCTAGGTGTGGACGCGCCGATCCTCCGCGTTGAGCACCTGACCAAGATCTACGGGGACGGGACGCGAGCCCTCGCGGATGTGTCCTTCACCGTGGATCCGGGGGAGTTCGTGGTCATCGTCGGCCTCTCGGGGTCCGGGAAGTCGACCCTCCTCCGCTGCATCAACCGCCTGATCGAGCCGACCTCGGGCCGGGTCGTCTTCGAGGGAAGGGACGTCACCGCGGCCACGCAGCGGGAGCTGCGGGAGATCCGCCGGCGGATCGGCATGATCTTCCAGCAGTTCAACCTGGTCCGCCGGTCCTCGGTCCTCACCAACGTCCTTTCGGGACGCCTGGGCTACCTCCCCCCGGTGTGGGCCCTGGTGAACTACTTCCCGGCCCCGGTGGTCCGGCAGGCCCTTGCCAACCTCGAGCGCGTGGGGATTCCGGAGAAGGCCTTCGCCCGCGCCGACCAGCTCTCGGGGGGCCAGCAGCAGCGCGTCGGCATCGCCCGCGCCCTCATGCAAGAACCCCGGCTCATCCTCGCGGACGAGCCGGTGGCGAGCCTGGACCCTGCGCTCTCCCACTCGATCCTCCGCTACCTGGAGGAGCTCAACCGCAAAGACGGCATGACCATCCTCTGCTGCCTCCACTTCCTCGGCCTGGCCAGGCGGTACGGGACGCGTCTTCTCGCTCTTCGGGCCGGCCGCATCGTCTTCGAGGGCCTGCCCCAGGACGTGGATGAGACGCGTTTCAAGGAGATCTACGGCGAGGAGGCGGAGGCGGTGGACATCGTGTGATGCCGCCCGTCGGCGTGGCGGACGGGCCTCCCCCCGCGCCGCCCCCGCGCCCTCCCGCGTGGTACAGGTCGTGGCGCTTCTACGCGCTCCTGGCGGCGGGGGCGCTGGTGTACGCCTATGGCTGGCGGGTGACGCAGATCCGGCTCGCCGAGCTGTGGCGGGGAGCGCCCCTCATCAGGCCCTTCGTGGTGGCCCTCTTTTCTCCTGACGTCGTGACGCGGGAGCCGCGCCTGGAACGCGCTGCGGCCTCCTTCTCCCTGGCGGGCGCCGGCAGCCCCGCAGTGTCGGGCGCAGGGCCCGGGCCCGTGCTCCGCCTCTCCCGGTCCGGGGGGAGGATCGGGGACCGGGTGGTGGCCACGGGGGAGGGGTTTGCGCCGCGCCGGGAGGGGACCCTGTGGTGGGAGAACCAGATCGGCCAGCGGCAGGTCGTGGGGCAGTTCACCACCGATGCCCGGGGCCACTTCACCGTGGTCTTCGCGGTCCCCCAGGTCCAGGGGACGCGCCACGAGGTCATCGCCGAGGTGGTGAGGGAGTGGGGGCCGTGGCGTCTGAGCCCGACCCTGCGCACGGTGGTCGACCGGATGGTGGAGACGGTGTTCCTGGCGCTCATGGGGACGACCCTGGGGGTGCTCCTGGCCGTCCCGCTCTCCTTCCTCGGAGCCCGGAACCTCATCCGGCACCTCCCGGGAGGGGCGGTGCTCTACGCGACGACCCGCGCCTTCTTCAACGTCACCCGGTCCATCGAGGCGCTCGTGCTGGCGATCATCTTCACCGTGTGGGTCGGCCTCGGCCCCTTTGCCGGCGTGCTGGCCCTCGGGGTGCACAGCATCGCGGCGCTGGGGAAGCTGTACTCCGAGGCGATCGAGAGCATTGAGACGGGACCCATCGAGGCGGTCCTGGCCACGGGCGCGAGCCCGGTGCAGGTCGTCCGCTACGCGGTGGTCCCCCAGATCGTCCCCCAGTTTATCGCCTTCACGCTCTACCGGTGGGACATCAACGTCCGGTTCAGCACGGTGATCGGGTTCGTGGGAGGAGGGGGCATCGGGTTTGTCCTCCAGCAGTACATCAACCTCCTCCAGTGGCGACAGGCCGCCACGGCCCTGTGGATGATCGCCCTCGTGGTGGCCCTCCTGGACTACGTGAGCGCGGTGGTGCGGGAGAAGGTCCTGTGACCCGGTCTCCCGTCCCGGTGCTCCTCCCCGCCCGGACGGTGGAAGCCGTGGGCGGTGTCCGGGCCGTGTTTACCACCCGGCAGGGCGGGGTCAGCGAGGGGCCGTTCCGGAGCTTCAACGTGGCCTACGGGGTGGGGGACGAGGAGGCCCGCGTGGCCGCCAACCGGCGCGCCCTCAGCGCTATCTTCGGCGCGCCGCTCGAGGCCCTCGTGGAGGCCGAGCAGGTGCACGGGGGGGATGTCGCGGTCGTCACCGCAGGCGAGGCGGGCACTGTAGTCCCGGGCGTGGACGCGCTGGTCACGGACAGCCGCGAGGTCTGGCTCGCCGTGTACACGGCCGACTGCGTCCCCCTGTTGGTCGTGGACCCGCACCGTCCCGCGGTGGCCGCCGTGCACGCGGGCTGGCGGGGGATCGCCCGGGGGATCGTCGCCGCCGTCGTGCGCCGGATGAGCGAGGTCTTCGGGAGCGACCCCGGACGATGCGTCGCGGCCCTCGGCCCCGCCATCGGCCCCTGCTGCTACGAGGTGGACACGCCGGTGGCCGCGGCCCTGGGCACCGCCCCGTGGTGGAGAGAGGCCGCCCGTCCCGCGGGGGAGGGGAAGTGGATGCTCGACCTCCAGCGGGCGGTGGTCCGCCAGCTGGAGGAGGTGGGCGTGCCCCCTAACGCCGTGGACGTCCTCGGGGAGTGCACGCGGTGTCACCCCGAGAGGTTCTTTTCCTACCGCCGCGATCGTGTCACGGGGCGCATGGCGGCGTGCATCGGCCTGCGCGGGGGCGCGTAAAGGGAATGGGTGGCGCCTGTCGAATATGGGGCCAATTAGGACCTCATGATGGCCGATCTCGCGGCGAACGTCGCGCGCGTCCGCGCCAGGATCGCGGAGGCCGCCCGTCGCGCCGGCCGTCGCCCGGAGGATGTCCTCCTGGTGGCGGTGACGAAGACCGTGGGGCCGGATCGCATCCGGGAAGCCGTGGCCCTCGGGATTCGGACGTTTGGGGAAAACAGGGTCCAGGAAGCCCGCACCAAGGTCCCTCAGGTCCCCGGGGTGTCGTGGCACCTCGTGGGGAGCCTGCAGCGGAACAAGGTTAAGGAGGCGCTGCGGTTGTTCGAGGTCATCCACTCGGTGGACTCGCTGCCGCTTGCGCAGGAGATCAGCCGGCGGGCCCTCCAGGATGCTCGCTCTCCCGTGGACGTCCTCGTCCAGGTCAACATCTCGGGGGAACCACAGAAGCACGGTGTGGCCCCCGAGGACGCCCCCGAGCTGGTGGCGCGCGCGGTCGAGCTCCCAGGCCTCCGCGTCCGGGGCCTCATGGGCATCGCCCCCCTTGTCTCCGATCCGGAACAGGCACGTCCGTTCTTCAGGCGGTTGCGGGAGCTGCGGGACAGGATCGCCGCCACGCTCTCGGGCCACCCCCTGCCTGATCTGTCCATGGGCATGACCGACGACTTCGAGGTGGCCGTCGAAGAGGGGGCCACCATGGTGCGGATTGGACGGGCGCTGTTCGGGCACACGCAGCCACCGTAGCAGACGACGCCACAGGGGGAATGAGACATGGGCCGGATCATGCAGCGTGTGTGGAACTTCCTGGGGTTTGCCGAGGACGGAGAGGAGGACGAACGCCCTGGCCCGACGCCAGGGCCCCGCGCGCCGGTGCTCAACCTTCATACCCAGCGGACGATGGAGATCGTCGTCCTCGAGCCGGGCGCGTACGAAGAAGCCCAGACCGCGGCCGATTACCTGAAGACCCATCGGCCGATCGTCGTGAACCTCCGAGGGGCGCAAAAGGAGCTGGGGCGGAGGGTCGTGGACTTCTTGAGCGGGGTGACCTACGCGCTCGACGGTCACATGCACCGCGTCGGGGACGAGATTTTCCTGTTTACCCCGCACCACGTGGTGGTGACCGCCGAGCACTTCCGCCAGGACGCGGCGCTCAGCCCCCTGTTTCCGATGGAGTGACTCCGGCCGGCCCTTAACTGGCGGGGCCTGCCCGGTTTTGAGTGGTGACGGGCGCGGGATCTCTGCGCGCCCGAGCCAGGGGAGTGTACGAGTTTCAGCGGTCAGGAGGGAGGGTCCTATGGGGAGGGACGCTCCGCTGTGGTGGGAGGGCGGGGCGCTGTGGGTGGTCGACCAGCGGGCGCTGCCCCAGGAGTTTCGGACGCGGCGGTGCACCTCCTGGGAGGAGGTGGCCGAGGCGATCCGGAGGCTGGAGGTCCGCGGAGCCCCCGCCATCGGCCTCGCTGCCGCCTACGGGCTCGCGCTGGCCGCCCGCGCGTGCCCGCGGGGCGACCGGGAGGCGTGCCTCGGATACCTGGGCGGCGTGGCCGCGCGCCTGAGGGCCGCCCGTCCCACGGCCGCGAACCTCGGGTGGGCGCTCGACCGCCTCCTGGCCGCCGCCACGAAGGCCCCCGAGGGCGAGGATCTCGCCGACCTCCTCGCACGAGTCGCAGAAGACCTGGCGCGGCGGGACCGGGCGGTGAACCAGCGCATCGGGGAGCACGGGGCGCCTCTCCTCCCCCCGGGCGCCCGCGTGCTGACCTACTGCAACACGGGGATGCTGGCCACCGGGGGATACGGCACCGCCCTCGGGATCGTGCGCGCGGCGCACGCCCGGGGGCAGGGGATCCGGGTCATCGTGTGCGAGACCCGCCCCGTGCTGCAGGGCGCGCGCCTCACCGCCTGGGAGCTCCTGCAGGAGGCCATCCCCGCGACCCTCATCACCGACAACGCCGCAGGCGCCCTGATGCGGGCGGGCGAGGTCGACGCCGTCCTCGTGGGGGCGGATCGGATCGCGGCCAACGGTGACGTGGCCAACAAGGTGGGGACCTACACCCTCGCCGTCCTCGCGCGGGCCCACGGGATCCCCTTCTACGTCGCGGCGCCGACGTCCACCATCGACCTCGCGACCCCCGACGGCGCGTCGATCCCCATCGAGGAGCGGGACCCCGAGGAGGTGACCACCCTCGGGGGGATCCGCGTGGCCCCCGCGGGGATCGCCGTCCGCAATCCCGCCTTCGATGTCACGCCCCACGAGCTGGTCTCGGCCCTCATCACGGAAGTCGGCGTGATCCGGCCGCCCTACGGGTCCGCCCTGGAGCGCCTCGCGGCGGTCGAATCCTCGGCAGCGGGGGCGGGGGTATGAGGGACCGGAGAGCGGCGGGCCGGAAGGCGCTCGTCATCGTCCTCGGCGTGTGTTGGCTGTGGCTGACCGTCCACGGGCTCCTCGTCCGCGACGTGGCCTGGGTTTCCGTGGTGTTCTTCCTCTCGGGGCTGTACGGCACGGTGCTCATGGTGGCGGGGATCCTCCCGCGTCACCGGGAGTCGCCTCCCCCGGCGGACTACCGTCCTTTCGTCAGCATCATCGTCCCCGCCCGCAACGAGGAGGACGTCATCGCCGACACGGTCCGGTGCCTGTGCGCCCTCGACTACCGGGGCCCCGACGGCCGTCCCCACTTCGAGGTGATCGTGGTGGACCACCGGTCCACGGACCGGACCCCGGAGGTGCTCGACGCCCTCCGGCGCGAGTTCCCCATCACCGTCGTCCGCCCGGGGCCGGAGGACGGTGTGGGCAAGGCGGTGGCCCTGAACGTGGGCCTGGCGACCGCGCGGGGGGAGGTGATCGCGGTCTTCGACGCGGACGCGCGGGTGGCGCCGGACTTCCTCTCGCGGCTCGTCCCCTACCTGGCGGAGCCGGGCGTGGCGGGCGTCCAGGCGCGCAAGCTGATCTACGACGGACAGCGCACGCTGCTCATGCAGGCCCAGGAGGACGACTACTTCGTCTTCCAGACGCTCACCCAGAGGAGCCGTCAGAGGCTCGGGGGGGCGGTCATCCTCACGGGGAACGGTCTGGTCACGCGCCGCGACGCCCTGGAGGCCGTGGGCGGGTGGAACGAGGCCGCGCTGACCGAGGACATCGACCTCTCCATCCGCTATGCGCTCAAGGGGTGGACGGTGCGCTACTGCGAGGACGTGGTCGTGTGGGAGGAGGCCGTGGCCACGTGGCGGGGCCTCATCCAGCAGAGGACGCGCTGGTCGGAGGGCTCCCTCCGGTGCCTCTTCGACCACGCCGTGGCGCTGCTTCGGGCCCCGGTGCCCTGGAGGAAGCGGCTGGACTTCCTGTGGTTCCTGTCGGGGTCGCTCGTCCTCTCCACGTCCATGCTCACGAGCTACGCCTACCTGCTGGAGGACTGGGTTCTCAGCGCCGTGCGGCACCGCCTCTCGGTGGTCAACGCGCTGCCCGTGGCCCAGCACCAACCCCTCTACGCCTACTACTGGATCGTGGTCATGCTGGCCACGGTGGGGAGCATCGGCTTCGAGCGGACCTACGAGCCGCTGGTGCTCCTCGCCGCCTCGGCGCGGTACATCCTCTTCGCCATGCACCAGATCGTCACACTTCCCCTGGCGCTGTACCGCTACGGCCGCAGCGTCTTCACGGGTCGGCTCGAGTGGATGAAGACCGAGCACCACGGGGTGGGCCTGCCGCCGTTCCCCGGGATCCAGTACGGCCCGCCCGACACCGCCTCCGCGGCCGTGCCGGTCCTCGCGTCCGTCGTCGACCCCGCTCCGGAGGGCTCCCGCGCCCTGCGCGAGGCGTGGGCGCGGGCGGGCCGGTCCGCGCAGCAGGGGCAGGCCTCGCAGGCCTCGAGCGTCGTTGACGGGTCCGGGAGGCTGTGCTAGAATCCCCGCGAACACGCGGTGACGGAGGACCGCCGCCGCGGGTCCCGTCTAGCGAGCCGGGAGTGGTGCGAGCCGGTGCGGGGCGCGCGGCGGGGATCGCCTCCCGAGCAGCGGCCCGACCGGGGCGGCGAGGCCGCCCCGCCGAGGCGTCGCCGGAGCCCCTCCGGTAGCAGGGGAGCCCGGGACCCGCCGGGACCGCGGCGGACCGGGGCCGAGCGCCGGGCACGTCCCGGAAAGAGGGTGGTACCGCGGGTCCCCCCGTCCCTTGGTGGGCGGGGGTTTTCGTTAGGGGAGGACACGGAATGCCGTTCCAGCCAGTCCCCACGCGCGTCGATTTCCCGGCCCAGGAGCGGGCCCTGCTGAGCTGGTGGCAGCGTGAGGGGATCCTCGCCAAGTACCTGGCCCGGAACCAGCACTCCCCCGTGCGGTGGTCGTTCCTGGACGGCCCCATCACCGCCAACAACCCCATGGGGGTCCACCACGCCTGGGGGCGGACCTACAAGGACCTGTTCTGCCGGTACCACACCATGCTGGGCCACCGCCAGCGCTACCAGAACGGCTTCGACTGCCAGGGGTTGTGGGTGGAAGTCGAGGTGGAGAAGGAGCTGGGGTTCCGCAGCAAACGGGACATCGAGCGGTTCGGGATCGCGGAGTTCGTGGAGCGGTGCAAGGCCCGCGTGCTCCACTTCGCCGGGGTCCAGACCCAGCAGTCCATCCGCCTCGGCTACTGGATGGACTGGGACAACTCCTACTACACCATGTCCGACGAGAACAACTACTGCATCTGGATGTTCCTCAAGCGGTGCTGGGAGCGCGGCCTCCTCTACAAGGGACACGACGTGATGCCGTGGTGCCCCCGCTGCAGCACGGGCATCTCCGAGCACGAGATCGTGACCGAGGGGTACCAGGAGCTGAGCCACCTGAGCCTGTGGGTGCGCCTGCCCGTCACGGGGCGCCCGGGCGAGTACCTCCTCGTGTGGACGACGACCCCCTGGACCCTCACGAGCAACGTGGCCGTCGCGGTGCACCCCGACCTCACCTACGTGAAGGTCCGGCAGGGACGCGACGTCTACTACCTCGTGCGGGACCGGCTGGACGCGCTCCGGGGGTCCTACCGGATCCTGGAGGAGCTCCCGGGGTCGGCGCTCGTGGGGTGGACCTACACCGGCCCCTTTGACGACCTCCCGGCCCAGCAGGGCGTCACGCACCGGGTCGTGGCCTGGAAGGAGGTCAGCCCCGAGGAGGGGACAGGGCTCGTGCACATCGCGCCGGGGTGCGGCGCGGAGGACTTCGCCCTCGGCAGGGAGTACGGGCTCCCCGTCCTGGCGCCCATCGACGAGTTCGGGGTGTTTCTCGAGCCCTTCGGCTGGCTCGCAGGGCGCCACGTCTACGACGTGGGCGAGCCCATCAAGGAGGACCTGGCGCGCCGCGGGCTCCTGTACCGGGCGGAGCCCTACACTCACCGCTACCCCGTGTGCTGGCGGTGCGGCAGCGAGCTGGTGTTCCGCCTCGTCGACGAGTGGTTCATCGCCATGGATCCCCTGCGCGAGCCGATGATGGAGGTCACCCGGAGGATCCGGTGGATCCCGGAGTTCGGGCTGGAGCGGGAGCTGGACTGGCTCCGGAACATGCACGACTGGATGATCAGCAAGAAGCGCTACTGGGGGCTCGCCCTCCCGATCTGGGAGTGCCACCGCTGCGGGGGGTTCGAGGTCATCGGGAGCGAGCACGAGCTGCGAGAGCGCGCCGTCGAGGGGTGGGCCGTCTTCGAGGGGCACTCGCCCCACCGTCCCTGGATCGACGCCGTGAAGATCCGCTGCTCGCGGTGCGGGGAGGTCATCTCCCGGATCCTCGACGTGGGGAACCCGTGGCTGGACGCGGGCATCGTCCCCTTCTCCACCATGGGGTACCGCCACGACCGGAAGGCGTGGGAGGAGTGGTTCCCGGCCGACTTCATCACCGAGTCCTTCCCGGGGCAGTACCGGAACTGGTTCTACTCGCTCCTGGTCATGAGCACCGTCCTGGAGAACCGCGAGCCCTTCCGCACCTGCCTCGGCCACGCCCAGGTGCGCGACGAGCACGGGCGGGAGATGCACAAGTCCTGGGGCAACATGATCGAGTTCAACGAGGCGGCAGAGCGGATGGGCGCCGACGTGGTCCGGTGGCTCTACGCCGTCCAGAACCCGGCCCAGAACATCAACTTCGGGTACGGCCCCGGGGACGAGGTCCGGCGGCGCTTCATCCTCCCCCTGTGGAACGTCTACGCCTTCTTCGTCACCTACGCGAACCTGGATGGCTGGACCCCGGGCGGTGAGTCCCTCCCCCTGGACGCCCGGGGGCTGTTGGACCGGTGGATCCTCTCGCGGCTCGCAGGGCTGGTCCAGACCGTCCGCGACCGGCTGGACGACTACGACCCTGCGGGCGCCGCCCGGCCCATCGAGCGGTTCGTGGAGGACCTCTCGGTGTGGTACGTCCGCCGGGGCCGCCGTCGGTACTGGAAGTCGGAGGCCGACCGGGACAAGCAGGCCGCCTACCAGACGCTCTACGAGGTCCTCGTCACCCTGACGAAGCTGCTGGCGCCCTTCGTGCCGTTCCTCGCCGAGGCGCTCTACCAGAATCTCGTCCGGTCGGTGGACGCCACCGCTCCCGAGAGCGTGCACCTGTGCGACATGCCGGTCCCGGACCTCCGGGCGCGCCACCCCGAGCTGGAGGCCGCCGTGGAGAGGACCCGCGAGCTGGTCTCCCTGGGGCGCGCCGCGAGGAACGAGGCGCGGATCCGGGTGCGGCAACCCCTCCCCGCGGCCCTGGTCGTGGACCGGTCCGGCACCCTGGCCCGCTGGCCGGAGCTCGCCGAGCACCTTCGCGACGAGCTCAACGTGAAGGTCGTCCGGGCGGTGGACTCGCTCGCGGAGCTCGGCGGGCTGGAGGTGCGGCCCCGGTTCGACCTCCTCGGGCCCAAGTTCGGGGGACGGATCGCCCAGATCGTGGAGGCCCTCCGGCGTCACGGCGAGGCCCTCGTGGAGCAGACGCCAGAGGGCCACCCCTACCGGCTCGCGCTCTCCGGCGGGGACGAGGTGGTCCTGGAGCGGGCGGAGGTGGACGTCCGGGTCCGGTGGCGTCCGGGCCTGGTGGGGGCAGGCGAGTCCGGCCGGTGGGTCGCCCTGGACACCACGCTGACCGACGCCCTCGTGCGGGAGGGGATGGCTCGCGAGCTCGTCCACCAGATCCAGCAGATGCGCAAGGAAGCGGGCCTGGACATCTCGGATCGGATCACGGTGTACTACGAGCCGGACAGCCGGCTGGAGCAGCTCCTCCGGGACCACGGCGACTACGTGCTCCGGGAAGTGCTGGCCGCCGATGCCCGGGTCGGTCTCCCAGACGGAGGGGCAACCCACCGCAAGACCGTTCGCCTGGACGGAGCGGAGGTCACCCTCGCCATCGTCCGGACGGGCAGGCCGCAGCAGGAGGGAGGGGCCGGGACCCGAATCTCGAAGGAGCCGTCGCCGTGACGTCCGGACGCCCGACGCGGCGGGTCGTGGGAGTGCTGGGGGGGATGGGGCCGCTGGCCACGGCCGATTTCTACACGAAGCTGATCCGGCTGACCCCTGCGCGCACCGATCAGGAGCACCTCCACGTCATCATCGACAGCACCCCCGAGGTGCCCGACCGCACGGCGGCGGTCCTGGGGCAGGGCCCCGATCCCACGCCCGCCCTCGCGACGTCCGCCCGCCGCCTGGTGCAGGCGGGAGCCGAGATCCTGGCCGTCCCGTGCAACTCGGCCCACGCCTTCCTGGAGGCGATCCGGGAGGCGGCCGCGGTCCCGGTCCTCGACATGATGGAGGAGGTGGCGTCTTTCATCCTCGCGCTCCGCCCTCCGGTCCGGACCGCGGGCCTCCTGGCCACCTCGGGCACCCTCGTGGCCCGTCTCTACCACCGCGCGCTCCTGGCGCGGGGGATCGCGGTGGTGGAGCCCCCGCCGGCGGGGCAGGAGCGCCTCATGGCGGCCATCTACGCGGTGAAGGCGGGGGACACCGGGGAGGCGGTCCGATCGAGCGTGCGGGAGGTGGCCCTCGGGCTCGTGGAGGTTGGGGCTCAGGCGGTGGTGCTGGGCTGTACCGAGCTCCCTCTCGTGATGGGTCCGCAGGATCTCCCGGTCCCGGTGCTCGACGCCACGGAGATCCTGGCCCGGGCCACCATCCGGGAGGCCACGGGAGGGGAATTCGGGAGGTCGCCGGAGCGTTTCCACGACAATAACGCGGGGGTCGCAGCAAGGAGGAGGTAAATGCCCCACAAGCGCGTGTCCAAGTCGTCCCGCCAGTCTCGTCCCGAGCGCGCCAAGGCCCGGGAGGTGCGCGCGGCGGGGAGCACGTCACGGGCCGGGATCCCGCCCGAGCGGCTGGAGCTCTACGCGCGGCTGCTGCAGGAGGAGCGCCGCCGGCTCCGCCAGGAGCTGTCGGAAATGGAGCGCCACCAGGGGACCACAGAGGAGAAGCCCGTCGCCGACGTCTCGGGGGCGGAGGAGGACTTGGTGGACGTCGCCACCGAGGCCTTCGAGCGGGAGAAGGGCCTCGCCCTGGAGAGCAGCGTGCAGGGGCTCCTGCACATGGTGGAAGACGCTCTGCGCCGCATCCGGGACGGGACGTACGGCATCTGCGACAGCTGCGGGCGGCCCATCGACGCCAACCGGCTGCGGGCCATCCCCTACGCGCGGCTGTGCATCCGCTGCAAGGAACGCGAGGAACGGGCGCGCAGCGTCGTCCGCTGATCGCGGGGAGCGGGATCGGGCTCGTCGTCTCCGCAGCGACCCTGGCCGCGAGCTGGGCGGCGGATGCGGCGGTGGAGAGGTGGCTTGGGCTCGGGGTCGAGCGGCCGCTGCTGCCGCCTGTGCTCTCGCTCACGGTCCTCCGCAACCGGGGTGTGGCCTTCGGGCTGCTGGGGGGCCTGCCTCCCCTCGCCCTTGCGGGCGTTGCCTTGACCGTGCTGGCGATGGCCCTCTACAATAGGGGCGCCTGGGCGGCTACCCGCTGTGGCCAGTGGGGCCTCGGGCTCCTCGTGGGAGGTGCTCTCGCGAACGTCATCCAGCGTCTTCGCGCGGGGTACGTGGTCGACTACGTCGACGTCCACATCTGGCCCGTCTTCAACGTGGCCGACGCGGCGATCGTCGCAGGGGCGTGTCTTCTGATCCTGGCCCTCCCGCGGGGAAGACGCGCCGGGGGGATGGGATGAAGCCGGTGCTCTTCCAGCTGGGGCCTTTCCCCGTGTCGTCCTTCGGCGTCTTTCTCCTCGCGGCGTTCGCCGTGGGCATCCTGCTCCTGCTCCCGCGCACGCGCCGGCTGGGGTGGGATCCGGGGGAAGTCCTGGACCTCAGCCTCTACACCATCATCGGCGGGGTCGTCGGGGCGCGCGCCGGGTACGTCCTGGTGAACCTGCGGGACTTTGCGAGCGATCCCGTCCGCATCGTGACGATCTGGCGGGATGCGGGGCTGACCTTTTACGGGGCGCTCCTCGGAGGGGCGGTCGTCGCCTGGCTGTACGGGAGGCGACGGGGGTGGTCCCTGGGCCGCATCGCCGACGCCGCGGCCCCCGGGCTCGCCCTGGGATATGCGGTGGCCATGATCGGCGCCCTCCTCTACGGCCTCAACTACGGTCGCCCAGCGACCGTGCCCTGGGCCATCACCCTCTTCGGCGAGCCGCGCCACCCCACGCAGCTGTACCTCATGGCCGCCGCGCTCGTGATCTTCGGGATCCTCGCGGCGGCCGAGGGGCGCCCCCACGCTCCCGGGCGGGTGTTCTGGGCCTTCGTGGCCCTCTACGGGGTCGCGAGGACGGGGATCGAGGTGTTCATGGACCCGACCGGGAGCCCCCGCGTGGCCGGCCCCCTCACCCTGGCCCAGGTGGTGAGCCTCGTGGCCGTGGCCCTGGGAGGTGTGATGTGGCTGCTCGGGGGGAAGGGTCCTGAACCGGAGGCCTCCTCGGCCCCGGCGCCCGCGGACTCCCCGGCCCAGCCCGGTCCCCGTGAAATCTCCCGGTGACGTCGGCCAGAGCTCGGTCTCGGTGTTCGAGGTGCCCCCGCAGGATCACGGGCTCCGACTGGACGTGGTCGTTTCCCGTCACGTCCCCGTCCTCTCCCGCTCCCGGGTCGCACGGCTCGCCCGGGAGGGACGCCTCCAGGTCGACGGCCAGCCCCGGAAGGCGGGGTGGCGGGTGAAGGCGGGTCAGGTGGTCCGGGTGGAGGTGCCCCCCCCGGAGCCCACCGGGCTTCGCCCCGAGGAGATCCCCCTCGACGTGGTCTACGAGGACGCCGACGTCCTCGTGGTCAACAAACCCGCGGGGCTCACCGTCCACCCGGCACCGGGCCATCGCTCCGGCACGCTCGTCAACGCCCTCCTCGCGCGCGTCCCCGACCTCCAGGGGATCGGGGGAGCCCTCCGGCCGGGGATCGTCCACCGGCTGGACAAGGACACCTCCGGGCTCCTGGTCGTCGCGAAGACGGAGGAGGCCCATCAGCGCCTCACGGCGCAGCTGCGGGACCGCACCATGGAGCGCACCTACCTGGCCATCGTGCGGGGGGAGGTGCGGGACGAGCGGGGGGTGATTTCCGCGCCGCTGGGCCGCCACCCCGTGCACCGGAAGCGGTTTGCCGTGGTGCCCGGGGGACGGCCGGCGGTGACCTACTACGAGGTCCTGGAGCGGTTTTCGGGGTTCACGCTCCTGGCGTGCCGCCTGGAGACGGGCCGCACGCACCAGATCCGCGTGCACCTCTCGTCCCTCGGTCACCCGGTCGTGGGCGACCCGGTCTACGGCCGCGTCCGCGTCCCGGAGATCGCCCGGCAGGCCCTCCACGCCGCGCGGGTGGAGTTTACGCACCCGCGCACGGGGCGCCGGCTGGCGTGCACGGCTCCCCTGCCGGAGGACTTCGCCCGGCTCCTCGCCCGGCTGCGGGAGGAGGCGGGCGCCGCGGTGGCCGTCTCCCCGGGCCGCGGCGCGGGAGTGGGGGCGCCGTGAGGTTGCGCGAGAAGGCCAAGGTGATGGACCAGGAGACCATCCGGCGGGCCGTCACGCGGATGGCGCACGAGATCGTCGAGCGCAACAAGGGGGCGGCCTCGCTGTGCCTGGTGGGGATCCAGCGCCGCGGGGTCTCCCTGGCGCGCCGCCTGGCGGCCGCCATCGCGGCGGCGGAGGGCGTGGAGATCCCCGTGGGGGCGCTCGACGTGACCGGGTACAGGGACGACCGCGGGCTCCGGCCGGCCCCGCCCGAGCCTCCGGGGGAGACGGTCCTGCCCTTCTCCGTGACCGGCCAGCGGATCGTCCTCGTGGACGACGTCCTGTACACCGGCCGCACCGTCAGGGCGGCGCTCGACGCCCTCGTGGACAGGGGGCGGCCGGCCTGCATCCAGCTGGCGGTACTGGTCGACCGCGGCCACCGGGAGCTGCCGATCCGGCCCGACTACGTGGGCAAGAACCTCCCCACGTCCTCCCGCGAGCTCGTGACGGTCCGCGTGGCCGAGGTCGACGGCCGCGACGAGGTCGTCATCGAGGAGCCCGTGGACGACGGGTGACCGGGAGCGAGGGCGCGGCGCGGAGCGTGCGCTCCCCGTCGTACACGACGGCGCCGGGGGGAGCTCCGGGCGGCTTCCTGACCCGCTTACGGGGGACGCAGTCGACTGCCACCACAGTTGCCCCGCGCCCTTCGCTGTAGTAGGCGGCGAGGGACGCCGCGGCCGCAAGGCTCACCTCGGAGGGCTCCCGTCCCCCGCTCTTCAGGACCACGTGGGCTCCCGCCATGCCGCGCGCGTGAAACCACAGGTCGTCCGGCCCCGCCAGGTGGAAGGTGACGCGGTCGTTTTCCCGAGCGCTGCGCCCCACGAGGATGAGCGTCCCGTCCTCGGCGACGAACCGGCGGGGCCCGCCCGTGTCCGGCGCGCGCGGGGGCGCGTGGCGGCCCGGGAGGAGTCCCGAGGCCACGAGGTCGGCGCGGACCTCCTCCAGGTCCCCGACGGCGGATGCCGTCGCGACGTGCACCAGGGCGTCGCGAAGGAGGCGGGCTTCCTCCTCCAGCCGGGCGATGCGGGCCGGGAGCGCGCGGGCGGTCGCCTTCGCCTTGGCGTACCGCCGGAAGAAGCGGGAGGCGTTCTCCGCGGCCGTGGCCGTGGGGTCGAGCGGGATGGTGAGGGGGGCTCCTCCGGCGGTGTAGTCGGGGACCACGAGGGACGAGGCCCGGGGTCCTGCCAGGTGACCGTAGGTGAGGAGGAGCTCTCCCACGAGGCGCAGGCGGTCGGCTTCGGAGGCCCGCTCGAGGGCGGCCCGGTCTTCCTCCAGTGCCGCCTCGCGGCGGCGCAGGGCGGCCCGGACGGAGGCCTCTAGGGCCCGGCGGCGCTCCTCCAGGTGCGCGGTCCGCTCTGCGGCCGCGTAGACGCGCTGGACCGCCTCGCTCATGGTGCGGCACGGCACCGCGTGGAGGGGCCCGTAGACCGAGAGGGGCACCGGGGCGAAGGCCACGGCCTGGCCCTCGTGCTCGTAGACGGTGGGCGCGAAGGCCTCTTCTGTGGCCGCCGCGCACAGCAGCTGGAGGGCGCGGTGGAGGAGGCCCGCGGCGGGGACAGCGGAGGAGGCCGGAGCCGCCGGATCCACGCCGGCCCGGAGGGCGACCTCCTGCGCCAGGGCGGGTCCGAAGCCGCGCAGGGCCCGGGTGAGGCAGCTCCCCACCGGGGTCTCGCCGACGAGGAGACGTCTCAGGGACTCCTCGTCCAGCGTGTCCGGGCGGGGCCGGTCGGTCGGAGGCGCCTCGTAGGGGCGTCCGGGCAGGACCGGGCGGCGCGGGGACATCCGCTCGCTCACCACCTTGAGGGCCCCCACCACGCGGTCCCCGTCGACGAGGATGAGGTTGCTGTGACGGCCCATGATCTCCGCCACGAGGTCGACCGGTCCCTGGAGGGTGTCGAAGCGCAGCCGGAGGATGCGGTCGAAGGGAGAGGGAGAGACCTCCACGAGGCGGGCTTCGGCGAGCCGGCTGCGGAGCAGCTGGCCGAACGAGGTGAGGGGGACGCGTCCGCCCCGGTCCGGGACCAGGTGGATCCGGGCGGTCCGTGGCCGGATCCCGCACAGGAGGTGGTGGGTGCGGGCCGACCGGCGCAGGCCGATCACGACCGCCTCCGGGGAGGGCTGGGTGACCTCAGCGACCCGTGCGCCGAGGCACAGGGACCGAACGTCCCGTGCCACGGCGGCGAGCGTCAGGGAGTCGAAGGACGGAGGCGGGAAGGACGACACGGCGCACCTCCCGCCGCAGTGTACGGGCTCCCCGGAGAACCTGTCAAGGAGACGCGGCCCTCCTCTCCCGCCGAGAGGCCCTGGGCGCCGGACCGGCGAGGTGGTATCCTGCCCGGAGAGAGGAAGAGGGGGGACCCGTGAGAGGGCAGGCAGTGCTGGAAGAGACCCCGCAGGCCTGGCATGCCATGACCAGCCGGGAGGTGCTGGAGCTCCTCGAGACGCACCCGGAGCGCGGGCTCGCGGATCCGGAAGGAGCGAAGCGGCTTCGGGCCCTCGGGCCGAACCGCCTGCCGCGCCGGAGGCCCCCCTCGTGGGGACAGCGGCTCCTGCACCACGCGAGGGAGTTTTTGGTCGTCCTCCTCACGGTGGCGGCCGTCGTCTCGGCCCTCGCCGGCGAGAGGCTGGACGCGCTCGCCATCCTCGCCATCGTGGTCCTGAACGTCCTCCTGGGCGCTGTGCAGGAGGCGCGGGCCGAGCGGGCGCTCGAGGCCCTGGGCGCCCTCGTGGCCCCCACCGCGGAGGTGGTGCGCGACGGCCACCCCCGTACCCTCCCGGCCGAACTCCTCGTCCCGGGAGACCTAGTCCGGGTCGCCGCGGGCTCGCGGGTGCCCGCAGACCTGCGCCTCGTGGAGGCCCACAGCCTGACGGTGGACGAGGCGCTGCTGACGGGCGAGTCCGGCCCGGTGACGAAGCAGGCCGACCTCGTCCTCCCGGAGGAGACCCCTGTGGCGGACCGGAGCAACATGGTCTTCCTCGGCACCGTCGTGACGGGAGGCCGGGGAGTGGGCGTGGTGGTCGCCACGGGGACGAGGACGGAGCTGGGCCGGATCGCGGGCGCCCTGGAGGGCGCCCCTCCCAAGGTCACCCCGCTCGCCGTGCGGCTCAGCGCCCTCGGGAGCCAGCTGGGGGTGGGGGCGCTCGCGGTGTGCGCGCTCGTCTTCGGGGTGGGGACCGCCCAGGGGCGGCCGGCGTTGGAGATGTTTCTCGTGGCGGTGAGCCTCGCCGTCGCGGCGATCCCGGAGGGGCTCCCGGCGGCCGTGACCGTGGCCCTGGCCCTGGGGGTCCAGCGCATGGCGCAGGAGAAGGCCATCGTGCGCCGCCTGGCGGCCGTGGAGTCCCTCGGGACCGTGACGGTGGTCTGCACCGACAAGACGGGCACCCTCACGCGGAACGAGCTCGCGGTGCGGTGGTGCGACGTCGCCGGCGGGCCCGTCCAGGTCACGGGGCCGGGGTACGAGCCCCGCGGCGAGTTCCTCGCGGAGGGGAAGAGGGTGGACCCCCAGGCGATGCCGGCCCTCCGGGCTCTCCTGGAGGCGGTCCTCATGGGGAGCGACGGCGGCGTGGTCCAGGAGGACGGCCGGTGGGTCCCCGTGGGTGACCCCCTGGAGGCGGCCCTGGTGGCGGCCGCCCTGAAGGCCGGGCTGCGGCGGGACGTGCTCCAGCGGGAACGCCCGCGCATCGGGGAGATCCCCTTCACGCCCGAGAGCAAGCGGACGACGACGTTCCACCGCACGCCCGAGGGAGGGCGGGTCAGCTACCTCAAGGGCGCGGCCGAGGCCATCGTCCCCCACTGCACGGCGCGCCTGGGGCCGGCGGGCGAGGAGCCCGTGGGAGCCGCCGAGCGCGAGGCGGTGCTGGCCCGTGCTGCGGAGCTGGCCGCAGAGGGCCTGCGGGTCGTCGCCGTGGCGCGGGGCGAGCCCGGGAGGGACGCCCTGGTGTTTCTGGGGCTCGTCGGGCTCGAAGACCCCCTGCGGCCGGAGGCCCCCGAGGCCATCGCGGAGGCGCGCCGGGCGGGCGTCCGTCCCGTCATCCTGAGCGGCGACCACGCGAGGACCGTCCTCGCCGTCGCCCGGCAGGTGGGGCTCGACGGCCGCCACGAGCTCCTCACCGGATCCGATCTCGACAGGCTGGACGACGACGAGCTCCTCCAGGTCGTCGACCGCTGCAGCCTGTACGCGCGGACCACCCCGGACCACAAGGTCCGCATCCTCTCGGCCCTCCAGCGGCGGGGGCAGCGGGTGGCCATGACGGGGGACGGCGCCAACGACGCGCCGGCGCTGGCCCGCGCCGACGTGGGCATTGCCATGGGCAGGGGAGGGACCGACGTCGCCCGGGAGGCCGCCGACCTCGTGCTCACCGACGACAACTTCGCCACCATCGTCGCGGCGATCCGCGAGGGGCGGGCCATCTACGACAACATCCGGAAGTTCGTCCTCTACGTGCTGGCCAGCAACGTCGGCGAGGTCGTCACGGTGCTCGTGGGCACGCTCGCCCACCTCCCCACCGTTCTGACGCCGATCCAGATCCTCTGGATCAACCTGGTGACCGACGGCCTCCCCTCGGCCGCGCTGAGCGTAGATCCCCCCGACCCGGGCGTGATGGCCCGCCCTCCCCGGCCCCCCAGGCAGTCGCTCTTCGCCGGGGGAGGCGTCGCGTGGATCGCCGGGTACGGGCTCGCGATCGCCGCGGTCTCCCTGGGCGCCGCCCTGTGGGGAATGGCCCGGGGCCTGGGCCCTCTCGGGAGCCGGACCTTGGCCTTCCTGACCCTGAGCCTGAGCCAGCTCCTCTTCGCCTTTGCGTGCCGGTCGCCCGAGCGTCCCGTCCTGGGCCGCGAGCTGGTCCGCAACCCCGCCCTCCTCGGCGCGGTGGGGCTGTCGGTGCTGCTGCAGGTCCTCGTCGTGACCGCTCCGGGCCTCAGCGAGGTCTTCGGGGCGGTCCCCCTCGGAGGAGGAGAATGGGCGGCGGTTGCCGGACTCTCCGGGGGGCCCTTTGCGGTCGCCGAGGTGACCAAGCTCCTCCGACGGGGAGTCCATGGCCGTGGCGCGGAGCATGACGGGATTCGGGGCCGCTGAGGCGGCCACACCCGCGGGCCGCTACGCTGTGGAGGTGCGGTCCCTCAACCACCGCTTCTGCGAGATCGTCGTCCGGATCCCCCGCGACCTCGCGCCCCTGGAAGACCGGGTCCGCGCCCTCGTGCAGGACCGCGTCTTGCGGGGCCGGGTGGAGGTCGCTATAATGAGAGAAAACTACTCAAAGCGGCCCCGGACGGTCAAGACGGATCTAGAGCTCGCCCAAGCCTACGTGAGCGCCCTAAACGATCTCAAACGGGCGCTCTCGATCTCTGGAAGTCTGGATCTCTCCGTCCTCCTCTCCCTGCCCGAGATCGTCCGCGTCGAGGAGGAGAAGGAAGATCTGGAGGCCGCCTGGCCGGCCATCGCCGAGGGGGTGGGCGCGGCGCTCGACCGTCTCGTCGCGATGCGCGAGTCCGAGGGCGCGCAGCTCGCCGCCGATATCCACAGGCGGATCGACCGGCTGGAGGGGCTCATGGACGAGATCGCGGGCCGGGCACCCCAGGTGGTGGAGGAGTACCGGGATCGGCTGGCCCGGCGGATCGCGGAGCTCGCCCCGGGCGTGGCGGTGGACCCCGGAAGGCTCGCCACCGAAGTGGCGGTGTTTGCCGAGCGCAGCGACATCAGCGAGGAGATCACCCGCTTCCGCAGCCACCTCCGCCAGTTCCGGTCGACGCTCGGGGCCCCCGGGGCCGTGGGCCGCACCCTGGATTTCATCGTCCAGGAACTGGGGCGGGAGATCAACACCATCGGGAGCAAGGCCAACGACCTGGAGATCGCCCAGCGCGTGATCGCGGTCAAGGGCGAGCTGGAGAGCCTGCGGGAGCAGATTCAAAACCTCGAGTAGGACGGCGGCCATGGAGACGCGGCTGATCAACATCGGGTTCGGCAACATCGTCGCGGCCAACCGCATCATCGCCATCGTCAGCCCTGACTCCGCACCGATCAAGAGGATCATCCAGGAAGCGCGCGACAAGGGCATTCTCATCGACGCCACCTACGGGCGCCGGACCCGCGCCGTTGTGATCACCGACAGCGGCCACGTGGTCCTCTCCGCCGTGCAGCCGGAGACGGTGGCCCACCGGTTCACCTCCAAGGAGGCGGTGCCGGAGGACGAGGAGGAGGCCGAGGCGCCGGTGGCCGACGGAGAATGATCGTCACGGTCGGCGGGGAGATCGGCGCAGGTAAGAGCACCGTGGCCCGCGCCCTGGCGCGCCAGCTGGCCCTCCGCTACCTCTCCGCGGGGGAGGTCTTCCGCGACGAGGCCCGCCGCCGCGGCCTGAGCCTCGAGGCTCTGGGGCGCCTCGCGGAGCAGGACCCGACCATCGACCGGGAGCTGGATGCGATGCAGGTGGAGGCGGCGCGGGGCGGCGACATCCTCATCGACAGCCGGCTCAGCGGGTGGCTCATCGACGGGGACCTCCGGATCTGGCTCCGGGCCCCCCTCGACGTGAGGGCGCGGCGCGTGGCGGCCCGCGACGGACTCCCCTACGAGGAGGCTCTCCGCGAGGTGGAGACCCGCGAGGCGTGTGAGCGCCGGCGGTACCGGGACATCTACCAGATCGACCTCGCCGACCTGTCGCGCTACCACGTGGTGCTGGACACGTCCCGGTGGGGCGCCGACGACATCGTCGCGGCGCTGGTGCACCTGGCCCGGCACTTCCAGGTGGAGCGCTCGGGACGGCCGGTGTGACGGTGGCGGGCGAGCTCCGCGGGCGCGTGATCGTGGTCGGGGTCTGCGGCAGCATCGCGGCCTACAAGGCGGCGGTGCTCGTGCGCCTCCTGCGCGCCGAGGGGGCCGACGTGTACGTGGCGATGACCCCGGCGGCGACCCGGTTCGTGGGCCCGGTGACGTTCCGGGCCCTCACCCAGCACCCGGTCATCGCGGACCTGTGGGCCGACTCCCCGTGGGAGGAGCCCCACGTGGCCCTGGGCGAGCGGGCCGACCTCTTCGTGATCGCGCCCGCCTCGGCCGACATGCTGGGGCGCCTGGCGGCGGGACTGGCCGACGACGCGGTCTCCGCCACCGCGCTGGCGACCCGGGCGCCCCTCGTGGTCGCTCCCGCGATGAGCGACGCCATGGCCTCCTCGCGGGCGGTCCAGGAGAACCTGGAGACCCTGCGGCGCCGCGGGGTGCGCGTGGTCGGCCCGGAGTACGGGAGGCTGGCCTCGGGCGCCCTGGGGTGGGGGAGGATGGCCGAGCCGGAGGCCATCGTCGCGGAGATCATCGCGCTGGTGGGAGAGACCCGGGTCCACCCGTGAACCCCGAGGCGGGGATCTGCGCCGAGGTCCTCCTCTTCCGCCCTGCTCGCGTCGCCGACCGGCCCCTCACCTACCGGGTCCCGCCGGAGTGGGCGGGGCGCGTCGCGCCCGGCGTCCCGGTGGTGGTGCCCCTCGGCCCCCGTACGGCCCGGGGCCTCGTCCTCGCGCTCCGACCGTGGTCCGAGGCGCGGCCCCTCCGGGACGTGCTGGAGGTGGGGGATTCCCCGCTTGTGTCCGAAGGTCTCCTCGACCTGGCCCGGTGGATGGCGGAGGAGACGGTCTCTGCCCTGGGCGACGCTGTCCGGTGCCTCGTGCCCCCGGAATTCCTCGCACGCCCGAGGCCCCGGGCCCGGTTCAACGTCCTCGTGGACCGCGACCGGCGGCCCCGACGTCTGGGGGCGCGCCAGCGGGCGGTGGTGCAGCCCCTCGGGGCCACACTGTCCGGCGTCCCCCCAGCAAACCTCCCCCCGGGGGGTGGCGCCCTCCGGAGCCTCATCCCCTCGGGTGCCGTGTCCCTGGTGGACCCGGGCGCGGCGCGGTCCGGGGAAGCGGAGGGCCCCCGGCAGGACAGCCCGCCGCCGCTCCTTCTGTGGGGCGAGCCCGAGGCGCGGCGACGCTGGATCCTTGAGGCCGTCTCGGAGGCGGTCGGGAGGGGCCAGGCCCTCGTGGTGGTCCCGGAGACCTCGGCCGTGGACGTTTTCTCTGGCCGCCTCCGGGGCGTCGTGGGCGACCGGGTGGTGGCCTTCCACTCGGGCCTCTCGGTCCGGGAGCGCCGGGAGGCGTGGGCAAAGGTCCAGGAGGGTGCCGCGGACGTGGTGGTGGGCACGCGGTCGGCGCTCTTTGCCCCTGTGCCGAACCTTGCGCTCCTCGTCCTCGACGAAGAGGAGTCGGGGGCCCACAAGGCCCAGGAGTCCCCGCGCTACCACGGCCGCGCCGTGGCCCTTGAGCGCGCCCGGCGGGAGGGCGCGCGGGCCGTGCTGGGCGCGCTCGCGCCCTCGGTGGAGACCTACGCGGCCCTCCTCGCAGGCGAGCTGGAGTGCCTGAGGCTCCCCGCATCATCGCCCGGGCGGCAGCCGGCGGTCGTGGACATGCGCGGGGAGAGGGATGGGGGAGGGGGCCGGGGCTTCCTCAGCCGGCGCCTCCTCCGGTCGCTCGGCCGCCACCTCCGCGAAGGCGGGCGGGTCGTCCTCTTCGTCCCGCGGAGGGGGTACGCGCCGGCGCTCCGGTGCCGGGAGTGCGGCCACCCCGTGCGGTGCCCGCGCTGCCGGGTGGCTGTCAGCTACGACCGGCCGGCGGGGGAGATCAGCTGCCGCGTGTGCGGGCTCAAGGCTCCCGCCCCGGGGGTGTGCCCCACCTGCAAGGGGCCGGGCCTCGAGGCGGTGGGGGCGGGCAGCCAGCGGGTCCAGGAAGTCGTGCGGGGTCTGTTCCCGGGCGTCGCGGTCGCCCGCGTGGATCGCGACACCGCCCGGGAGAGGGCGAGGACCGTCGAACTCCTGGCGAGCGGTCGGCTCCGGGTGGTCGTGGGCACGCAGGCCCTGCTCCCCGCGGCGTCGGTCCTTCAGGAGAGGGGGGCGGCCCCCACCCTCGTCGGCGTCATCGACGCGGACGCGGCTCTCTTCCGGCCGGACTTCCGGGCCCCGGAGCGCGCGTTTTCCGAGGGGAAGACCCTCTCGGCCCTGGCCGCTCCCGGAGGCGAGGTGGTCGTCCAGACCCGGTTGCCCGACCACCCCGTGCTGGCGGCTCTGAGGACGGGACGGGATGCGCTCTTCTACGAGGAGGAGCTGAGGGTGCGCAAGGAGTTCGGATACCCGCCTTTTACGCACCTGGCGCAGGTGGTGGTCGTGGACCCGCGCCCCGAGCGCGCGCAGGCGCTCGCGGACCGGGCCGCCGCCATCGCCCGGTCGGCGGGCGTGGAGGTCCTCGGTCCGGCTCCGGCCCGGTCGGTCCGGGGGCACCGGGTCCAGTACCTCCTCCGCGCCCCCACCCGCGCGGCCGTGCGCGACGCCGCTCGGGCCGTGCGGGAAGGGGTGGAGCCCGGGCGGGAGGGCCGCCTGGTCATCGACATCGACCCGTGGGAGCCCCTCTGATGGCGGATCTCAAGCCCTTCGAGATCATCACGGTGGACAGCCCGCGGAGCTCCATCCTCCGCCGCCGCGCCCAGCCCGTCCGGACGGTGATGCGGGAGATCCAGGAGCTCATCGACCGGATGTTTGTCACGCTGCGCGACGCCCGCGGGCTCGGGCTCGCCGCGCCGCAGGTGGGCGTGAGCAAGCGGGTCATCGTGGTGGAGGTGGGCGACCGCCGGATGGCGCTGGTGGATCCCGACCTGGTCCGACAGGAGGGGGAGGTCGTGGGGACCGAGGCGTGCCTGAGCATCCCCGGCCTCCTGGGCGACGTCCCCCGGGCCGCCCGCGTCGTCGTCCGCGCCCGCAACCGCCGGAACCGGTCCGTGACCGTGGAGGCCGACGGTCTCCTCGCCCGCGTCCTCCAGCACGAGATCGACCACCTGGAGGGGATCCTGTTCACCGACCGCGTCCGGGACCCGGCGACGCTGCGCCGCGTCGAGGCCGAGGAGGCCGCCGAGGTGGCGCCGACGGGGGGCACCCCGTGAGGGTCGTGTTCTTCGGGACCCCCGAGTTCGCCGTGCCCTCCCTGGAGGCGGTGATGTCCCGCAGCGAGGTCGTGGGGGTGGTGACGCAGCCCGACCGGCCCCGGGGACGGGGCCTCCGCGTCCAGCCGCCGCCGGTGGCGGACGTGGCGGCCCGGTACGGGCTCGACGTGCGCCAGCCCGCAAGCCTCCGGGATCCGGCGTTTCTCCAGTGGCTCAGGGAGGTGGCCCCGGACCTCGTCGTGGTGGTGGCGTACGGGCGGTTCATCCCGAAGGAGGTCCTGGAGGTGCCGCGGCTGGGCGCGGTCAACCTCCACCCGTCCCTCCTTCCCCGCTACCGGGGGCCGGCGCCCATCCCGCGCGCCATCGCCGCCGGGGAGACCGAGACGGGGGTCACGGTGCTGGAGGTCACGGAGGAGCTGGACGCGGGAGACATCATCCTCCAGCGCGCGGTCCCCATCGGCCCCGAGGACACGAGCGGGAGCCTGGCGGCCCGGCTCGCCGAGGAGGGGGCGTCCCTGCTCGCGGAGGCGCTCCCGCTACTCGAGACCGGCCGCGCCGTGCGCCGCCCCCAGGATCCGTCGCAGGCGACCTACGCGCCCAAGCTCACGCGCGAGGAGGGATGCATCCGGTGGGGGGACGCCGCGACCCGCATCGCGAACCTCGTGCGCGCCTTCGACCCCTGGCCGGGCACCTACACGGTGCGCGACGGGGAGCGGCTCCTGATCTGGCGGGCCACCCCTCACCCCGGGGGGGAGGGGGCGCGACCGGGGACCGTGCTCGTGGCCGACGACCGACGCGAGCCCAGCCTCGTCGTGGCGGCGGGGGACGGGGCCGTCGCCCTCCACGAGGTCCAGCCCCCCGGGGGGCGCCGCATGCGCGCCGCGGACTATCTCCGGGGCCACCCCCTCCGGGTGGGGGAGGTGCTGGGGGCTCGGTGCCCGTGAGGGACGGAGTGTGATACAATCAGGGCCGTGGGGGTGAGGTGACGATGTTCTTCTGGGATCCGACCTATCTCATCGTGCTCCCGGCCATCCTGCTGGCGCTGTACGCGCAGGTGCGGGTTCAGTCGGCCTACGCCCGCTACAGCCAGGTGCCCACGGTCCGGGGCCTCACCGGCGCGGAGGTGGCGGAGGAGATCCTCCGGCGGCACGGGCTGTCGGGTGTGCAGGTGGAGCGGATCGACGGTCTCCTCTCGGACCACTACGATCCGCGGACCCGGGTCCTCCGCCTCTCGTCGGGCGTGTACGACGGCGCCTCCGTCGCCTCGGTCGGCGTCGCAGCCCACGAGACGGGCCACGCCCTCCAGCACGCGCAGCAGTACGCTCCCCTGGCCCTGCGGTCGGCCATGGTGCCGGTCACTCAGCTCGGGTCGTGGCTCGCGTGGCCGATCTTCCTGCTGGGCTTCTTCTTCCACTCCGGCACCTTCATGCAGCTCGGCATCCTGATCTTCAGCGCCGCGGTGGCCTTCACCATCGTCACGCTCCCGGTGGAGTTTGACGCCAGCCGCCGCGCCCTGCGCGTCCTCGCTTCAGAGGGCCTGGTGACCTCCGAGGAGCTCGCCGGCGTGCGGACCGTCCTGAGCGCCGCCGCCCTCACCTACGTGGCCGCGGCTGCGACCGCGGTGCTGGAGCTCGTCCGCCTCCTCTTCCTGTACAACATGCGCCGGGAAGAGTGATGGTGGGACGCCGAGTGACCCATGCCCCGCACGTCCCGGGAGGTGGCCCTGGAGGTCCTGCGCCGTGTCGACGCCGACGGGGCGTGGAGCGGCGTGCTGCTCCGCCGGGCGCTCGACCGCGGGGAGCTCAGCGCCCCTGACGAAGCCCTCGCCACCGATCTGACCCTCGGCACGCTGAGGCACCGGGCGGAGGTGGACTGGGCCCTCGCGCAGGTCCTCCGCAGGCCTCTCGAGACGCTCCCCCCCGCCGTGAGGACGGTCCTGCGGTTGGGCGCGTACCAGATCCTCTTCCTTGACAGGGTCCCCGCCGCCGCCGCCTGCTCGGAGAGCGTCGAGCTCGCCAAGCGCGTCGGTCATCCGGGCACCGTCCGATTGGTGAACGCCGTCCTGCGGCGGCTCGCCGACCTGCGGCCCCGGGTGCCCGAGGACGACGGGAGCGCCGAGCGGATCGCCCTCAGGACGTCCCACCCCCTCTGGCTCGTGCGGCGGTGGATCGACCGCTTCGGGGTGGAGGAGGCGCGGGAGCTGTGCGAGGCCAACAACCGCACGCCGCCGAGCGCCATCCGGCTCAACACCCTGCGGGGGGAGCCGGAGCGCCTCGCGGGGCTCCTGGAGGAGGCGGGCGTCGCGACCCGGCCCTCGGCCTTCCTGCCCGAGGGCCGCCGGATCGTCGCCGCGTCCCGGGAGGCGCGGGAGGCGGCCTACCGGGCCGGCCTGTGCACGCCCCAGGACGAAGGGGCGATGCTGGTGGCCCGGCTCGTGGCGCCCCGTCCCGGTGAGACGGTCATCGACGCGTGCGCGGCGCCGGGCGGGAAGACGACCCACATGGCGGCCCTCATGGAGAACACGGGGCGGATCGTCGCGTGCGACGTCGTGCCGTGGAAGCTCGAGGTGGTGGAGCGCCAGTGCGAGCGCCTGGGCGTCACCAACGTGGAGCTGCGCGTCCTGGATGCGGCGCATCTGGGGGACGAGTACCCGGAGGCGGCCGACCGCGTCCTCGTGGACGCGCCCTGCTCGGGCCTCGGCGTGGTGCGGCGCCGGCCCGAGATCAAGTGGCGGGTCCGGCCGGAGCAGCTCGGCGCCCTCGCCGCGCGGCAGCGGAGGATCCTCGGGGGCGCCGCCCGGGCCGTGCGGCCGGGCGGGCTTCTCGTGTACAGCGTGTGCACCCTGGAACCCGAGGAGGGACAGGAGGTGATCGCCCGCTTCCTCGACGAGCACCCGGAGTTTGCGCCGGACTCGCTGGAGGGGTGGCCTCCGGGAGCGGCGGAGCCGGTCGCAGTCCCGGGCCCGCCCGGGACCGCGTACCTCCTGCCCCACCGCTGCGGGACCGACGGGTTTTTCGTGGCGGCGCTCCGGAGGGTCGCGTGATGCCGGAGGGCGGCGACCTCCGCGGCCTTCTCCTCCCCGAGCTGGAGGACCTGGCGGCCCGCCTCGGCGAGCCGCGCTACCGGGGCCGTCAGCTGGCCCGGTGGCTGTACGCGCACGGGGCCGACCGGGTGGAGGCGATGACCGACTTGCCGGCGGCGTTCCGGGAGCGCCTCGCGCGGGAGGCGAGGATCCTCGTGCCCCGCGTCCTCCGGGTCCAGGACGCCCCGGACGGGTCGGCCACGAAGTTCCTCGTGGAGCTGGACGACGGGCAGGCCGTGGAGTGCGTCCTCATGCGCTTCGACGACGGACGCCGCTCCGCGTGCCTGAGCACGCAGGCGGGCTGCGCCATGGGGTGCGCCTTCTGCGCGACGGGGCTCGGCGGCTTCGCCCGCAACCTCTCGACCGCGGAGATCATCGCGCAGGCCCTCGTGATCCGGTCGCACGTGGACACGCGCCTCAGCCACGCGGTGTTCATGGGGATGGGCGAGCCCCTCGCCAACTACGAGGCCACTCTCCGCGCGATCCGCATCCTCGGCGCGTCGTACGGGTTTGGCATCGGGATGCGCCACATCACCGTCTCCACCGTGGGCCTCGCCCCGCAGATCCGCCGCCTGGCGCACGAACGGCTCCAGATCACGCTGGCCGTGTCGCTCCACGCGCCCACCGACGCGCTGCGCTCAACGCTGGTGCCGGTGAACCGCCGCTACCCTCTCGCGGAGGTGCTGGACGCCTGCCGGGAGTACGTGGCGGAGACGGGCCGGCGCATCACCTTCGAGTACGTCCTCATCGACGGCACCAACGACGCGGCGGACCACGCGCGGGCCCTGGCCGGGCTCCTCCGGGGCCTGCGGTGCCACGTCAACGTCATCCCCCTGAACCCCGTCCCCGGCCTCCCCTTCCGCCGGCCGCCCGCCGAGCGGGTCCGGGCCTTCGCCCGGGTCCTCCGGAGGGCGGGCCTCCCGGTCACCGTCCGGATCGAGCGGGGGACGGAGATCCAGGCGGCCTGCGGCCAGCTCCGGCTGGCCGCAGGCGCGGGGCGGCCGTCGCGCTGGACCCCGGTCTCGGAGCCGGCGCTCCCGGGGGGCGGGAGGTGACGGATCCGGTGGCGCGGCCCCTGGGCCGGCGGGCGGGGACGGCCGTCTCCCCGGGGGAGGGTGCGTGTGCCGGAGGCACCTGACACCAAGGTCTACAGGCCCGTGCCCCGGGCCTCCGCCCATCCCCGCCTTCGGGTCGAGGCGGGCCCGAGGGGGCTCGTGGGCCGCGAGTACTCGCTCTCCAAGCCGGTCGTGACGGTGGGGCGGCGGGCGGACCAGGATATCGTCCTGCCCGACCCCACCGTGAGCCGGACGCATCTCTGGCTGGTGCGCACGGAGGGCGGGGTGGCGGTGCGCGACCTCGGCAGCACGAACGGGACGCGGGTGAACGGGCGTCCTCTCGGGCCTGCCGCCGTCGTCCTCCGCCCCGGGGACCGGGTGCACGTAGGGACCGTGGTGCTGGAGGTCCTCGGTGAGGCGTGACGGCCCGGCACGCGGGCAAGAGACCGCGTGCCGTCCCCGCGGGGCGGGCGGGTGAGGACCGGCCGGGCGGTCCCGGGGGACCAGGGATGAGCGGGTTCGTGGCGCAGGGGACCGCGGTGAGCGACGCCGGGCGCGTGCGCGGGACCAACGAGGACCGCGTGCTCCTCCTCGACCGCGCGGGGCCGGGGGCGTCCTTGTACGCCGTGGCCGACGGACTGGGAGGGCACCCGCAGGGATACGTGGCCAGCGACCTCGCCGTCGCGACGCTCCGGGAGGAGGTGCCCGGCCTCCTGGCGGAGGGCCTCCCGCCGCGGGAGGCCCTCGCCCGCGCGTTCCAGAGGGCCCACAGGGCCATCCGCAGCCGGTCCCGAGGCCAGGGTCCCCTCGCCATGGCGACGACCTGCACGGCGGTCCTCGTGGCGGGCCGCGAAGCGGTCATCGGCCACGTGGGCGACACGCGGGCCTACGTGATCCGCGGAGGCAAGATCCGGCAACTGACCACCGACCACTCCCTCGTGGCCGAGCTCCAGAAGCGCGGGGCGGTGGATCCCTCCGACGCCCGCACGCACGCCCAGCGTCACGTGCTGACGCGCGCTCTCGGCATCGGCGACGAGGCCCCCTGCGACCTCCTTGCCGTCCCCCTGCGGAGCGGCGACCGCCTCCTGCTGGTGAGCGACGGGATCCACGCGGCGGTCGGCCCGGGCGAGGTCCTCACGGCCCTCCGCCGGGCCCGCGACGACGAGGAGGCGTGCCGCCTCCTCGTGGGCCTCGCCAACGCCCGCGGCGGCCTCGACAACGCCTCGGCGGTGCTCGTGCGGGTCCGGCCCCGCTGGCAGGATACGGCGGCGCGCGTGGCGGCGCCCGTGGCCGTGGCCCTCTTCCTCGCCGCAGGAGGCCTCACCTACAGGCTCGAGCACTCGTACTTCCTGGGCGTGAGCCGCGGCCGGGTGGCGGTCCTGCGGGGCATTCCCGCCCGGCCCCTCGGCGTGCCCCTCTACGCGGTCGTCCGGAGCACGTCGCTCTCCCCCGACGACATCCCGCCCGCGTACCGGGGCCGCGTGCTCCAGGGGATCCCTGCGGAGAGCCCGGAGGACGCCCTCACGCGCCTCCGGGGCCTGCTCTCCCGTCCCTGAGGGCCATGGGACGCAGTGGCCTCCCGCCCTCTGCGGGGACAGGGGACCGCCTCCCCGGGGAAAAACAGGAAGGGGCGGAGGTAACAGCGGGTGCCCCTGGAGGCCTGAGGCGGTGATCGGGCGCGTGCTGGAAGGGAAGTACGAGGTCCTCGCCCCTCTGAGCGAGGGCGGGATGGCGCTCGTGTACCGGGGCCGTCGCCTCGCGGACGGTCGGCCGATCGCCATCAAGGTCCTGCGGGAGCAGTACGCCCACAACGCCGAGTTCGTGGCCCGATTCGAGAGGGAAGCCCAGGCCCTCGCGCGGCTGTCCCACCCCCACATGGTCCAGGTCTACGACCACGGACGCGACGGCGACGTGCACTTCATCGTCATGGAGTACGTGGAGGGCGAGGACCTCAAGACGCTCCTCAGGCGGGCGGGCCCGCTGGAGGAGGAGCAGGTCCGTCGGATCGGCGCCCAGGTGTGCGACGTCCTGGACTACGCGCACCGCATGGGGATCGTCCACCGGGACATCAAGCCCCAAAACATCCTCGTCACCCCGGAGGGCGCGGTCAAGGTCACCGACTTCGGGATCGCGCGTTCGCTGGCGTCCGCCACGATCACCGAGACGGGGACGGTGCTCGGCTCGGTCCAGTACCTCTCGCCGGAGCAGGCCCGGGGCCAGAGCGTGGGCCACCAGGCGGACCTCTACTCCCTCGGCGTGGTGCTGTACGAGGCGGCGACGGGGCAGCTCCCCTTCGACGGCGACACGCCGGTCGCCATCGCCCTCCGCCACATGCACGACCCTCCTCCGATCCCCCGGCGCCACGGGGAGCGGCTGAGCCCGGCTCTCGAGGGGATCATCCTCACGGCGCTGGCCAAGGAGCCGGCGCGCCGCTACGCCTCGGCCCGGGAGATGCGCGACGACCTGGAGGGCTCAACCGCCCACTGGAGGGGACGGGCGGACACGGAGCCCACCACGGTCGTGAGGCCGGCGCGGAGCGCGGCCGTCGCGCGGCCCCGGGACCGGAGGGCCTACGGCCCCGCCGTCGCGGCCGCGACGGTCCTCCTGGTGCTCTTCGGGGGGATCGCCTGGGGGTGGCAGGCCCTGAACGCCTACCTCAACGTGCCCGAAGTCCGGGTGCCGGACCTCGTCGGCAGGAGCGTGGACGCCGCGCAGCGGATCGCGCGCCAGGATCGCCTGGAGGTGCAGGTGGTCCAGCAGAGCTACAGCCGGACCGTGCCGGCGGGCGCGGTGATCAGCCAGGATCCGCCGGCCGGACGCACCGTCAAGGTCCACCGGGTGATCGAGGTGGTCACGAGCCTGGGCCCCGAGATGGCGAGCGTGCCCGACGTGCGCCGGTACTCCCTGGAGGACGCCCGGTTCGCCATCGAGCAGGCCCACCTCACCGTGGGCAACGTGCTGGAGTCCTACGACGCGACAGTGCCCTCCGGCTTTATCGTCCGCCAGGACCCGGCCCCGGGAGCCCGCGTGGAGCGCGGGGCCGCGGTCGACCTCACGGTGAGCAAGGGGCAGCAGAGCCTGGTGCTCCCCGACCTCGTGGGGCGGTCCCTGGACGAGGCGCGGCGCCTCCTCCAGGACCTGGGGGTGACCCTCCGGGCCGTCGAGCAGCTCCCGCGCGGGGACGTGCCGGCGGGCCAGGTGGTGGCGATGACCCCGCCCGCGGGCACGCGCATCCGCCACGGGGACGCCGTCAGCGTGACCATCGCCGTCCGCCCCCAGCCCCCGGGAGCGCCGGCGCCGCCCCCCCAGCCCATCGTGACCGGGACGCCGCCCGCCCCGGAGCCCGCCTCCGACCGGAGGCAGGCCCACATCACCCTCGTCGTGCCCGAGGGGCCTCCCCGCCAGTCGGTGAAGATCGTGGTCATCGACCAGCAGGGGGTGCACGTGGCCTACGAGGGGACCCACGCGCCCGGCGAGAAGGTGGACAAGGTCGTCACGGGACAGGGGTACACCATCGTCCAGGTGTACATCGACAGCCGCCTGATCCAGGAGATCCGGCCCTGAGCGGGGTCAAGGTCGCACCGTCCATCCTCGCGGCCGACTTCGGGAAGCTCGCGGAGGAAGTGCGCTCCGCCGAGCGCGCCGGCGCCGCCATGATCCACGTGGACGTCATGGACGGGCATTTCGTGCCGGAGATCACCATGGGGCCCGTGGTGCTGCGCGCCGTGCGCGCCGCGACCCGCCTGCCGTTGGACGTCCACCTCATGATCGCTGAGCCCGAGCGGCACCTGGAGGCCTTTGCCCGGGCCGGCGCCTCGCGCCTCGCCGTCCACGTCGAGGCGTGCTCCCACCTGTACCAGACCCTTAAGGAGATCGCCGCCCTGGGGATCGAGCCCGCCGTGGCCCTCAACCCCGCGACGCCTCCCGAGCAGGTCGAGTGGGTCCTGGACCTGGTCCGCGCCGTGCTCGTCATGACGGTGGAGCCGGGCGCCGGCGGCCAGCCCTTCATCCGGGCGATGCTGCCGAAGGTCCGGCACTTCGCCGAGCGGCGCCGGGCCCGGGGCCTCGAGTTCGACATCGCCGTCGACGGCGGGATCGGGCCCGAGACGGCCCCGGACGCCGTCCTGGCCGGGGCCACGGTGCTCGTGGCAGGGACGTCCCTGTTTCGCGCCCCGGAGGGGATCGGGGTGGCGATGGAGCGCCTCAGGGCCTCCGTCCCCCGGCAGCCGTGACGGCCGCCCGCGCCCCGGGGGTCCTCATCACCCATCCCGCCTTTCGGCGTCACCTCACCTCTCCCCAGCACCCGGAGCGCCCCCGGCGGCTCGAGGCCATCGAGGCCCTCCTCCAGCGCACCGCTCTCTGGGAGGCCCTGGAGCGCCGGGGCGCCGAGCCCGCAGACGAGGACGTGCTGGCCCGGGTCCACACCCGGGGCTACATCGCCCACGTGCGGGAGCTGTCCCTCTCCGGAGGGGGCTACCTGGACGCCGACACGCCCGTCTCGCCCGAGTCCTTCGACGTGGCCCGCCGGGCCGCAGGAGGGGCCCTTGTGGCCGTCGACGCCGTCCTCCGGGGCGACGCCCCGGTCGCCCTGGCCCTCCTCCGGCCGCCGGGCCACCACGCCTGCCCGGACAGGGGCATGGGGTTTTGCCTCTTCAACAACGCCGCCCTGGCCGCCCGCCACGCCCTCGAGGAGCACGCGAGGCGCCGGGTGATGATCCTGGACTGGGACGTCCACCACGGGAACGGCACCCAGGAGGTGTTCTACCGGGATCCCCGGGTCGTCTTCTGCTCCCTCCACCAGGAGAACTGGTACCCGGGCACGGGCGCCCTCGACGAGATGGGCGAGGGGCCGGGGGAGGGCACCACGGTCAACATCCCGCTGCCGGCGGGGATCGGCGACGGCGGCTACACCCACCTGTGGGAGGAGGTGGTCCTGCCGCTCCTGCGCGCGGCGGCCCCGGACCTCCTCATCCTCTCGGCCGGGTTTGACGCCCACTACGCCGACCCTCTCGGGGGGATGCTCCTGACGGCGCGCGGGTTCGGGCACCTGAGCCGGCTGTTGCGGGCGGAGGCCCCGGACGTGCCCGTCGTGGCGGTGCTGGAGGGCGGCTACGACCTGGACGCGCTGGCCGCGTCCGTCGCCCTCACCCTGGCCGGGCTCACAGGCCTCAGCGTCGACCTCGCGGAGCCCGCTCCGCCGGGCCGGGAGGCGCCCTTTCCGGTGGCGCAGGCCCGGGCCCGGGCCGTCCGGCGGGCCGTGGGCGTCTACTGGCCGCTGTAGCGCCGAGCGAAGGAGGTGCGCGTATGCTGGTCGCCGTACCGCCCTACCATCCCCGCGTGCACGCGGAGGCGTTCGTGGCGCCGTCCGCCGACCTCATCGGGCACGTCACGGTGGAGGCCCGGGCGAGCGTGTGGTTTCGCGCGCTCGTGCGGGCGGAGCAGGAACCGGTCACGGTGGGGGTGGAGAGCAACCTCCAGGACGGGTGCTGCGTCCACACGGACCCCGGCTTTCCCGTGGTCATCGGCCGGGGCGTGACCGTGGGCCACGGGGCCATCCTCCACGGCTGCATCGTGGAGGACGGGGCGCTCGTCGGGATGGGGGCCATCGTCCTGAACGGCGCCCGCGTCGGGGCGGGCGCCCTGGTGGGGTCGGGGACGCTGGTCGCGGAGGGCAAGACGGTCCCGCCCCGGACGCTCTACCTGGGCGTGCCCGGCCGCGTGGTCAGGGAGCTCACGGAGGAGGACATCGAGCGGGTCCGGCGCGGGGCCCAGCACTACGTGGAGCTCGCCCAGCGGTACCGGGCGCTCCTGGCCCGGGGGGAGTGAGCGCCGTCCTATCCTCCGAGCTCTGCGACGACCTTCCCCAGGACCGAGTAGTCGAGCTCGCCGAGGCCCCGGCTCATGGCGACCTGGTAGAGCTGGGCGGCCAGGCCGGCGCCGAGGAGCGGCATCCCGAGGGCCCGGCCGGTCTGCAGGACGATCCCCAGGTCCTTGTGGTAGAGGCGTGTCCGGAACCCGGGCTCGAACTGCCCGTCGAGCATGCGCTGGCCGTGGAGCTCCAGGACGCGGCTCTGGGCGAAGCCCCCGAGCAGGGCGGCGCGGACCCGAGACGGGTCCACGCCCGCCTTGCGGGCCAGCGCCAGCGCCTCGGCCACGCCGAGGATCGTGAGGGAGAGGACCAGCTGGTTACAGGCTTTGGTGACCTGCCCCGCCCCGTGGTCGCCCATGTACACGATGTTTTGCCCGAGCGTCCTGAGGATCGGGAGGACACGGTCGAACACCTCGGGGGCGCCCCCCACCATGATCGAGAGAGTGCCCTCGATGGCGCCCTTCTCCCCTCCGGACACGGGCGCGTCCAGCATGGAGGCCCCCCGCGCGGCGAGCGACTCCGCGATCTCCCGGGTCGCCACCGGGGAGATGGTGCTCATGTCGATGACCACGGCTCCGGGGCGCACGCCCTCGATCACGCCGTCGGGCCCCAGGATCACCGCGCGGACGTCCGGGGTGTCGGCCACCATGGTGATGGTGACGTCGCTCCGCGCGGCCACGTCCCTGGGCGACGCCCCCCGCCGGGCGCCCGCCTGGACCAGGGCCTCGGCCTTGCTGGCCGTCCGGTTCCACACCGTCACTTCATAGCCCGCGCCGAGCAGGCGGCTCGCCATGGGGCGTCCCATGATCCCCAGGCCGATAAACCCGATGCGGTCGCTCACAGCCATCCCTCCGTGTCGGGGCTGGGGCCGGACGGCCCCGCGTTTCATTGTATGCGCGAGCAGAAGAGGTCGATCCTCCCGGGCCCGCGTGCGCAGGACGGCGGGACCTGTCCTTGACGGCCCCTTGGGCCGGTGCTATAGTAGCCCTCGCAGTCGAGAGGACTGTCGCGGGGGAGCGTAGGACGGCCGGCGCGTCCGGAAGAGAGCAGCGCCCTGGGGGTGGGAGCGCTGCGGCGGCCCCGTCCGAACCCACCCCCGCACAACGCTCCCGGGGCGCGAGGACATCGCCGAAACGGGAGCCGGGACGCCCGATATAGCCGAGAGTGCTCCGGCCTCGGGGTGGGGCCGGGGAACAAAGGTGGTACCGCGGAAGCGCCCCTTCCGCCCTTTGGGCGAGGGCGCTTTTTCGTTGGGGGACGGGAGGCGAGCGATGGCACTGGATCGGGGCGTGGGGTTTATCGGCGCCGGCAACATGGCCGGGGCGCTCCTGAGGGGGCTGCTGCGCGCCCGCGTGGTCGCCCCCGACCGCTGCATCGTGGCGAACCGCTCGAACGACGAACGGCTCCGCCGCCTCCAGCGGGAGTGCGGGGTGCGGACCACCCGGGACAAGGCCTACGTCCTCGGCGAGAGCGACGTCGTGGTCCTGGCGGTCAAGCCCGTGGACGTGCCCGGGGTCCTCCGCGAGATCGCCCCGCACGCCACCCCGCGGCACCTCATCGTCTCGGTCGCGGCCGGCGTCCCCCTCCAGACGATCGAGCACCAGCTGGACCGCGTCCCGGTCATTCGCTCCATGCCCAACACCTCCACAGCCGTGGGGGCGTCGGCGACGGCCCTGTGCCCGGGCCGGTGGGCCGGCGACGAGCACGTGGGGATCGCCCGCCGGCTCTTCGAGGCCGTGGGGCGCGTCGTGGTGGTGCCGGAGGCCCTCTTCGACGCCGTGACGGGCATCGCGGGGAGCGGCCCGGCCTACGTCTACCTGCTGGCCGAGGGGATGGTGGAGGCCGCCCGGCGGGCCGGGGTGCCGCAGGAGGTGGCGCGGACGTTGGTCGCGCAGACCATCCTCGGGGCGGGCACGATGCTGGTGGAGACGGGGGAGGATCCCGCTGTGCTCCGCGCCCACGTCACCTCGCCGGGCGGGACCACCATGGCGGCCCTGGAGGCGCTCACGGAAAGGGGGTTCCGGGAGGCGATCCACGCCGCCATCGACAGGGCGATCCGGCGGGCCGGCGAGCTGCGGGTCCTCCCCGGAGGCCCCCGGCGGGGCTGACCGGGGACGCGGCGCGCCGGGCGGGGGAGGAAGCGTCGCGGACCACCGTCGAACATCCCCTCGGTCCCCTCCTGCGGGTGCGAGAGGCAGCAGTCCGTGGCCGGGTCTCCCGTCTCGGAACTCGAGGTGCGCGTCCGGTATGCCGAAACGGACCAGATGGGCGTGGCGCACCACGCGAGCTACTTCGTCTGGTTCGAGGCGGCGCGGACGGAGTTCATCCGCCAGCGCGGCCGCTCCTACGCCCAGCTGGAGGAGGACGGGTGGCTCCTGGTGGTGGTGGACGCGCGGTGCCGGTACCGTCACCCCGCCCGGTACGACGACATCCTCCTCGTCCGGGCGCGCCTCCGGGACCTGGGAGCGGCCACCCTGTCCTTCGGCTACGAGGTGCTCCGGCGGGCCGACGGGCGGCTCTTGGCCGACGGCTACACGGTCCACGCGGCCGTGGACCGCGCGGGTCGGCCCCACCGGATCCCCGCGGAGATCCGCCGGCTGCTGCTGGGGCAACAGGAGAGGTGAGCGTGGCGGCGAACCAATGAACGCTCCCGGTTCGGGGCCCTGGGCCCCGGGGCCGGGAGGGAGAGGCTACTGGGAAAGGTGGTCCGCTCATGACGGAACAGCAGCGCCCCTTGGGGCAGGGCGACGACATCGACCTCGCGCGCGTCCCCACCCTGGCCGAGCGGCAGATCGTCAAAGGCACGGTCGTCCGGGTCGACAGCGAGGGCGTCCTGGTGGACGTGGGGGCGAAGTCGGAGGGATTCATCCCTCCGCGGGAGCTCTCCGCCCGGGGCGAGGAGGGCCCGGGGCTGGAGGTGGGCGACCACATTGACGTCTACGTGATGAAAGTGGAGGGCGAGGAGGGGAACATCCTCCTCAGCAAGCGGCGCGCCGACCTCCTCCTGGCCTGGGAGCGGCTGCAGCAGGCCTTCGAGGCGGGGACCATCCTCCACGCCATGGTGGTCGACAAGGTCAAGGGAGGGCTCGTGGTGGACCTCGGGGTGCGGGGATTCGTGCCGGGGAGCCACGTGGACCTGACCCAGGCCAAGGGCCGGCAGTTCGAGGCGCTCGTCGGGCAGAGCATCCCCCTGAAGGTCATCGAGCTGGACCGGGCCAAGGGGCGGGTCATCCTCTCCCACAAGAACGCGGTGGCGGAGCTCAAGGCCAAGACCCGCGCCGAGGTCCTGGCCGGTCTGGAGGAGGGCCAGGTCCGCGAGGGGGTCGTGCGCCGTCTCACCGACTTCGGGGCCTTCGTGGACCTCGGGGGCGTCGACGGCCTCCTCCCCATCAGCGAGATGTCCTGGACCTACATCAAGCACCCGTCCGAGGTGGTGCACCGCGGCCAGCGCCTCCGGGTGGCGGTGCTGCGGGTGGACCGCGAGACGGGGCGGGTTTCGCTCGGGCTCAAGCACATCCTCCCCGACCCCTGGCAGCACGTGGGCGCGACCTACCGGGTGGGCCAGGTGGTGTCCGGCAAGGTCGTGCGGCTGGTCGCCTCCGGGGCCTTCGTGCGCCTGGCCGAGGTGGACGGGTTCATCCCCGTCTCGGAGATGGCCGAGAAGAGGGTGCAGAAGGTCGAGGACGTCCTGACGGTGGGCCAGACCGTGGACGCCGTCATCACCGAGCTGCGCCCCGAGGAACGGCGCATGATCCTCAGCCTCAAGCGGCTGGCCCGGGAGCGCGAGCGCGCCCAGGTGAAGGAGTACATGGCGAGCCAGGGGGACGCGGGAGCGGTCACCATCGGGGAGCTGGCCGGGGACCTCCTGCGCCAGGTGGTCACCGGGTCGCAGGCTCCGGATGCGCCCTCGTCCCGAGCCCCTGCCGGAGAGGGGACCCCGCCCGCCCGGGAGCCGGAGGACGAGACGCCGTCGGCGCCGTGATGGAGACGTCCTCCTCCATGCTCTTCGAGGTCCTCAACGGGGTCGGGTACCTCACGGTCAACCGCCCCGAGCAGCGGAACGCCATGACCTGGGAGATGTACGCGCGCCTGATCGAGGTGTGCGAGGAGGTCGACCGGGACGACGGGATCAAGGTCCTGGTCGTGACGGGGCGCGGGGACCGGGCCTTCATCTCGGGGACCGACATCTCCCAGTTTCCCGCGTTTAGGGGGAATCCCGAAGCCGGCATCGAGTACGAGGAGAGGATCGACGAGGTCATCGGGCGGCTGGAGTCCGTCCGGAAGCCCACGGTGGCGGCCATCAAGGGCTACGCCGTGGGGGGAGGGCTCACCATCGCGCTGGCCTGCGACCTCCGGATCGCCGCCGAGAACGCCCGGTTCGGCGTGCCCATCGTCCGCCTCGGGAACTGCCTCTCCATGAAGAACTACGCCCGCCTCGTCGCGCTCATCGGGCCCGCGCGGGCCAAGGAGATGATCTTCACGGGGCGGCACGTCGACAGCCGGGAGGCGGAGAGGTGGGGCCTCGTCAACGAGGTCGTCCCCCTCGACGCCCTGGAGGGCCGGGTGCGGGAGCTGGCCGAGTCCATCGCCGCCGCCCCGCCCCTCACGCTGCGCGTCAGCAAGGAGGCGGTCCGGCGGGTGGTCCACCGGCTCCTCCCCGAGGACCCGGGTCACGACCTCGTCCGGACGTGCTACAACAGCGCCGACTTCCAGGAGGGTGTCGCCGCCTTCCTGGACAAGCGCCCCCCGCGGTGGACCGGGCGGTGAGGCGGCGCGGAAAGGGGAGAGGGCCATGACCTACGGATTCCGGTGCGGATCCTGCGGCCGGGAGTTCGAGATCACCGCCACGGTGGCGGAGTACGAGACGCTGCCCCCTCCGCGGTGTCCCGGGTGCGGGGCTCCCGCCCGCCGGGTCTTCACGCCGGTCCTCGTCATGAGCGCGGCCCGGGGCAGCGGGGACGCGCCCCCTTCGGGCGGGTGCTGCGGCGGTGCCTGCGGGTGCCGGCACTGACGGGCCCGGGGAGATCCCCCGGAGGACGAGCGAGTGGAGCGGCCGGCTGGGACCTCCCAGGCGGCCGCGAGCCATGTTGAGGGAGCGGCTCGCCGAGCGGGCGCGGGCCGGGGCCCCGATCCGCGTGGGGGTGGTCGGAGCGGGCCGCTTCGGGACGATGGTCCTCTGCCAGCTAGCCTCCCTTCCCGGCATGCACCCCGCCGCCGTGGCCGACGTGGACCTGGCCCGGGGTCAGAGGGCCCTCCGGGAGGCGGGGGTGTCGCCCGACGACATCGTGGAGACCGACCGCCCCAGCCGGATGGTGATCGCCCTGGGGAGGGGGTCGACGGTCCTCACCCAGGACGCCGGCGCCCTGGTCCAGAGCGATGTGGACGTGGTCGTGGAGGCCACGGGCGTCCCGGAGGCCGCGGTCACCTCCGCGCTGGGCGCCATCGCCCACGGGAAGCACGTCGTCATGGTGACCGTCGAGGCCGACGTGCTGGTGGGCGCGGTCCTCCGGAAGCGGGCGGAGCAGGCGGGCGTCGTCTACACGGCCGCCTACGGGGACCAGCCGGCGCTCGTGGAGGAGCTCTACGACTGGGCCACGTCGGTGGGATTCCAGGTGGTGGCCGCCGGCAAAGGGACCAAGTACCACCCCTCCTACAGGAAGGGCACGCCCCAGGACGTCTGGGAGCGCTACGGCCTCACGCCGGAGGAGGCGCGGGACCTCAACCCGCAGATGTACAACTCCTTCACCGACGGGACCAAGTCGGCCATCGAGATGGCGGCCGTCGCCAACATGACGGGGCTGCGGCCGGACGTCCGGGGGATGCACATTCCCCCCGCCGGCGTCGAGATGCTGCCCGAGGTCTTCAAGCCCGTGGAGGAAGGGGGCATCCTCACGCGGACGGGCGTCGTCGACGTCGCAAGCTCCATCGACCGCGAGGGACGGCCGGTCCCCCACGACCTCCGGTGGGGCGTCTTCGTCGTCATCACGTCCGCGTGTCCCTACACGCGCCGCTGCCTCCGGGAGTACGGTCTCCCCGTGGACTCCACCGGCCGGTATGCGGCCTTCTACAGGCCCTACCACCTCGTGGGGTTGGAGCTCCCCCTGAGCATCGCGCGGGCCGTGCTGGACCGCCAGCCGACGGGCGCGCCGCTTCTCGTCCCCCAGGCCACGGTGGTCTGCGCGGCCAAACGGTCCCTGCGGGCGGGGGACGTCCTCGACGGGGAGGGAGGGACGACGGTGTACGGCGTCCTCGACGAGGCCTCCGCCGCGAAGCGGGAGCGCCTCCTCCCCATCGCCCTCTCGCGCGGGGCGCGCCTCCTCCGCGCCGTGCCGGAGGACGGACTCGTCCGGCTGGATGATGTGGCCCTCCCCGGGCGGGGGGCCCTCCATGCTCTCTGGGAGGAGCAGATGGCCCTCGTGCCCGACGCCTGAGGTCAGCGCAGGATCAGGTGGCCGGTGGCCCACAGGATGAGCCCGGCCAGGATGAGGAGCGCTGCGAGCTCCATCGGTCCCCCCTCCAGACGATCGTGCCCCGAGGGGATTATTCCTCCGGACCCTCGGCGGTCTAACGTCCCCGCCGGGAGGAGCCCCCGTCCAGCCGAAAGACGGCGAGGGCGTTCCGCCGGCTGATGGCGTCCACGGCCTCCCCGTCCAGGCGCGCGGCCCGCAGCGTCGCCAGGGGGTCGGGGTCTCCCATGTCGAAGGGGAGGTCGGTCCCGAGGAGGACGCGGTCGGCGCCCACGAGGTCGACGAGGTACCGGAGCGCGGGGCCCGAGTGGACCACGGTGTCGTAGTAGAAGGCGCGGAGGTACTCGCGGGGAGGGCGGAGGGGCGTCGTGCACTCCGGTCGGACGGCATGTCCCCTGTCGAAGCGTCCGAACTGGTAGGGCCAGTATCCCCCGCCGTGGGCCAGGATGAGCACGAGCCGCGGGTGGCGGTCCAGCACGCCCCCGAAGACCAGGTGGGCGACCGCCAGGGTGGTGTCGAAGGGATTCGCCGCGAGGTTGTGGAGGTAGTGGGACTGGAGGCGCCCTCCTCCGACCACGTAGGCCGGATGCAGGAACACCGGGACCCCGCCGGCCTCGCAAGCCGCCCAAAAGGGCTCGAGATCGGGATCGGAGAGCTCCCTGGTGCGGGCGTTGGTGCCGATCTCCACCCCGAGGAATCCGTGGGCCAGGGCCCACTCCACTTCCCGGGCTGCGGCGGCCCCGTCCTGGAGGGGTACCGTGGCGAGAGCCGGGTGCCCCTCGAGGCCACGGTTGAGGAGGCGCGCCCACCGGGCCCCGCGGTCGGGGTCGAGGCCGTACCCCAGCAGGTCCACCCAGGGCGAGACGACCTGGAGCTCGCACCCTGGGGCCCGCGGAGGCGCGTAGAGCTCCGGGAAGAGGGGCCGGGTCAGCTCGCCCGACGCAAACTCCACGCGCCCGTCCTCCCGCAGCCGCGCTCCGGCCTTCTCTCCGTCGGCGGCGAGGCGGTCCCGCAGATCCGCGGGCGCTCGGTGGGCGTGGATGTCGATCACGGGACGGCTCCTTTCCCCGAAAGGCCACAGGGGAGGTCTCATCGAAAATTCCATGGCAGGTCCAGGGGTCCCTCGTGGGAGGACCCGGCGCCGAGATCCCTCACGGTCGACGGGAGGATCGGCGGCTGCGCCGCTCCCGCGGGCGATCGTCCCGGGGGAGCGGCTGGAGGTCCAGAGGGCTCCTCTGGCCCCGCGTGTTTCCCTCCGGGGCGCTCCGACCCGGTGGTCGCGGGGAGTGGACGGGGAGGTGGGAGGGCATGAAAGAACCCATGGGGAGGGCCGGCCAGGTGGTCGCGTACCGCTCCCGGGACGGCCGTCTCATCGGGCTGTTCGTCCCGGGGGACTTCAGCGACTACCTCAGCTTCCCGCCCTTCGTGGACACGCCGGAGGAGGAGGCCCACCTCGCCGAGGCCTACAGGGTGGCGAGCCCCCAGCGGGAACGGGAGACGAAGGCGCACATCACCGGGGATGAGCTGCCGTTGCAGATCGTCCTCCTCACGCGCGACCCCGGCGCCTACGTCCGCCCCCACTACCACGTGAACGAGTCCCCGGCGGCCACGCCCACCCGGCACCAGATCCTCATCTGCCAGCGGGGACGGCTGCGGGTGGGCCTCTACACCGTCGAGGGGGACAGGCTCGGGCACGTGACCCTCCGTCCTGGCGACCTGGTCTTGCTGTGCGAGGGGCACTCCCTCGAGTTTCTCGAGCCGGACACGAAGGTCATTGAGATCAAGATGGGCCCGTTCCCGGGGAGCGACGCCGCCGACAAGGTCGAGCTCCACGTGGACGAGGAGCCGACGGCCACCGCCCCCTGAGGTGGGGCCTTTCGTCGGGAGACGCGTGTGGCCGACGCGGTCGGGGCGGGATTCGTGCCCGCCGGGGGAACGCGTGCGGGGCGGTGCACGGGATCGCTCCGGCCCGAGCCCGGGCCCCTGCGGGCGTCCCGTGACCGCTCTTTCGGGACCGGGGCCGTCGTCGCGCCCCGTCTCCCGACGGCGGTCGCCCGGGACTGCGGCGGGGAGGGAGGCGGTAGGGCGGTGAGGATGCGGGTCGTCCCGTCGGTCGGGGTCGTGCTCGTCCTCCTGGCCTGGGGGCTCCCCGGGGCGTCCCCCGTGCCCCGCACCGACGCCCAGCCCCGCATCGTCGTCTACTTCAGCCCCCACGGCGGGGCCGAGGACGCCGTGGTGCGGGTGCTGCGCGGGGCCCGCCGCCAGGTCCTGGTGGCGATCTACGACCTCACCGACGACCGGATCGCTGGGGCCCTGGTGGATGCGGCCCACAGGCACGTGGACACGCGCGTGATCATGGACGCCCGCGAGGCGCGGACCCGGTGGAGCCAGTACGGCGTCCTCGCCTCGGCGCTCGGCTCCCGGCTCGTGCTGCGCTCGGGCGTGGGGAACCCCCACGCGATCATGCACGACAAATTTGCCGTGATCGACGGGTCCGTGGTGCTGACGGGGTCCTTCAACTGGACCCGGCTCGCCGAGTGCTGCAACCACGAGAACCTCCTCGTGATCGAGGACAGGGCGCTTGCCCGGGAATTCGCCCGAGAGTTCTCCCGGATCTGGAACGCCCCCTAGGCCGCGCGGGGCCGCGCGAGGCGGGCCCGTGTCTCCTCCGGCGGGCCAGGGCGGTCCAGGAGCGCCTTCGGGATTCCGCTGGGGGACGGCGACGAGCAGCCACCAGGTGGAGGGGAACACGGTCAACAACGACTGGTGGGCCTTCGAGCAGCGGCCCGGGGCGATCCGGAACGGCCACCGGGTGGGGTCGGCCTGCGACTGGTGGAGGAACGCGGAGGCCGATTTCGACCGCATGGCGGAGCTCGCCCAGAACGCCCACCGCCTCTCGGTGGAGTGGAGCCGCCTGGAGCCCGAGGAGGGCCGCGTGGACGACGGGGCGGTGCGCCGGTACCGGCAGATGCTCCAGGGGCTGAGGGACCGGGGCATCGCCCCGCTCCTGACCCTCCACCACTTCACCCTCCCCCTCTGGGTCGCCCGGTCGGGCGGCTGGGAGAACCCCCGGATCGTCGCGTGGATGGGTCGGTACGCGCGGTGGTGCGCCGGGTGGTTCGGCGACCTGGTGGAGGACTGGATCCCCATCAACGAGCCGAACCTCGTCGTCGTCCTGGGGTACCTCCTTGGCCGCCACCCGCCCGGGATCCGGAATCCCCTGCGGGCCCGGCGGGTGGTTCCCCACCTGCTCCGGGCGCACGCCGCAGCCTACCGGGCGATCCACGCGGAGCACCCGGCGGCACGCGTCGGCACCGCCCACCACCTGCGGCTCCTCGAGCCCGCGCGCCCCCACAGCCTCCTCGACCGGGCCGTCGCGGCTGCCCACTCGCAGTTTGTCAACTGGATGTGGCTGGACGTGCTGGCGTGGGGCGAGGGACGGTCGGCCCTGTGGTCGGGCCGGGTGGAGGAGTGTGCGGGGACCATGGACTTCGTCGGGATCAACTACTACACGGCCGACCGCATCCGGGCGGCCCTCGGGAGTCCGGGCACCGGCTGCGGGCGGGTGGTGCGGCCCCCGGGCGTCGCGCTGAGCGATGGAGGCTACGGCGAGCTCAGGCCCGACGGCCTCCGCTGGGCGCTCGCCGAAACATGGCGCCGCTACGGGCTGCCGCTGTGCGTCACGGAAAACGGGCTCCCCGACGAAGACGACGACCAGCGGCCGGGGTTCCTCCTGGACCACGTGGAGGCCGTCCGGCGCGCCCAGCGAGCGGGGATTCCGGTGTGGGGATACTACCACTGGTCCCTGGTGGACAACTTCGAGTGGGCCGAGGGGTGGACGCTGAAGTTCGGCCTCATCGCCGTGGACCCGGTCACCCAGAGGAGGACCGAGCGCCCGAGCGCCCGTCTCTACCGGGAGATCTGCCGAGGGAGCGTCCTTCCCCGATGACCGGGACGACCCACGCCCTGGCGGGCGCGACCCTCGGGCGACTGTGCCGGAGGCCGGGGTGGGCGGTCGCCCTCGGGATCGCGAGCCACGCCCTCCTCGACGTCCTCCCCCACCGGGATCCCCCGGGCCGCCTGAGCCTCCTCCTGGACGGGGCGGGGGTCGCCGCGGTCACGGGATCCCTCCTGGTCCGGCGGGAGTGGGGGATGCTGGCGGGCGCGGTGGGGGCCCTCCTCCCCGACCTGGAGCACCTCGGCCACCTGGGAAACCCCCACGCCCGCGGGTGGTTCCCGAGCCACCGGAGGAGCCACGGCGCTCGCTCGGCCCGTCAGGGCGTGGCCGTGGAAGGGGTCGTCGCCCAGGCGGCCCTCCTGGTCCTCGCCTTGTGCGCGGCTAGAGGACGGAGATCGAGAGGCCCGGCCCCCACCGGTGGCGGATCCTGAGCCGGACGCGCCGTCCCTCGGTCACCTGGACGGGCGGGATCCAGCGGAGGAGCGCGTCGCTGCGGGTCGCGACGCGCGGCAGGATGCGGCCCGGGCTCACCTCCTCGTAGCTCCACAGCCGGACCGCGTCGACCCTCCCGCTCGTGAGGGGCACAACCGCCACCGTCACATCCAGGGCGCCGACGACGCCGCGGAAGTCGGTCACGGCCACCCGGACCGGGAGCGACATCTCCTCCGTGGCCGTGCCGGAGCCGAAGAGGGCGGCCTCGGCGCCCGGGGCCAGGCTGAGGGGGAGCCCCGCGCGCTCCCGAGCCCGGACCAGCTGGATCACGTGGTGCCCGCGGGCGGGGATGACGGGACACCGGGGCGCCGCCCTGTGGAGGCGGTTCAGGGCCCGCACCATGGGCCAGTCGGTCAGCCACACCGACCACATCTCGCAGATGGCCAGCTCGGGGAGCTCCTGGGGGAACCGGCCCCGCAGCACGTCCCTCCGGAGCGGGACGAAGTTGGGGAACGCGCGGGCGAGGCGTCGCAGGTAGGGGTACGCGTCGCGGTCGATCTCGAAGCCGTACACGCGCCGGGCTCCTGCGGCCAGGGCGTAGTAGGACATCGGCCCCACGCCCGCTCCCAGGTCGTACACGACGCGTCCCCGGGCCTGCTGTTGGATCGCGTCCCGGTACGCCTCGTTCCTGTCTCCGTCGCTGAGCATCTCCCAGTGGAAACTCATGTCTATCGGCACGGCACACCTCCGCGCATTCCGGACCCGTAGGTCCGCCCTCCCCGAGGAGAGCAGGGCGTCTCTCTGGGGGATCCGCCGGGATCGGCCTGCGCCGCGCCCCGGCGGGCGGTAGCGCACAAACTGGCGCCCTGCCACCGCATACCTTTGTTTCGCCCCAAAACGGGGGACTTCCGGGGTCCTCCGCACCCGGGGGCGGATTGACCCGGCGGCGCCGGGCGTAGTACAAGGAGATCACGATGCTGGGCTTTCCCCATCCCCGCGACTGCATCTGTCCGCCGCGGAGGCGGCCGTAGTCTCCGCGTTCCCCCAGCCGCTCTGAGACCGAGGACGTCTGGCCGTGCGCCGGGAGGCGTCCGGCCGTTTCCGTGCGTTGAGTACCGCCCCGTGAGGGGAGAGAGGAGGAGGTCCTGTGGAGCGGTGGACGCCCGATCCGACGTTCTACCCTTCGCCGCGGCTCGCAATGCAGGCGTCGCCCGAGCGATTCGCCTACGTGGCGGTGTTGAGGACCGACGGCCGGCCCGACGCGCTCGCCGTGGTGGACGTGGACCCGTCGTCCCCGACGCACAGCTCGGTCATCCACACGGTGGAATTCCCCCACGTGGGCGATGAGGTCCACCACTTCGGGTGGAACGCGTGCAGCTCGGCCCTCTGCCCGTCCGCCCCCCACCCGCACGTGGAGCGCCGCTACCTGGTCGTCCCGGGCCTCCGGTCGTCGCGGATCTACATCGTCGACACCCGACCGAGCCCCGAGAGGCCCCACATCGCCCGCATGATCGATCCCGAGACGGTCATGGCCCGGACGGGCTACTCGCGCCTGCACACCACCCACTGCGGTCCCGACGGCATCTACCTCAGCGCCCTCGGCGGGAAGGACGGGGAGGGCCCGGGCGGGCTCCTCCTCCTGGACCACGACGATTTCCAGGTCCTCGGGCGGTGGGAGGTGGACCGGGGTCCCCAGGTCCTGAGCTACGATTTCTGGTGGCACCTGGGGTACGACGTGGGCATCACCAGCGAGTGGGCCCTGCCGCCGCTGTTCGAGCACGGTCTTCGGCTGGACGACGTGGTGAACCGCCGCTTCGGCCACCGCCTCCACCTGTGGGACCTCCGCCGCCGGCGCCACCTGCAGGCGGTGGACCTCGGCGACCGGTACCAGATGGTGCTGGAGCTCCGGCCGGCCCACGACCCGACGAAGCCCTACGGCTTTGCCGGCGTGGTGGTGGATGGGGAGACGCTGGCCGGCTCCGTGTGGCTGTGGCAGATCGACGGCGGCCGTATGACGGTGCGCCAGGTGATCGAGATCCCCTCCGAGCCCGCCCCTCCCGACCAGCTGCCGCCCCTCCTCCGGGATATCGGACGCGTGCCCCCGCTCGTGACCGACATCAACCTCTCGCTGGACGACCGGTTCCTCTACGTCTCCTGCTGGGGGACGGGGGAGCTCCGCCAGTACGACGTCTCGGACCCCCCTTCCCCCCGACTTGTGGGGACGGTGCGGCTGGGAGGGATCGGTCGCCAGTCTCCGCACCCGCGGGCCGGTGCGCTTCCAGGAGGGCCACAGATGGTGGAGGTGAGCCGGGACGGACGGCGGGTGTACGTCACCAACTCCCTGTACAGCACGTGGGACGATCAGTTCTACCCGGGCCTCTCGGGGTGGATGGCGCGGATCCACGCGCGTCCCGGGGGAGGCCTCGACGTGGACCCGGAGTTCTTCGTGGACTTCGGGGCGAGCCGTCCCCACCAGGTGCGGCTGGAAGGGGGAGACAGCTCCTCGGACTCCTTCTGCTTCCCGTGAGCGGGGCCGGGCCGTGGCCGTGGCTCGCGCTTGGGGCCCTGGGAGCCTTTCACGGGGTCAACCCGGCCATGGGGTGGCTCTTCGCCGTGGCGCTGGGCCTCCAGGACCGGAGCCGGCGTGCGGTCCTGCGGGCACTCCCGCCCATCGCGCTCGGGCACGCGGCCTCGGTGGCCGGTGTGGCGGGAGTGCTGGCCCTCGCCGAAATCACGCTCCCCGGTCCGGTGGTGAAGGGGACGGCGGCGGGGGCGCTGGCGGGCTTTGCGCTCTTCCGCCTCTTCCGGGCCCGGCACCGCCCGTGGGTCGGCATGCGGGTCACCGGGCGCGATCTCACCCTGTGGTCCTTCCTGATGTCCTCGGCGCACGGCGCCGGCCTCATGGTGGTCCCCGTGCTGCTGCAGTGCCACGCCGCGGGCCCCGAGCTGGCGCTGACACGTGCGGTCCCCCTGTGGCTTGGGAGTCCCGTGGCGGTGTCCTGGCTTCCCCTCGCCGTGGCGGTCCACACGGCGGGGCTCCTTGGGGCCGCGGGGGTGGTGGCGCTCGTGGTCTACGAGAAGGTCGGTGTCGGCATCCTCCGGAGGGCGTGGGTGAACCTGGACCAGGTGTGGGCCCTGACGCTCTTGGCGGCCGCCGGTGCCGTCCTGATCCCCTGAGGGCCGGGAGGCATCGCCCTCGGGGCCTCCGAATGCCCTCTACAGGGTCGGGAGGGCATATTGGGAGGGGAGGCAGGTGGCCAGGGTCGTCCGGGCGGCAGTGGTGCAGGCCTCACCGGTCCTGCTGGACCGCGAGGCGACCACGGACAAAGTCTGCCAGCTCATCCGGCAGGCGGGCTCCCAGGGGGCCGAGCTCATCCTCTTCCCGGAGGCCATGATCCCCGCCTACCCTCGGGAGATGCGGTTCGGCACCGTGGTCGGACGGCGGACCGAGGCGGGCCGGAAGGCCTACGCCCGGTACTGGGACCACGCCGTGGACGTCCCGGGCCCCGCCACCGAGGCACTCGGGTCTGCGGCCCGCGAGGCCCGCGCCTACGTCGCCATCGGGGTCGTGGAACGCAGCGGCCCCCTGCGAGCGGGGACCTTGTACTGCACGGTGCTCTACATCGGGCCGGACGGCCGCCTCCTGGCCACGCACCGGAAGATCAAGCCGACGGGGGCGGAGCGCCTGATCTGGGGGGAGGGGGACGGCAGCACGCTCACCGCCGTGCGCACGGAGTGGGGCGTCCTGGGAGGGCTGATCTGCTGGGAGAACTACATGCCGCTCGCCCGCATGGCCCTGTACCGGGAGGGGGTGGACGTCTACCTGGCGCCGACGGCCGATGCGCGCGACACATGGCAGGCGACCATCCGGCACATCGCCTGCGAGGGCCGGTGCTTCGTCCTCGCCTGCAACCAGTTCGTCACGCGCGCCATGATGCCCGCGGACTGGGAGGACATCGGGGAGGGGCCGGAGGTCCTCTGCCGCGGCGGGAGCGCGATCGTCGACCCCCTCGGGGAGTACCTGGCCGGGCCCCTGTACGGCCAGGAGGGGATCCTCCTGGCCGACTTGGAGATGGGCCGGATCGTCGAGGCCCGGTTCGACTTCGACGTCGCCGGTCACTACGACAGGCCGGACATCTTCACGCTGGTCCGGAAGGCCCCTGTGGAAGCCCGGGACCTCCCTGCCGCGCGGGGGCCGCGGGAGGAGCGGGAGCCGGGTCCGGAGGCTGGCTAAGGGGCGCTGTCCGTGGGCATATACCAGAGTGCCCATCACCTCCGAAGAGGACCGGGGATGCCCCGCCGCCGGGCACGCTCCCCGGTCCTCGGTTTTTCCCGCCCGCGGCGCCCACGGGGCAGCCTGACGAAGACCGACAGACTAGAAGGGAGGGGTCACCCGTGAAGTGGGTCACCCGCCGGAACGCCAAGGTCGACAGGATTGCGTGTCCGTGGCTGATCCGTCGCTTCATCGATCCCGACGCGGTCTTCCTGTTCGTTCCACCTGACGAGGTGGAGGGAGTCAGCGCCCGCGAGGGCGCTATCCCCTTCGACGTCGAGGGAGCCGTCCTCGGGCACCGGGAGGGCCGGTGTAGCTTCGAGTCGATCCTCGTGGCGTACGGCCTCGTGGATCCGGCCCTCCGCTTCCTGGGCCGGATCGTCCACGGCGCGGACATCCCGCGCGAGCTCGACATCGAGCCCGAAGCGGCGGGATTGCGGGCCATCGCCCACGGATTCGCCCTCCTTCTTCGGGACCAGGACCAGGAGAAGCTGGCCGCCCAGATCCCCCTCTACGACGCCCTCTACGCCTGGTGCCGGCACCGCGTGGCGTCCGCGTCCCCGCCGCCCGGGGGCTAGGCGGCGAGCCGGCTGCCCCGGCGGGGAAGAGGGTTCGCCCGGGGACTCGCGAAGAAGCGTGCGCGGGGCCAGACGAGAGGCGCCCGGACGAAGGGGGTGGGGAGGATGCCCACGTATGTCACCCTGGTCACGTGGACAGACCAGGGAATCCGCGGTGTCAAGGACACGGTGAGGAGGGCCCAGGCCTTCTCAGAGGCTGCGGCCCGGATGAACTGCAGGGTCCACGAGATCCTGTGGACGATGGGGTCCTACGACCTCGTGGGCATCGTGGAGGCTCCCGACGACCAGGCGGCGAGCCGGCTCATGCTGTCGTTGGGGATGCAGGGGAACGTGCGAACGCTGACGATGCGGGCGTTCCGCAGGGAGGAGATGGAGGAGATCCTCCGGGGGCTTCCCTAGCCCATGTGTGCAGGAAACCGCCTTAGAGGGCTTGATTTTCCTGGGTTTTTGATTTTTGTTTTCCACAACACTCCCCGGGTGGCGTGAGCTGGTGGATGCCGACTGCCCGGAGGACCGCTTGGCCGTGCGGGCCCGGGCGGGTCGCGAGCCGGAGGCGTTGGCCAGCAGCGTCGAGCTCCACCAGGCGGATCGGGCGCACGGCGTCCGACGCCGTGTCCAAGGCGAGCGTGAGCCCGGCCCGCGTGAGGGCTGTGTGCAAGGCACAGCCCAGCAGCACCGCCAGGTGGGCGGCGAACAGGTGGGCCCGCACCCGGCGCTGCGTCTGATGAGAGATCGGCCGCAGCTCCATACTCCCCGTGAGCTCACGGACGGCGCGCTCCACCATCAGGAGCTCCTTGTAGGCTGCCACGGTCTGCCCCGCGTCGAGGGTCCGGTCGGTGGTGGGCAGGAGATACGTGCCTTCCACGCGGCGCCCGGCGCGCAGCGTCATGCGATCGAGGGCGAACTGGAACTGGCCATCAGGCGTCAGGCGCCACGTGAAGTAGCGGGAGCCCCGATACGCCCCCGTCCGTCGCGCGAATAGCCGCATCGGGCGAGGTGCGGGGGCCCGCTGCCTTCGACATAGGTACGTGTCAGGTCGTAAAACACACTCCACCCGCACCCCAAAGAGATCGCGGAGCCGGAAGTACAGGTCCGTTTCTATGGCCTCCTTGGCAGCGATCAGGTGATCCAACGTGCGAGACCATTGCCGCACTTGGCGATAGACCACACGCACCCGGCCATGGGTCTCCCACTGGGGACAGATGCGCTGCCCCGTGCCATCGGCGACCCAGCTCTCCTCGAGCCGCCACGCCGGCGCATGCTCGCTGCCGGGATGCAGCAGGCGATGCGCGGTGAGCACGAACGCCGTCTCCGCGACGTCCAGCCCCGGACGGGAGGGACAGTGGCGGCGGATGATCTCGCCGATCCCCAGCTGGTCCCACAGGCGCCGTGCGACGAGGACCGGGCCGTAGGTCAGTCCCTGCTCGGCTGAGATCTCGTGCGGCTGCAGCAGTCGCGCGCGGGTGTAGGGGCGCAACAGCGCGAGGACTTTGTCCAGAGGGGAGGCGAGCACATCGGCCCGCCCGAGGGAGGAGACGATGCGCTGGCGGACCCGTCCTCCGACGCGCCGGCCTTCGACCACGTAGAGGTACTGATAGGTCTTGGCGCCCTGACGGCGGGTGACGGTCCGCACAAACGTTTCGCTAGGGACGTCCGCCGAATCATGCATCAATTCCTGCACAACGTCGTGATGAACGCGCGAGATATTTTCACAACGCTCCTGCGCGCGCTCGACGCCCGCTTGCTCCAAAACCCAGGAAAATCAAGAGGGTGCGAGTGATACCGCTACCCAGTCAGCTGGCTGGGAGGCTACGTTCGCGCACACATGGGCCAGTGGGGGCGGCGAAGCGGTACCTCCCCTCGCCCTCCTCGTGGGGGGCTATCCCGGCCCGAGAGGGACCTCGACCCTCTGGCCCAGGCCGCGCGCGTTGTCGATGAAGAGGACGCGCTCCGGCGTGAACCGGTAGACGCGTGCGAGGGCGAGAGCCCTCGCGAACTCCGCCGGGGGGCGCCGCCAGTCCCCAACGAAGGGGTACTTGGCCGCGTACAGCTCCATGGCGTGGGCGGCCTCCCCGGGGGGACCGACCTCGGTGGCCGTCCCCTCCATCTGCAGGCCCTGGATGGCCCGCCAGTCGCTGTAGTCCTCGTGGATCGCCACGGCGACCCGGGGCGATTGCGCGATGTTGCGGGAGTGGCGGGCCGCCGGGTCGGAGAGCCAGAAGAGGTCGAATCCGTCGTTGACGTAGAAGAGGGCGGCCGCCCAGGGTCCGTCGGGCCCCCAGGTGGCGAGCGTTAGGGTGTTGTGGTGCCGGAGATAGGCCAGGACCCTGTCCCGCAAGGTACTCTCGTCGCTCCGGAGACGGGATTCCATCGCGATCTCACGACGTCCCTGCTCCGCGGGGGGTCAGGCCCGAGGCGACCGGCTGCGGCCCGCGGAGGGCTGCGCGGCCGTGCGCGGGGGCGTCTCGAGGATCCACCCCCACTTCTCGCGGGTCTCCCGCTTGCCCTCGGGCTCGGGGCCGACGGCGGTGGGGAAGCGGTCCCGCCATTCCCACGGGCGGGTCGCGTCGATGATGACCCGCGAGTTGAAGCCTTTGTGGTCCGGGTGGATGGCGGGGTCCAGGGGCCCGCTCCAGCAGCGGCGGATGATCTCGTAGTCCTGGGCCGGATCGGCCCTCGTGAGGACGGCCCACATGACGTCGTTGAGATCGGTGATGTCCACGTCCTCGTCCACCACGACCACCATGCGGTTCATGTAGGCGCCCGCCCGCACCTGGGAGGCCAAAAGCCCCACCTGCTTGGCGTGGCCTGGGTACAGCTGGCGGATGGCGATGACGTAGAGGAGCCGGCATCCCCCCACGGGGTGGCAGTAGGCCCCCACGATGCCCGGGACGCCCGCGTCCTTGAGGGCCTTGCGGAGCATGGCGGACCGCAGGTACTTGCGAAAGTGGTGGGCCTCGTAGGGAGGCTTCTGGGGCGGGCATCCCAGGAGGATGGGGTCGTGGCGGTGGTAGATGGCTTTCACCTCGATGACCGGTTCCTCGCGGCTTCCGCTGGCATAGTACCCCGTCCACTCCCCGAAGGGGCCCTCGATGAGGCGGTCGTTGGGGTGGACGAACCCCTCGATGACGATCTCCGCGTGGGCGGGCATGGGGAGACCCGTGTACTTGCCGGGGATGACCTCGATCGGCTCGCCCTTCACGGCGCCCGCCCACTCGTACTCGCTGACGCCCAGAGGGATTTCCAGGCAGCTCGCCAGGAAAAGGATCGGGTCCATGCCCACGACGGCCAGCACGGGCATCGGCTCGCCGCGGGCGAAGTACTTGTCCCGGTGGAGGCGGCCGTGTTTCCCGGGCGAGATGTAGAGTCCGCACCGGGAGCGGTCGTGGATCATCACCCGGTACGTCCCGAAGTTGATCCAGCCCGAGTCGGGATCCCGGGTGACGTCGGCCACCCCGGTCCCGATGTAGCGTCCTCCGTCGAGGGGGTGCCACCGGGGCGTGGGGAACCTGAACAGGTCGATGTCCGCGCCTTCCAGGACGTTTTCGAGGATGGGCCCGGATCCGACCTGCCGGACGGGCATGGGGTCGAGTCGTCCCAGGCGGTCCTCCCAGGCGTCGATGAGCTCGAGCGTGCTGAGTTCGGGATCGAGGCCGAGGGTGAAGGCGAGCCGCCGGCGCCCGCCGAGGGAGTTGACGAGGACGCGGTACCCCCGGGGGTAGCCCGGGATCGCGTCGAACAGGACGGCGGGAGACTCCTCGGTGTGGTGGAGCATCTCGGCGATGCGGCCGATGTCCTCCTCCCAGCTGGCCCCCTCCACATGGCGGAGTTCCCCCAGGGCGTCGACTGCCTGGAGCCAGTCGCGGAGGTCGGTGTAGGGGGACGCCTTCCGTCCCGGCTCCGCCGTGATGCTCATCGGGCTCCCTCCTCGCGTCGGTCCTGTTGGCGGAAGTGTTCCGGGGCCGTCGGCGGTTCACCTGCCGGGAGCTCGCCGCACCCCCTGGTTCTGCCGGCCCACTCCTCTTCCCCGCCGCGGAGCGGGCGACGCGTGAGGCACGTTTCGAACCTGCGTTCGGTGGTGCTTCCGGGTCGCGCAAGCCCAGTCCCCGGAGACGGCGCGGCGTCCTCCGGCTCGCGTCGATCCCGAGGATCATGAGAGGGTCTGGGGTGTGCCGCAGCCCGTGCGCCGCAAAGTGAGGGGAGAGCCACAGGGGACCCGGAAGCCCAAGAGGTGCCATCGCTCCTGGAACGAATCCTCCCACGGGAGCGACCTGCGGGGTGAGGACGATGCGGCGGCTGGCGACCGCGCTTGTTCTGGCAGTGGCTATGGCAGGGACGGCGGCGGGCGGAAGAGGAGTTCCCCTCGTGCTCGGGGCCGTCTACCCCACGGTCGGCCCGCAGGCCGGCCCGGGCGGTGGGAACGACGAGTACCGCGGGCTAGTCCTGGCCGCGGAGTACGTGAACCGCCACGGTGGGGTCAAGGGACGTCCTGTGGCGATCACGCTGGTGCCCGTGGCGTCGCCGGAGGCCGCCTCGGGCGCCGTCGAGCAGCTGGCCGAGAGCGGGGTCTCGGTGGTCGTGGGGTCCTACGGGAGCGTTGTCGCCCGGGCCGCCGCCCCGGTGGCAGCGCGACACGGGCTCGTGTACTGGGAAACGGGAGCCGTCGGGGACGTGGGCGGTGACGCGGCGCCAGGCCGGTCCTTCTTCCGGGTCGCGCCCAGCGGGGTCCTCCTTGGCCGGCGGGCCGTGGAGTTCGTCCGCGACCGCCTGGCCCCGCGCCTTCGCCGGCCAGGACCGCTTCGCTACACCGTGGCCTACGTCGACGACGCTTTCGGACGGGCCGAGGCGCGGGGGGAGGTGGCCGAGATCCGGCGATCGCGCCTTCCGCTTGCGGCCGTTTTGCCCTACGACCCCTGGCACGTGGACTACGCCGCCCTGGCCCGCCGCATCGCCCACGCCCGCACGGACGTCCTGATCGTGGCGTCCTACATGGAGGACGCGGTGGAGCTCCGCCGCGCCCTCCTCCGGGCCCGAGTCCCCCTCGCCGTCAACATCGGGGGGTGCTCCGCCTATGTGATCCCGGAGTTCGGGCGCCGTCTCGGCCCGGCCGCAGTCGGCGTTTTCTCCTCCGACAAGACCGGGGACCTCCTGCCGCCCCGGGCCCTCGTGCCCGAGGCGGCCCAGGAACTCCTCTGGGCGCGCAGGGAGTTCCAGAGGCGCTACGGGCACCCCCTGTGGGAACCCGGCCTGTCGGGGTTCTCGGGAGGCATCGCGCTCCTCCGGTGGGTGCTCCCCGCTGCCCGCGACTTCTCCCCTCCCGCCGTGGCCGAGTCCGCCCTGCGGGCGAACCTTCCCCTGGGCTCGCTTCCCAACGGGAGCGGGCTCCTCTTCGGCGCGCCGGGGACGCCCCAGGCAGGGGAGAACCTCCGGGCCGCCAGCGTGATCTGGGAGTGGGTGGCACCGTACACGCGGGCCCTCGTGTGGCCGCCGGCGCTGGCGACCCATCCCATCCTCTTCCCGTAGGGCCCGAGATGGAGGGACGTCTGTGGCCCGCGCCGCTCGGCGGGGCGGGGTCTCGGGCGGGACGGCGGGAGGTCCTCCTTCTCCTCCTGGGCGTCTTGGCGGCGGGGTGCGGCCCGCGGAGCCCCGGGGGGGCCGTGACGACGGCCCCCGCCGCCCGGCCCCGGTCGACGGCCCGCCTCGCGATCCTCTCCCCGGCGCCGGGCGCCGAGATCACCGGGAGGATCCTCCACCTCCGTCTCGCCCTCACCGGGGGGACGATCGTCCCGCAGACATCGACCCACCTCTCTCCCGATAAGGGCCACATTCACGTGTACCTGGACGGCCGGGCGGTCTCCATGACCTACGGTCTTGAGCAGGACATCCCCGTGACCCCGGGACGACACCTCCTGCAGGCCGAGTTTGTGGCGACGGATCACTTCCCCTTCGACCCGCGTGTGATCAGCACCGTGGTCTTCACGGTCAAATGAGCGGGCTGGCGTGCGAGGCTCCACGGGGCGGGCAGGCCGGAGGGCGGTGTGGGATGGGAGGCCCCTGACGTGGGGATCCTGCGGGCCCGGCTGCTGTGGGGCCTGGGGGTCGCGGGTCTCTACCTCCTCGCCGCAGCCCTCGCCCACCGCGAGATGCCTTTCGTCCGGATCCTCTATGACGGACTCGCGCCGCTCCCTCCCTACAGGTGGGTCCATGCCCCGCCCGGTCTCCAGAGCGATCCGCGACCTCCGGAGCCCGGGGCCGCGACGGTCCCCTGGACGCCCTCCGGGTCTCCGGCCGTGACGGTGACCACGGGAGATGGGCAGTGCACGGTGATCCTCAAGGCCGCCGCGGTCGCGCCCCGGGGCCGCCCGGCCGCGGTGAGGGTGGAGATCGCCCCGCTGGACGCCGGGAGGGTGGCACCTCCTCCTCCCGGGTTCCGTTTCGACAGCAACGCCTACCGGATCGACGTCCGGTACGAGCCGTCGGGGAGTCCCGTCCTGCTGCGGTCTCCTGCCACGGTTCTCCTGCGCGCGGCCACGGGCGCCACGCAGATGGTGCGCTGGTCGGGGTCCCGGTGGACGGCGGAGGTCCGGTCCATCGGGTACCCGCTCTCGGTGGTCCTGGTCGACACGCGGGATCTCGGGACCTTTGCCTTGATCGTCCCGCATACCTCCCGTGCGGCTCGGGCCCGTCCCTGGGAGCAGGCGGCCCTTCCCCTCGCGGTCCTCGCCCTCGCCCTCCTCGGCGCGCTGTGCCTGTACCGGACGCGCCGGAGGGCGCCCCGGGGCCGGTAGGGAGGGACCGGCCCCGGCCCGGCGTCTTCCGGAGAGCAAGGAGGGCCGGGCGGGGCCGCGAATATTGGGGGGAGCAGGGGACACACATTCCCTCCCCGGGGGTGGGCGCCTCAGGCCATGAGCATTCTCCTCGTCCAGGTGTTGAACTCCCTCCTCTACGCGGCCGTGCTGTTCCTCATGGCGGGGGGGCTGAGCCTCATCTACGGCGTGATGCGGATCGTCAACCTGGCGCACGGAGGCTTCTACGCTCTCGGGGCCTACGTGATGGCGTGGGTCGTGGCCCAGGCCTCCGCCATCGCCCCGCCGCTCCAGCTGGCCCTGCTCCCCCTGGCCGCCGTCGCCGTCGGCCTCACGGGAGCGGTGGTGGAGCCCCTCCTCCTCCGCCCCCTCTACCACCGCGCGGAAGAGTACCAGCTACTCATGACCTTCGGCCTCCTCCTCATCCTCGACGACCTCATGCGGTTCCTATGGGGGCCGACGCCGCTCACGGCCAGCACGCTGTGGGCCTCCTTCGGCACCCTGACCATCGTCCGGCAGCCCTATCCCGCCTACAACGTGGTGGTCGTCCTCCTCGGGCTGGTCCTCGCGGGGGTGCTGTGGGGCCTCGTCTACAGGACGCGGTTTGGGGTGATCCTCCGCGCCACCTCCCAGGACATGCGGATGGCGTCGTCCCTCGGGATCAACGTGCACCGGACCTACCTGCTGGCCTTCGGGCTGGGCTGCCTCATGGCGGGGCTGGCCGGCGCCATCATCATGCCCATCCAGGGGGCGGTCCTCGGGATGGGCGTGGACGCGCTCGTGATGGCCTTCGTCGTCGTCGTGATCGGCGGGCTGGGCAGCCTCGAAGGGGCCCTGGTGGGAGCCCTGATCGTGGGCGTCGTCCGCACGCTCGCCATCACCTTCATCCCGGAGCTGGAGCTGGCCGTGCTGTACCTCATCGCCGCGGTCGTCCTGATCACGCGGCCGGCCGGCCTCTTCGGACGACCGTGAACGACGCCCCGGAGACCGCGTCCGTCTTTGCCCCGACCGTCCGGCGCGCCGTCGCCTCGCCGGCGATCTCCCTCATCCCCCTCGCGGCGGTCCTGGTGGCCGTCCCCTACATCGTCCCCAGCTACCAGGAGGTCCTGTTGACCTACGGCCTCATCATGGGCATCGCGGCCCTGGGCTTCAACCTCCTCCTGGGCTACACGGGGCTGTTGTCCTTCGGCCACGCGGCCTTCTTCGGGACGGCCGCCTACGTCGCGGGGTTCCTCGTGAAGTACCTGCACCTCGCCACCATGGAGGGCTTCCTCGTGGCGGGCGTGGGGGCGTGCGTGGTGCTGGCCCTGCTCTTCGGGGTGGTGTGCGTCCGCTACACGCGCATCTTCTTCGCCATCCTGACGCTGGCGCTCTCGCAGGTGCTGTGGGGGCTCGCCCTCAAGTACTTCTGGATCACCGGGGGCACCGACGGTCTGAGGATCCCGACGCCGAGCCTCCTCGGCGGCCTCCTCGCGCCGTCGGGGGACAAGCTCCTCTTCCTCTCGCGGGCCTACTACTATTACGTCCTGGCCGTCTTCGGGCTGTGCCTCGGGGCCGTGTGGCTCATCGTGCACTCTCCCTTCGGGAAGGCGCTGCAGGCGATCCGCGACAACGAGACCCGGGCCCGGTTCGTGGGGATTCCCGTGCCCCGGTACAGGCTGATCGCCTTCGTCGTCTCCGGGGCGCTCACGGGCCTTGCGGGCGTGCTCTGGGCTCCGCTCAACGGCCTCGTCACCCCCGACGTCCTGTACTGGCCCTTCTCGGGGGAGATCGTCTTCATGACGGTGCTCGGGGGGTTCCAGAGCTTCGCGGGGCCCATCTTGGGGGCCGTGGTCTACACCTACCTCAAGAGCTACGCCATCGGCGTCACCACCTACTGGCAGGCCCTGCTCGGCCTGACGCTGGTGGTGCTCGTCCGGGTGATGCCCTCCGGGCTCATCGGCGTGCTGTCCCGGCTCGGCCGCCGGGAGCGCGAGGTGCCCTAACCGTGTCGCTCCTCCAGGCCACCGACCTCAAGAAGTACTTCGGCGAGACGCGCGCCGTGGACGGGGTGAGCCTCACGATCCACCCCCGGGAGGTCGTCTCGCTCATCGGGTCCAACGGGGCGGGCAAGACGACCCTCATCAACCTCCTCACGGGGCTCGTCCCGCCGACCAGCGGGACGATCGTTTTCCGGGGACGGGACATCACCTCCCTCCCCGTGGGGGAGAGGATCCGGGCCGGGATCGCCCGGAGCTTCCAGCTGGTGAACCTCTTCGACAAGCTCACGGCCCTCGACAACGTCCGGCTCGCCATCTTCGCCCGCGAGGGGAAGACCGGGACGGCCTGGGCGCACGCGGAGAGGGACACCGCCGCGCGGGACGCCGCCCTGGAGGTCCTCCGGGCCTTCGGCTTGGAGGGGAAGGCCGCGATCCCGGCCGGGGGGCTCGCCCAGGGGGAGCGGAAGCTCCTGGACGTCGCCGTGGCCTATGCCCTCGAGCCCACGCTCCTCCTCCTGGACGAGCCCACGAGCGGCGTGGGCACCCGCGAGAAGTCCCGCATCATGAACACCATCACCTCCGTGGTCCGCACGGGCGGCCTCACCGCCGTCGTGGTGGAGCACGACATGGACGTGGTGTTCACCTACTCCGACAGGATCGTGGTCATGCACCAGGGGCGGATCCTCGCCGCCGGGACCCCCGAGGAGATCCGGGAAAACGCCCTCGTGACCAAGACGCTCCTCGGCCAGGGGGAGGGGGTGGCCCCCGATGCCTGAGGGCGCGCTGCCCGCTTCTGTGCTGGAGGTCGAGGGGCTCGTGACCTACCGGGGGCCCGCCCAGGTCCTGCGCGGGGTGGCACTCCAGGTGGGGCCCCGGGAAGCGGTGTGCCTCGTGGGGCGGAACGGCGCCGGGAAGACCACCACCATGGAGAGCATCATGGGCCTCCTGCCGGTGCGGTCGGGGCGCGTCCGCTTCCAGGGCCGCGAGATCACCCGCCTCGACCCCTCTGAGAGAGCCCGGCTCGGCCTTGGCTACGCTCCCGAGGACACCGGGGTGTTCCCGGAGCTCACGGTCGCGGAAAACCTCGCGCTCGGCCTGTGGCTGGGGGCGGCCCGTCGGGGGAGGCAGGGCCGCGACGGGGAGGAGCGGGAGAGCCGGATCTACGAGCTCTTCCCGGAGCTGCGGTCGTTGAGGGAGCGGAGGGGGCTCCACCTGAGCGGGGGGGAGAAGAAGATGGTGGCCATCGCCCGGGCCATGGCCCTCGACCCCGCGGTCCTCCTGCTGGACGAGGCCTTCGAGGGCCTGGCGCCCGTGGTGGTCAGGCGCTTCGCGGACGCGGTCGCGCGGATCAAGGAGATGGGGATCTCGCTGCTCATCGCCGAGTCCAACCTGGCGACGGCCTCGCTTGTGGCCGACAGGCTGTATATACTAGATAGAGGCGAGGTCGTCTTTTGCGGGACGCCTGCGGAGGTGTTCCGAGACGAAGAGGCGCTCCGGACCGTCCGGGGCTAGCGGGCTCGGGACACCTCCGGGCCCTCGGGGGGCGGGACCATGGAGGTCAGGGTGCACAGGCCGGCGCGCATCGCGGGCGGGGAGGCGCTGGCCCGGGTCCGGCGGGGGATCGCATCCGCCCTCCGCGCCCATCGGGGGGCCTTCGTGGGCGCGAGCGTTGTCGTCTTCCTCCTGAACCTCGTCCTCCCCCTCCTCGTGCTCTCGCTCGCGCGGAAGCCGTGGGACTACTTCTCCGTCAACCCGTGGCTCCACAACGCCCCGCACTGGATCCTTGCGGACCCCGCGCCCCTCGGCCAGAAGCTCGCCTTCCTCTACCAGGCTGCCCTCTTCTGGTTTGTCGCAAGCAGCCCCTACGACGAGCCCGAGTGGGGGTTCGCCGCCACGACCGCCGACATCGTGCGCTGGGCGGCGGTGTCCCTCCTCTTCGGGATGTACTTCGCGCTGTGGATCCACCACCGCCGCAGCTGCGCCGTGCGCGGGAAGGGCGCGACTCCCGTCGCGAAGAGCGGCGTGGCGGGGGTGGCCCTGACGACGCTCGGCTTCTCGACGCTGCCCTGCAGCGTCGCCGGGTGCGGCGCGCCGGTCCTCCCGGTGCTGGCCCTGGCCCTGACGGGGCTCTCCAGCGTGACGCTGTCGTGGATCAACACCGTCTCCCGGGCGGCCTTCGCGCTCGTGGTCCTGGGCGTCGCGGCCGGGGTCGTCTACCTGGGGTGGCGCGAGGGCGAGGTCTGAGATCCCCCGGTAACGGGGAGGGCGGGGCGGAGGTCCGGACCCTCCGCCCCGCCCTCGTGGTTACCCGCGGGCCTTCGGCCAGGTCTGCTCGATCCAGGAGTAGGTCGAGGTCGGCTCCTTCTTGGGCCAGTCCGGCGGCGCGGTGATGTTCCGGATGGGGATGGTGATGACCCGATTGGGGTCGAGGACTGTGAAGGGGTACCGCGGCGAGTGCGCGGAGTAGCCGATGACCGTGTCCTTGTAGGCCTGGTGGTTGTCGGGCCGGATGTAGATGTAGCCCGCCGGGGACGTGTAGCCGAGGTTCTCCAGCTGCTCGATGATGGCCTCATCGTCGGGCCACCCCCCGGTGAGGCGGTTGGCCCGCTCGACGGCGAGCCGCAGCATGTGGAGGGCCGTGTAGGCGCCCTCGGCCTCGAAGTTGGGGTACTCCTTCCACCGGGCGTAGTACTTGGCCACGAAGGTGTCGTTGGTGGGCCACCGGTGGTCCGGCGGGTAGAGGAAGTAGTAGTTGGCGTGCACGCCCGCGATGATGCCCTCCGGGTGGTCCTTGCCGATGGCGTGGGGGGCCACGCCGAAGGCGAGGGTGCTGGCCACCTTCATCTTCTGGAAGAGGCCGTAGCCCAGGGCCTGTTTGTAGAAGGCGATGTAGTCGCCGCCCCACACCGAGGTGAACAGGAGGTCCGGCTTCGCGGAGAGGGTCTTCGTGATGTGGGCCGTGAAGTCCGTGGTCCCGAGCTTGGGCCAGGCCTCGGACACCGTCTCCGTGTGGGGGAGCAGTTTGCCGATGGCCACGCGGAAGTGGTCGAAGGCGTTGCGGCCGTAGGCGTAGTCGGGGTGGATGTGCGCGATTCGCCGCACGTGGGGCCACGTCATCGCCACGGCCAGCGCGGACGTGACGCCGTCGGCCGACTGGATGTTGGTGATGCGGAAGACGTAGCGCGGCTTGGGCACGGCCTTGTCGAAGAGGAAGTCCGTGCACCCGTCCACGAAGAGCGTGAGGATCTTGAGGTCCTCCGCCACCGGGCCCAGGGCCGGCGTGTTGCCGCTCGAGGTGATCCCCGTGAAGGCGTCGATCTTGGCCTCGAGCTTCATCCGCTTGAGCTCCTTCACGTTCGCGTCGGTCCCGGCGGCCTCGTCGGCCTGGATGGTCTCGATCTTGCGCTTGCCGAGGAGTCCTCCCTGGGCGTTGATCTCCTCGGCGGCCAGCAGGTGGCCCTTCAGCATCGGGGCGCCGAGCACGGCTGCGGGGCCCGAGAGGAACGTCATGTGGCCCACCTTGAAGGGCGTCTCGGGGATTTTCCCCCGGGGGGCCTCCTGGGCGGCGGCCTCCCGGGCCTTAGCCCCCGCGGCGAGCCCTCCCCCGATGGCCGCAGCACCTACTGTGATGCCGAGCTGCTGGAGAAATTCGCGACGACTGACCTCGTGCTCCGCCATATACTACCCCCCTCCCTAGGATCCAGCGCGAGCGTCTCCTCCTTCTCTACACCGGGGCGAGACCCCTCTGCGGAGGGGGACTCCCCCGGGGTCCGTCACGAACAAAAGAGAGCAATTGAACGCGATCTGTACGATCTACAGCACAAAAGTGGCAAGAAATGGGCGATTCACGCAATTTTTCATAAAATTCCTCAAGATTTCGGTGCGTCAGAGAGAATTTACAGGCGGCACGAGGATGGATCGCTTGGGGGCTCCCTGAGAGGAAGGCGGAGGGGCCCAACGAACTGGGTCGTGGAGGAGGGGAGAAGAGATGCGACGCCCTGCGGTGCTGGTCGCGACCGCCCTCGCCGTCGGCATCCTCGGGGGTGCGGGAAGCGCCGGCGGCCAGCCGGCGCGGCCTGTGCCCGTGACCGCGGTGTACTCCGTTCCCAGCGCGGTGTTTACCCCGCTCTTTGTGGGGGTCGATGAGGCGCTTTTCCGGAAGTACGGGATCGACCTCACCCTCCGGATGGCGAACGGGGCGGCGGCTGTGGCGGCAGTCGCTTCCGGGGAGGCCCAGATCCTCGCGAGCGGCGGGAGCGAGGTGGTGGACGCGGACCTGGGGGGAGACCACCTGGTCCTGCTGGCCGCCCTGTCCAACTACCCTGTTTTCTCCCTCTACGTCGCCCCAGACATCCGCACCCCGCAGGATCTCGCCGGCAAGAAGGTCGCCGTGGACAAGCCCGGGACGTCCATCTACATGGCGACGAGGATCATGCTGACCCACTACGGCCTGTGGGGAAAGGTCCAGGTGGTGACAACGGGGGGTGGGATCCCCGGCATCATCGCGGCCGTGGAGCGCGGGCTGGCGGCGGGTGGAACCGTCTCGCCCCCATCCACGGCAATCCTCGCCGCCCGTGGGTACCACGAGCTCGTGAACGGCGTCGTCCTGGGGGTGCCCCTGCTGCAGGCGGGCATCTCCGTGGAACGGCCATACCTGGAGGCCCACCGGGAGACGGTGGAAAACGTCTTGCGGGGATTTCTCGCCGCCTGGCGCATGCTCCCCACGCCCGCGGCGAAGCCGGCGGTGGTGCGGGCCATCCAGCACTACACCCGCGTGGACGCGGCCAAGGCCGACGTGGCCTACAGAGCGTTCCTCCCCATCTGGGCGGGGTCGCCGGTCCCGACGGTGCGGAGGGAGGCCGTGGCCAACGAGCTCGCCTACGATCTCAATCCCGGGGCCCGGGCGGCGGATCCCGGCCGGTTCGTGGACAACTCCGTGATCGAGCGGTTGGCCCGGTGACCTCCCCGGGGCCTGCGGTCCCGCCGCCCCCGTCAGAGGGGCTTCTGTGTCTACTTCCGATAGAGGGAGTCCACGTAGCCTGACCTCACGAGGTCCTCCAGGACGGACGAGTCGATGAGCTGGGCGGGCGCGAGGGCGCGCACCCGCGGATTCGTGCTAAACCGCAGGACGTTGGCGACTCCCTGGGGGTCGACGCGCGGGACCGTGGCCTGGGCCCACAGGGGGGCGAAGGCGTCGTAGGCCACGGAGGCTTCGGAGGGCGAGGATCGGGTGTACCGCGCGATCGTGTCCACTACCTCGCCCCTGTTCGCCGGCTGGTGGACGAAGGCCCACCCGGCCAGGTATCCCTTCATGAAGCGCAGGACAGCATCACGCGCGTTGACCAGGTAGGCCCGCCGGACCGCCAGGGAGCTCTGGGTCATCGGCACACCCAAGCGAAACCCGTTGACAAGCTCCCGGAAGCCAGCCGCGGCGGCCTTCGCGGTGGTGGGGGGCGACACCACGCCCCCTGCGACGATGCCCTTCGTGAGGGCCGCCAGGATTCCGGCCATCGTGCCTCCGGCGTCCACGATGTGGACCTTTCCCCCGAGTCCGTAGTGCTCGAGCATGATCCGGGCCGCGGTGTCCGTGGACGTCCCGAGCCGAGTGACCGCGATGGCCTTGCCGGCCAGGTCCTCCACGGACCGGATTTGGGGGGCCACGTACAGCGAGAAGATCGGGTAGTTCGATCCCGCGGCGAGCATGACGACGTCCCCGCCGCCCGCGTCGATCCCGGCCACTTCGGTGGCGCCCCCTCCGAAGACCTGGGCCTCCCCTGAGGCCAGCGCGGCCATGGCCGTCGTCCCGGTGGCCTGCACGAGGCTCACTGCCAGCCCGTGGGCCGAAAACAGGCCGCGGTCCCGGGCGACCCACAGCGGGGCAAACACGGCGCTCGGCTGCGCGTAGAGGACGCGGATCTCCTGCGGGATCGCCCCGCCGGACGGAGCACCCCCTACGATCCCGTAGAGCACTCCCCCGAGGACGAGGAGGATGCCGCTGAGCCTTCCGGCCATCGCTCTTCCCTCACGGTCTCCCCGGGGGACTGCCGACGAGGGCATCCAGCCCGTAGGCCGCCCACCGCTCGCGGACACGGGCGATGTCCTCCGCCGGGGGCAGCGCGGCTTCGGGGTAGCGGTGTTTCTTGGTGGCGTCGATGGCGAGCTTGCTGGAGAGCCGCCGGGCCGGGTCGAGCTGCGGGACGTCGTCGGGAGCCTGGGAGGGGTCCAGGCGGACCGCCGGAGTGCGGGGGACGATGACGACGTCCCTGTCGGGCTGCACCCTCCAGGCGAGGGCCCACGCCAGCTGGAAGGGGTCGCGCACGTCGATGTCGTCGTCCACCACCACCGTGATCTTGCCAAGGGCGGGGTCGACAGTCCACGCGGCCCACATGGCCTGCTGCGCCTGGCCGGGAAACTGGGGACGGAGGGAGATGGCCAAAATGGCGGCGGACCCCCCGGCGTGCAGGAGGTGGACGTCCCTCACGGGCAGCCTGAGGTCCCTCAGGTGCTTGAGGATCGCGCACTCCCGGCCCCAGCCGCGGATGCAGCTGGATTCGCTGGGAGGCATTTGGCTGAGGAAGGCCTGAAAGATCGGCTGCCGGCGGCGGGTGATGGCCTGGACCTCCACGACGTAGCTCTCCGCCTTCGGCCCCATGTAGCCCGTGTACTCGCCGAAAGGCCCCTCCTCTTCCAGGCGAGGGAGGACCTCCCCCTCGATCACGATCTCGGCCGTCGCCGGGACCAGGAGGTCGCTCGTGACGCACCGGACGACGTCGAGAGGCTCGCCCCGCAGCCCTCCGGCCACTGCCAGCTCGTCCAGGCCGTAGGGAATGCGGGAGACCGAGCACAGTCCGACGGCGGGATCCGCCCCGAGGACGATGGCCACGGGCACGCGCTCTCCGGCGCTCCGGCGGGGCTCGATGTGCTGGCGGGCGTGCTGCAGGAAGTTCACCCACATCCCGAGGGTGCGCGGCCCCTTGATCTGGCAGCGGTACGTTCCCAGGTTCTGGGTGCCCGTCTCCGGATCCCGGGTGACGACGAAAGGAGCGGTGAGGTAAGGGCCGGGATCGAGGTGGCGCGTCCAGACGGGGACCGGCAGGTCGGAGAGGCTCGCGACCTCTCCCCGCTCGACGACCTCGTGGACGGGGCCCGCAGGCACGAGACGGGGGGGCAGGGGGTGGCGCTGGGCCTCCGCCCACTTGTCGGGGATCGCCTCGGGAGTCGTCTCGAGCGCCTTGGCGTACACCCACCGCGACGCCCCCAGCACGCCGACGCAGACGGGCATCGTGTGGCCCCGGACCCGTTCGAACAGGAGGGCCGGCCGCCGCTCTTCGGGGATGTCCTGGAAGACGACCCGGCACACGGCGGCGATTTCCCAGTCCTTGTCCACCTCCGCCCGGACGCGGTGGAGCATTCCGGATGCCTCCAGGGCCGCGAGGTACTCGCGCAGGTCTCGGTACGGCATACCGCCTCCCCGGCCGGGCCCCCGATCACTCGGGCTGGATGAGCACGTCCACCAGGGCCGGCCGCTGCTCCCCCTTGACGACCTCCACGGCCCGCCGCAGGGCGGGACCCAGTGCCGCCGGATCCTCGATGGGCCCGTCCCCGTAGGCGCCCAGCGACCGCGCCAGGCCGGCGAAGTCCACCGGGGGGTCGTCGATCCGGATGCCGATGACCTTGTTCTCCACCGGACGGCCGCGGGCCCGGGCCACCAGCTCCTGGTGCACCTCGTCGTTGTGGTAGGTGCGGTTGTTGCAGACGACGACGAGCAGGGGAATCCTGTGGTGGGCCGCCGTCCAGAGGGCGCTCGGCGTGTAGAGGAGATCGCCGTCGGCCTGCAGGTCGACGCAGAGCTTTCCCGTCCCGCGGTGGGCCAGGGCCGCGCCCACGGAGGCGCCCGCCCCGTAGCCCAGGCCCGCCCCGCCACTGTGGCCCAGGTACTGGTCGGGCCGCGTCCACTCCCACAGGGCCCGCGCCCACCCGCCGAGGGTGCCGTTGGTGAGCACCCACTCCTCCCGGCGCAGGGCCTCCCAGAGTTCCGCCGCCACCCGCGGGGGGGAGGGGGGACGCTCGTTCCAGCGTGCCTCGCACCGCTCGCGAGCTTCCCGGCGGAGGGCGTCGTGGGCGGCCTGGAGGTGCCGGTAGCGCTCGTGCCGGGCGCGCGATTCGGGAGGGTGCTCGCGCAGCCGCGCGACGAGTGCCGGCAGGGCCACGACCGAGTCAGCCAGGACCGGCACGTCCACAGGGGTGAGGCGGGAGTCCCTCGTCACCCAGCTCCGGACGGCCGCGTCCCACAGGGCGATGTGGACCACGGTGGCGGAGTCCCCGAGCAGAGGAACGCTCTCCCGGCTGAGGCGGTCGACGCGGCTGAGGGCGCCGTGGAGGTCGGGCACATCCAGCGCCAGGACCAGGTCGGCGTCTTTCAGGAGGTCCTCCCGAGCGCCCGTGAGGTCCAGCGGATGGGTGTTGGGGAAGTTGAACCGGCCGTGGGCGTAGAGGTCGACGACGGGCGCCGCCACGAGGTCGGCCAGCTCCACGAGGCTCGAGATCGCCGCCGGGTTCCGGCCCGTCTCGCCGGCGAGGATGACCGGGTGCCGCGCCGTGCGGAGGAGGGCCGCCACGCGGTCCAGCACCGCCCCGTCGGCCTGCGGTGGGTGGGGCGGAGCCAGGCGCGCGAGGGGAGGGAGGGGGATCTCCTCCGCAAGGGGCGCTTCCTGGAGGTCGGCGTCCAGGCACACGTACACGGGCCCGCGGGGTTCCGTCATCGCGATGCGGTAGCCCCGGACCAGGGCCTCGGGGATCGAGGGGAGGCTTCCGGGCTGGTCGTCCCACTTCACGTAGTCGCGGACCAGGGTCCCCTGCACGAGGGCGGTGTGGATCCAGTCGATCCACGGTCGGCGTCGCTCTACCGCCATGGGCCCGGTGCCGCCGAGGAGCAGGATGGGGACGTGGTCGCACCACGCGTTGAAGATGGCCATGCTCGCGTGCTGCAATCCGACGACGTCGTGGAGGAGGACGGCCATGGGGCGGCCGGTCGCCTTGGCGTAGCCATGAGCCACCGCCACCGCGATCTCCTCGTGGCAGCACAGGATGAGCTCCGGCCGAGTGTTGCCCCCGTAGTTGACGAGGGAGTCGTGGAGGCCCCGGAAGGTGGCTCCGGGGTTGAGGGCGGCGTACTGGATCCCCAGGGCGCGGAGGACGTCGACGATGAGGTCAGACCCGTACTGTGCCCGGCTCACGGTTCCCGTCCACGCTACGGCGTCCGGAAGTGGCTATTCGCCCCGCCGGGGAGGACTCCTGGCGGCGGCCGTCGAGAGGAGAACGGCCCCGGAGTGGCAAAGCCAGCCACCGAACCACAGACAACGGGAGGGCACGGATGGCCCAGGGAGCGCGCATCGCGCAGGAGGACCGCCTTCCGGCGGAGTGGCGGAGAAGCGCCTACGAACGGTGGCTTGAGGACGAGGGCATCCCCGTGGTGGAGGGGATCGCGGTCCCGGACCTCAGGGCCGTGCCGACGGCCCCCTGGCCCCGGGTCGGGGCCCGGGGCGCCTACATCCGGCTCCTGGGGACCGAGGACACCAACAGCGCCTACGTGCTCGAGATCCCGCCGGGAGCCCAGACGGCGGACGAGCGGCACCTCTACGAGGAGTTCTACTTTGTGCTGGACGGCCGGGGGGCGTGCGAGGTGTGGAACGACGCGGGAGCGCGCCAGGCCTTCGAGTGGCAGGAGGGGAGTCTCTTCTCGATTCCCCTCAACTGCTTCCACCGCCTCTACAACGGCTCCGGGCAAGAGCCCGCGCGGCTCCTCGGCGTGACCACGGCGCCGCTCATGATGAACCTCCTCCACAACACCCATTTCCTCTTCCACTGCCCCTACGACTTCCTCGACCGGTTCGACGGGCGCGAGGGGTTTTTCGGGGAGGAGGGGACCCTGTACCCGGGGCGCGTGTGGGACACGAACTTCGTCGCCGACGTCTACCGGTTCCAGCTCCACGACTGGGCCGAGCGGGGTGCCGGCGGCAAGAACGTCATGTTCGAGTTCGCCAACAACACCCTGTGCGCCCACATCTCCGAGTTCCCCGTGGGGACCTACAAGAAGGCCCACCGGCACGGCCCCGGGGCCCACGTGATCATCCTGAGCGGCGAGGGTTACTCCCTCATGTGGCCCGAGGGGGCGCCGGAGTTCACGGAGGTGCCCTGGAAGCCCGGGACCATGTTCGTCCCCCCGGGGATGTGGTGGCACCAACACTTCAACACCGGCCCCACTCCCGCGCGGTACCTGGCCATCCGGTGGGGAGGAGCCAAGTGGAAGGTGGCGCGGTACCTGGACATCCAGGGGGTGGACAAGAGCCAGAAAGAAGGGGGGAACCAGATCGAGTACGAGGACCAGGACCCCCGGGTGCACCGGATGTTCGTCGAGCGGTGCGCGGCGCGGGGCGTTCCCGTTCGCATGGATGCGTTCCCCGTCCGGGTGTGATACCGTGAGGACGGCCACGAGGAGGTGGAGACGGTGAGCGAAGGGGAAGGGCGCGTATTCCTCCGGGGGATCAACTCCCTGACCTACAGCCTCGGCGAGTTCCGGAGGCTGCAGAGGTCCGCTCCGCGAGTCCGGCGGGCCGGGACGGTCGTGGACGATGCCCGGGTGGCGCACTCGGCTGACTCCAAGGAGTCGCGGACATGGTGGATCCTGGGGCCGGGCGACGAGCCATTTCTCACCCAGACCCTCCAGATGCACTTCGTGGAGCTGGCCCCCGGCGGGTCCAACCGGGGGCACGGTCACCAGAACGAGGCGGCGTTCTACATCCTCGAGGGCCGGGGCTACGAGATCCACGACGGGCAGCGCTACGACTGGGAGAAGGACGACCTGGTCATCGTCCACAACGACTCGGTCCACCGCCACTTCAATGCGGACCCCCACCACCGCGCCCTCGCACTCGTGATGAAGGCGAAGGCGGCGTGGATGTACCTGGGGCTCCTCCAGCAGGGCCGCGGGGGCCCCGTGGAGGACGGGGACCGGTACGGCCCCCCCATCGACTGGTCGCAACTGTGGACCCCGGGGGTGACGTCCCGCAAGAAGGTCGTGAAGCCCTCCGACACCCGGTGGGAGACGACCCCGGACGGCCGGGTCCGCGTGATCACCTCGCCCGCCCGCACGGACGTCCGGGTGTTCAGCGTGGACGTCTACCAGCAGGAGATCTCCGGGGGAAGCCGGTCCGCGAAGCACTGGCACATGGCCGACGAGGCCATCTACGTCATGGCGGGACGCGGCTACAGCCTCCACTGGGACGTGGAGGCCGAGATCGGGGAGCGGTACATGGCCCGCGTGGCCAAGGAGCCGACCCGGTGGGAGTTCCAAGCGGGGGACCTGCTCTACATCCCCCAGAACACCGTGCACCAGCACTTCAACGCGGACGCCCGGGAGCCGCTCGTCTTCCTCTCGGTCCAAAACCGCCTCTTCAAGCTGCTGGGCTACGACGCCGTCGTCTGCCTGGAGCCGGCCCCCGAGTACACCCCAGGGACCCAGGCGGCCCGGCGCTAGCGCGGGATCCCCGAGGACTGGAAGGGGCGCCCCCGGAGGGGGGGCGCCCCTCACTTCGCTGGGGCCGTCATGATCGACTTCACCAGGTCGACCACGTCGCGGGGAGCCCGCAGGGCCTCGTCCACGAGGCGCGCCGTCGTCGCGCCGTCGAGAGGGTTGATGATGAGCTGCGCCTTCTGGGCCGCGGCCCGGAACTCCGGGTCCCGCAGGACGCGATCGAAGGCCTGGCGGAGAGCCTCGAGACGCTCCGGGGGCACCCCCGGAGGCCCCGCGAAGGGGTGACCCAGGAGGGCCTGGGACAGCATGAGCGTCGCGAGGGGCATCTTGCCCGGAGGGATGACCTGCGAGAGGGCCGGCGCGTCGGGGAACTGGGGGAGCGGCGTCTTGCCGATGACGAGGATGACGCGCGCCCCCTCGTTCCGCACCAGCGGGTCCACCGAGCTCAGCGACCCGATCTGGCCGTCCACCTCCCCCCGCATCATGGCCAGGTCGGCGTCGGACCCCTGGTAGCCGGTCACGACCTTCAGCGTCCTGAGGTCCAGGATGGACTTGAGGAGCATGGCGTCCACGTAGTCCTCGCTCCCGAGTCCGTTGGCGGCCTCTGTGAAGGTCCGCGTCCCCGCGGTGACGTCCCGCAGGCTCTTGAAGGGCGACTGCTTCGACACGATCCACACGCGCGGTTCGGAGTCGGGCACCCCGATCCACGAGAACTTGGCCATGTCGAACGTGACGCCGCCGACCCCGGCGAGCTGGGCCACGATGAGGCCTTTGTTGAAGGTGCCGATGGTGAGGCCGTCGGGCCTGGCCGCGTACACCTCGTTGGCCCCAATGATGTGGCCCGCTCCGGGGACGTTGCGGACGACGACCGTGCTCACGGGGAGGTACTTCCTGATGTAGCGGGCCACCAGCCGCGCGTAGGTGTCGTAGCCGCCGCCCGGCTTGGTGGCCACCACGATGGTCAGGGTCTTCCCCCGGAAGAAGTCGGCCCCCGCCTCGGGCGAGGGTGCTGCCCGGACGGAGGAGAGGCCAAGGAGGACGCCGAGGAAGACTCCGGCGGTCCGGAACATCCTGGGGGGTAGCCTCTTCACAGCAGTCCCACCTCCTCCCATCACGAGAAGAACCGGACGACCATTCCCTGAAACAGGAAGACTTTCATGCCCGTGACGAAGACGAGGTAGACAAACGCCCACCCGGCGCCGGCCAAAGCCAGGGTGAGGGGCCACCGTTCCCGGGCCCGGATCCTCAGGAAGAGCGTGAGGAAGAGGGGGATGCTCACCGCGAACCCGAAACCCAGGGTCAGGCCCACCAGGAGGGCGGCCCAGGCGAGGGTGCCGAGGTCTTGCCACGCTCCTCCTGGGGCCGGGACCGTCCCGTCCCGGACCGAGAGCCGACCCCGCAGGCCCAGGGCCGTCTGGACGGCCGCCAGCGCGAGGCCGGGGAGCCCCACGACGAGGGGCATCAGGCGGGCCGGTCCCGGGTAGTGGAGGGCCACCCCGACATAGCCGGCGAAGGCCGCGAGGAATCCCGTGCTGAGAGCGAGGCCCGCCCCGGGAGGAAACGCAGGGCCCACCCGTTCGCCGGACGCGGAGGCCCTGCGCCCCCTCCCCAGGTGGACGGCCACCGACAGGAGGGCGAGCCCCAGGATGCCCGCCGTGAGAGGCCGGAGGACAAAGGCCCATCCCCAGAGCTGGAGGGAGAGGGAGAGGTTCACCTCGGCGAGCTTGCCCAGGACGAATCCGATGATGAGGGGCGCCCGTGGGTACCCGTGCCGCTTCATGGCGTACCCCAGGGCCCCGGCCCCCAGGGCCACTAGCATGTTCTGCCAGGCCCCCTGCGAGAGGTAGCTCCCCAGCACGATGAAGACCAGGACGAAGGGGACGATGAGACCAACGCGGAGCAGCGAGAGCCGGGCCACGAGGCCGCTTGCGGCGAGGAACACCAGGACCGCAACGACGTTGGCCAGCCCGAGGATCCACACCATCGCCCACACCACGTCCAGGTGTGTGACCAGCATGAGGGGACCCGGCGTGAGGCCCAGGATGACGAAGGCCCCCAGCAGGATGGCCATGCCGGAGCTGCCGGGGATCCCGAAGGCGACCGTGGGGATGAGCGCCCCGCCTTCCTTGGCGTGGTTCGCGCTCTCGGGGGCGATCACCCCCTCGATCGCGCCCCTCCCGAAGGCTTCGGGCCGCTTGGACGTCTGGGCCGCATGCCCGTAGCAGATCCAGGAGGCCGCGTCGCCGCCCAGTCCCGGGATGAGCCCGACGAAGGCGCCCAGGAGGCCGCAGCGGATCGACAGCCACGCATGGCGTCCCACGTCCCGGAGACCCTGAAACACGCCCGTGAGCGTGTAGGAGGTGGCCTCCCCCTCCGCGGGGGCCGCGATGGCGCGCCGGCTCCGGCCCAGCTCGATCACCTCGGCCAGCCCGAACAGGCCGACGACGACGGCCACCAGGTCCACCCCGTTCCAGAGCCAGAGCTGCCCCCACGCGAACCGGTTGATCCCTGTCTGTGGGTCCATCCCCACGGTGGCCAGGGCGAGCCCCACGGCACCGGCGAGGAGCCCCTTGAGGAGCGACTGGCGGCTGATGGCCGCGATGAGGGTGACGCCCATGACGGCGATGGCGAACACCTCGGAGGGGCTGAAGGCCAAGACGATCGGGCGGACCACGGGGATGAGGACGGCCATGAAGAGGTCCCCGACGATCCCGCCGAGGAGGGAGGCTCCGAGGGCGGCTCCCATCGCCCGAGCCGCTTGGCCCTGCTTGGCCAGCGCATGCCCGTCCGGGACGGCGGCAGCGCTGGGGCCTGTGCCCGGCGTGCCGAAGAGGATGGCAGGCAGGGCCCCGCCCGTGTGGACCACCGAGTGCATGCCGAGGAGGAAGGCGAAGCCGGCGGCGGGGGACATGCCGAACACGAAGGGGATCATGAGGGCAAGGCCGAGGTTTCCGCCGAGCCCCGGGATGGCGCCGAACAGCATCCCGATGGGGACGGCGAGGAAGACCAGGCCGATGGCCGGCCAGGACAGCGCCAGGAGGAGCCCGTGCCAGAGGGCCGTCAGCATGGGAGGCCTCAGTCGCGGACGTCCTCCAGGAACCAGTGGTCCGGGATCTCCGTCCCAAGACCCCGTTCCTGGGCGAGGCGGAAGACGTACCCGGCCACGGCGGCAAACTGGAGCCCCTGCGTCCCGACGGCGAGGAAGAGGGTGATGTCCCCGGGCCGCCTGCGCCCCGGGTGGCGGCCGGTCCGCAGGTCCGCCAGGGAGACCGGCGCGGGGGGAGGGACCCGCCTCTTCTCTGGGATCCGGGAGCGCTCCTCCGGCCGTCCCGCCACGAAGGCCGCGATCCCTCCGAGCGGCCACTCGAGCCCGGGCACCGGCGTGCCGGCGGGAATCGTGTCCAGGCCCAGCTGGGCCACGACGTCCGCTCGGGCCAGGAGCCGGTCGTCCACCTCCCGGCGCGTGACGCAGGTGACGTGGGAGCCGGGGCTGAGCCAGTCCGGGTCGAAGGTCGGGTGGGTCGCGTCGGTGGCGGTGATCACCAGGTCGGCGCCCTCCACGGCGCCGCGGGCCGAGTCCGCGGCGACCACGGGAACCCCGAGTCGTTTGGACATCTCGGAGGCGAAACGGCACCTGTTGGAGACGGTGGGGCTGTAGACGGACACGGCCTGGAGCGGGCGCAGGGTGGCCACCGCCTCGAGACACGTGCGCGCCATCCCCCCGGAGCCGAGGACCGCGGCGCGGGCGGCGTCGGGGCGGGCCAGAGCCCAGGTGCCGAGCCCTGCGCTCCCTCCCGTCCGCATGTGCTGGAGGTAGCCGTCGTGGAGGAGGGCGAGCGGACGGCCGTCGTCCAGGGCGTAGAGGAGGACGAGCCCGCAGTAGAGGCCCGGCCGGACGCAGTACTTCTCCTCCGTGCGGCCCTCTGGCCAGAACACCACGTCGGACTTGATCCGGCAGGCCAGCACGCCAAAGGTCCGGCAGGCCCCCGCCATGCTCCCCCACCGGTAGTAGGCATCTTCCCGCCCCGCAGGCGCGTACAGGTCGATCCGGGGGATGAAGGCGGCCTCCCCGGAGTCGAGGTCCCGATACCCCGCCTCGAGGGCATCGAGGCACCCCCGCATGTCGAGCAGCGCTTCCACGTCCCGGTTGCTCAAGAAGAGCATCGGGCGCTCCTCCGGGGACCGAGGGATGCTACAGATATTGGAAGGTCGGGAAGGCGACTCCTCCCCTGTGCGGGCACGAGGGGATTCCCCCGGGACCGACGAACCTGCGACCTGCACGTCTTCCCCCTGGGGGTCTTGCGGTGGCACGAGTGGCGGTCACGAACCTCCGGCGACGGCCGGGAACCCGGGTCAAGGACCTGGCGCTCCTCAGCGCGTCCCACGCCGTGACGCACGTCCAGCCGACCCTCTATCCCCTCGTGTACCCCTACGTCATGCAGGCGCTGGGATTCGGCTACGCCCAGCTGGGCGCCCTCGTGGCGGTGGCCGGGCTGGCCGGGGGAGTCCTCCAGGGCGTCCACGGATACCTCGCGCGGTGGGTCCGGCGCCGGGTCCTGTGCGGCGCCGGAAACGTGCTCTTCGGCCTCACCCTGGGCCTGTCCGGCCTCGCCGGCAGCTTCCCCCTGTTTTCAGGCCTGCGAGTGCTGGCCAGCGCCGCGACGAGCCCCCAGCACCCCATCGCCTCCTCGCTGCTCGCTGACTGGTACCCGCGCGAGAAACGGGGGGCCGCCTTCGCCGTGCACTTCTCGGGAGGCAACCTGGGGACGGTCCTCACGCCCCTCGTCGCCGGGGCGATGCTGGCTCACCTCGGGTGGCGCGCCACCCTCGCGTGGTTCGCCCTGCCGCCGCTCGTGGTGGGCGCCCTCGTGTGGGCGCTCACGGACGACCGGCGGCCGGGGGACGCGTTCCGGGAGCCGGCCAGCCACTTGGCGCGGCGGCCGTACTTGGCCGCCGCCCGGAACCGGGAGGTCCTCATCGTGGTGGCAGGGCGGGCCCTCACCGCAGGGGGACGCGGTCTCGGGATCGTGCTCACCTATGTCCCCCTCTACCTGGTCCGCGGGCTCCACCTGCCCCCGGCGACGGCGGGGGCCTACGTGAGCGTCCTCGCCCTGGGGAGCGTCGTGGCCCCTCTCATCGCGGGAGCCGTCGCGGACCGCCTGGGGGCCCGGAAACCCGTGGTGCTGGCCTCCCTGTGGCTCTCGGCCGCCGCCACGCTGGGCCTCGCCCGCCCGGGGGCGGGGGCCAGCCAGGTCCTCGCGGCGCTCGCCCTCCTGGGCTTGGCGGTCTACAACGAGAGCTCCCTCCTCCAGGCCCTCCTGGCCGACCTGGTCTCCGAGGAGGAGCGGGACGGGGCCTTCAGCCTGTACTTCGTCGTGTCCTACGCGGGCGCGGCCCTATGGGCCGTCGTGATCGGCGTCGTGATCGCCCGCTGGCACTTCGCTGCGGGGTTTGCCGTCATGGTGGCCTCCTACGTGCTGGCCAGCGCCGTCCTCGGGCTCGTGCGGGAGCGCCCCGCTGCGGCGTGACTCACTGTCCTCCCACGGTGGCGGCGAAGTTCGTGTCCTTGAGGGCCTGCACGTACCCGTTGTCGTAGAAGGTGGTGACGGGCTGGTCGATCTTCCGGGCCCGGAGGATGAACTCCATCCCGGGTTCGGTGACAAAGGGGTAAACCTGGTAGAAGTGCTCGCGGTACAGCTCGAAGCCCTGCTTGAGGTCGCGTTCCTTGATCTTAAGGTGGTTGTGGAGGAGGGACAGCGCGGCCGTCTCGTTGGCGGGATTCTTGAGGAAGACCGTCGCGGCGATGATGGCCTTGAGGAAGGCCACGACCGTCGTGGTGTGGGATTTGGCCCAGGTCGTGTTCACCGCGATACCCGTGTGCTGGTAGGGCTGGTCTGTCTCGTAGAGCTTCAGCATGGGCTTAAACCCCAGCTCGAAGGCCGCCAGGTCGAGCCCCGCCGTCAGCACCGTGGACTGGATCTGCCCGGAGCTCAGGGCCGCGAGCCGCGAGGTCTCGTTCCCCACCTGGAGGAACGTCACGTCCTTGGGGTCCACCCCGAGCTTGGTGAGCGCGTACCGGGCCGCGAAGTCAGAGGACGAGCCGAAGCCGCTGATCGCGCACTTGGTCCCCTTGAGCTGGGAGGGGGACGTGATGTCCTTCGCCACGATGAAGTCGTAGGGGAGGCGGTTGATGAGGCCCGCGATCATCTCGAGGGGCACGCCCTTGGCCCGAGCGTTGATGATGTCGGCCGCCGCGATAAAGGCCATGGGGATGTCGCCCCCGGCCATGGCGGCCACGGTCTTGCCACCCCCCTGGATGCTGACGATGGTGACCTTGAGCCCGTACTTTTCGAAGAGGTGGCGGTCCTGGGCCACCCAGGCGGCCGCGGCGTCGAGGTTGTGGAACGACATGCCCACGGACAGGGCTACGAGTGGCTGCGCGGTCGCCCTCGGGATGCCGCTCACCAGCAGCGGGGCGGCGGCGGCCCCGATGGCGGACCGCAGGAACGTGCGCCGGGATAGCGTGCTCATCTTTCCCACCTCCCTCTGCCCTCCTGAAAACGGCCGGTCTGGGCCCTGGGTTCCAGGGTCCTCATGGGGGTTCCTGCTCCCCGGGGAGAACCGCCGCCGGGGGGAGGAGAGTACTACAGGAGGGAGGAAACCAGGAGGCCCAGGAGTATAGGGGAGGCGGTGCCCTGGGCCCTGTGGGCCCGTGCGACCGGGGGGATGCGGCGTGACCGCGAAACTCGAAGCCGTGGACGTGTGTGTCCGCTACCGGAATCCCCGGACCGGGGTCACGACGCTCGCCCTGGACCGCTTTTCCCTCCAGGTAGCCCCCGGCGAGTTCGTCTGCATCGTCGGCCCCAGCGGCTGCGGCAAGACGACGCTGCTCTACTGTCTGGACGGCCTTCTCCCGCTGACGAGCGGCCGGGTCCTCCTGGATGGCAGGCTCGTTACGGGACCAGGGCCGGACAGGGCGCTCGTGTTCCAGAGCCCCTCCCTCCTCCCCTGGCGTACCGTCCTGCGGAACGTCACCTACGGCCTGGAGCTCCAGGGGACGCCTCTCCAGGAGGCGGTCGCACGTGCCCGGGAGATGATCCGCCTCGTCGGGCTCGAGGGATTCGAGCGCTACCACCCCTCGGAGCTCTCGGGGGGGATGCAGCAGCGCGTCAATCTCGCCCGCGCGCTTGTCATGGGGGCCGAGGTGATCCTCATGGACGAGCCCTTTGCGGCCCTGGACGCCCAGACGCGGGAGTTCATGCAGGCCGAGCTCATGCGCATCTGGCAGGAGACGCGGACAACGGCCGTCTTCATCACCCACCAGATCAACGAGGCGATCTACCTGGCCGACCGCGTGGTGGTGGTCTCAGCCCGGCCCGGGCGCGTGAAGAGCATCATTCCCGTGGAATTCCCGAGGCCCCGCGACCTGCGCGTGAAGCGCACGCCGGCCTTCCTGGAGCTGGAGGACCGGATCTGGGGTCTCATCGAGGAGGAGGTCCGGGGGATGAGGGGGGGCGTGGCGGTCCATGATTGAAAAGCAGGTGCCCCTCGACCGCGCGGGGGAGCTGGAGCGGGCCCGGCCGGAGCGGCCCCGCCTGCGGGTCGCTCTGCCGCCGGGGGTCCGGTACCGCCTCATCGGCACAGCCGCCGTGATCCTGTTCCTCTGCGCGTGGGAAGGCTCGGTGCGGTGGCACCTGGTGAACCCCCTGTTCACCAGCTCGCCCAGCAGGATCGTCGCCGCCTTCGCCCAGGAGATCCGCGAGGGCAGCCTCGGGCACGACATCCGTGTCAGCGCCGTGGAGTTCGCCCTGGGCTACTCCATGGCGATCGTGGTGGGGATCGTCGTGGGGCTGGCCATGGGCTGGTATCCCGACGTCGCCGCTGCGCTCCAGCCCTTTGTGGCCGCCCTGTACTCGACGCCCCGCATCGCGCTCCTGCCGCTCCTCATCATCTGGCTCGGGATCGGTATCTGGTCGAAGGTGGCGGTCGTCTTCTTGGTGGCGGTCTTCCAGATCCTCATCAGCACCGAGGCCGGGGTGCGGGCCGCCGACGAGGGCCTCATCCGGACCGCCCGATCCTTCGGCGCCAACGACCGCCAAATCTTCACCACCATCGTGCTCCCGGGTGCGGTTCCCTTCCTCATCGCGGGGCTGCGGTTGGGGTTGGGTCAGGGGCTTGTGGGCATCGTCGTGGGGGAGCTGTACGCCGCCACGGCGGGAATCGGGTACCAGATCGCGGTCGCGGGCGAGACCTTCCAGACGGACCGGGTGTTCGTGGGCATCGTCATCCTGGCGGCCGCGGCGATCCTCTTCATGTGGCTCCTCCGCCAGCTGGAGATGCGGTTCGAGTCGTGGAAGCCCCAGCGCGGGGCGTGACGAGGGAGGCGTCCCTCGGAGGACTCCTCTATCGGGCCTGCGTGACGACGTCCAGGAGCGCCGGGCGTCCCTCGCGCAGGACCACGTCGCGGGCGCGGACGAGGGCCGCCTGGAGGCTGCGGGGATGGGTGAGCGGTCCCTCGGCGTACCAGCCGAAGGCCCGGGCCAGCATGGCGAAGTCGGGGGCCGGTCGGTCGATCTCCATGCCGAGGAAGGCCATGGCCTCGTCCCGGCTCCGCTGGCGGGCGACCAGGATCTGGTGCTCCCAGTCGTTGTAGTAGGCGCGGTTGTTGCACATGACCACCAGCATCGGGATCTGGTGGTGGCTTGCGATCCACAGGGCCCCGACGTCGTACATGAGGTCGCCGTCGGGCTGGAGGTCGACGACCAGGCGCCCGGTGCCCCGGTAGGCCAGGGCGACCCCCAGGGAGATGCCGATCTGCGTGGCCGTCCCCAGGCTCTTGCCCGGGTGGCGGTCCGGGCGGTCGATGGACCACAGGCGGCGGGCCCACTCGCCGAGGGTGTTGGCGGTGAGGACCCAGTCGGTTCCGCGGACGGCCTCCCACACTTCGGCCGCCAGGTGTGCCGGGGCGATGGGGACTTCCTCCCGGGCCGCACGGGCGGCCGCCGCCCACGCGGCCCGAAGGTCGGCGTGCCGGGCCGCCCACTCGCGGGTCCGTTGGGCGAACCGCTCCCGGTCCTGGGGGGTGGCGTGGAGGCGGCAACGGGCCAGGAGCTCCGGGAGGGCTACGGCCGTGTCCCCCAGGATGGAGAGGTCGACCGGCTGGAGCTTCTGGAAGTCCTGGGGCCAGCTGCGGATGCCGAGGTCCCCGTAGCCGATCTCCACGAGGCGGCAGCCCGGGGGGACGATTGGGGCGCTTCGCCTGCTCGTGCGATCGGTACGGGACAGGGCGCCGTGGAGGTCGCGCACGTCCAGGGCGAGGACCAGGTCGGCGGACGGCACGACGTCCTCGGCCCCGGTGAGGTTCAAGGGGTGATCGGTGGGGAAGCAGAGGCGCCCGCCGCGGTCGATCACGGGGGCGCCGAGGAACTCGGCGAGTTCGACGAGGGCCGCCACCGCCTCCGCGGAGCGGCCGAGGGTGTCGGCCACGATGACCGGGCAGCGTGCGGCCGTGAGCCACCGGGCGAGACAGTCGAGGGCTGCGGGGTCAGGGTGGAGCCGCGTGGGCCGCACGCGATCCACAGGGGGGAGGGGAGGATCGGCGTCCAGCGGATCTTCCTGGAAGGCGGCGTCATAGCAGAGGTACACGGGCCCCTGGGGATCCGTGGTCGCCACCCGGTACGCCCGGGCGAAGGAGTCGACGACGTCCTCGGCCCCGCACGGCTGGTAGTCCCACTTAGTGAACTCCCGGACCGCCCCGCCCTGGGGCACCGCCGTGTGAATCCAGTCGATGTGGGGTCGCCGGCGGTCTGGGGCGAGCGGCCCCGTCCCCCCCAGGACGAGGACCGGGACCCGGTCCAGGTATGCGTAGTAGATGGCCATCGAGGCGTGGAGGAGGCCGACCACGTCGTGCACGACGGCGGCCATGGGCTTCCCCGTCGCCTTGGCGTAGCCGTGGGCCACGCCCACGGCCAGCTCCTCGTGGGGACACGTTATGATCTCCGGGCGGTTCCGGCCGTAGTTGACGAGGGAGTCGTGGAGCCCGCGAAATGTGGAGCCGGGGTTGAGGGAGACGTAGGCGATGCCGTAGGCCTGCAGGAGGTCCACGATGAGATCTGAGCCGTACGTGCTCGCCACACGGAGTCCCTTCGCCTCCCCCGCGGGGATCCCTCCCCGGACGGGGGAGCGCGAGGGGGCGGGACAGGGGAGGCTGAGGCGGTGGGTGTCCGGGGTTCTCCTCGCCCTCCTCCTCTGCGCGCCCCCGGCAGGGGACGCGGGCGGTGCTCCTCTCATCCACGTCACGATGCTCTGGGTGGCCGTCACGGGGTCCCAGGCCGTGGCGTGGGTCGCCAAGGAAGGCGGCTACTTCGCCCGCAACGGGGTGGACGTCGACCTGGAGTACTTGGCGGGGAGCCCCACGGCCGCGGCGGCCCTGGTCAGCGGGCGCGTGCAGTTCGTCCAGATGGCCGGGCCGGCCGTGGTGGCCGCCGACGCGCGCGGGGCGCACCTCGTGATGGTCATGGGCTTCGTCAACCAACCGGTCTTCGTCCTGATGACCACCCCGGATGTGCAGAGGCCAGACCAGCTCAAGGGGAAGACGGTCGCCGTGAGCAAGGTCGGGTCGTCTGACGACTTCATGCTGCGGGAAGCCCTGGACCACTGGGGGCTCCGCCCGGGGGCGGACGTAAAGATCACGGGCGTGGGCTCAGTCACAGCCCAGATCGCCGCGCTGGAGCAGCACCTTGTCCAGGGGATCGTGGTCGACCCGCCCAACGATGTGCTGGCCCAGCGGGCCGGAGCCCACCTCCTGGCGCGGATCGCCGATTTGGGGATCCCCTACCAGGCGGCGGGGCTCGTCACCACGCGCGAGTACATCCAGGGGCACCGGGACGTGGTGGTGCGGGTGGTCCGCGCCATGACGGAGGCCATCCACCGTATCAAGACCGATCGTCCCTTTGCCGAGGAGGTCATGGCCCGGTACCTCCACAAGAACGACCCCGTGGTGGTCGACGCCTCCTACGAGGCTTTCGCTCCTGTGTTCGCCCGCGTGCCCGCCCCGAGCCGCGCGGGCCTGGAGGAGATCGCCAAGGAATACGTGAGCACGGGGTTCCTCAGGGGGCCGGTGGACGTCGCGGCGATGCTGGACACTTCCTTCGTCCAGGAGCTGGACCGCAGCGGGTTCATCCGGTCTCTCTACACGCGGTAGGCCGGGCCTGGTCGGGTCCTCTGGGGCCCCCCGTAAGTCTTACCTTCGGCTCCGCTCGGCGGCGGGCCGCCGTCGCCGGACGTGGGCCGCTGGACCTCACCGGGGAGGGGGCGGAAGACAGGCTTGGTGTGCTGGCCGTCGCCGACTCCGGTCTCGGTGACGGTCAGCGGAGGAGCTCCTCAAGACACCGCCGGGTCCAGACCCGGGCCATGGCCCGCTTGTACCGGGCCGTCCCCCGCTGGTCGTCCCACGGGTCGGCGGCGCGCCACGCGGCAGCCGCGGCTTCCTCGAGAAGGCCAGGCCTGGGTCTCTGTCCCGTCAGGATCCGGGCGGCATCCGCCAGGAGGAGCGGTGTTGGTGCCACGCCGCCGAGAGCCACGCGGGCGGAGGAGACGACGCCCCGGGCGTCCACCTGGACGGACGCCGCGACGCCCACGGTGGGGAAGTCCTCCCTGCTGCCGGGCGTGAATCTGAGGTAGCTGGCCCGCGTCCCGGGGGAGAGGGGAGGAACCTCCACCGCCTCCACGATCTCGCCTGGCTCGAGGACCGTCTCGAGGAACCCCCGGAAGAACCCCTCAAGGGGGACGGAACGCCTCCCCGCGGCGCTCCGGAGGTGGGCGGTCGCCCCGAGGGCGAGCAGGACGGGAGGAAGGTCCTGCGAGGGATCGGCATGGGCCAGGTGGCCTCCGAGCGTGGCCACGGAGCGGACGCGGACATTGCCCACCTCGCCAGCCGTCCGGGCCAGGACGGGCCACCTTCCCTGGACGGCCGGGGAGCGGGTGATCTCAAGGAGGATCGTCCCTCCGCCGATCCACAGGCTCCCGGCCGCTGTGACCTGGATCCGGCGGAGGCCAGCGATGCGGCCGAGCCAGACGAGCCGCCGCGGGGAGAGGAGCCGCTCTTTCATCAGGGCGACGACCACAGTCCCTCCCCCGAGTGCCACAGCTCCTTCCTCCCGGAGGAGGTCTGTGGCCTCGGCGAGGGTTGACGGCGCGGAAAACTCAACGGGGTTCACGGACGGCGCCCTCGGCGGCCGCGCGGGTGATGCTCCGGAGGATGGACGCATACCCCGTGCAGCGGCACAGGGTCCCGGCCATCCACGCAGCTACGTCCTCGGGGCTCGGGTGGGGGATGTGCTGGAGGAGGGCGTAGGCCGACACCACCTGGCCCGGCGTGCAGATCCCGCACTGAAGCCCCTCTTCCCGCGCAAAGCTCTCCACGAGCCCCGGTGTGCGGGCGGCCACGCCCTCCACGGTCCAGACCTCGCTCCCGTCGGCGCAGGCGGCGAGGAGGAGGCAGGAGCTGACAGGAAGCCCGTCCACGAGGACCGTGCAGGTCCCGCACACGCCCACCCCGCACGCCTCCTTGGTCCCGAGGAGGCCGCAGTCCTCGCGGAGAAAGTCGCACAGCACCCTGTCGGCCGGCACCTGCGCCTGGACGGGCTGGCCGTTCAGGAGGATCCGGAGGGGGACGGTCACGTCACCCCCTCCCCGCTCAGCCGGGCGTGGACCTCGTCGGCCGAGAGGGGGAGACGGGTGAGACGGACCCCCACCGCGTCGGCCACGGCGTTGGCGATCGCGGCCGCCACAGGCACGTTGGCCAGCTCCGCGATGGCCTTGACGCCCCACGTTCCCACCCCCGCGCCTCCGGGGACGAGGACGATCGGCAGCGAGGGCACGTCCCTGGCCGAGGGAAGGCGGTAGTCCCCCAGGTGGGTGTGGGTCACCCGCCCGTCGACCAGGCCGAGGTCCTCATAGCAGGCACCTCCCAGCCCCATGACGACTCCGCCCTCGATCTGGATCCGGTGCGCCATGGGGTTGAGGACTGTCCCCACGTCCACGGCGGTTAGGATTTCGTAGACCGTGATGGCTCCCGTCTCCGGGTCCACTCCCACCTGGGCGACCTGGACGCAGAAAGACGTGACCCGGGGGACGTGGCCGGGGTCCACCGTGACCACGACTCTCCCCGTCTTCCCCTGGGCGCGAAGCCGCTCGGCGGCCAACCGCACCGCTTCGGTCACCGTGGCGGTCACCCGGCTCCCCCCCACGCCGTCGTCGTGGGGGAGGACGGCCGTGGAGACGTGCCGGACCCGGACCCGTGCGGGGTCCATCTCCAGGGCCCGTGCCACGGCGTTGCGGACGACCGTGTGGGAGCCCGTCCCCGTTTCGGGAAAGGGCACGAGGACCTCCGCCCCTTCCCCCTCCACGGTCACGGCGAGGCTCGTGCGCCCCACCGGCGTGGGGCGGTTGTACACGGCCACGCCTAGGCCCCTGCGCTCCTGCGGGCGTACCGGGACGGGCCGCACGGCCGCGAGAGCCGCGTCCAGGGTCTCCCGCCCGCGGGCCTCCACCAGGTGCTCGCCCAGCGGGGTGGGCTCTCCGGACCGGAGGAGGTTCTGGCGGCGGAACTCCACCGGGTCTATGGGGATGGCGCGGGCGAGCTCGTCCAGGGCCGACTCGACGGCGAAGACGACCTGGGGCGCCCCGGGGGCCCGCATGTGCCCCCGGGGGACGGTGTGGGTGTAGGCGACGAGGCTCTCGATCCGGATGTGGGGGATGCGGTAGGACGAGCCGGTCTCTTCGGCCCCATGGAGGTTCGCGGTAGGGAGCGGCTTGCACCCCGCGTACGCCCCGCCGTCGAACAGGGCGCGCACGTCCAGGGCGAGGAGCCGCCCCTCCCGGTCGGCGCCGGCGCGCACCCGGATCCGGGCGCTGTGCCGAGGGCTGGCGGCCTCCAGGTCCTCCCTGTAGCGCAGCTGGAGGCGGACGGGACGCCCCGTGCGCCTCGCGAGCTCGACGCACAGGGGGACGTACAGGGGGGCGCCCTTCCCGCCGAAGTCGCCTCCCACGGGGACGGGGTGGACTGTGATGTCCTCTTCGGGGATGCCATAACCAGCGGCCAGCTGGGCGCGGAGGCGGTAGGGCGATTTGTTGGAGGCCCACACCTCGATGCGCCCGTCGGGGTCGACGCGGGCGACGCAGACCTGGGGTTCGAGATAGCCCTGGTGGACGGCAGGGGTGGAGAAGGTGAGGTCTACGGTGACCGGGCAGGTGCGGAGCACGGCCTCGACATCCTCACCGCGCTCCCAGCGGCAGCGGGACTGGAGGTTGGGAGGGTCCGAGGGGCCCACAACGGCGCCGGGATACTCCCACGGGGCCTCGTGGACCAGAGGCGCGCCGGGCTCCAAGGCACGCTCGGCGTCGGCGACCCAGGGGAGCGGCTCATATTCGACCCGCACAAGCCGGGCGGCGGATTCGGCCTGGGGCCGCGTTTCGGCCACCACCGCGGCGACCGCCTCCCCCACGAAGCGCACGCGCTCGCGGGCCAGGATGGGCATGTCCCGCACCCGCCGCCCGAACAGCCCCCGCGGGACCTCGGACCCCGTGAGGACACAGCGCACCCCCGGGACCGCCAGGGCCCCGCCTACGCTCACCGCCAGGATGCGGGCGTGCGGGTGAGGGCTCCGGACGATCGCCGCGTGGAGGAGCCCCGGGAGCACGAGGTCGCCCGCGTACCGGGTCTCGCCCCGGGCCTTCTCCAGGGCGTCGAGCCTCGGTGTCATCCCGAGGGATCCCCCGGCGCATCCCGGAGTGCGGAGAGGACGAGGCGTTCCTTCTCGCGGAGCGAGAGGGCGTCGGGGCCCGTCCACCGGTAGGTGAGCGGCAGGACCGTCACTCCCTGCCACGATTGGTCTCTCACCTCGGTGATGCGGAGTTCCCAGGCGGTCATGGGAAACGACGCCGGGTCCAGGCGGTCCCGGAGTTTTTGTGCCCTCCCCTTGATGAGGGCGAGGAGGCCCCGGGGGCCGATGACCTGGAGGGAGGCCTTGCCCTCCCGCTCGAGATTGAGGAGCGTCGTCGATCCGAGATCGGCCCCGAACCGCACGCGGTCGGGGCCGGTGGCCACGGCCCACGTCATGGCCGTATGCCCCCATCCGTCCCCTCCCACGGTGACGAGGATGGCGGGAGCTCCTCCGCTGAGCCAGCGGCGGAGGGGCTCGGGCAGGAGGGGGGACGTCTTTGAGGTCACCCGAGCATGTCCCTCCACTTTGCCACCACGGCGGCCCGGTGTTCGGGGCTGGAGGTGGCGACTCGGGGGAACTGGTCCCTCCATTCGTAGGGCCGCGTGGCGTCGATAATGGCGCGCGAGTTGAATCCCTTCTGGCCGGGGGGGATGATGGGGTCGAGCGGGCCGCTCCAGCACCGGCGGATGATGTCGATGTCCCGCTCGGGGTCGCACCGGGTGCAGACGGCCCACATGACCTCCTCCAGGTTCATGACGTCGATGTCCTCGTCCACGACGATGACGAAGCGGCCCAGGTAGGCGCCCGCGTGGCACTGGGAGGCCACGATGGCGGTCTGCTTGGCGTGCCCCGGGTACCGCTGGGTGATCGCCACCACGGTGAGGAGGCGCGATCCCCCCACCTCGTGGCACCACACTCCTCTCACATCCGGGACGCCCGCCCGGGCCAGCTCCTCTTCGATGGCTGCGGCCCGGAGGAAGGAGCGGTAGTAGGCCAGCTCCGACGGGGGCTTTGTGGGCGGAGAGCCCAGGAGGATGGGGGCGTCACGGTGGTAGACAGCGACGACCTCGAGGACCGGCTCCTCGCGCGTGGCGCTGGCGTAGTAGCCCGTCCACTCGCCGAAGGGGCCCTCCGGGCGCCGCTCGGCGGGATCCACGAATCCTTCCACGGCGATCTCCGCGTGGGCGGGGATCGGGAGCCCGGTGACGGGGCCCTCGATGACCTCCACGGGGGCCCCCTTGACGCCCCCGATCCAATCGTACTCGGACATTCCCCACGGGATTTCCATGCCCCCGGCGAGGAAGACGAGGGGGTCGTGACCGAAGGACATGGCCACGGGCATCCGCTCGCCCCGGGCGAACCACTTCTCCCGGTGGATCCGGCCCTGCTTGCCCGGGGAGATGTAGAAGCCCAGGTGGTTGCGGTCGTGGACCATGACGCGGTAGCAGCCCAGGTTCACCCACCCTTCCTCAGGGTCCCGCGTGATGTCCACGCTCCCCGTGCCGATGTAGCGCCCTCCGTCGTGCTCATGCCACCGCGGGGACGGAAACTTGAGCAGGTCCACTTCGTTTCCGCGGGCGACGTGTTCCATGACGGGGCCGTCGCGGACCACCGTGGCGGGCACAGGCTGGAGGGTCCGGGATTTCTCCTGCCACAGCACGAGGAGCTCCCTGAGATCCCGGTTGGGGGGCAGACCGAGGGTAAGGGCGAGGCGGCGCGGGCCGCCGAGGGTGTTAGCGGCCACCCGGTATCCCGGCGGGTATCCGGGGATCTCGTCGAAGAGGAGGGCCGGCCCGCGACGGTTCATGACGACCTCGGTGATGACGCCGATCTCCAGGTCCCAGTGGGCCTGGCGGAAAACCCGGAGTTCCCCCAGGTCCTCGGCGCGGACCAGCCACTCCCTGAGGTCGCGGTAGCTCATGGCACACGTCCCTCCCTAGGAGGCGAGTTTCAAGAGGCGGGCGGCCGTCGCTCCCAGCATGAGGTCCGCCGACCCGTCGGTCTCCCCGGACCGCCGAACCAGCTCCGCGTAGTCGCGGATCCCCTGCACATCCCGTCCGGTGCGGGTCGTGGCACCCGTGAAGTCCTGGGGGTAGTCGGTGGCGAAGACCAGCCGGTCGCGTCGAATCCCAGCGAGGGCGGCGGCGAGGGCTACGGGTCCTCCCTCGAAGCCGGCCATGTCGAAGTACAGCCGATCGAAGGATTCGTCGAAGGGGCGGGTCAGTGTGCCGAACCGATGAGCCTTGGCGGCAAGGCGCTCCTTGACGGCCGCGATGCCGCCCCCCAGGTGGGCGACCACCAGGGCCAGGGAGGGGAATTCCTCCAGGACCCGCCCGGCGATGAGCCGGGCCACGGCCAGCTGGAGGTCCACCTCGCGCCCGAGGATCCGGGCCATGTCGTACTCGCCCACGAGCGCGTACCCCCGGGGCAGCATCGCCGGGTGGATGAACACGGGCAGATCCAGGGCCGCGACCGTCCGGTAGAAGGGCAAGAGCCGGGGGGAGTCCAGCGGGACCCCGTCGAGCTGGGAGGCGATCGCGACCCCCGGGAGCCCGAGGTCCCGGTGCGCCCGCTGGATCTCCCGGAGGCCTGCTTGCTCCAGGACGGGCGCATGCGCCAGCCCCACGAACCGCCCTGGGTGGCGGTGCTGGACCTCGGCCAGGTAGTCGTTGATCAGGCGGCAGTCGTCCAGCGGGGCGTCCCACCCCAGGTTGCAGGTGAGGACCGCCACGTCGATCCCGGCCCAGTCCATGTCCCGGAGGTGGGCTGCGACGTCGAAGAGGCGCTCGTGGAGGGTGAACTTGGGGAGCCCCCCCTCCACCAGGACCTGGGTCTTCCCGGGGGCGATGCCGTGGCGGTCCGCCAGCGCGGGAGGAACGATGTGGTGGTGGAAGTCAACGATCACGGCGGCTCTCCTCCGCTAGGAAGGGGTTCCCGCTCCGGCGGCCGATCCCTGCCGGCTGTGGAGGGGAGGGGCGGCCTCCCCTCGTAGTGAAGGGGAGCGGAAGGAGGAGACGGACGGGGATGCACGAGGACGAGGAGGAGCACATTCACCTGGGAGGGGAAGGGGATCCGGCGGTCTACGTGGGCGAGCACGTCCATCTCCGGAGCGCCGGCATCGACATCGGGTCCTCGACGTCCCACCTGATCTTCTCCGATCTCGTCCTCACACGGCAGGGCCGACACCTTTCGAGCCGCTACCAGGTGACCCACCGTGAGATCCGGTACCGGTCTCCCGTGATCCTCACCCCCTACGCTTCGCCCCGGCAGATCGACACGGCCGCCCTGGGCCGGTTCATCGATGACGCCTACCGTTCAGCGGGCGTCGACCGGGCGGCCATCGATGCGGGTGCCGTCATCGTGACCGGCGAGGCGGCGATGAAGGAGAATGCCGCGCCGATCCTCCAGCTCTTCGCCGCGGAGGCGGGCAAGTTTGTCTGCGCGACGGCTGGGCCGCACCTCGAGAGCCTTCTCGCCGCACACGGGTCCGGGGCGGCGGCGCTGTCCCGGGACCCCTCGACGCCGGTGATCCTCAATGTGGATATCGGAGGCGGGACGACGAAGTTCGCCGTGTGCCGCCGCGGCGTAGTGGAGGAGACCGCCGCGATCCACGTGGGAGCGAGGCTCCTCGCGTGGGCGGGGTCCACCCTCCTGTGCCGCGTGGAGGAGGCCGGGCGGGCCCTCGCCCAGAGCCTCGGCCTCGACGTGGCCGTGGGGCGGGCCCTCGCCCCCTCGGACCTCGACCGCCTCGCCGACGGGATGGCCGACCTCATCCGGCGCGTCGTCGCCGGACAGGCGCTCCCCCACGGGGAGAGGCTGTGGATCACGGACCCCCTTAGGACCCGGGGGCCCTTCACGCACCTGGTCTTCTCGGGGGGCGTGGCCGAGTACGTTTACGGATACGAGACGAGGGAATTTGGGGACCTCGGCCCGCGCCTCGGGGCCGCGATCCGTCGTCGGTGTCAGGACAGGGTCGTTCTGGAGCCGCGCGAGCGCATCCGCGCCACGTGCATCGGGGCCTCCCAGTACACGGTGCAGGTGAGCGGGAACACCATCTTCCTGCCCGACCCCGCGGTCCTCCCCGTGCGGAACCTCCCCGTGGCAGCGGTGCGGGACGTGGAAGAGCCCTCCGGGGCCCTCGTGGCGGGGGCGGTGCGGCGTGCCCTCGAACGGTTGGACTTGGAGGATGGGAGCGGCCGGTTTGCCCTCGCCATCCACTGGCGTCACGGCCCCGGGTACGCGGCGCTGCGCGAGCTGAGCCGCGGGCTCCTCCAGGCCCTCCCCCGGACGATTGCCGAGGGGGCTCCCCTCATCGTCGTCGTGGACGCCGACGTGGCCGGGCTCTTGGGGCGTCTCCTGCGGGAGGAGAGGGTCCGCGGCCCCCTCGTGTGCATCGATCAAGTGCACCTCCACGAGTTCGACTACGTGGACATCGGGAGCCCCCTCGCAAACCACGGGGTCGTCCCGGTCGTCGTGAAGAGCCTGGTGTTCCACTGACGCAGGATTCGCGGAAGGACGCGGGGACAGCGGCGACGAAGGGAATAAATGTCAGATCATTATATGAACAGATTCCAGGCATGATCGCTCCTTACCACTATACACGGCTATAAACGGCAGGGCCGACCTGGAGGGACCGGGCACACGGTGGATGCCCAGAATGTTTTCCGGCCGGTGCGCGTTTCGCGGGCCTCGGACGAGGTGGTCCAACAGATCAAGGCCCACATCTTCGACGGCAGGCTCGCCCCGGGGGATCAGCTCCCCTCCGAACGGGACCTGGCGGAGCAGTTTGGCCTGAGCCGGCTCACCATCCGCGACGCCCTCCGGGTCCTGGAGTCGCAGGGGCTCGTGGAGATCAAGGTCGGTGCCCGTGGCGGGGTTTTCGTCGCCCGTCCCCGCCCGGAGCGGGTGAGCGAGATGTTGGCCAACCTCCTCCGCCTCGAGGTCACGACCGTGGACGAGCTGGTGGAGGCGCGGATGGTGGTGGAGACCCACGTTGCCGCCCTGGCGGCCGACCGGGCTTCCCCCGAGGACCTGGACGCGATGGAGCAGGCGATCGCTCGGGCGCGGGCCGGGCGCCAGGCCGGGGACCCGAACTTCATCCCGCACAGCATGGCGTTCCACCTGGCCCTCGCCGATGCGGCCAAGAACCAGGTCCTCCGGTTCACGGTGACCTCCTTCCGGACCCTCTTCCACGAAGCCCTGGCCCCGTTGCTGCCGGCCGACGACATGGCGGCCAAGGCCATCGTGGACCACCAGGAGCTCCTGAACGCAGTCCGGGCGCGGGATCCCGACCGGGCGCGGCAGCTCATGCACGACCACCTCCTGTACTTCGCCGCGCGCGTCCGCAGCGGGACCGGGGCCGGGGGAGTCCTGCCGCGATGGTGGGCGTAACCCCCTCCGGCCTCCTCGCTCCCTACCGCGTCCTCGACCTGAGCGGGAAGCAGGGCTGGTTGTGCGGGCGGATCCTCGCAGACCTCGGGGCCGACGTCATCAAGGTAGAGCCCCCCGGAGGAGATCCCGGCAGGAGGTTCGGGCCGTTCTACCACGACGAGGTCGACCCCGAGCGGAGCCTCCCGTGGATGGCCTACAACGCCAACAAGCGAGGCATCACCCTCAACTGGAACGTCCCGGCCGGCCAGGACCTGCTGCGTCGGCTGGCCAGGACGGCAGACTTTCTCATCGAGTCCGCGCGGCCCGGGCGGCTGGCCGAGCGGGGCCTTGGGTACGAGGACCTCCGCCGCGAGAACCCGCGTCTCATCGTGACGTCCATCACCCCCTTCGGCCAGACCGGACCCTATGCCCGCTACCGGGGGTCGGACATCGTGGCGTGGGCCCTCAGCGGGCTCATGTCCCTCGTGGGCGAACCCGGCCGCCCGCCTCTCAGGGTGTCGCTCCCCCAGGCCGCCATGTGGGCGGGGATGTACGCGGCGGCGGGGACGCTCATCGCCCACAGCTATCGCCAGGTGTCTGGTCGCGGCCAGCACGTGGACGTCTCCGTGCAGGCGAGTCTCCTGTGGGCCCTGGCCAACGCGCCCGCCTACTGGAGCCTCAACCGCCAGGACCTGGAGCGAGGCGGCAACTACATCGTGGGGCGGAGCGTCACCGGGGCGCGGATGCGTGCCATCTACCGCTGTCGGGACGGCCACATCAACTTCATCATCTACGGCGGGGAGGCGGGCCGGCGGTCCAACGAGGCCATGGTCGCGTGGATCGCGGAGTCGGAGGAGGTCCCCGAGGCCCTCCGGAAGAAGGACTGGGACGCCTTCAATGTCGGGTTGAGCACGCAGGAGGAGATCGACGAGCTCGAGCGTCCCTTCGTGGAGTTCCTCGCCCGGCGCACCAAGGAGGAGTTCGCGGCCGAGTCGGTGCGGCGCAGCATCCTGGGATACCCCGTGGCCGACGCCCGCGACATCCGGACCGACCCCCAGCTGGCGGCGCGCGGCTTCTGGCAGGAGGTCTGGCACCCGGAGCTCGGCGTCGCCGTCACATACCCCGGCCCCTTTGCCCGGTTCTCCGCGGGGAGGTGCGGGATCCGGCGCCCCGCCCCGCGGATCGGGGAGCACAACCTGGAGGTGTACGGAGAGCTGGGCATGACCCCGGGGGATGTGGCCACGCTCCGCGAGGAGGGAGTCCTGTGACCCCGCCGGCGCCCCCTCGGGCCCTGGCGGGCCTCAAGGTGGTGGAGTTCGCGGTCTACGCGGCAGGCCCCATGGTCGGGAAGCACCTGGGGGAGCACGGGGCGACGGTGATCCGGGTCGAGTCGCGGTCTCGCCCGGACGGGTTTCGCGTTCACTATCCCCCCTACAAGGACAACGTGCCGGGCCTGAACCGCACGGGGTCCTTCGCGCTCTTCAACGACAGCAAGCTGGGCATCACCTTGAATCTCAAGGCCCCGCGCGGGCGCGAGATCGCCCACCGCTTGGTGCGGTGGGCCGACGTCCTCATCGAGAACTTCGTGCCGGGGGTCATGGAGCGGAACGGCCTCGACTACGCCACCTGCGCCGCCCTCAACCCCGGGCTCATCTATCTGAGCTCGTGCAACATGGGACAGACGGGCCCCAAGGCGCAGCAGCGGGGGTTCGGCTCGCAGCTCACGTCCCAGAGCGGGTTCACGTACCTCACCGGCTATCCCGATGGCGATCCCATGCTGCTCTTCGGGCCCTACATCGACTTCATCGCCGTCGGCTTCGGGCTGATCGCCGTGCTGGCAGCGCTGGACTACCGGCGTCGGACCGGGCGGGGGGTGTACATCGACCTGGCGCAGTACGAGGCCGGGCTGCAGTTCATCATCCCGGCGCTCCTGGACTACGAGGTCAACGGGCGGGTCATGACCCGGCTGGGGAACCGCAGCCCCCACGCGGCGCCCCACGGGGTCTACCCGTGCCGGGGGGACGACCGGTGGTGCGCCATCGCCGTGTGCAGCGAGGGCGAGTGGAGGGCCCTGTGCCGGGCGGTCGGGCACCCGGAGTGGGCGGAGGACCCCCGGTTCCGGTCGCTGGAGGCGCGCAAGGCCCACGAGGACGAGCTGGACGCCCTCCTGAGCCGGTGGACCGCCGAGCGCACGCCCCGGGAGGTCATGGAGGTGCTCCAAGGCGCGGGCGTCCGGGCGGGGGCCGTCAACCGGCTCTCGGACCTGTTCTCGGACCCGCAGCTGCTCTACCGCCGGGTGTGGCGGGAGCTCCCCCACGCCGAGCTGGGGACATTCCACTACGAGGCTCCGCCCTTCATCCTGTCGGAGACCCCGGCGGAGCTCCGGCCGAGCCCGCTCCTCGGCGAACATAACCTCCTGGTTTACCGTGATATCCTGGGGTGCTCCGAGGAGGAGGTGCACGCCCTCGTGGCCGAGGGCGTCATCGAGTAACGGGAGGCGATCTGAAGGGGGAGGGAGGTGCCCATGGCAGTGCCCGTTGAGGTCGGACGTGCGATCCAGTCGCTTCGGGGGACGCTGGAGTGGCTCACGCGGGAGGGGTTGCTCCTGGAGACCGACGTGCCGGTGGATCCCGACCTGGAGGTCACCGGCGTGCAGAAACAGCTGGACGGCAGCTACCCGATCCTGTTCACGAACGTCAAGGGCTATCCCCACGCCCAGATCGTGACCAACCTCTTCGCCAACATGGACATCGTGGACCGGATGTTCGGGTGGGCGGGGCCGACGGATCGCACCCGGAAGCTCGCCCACGCCCTCACGCACCCCATCCCGCCCGTGGAGGTCCCCCAGGACCAGGCGCCCTGCCAGGAAGAGGTCATCACCGACGACCTTGAGGTCAACAAGTACGTGGTGGCCATCCGCCACACGGAGCTGGAGTCCGAGCGCACCATCGGGAGCGGGAACAGCGTCGTGGTGGGGCCCTACTTCCACGGCGGCAGCCACATCGGCTACAACCGCATGAACTGCCGGTGGGGGAATGTCTGTACGTTCCAGTCGGCGCCTGGGTCCCACATGTGGCAGGTCATCACCGAGCACTACCACGACGAAAAGCCGATCCCGCTGACGATGTGCTTCGGAGTGCCGCCGGCCGCCACCCTCATCGCGGGCGGCGGCTTCGACTACGTGATCCTGCCGCGGGGTGGCGACGAGCTCGGGGCTGCCGGCGCCGTCCAGGGATTCCCCATCCGGATCGTGAGGGCGCGCACCGTCGACGCCTGGGCCCTGGCCGACTGCGAGCTCGTCCTGGAAGGGTACCTGTACCCCCGGGACAAACGGTACGAGACGGCGGAGGCCGAGGCCGCCCAGCGCCAGGGGAAGTTCCCCTTCCACCCGGAGTGGGCGGGCTACATGGGGAAGGCCTACCGGGCGCCGACCTTCCACGTGACCGCGATCACGATGCGGAGGCGGGCCCTCAAGCCGGTGTTCTACGTGCTGGGCGTCCACATGCTGGACTGCAACAACATCGACACGACGGTTCGGGAGGCCGCCATCTTCGAGCTGTGCGAGCGCCTGCAGCCGGGGATCGTCCAGGACGTGAACATCCCCTTCTGCATGACGGACTGGGGCGGCTGCATCATCCAGGTGAAGAAGCGGCTGAAGACGGACGACGGCCACGTCCGGAACTTCCTCGTCGCGACCATGGCCACGAGCCAGGGCATGCGGCTGGCCATCGCCGTCGACCACGACGTGGACATCTACAACATGGACGAGATCATCTGGTGCCTCACGACCCGCGTCAACCCTCGCACCGACATCCTCAACCCCGTCCCGGGCGGGGCGGGCCAGACCTTCATCCCGGAGGAGCGGCTCACGGCCGGCGACAGGCAGTGGACGGCCATGAACACCCGCTTCGAAGGAGGGATGGCCATCGACGCCACCGTCCCCTTCGGCTACGAGCAGGACTTCCAGAGGCCCGTGTACCCCATTCACCGGGTGAGCCTGGAGAAGTTCTTCACGCCGGACCAGATCGCCAAGGGCAAAGCCCTCATGCGGGGTTGGGTCGAGGTGCTGGCGCGGACCGGGCGCTAGCCCGGTCCTCTCCCGCCCGGGGTCGGAACGTGGGCGACGAAGACAGGCTCAAGGATGCCCTGGTCTCCGCCATCCGGCTGCTCACGGCCGAGGGCCTCCTGGACTTCAACGGGCACGTGAGCGTGCGCGTGCCCGGGACCCCCCACCTGCTCATCAATGCCCGGGACAGCGGTCGGGCCACCCTGGAGGTCGGGGACCTGGTGACCATCGACACGGCGGGCCGGAAGGTGGCGGGGAGGGGGGAGCCGCCGAGCGAGGCGGCGATCCACACCCAGGTCTACCTTGCCCGGGAGGACGTGGGAGCCGTGGCCCACCTCCACCCCCAGGTGGCCACGGTCTTCACCATCGCGGAGGTTCCCCTGGTCCCGGTGGTCACCCTCGGGAGCATCTTTCCGCCCGACGGGGTCCCGGTGTTTGAGGCGCCCGACCTCATCCGGACCCCGGCCCAGGGAGACGCGGTGACCCGCGCGCTGGGGCCGCACCGGGCCGTGCTCCTCCGGGGGCACGGTGCGGTGGTGGTGGGTGGGGACCTCCAGGAGTGCTTCGCCGCGTCCATCTGGCTTGAGGAGAACGCCCGCAAGTACCTCTGGGCCGCGTCCCTGGGACCGGTTCGAGCACTGGCCGAGGACGAAGTGAGCCGCCTCCGGGCGAGCCTCTGGCAGCGCCCGGTGATCCAGAAGACGTGGGACCACTACGTGAGTCGAGGGCGCCGTCTGGGCCTCCTGTGACGTCATGAGGCCCTCGGCGCCCTCTGAAGTCCCCGGAAGAGGAGAGGATGCTCCGGGGGGAGAGGGGAGGGCGGTCGATGGAGCGAGGAATGCAGTCGGGTGGCACGAGGCCCGGAGCGCGGCGAGGGTGGAGGGTCCCTGGGGCGGGTCTGGCGGTGGTCCTCGCCCTCCTGGCCGGCGGGTCCTCCCCCGTCCTGGGGGGTCCGGCGCTGACCCCGGTGAGGATGGGGAGCGTGCCGGACGTGGGCTTCATGGTCCTCTACGTGGCCATGGCCAAGGGGTTGTACCGAGCCCACGGGCTGGACGTCTCCTACCAGGCGATCCCGGGCGGGGGCAAGGTCAACCAGGCCCTCGTGACCGGGGCGATCGACGCGGCCGGCATCGGCGACCCGGACGCGGTGCTCTCCTACCTGGCCGGGCGTCCTGTCCGGATCGTGCAGGCCCTCTACACCCACGAGTTCATCGAGCTCGTGGTCCGGCAGGACCTCCGGGGGAAGGTGAAGACGGTCCGCGACCTCCGGGGGCTCAGGATCGGGGTGAGCTCCGCCGGCTCCATCAGCTGGGCCTTCGCCCGGCTCATGGTGGCGCGCGCGGGCCTCAATCCCTCCACCGACGTATCCCTGGTGTTCGTCGGGGCGCCCACCACCATGTACACGGCCCTGCGGTCCGGGAAGATCGACGCGGCGGCGGCGTGGGAGCCCCTCCCCTCCACGGCCATCGCGCAGCACCAGGGCTACATCCTGGCGAGCCTGCTGGACCCGGCCGAGCACGAGCGGATCGTCGGAGCCTCCCGCAGCCTCGCCCTCGACCTCCTCGTGCGGACGGAGACGATCACCCGCACTCCCCAGGTGGTGCGGGCCCTCGTCGCGGCGGACCGGGAGGCGATCCAGTGGATCCGCGGCCACCCCACAGCCGCCCTCGTCCAGGTGCTGAAGCGGTACTTCCCCAGTGCACCGACGGCGATCCTCACGCGCGCCGTCGAGCGGCGCATGGTCGGGCTCCCGACGGACGGGAGCCTCAGCGAGGCCGACTACATCGCCGACACGACGGCGCTACAGAAGGCGGGCGTCCTGAAGAGCCGTCCGCCCTTCCGCGAGATCGTCGACTGCGATTTCGCCGGGTGTCGGCCGTAAGCTGGGCATCCTCCCCCTTCCCCGGGAGCGCACCCGCGGACGCGGGCCTCCCCCCGGTCCAGCTGGCCCACGTCTCCGCCTCCTTCACGACCCAGGGCGCCCAGGCGCTCCCGGTGCTGGAGGACGTGTCCCTCACCGTCAGGCGCGGGGAGCTCTTGGTCCTCATCGGGCCCAGCGGGTGCGGGAAGACCACCATCCTGAACATCATCAGCGGGCTCCCCACGGCGGGCCTCCGCATCAGCGGGACGGTCACCGTGGCCCCCGGGACGTCCCTGGGGTACGTGTTCCAGAAGGACGCCCTGCTCCCGTGGCGCACCCTCCGGCAAAACACCGAGGTGGGCCTGGAGATCAGGGGCGTGCCCGCCCCGAAGCGGCGCCAGATCGCCCAGGAGCTCATCCGGCTGGTGGGGCTCCAGGGGTTCGAGGATCGGTACCCCCACGAGCTCTCCGGCGGGATGCGCCAGCGAGCCTCCCTCATCCGGACGCTGGCCTACGGGCCTGCGCTCATCCTCATGGACGAGCCCTTCGGCGCCCTGGACGCGCAGACGCGCGTCGAGCTCCAGGATGAGCTCCTGACCCTGTGGCGGAGGACCGGGACCACGATTGTCCTCGTGACCCACGACGTGGAGGAGGCGGTGGTGTTGGGACAGCGGGTCGTCGTGTTGAGCCGCCGGCCGGCCCGGATCCGGGAGGTCTTCACGGTGGACCTCCCGGAGGACCGCCGCGCCAGCGAGACGCGGGGCACCGAGGCGTTTGCGCGCCTCTGCCGGCGCCTGTGGGACCACCTCCGGACCCGGTGAGCCGGTCAGCCGTCCTCGTCCAGCGCCTCCTCCTGCTCGCCGCCTTCCTGGCGGCGTGGCAGACGGCGGGAGGCGGTCTCATCCCGGGGGTGCGCTGGGTGGACCCCTTCTACATCAGCAGCCCCTCCCGGATCGCGGCGGACCTGCGGGAGGGCTTCACCCGGGGGACGCTCCTCCGGGACCTCGTGACCACGCTGGAGGAGAGCTTCGCCGGCCTCGCCGTGGGGACGCTCTCGGGCGTCGCCTGCGGGCTGGCCTTTGCCTTCTCGCCCTGGCTCGAGCAGGTGGGCGAGCCGTTCGTCGCGGTCGCCAACTCCCTCCCGCGCCCGGCCCTCGCCCCCATCGCCATCTTCTGGTTCGGGCTGGGGCTCGCGTCCAAGGTGTTCCTGGCGTGGTCGCTGGTCTTCTTCCTCGTCTTCTACAACACCTACCTCGGCGTCAAGACCGTGGACCCGGACGTGCTGCGTGCGATCCGGGTCATGCGGGCGACACGCTGGCAGCTCATGCGGATCGTCATCCTGCCCTCGGTGTTCAGCTGGATCTTCGCGGCGCTGCGCCTGGCCGTCTCCTACGCGCTCATCGGGGCCATCGTGGGCGAGTTCATCGGCAGCACCCAGGGGCTCGGGTACCAGATGGTCCAGGCGGAGGGGACCCTCAACACCGACAGGCTCTACTCCACCCTCGTCCTCATCGGGATCGTGGCGGGCCTCCTCGTGTGGCTGGCGAAGGCGGTGGAGGGGCGCGTCCTCCACTGGCGGCCCCCGATTGTCATCTAGGGAGCGAGGCCCAGGGCCTCGAGCCACTGGCGCGTCTCCCCCAGGACCACGCGCGGGGCCTTCGGGAGGTCGGCGACCCGGCTCAGGCCGCAGAGGAAGACGGCCGCGCGCAACTCTTCCAGGAACTGGCCGACCCACCGGTCGACCGCGGCCTCGCCCCGGAGGGCCGCCTGGAGCAGCGGCCGGCCCACGCCCACAAGCGTCGCCCCCAGGGCCAGGGCCTTGGCGGCGTCCAGGCCGGTCCGCACGCCCCCGGTGGCGATGACGGGGAGCCCCGCCCTCGCGGCGGCGACCACGGACACGGCTGTGGGGATCCCCCAGGCCTGAAAGACCCGGCCCAGGGCTGTGCCCCGGGCGTTCCCCCGCGCGTGGGCGCGGATGGCCTCCACGGCGGCGAAGCTGGTCCCGCCCATGCCGCCCACGTCGAGGGCGCGCACGCCGAGGCGGCGCAGCTCCAGGGCGGCGGCTTGCGAGAGGCCCGCTCCCGTCTCCTTGGCGATGACGGGGACGGGGACCGCCGCGACGGCGTGCGCCAGGGCGTCCCGGAGACCCGACGCCCGCCTGTCGCCCTCCGGCTGGATGAGCTCTTCGAGGAAGTTCAGGTGGATCGCCAGCGCGTCGGCCCGGATCATGGCCACGGCCTCCAGGAGCTGGGCGGGGGTGAGGGGCGGCCCGCTCTCCTGGGGCACGAGCTGGGCGGACCCGAGGTTCGCGACGAGGAAAGCCCGCGGCGCCACGCGCCGGACCACGGCGTAGGTCTCGGCGAGGGAGGGGTCACGGAGGGCCGCCCGCTGGCTCCCGACCCCCATGGCGAGGCCGTGCCGCTCCGCCACGCGGCCGAGGATCGCGTTGATCTCCTGAGCCGCCTCGTGCCCGCCCGTCATGCCGGCGATGAGGAGGGGGGCCTGGAGCCGGCGGCCCAGGAAGTCCGTCCCGAGATCCACGTCGCCGAAGTCGACCACCGGGAGGGCGTGGTGGAGAAGCCGCACGTCGGACCACCCCGGGCCTTCCGGGGCGGAGATGTCCCGGGCCGCGACGATCTCCATGTGCTCCGCCTTCCGCCGCGGGATGTCGGGGGGCGATCCGGACGGCGGGGTGCCGGGATCGGGAGACGCTCTCCGGCCGCGGGGGCTCATCCGCGCTCCCCCTCGGTGAGACCCGTCCACCGGGTCACGAGGTCGAGGTGGATGCCGAACTGGTCCAGGATCTTCACGACGGTGTGGTCGACGAGCTCCGCGATGCTCGCGGGGCGGTGGTAGAAGGCGGGGACGGGGGGGAGGATGACGGCGCCCGACTCGGCCGCCTCCAGCATGAGCCGGAGGTGTCCCCGGTGCAGGGGGGTCTCGCGCACGACGAGGACGAGACGCCGCCCTTCCTTGAGGCAGACGTCGGCGGCCCGGGCGATGAGCGTGTCGTTGAAGCTGTGGGCGATGGCGGAGAGGGTTTTGACGGAACAGGGCGCCACCACCATGCCGTCGGTCACGAAGGTCCCGCTGGCGATGGCCGCGCCCAGGTCCCGCTCGTCGTAGACCCTGTGGGCCAGGGCGGCCACCGACGCCGGGTCCCGGTCCATCTCGTACTGGATCGTCACCCGGGCCGCGGCGCTGAGGACGAGGTGGACCTCCACGTCCGTGTGGGCGCGGAGAACCTCCACGAGCCGCACTCCGTAGTGAGGTCCGGTGGAGCCCGTGAGGGCCACGATGAGCCGGCGCCTGGACATGACGACCGCGGGAATCCTTCTGTGGGGGCGCCCTGATCCCTCCTCCCGTCGGCCGGGAGGGGTGCGCGGGGCCGGACTGCGCGGCGGGAGGAATGGGGAGGCCCCGCGCGAATCAGCCGGAGGAGCACGGAGGGGGCCATGGACACGACGGAGCTCTGCTTTCTCCCGGCGGTGACGCTCCGGGACCTGTACCGGGCGCGCGCGCTCTCCCCGGTGGAGGTCGTGGACGCCGTGCTGGACAGGATCGACCGGCTCAACCCCGTCCTCAACGCCTACCTGACCGTGACCGCCGACCGGGCGCGGGAGGAGGCCCGCGCGTCCGAGGCGCGCTGGCGCAGGGGCGACCCCCGGGGCCCGCTCGACGGCCTCCCCTATTCCGTCAAGGACCTGGAAGAGACCGCCGGGGTGCGGACGACCTTCGGGTCCAAGTGGTTCGAACACTACGTCCCCGAGCGCGACGGCGTGGTGGCGGAGCGGCTGAAGGAGGCTGGGGGGATCCTCCTCGGCAAGACCAACACGCCCCACTTCGGCCACAAGGACTCCTGCGACAACCTCCTGGGCCCTCCGTGCCGGAACCCCTGGAGGCTCGACCGGACGCCCGGGGGCTCGTCGGGGGGCGCGGGCGCGGCGGTGGCGGCCGGCCTCGGCCCCCTGGCCCACGGCTCCGATGGCGCCGGGTCCATCCGCATCCCCGCGGCCCTCTGCGGCGTGGTGGGGATGAAACCTTCCTTCGGACGCGTCCCCTCCCACCCGAACCCCGACTACTGGGCGGCCCGCTCCCATCACGGCCCCCTGGCCCGGACCGTGCGGGACGCGGCCCTCCTGCTCGCCGTCCTGGCCGGGCCCGACCCGCGCGATCCCCTGAGCATCGACGCCCCTCCCGAGGACTACGTCGCCGCCTGCGACGGCCCGGTGGAGGGACTGCGGGTCGCCTGGAGTCGCGACCTCGGCTCCGCGGCCGTCGACCCCGAGGTCGCGGAGATCGCCGAGCGCGCGGCCCTGCGCTTTCAGGAGCTGGGCTGCCACGTCGACTCCCCGCCGATCCGCTGGCCCGAGTCGCGGGCGTTCCACCAGGTCCTCTGGGAGGTCGGTGTGGCCTCGCGTCACGTGGACCGGGCCCGGGAGCGCCCCGAGTGGATCGAACCGAGCCTCATGCGCATGCTCCTCAACGCGGGCGCCATGAGCGCCCTGGAGCACGGCCGGGCGCTCCTGGCGCGGACGGGCTTCTACGTCGCGGTCCGGGAGTTCTTCGAGCGGTACGACCTGCTCCTCACCCCCCAGATGCCGCTTGCCGCCTGGTCGGTCGTGCCGGGGGACGAGCCCCGGGAGATCGGGGGCCGCCCCGCGCCGACCATGTACGACCGGCTGGCCTTCACCTACCCCTTCAACCTCACAGGCCAGCCCGCCGTCTCGGTGCCCTGCGGGATGACGCAGGAGGGGCTCCCGGTGGGACTCCAGATCGTGGGGAGGTGGCATGCCGACTCCCTGGTGCTCCGCGCGGCGGCGGCGTTTGAGGCCCTCCAGCCGTGGGCCCACCTCCGCCCCCCGGTGGGGTGAGCGCGCCGTCCCGGGATGGCGAGCTTCGTCGTCCGCCGTCTTTTGGCGCTCGGCCCCGTGCTCCTCGTGGTGGCCGTCTTCGTGTTCTCCCTCATTCACCTCACCCCCGGCGATCCGGCGTCCTACATGCTGGGGCCCTCGGCCACCCCGGAGGAAGTGGCCCACCTCAGGTCCGTCCTCGGGCTGGACCGGCCGCTCCCCGCCCAGTTCGTCCTGTGGCTGGGCCGGGCGGTCCGCGGGGACCTGGGGCACTCCATCTTCATGGGGATCCCGGTCACGACGGCCATCGCCGAGCGCCTCGAGCCCACGCTCCTCATCACGGTGGTGGCCGTCCTCATCGAGACCCTCCTCGGGATCTCGGCGGGCCTCCTCGCGGCCACCCGGCGTAACTCCTGGGTCGATCAGCTGACCATGGCGTGCGCGGCCCTGGGCCTCTCGATGCCGAGCTTCTGGCTCGGGCTGAACCTCATCCTCCTGGTGGGCGTCCGGCTGCGGTGGCTTCCCGTGGCGGGCTACGTCCCCCTCGCCCAGGATCCCTGGGGAGCCCTGCGCTCGGTCCTCCTGCCCGCGTCCTCGCTCGGGTTCATCAGCGCGGCCCTCATCGCCCGCCTCACGCGGTCGAGCCTCCTGGAGGTGCTGGGCCTTGACTACGTCCGGACGGCGCGGGCGAAGGGGGTGGGCGGGGCGGCCGTGGTCTGGCGCCACGCCTTCCGGAACGCCCTGCTCCCGGTCCTCACGGCCATCGGCAATTCCTTCACGGTGCTCCTGGGCGGGCTCGTGGTGACGGAGCAGGTCTTCGCCATCCCCGGGGTGGGGCAGCTGGTCATCAACTCGGTCCTCCGCCGCGACTACCCCGTGATCCAGGGCACGGTCCTCTACATCGTCACCGTGTACGTGCTGGTCAACGTCGGCGTGGACGTCCTCTACGCCTTCCTCGACCCTCGGATCAAGTATGGCTAGAGAGCTGGGCCTCCCCGCGGGCGCGGCACGGCCCCGGGCCCGCTACGGCAGCGAGTTCCTCCGGCTCCTCCTCCGGAACCGCCTGGCCGTGACCGGGGCGTGCCTCCTCGCCGTCGTCGTGGGGTGCGCCCTCCTGGCGCCGGTCCTGGCTCCCCAGGACCCCAACGCCGTCCACCCCGCCGTGCGGCTCGAGCCCCCGAGCCCCCGGCACTGGTTCGGGACGGACAGCTTCGGGCGGGACGTCTACAGCCGGGTCGTGTACGGCGCCCGGGTGTCCCTCCTCGTGGGAGCGCTCGTCGTCCTGTGGACGACCCTCGGAGGGGTCTTCTTCGGCCTCCTCGCCGGGTACGTCCGCGCCTGGGATGGGGTCGTCATGCGCGTCATGGACGCCCTCCTGGCCATTCCGCCCGTCCTGCTGGCCATCGCCATCGTGGCGTCCCTGGGGCCCCGTCTCAGCAACGTGGTGGTCTCGCTCACCGTGGCCTACACGCCCCAGCTGGCGCGCGTCCTGCGGTCCCAGGTCCTCGTGCTCCGCGAGAGCACGTACGTGGAGGCCGCCCGCGCCGGGGGGGCGTCGGAGGCGCTGGTCGCGCTCCGGCATGTCCTCCCCAACGCCCTCTCGCCCGTCATCGTCCAGGGGACCGCCACCTTCGCCTACGCGATCCTCACCGAGGCGGCCCTGAGCTTCCTGGGGGTCGGGGCGCCGCCCTACATTCCGTCCTGGGGGAACGAGCTCAACGACGGACGGCCCTTCATGGCCCAGGCACCCTGGATCACCCTCTTCCCGGGGCTCGCCATCATGGTGTGCGTCCTGGGCCTCAACCTCTTCGGGGACGGTCTGCGAGACGTGCTGGATCCGCGGCTCCGGCGGATCTCGTGATCCGGAGCCAGAAGACGAGAGGAGGTGTGACTGTGTCGGACGACAGGCAGCTCACGCGGCGGGAGTTTCTCACGAGGGCGGGAGCGGCCGCCCTGGCCGGGAGCGCGGTCGCGGGCCTCGTCCCGGAGGAAGGCCGGGCGGCTCCCGAAAAGCCCGTGCGGGGCGGGACGCTGCGTGTGGCCACCATCGGCGACCCGCCCACCGTGGACATCCACCAGACCACCGCGGTCATCGCCGAGCAGGTGACCCAGGAGATCTACGAGACCCTCTTCGCCCTGGACAGCTCCTGGCAACCCCAGCCGCTCCTCGCGCGGGGGGCCCAGTGGTCCCGCGAGAACACCCGGCTCACCATCCCCCTCCGGACCGACGTGGTGTTCCACAACGGGGCGGCCATGACCTCGGCCGACGTGGTGGCCTCGCTCACGCGGTGGATGCGGCTCGCCGCCCTCGGGCAGACGGTCGCCCCCAAGGTGAAGGCGGTCGTGGCGCCCGATCCCCACACGGTGGTGATCGACCTCCACGAGCCGGTGGGCGCGCTCGTCGCGCTCCTGGCCAACCCCAACAACATGCCGGCCATCATGCCCAAGACGCTCATCGACCAGTACGGGGACAAACCCATCACGGCCCCCGTGGGGACCGGCCCCTACAGGTTCCAGGAGTGGCGGCCGGACGCCTACCTGCGGGTCGTCCGGTTCGACCGGTACCGGCCCGTCTCCGCCCCGCCGTCGGGGTACGCGGGCCGGCGCGTCGCCTACCTGGACGAGATCCGGTTCATCCCCGTCCCGGAGGCGAACACGCGCCTGGCCGGCATGCAGTCGGGGCAGTACGACTTCGCGCTGCAGCTGCCCGAGGACCAGTACGCGCAGGTCACGGCCACCCCGTCGCTCGTGCCGCTCATCGTCAAGCCCTACGCCTGGGCCACCTTCGTCTTCAACAAGCGGAAGGGCCTCTTCAGCACCCCCAAGGCGCGGATGGCCTTCCTCAAGGCCCTCAGCAACCAGCCCATCATGCAGGCGGCCTTCGGTCCCCAGGAGTTCTGGAGCGTGCAGTCGCCCACCATCGCCTACGGGGCCTTCACGGACAACACCACCGGGGCGAACGTCTTCAACCACCAGGACGTCTCGGGAGCCAAGGCCCTCCTCCAGGAGGTCGGGTACGACGGGAAGCCCTTCACCTTCATGGTGACCAAGGACTACGACTTCATGTACAGCAGCGCGCTCGTGGCCAAGGGGCAGCTGGAGGCCGTGGGGTTCAAGGTGAACCTCCAGGTGGTGGACTGGGCGACCCTGGTCCAGCGCCGCAATAACCCCGACCTCTACGACGTGTTCACCACGGGGTTCGTGTTTTCGCCCGCCGACCCCACGGCCCAGGACGTGTTCGTGTCCAGCAAGTGGCCCGGGTGGTGGGTGAACGAGAAGAAGGAAGCCGCACTGGCCGAGTACACGCGCAGCGTGGCGCTGCAGAAGCGCCGGGCCGCGTGGTCCCAGATCCAGGCCCTCGTGTACCAGGACGTGCCGGTCATCAAGCTCGGCGACTACTACCTGCTCAACGTCATGCAGCAGTGGGTCAAGGGCTTCCAGAACACGCCGAACCTCTTCTTCTGGAACGTGTGGCTGGCCCGCCGGTAAGGAGGCCATGGATCTCGTCATCCGCCACGGGATCGTGATCGACGGGACCGGGAGGCCCGGCGCCCCGGCCGACGTGGGGGTCTCATCGGGCCGGATCGTGGCGGTGGGCGACCTCCGCCACACGCGGGCGGAGCAGGAGCTGGAGGCCCGCGGCCGCATCGTCGCTCCGGGCTTCATCGACATGCACACGCACTGCGACTTCACCCTCTTCGAGCGCCCCCAGGCCGACAGCTACGTGCTGCAGGGCGTCACCACCGTGGTCGTGGGCAACTGCGGGTTCTCGCCGGCCCCTCTCTCGCCCGACCGCAGGGAGGAGGTGCGGCGCCTGGTGGCCCTGTTCGACGGCGAGCTCCCGTGGTCGTGGTCCTCCTTCGGTGAGTACCTGGCCGCCCTGGAGCGGGAGAGGCCTGCCCTCAACGTGGCGGCGCTCGTGGGCCTCGGGGCCGTCCGGCTCGCGGCCGTGGGCACCGCCCGCCGCCCTGCCACCGCCGGTGAGGTGGCGCGCATGCAGGAGCTCGTGCGTGCGGCGCTCCGGGACGGCGCGGTGGGGGTGAGCACGGGGCTCATCTACCCTCCGGGCTCCTTCGCCGACACCGAGGAGATCGTCGCCGTGGTCTCCGCGGCCCGGCTGGAGGGCGGGTTTTACGCGTCCCACATCCGCGGCGAGGGCCACACGCTCGTGGAGGCGGTGCGGGAGGCGCTGGAGATCGGGCGCCGGACGGGACTCCCCGTGCACATCTCCCACCTCAAGGCGGCGGGGCGTCGCAACTGGGGGAAGGTGGCCGAGGTCCTCCGGCTGCTCGATGAGGCGCGGGCCACCCAGGAGGTGACCTTCGACCAGTACCCCTACACCGCGGGGAGCACCCTCCTGGCGGCGGGGCTCCCCCCGTGGGTGCACGAGGGAGGCATGGAGGCGGTGCTTGCCCGCCTGCGGGTCCGAGAGGCGCGGGACCGCATCTGCGCCGAGATCGCCCGCGGGCTTCCCGGCTGGCACAACCTCCTGGGCGAGGCCGGATGGGACCGGGTGTACATCGCCAACAACGCCGGCCGTCCCGAGTGGAACGGCTTGACCCTGGAGGAGATCGGGCGGCTGTGGGGCCGGTCGCCCTGCGAGGCAGCGCTCGACCTGCTCCTCCTGAGCGGGGGGGCCGTCGGGATGGTCCTGGACATGATGTCGGAGGAGGACGTCCGGGCGGCGATGCAGCACCCGCTGATGCAGGTCGGATCCGACGGGTGGGTCCTGGGTCCCTACGGCCGGAACGCGCACGCGCGGCCCCACCCGAGGAGCTACGGGACGTTTCCCCGTCTCCTGGGTCGCTACGTGCGGGACGCGGGCCTCCTGTCCCTGGAGGAGGCCGTCGCCCGCATGACGAGCCGGCCCGCGAGGCGCCTCGGGCTCGGCGACCGGGGAGTGATCCGGCCCGGGATGGCCGCGGACCTCGTGGTCTTCGATCCGGACCGGGTGATCGATACGGCCACGTACAGAGATCCCCACCGGTATCCCGAGGGCATCGTCGCCACCGTGGTGAACGGACAGGTCGTCGCCCTGGACGGTCAGCTCACGGGCGCCCGGCCGGGCCGCGTCCTCCGCCGGAGCGGGCCCTCCGCCACGCACGGCCCGTGAGGGCGGGCCGCGGGGACCGCCGCCTTCAGGCGGCAGGAGAGGCGTCACGGATTGTGACGTGGTCCGGGTAGTTCACGCGGCCTTCGGCCCGCTATGAGCGTCCCTCCGGGGAGTATGGCGGGAGACGCCGCTCGTGAGGCCAGGGCCTTCTCGCAGCGAAATCCGACAGGGCGGTCGCCGAGACGTCCGTCGCGGCGCGCTCCAACGTCGACGACGGGACGCCGCTCCGCGCGTCCGATGGCCGGTGTGTCGTTCTCTGGGCGGCGGCCAGGGAGGCCATGCGGGATGTCCCGAGCCCCGAAGCGAACCGGCACGGGGCCGAGGAGTAGATGGACACCTCGTTCCCCGACGAGATCGTGAGGACCGGCGTCGCGGACCGCTTCGTCAAGAAGTCAGGATCTGAGATACAGCCCCGGGCTTGGCAGCCGAAGCGCCGTCGGGAGGACCCTCGGCAGATGGTCGGGGAGGAGGGATTTGAACCCTCGACCTCAGCGTCCCGAACGCTGCGCGCTAGACCAAGCTGCGCCACTCCCCGGGGCGGTCCCATTGTAGCATCGCCCCAGTTCGCTGGCAATTGCTGGTCTCCCGGTCGGCCCGTCCTGCTCGCCCCCGGGTGACGCCTCCCGGCGGTCGTGCAGGGTCGCGGCGCATCCCGTCCCAGGGGAGTGCTTTGCGGGCGGGTGGCCGTCGGAGGAACCCGTGCGCCCGAGACGAACCTTCCCTAATAGCGGCGGCGTGCGAGACCCCTCTATGGACGAGCTACAGGTGAGCCGTGACGGCGCGATTGCGACACTGGTCCTGAACCGGCCGGCCAAGCACAACGCCATAACCCTCGCCATGTGGAGGGCGCTTCCCCAGGTCCTCGCGGACCTGGAAGCCGACGGGCGCGTGCGGGTCGTCGTCGTCCGGGGCGCCGGAGATCGCGCCTTCGCCTCGGGGGCCGATATCGCGGAGTTCCCGGAGGTGAGGGGGACTCCTCCGGGGGCGCGCCTCTACAGCGCGGCGGTCGATGCCGCGGAGCGCGCGCTTGCGAACTTCCCGCGCCCCACGATCGCCATGATCCACGGGTTTTGCGTGGGAGGGGGACTCGAGCTCGCCCTGGCCTGCGACCTCAGGTGGGCCAGCCGCACGGCGCGGTTTGGCATCACCGCCGCCCGGCTGGGGATCGTCTACGGCCTCCAGGCCACACGGCGCCTCGCCGCTGTCGTGGGCACCAGCGCCGCGCGCGACATCCTCTACAGCGGGCGCCTCGTGGACGCCGAGGAGGCCCTCGCGATGCGGCTGGTGAACCGGCTGTGCGATCCGGCACGGCTCGAGGAGGAGACGTACCGGTACGCAGAGGCGCTGGCCCAGCAGGCGCCGCTCACGCAGCAGGCGGCGAAGCTCATGCTCCAGCACGCTCTCGGGGAGGGTGGGATGACGGAGTCGGACCTGGTGGCCCTGCAGGACAGAGCGTACGACAGTCGGGACTACCGGGAAGGGGTGGACGCCTTCCTGGCCAAGCGTCCCCCGCGGTTTGAGGGGCGGTAGCCGTGCTCCCCCTCGACGGGATTCGCATCGTCGACCTGACGCGGTTCTTGGCCGGCCCCTTCTGCACCATGGAACTGGCCGACTTCGGGGCCGAGGTCATCAAGGTCGAACCGCTCGAGGGCGACCACTCGCGGTACCAGACGCTGCGGCCGGACCTCGTGGGCAACAGCTACTTCTTCGCCGCCGCCAACCGCAACAAGCGGAGCATCGCCGTGAACCTGGGCGCAGAAGACGGGCGCGAGATCGTGCGCCGGCTCGCGAGGGACGCGGACGTGGTGATCGAGAACTTCCGCCCCGGCGTCATGGACCGCATGGGGCTGGGGGCCTCCGTGCTCCGCGCCCACAACCCCAAGCTCATCTACTGCGGGATCTCGGGCTTCGGCCAGACAGGCCCCTACAGCACGAGGCCGGGCTTCGACCAGGTGGCCCAGGGGATGTCGGGCTTCATGAGCATCACGGGCCAGGAGCCGACGGGGCCCACCCGGGCTGGGATCGCGCTCGCCGACCTCGTGTGCGCCATGACGGCCTGCCGGGGCATCCTCCTCGCCCTCCTCGCCCGCTCCCGCACCGGCCGGGGCCAGGACGTCCACGTGGCCATCGTGGACTCCATGGTGGCCCTCTTGACCTGGAGCGCCGGCATGTACTTCGAGACGGGGGTGCCCCCGGGGCTGGCCGGAAACCACCACCCCCTCGCAGCCCCCTTTGGCGTCTACCAGGCCAAGGACGGGCCCTTCAACCTGGCCGCGGGGAACGAGACGATGTGGAGGCGCCTGTGCGAGGCCCTCGGCCGTCCCGAGCTGGCTGAAGACCCGCGCTTCCGCACGGTGAACGACCGCGTGGCCCACCGGCAGGAGCTCAACGCCCTCCTCAACGACGTCTTCGCCACGCGGACGGCGGCCGAGTGGGTCGAGTACCTGAACGGGCGCGGGGTGGCCTGCGGCCCCATCTACAACCTGGCGGAGGTGTTCCAGGACCCGCAGGTCCTCCACCAGGAGATGCTGGTGGAGATGCCGCACCCCGTGCACGGCCGCGTGAAGCTCATCGGCATCCCCATCAAGCTGTCGGAGACCCCTGGCCAGATCCGCCGGCCTCCCCCGCTCCTGGGCGAGCACACCGACGAGATCCTGCGGGAGGCCGGCTACGGGCCTGAGGAGATCAGCCGTCTCCACGAGGCCGGGGTCGTGAGGGGGCCGGGGGACGCGCCGGTCGGCTCTCGTGAGGTCCGGGAGGTCTGAGGGGGAGGAGGATTTCTTTCTTTGTCGCCGAAGTATTCGGCACATTTGTCGCACAAAAGCTACGCAGCACCCGTCGGAGCACACCTATGGGCCAAACACTGCGCGACTGGTACCGCTATCTCGAGCAGCAGATGCACGTGTCGCTGTCCGCAGGGCCTCCCGACTCCCCGGAGGCACCTGCCGAGTCCCGCGGGGGCGCGGCTCCGCAGCCGGAAGGGCGCGCTTCCCCGTCGCGGGCGTGGAACCGCGCCAACGGTCGGCGACACGAGGGAGCTCCCCCTCCGGGACCGCCGGGTCAGGCACCGTCGCAGCTCCCCCCGGAGCGCCGCCGCGGCGGGAGGCGGCCGCTTACGGAGACGCGCGAGGAGATCATCCGGCGTCTCCTGGACCCTGAGCTGACGCTCCACGAGGCGGCGGCCATTCTCAACCTCAGCAAGGCGACGGTGAGACGGTATACCGACCAGGGGAAGCTGGCGTGCACGCGCACGCCGGGGGGACAGCGCCGGTTCCGGCTGTCGGTCCTCCTGGAGTTCCTGGATCGGCAGGCGACCCAGCGCGGAGAGTAACGCGACCCGGTGCACGTAGGGCTGTTCACCGACTCCTACCTGCCTCGCCAGAGCGGTGTGGTCCGGGCGGTGAACGCTCTGGCGCGCCACCTGCGCGGTCGCGGGCACCGGGTGTCCATCGTCGCTCCCGCCCACCCCGGGTACGCGGACGAGGAGCCCGACGTGTACCGGTTCCCGTCCCTCGCGCCCCCCGGCCATCCCGACTTCCCCCTGGCCCTGCCGTGTTCGGTCCCCCACCTCCGGGCGGTCCGGGAGCTCGAGGTGGACGTGGTCCACACCCACTCGCCGTTCCTGCTGGGACTCGTAGGGCTGTGGGCGGCCCGCACGCGGGGCGCCCCCGTGGTGTTCACCTACCACACCCTCTACGCGGCCTACGCCCACTACGCCCCGCTCATCGGGACCCTCAGCCGCCCGCTCCTCGTTAGCTACACCACGGGGTACTGTAACCGGTGCGACCGGGTGCTGGTGTCCGTGCCGTCCGTGGCCGCCCTCCTGCGCTCCTACGGGGTCCGCGCGCCCGTCGAGGTCGTGCCGAGTTCCGGGGTGGACCTCCGGGAGTTCGCCGGCGCCCCGTCCGGGGCCGCGCGGGAGCGGTTCGGGATCCCCCGGGAGGTGCCGCTGCTCCTCTACGTGGGGCGTCTCGCGAAGGAGAAGGGGGTCGCGCTCCTCCTGGACGCGCTGTCCCTGCTGCCCCCCGAGGTGTGGCTGCTGCTCCTCGGAGACGGTCCCGAGCGCGGCGCGCTCGTGGCCCGCGCCCGCCGCCTGGGGGTGAGCGGGCGCGTGGTCTTCGCCGGCCCGCAGGACCACGCCCGGGTGGTGGAGGCCCTCGCCGACGCCGATGTCTTCGTCTTCCCGTCGCAGACGGAGACCCTGGGCCTCGCCGTCCTGGAGGCGATGGCCGCCGGCCGGGCCGTCGTGGCCGTCGGCGGGGGCGCCATGGTCGACCTGGTCCGCGACGGATCCACGGGGCGCCTCGTGCCGCCCACGCCCGGCGCGCTGGCCGACGCCGTCCGGGCACTCCTCGACGACCCCGCGGGGCGTGCGGCGCTCGGCGGGCGGGCACGGGAGGCTGCGGGGGAGTACGACCAGGCACGCGTGGGGGATCGGGTGCTTGCCGTGTACGAGCAGGTGGTCGCCGCGGGAGCCCGGGCGGAGCCTCGTCCCGCGTGACCGAGGGACCGCCTGGAGGACGAGGAAGGGAGCGGGATCGTGCACCTCAAGAGGTTAGAGCTCGCGGGGTTCAAGACCTTCGCGGACAGGACGGCCCTGGAATTTTCCTCGCGGATCACGGGGATCGTCGGCCCGAACGGCAGCGGCAAGAGCAACATCTTCGACGCGATCCGGTGGGCGCTGGGGGAGGGGAGCGTGCGCGCCGTCCGCGGGGTCCGGGGCGAGGATGTCATCTTCGCGGGGAGCGACCGCCGCCGTCCGCTGGGGATGGCTGAGGTGACGCTCACCCTGGACAATGCCGACGGCGCCCTCGTCCTCCCGCCCGAGGGCGAGGGGCAGGCCGCGACGCCGCTGGCCTTCTCCGAGGTGACCGTGACGCGGCGGGCGTTTCGGGGGGCGGACAGCCAGTACTTCGTGAACGGCGTCCCCTGCCGCCTGCGGGACATCCAAACTCTGTTCCTCGGGACCGGGTTGGGCGGGCATTCCTACGCCCTCATCTCCCAGGGCGAGGTGGACCGCATGCTGGACGCCACCCCTGAGGAGCGGAGGATGATCCTTGAAGAGGCCGCGGGCGTGGCCAAGTACAAGCGGCGCCGGCACGAGGCGGAGCGCCGCCTCGCGGCGGCCGCGCAGCTGATGGAGCGCGTGGAGGACATCCTGCGCGAGCAGGAAGCGCGGGTGGCGCAGCTCGAGGCGCAGGCGGAGGCGGCCGACCGGCACCAGGCCTACACGCGGGAGCTCCGCTCCCTCGAGCTCGCGCTCCAGGTGGAGGGCGTGCGGCGGTTGCTGAGGACGGAGCGCCGCATCCGCGACCAGCTGGCGCAGCTCGCCTCCCGCCGCCGGGATGCCGACGAGGCCCTGCGCGCCCTGGACGCCGAGAGGGAGGCGCTGGAGCGCCGGCGGACCGAGGCCTCCGCGGAGTGGGAGGCCGCCCAGCGGTCCCTCGTGGCGCTCGCGGAGCAGCGGGCGTCCCGGGAGGCGCGTGTCCAGATGCTGGAGGAGCGGGCCCGTGCGGTGGCGTCCCGCCGGGCCCGTCTCCGCGAGGACGGGGAGAGGGTGGCCCGCGAGGAGGCCGCCCTCGCCGACGAGGAGGCCGCCCTCGTGCGCGCCCTCCGGGCCCTCGAGGAGGAACGGGCGCGCCACAGGGCGGACGCCGAGGCCGCACAGGAAGCCCTTGGAGAGGCGGAGGCGGAGGTCCGGGACCTGCTGGGCCGGCTGGGGGAGCTGCGCGCCGGGCTGTGGGAGCTCCACTCCGCGCGGGCCCGCGCCGCCGAAACCCACGCCGCGCTGGAGGCGCGCGCCGCCGCCTGCCGCGACCGCCTCGGGGCCGTGGAGACGCGGCTCCGGCAGCTGGAAGAGGCGCGCGGCACACAAGCGGAGGAGCACCGGTCCCTCCTGGCGGAGCTCTCGCGCCTCGACGCCGCGGTGGAGTCGGACCAGGGGGAGCGGGAGGCGCTTCGCGGGGAAGCGGCGCGGGCCAGGCGGGAGCTGGACGCGGTGGAGGGCGCCCTGCGGCGCAGGGAGCTGGACCGGGAAGCGCTCCGGTCGCGCGTGGCCTACCTCGAGGACGCCCAATCCCAGTACAGGGGGTATGAGGCGGGCGCGCGGGCGCTCCTTCTGGCACGCCGCGCCGATCCGGAGCGGTTTCGAGCGGTCCGGTGCGCGGTGGCCGACATCCTCCACGCCCCGCGGGATCTCAGGCGCGCCCTCGGGGCGGCCCTCGGGACCGCCTCCTCCGCCCTGGTGGTGGGGGAACCCGCCCACGTAGCGGAGGTGGCCGCGTCCCTGGGGGAGGAGGAGGCGGTGACGCTCTTCGTCCCGCCGCTCGCCCCTCCCGCGCGATCGGCTCCGGAGTGTCCCGGACGGGACGACCCCGGGGTCCTGGGGTTCCTCCTCGACCAGGTGACGGCCGACCCGGGGTACGAGGAGGTGGCGCGGTCCCTCCTGGGGGACGTGCTCGTCGCGGCGGACCTCGCCGCGGCCCTCCGGGTCCGGGCCGCAGGGTACGGGGGGAGGATCGTCACCCTCTCGGGCGAGTCCGTGGGGCACGACGGCCTCGTGCGCGTGGGCCGGCAGTCGACGGCCGGGGGGCCCGTGGGGCGGGCGGACGAGATCCACGAGGCCCGCGAGGCCCTCGCCCGCGTGGACGCGGAGGTCCAGGGGGCTCTCGGGCGGGTCGAAGAGGCCGCGCGGCGCCTCCGCGAGGCCGAAGGACGGGTGGCCGAGGTCGAGGAGAGGCTCCGGGAGCGAGCGGAGCGTCGGGCGGACCTCGAGCGCCGGTGCGCGGTGGCGGAGGCGGCCGTTGCCCAAGTGGCCGATGCCCTGGCGGCCGCCCAAGAGGAGCGGGAAACCCTCCTCCAGGAGATGCGGGACGTCGAGGGAGGCCTCCGGGATGCGCAGAGGGAGGCGGAGGCCCTCGCGCACCGGGTGAGCGGGGTCGAGGAGGAGATCGCCCGGGTGGAGGCACGCCTGCAGGAGGGGACGGTGCGCGCGGGCGCGGCCCGGGACCGGGTCACGGCGGTGCGGCTGGCCCTCGCGGCCCTGGAGGAGAGGGGAGAGGGCCTGCGGAGACAGGCGGAGGAAGTGGAGGCCCGGCTGGCGCAGACCCGGGCGCGGCGCGGGGAGCTCGAGGCAGAGGGGGAGCTCCTGGACCGGGAGGCCGCCCAGGTGGAGGGCGAGCTCCAATCGGCCCGGGACCGGTGCCGCGAGCTCGCCGAGGAGGTCTCCCGGCTCGAGGAGCGCTTGAGGGCGCTCGACGGCGAGCGGGAGGCCCTCGCGGCCAGGAGGGAGGAGCTGGAGCGGCGCCGCCGCGAGGCGGCCGAAGCGGCGGAGGCCGTGGGCGAAGAGACGCACCGCGTGGAGCTGCGCCAGGCCCAGGTGGACGCCGAGATCGCGAGCGCCCGGCAGCGGATCGAGGAGGAGTTCGGCCGGCCCGCCGACCAGGCGATGGAGGAGGTGCCCCCGTCCGTGGCCCGGGACGAGGTGCTCGGCCGCATCGAGACGCTCCGCCAGCTCCTGGCCGACCTCGGCCCCGTCAACCTGAGGGCGATCGAGGAGCACCGGCTGGCCTCCGCCCGGGCGGCGGTCCTGCGGGAGCAGCACGACGACGTCGCCGGAGCGCTCGGGACGTTGAAGGGCCTCATCGCCGACCTGGAGGCCGTGATCCGGCAGAAATTCGACGAGACCTACCGGGCCGTGTCCGGCGAGTTCGGCGCCCTCTTCGCGCGGCTGTTCGGCGGCGGGAAGGCGGGGCTGGAGATGGTGACGGTGGAGGGGAGCGAGGAGACGGGGGTCGACATCGTGGTCCAGCCCCCGGGGCGCGCCCTCCGGAGCCTCCAGGCCCTCTCCGGGGGGGAACGGGTGCTGGTCGCCCTCGCGCTCGCCTTCGCGATGCTCCGGGTCCGCCCCAGCCCCTTCTGCGTCTTCGACGAGGTGGAGGCGGCGTTGGACGAGCCCAATACCCGGAAGATCGCCGAGCTGCTTAGGGAGCTGGCGGAGCAGTCGCAGGTGATCATCATCACCCATAACAAGGCCACCATGGAGGCGTGCGACGTCCTCTTCGGGGTCACGACCGAGGAGCCGGGCGTGTCCCACTTGGTCTCGGTGCGGCTCCACGACCCGGAGGAGGCCGCCGTTGGCTAGCGGGAGGGGGTGGCTGGCCCGGTTCCGCGAGGGCCTGGCGCGGACCCGGGAGGCCCTCGCCGCCCGCCTGGACAGCCTGCGCGGCCGGCCGCTCGACGAGTCCGTCTTCGAGGAGCTCGAGGAGAGCCTCCTCCAGGCCGACCTGGGCGTCCGCGCGACGCAGGCGGTCATCGCGCGCCTACGGGAGCGGGCCCGCACGGGCCTCCGCTCCGAGGAGGCCCTGCGCGAGGTGCTGGCGGAGATCCTCCTCGAGACGCTGGGGGAGGCGCGGCCGCTCGTCCTCGCCCCGCCCCCCGCGGCCGTGGTGGTCCTCGGCGTGAACGGCAGCGGCAAGACCACCACGGCCGGCAAGCTGGCGCACCGGTTCCGGCAGGACGGGCGCAAGGTCCTCCTGGCCGCGGCCGACACCTTCCGCGCGGCCGCCATCGACCAGCTGGAGATCTGGGCGGAGCGGGCGGGGGTCGACGTGGTGCGGCACCGGGAGGGGGCGGACCCTGCGGCGGTGGTGTACGACGCCGCCCAGGCCGCGCGCGCGCGCCACGTGGACGTGCTGATCGTGGACACGGCGGGGCGCCTGCACACCAAGGTCAACCTCCTGGAGGAGCTGCGGAAGCTGGACCGGGTGTTGCGCCGGGAGCTCCCCGGGAGTCCCGTGGAGGAGCTCCTCGTGCTGGACGCGACGACCGGGCAGAACGGGATCGCGCAGGCCCGCCAGTTCACCGGGGCGCTCCCCGTGACCGGCCTGGTCCTCACCAAGCTGGACGGCACGGCCCGCGGAGGCGTCGTGGTGGCCATCGCGGACGAGCTCCACCTCCCCGTGAAGCTCGTCGGGTTGGGAGAGGGGCCCGACGACCTCCAGCCCTTCGACCCCCGCGCGTTCGTCGACGCGCTCCTCAGCCCCTAGAGGACCGTCGATCCCGGCGGGAGAAAATGCTTTCCCCGGCCCGTCCCCTGTGCTATCATCCCTGTGAAGGAATATGCCTTTACAGAGATCGTCTCCCCCTCGACGGAGCCGGGACCGGGCCCTGGCGGCGCGCACGGCCATCATCCGCCTCATCGACACCTACGGCGGGGTGCTGACCGAGCGCCAGCGGGCGCTCCTGCGCCTGTACTACCAGGACGACCTCTCCCTGGGCGAGATCGCCGTGCGGTTCGGCGTGACGCGGCAGGCCGTGTTCGACAGCCTCCGTCGGTCGGTGGCCGAGATGCAGCACCTGGAGGAGCACCTCGGCGTGGTGGCCGACCGCGACCGCCTGAACCGCCAGCGCCGGGACGTGGCGGCCCGCCTGGCCGCGCTCGAGCGGGAGGTGGCGAGCCTCGCCGGCCGGGGGCTGGACCTCGACCCCCTCCTGCGCGCGCTCCGGGCGCTGCGCGAGGTCCTGTGAGGCGCGCCCTCGCCCACTACTTCGTGCCCGCGCCCCCGGCGAGCCCCGGGCCGGGCCCCCTCCTGCGCATGACCGAGGGAGGGCGGGAGTTCCGGTTCCGGACGGCCCCCGGCGTCTTCTCCCGCGGCCGCGTGGACCGGGGCAGCCGGCTCCTGCTCCAGGCCGCGCGGCTGGACGGGGCGCGGCGCATCCTCGACCTCGGGTGCGGCTACGGCGTCCTCGGGATCGTCGCGGCGGCGCGGGCCCCCCAGGCCACGGTGGTCCTGGTCGACATCAACCCCCGGGCGGCGGCCCTGGCCGAGGAGAACGTCCGCCTCAACGGGATCCCGAACGCCGAGGTCCGCTGCGGGGACGGGTGCGCGCCGGTCGCGGGGCTCGCCTTCGACGTGATCCTGTGTAACCCCCCGATCCGTGCGGGCCGGGCCGTGGTCCTGCGGCTGTTCCGGGAGGCCCGCGAGTGCCTGGCCCCCGGGGGACGGCTCTACGTGGTGGCGCGCACGAACCAGGGGGCCCGCACGCTCGCGCGGGCCCTCGGGGAGGTGTACGCGCGGGTCGCCGAGGTGGAGCGGGGCGGGGGGTACCGCGTGTACGAGGCCTCCGGTGTTTGAGCAGCTCCAGTCCCATCTGGCGGCGGTCCTGACACGCCTCCGGGGCCGGGGGACCCTCTCGGCCGAGGACGTGGACGTGGCGCTGCGGGAGATCCGGGTGGCGCTGCTCGAGGCCGACGTCCACGTCAAGGTGGTGCGCGACTTCATCGGGCGCGTCCGCGAGGCCGCCGTGGGGCAGGAGATCTGGAAGAGCCTCACCCCGGCCCAGCAGGTCGTCCAGATCGTCCACGCCGAGCTCACCCGGCTCCTGGGCTCGACCCACCGGCCCCTCGTGCCGGCCCCGAAGCCGCCTACGGTGATCGTGCTGGTGGGGCTCCACGGCACGGGGAAGACGACGACCGCCGGCAAGCTGGCGCTGCACCTCCGGAAGCAGGGGCGGAGCCCGCTCCTCGCCGCGGCCGACCTGGCGCGCCCCGCCGCCGTCCGGCAGCTGGAGGTCGTCGCGCGGCAGGCCGGCGTCCCCGTGGTGACCCCGGAGCCGGGTGCCAGGGACCCGGTGGACGTGGCCCGGGCCGCCCTCGCGCGGTGCCTCGCCCAGCCGGCCGACACGCTCATCGTGGACAGCGCCGGCCGGCTGCACATCGACGAGGAGCTCGTCGCGGAGCTGGTCCGGATCCGGGACGCCCTCTCGCCCCATTACACGCTGCTCGTCCTCGACGCCATGGCCGGACAGGACGCCGTGCGGATGGCGGAGGGGTTCCACCGGAGCGTCCCCCTGGACGGCGTGATCCTCACGAAGATGGACGGGGACGCCCGCGGGGGGGCCGCGCTCTCCGTCGTCGCCACCATCGAGCGGCCCATCTTCTTCATCGGCACGGGGGAGCGCCTCGAGGCCCTCGAGCCCTTCTACCCCGACCGGGTCGCGTCCCGCATCCTCGGCCTGGGAGACGTGCTCACCCTCATCGAGCGGGCGCGGGAGCAGGTGACCGCAGAGCAGGCCAAGGAGATGGAGCGCAAGCTCCGGCGGGCGGAGTTCACGCTGGAGGACTTCGTCCAGCAGCTGCGGCAGGTGCGGGCCATGGGGCCCCTCGACCAGCTCCTGTCCCTCCTGCCGGGCGCATCGGCCCAGAGGGCCAAGCTGGAGGTGGACGAGCGGGCCCTCCGGCGGATCGAGGCCATCATCACCTCCATGACGCCCGCGGAGCGCCGCCACCCCGAGATCATCGACGGGAGCCGCCGCCGTCGGATCGCCCGGGGCAGCGGGACCTCGGTCCAGGACGTCAACCGCCTCCTGCGGCAGTTTGCGGAGGCCAAACGCGTGCTCAAGCAGATCGAAGGGGCGGGGCGGCGGGGGAAGAAGTTCCCCTTTCCCTTCTCGCCCTGACCCCGGTGTGAGGAGGGAGACCCTATGGCCGTCAAGATCCGCCTGATGCGGCGGGGTGCCAAGGGCCAGCCGTTCTACCGGCTGGTCGTGGCCGACTCGCGCAGCCCCCGCAACGGCAAGTACATCGAGACCGTGGGCTACTACAACCCCCGGACCGAGCCGTCGACCATGAAGGTGGACACCGAGAAGGTCCTGGCGTGGCTCCGCAAAGGGGCCCGCCCCTCGGACGCCGCCCGCGTCATCCTGGAGAAGACCGGGGTCCTCCGCCTGTGGGAGGAGTCCCGGTCGAAGGGGACCCGGTGAAGGCGCTGGTCGAGTACGTGGCGCGGGCCCTCGTCGACCACCCGGACTCCGTGGAAGTCCGGGTTGTGGACTCGCCCCACGCGGTCACCATCGAGGTCCAGGTCGCGCCCGACGACGTGGGCAAGGTGATCGGCCGGGGAGGACGGGTGATCCGGGCGATCCGCACGCTCGCGCGGGCAGCGGCCACGGGGACGGGGAAACGGGTCCACGTGGAGATCCGCCGCCCCGGGCCGCCGGAGGGGCCGGAAGACACGCAGGGCGGGTGAAGGAGGAGGCAGATGGCATCCATCACTGTCCAGCGGCCGGTCGTCATCAAGGCGATCGTGACCGAATCTTTCAAGCGCCTGTACATCCAGGACCTGGAGGACACCATCAAGCGGGTCGAGGCGATCGTCCAGCAGATCGACGTACAGATCCGCCGGATGGACCTGGAACGGCAGATCACGCCGCAGACGAGGACCCTCCGCCAGCAGCTGGAGCTGGAGCGCGCGCGCCAGGAGGCCGCCCGCGCCGAGCTCCAGGCCCGGCTCCGCGAGGCGGAGGCCCTGGAGCTCAACCAGGAGTTTGTCCAGGGGACCCTCGAGGGGACCGTGGAGATCTCGGTGGGCGACAACCTGTTCGACAAGATCGCCCGCACGGAGATCGTGGTCAAGGACGGCATCGTCATGGAGATCCGGGAGCCCTCCGGCTCGTCGCTGACCCTGCCCGCCGGGGGGTGAGCCTGCCTCGCCGGGGCCCATGCGGGTCCACATCGTCACCATCTTCCCGGAGGCGTTCCCCGGGCCCCTCGGCGTGGGGATCGTGAAGCGGGCCCGGGAGCGGGGCCTCCTGGACGTGGAGGTGTGGGACCTCCGCCAGTTCACCGAGGACCGCCACCGGACGGTGGACGACACCCCCTACGGGGGAGGGGCGGGGATGGTGATGAAGCCGGAGCCCTTCGTCCGCGCCGTGGAACGCATCCGGGAGACGGCACCGGAGGGGGCCGAGCGGGTGCTCCTGACGACGCCCCAGGGGAGGCTCTTCACCCAGGCCCAGGCGCGGGAGCTGGCGCAGCTCCCGGGCTTCGTGGTCCTGTGCGGCCGCTACGAGGGGGTCGACGAGAGGGTCGTCCCGCTGGTGGGCGCCTGCGAGGTGAGCATCGGGGACTACGTCCTCTCCGGCGGAGAAGTGGCGGCCATGGTGATCGTGGAGGCGGTCGCCCGACTCCTCCCGGGTGCGGTGGGCGATCAGGCCTCGGTCTCCCAGGACTCCTTCACCACGGGGCTCCTGGACTACCCCCACTACACGCGGCCTCCGGAGTACCGGGGTCTCAGGGTGCCCGAGGTGCTCCTCAGCGGCCACCATGAGGAGATCCGCCGGTGGCGGAAGCGCGAGGCGCTGCGGCGGACCCTCCTGCGGCGGCCGGACCTGCTGGACCGGGCGGTGCTGGACGAGGAGGACCGGAGGATCCTGGAGGAGCTCCGGGCCGGCAAGGACCGGAGGGAGTGAGGGGGACGGGGAGCGCGGGGAGCTCATTCGACTGTTCCACTGCTCCGCTCGTGTGGTATAATGCGGTGTTACTGCGAGGGGGATGCGGGTGATGGAGAAGGTCACCGTCATCGAGCGCCAGTACATGAAGCCGTCGGTGCCGGACTTCGGCCCGGGCGACACCGTGCGCGTGCACCTGAGGGTGTCGGAAGGGGGCCGCGAGCGGGTCCAGGCGTTCGAGGGGGTCGTCATCAGCCGGCGCGGCGGCGGAGTCCGGGAGACCTTCGCCGTGCGCCGGATTTCCCACGGGGTGGGCGTGGAGCGGACGTTTCCCCTGCACTCTCCCCGCATCGAGAAGATCGAGGTCCTCCGCAAGGGACGGGTGAGGCGGGCCAAGCTGTACTACCTCCGGGAGAAGGTCGGCAAGGAGAGCAGGATCAGGGAGAAGAGGTAGGCCCGGCTGTGAGCTCGCTCAGCATCCCCACGGTGATCCTGGGTGTTTCCGCGCTCCTCGTGGCCTCCCGGATCATCGTGAAGCGGACCTCGCAGATCCCCGCCGCCATCCGCAGCTCCATCATCGAGACCCTGGACGCCTGCATCTTCGCCGCGGTCCTCAGCCTCGTCATCATCACCTTCGTCGTCCAGGCCTTCTACATCCCGTCCGGGTCCATGGAACCGACCCTCATGGTCAACGACCGAATCCTGGTGGCGAAGTTCCTCTACAGGTTTGAGCCTGTCCGGCGCGGCGACGTCATCGTGTTCCGCTATCCCCTCAACCCCCAGCGGGACTTCGTCAAGCGCGTGATCGGCCTCCCGCACGACCGGGTGCAGCTCCGGGAGGGGGTCGTCTACGTGAACGGGCACCGCCTCGACGAGCGCGACTACACCATCAAGCCGGACTTCGGGAATTACGGCCCGGTCACGGTTCCCCCGGGCCAGTACTTCGTCCTCGGGGACAACCGCAACAACAGCGAGGACAGCCGCTTCTTCGGGTTCGTCCCCCGGGCCAACATCATCGGCAAAGCGGTCTTCATCTACTGGCCCCCGCAACGGGTGGGCTTCGTCCACTGAGACGGCCGTCCTGCGCCTCGTCGATCCGGACGGGAGGGGGGCGCGCGAGGTGAACCCGCGGGAGCTCACCGCCGAGGAGATCGCGGCCTGGCTCGAGAGGGCGCGGAGGCCCCCCCGGCGGGTCCTGGAGGCGCTGGCCCGCGACCCACGGGCGGCGGTCCGGCGGCTCGCGGCGCATCACGCGGCCAGAGCGGCCGCGCTGCGCGCGGAGGCGGAGCGGCTGCGACGCCTGTACCGGGAGGAGCGCCGGAGAGCCGGGGGACGGATCGTCGCCGGCGTCGACGAGGTGGGGCGGGGTCCTCTGGCCGGGCCGGTGGTGGCGGCGGCCGTCATCCTCGCTCCGGGGACCCGCATCCAGGGGCTCGACGACAGCAAGCGCCTCCGCCCGGCGGTGCGCGAGGCCCTGGCCGAGGAGATCCGCGCGCGAGCCCTGGCCGTGGCCCTGGGCCAGGCCGCGGTCGAGGAGATCGACCGGTGGGGCATCGCCGGGGCGTGCCGGCTGGCCATGCGCAGGGCCGTCGAGGCCCTGGACCCGGTCCCCCACCTCCTCCTCGTGGACGGTCGGGACCGCCTTCCCGGCGACTGGGCGCAGGAGGCCATCGTGAAGGGGGATTCCACCTGCGCCTCCATCGCGGCGGCGTCCATCGTCGCCAAAGTCTTCCGCGACCGTCTCATGGCGGAGGCGGACCGGGCCTACCCGGGATACGGATTCGCCCGGCACAAGGGGTACGCGACCCGGGAGCACCTGGAGGCGCTGGAACGCCTGGGACCGTGTCCCCTGCACCGGGCGAGCTTCCTGCCCCGGCGCCAGCTCGACCTTTTCGCGGCCCCGGCGGGAGGAGTTTCGGGGGGCGCCCAGAACACTTAGACGCGCGGCCCCTTGCGGATACCGTCGCAGAATCCTACGGGCAGCGGAGGCACTCCATGAGCCGCGATGAGCTCCTGTCCGCGCTCCTGTCCCTCGGCGCGGTCTCTGTGATCCATACCATCGAGGACGTGGAGGCGGGCCGCGTCCGCCGCGTCCGCCTGCACCCCCTGCCGGGCCAGCCGGCACTCTACCGGGAAGTGCTCGAGGTGCTCCGGAGCCTCGGGGCCGACGTCGAGCTCCCCCTCCCCTCCAGCCGGTCCCGGCTGCGCCGCGCGGGGTAACCCTCTGAGCTGAGCCTCGCCCCATGCGGGACGAGCTCATCCGACGGGAGACGCCCAAGGGGACGGTGCGCGTGCTGGTGGCCTACGCGCGCGTCCGGGGCGGAGGGTGGCTGTGGATCGCCCGGAAGAGGCCGTCCGGTCCCATCGTGGGCCAGGGGCGGGGGATGACCTACGAGGTCGTCCGGGCGGCGGTGGAGGAGTGGCTGGAGCAGGAGGCGGATCGGCTCCTGCGCTCATGACCACCGCAGACGGGGGTCGAGGAAGTCCCTCAGGGCGTCTCCCAGGAGGTTGCTGGCGAAGACCACGAGGCTGATGGCGACCCCCGGGAAGACGACGACCCACGGGGCGCGCTGGGCGAACTCCGCGGCCGACACGGAGAGCATCCGGCCCCAGGAGGGGAGGGGCTCGGGGACGCCCAGGCCCAGGAAGCTCAGGGAGGCCTCTACCAGGATGGCGCTGCCCAGCTGGGCCGTCGTCATGACGATCAGCGGGGCGATGGTGTTGGGGAAGATGTGGCGGAGGGCCACCCGGGCCGGGGTGGCCCCGAGCGCGCGGGCGGCCTCCACGTAGTTCATCTCGCGGACGGACAGCACGGCGGCGCGGACGACGCGGGCGACCCGGGGGACGAAGGGCACGGCGATCGCGACGATGGCGGTGCTGAGGGACGGCCCCAGGGCGGCCGTGAGCACGAGGGCCAGCACCAACAGGGGGAAGCCCTGCATGATGTCCAGCACGGGCTGAATCGCCAGGTCGAGGGGCCCTCCCACGTACCCGCTGAGGAGCCCCACCACTCCTCCTCCCAGGCCTCCCAGGAGGCTGCAGGTCACGCCCACCGCCAGCGACACGCGCGCGCCGTAGACGATCCGGCTGTACACGTCGCGCCCCAGGTGGTCGGTCCCGAGCCAGTGGCGCGGGCTCGGGGGCAGAAACGTGCTCGCGGCGTCGGTGCGGGTCGGGTCGGCGGTGGCGACGGCGCCGGCCCCGACGGCGGCCGCCACCACGAGCAGCATGATGGCCGCCCCGAGGGCCCCCAGGGGCTGGGACTGCGCAAACCGCAGGAGCGCGCTCCGCCCCCGCCGGGCGGACATCACGCGTAGCGGACGCGCGGATCCAGCCGCGCGTAGAGGAGGTCCACCGCGAGGTTGGAGAGGACGACGACGATGGCGATGAACATGACGAGGTTTTGGACGATCGGGTAGTCCCGCCACAGGATGGCCTCCACCAGGTACCGGGCCACCCCGGGGAGGTTGAAGACGGTCTCGGTGACCACCAGCCCGCCGATCAGGAACGCGAACTCGGTGCCGATCACCGTCACCACGGGGAGGAGGGCGTTCTGGAGGGCGTGGCGGTACACCACGGCGCGGCCCGTGAGCCCCTTGGCCCACCCCGTGCGCACGTAGTCCTCCCGCAGCACCTCCAGCATGGACGAGCGGGCCATGCGGTGGATGAGGGCGGCGCTCCGGTAGCCGGCCGACAGCGCCGGGAACAGGAACTGGAGGAGGTGGGCCCGCAGGTCAACCCCCGGGGAGATGTAGGTCATGGGAGGGATCCACCCGAGGAAGCGCACGAGGAGCAGGATGATGAGCATCCCCAGCCAGAAGGCGGGCATGGAGAGGCCCGCCAGGCTCACGACGCGCATGGCGTAGTCCACGGCGGTGTTCTGCCGCGTGGCGCTCACCACCCCGGTGGGCAGGCCGATCCCCACGGCGATGAGCATGCTGAGGACGGCCAGCTCCACGGTGACCGGGATGCGGGGCCGGATGATCTGCCAGGCGGGGAGCCCGTACCGGTAGGACATCCCCAGGTCCCCGCGGAGGAGGGCGCCCGCCCACCGGAGGTACTGGACCGCGATGGGGCGGTCCAGGAACAGCTCGTGGGTCAGGCGGCGCTTCTCCGCGGGGTCCACGTACCCCGCCGACTGGAAGATCAGGTCGACGATGTTCCCCGGGGCGATGCGCAGCAGGACGAAGATGACCACCGACATGCCCACGAGCGTGAGGACGGCCAGGCCGAGCCTGCGCGCGACGAACGCCCACATTGCCGGGGCACGCTACCGGTCCAGCCACACCTCCTGGAAGCGCGCGTAGCTGTAGACGCTCTGGTGCGGGACGAGGTTGTGGACGTAGGGCCACATGACGTAGTAGTCGATGTCCCAGGCGAGGATCGGGCGCGCCCCGTCGATCTCGAGCCGCTTCTGGATGTCGGCCACGAGGTGCCGCCGCTTCACCTGGTCCAGGGTCTGCGACTGGGTGTCGACCATCCGGTCGACCTCGGGGTTGCAGTACTGGGAGTAGTTGCGGGGCGAGCCGCAGTAGTAGTTCTCGTAGAAGTTGGCGTCGGGGTCGTCCACGCCGATGCCGGTGAGGTTCGCCCCGAGCTCGTACTCCCCGCGCGTCAGCTTCGCGTACCACAGGGCGCTCTCCACCTGCTCCAGCGTGGCCTCGATGCCGACCTGCTTGAGCTGGTCGATCACGTAGGTGGCCATGTCCACGTAGAGGGCGATGGCGCGCGTGCTCACCACCACGCGCAGGGGGTGGCCCGGGCCGAAGCCGGCCTCCGCGAGGAGCTGGCGGGCTTCGGCCTTCTGCTTGGCGGGGTCTCCCGTCCCGGGGAGCCCCGCGAGCTCCTCCGGCGAGAGGCCCCACACACCCCAGGGGCGGGGGAGCATGGAGGCCCCGGGGACGGCGCCGCCCTGGCGCACCGCCTGGACGTAGCCCCGGCGGTCGATGGCCAGGCTGACCGCCCGGCGGACCCGGGGGTCCGTGAAGGGGGGACGCTTGAAGTTGACGAGGATGTTGTCGTTGATGTTCTGGCTGGTCTCGATGACCACGAGGCTCGGCACCGCCCGCTTGAGCTGCTCGGCGGCGGTCTTGGTGCCCTCCTGGGGCATCATGACGTCCAGCCGGCCGGCCTGGAGCGCGGCCATCCGCGTGCCCCGCTCCTTGATGATGACGAAGCGGATGCCATCCAGGTAGGGCCGTCCCTTGATGAAGTAGTCGGGGTTGCGGACCATCTCGATGAGCTCCCCCGGCCGGTACTCCTTGAGCTTGAAGGGGCCGGTCCCGACGCAGCGGGTCCGCAGCTCGGCGGGCGGGATGTGGGCCGGGTAGATGGGCGAGTAGCCCGAGGCCAGCATCAGGAGGAGGGACGGCTGCGGGCGCTTGAGGCGGAAGACGACCGTGGAGGGGTCGGGGGCGTCGATGGCCTGGACGTTGGCGTACCAGAGCTTCCGGGGGTTGAGCCGCAGCCGCGCCGTCATCCCCGGCGCCTCCCGCACGAGGTCGAAGGTGTACTTCACGTCGCGGCTCGTGAAGGGGCGGCCGTCGTGCCAGCGCACGCCCTTGCGCAGGGTGAAGACCAGGGCCTTGCCGCCGTCCCGCCACTCCCACCGCTCGGCCAGCTCGCCGATGATCGTCGCCGGGGTCTCCTGGCCCCGCAGGGGGTGGAAGAGGACCAGGTTATTGTAGCAGGACATCATGGGCCAGTTGGTCGAGATGGTGGCCTCTTCGTGGATGCTGAGGCTCGGCGGGTCCTCCCGGTGCATGGCGTTGAGCACGCCGCCGTACTTGGGCGTGGGCGCGGCCCCCCAGGCGGGGAAGACCGCGAGAAGAGCTCCCAGGGCGATTCCCACAACGCACCGTCCCATCTCACTCCCCCCTTCCGCGTCCGTGTGTGGCCCCCGCGATCCAGATATGCGTCCTGCCGACAAGGGTACTCCGGTTCCACGCGGGACGCTGAGTTACCTTCCCTCCGGACCCGGGGGGGAGGAATCCCGCGCCCGCTCACCAAACTGGCGGGAGGTGAGCCGAGCCCTCCTGGTCGTCGCCGACGATGCGACGGGCGCCCTCGCGACGGCGGCCCTCTTGGCCGACTGCGGCCTCGCGGCCCACGTGCGTCTCGGCCTGCCGCCGCGCTGGCCCGAGGGCCTCGCGGCGGTGGTCCTCTCCGCCCCCGCGCGGCACCTGCCCCCGGAGGCCGTGCGGGCGACGGCCGCGGCGGCCGCCCGGTGGGGCGTGGACCAGGGGGCCGGGTGCCTCGCCGTGCGGATCGACAGCACGCTCCGCGGCGCGCCGGGCGCGGCGATCGAGGGCGTGCTGGAGGTCGTCCCGGAAGCGGCCGCCCTCGTCGTCGCCGCCGTGCCGCGGTCGGGCCGGGCCACCGTGGGAGGCCGCCTGCTGGTCGGGGGGCGTCCCCTCGAGGCCGCGGACACCGGGAGTTCCCTGCCCACGTCCCACGTGCCGACCCTCCTGCGCCACCAGGTCGGGTCCCCCCTCTCCTGGGTGCCGCTCGAGGAGGTCCGGGGAGATCCGGCCGCGCTCCGCCGGGCCCTTCGGGACCGGGTGGAGGCGGGCATCAGGGTGCTCGTGGCCGACAGCGCCTCCGACGAGGACATCGTCCGGGTCGCCGCCGCCGCCCGCGGCGCGGGGGGGACGTGGGTCCCGGCGGATCCCGGGCCCCTCACGGCGGCGTACGTGGCGGGCTGGGGATCCCGCCCGGGCCGGGCGCGGTCCGGCGGCGGGACAGCCGCATCCCCGGGCGCGGTCCTCGGGGTCGTCGGCAGCGTCACGGCCCTCACGCGTCGCCAGATCGAGGTGCTGGCGGGCCACGGGGCCATCGTCGCGGACGTCTCCGAGGACCCAAACCGCGTCGCGGCGCTCCTCCGGCCCGGGGCGACGGTCATCCTCCGGGACGAGGGCGGTGCGGGGGAGGCCTCCGTCTCCCGGCTCGCCCTCGCGGCCCGGCGCGTCCTGGAGCGGGCGCCGGGGCCGGTGTGCGGGCTCTACGTCTCAGGGGGCGACTCGCTCCACGCCCTCTGCACGGCCCTCGGCGCGGAGGGTCTTGCGGCGCTCGGCGAGGTCGCGCCCCTGATGGGCGCGGGGCGCCTCGTGGGAGGGACGTGGGCGGGGCTGCCGGTCGTGGCCAAGGGCGGGCTCGTGGGGCCGGAGGAGGCGGCCCTCTGGGCCGTCTCCGCGCTCCGGGGGGGATGGGTGTGCTCCTCGGCATAGACCTCGGGACGTCCGGCGTGCGGGCCGTCGTGGTCGCCCCCGACGGGACCCTCCTCGCCACAGGGAGGGCGTCCTACGCCATCTCGTCGCCCCGGCCCGGCTGGGCGGAACAGGACCCCGAGGAGTGGTGGCGGGCCGCCTGCGGGGCCGTCCGCGAGGCGGTCGGCGGGTCCGGGATCTCTCCGCGGGAGATCCGCGCGGTCGGCCTCTCCGGGCAGATGCACGGGCTCGTGACGGTGGACCGGGCCGGGCGGCCGGTGCGCCCGGCCATCATCTGGCCCGACCAGCGCACGGTGGAGGAGTGCCGCGACATCGCCGAACGCGTGGGGGAGGAGCGGCTCTACCGGACCGCGGGCCTCCCCCCTGCGACGGGATTTTTCGGCCCCTCGCTCCTGTGGCTCTCCCGTCACGAGCCCGCCGCCTACGCGCGGGCCGCGCGGGCCGTGCTGCCCAAGGACTACCTGCGGTACCGGCTCACGGGGGAGTGGGCCACCGACGTGACCGACGGGTCGGGGACGCTGCTCTTCGACGTGGCCCGCCGGTCGTGGTCCCTGGAGATCGTGCGCGCGCTGGGGATCCGGGAGGACCTCCTCCCCCGCGTCCTGGAGTCTGCCGCCGTGGCCGGGACGGTGAGCGGGGCCGCGGCGGAGGCGGGCCTCCTCCCCGGCACCCCGGTGGCGTGCGGCGGAGGGGATCAGATGATGGCCGCCGTCGGGAGCGGGGTCATCTCGGAAGGCGTTGCGGCCGTCTCGGTGGGGACCGGCGGCCAGGTCTTCACGGCCATCCGGCGGATCGTGATCGACCCGCACCGCCGTCTCCACACCCTGTGCCATGCGGTGCCGGGCGCGTGGTTTCTCATGGGGGCGATCCTGGCCGCCGGCCTCGCGCTCCGGTGGTTCCGGGACCGGGTGGGGGGCCCCGAGGTGGAGGAGGCGCATCCGGATGACCGGGCCTCCGCCCGCCTCGCGGAGGTCGCGGGGGCGGCCGAGCCCGGCAGCCGCGGCCTCCTCTTCCTCCCGTACCTTGCGGGGGAGCGCACGCCCCACATGGATCCCCACGCCCGCGGCTGCTGGGTCGGCCTCTCGCTGGTCCATTCCCGTGCCGACGTGATCCGGTCCATCCTCGAGGGCGTGGCCTTCGCCCTGCGCGAGGCGCTCGAGGCCATCGAGGACGCGGGGGCCCGGATCCGGGCGGTCGTGGCCACGGGCGGGGGGATGCGGAGCCCGCTGTGGCGCCAGATCCTGGCCGACGTCCTGGGCCGGCCCGTGGAGGTGCGACCCGAGACCGAGCACTCCGCCCTGGGGGCGGCACGCGTCGCGGGCGTCGCCACAGGGACGTACCGGGACCTGCGGGAGGCCGCCGCCCCGAGCCTCCACGGGCCCCGGGAGGTCGTCGCGCCGGACCCCGGAGCGGTGCCGACCTACGAGCGCCAGTTCCGGGTGTACACGTCCCTCTACCCCGCGCTCCGGGAGGTGGCGTTCCGAGGGGCCGGCGGAGAGGCGACGGGCGGGCGGCGGTGAGCCCAGGGCCGCGCGGCCTCCAGCGCGGCCGCCGCCCGCAGGACGGCCGCCTCGTCGCGGAAGCGTCCGACGATCTGGAGCCCCACGGGGAGGCCCCCCGCAGTCCACCCTGCGGGCACGGAGATGGCGGGGTGCCCGACCAGCGTGACGGCGTAGGTGAGGAGGAACCAGTCCACGTAGGTGGGGACGGGCTGGCCGTTGATCTCGGGGGGGTAGTCCTGGTCCACCGGAAACGGGGGCGTCGGGACCGTCGGGGTGACGAGGAGGTCGTACCGCTCGAAGAAGGCCTGGACGCGCCGCCACAGCGCGGCCCGCTCCACCTCCGCGCGCCCCACCTCGACGGCGCTCAACGCCAGCCCGCGCTCGATGTTCCAGACGAGGTGAGGGAACATGACGTCACGCCACCGGGGCAGCAGTCCGCTGTGGAGGGTCGCCATGCGCGCCGCGCGGAGGGTGTGGGCGATCTCCCGGGCTCCCGAGAAGTCGGGGTGGTCCTCCTCCACGGCGGCCCCGAGCTCCTCGAAGGCCCGCGCCGCCTCCCCCGCGATGCGGGCCACCTCCGGGTCGACGGGCGTGATGCCCAGGTCGGCGCTCCACGCCACCCTCCATCCCGCCACGTTGGGAGAGGCGACGGCGTCGGTCCACCGCGCGGGATCCACCGGGACCGAGAGGGGAGCCCGCGGGTCTGGACCGGCCACCACCCCGAGCATGAGGGCGACGTCGGCCACGGTCCGGGCCATCGGTCCCGTGACGCCGAGCGGGTCCCACGGGAGGGCCGAGGGGACGATCGGGACGACCCCGGGGGACGTCCGAAATCCCACCACGCCGCAGTAGCTGGCCGGGATCCGGAGCGACCCCCCCAGGTCGCTCCCCTGGGCGAGCGGCCCCATGCCGGTGGCCAGGGCCGCCGCCGCACCGCCGCTCGAGCCGCCGCTTGAGTGGGTGAGCTTCCAGGGGTTGCGGGTGGGACCGAAGAGGCGGTTCGTCGTGTTGCCGCCCGCGCCGAACTCCGGCGTGTTCGTCTTCCCCACGAGGATGGCGCCCGCCCGCCTGAGCCGCCGGACGATCAGCTCGTCCTCCTCCGGCACGTGGTGGGCGAACGCGAGGGAGCCGAAGGTGGTGCGGATCCCCCGTGTGGGGGTGAGGTCCTTGATGGACACCGGGACCCCGTGGAGGGGGCCCAGGGGACGGCCCCGCAGGACCGCCTCCTCGGCCTCGCGGGCGGCGGCGTCGGCCTGCTCGCCCGCGACCGTGCAGAAGGCGTTCACGGACGGGTTGACCCGGTCGATCTGGGCCAGCACGGCCCGGACGACCTCTCGAGGGGAGACACGACGCGCGCGGATGGCCTCGGCGAGCGCCGTGGCGGGCATCCAGCAGAGCTCGTCGGTCACAGGGGCGTCCGCTCGGCCACCAGGATCGAGTAGTCCAGGTTCTCGGCGGGGACTCCCGCCTGGCGCAGCATGCTCATCACCTGGCTCCTGTGGTGCACCTCGTGGAAGAGGAGCTGCCCGGCGAGGCCCCCGGCGGTGACGCGGATCCGGACGGGCGGCACGGACGTGCGCGAGACGTACTCCAGGGGGCGCGCCGGATCGCCGAGGGACGCGAGGGCCGCCCGCGTGAGGGGCCGCTGCTGGTCCCACGCGGCGACGAAGGGCTCGAGCTCCGGGTACCGCTCGAGGGTGAAGGGGACGTCCGCCGGGCCGTAGTCCTTCCCGGTCAGCCGCTGCACGTACCCCCACTCGGCCGCCGCCACATGGAGCAGCGTGGCCCGGATCGACCCGAGGCCGATGGGGAAGGGCCGCGTGTACACCGCCGGAGGCTCGGCCCGGAGCCAGGTGATGAGCTTCCCGCGCGCCAGGACGAGGTAGTCGAAGAAGTGGGCGAAGTCCACGCCTCTTCCTTTTCGCCGGGGGCCCGGAGCCCCCTGCCGCCTCCGGGGGCGAGGAGGGCCGGGCCTGGGCGGGACCGAATCCTCTGTCCGGCTTCGGGGAGGTGCGATGGTGGGATACCTGAGCCGAGACGTTTTCCGGGACCGCATGCGCCGTCTCCGCGGCGAGCTGGAGGCGAACGACCTGGCCGCCCTCGTCGCCCTGGTCCCGGAAAACATCCTGTACGTGTCCGGCTTCTTCGTGGACGTGCAGCCCTGGGAGCGCCCCGTGGCCGCGGTCATCCCGCGGGACGAGGAGCCCTTCCTGGTCCTTCACGAGCTCAGCACGAACCACGTCCGCGACGCCGAGGAGCGGGGATGGCTGTGGATCTCCGACGTCCACTTCTACGCCGAGCACTACCGGATGGCGCACCGGACCTACCTCACCCCCCAGTGGCCGCAGATGGTGGCCGACCTGTGCCGGCGGCGGGGCCTGCGGCGGGGGCGCCTGGGCGTCGACGCGTGGGGCGGCCCCATCCTGCGGGTGCCGGAGCTGCTCCCGGACGTCGTCCTCGTGGACGCGGCGTGGATCCTCCGGGAGATGCGGCTCGTCAAGTGCGAGGAGGAGCTGGCGCTCGTCCGCCTGGGAGGGGAGCTGAGCGACTGGGGCCAGGCCCGCTACCGGGAGCACCTCCGCCCCGGTCGTCCCCTCGCGGAGGTGGACACGCTGGTCGCCCACGAGATGGCGGTGGAAGCTGCCCGGCGGTTTCCCGACGCCAAGGTGGAGATCCGGGTCTCGGGCCTTGCGGGCCCCAGCTCAGCGTGCCCCCACGGGGTCGGCGGCGGGTACGGCCAGGTGGTGGAACCCGGCCACGTGGTGGTCAACATCATCATCCCCCGGATCAACGGCTACGTCTGCGAGAACGAGCGCACGTTCCTCGTCGGTCCTCCCCGCCCGGAGGTCGCCCGGGCCTTCGAGGCGGCCGTGGAGGCCCAGGCGGCCGCCTCCGCCGCCTTCGTGGCGGGCGGGGTGGTCGCGGAGGTGGACGCGGCCGCCCAGCGGGTCCTGGAGCAGCGCGGGTTCGGGGACCGGATCATCCACCGGACCGGACACGGCATCGGCCTCGCGGGCCACGAGTATCCCGACGACATGCCCTTCAACTACCGGCGGCTCCAGGAAAACGAGGTGTGGAGCTGCGAGCCCGGCATCTACCTGTACGGTGTCGGAGGGTTCCGCCACGACGACACGGTGATCGTGAAACCCGGGAAGCCGGAGATCGTCACCCGCTTTCCCCGGGACCTGGACTCCCAGACCATTCCTCTGGGAGAGTAAGGGGGGAGACGCAATGGCACGCACGGTGGGGGTCCTCGTCGTCCTGGCCCTGGGAGCAGCCCTCCTCCCGGGGCCTCCGGGAGCGCAGGCGGCCCCGGCCCAGGTCACCATCGGGATCGGGGCGGAGCCCCTCACGCTCATGGGCGCCACCGTGGTCGACTGGACCACCAACGCCCAGCTGGAGAACATCTACGACCTGCTCTTCACCCGCGACCCCAAGACGGAGCGGATTCTCCCGTGGCTGGCGACGGGCTACCGGATCCTGGACGATCGGACGTGGGAGTTCACCCTGCGCCAGGGGGTGCGCTTCCACGACGGCGAGCGGTTCACGGCCGAGGCCGTCAAGTTCCTCTTCGAGTACATGCTGGACCCCAAGAACAAGACCCACTACCTGCCCCGTTTCAAGCCGGTCCAGCGGGTGGACGTGATCAACGACTACACGGTGCGCGTCCACACGAGCGAGCCCTTCCCGGTCCTCCTCAGCTACCTCTCCCTGCCCGGCCCCTTCATCATGGCGCCCGAGTACGTGCGCAAGGTCGGGGTGGACTATGCGGCGGCGCACCCCATCGGGACGGGTCCCTACCGGCTCACGCAGTGGGTGCGCGGGGAGCGGCTCGTGCTGGAGCGCAACCCCTCCTACTGGGCCGGGACCCCGAGGATCCCCCGGGTGGTCTTCAGGGTCATCCCCGACTTCAGCGCCCGGCTCGCCGCGCTTCTCGCCGGGGAGATCGACATCATGAAGGACGTCCCCCCGCAGGCCGTGGACACCGTGAACCGGAGCGGCCGGGCCCAAGTCCGCTCCACCGTGAGCTCCCGCATCAACTACCTGGCCCTGGAGACGCTCCATCCGGGTCCGATGCAGCAGGTGAAGGTCCGCCAGGCCATGACCTACGCCGTGGACGTGGACGAGCTGATCAAGACCGTCTTGGCGGGCCAGGCGACGCGGATCTGCGGCTACGTGAGCCGGTTCGACCCGGCCTACGATCCCGCGCTGCGGTGCCCGCGGTACGATCCGCAGAAGGCGGTCCAGCTCCTCACGGAGGCCGGGTACGACCCCAAGAAGCTCGTCCTGACCCTCGACACCCCCAGCGGGCGCTACCCGCTGGACAAGGAGGTGTCCGAGGCGATCGCGGCGCAGCTGGCCAAACTGGGCATCACCGTCCACGTCCAGGTCAACGAGTGGCGCACCCACCTGGACAAGATCATCAACCGGAAGGTGGGCGACATGTTCTTCCTGGGGTGGGGGCCCGATCTTGAGCCCACGGGCACCATCGGCCAGCTCTTCGTGGGGACCCTCACCTACAGCAGCTTCGGCGACCCGCGCATCGAGGAGATGATCCACAGGGCGGAGCAGATCGTCGATCCCCGTGCGAGCGCCCTCGCGTGGCGCAAGGTCCAGGAGGCCCTGGCGCCCCTCGCCCCCTGGGTACCCTTGTGGCAGCAGCACGACCTCTACGGCGTGGCCACCTGGCTCGCCTGGCAGCCGCGTCCGGACGAGAAGGTCTGGATGTGGGAGGCCTCGCCCCGGGAGGGGGGACGATAGCGCCCGGTCATGCTGCGGTACGTGGCCGGGCGGGCCGGCCAGGCGGTCGGGGCGGTCTTCCTGGCCCTGACCGCCGTGTTCTTCATGGTCCGGATCACCGGCGACCCGGTCATCCTCTTCCTGCCCCTCGACGTCCAGCCCAAGGACATCGCCCACTTCCGCCACCTGCTCGGGTTTGATCGCCCCCTGTGGGTGCAGTACGCCGAGTTCCTGGGCCGGGCTGCCCACGGCGACTTCGGGACGTCCCTGCGCTACCGCGCCCCCGCGCTGCGCCTCGTCCTCCAGCGGCTGCCCGCCACGGTCCAGCTGGCCGCGTCGTCCCTCGCGCTGGTGGCCCTCGTGGCCGTGCCCGTGGGGGTCCTCTCGGCCGCCCGCCGCGGGACGGTCGTCGACCATTTGGGGATCGCGGCGACGGCCCTGGGCCAGGCGATCCCGGGGTTCTGGCTCGGCCTGATGCTCATCTGGGTGTTCGGCGTGTGGCTGCGGTGGCTGCCCGTGGGCGGGTACGGGACCTGGGCCCACTTCGTCCTCCCCACGGTGACCCTCACCGCCTTCTACGCCGCCCAGATCGCCCGCATCACGCGCTCGGCGGTGCTGGAGAGCCTGGGGCAGGACTACGTGCGGACGGCGCGGGCGAAGGGCGTGCGGGAGGCGCGGATCCTCCTCCGCCACGTCCTCAAGAACGCGGCCATCCCCATCGTCACCGTGTTCGGGCTGAACGCCGGACAGCTGCTCGGCGGCGCGGTCGTCACCGAGACCATCTTCGCGTGGCCCGGCATGGGCGGGTACGTCCTGAACGCTCTCCTGGGGCGGGACTTCCCGGTCGTGATGGTGGGGGTCTTCGTCTCCTCGGTCATCTACGTGACCGTCAACTTCCTGGTGGACCTCGCCTACCTGTGGCTCAATCCCCAGGTGCGCTACGGGTGAGCCCTGCGGGGGGCGCCGGCCGAGGGGGCACGCATCCCCGTCCCGAGATCCGGCGCGGGCTCCGCCGGGCGCGGGCCCGCCGCCCGACCGGCACCGGGGCCCTCGGCGTCCTGATCGTCCTCGCCCTCTTTGTGTGCGCGCTCCTGGCCCCCGTCCTCGCCCCCTACGATCCCACCGCCGCCCACTTCGGAGCCCTCCTCCGGCCGCCGAGTGCGGCTCACCCCTTCGGCACCGACCAGCTCGGCCGCGACGTGCTGAGCAGGGTCATCTACGGGGCCCGGATCGCCCTGCTGGTGGGCGTCGTCACCGTGGCCGGCGCAGGATTCCTCGGGTGCGTGCTCGGCCTCGCCTCGGGGTACTTCGGCGGGTGGCTGGACGCCGCCGTGATGCGGGTCGCCGACGTCCAGCTGAGCTTCCCGCTCATCCTCCTGGCGCTCACCCTGAGCGCCGTCATCGGCCCCGGGCTGCGCACCGTCATCCTCAGCCTGGCCATCGCAGGGTGGCCGCTCTACGTGCGGGTGGTCCGGGGGGAGGTCCTGGCCCTGCGGTCGCGGGAGTACATCCAGGCCGCCGTGGCGACGGGCGCGCGCAGCGCGCGGGTCATCGCGCGGCACCTCCTCCCCAACGTCCTCGCGCCCATCATCGTGGTGAGCACCCTCCAGGTCTCCCAGGTGATCATCGCGGAGGCCACCATCAGCTTCCTCGGGTTTGGCATCCAGCCCCCGACGCCCGCGTGGGGCACCATGGTGAGCGAGGGGCGCACCTACATCTTCTTCGCCTGGTGGCTCTCGGCGTTCCCCGGCGCCGCCTTGGCCCTCGTGGCCCTCGGCGTGAACCTCACCGGCGACTGGCTGAGGGACGTGCTGGACCCGCGGCTCGAGCCCTGAGGGGCCGCTCCGTCCCGGGGCGGGGGATCCCCCTAGGCGCGCGACCTGCGCCGCCGTCCGAGGGCCCGCTGCCCCCTCCGGGGGGCCGCTCGCCCGCCCGCCCTCCGCGCGGCGGCGGACCGCCGGGATCCGTTGCCCAGGACCTGGGAGACGATGCGGCGGAACTCCGCGTCGGTGAGCAGGCCGTGCTTCCTGAGGGAGGCGGCCTTCACCCGGGCCAGGATCGCGTCCACCCGGGGGTCGTCGCTCGAGATCTCCCTCCCCATGGCCCGCAGGCGGTAGGCGATGGAGTCCCGGCCGTTCCCCTTCCCGATGACCACGTCCGCCTCCGGCTGGCCGACGAGGGACCAGTGGAAGGGGAAGAGCTCGACGGGCCGCTCCGCCTTGCACCGGGCCAGCCAGGAGCTGATGATGCCGGATTCGACCTTGAAGAGCATGTCGCCGACGATGGCGCGGTTGGTGGGGATGTCCACGCGGGCCAGCCGCCGGACCAGCCGGCTGAGCTCGTACAACTTCTCGTACCGGAGGCCCAGGTCGATGCCGTAGAGGACCCGGAGCGCCATGGCGACGTCCTCCAGCGCCGCGTTGCCGGCGCGCTCGCCCAGGCCCGAGACCGTGACGTGGGCCACGGGGACCCCCATGGCCAGGGCCGTCACGGTGTTCGCCGCGGCCATCCCGAAGTCGTCGTGGAAGTGGGTCTCCAGCGGTTTGGGGATCCGCGCCTGCACCAGCTTCGTGAAGTGGGCGATGGCGTGGGGGGAGCACCCGCCGAAGGTGTCCACGAGCCCGAGCGCGTCCATGTGGCCTTCCGTGGCCACCTTCTCGATCAGGTCGAGGAACCACTCCGGCTCCGCCCGCGTCCCGTCGATCGGGAAGAAGACCGTGTACAGGCCCTGGCTCTTGGCGTACTGGGTGGCCTCGATGCTGAGCTCGATGGCCTTCTCGAGGGGCCAGCCGTAGGCGTACTGGATGATGTGTTTCGAGGAGGGGATCTCGATGACGATCCCGTCCACCCCGCAGTCGACGGCCTGCTGGACGTCGCTCTTCATGCACCGGCAGAAGGCGAAGATCTTCGGCCCGAGGCGCCGGCGGACGATGTCCTTGATGGCGTCGGCGTCGTCCTTGCTGACCGAGGGCATGCCGGCCTCGATCCGGTGGACGCCCACCTCCGCGAGCGCCTCGGCGATCCGAACCTTGTCGTCCTTGGTGAACACGACCCCGGCCTGCTGCTCGCCGTCCCGGAGCGTGATGTCGTGCAGCTCGATGCGCGGGGCGAAGCGCAGGGAGGCCCTGACGTCCTCCGCGTAGTTGTGGGGGCTCACGAACCACAGGTTGTCCTGCTTCCACGGTTCCGTCACAGTCCGGCCTCCTCGCCTCGGTCTCGCCCCTGCGCCCGCGATCCGGCGGGCCGCGCCATGCAGGGCTGGGGTCCTGCTCGTGGAAGGGTTGACACGGACCCTCGGGGCGTGCGTACTGGGACGCTGGTGTGATTCGCGGGGGACACACCCATTCCTCCCGGGGGGAGCGGAGGAGGCCCATGATCGTGGTGTGCGGCGAGGCGCTGGTGGACTTCACGCCGGCTGTGTGCGGCGACGGCCCGGGGTACGTTCCCCATCCCGGGGGCTCCCCCTATAACGTCGCGGTGGCGCTCGCGCGCCTGGAGGTCCCCGTGGCCTTCCTCGGGCGGGTGTCCAGTGACGCCTTCGGCCGGGTCCTCCGCGAGCACCTGGCGAGGAACGGGGTCGACCTCCGGTACCTCCGGGAGGGGGCCGAGCCGACGACCCTGGCCTTCGTCCACCAGGCCCGCGGCGCGGAGCCGGAGTTCAGCTTCTACGGCGAGGGGACGGCCGACCGCCTGCTCACCCAGGCCGACCTCCCGCGGGCCTTGCCCCCGGAGGCGGCTGTCCTCCACGTGGGCTCCCTCTCGCTCCTGTGGGAGCCCAGCGCCTCCACCCTTGAGAGCCTCGTGGCGCGCGAGCGGGGGCGGCGGGTGGTCTCCCTCGACCCCAACGTCCGGCCCGCCCTCGTGAGGGACTGGGGCGCCTACCGGCGACGGGTGGAGGCGTGGGTGGCGAGCGCCGATCTCGTCAAGGCCAGCCGCGCCGACGCCGCATGGCTGTACCCTGGGGAGCCCCTGGACCGGGTGGCCCGGCGCTGGCACGATCTCGGCGCGGCCGTGATCGTCCTGACCCTGGGCGAGGAGGGAGCGTGGGGGTGGACCGGAGAGGGGTCGGTCTCGGTCCCGGCCATTCCCGTGGAGGTGGTCGACACCGTGGGCGCGGGCGACGCCTTCACCGCGGGGCTCCTGGCGTGGCTGTGGCGCCGGGGCAGGACCGGTCGGGCCGACCTCGCGGCGCTCCCCGCGGGCGCGCTGGGGGAGGCCCTGCACTACGCAAGCCGCGTGGCGGCGCTCACGTGCACCCGCGCGGGCGCCGACCCGCCGCGCCGGGAGGAGGTGGAGGGCAGGGGGAGGCACGGCGGCCCCACGTGCGTTCGCATCTAGACACATGGACATCGATCCACATACCATGGGGACGACACAGGAGCGATGAGGAGGTGTGGGGGATGGGCGTGAAGGACCTCGTGCAGGAGCTCGCGGACCTGATCTGGCGCAGGGAAGTCGAAGGCCGGCCTCCCATGGAGTCGGCGATCCTGGGCTACCTCCAGGACGCGGTGGCCGCCGAGCTCGAGTACCGGCGTCGGATGCGCGAGCTCGACGGGCGGCTCGCCGAGCTCGAGAGCGGGAGCGTGGTGTCCGTCCCGTCCTGAGGGCGTGCGGAGGCCCCCGGGGGCGAGCGGACGGAGAGGACGGGCTCCGGGCTCGCCCCCGGGGACGGGGGGATCTCCTCGGGGCCCGAGCGCAGTCGGGGACTGCGCGACAACGGGGACTGGCTGAAAGCACTCTCCGCAGGGTTCGCGGGAGGGCTCGCCCTGCGGATGGTCCTTGAGCTCTCCCTGGCCCACTCCGCCGTCCTTCCCCTGGGGCTCCTCGGCGGGGACGCCCCGGCCGCGGGCGACCTCCTGCGGGTGGCGCTGCTCCTCTGCGCCCTGATCACCCTGGCCGCGGCCGCGGCCTCGTCCCTTGTGGTCCGGGAGCGGCGGGAGTTTTGGATGCTCGTCGCGATGGGGTGCGTGGCGATCTCCCTGCTCCTCCCGCTCCCGGGAGGCCGGTGATCCCCGGGCCCTCGGCTGTCAGTCGGGATGCTCCGGGTCGAGGAGGACGCTCGCCAGTAGCGCCGCGCGGGCGGAGAGGCCCCGGTGGGCCGCCGCGGCCGCCTCCCCCGGCTGGCGCTTCAGCTCGGCGAGGCGGGCGCGCTTCTCCGCGAAGAGCTTGTCGAGCCGATCTTCGAGCGCTGCGATCCGGCTGCGGTACGCTCCCCGCTGCACCCAGCTGGCGCGGGCCTGGTCGGTCCGCAGGCGGTGCAGCTCTTGGGTCGCGGCCGCGATGTCCGACAGGATCTCCTCCAGAGACCGCGGAGCCGCCTGAGCCTCGTGGGGGGATGCGTCAGGCGGGGGGCCGGACGGTCCCGGTCGCTCCACTGGATCCACTGCCATAGCTCGTCCCGTCCACCTCTAGTATACGACACGGGGAAGGGGAGAGGTCCATGCCCTCGGTCGGTCGGAGCGGGGAGGGGGTCCTCTGCGTTTGGCTCCCCGTGGACGGGGGTAGAATCAGGGCGAGGCGGAGACGAGGAGGTGAAGCGATGCTGGTGCCGCTGTTCCTGCTCGCAGGCCTGATCCTGTGGGCGACCGGGCACTTGATCCTGCGGTGAGGGGCCCCCTTCAGCGCGCCGCGCGGCCGGCGAGCCCGCGCCGGATCGTGGTGTACGCGGCGGAGGCGGCGCCGGCCAGGAGCCGCGCGTCGCTGCCCGCCGCGACGAATCGGAAGCCCTGTGCGATCCGGTCGAGGACCTCTTCGGGGCTCCCCGCCATGTAGCCGCACGCCTTGCCGTGGCGGCGGGCGGCGTCGAGGATCCTGTCCACCGCCCGTCGGAACTCCGGGTGGTCGAACTGCCGGAAGACGCCGAGGCTCGCCGAGAGGTCGTTGGGCCCGATGAAGAGGACGTCCAGCCCGGGGACGGCCGCGATCTCGTCGACGCGGGCCAGGGCCTCGGTGGTCTCCACCTGGACCATGACGAGCACCTGCTGGTTCCACTGGGCGAAGTAGTCGGCGAGATCTGCGCCGTAGCGGTTGATGCGCGACCCGGCCACGCCCCGGATCCCCTCCGGGGGGTACTTGGCCGCCGCGACGGCGGCTCGCGCCTCCTCGGGTGTGCTCACCAGGGGGACGAGGACGCCGAAGGCGCCCCTGTCGAGGGCCCGCTTCACGAGGGCCGGGTCGTTGGCGCTGACCCGGACGAGCGGCGTGACGCCCGACCCGTCCATGGCCCGGAGGAGGTCCTCCACCCGCTCCCAGTCCGCCGGCCCGTGTTCGGTGTCGATGAGGAGCCAGTCCATCCCGAAGGAGGCCAGGAGCTCCACCACTGCGGGGCACGGGAAGCTGATCCAGTGCCCGACGACCGGCTCTCCCCGGAGGAGACGTTGCTTGGTGGGGTTCTCAAAGGTCACAGCACACCTGGTTTAAAGAATCTACCCGAATCTTCCCCTCGGATAGACCGGCCCCCGACCAGGATTTCGCCTCCTTTCCGGATACTTGATTTGCCCCGGGAAGGGGCAGGGCGACAGGGGACCTCGGCCCGGGAGTCCCACCCGGACGGGAGTGCTGCGTCGGGAGGGCACAGCCGGCACGGACCGCTTGCGCGGGGAAGCCTTGAGCTTCCGCCGAACTGTCTGGACCTCCCGGCGGGGGAGTCGCTCCCGCCTCCCGCGTCCTGTGAGGACGCCTACCGGTTTGTCCGACACCGGCCAAACGGGGTCACCGCAGAGCCAGGGCCAGCTTCTTGAGGTC